>Ga0326727_10000070_pt1 | contig 443058 bp, 491 predicted proteins | sample MB2enrmetagenome_FD_207643 | JGI IMG/M metagenome (GOLD analysis project Ga0326727, IMG submission 207643) | Lab enriched peat soil microbial communities from McLean, Ithaca, NY, United States - MB29MY | ecosystem: Environmental > Terrestrial > Soil > Wetlands > Peat | place: USA: New York... | reverse complement strand
ACGCGATGCCTGCCGCCGCGGCCAGGCTGAGCGCGCCGAAGACCGAGAAGTAGCCGTCGTAGTCGCCGCCGGCGAGCCGGCAAAAGTACAGGACCGCGCCCGATAGGGGCGGGTACTCGAAGAAGAACTGGAAGTACGGCACCAGGCCCTCCCGGACCTCGGGCCCCCGCACCCAAAAGGAGTTGATGTCGCTGTAGATGCCCGGCGACGACCACGGAGAGTGGAGGACGAAGCTCAGGAAGATGGAGGCCAGCGACGCGGTCGCCGCCGCCATGAGAGAGTTCCGGTGGCGCACCGGGCTCCGGCGCCCGGCTTTCGTAAAAAGCGTTTGGAGCAGCGGGCACGGCCCAGCCGGCCCTGGACAGAGGCGCCGGGCTGGAGTCCCCAAGGAGGGCCCCCTCGGGTAGCTTTTTCTATGGGTCCGGCGTCAGGATGCACCCCGAAACGCTCTTGCCGAAGATAGTCCTCGTCTCCGACCCCACGCTCGACCGCGAGTACAGCCACTTCCCCCTGCTCGACTTCCTCCCGTGCGCCCCGTCGGGCCTGGTCCCCCGGGTTGTCTGGAACTACCTCAGAGGGAGGCCGGCGCCTGCCCAGGACGGGAGGGCGACCGTCGCCCCCTACGCCATAAGGAAGCTCGAAGCAGCCCTGCTCGCCCAGCACAAGCCCGAGGACGTGGTCGTCGCCCACATCGACCACCTGGAAGACGCGATCAAGGACGACACCGAGGTGATAGGCGTCAACACCATGGACCCGCTCGGCCTCGGCCCGCTGACCATGAGCTACTCCGTCCTCTTCGGGGACCAGTCCAAGCCCTGGGTGAGGGTGGAGTTCGAGGCGCTGATGCGGCGCCTGAACCGGGCGAGGGCCGGCAAGAAGGCCAAGCTGGTCGTGGGGGGCCCGGGGGTCTGGGAGCTCACCGTGATGCCCGAGACGATGGACGCCCTCGGCATCGACCTGGCCTTCCAGGGGGAGTGCGACGACATCGCCAACGAGGTCTTCGAGGACATCGGGTCCGGCGCCATCTCGGGAGCCGAGTACTTCGGCGGCTACGCCAGCTTCGGCGACCAGTTCAGGCTCAGATGGGTGTCCAGCGAGAAGTTCGCCTCCAGGCGGCCCGGGGGGAAGCAGTTCCCCAACCTGGACGAGATCCCGCTTATACGCGGGCCGACGGTGAAGGGCCTCGTCGAAGTGATGCGCGGCTGCGGCATAGGCTGCGACTTCTGCGAGGTCACCCTCAGGCCGCTGAGGTACTACACCCCAGAGATGACGATGAAGGAAGTCGCCGTGAACGCCCGCGCCGGGCAGCACAGCGTCTGGACCCACAGCGACGAGATATTCGCCTACAAGCACGGGCCCCACTTCGTCCCCAACAAGGAGGCCATAGAGGAGATCTTCACGGCCATCATGTCGGTGCCCGGCGTCGTCTCTGCCAACCCCACCCACGGCCGCATCTCCATCCCGGCGGCCTACCCGGAGGTCCCTGCATCCGTGGGGAAGATCGTGAAGACGGGCCCGCAGCACTGGATCGGCATCCAGGTCGGCCTGGAGACGGGCAGCGAGAGGCTCGCGGCGATACACATGCCGAACAAGACGCTGCCGCTCAGGATAGGGCCCGACGGGACCTGGCAGGAGATCGTCCTTCAGGGCCTCGAAGGCCTCAACAGGTCGTACTGGAGGCCGGCGTTCACCGTCCAGGTGGGCCAGGCGGACGAGACCCCGGAGGACAACTGGGAGACGGTGGCCCTGGTGAACAAGATGAGCGCCCTCGTCGTGGGGGGGAGGCCGGCGGAGTTCACAGTCACGCCCATGCAGAACGTCCCCCTGGGGAGGATGAAGGCGAGGAAGCTCAGCCACGAGCTGCTCGACACCTCGCAGCTTGCCGTCTACTACGCGTGCTACTACCAGCTGACGAAGATAACGAGGAGGAACGCCTTGAAGGACAGCACGGGGAACGTGGTCCGGCGCGCCATGGTGGCCTCGGGCCTCGGCCTGGGGAGCTGGGGCCTGATGAGGCTCATCGAGGGCATCTGCAAGAAGCGCGGCGTGGACATCGAGAAGGCTAAGCGCCACGGCGTCGGGTCCGGCGAAGAGCTCAGGGTCCTGGCCCGCTAGCAGGGCCTAGCTGGAAGCTGCGCCCATGACGAGCACGAGAGCCCCTAGAATCCCCAGGCCTGCCGTCTCGATCATCGTCGCCTGGGACGTGTAGGTCCCGGTCTCCGCGAGGTAGGCGGAGGCGACGGCCACGAGCAGGAAGAGAGCGCCCAGCACGATGAAGAGGAGCCTGAACCTCTCTCCCAGAGAGGCGTCAGGGATGACCGAGCGCCAGGACTTCGGCCACAGGGCGCCCAGTATGGCGACTATGGCGAAGGCGACGCCGGCTACGACGATGACCTCGAAGGGGGACGCCGGACCGCCCATGACGCTGACGGGGTACGTCGTGTAGTCCTGCAGATAGAACGTCACCCCTAGCGCGACTATGCACGCCGCGAGGCCAGCCATCCCGACCAGGAAGACCCACCTGTCAGCCAAGGAGTGCCCGCTCCACCCCCCTGCCTCTCCGCGCGCCATGTTATTAGTTCATTCGCGGCGGCCGCACCCGGAGCAGACGCGCTCTGGCGGCCTCATCATGGATACGTTCATAAGACGCCCGCGGATAGTGACGGGAAGTGACCGCAGTCTTACCGCCGGACCTGTCCGCGACGTTCGCGGTCGCGGTGTTGCTCCCGCTCGCCTTGGGGTTCGTCGTGGGGCTTCTTGTCAGGAAGGTCGCCATGGTCGGCATTGTCGTCGCCGCCCTCGTAGTGCTTCTCATAGTCGGCGGCTTCCTGAGCCCCGACCAGGTGCTCAAGCCACTCATAGGGTTCCTCAAGACAGGATCGTCCGCGACCGCCTGGGTGAACAAGGTCGCGGGATACCTGCCGTACACGTCGCTTGCGTTCGTCGTCGGGCTGGTAGTCGGGTTCCTGATGGGCTAGGCGCCCACGCTCGAAGTGGGCCCGCGAGGGCCTCGCAGGGTCAGCCTAGGACCCACGCTTCCGGAGGAGGCTGCCCTCCGGCGCAGTCTACCACCCCGGTCACGCGCCTCAGGAAGGACGGGCAGGCGAAGCAGACGAGGAACGCGACCTCCTTCTTCAGAATCGGGCAGTCGACGCTTTCCTTCTTCATGCGGGAGATGGCCTTGGGGCTCGCTCCCCCCTTCAGCTCCCCGCTCACGACCTTGGGGACCTTCTTGGGCGTGGGGGAGGCGTACACCTTCACCTTGAACTTCGTCTCGGCGGACACGGCTCAGTCGCCGGGCCGAGGGGATAAAAGCGTGCCGTGGACGGTTTGTGGGTAGTCAGCGGTCGACTCGTCTCCCTGTCTAGCGCAGTTGGTAGCCGACTCTGTAGGATGCTCTCAACTTATCTACGCGCCTCGACGACTGCCCTCCTTGATGACCCCAGAAGAGTTCATGCAGCTGTACGAGGAGAAGATGGCTCGTCGCCACTTTGAAGATGTTGATCCTCTCATCGCCGACGACGCGGTGTTCTGGTTCAATGACGGCTCTTTCTCTGGGAAGCTTGCGATAAGGAAGGCCTTCGACCAGACCTGGGTCCTCGCGATTCAAGACGAAAGGTACTGGCTCGACAACATCAATTGGCTGGCTAAGGGAGACGGGTTTGCAGTTTGCACCTTTGCTTATCACTGGACAGGTGTGGTGAAGGGGGAGTTCAGGAATCTAGGGGATGGGCGGGGAACATGTGTCTTGAAGAGGTTCGGATCGGGGTGGAAGATCGCCCACGAGCACTTGAGCCGAGAACCCCTGCCGCCTTCCTAGGCCTGGTCCACCCCTTCAGCAGCTTCCTCATTCCGTGGGCGTCAGCTCCAACTGGTTCCGCGCTTCCAGTCCTTTGTGCCGGCCTGGTCATGGCCCCGCCGACGCCCTAGGAGCCTCTCCGGGTCGGAGGCGAGCATCTGCATGCGGCTGACGAAGCATGGATGGTACGTGGCACCGCCCGCGCCTGGCTTGCGACCTCAGACTTCCGCCGGCGAGGGCTTCGTGCCCGCCGTCTGCGGGGGCCCGGCTTGCGCAGCCTTTCTCGTCCCCCTCGTGCGGACGAAGAGCATCAGCACGAACGCCACCGCGAAGGAGATGTAGTAGCTGAAGTCGGCGCCCCCGAACCACGAGGAGAGGGCCCCGACCGGGTACCCTGTCGATATCAGCGGGACCATGAACGGGACCGAGACCAGTATCGAGAGCCCGTACACCCCGAGGGCCCTCCAGTCCCAGGACGCCGGGTTGGCGCTCGCTTCGACCGTGGTCCTCTTGGCGACGTAGAAGTCCACTATCACTATGGCGAGCCACGGGGTGATCCAGTAGGAGAGCGCGAACAGGAAGTTCTCGAAGAAGCCCTCGAAGTTGGGGCCCACGGCCACCGCTATGGCGAATCCTGCCACCCCTCCCGCGGCCACGGTCACCCATCTCTTCGCCTTCACGTCGAGGACCAGGGCCGAGAGGGAGTTGGTGTACAGGTTCAGGGCGTCGGCGGCGAACGCTCCCAGGATGAGGGTGAGCATGGCGAGGCCGCCGTAGGCGCCCGCGAAGGTGTAGAGCGGCCCGAAGAAGGCGGTGCCTGGATTCTGCCAGGTCAGCCGTCCCACCACCGCGCCGACCCCCTCGACGGCGAAGGACGAGACCGCGCCGCCGGCCAGGGCGAGGGTGAGGACCTTCCCCTTCGAAGTCCCCGATGGGAAGTACCTGGAGTAGTCCGAGGCGTAGGGGGACCACGACATCAGGTAGGAGAACGCCGCCACCAGGGCGCCCCCGAAGGCCCCCCAGGTCGCGCTCCCGGCCGAAGGCAGCGGCGCGCTCGACATGGCCGTGCCGAGGTGGGGGACAGCAAGGAGGAAGAGCCCCAGGAAGAGGACGCCGAGGACGACCGACATCACCTTCTCGAACAGGTGGATGAAGTCGTGGCCGTAGATGGCGATGACCGCCTGGATGATCACATAGGCCGCGGCCCCCAGGGCGAAGTCCGCGCCGGGGAAGACCACCTGGAGGGCTATCACCGCCAGGATCGTGTTCACCGAGAACCACCCGACTGTGCTTATCCAGTTCAATGCGCCCGGGATGTAGTTCCCGAACCGCCCGAACGAGGCCCGGGAGGAGAGCATCTGGGGGAAGCCGAGGCTGGGGCCCATGCCGGCGGCCAGGCCGAGGAAGAGGCCCCCAAGCAGGTTTCCGAGGATCAGGACCGGGATGGCCTGAGGGACAGTCAGTCCGAAGCCCCCCATGGACCCGGGGAGCACGCAAAGGACCCCCACGACGTAGTCGGCGATGGTCAGGTTGGCCGCGAACCAGAGAGTGAAGGTGCGGTTGGGCGAGCCGTGCCGCATCTCCTCGGGGACGTGGTCGATTCCCAGCTTCTCGACTTCGGCGGGCTTGTCGCCCAAGCTGGCCCCGCCCTCCTAGCGGGCGTTCTAATGCTTTCCTGTGCCCTTTGGTGCCCCGGGGCGCAGGCCAGGGACCGGGAGCCAGAGGGAGCGCACAGCCTGGGCCACCAAGGCGCTCCCTTATCAGACACCTGAGGAGAGACGCATGCCATGGACACGAGGGAGGTCGCCCTCATCGCCCGGGCCCTGGGCGCATTCCTGCTCGTCGCCAGCGTTGTTGCCATCGCATACACCGTTCCGGTGGCCCCGCAGGGACCGTGCTCCTTCGGGTGCCCGGCGGAACCCCAGACATCTACCCCTTACGCTTCCGCTGGCTCTTGGCTCGCCTTGGTCGCCCTGGCGACGGTGTGGGTCGGCTACTCTGTCACGCCACCGGGCGACGAGACAGAGGCGGCGGCCGCCGTGCCTGGCGGGAAGGCAGGCAGGCCTACTGAGCTTGCCTGACGGGCCCTCTAGGGCTCCCGCCGATGCTCCTGGCAGCAGAGCTCAGCCGCTCCTCCAGCCCGGGGTCGCCCGCCAGAGACGAGTAGACCGCAAGAAGGCGCAGCTGCCGCGCGACCTCGCCCTCCGTCTCCTGGGAGAGCCTCTCCAGCTCGGCCTTGCCCTTCCCAGAGATGATGTAGCGCCTCTCGTTCCCCTCCCTCTTAGTGAGCTCGGTGATGAGGCCCTTCTTCAGCAGCTCGCCGAGCATCAGGTAGATCGAACCGGGGCCCGGCCGCCACTCCCCGGCGGTCACGCGGGCGATCTCCTCCGTCAGGTCCGCTCCCGACATCGAGGACTCGGACAGCAGCTTGAGCGCTGCTAGGCGGAGCACGCCCTTGGGAGCGCTGATCAACGCTCCCCCCGGCCTGGGGCGTCTAATAGAGCTCTCCAGGGGCGGTCTGCGCCCTCGCTCGCATTAATACCACCGGCGGCGGCACCCCGGGCAGTTGAAGCCAGCAATCATTGTCCACGCAGGGGCCGGGAGCGGGAAATACGCCCCGGGAGACAGGAGGTTCAAGGAGCTGGGAAGCGCCGTCGAGGCCGGGAGGGCGGCCATGAAAGGTGGCTCCTCCCTCGACGGGGTGGAGGCGGCGGTTGCTTACATGGAAGAGTGCGGCGCATTCAACGCAGGGAGGGGGGCCTGCCTGACGGTGGAAGGGAAGGTGGAGCTTGACGCCGCCGTCATGGTGGGGGCAGGAAGGAGGGGCGCGGGGGTCGGCTCCGTGACCTGCACCTACCGCCCGGTCTCCCTCGCCAGGTGGCTGATGGAGAACACCCCCAACGTCCTGGTCGCGGGGGAGAGGTGCAGGGACTACCTCGCCGCCGCGGGGCTCAGGGCCGAGAAACTCCGCCCGTCCGAGGTGTCCCTTGCCAGGTTCGCCGAGCGGACGGCGCCCGGCAGCGACGGCAGGCGCAAGGTCGAGTTCTGGCAGCGGGTCGCAGGAGGGAACACGGTGGGGGCGGTGGCTCTCGACTCTTCGGGGCTCCCTGCGGCCGCCGTGAGCACGGGGGGGATGTGGCTCAAGCTCCCGGGAAGGGTGGGCGACTCGGCCGTCATCGGGGCTGGGGTCTACGCCGACGAGAGCGCCGGGGCCGCGTGCGCCACGGGGACGGGCGAGGAGATAATCAGGAACGCCCTCTGCCTAGCCGCCTGCGGCTACCTGAAGGTGAACGGCGCCCAGGGGGCCGCCAGGCGCGCCATAGGCCTCATGACAAGGGCGAGCGGGCCCGGGACTGCCGGCATCATCACAGTCGACCTGAAGGGGCGCGTGGGGGCGGCCCTCAACACCGAGGCCATGGGAAGGGCCTGGTATGACGAGGCGAAGGGTAGAACTGTAATACGGATTTAGGATGGGGTTTGATTAAATAGAGAGCGGCGCGCCAGAGGAACCGGTCAGGGCAGCGTGAGGAAGTCACTGTGAAGACCAGGTCCCGCAGAGCCGAGCTGGCCATACACGGCGTGTCGATAGCGGTCGCCGTCATAGTCGTCTTCTCGTTCGCCTCCGTCTTCTACTCGGCCTACGCCGACTACAGGGGCATCAGCAACAGCGTGTCGAGCCCTGAGTACCACCACATCGCCAGGACAATGAACGGTTCGGCCGAGACCATCACCGTGAGCCTGACCATCCCCAACAACGGGCTGTACTCCATCACGGTATCGGCGGCCTGCCCGGAGCCCGACGCCGAGGGGAACATCACCTGCCGCTCCTCGCCTGTGACCGTCCCCGCCGGCCAGCAGAGGGTCCTGACCTTCGTAATGACCGTGAAGGACCTCGCGCTCTTCGAGAACTCCCTGAGCCAGCAGGTCAACGGGACCGTGTCCATACAGCTGGCGCCCTTCGCTTCGATGACCGTGACCTACGGCCTCGGGAACCTGGTGAAGGTGATCAAGTAGCATGCTCGGCCCCAAGCCGCCGCTCAGGAAGAGGATAGCGAGGGCGGTCGCGGTGCTCGTGGTCGGCGCCCTCATGTGGATTATCATCCCGGACTACATCGGGCTCCTGATAGCGACCGAGATGCCGGCCTCGGCTCTGACCGACCCTGTCTTCGTGCTCGTGATAGGGACCGTCCTCACCGGGCTACAGGTGGCCGACGCCATGGCAGAGGGGACCAGGCCCTCCATCCCCATCCAGTCGGCCGTGAGCCTGCTCATCGCGTACTACATCTGGGCCGCGACGAACGGCGGGAACCTGGTGTTCGCGGTCGGGACCATGAGGGTGGCTCTGGACTTCCAGGTCCTCGTGCTGCTGGTGATCCTCCCCTCCTTGTGGACCGCCGTGAGGACGCCTCTGTCGTACTTCGCCCTCGGGAGGGCCCCTGCCGCGGCGCAGGCGGCTCCCGCCGTCCTTTCGAGGGCCCCAGGCGGGGCCTAGGTTTGCTTAAATCGCGGCCGTGAGCGCGCCGCCTCGGATGAAGGCGCTCTGCATCTCGCACGTGAAGGACGTCGACGGCCTCGGGGCCGCCTCGCTGGTGGCGGCAGCGACTGGCGCCGACGTCGTGCTCTCGGACTATGACGACCTTGTCGACAACCTCTCCCGGGTGCCCGCCGACACCGAGAGGTTCGTGCTCTGCGACCTCGGGGCGGACAACGCCAACCTCGGGCGCTTCCTCGAGGAGCTGAAGCGCATCGCGAAGGGGGCCGAGGTCACCTACATCGACCACCACTTCATGACTCCGGCGACGAAGGCGAGGCTGAAGAGGGCCGGGGTCAGGGTCGTCCACGACGAGCGAGAGTGCGCCAGCATGCTTGCCTACCTGACGTTCAAGGGCTCGCTTCCGGAGCGGGCCCGGCTCGTCGCGCTGTGCGGGGCGGTCACCGACTACATGGACGGCTCGCCTGCCGCGACGAGGCTGATGGAGCAGGCCGACAGGCAGTTCGTCCTGCTGGAGGCCACGATGCTGGCCTACGCCCTCAGCCGCAGGGGGTCCAAGGGAGGGTTCCCGGAGCTCGTGGTATCAGAGCTCGCTAAGATGAAGCATCCCCACGACATCCCCGGGGTCCCCGAGCTGGCCGTGGAACAGCTGGCCGAGGTGGCGAAGCTCGGGGAGCGCGTCAAGGAGCACGGGAAGCGGGTGGGCAGGCTCGCCTACATGACCACCACCGAGCACTCGACGGGGAACGTGGCCAAGCTGCTGATCGGAGCGTTCGGGGTGCCGGTCGGCGTCGCCATGAGAGAGAAGAAGCCCGGCTGGTACGAGGTCAGCCTCAGGGGCACATCCCAGTGCAAGGTCCACCTCGGGCGGGCTGCCGACAGGATCGCGGCGTCCGTCGGGGGGAACGGGGGAGGGCACAGGAGGGCGGCGGGATGCAGCATACCCGTCTCGGCGGCAGAGGAGCTCATCGCCGAGCTCGCCCGGAAGGTCTAGGCGCTCTTCACGCACTTCGCCACGATGGAGCCCCCCAGCTGGGCCTCCTCTATCTCGGCTGACCCGAAGTGACGCAGGAGCAGGGCCCTCAGGTCCGAGTTGTGGAGCGCGAGCATGTAGGTGTCGAAAATGGTGCCGTAGCCAAGCCCGGCCGGGCCGGCGGCCGCGAGGCCGACCACGTTCGGGACCGTCTTCAGGTACAGGGCCACCATCAGGGCGGCCAAGGCCGAGTCCGGCTTCCCCAGGTCGCAGAACGACAGTCTGCCCCCCGGCCTGAGGGCGCCTGAGAGCTGCGACAGGGCCCTGGGGAGGTCATGGGCGTCCCTCAGGGCGAAGCCGGAGACCGCGGCGTCGAAGGCCCCCCCGCGGAAGGGGAGGAACTCGAACGTCCCCCGCACCCTGTTGGGGAACCTGGACGCCCTCAGCATCGCCATGGAGACGTCGAGCAGCACGGGCTCCCCGCCCCGGGCGGAGACTCCGCGCGACATCAGGCCCGGGCCCGCGCCGAGGTCCAGCACGACGGACCCCTTCTCGACGGCGAAAGCGACGGCCCTGGCCCTCATCCTCCTGTCGGCCCTCATGCTGATGATGCTGGACGCGTTCTCGTAGGACGGGATAATCTCCTGGAGGGAGTTGATCACGCGGCCCCACTTCCCCTGCAGCCCCAGGCGCCTGCTCGGCAACTGCGGGCACTCCCCCGCAGAGGCGATAAAACGGTTCGGGGGGGACTGGCCGCCGGGGCGCTGTCCTGTCTTCATTGTGGCGGGCGCGGGCGTCCCGCCCTTTGGCGGCGGGGGCGGCGGCAAGGGTTGAAAAGAGAGAGCCTTTCGCGTTTCAGCCGATGAGCGAGGAGGAAGGTCCGGGCGGACAGGCAGGGAGGAAGCGGGCCGATGTCGTGAACCTGAACAGGCAGGCATGGAAGCATGCTCGGGAGACAGGGACACACAAGAAGGATGCCGCGCTCACGAACGATGGCGGGCAAGTCAATTGAGCGACACCCCGTCTGTCTTCTCCTTGGTCAGACCGTTCTTGCCGATCGTGGGAATCCTCTGCGGGATCGCGGTCCTCATTGACGGGCTGGTCCCCGTGCTCTTGCCGTCTTGTACTACTGGCTATTCGACTGGCGGGTTGCCCATCCTCGGCAGTTGTGCTTCGTCGTTCGACATCTTACTCATCGTGGCAGGAGCCGCGATCGTGGCAGTTTCTGCCTCTCTTGCGAGGTCTGCCTGTTAAGGCCCATGCCGCCAAAGGCGGGACAGCCAATTGAACCACCAGGGGCGGAACAGAACCGCCGTCGGGCCCGGAACCCTTAAGCGGAATCAGCGGGACCTCGGGCGCCGAGCTCGAGATGCCGCGCGCGCCGAAACTGGAGTGGTTCGAGGAGCTCCCCTGCGCCGTGACAGTGTGCGACAGGCGCTACAGGATACTCTACATGAACGACCGGTCGGCCGAGGTCAACAAGGAGAGCGGCGGCAAGGCCCTGATCGGCAAGAGCCTTCTTGACTGCCACCCCGCGGCCGCCAAGAAGAAGCTGAAGGAGGTGATGGCCTCCGACAGGCCCCACCTCTACACCGTGGAGCGGAAGGGGAAGAAGAAGCTGGTCTTCCAGGGCCAGTGGAGGAAGGGCGGCCGCCTGGGCGGCCTCGTGGAGCTCTACATGGAGCTCCCCAAGGACATGGAGAACCACGTGAGGGACTGAGCCCCCGGGCTCACTCTATCCTGTCGAAGCGCTTCATCACCGCAGGGATCCGGTCGAGGACGTCCGACGCGAGTATGTGCAGGCCGTGCTCCCTGGCCGCCTCGACCCCGGCCGACCCGTTGACGAAGGCCGCGGCGCAAGCCGCCTCGAAAGGAGGCATCCCCTTGGCCATGAGCCCCGCGGTGACGCCCGTGAGTACGTCGCCCGTCCCCCCGACGGTCATGGCCGGGGAGTGCGTCTCGTTGAGCCCCACCCTGGCGCCGTCGGCGACGATGTCAGTGGGCCCCTTCAGGAGCACCGTGACGCCGGCCTCCCGGGCGCAGCCGGAGACCACCTCGACCCTCCCGTCCAGCCCGTCGGGGAGGTCCTTCCCGAAAAGCCTCCTGAACTCCATGGCGTGAGGCGTAACCACCCCCCCGCTCCCCTTCAGCCCCCTGAGCGCCTCGGGGCGGAGGGCGTCGGCGTCTAGGACGAGCCCCTTCCCGGTCCCCTTCAGCTCCCGCACGGCGTGAGAGATCTCGTCGGGGTTCTGCGGCCCCAGCCCCGGGCCCACGGCGTAGACGTCCGCCTCGCGCACCCATGCGAGGAGCTTGGAGACGTTGCCCCGGGTGAGCTTGGCGTCCGGGAGGGGGACGACTATGAGGTCCGGCGAGAGCGACCTGACGGGGCCGGCGATCTGGGCGGGGACGGCGGCGAAGACCAGGTCCACTCCCGACCTCATCGCCCCCATGGCGCAGAGGAACGGGGCGCCGTGGTAGAGCCTGCTCCCCCCCACCACGCACACGGTCCCGTTCATCCCCTTGTGAGACGAGGCCTTCCTCGGGGGGATGGCCTTGGATACGAACTCCGCGTCGACTTTGAGCGTACTTATCGCCAAGGGCCCCGCGCTCCTAGTAGCTGTACCGCCTCGCCTTCTGCTCGAGGGTCACGAGGGACTCGATGGGGCACGTGAGCCCGAGCCTGCTCTTCAGCCGGGCCATGGCCTGGTCCACCGAGGCGATGGCGAAGATGCCCACGATCTTGGCCTTGGACCTCCCCGCGAGCATGGTGAGCGCCTCGATGGTGGTGCCGGAGCGCACCATGTCGTCCACTATCAGCACGCGGTCCCCCTTCTTCATGGCGGACTTCGGAAGATAGAGGTACTTCACTGTCGAGGGGGAGTATACGGCCTTCTGCTCCAGGAACTCCTGGATGCCGAGGTCCCTCTCGTCCCTGGCCACGGCGAGGGAGACGTTGAACTCGCCTGCGACCTCGGTCGCCAGGGGGACCCCGTCCACCTCCATGGTCACAACCTTGTCCACTGAGACGAGCCCGAACTCGCTGTAGACCACCTTGGCGATCTGCCTGAGGAGGCCCACGTTTGACACCACCGAGCTTATGTCGTAGGAGCCGTCGGCGCTCACTCGGACCTCGTCCAGGACCATCTTCCTGAGCAGCTTCTCCCGGAACGTGGCGATGAACTTCTCGGACCGGGCGGCGCTGGGGAGGACGTGCCCCCTCACGTACCTGCTGAGGATGGGCGCCGAGAGGTCGAGCACCGCCGACAGTTCCTTGTAGCTGTACCTCTTCTTCAAGGTCGCAAGCAGCTCCACGGACGAAATCCTCGTCTTGACGTCCGCAACCCTACTCATGTTCCCCGACCATGGGAGTTGCATGGCGGCGTTAAGAGGGTTGTTGCCGGACGCCGGGGCTCGACAGGAGCCGGCCGTGGGCGCCGCCGAGGCGGGCAACGGGATTTAAGATTGGGCGCAGGGGGCGGGGCAGTTGCCGCTGTCGTTCGAGGTGAAGGAGACCGACCTCCTGGGGAGGGTCGGCGCCCTGAAGGTGGGGGGGAAGGTCCTCGAGACCCCTTGCCTCCTCCCCGTGATCCACCCCGTGAGCCAGGCCGTCTCCACGCGTGAGCTGAGGGAGATGGGATTCCGGGGCCTGATGACCAACTCCTACATCATCGGGGGGAGGAGGAGGGAGGAGGCCCTCAGGCGGGGGATCCACGACCTCCTCGGCTTCGACGGCGTGTTCATGACCGACTCGGGAGGCTACCAGGTCCTGGAGTACGGCGACTTGGGGGTGGGGTTCAGGGACGTCGCATCCCTGCAGTCCGGCATCGGGTCGGACCTCGCCGTGACCCTCGACAGGCCGACGGGCTACCCGCAGTCCCGCGGCGCCGCCGAGGAGTCGGTGGACTACAGCCTGGAGAACGCGAAGGCCACCCTGAAGGAGTTCGGCGGCGCCGCGACCTCCTGGGTGGGGCCGATACAGGGAGGGCTCCACCTCGACCTCGTGGCGAGGTCGGCGTCGTCCCTGGCCAGGGCCGGCTTCGAGATCCTGGCCCTGGGAAGCCCGGTCCAGGTCATGGAGAATTACATGTTCTCCGACCTCGTCAGGATGATAGTAGCGGCGCGCGGGGTCATTCCATACTCGATGCCCCTTCACCTCTTTGGTGCGGGGCACCCCCTGACGACTGCGCTTTCAGTCGCCCTGGGCTGCGACACCTTCGACTCCGCGAGCTACATACTGTTCGCAAGGGGCGGGCGGTACATGACACACGGCGGCGTCCTCACCCTCGAGTCCATGAAGTACCTCCCATGCAGCTGCGAGGTCTGCGCGAAGACCACGGCGGGAGAGCTGCAGGACCTCGACCAGAAAGAGAGGACCCGCAGGCTGGCGGTCCACAACCTGCTGATGCTGAGGGAGGAGGTGGAGGCTTGCAAGGAGGCCATCGTGGAAGGGAGGCTCTGGGACCTGGTGGAGGAGAAGTCCATGACCCACCCGCGTCTGCGCGAGGCGTTCGTCGAGCTTTCGAAGCACAGCGAGCTCCTTGCGGACGGGACGCCTCTTCTGAAGGGGAGGGGGCTGATGCTGCGGTCCCCCGAGGACCTACGGAGGCCCGAGCTCGTGGCCGCTGGGAAGAGGCTTTCCCGGGTCATGAAGCGGGCCCCGGCGAGGGAGGCAAGGCTCACAGCCTGGGACGCAGTGCCCGTAGGGCTCGGGGGGCGGGGGGGGCTGGACGGCACCCGTCTGGATACCTACAGGGTGCATCCGGCCCTAGGAGTGTACCCCGCGGAGCTTGACTTCGTCTACCCATTCACACAGTCGGTGATCGCCGCCGGCTTGGGCAGCGGGGATGGGCTGAAAGAGGCGAAGGCGCGCCTCAGGCGGCTTGGCTACCGGTCGGTCAGGCCGGAGCCCTCTAAGAGGGGCACGCGGCGAGTCAGGAGTAGACGGACCCGGCGGGGCGCTTCTCCTTCTCCTCGATTATCTTCAGCTCGCCCTCGATGACCTCGGCGCCCTTGATCAGCGGCCCCGTGTCGACCTGGAAGGAATACCTCCTCGAAAGGAACTCGGCGGCGACGGCGGCCGCCCGGGGGTCGACCCGCTCCGTGTTCGAGTACGCCAGCACGGCGTAGGCCGGGAAGGAGTTCATCTCGAAGGAGTTGAGCAGAGAGGCCACGGGCCCGACGATCATCCGGTCCTCTTCTATGAGAGGCTCGCCCGAGAGCCCTCCCCTCAGCGCCATGGCGCTGGTCATGGCGACCTTGTAGGCGTGCTCATCGTTCCTCAGCCCCTCGTCGAGACCCCCAACGAGAGCCACTTCGCTCACGCCGGAGGCCATCATCCAGCCAGCCAGCTCCCTGTAGAACTCGTTCTCCCTCTCCCTCACAGGAGAGACCTCGGCCTTCAGCATGGAGAGGTCGTGGGCCGTGTACACTTCATAGGGCGTGGCGATCCTGCCGTCCAGCTGCGAGGCCACGGCCGGGGCGTGGTCGTAGTCGATGAAGAGCGCCCTCTCGGCCTTGAGCTCCGTGATGAGGAACTTCACCGTCCAGTAGCCTGTCGCCCCGATGCCGTGAAAGCCTGCGATGAGCGTCCCCCCGTGGAGCTTCGAGCCGTCGGGAAGTACCCTGAAGACCAACCCAGCGACCCTCTCCGCCGGAGGTCTTTAAGGTGAACCGCCCCCCGCGGCCCGTGACGCCCCGATTGGACGCTCCTGCAAAAGGCTGGAAGGCGGCCGCCAGGGCTGCTCGCTCCCGCCACCGCCTTCTCAAGATTGTGCCCCGGCCGGTCCATCTCTGCTCGCCTGCCTTCATCCATGTAGCGTCCTGGGGGCGATCCGACCGCGGCGGCTGGCTAGGTGCATCCCCCTAGACGGGCAGACAGAACTGCGTGGAGGCGGGAGCGGAGGCCTCGCGCCGGATGGCTGGAGGACAGAGCTGGACCCGAGGGAAGGGGTGGCGGGAATCCATCTTCAGGTGGCCGACAGGCGGCTCACACCAATCCGGAGCGCAAACAGGGCGAGCGAACGCGTAAGTAAGGGGGAGGAATCAAACCAGCTCGTCCGATGAAGTGGAGAGCCTTCGCAGTCGTGGTGGGCGTGGCTACAGCGGTTGCGGTGCTCATGTTCGCCCCAGTGGTCTACTCTCCCGTCGAGCTTGTGTACACAGAGGCTCCCCTCTTGGCAACCCACATACCTGCCTACGAGTCCCCAAGTTGCCTCCTCTTTGGTTGGGGGATGACATACAAATCGACGGGCCCTTCGCCGATCATCGTTGTCAACGAGTCTCGCCCGTGGACGTATTACTTCGGTTGCCCTCCCACGGTAATCAACATTACAGGGCCCATACCTCGCTGACAGCGACCGAAATTTCCCAACAGGAGAGGTTGGCATGAGCAACCGAGGAGTTCCTAGAGCCTGGGAAGGAAAGGCTTAAAGACCGAAGAGAGGGCGCAGGAATCAAAGAGTTTCTTTCTTGGAAGTTAAGGTTCTGGGAGCCGCCAGGCAGGTCGGCCGCTCCGCTTTTCTGGTCACGCACAGGGACAGCAAGATCCTGCTGGACTACGGGGCCCTCACCACGAAGGTCCCGGGATTCCCCATGCACGTCCCCCCCAAGGACATCAGGGGCCTGGTCCTCAGCCACGCCCACCTCGACCACTCCGGGGCGGCTCCGCTGCACTTCCTCGGGGGCACCATGAAGATGCACGCCACGCCGGTCACCCAGGAGCTGTCAACCATGCTCATCCAGGACTTCATCAAGATTTCGGGCCAGTACCTCCCCTTCGAGTTCCTCGACCTGATGGCGATGAACTCCAACACGGTCAACCACGGCTACATGGAGCCCTTCCAGATAGGGGACTTCACGCTGACCTTCTACGACGCGGGGCACATACCGGGCTCCGCCGTGATAGCGGTCGAGGCAGGCTCGAAGAGGCTGCTCTACACCGGGGACATCAACGGCGAGGAGACCAACCTGCTGGCCGGGTCGTGGAAGAACCTCGGCGAGGCGGACATGGTGATAACGGAGAGCACCTACGCGACGGCCGACCACCCCCACAGGTCCAAGGCGGAGACCGAGCTGTTCCAGTTCGCAAACGAGGTGGTCGAGAGGGGCGGGATCCTGCTCGTGCCGGCGTTCTCCGTCGGGCGCGCCCAGGAGATAGCCATGACCCTGGTCAAGAACGGGTTCAGGCACCCGATAGCCATGGACGGCATGGCCCTCAAGGTCAACGGGATCCTGATGAGGTACCAGGAGTACCTCAAGGACGCCACGGCCCTCAGGCGGATGCTCGAGTCGATCGAGGAGGTCACCAGCTGGACCCAGAGGCGGCGGCTCGTGAAGAGGCCCGGCGTCATCATATCCCCGGCGGGGATGCTCGTCGGAGGATCGTCAATCTTCTACAACGAGCACCTCTCCATGGACGAGAAGAACGGCGTAGGGATCGTGAGCTTCCAGGTCCCGGGGACACCCGGCAGGACCCTCATCGACAAGGGGCTGACCATATACCGCGGGAAGCCGACGCAGGTGAAGGCAGAGGTGAGGCGCTTTGACTTCTCTTCGCACAGCGGCAAGTCGGCGCTCCTCAGCGACCTGAAGGGCATCAAGGGCTCACCGAGGTTCCTCACCGTCCACGGCGAAGAGGCGTCATGCCTCGCCCTCGCGGACGAGCTCCATGCCATGATGGGCGTGGAGGCGACCGCGGCTACAGCGGGCCAAGAGTTCCAGGTTTGAGCGGAGAGGACGAGGAGAGGAAGCGGGTCACCCCCGCGAACCTTGCGGCGGCCGTCGCTGTCGTGGTGGCCATCCAGTTGGTCGCGCTCCTGGTCACCCTCGAGAACCTCTCGACCTACCAGTCGTCTGGGCAGCTCGCCACTCTCGGGGGGTCCGGGCCGTCGGGGTCCGCGGTCAACGTGATATTCTACGTCGGGTTCGCCTTCGCGGCTACGCTCGTGCTGCTGGGGCTCCTGAGGAGGAAGAGGGTGACGTCCTTCAAGGCCGTGGTGTTCGTGTCCCTCGCCATCTCAGCGTTCCTGCTCACCCTGATCACAAGCGACGACGTATTCTTCCAGGTCCTTGCGCCGGTGGCGGGCCCCATCGCCGAGCTTGCCGCCGACCTGACCGTGTCCGTCCTCGTGGTGGCCCTGGTGGCGTACACCATATTCGTGAAGTACTGCCCCTGGCTCGCGACTGCAGTAATCGCCTTCATCGGGGCGGAGGTGGGGAGCTTCTTCGCCACGCTCCCGCTTGCCACTGCGCTTCTCCTCCCCGTGGCGTTTTCCATATACGACATCTACGCCGTGTTCAAGGGGCCCCTGAAGTCGCTCGTCGGAACAGGCGAGAAGGTGGCGCTGGTGGGCATGTCGATCAGGGCCGGGGAGTTCACCCTGGGCCTCGGAGACGTCGTCTTCTACACCATGCTCCCTTCGATCCCGCTGGTCCAGCTTGCCGCCGGGGCGACCTCGGGCGCGGCCTTTGCGGCCGCCCGGGCCTCGCTCGCGGCGATGGCCGTGATAGACGTGGGGGTAGCTGTCACGCTGTACCTCCTGTCGAAGCGGAGGCTTCTCCCCGGGCTGCCGATCCCGATGCTGCTCGGGGTGCTTGTCCTCGCGGTCTACTTCGCCTGACCGACCTCGACCACGGGGACCTTGAGCCCCTTCGTGAGCGAGTCGGCGTCCTCAGACGTCGTCTTGAAGGTGTAGAGGACGTCGCTGGTCCGGGCCTTCACCTTGGCGTCGTCTCCCGACCGGACGACCCTTACCTCGGTCGCCCTCTCTAGCAGCTTCACGAACGCGTCCTTGTCCTTAATCTCCTTTGGCACGCCCACCCCCGTGCCGAGTCGCCCTTATGAAGCATGGGGCCTCGCTGCCGGAGGCCTGGGGCGCCCGACGCCCGAGCGGAGGCTGATGGTGGGACCCGGCAGATTTCCGGAATTGTTAACTCCGTGGAGATGGGAGAACTCGGCGGTCTCGCCTCCCGACAAGTTACCAGTTCCTGGTCGGCTCCCTGAGCATCTGTGGACCCGAAACCCGTAAGTGGAACTTGGCCGTCGCCCGGGCTGTGCGCGAGCAGGGGCTCATCGTTGTCGGGGTCGTCGTTCTCGTCGCTTCGGTCGTCCTGTTCTTCGTCCCCGTTGTCGAGACCAGCCACGCTCAGTCTTTGACTGGTATCTCCTGTCAGCCCAATTCCGGTTGCAGGCCGTCCTTGTGTTGCATTAACTTCATCCCGCATAATGGGACGCAGGTCTTCTACGGATATGAATCGCTCACCTATTGGGCCTTCGGTTCGGGAGGCACATTCGGCCCTACGAAGGAACTCTTCACGTCTAACGGCACAAAGCTGACTACGACGTTCTCGACCGACCCGTCGTATTTCATCAATTACGCGCATTGGTAGTGTTAACCGCGCTGGTGCCGAACCTGTCGGCCCCTGCGAAGTTAACAGAACCAGATCTCCCTTCACAGCGTTTAATAACCCGTCTAGACGGGCAAACATTTCAGCGGTACCGACAGACGCTAGGATGTGAAAAGATGAGTTTCGGACGAGGGAGCTACAACCGCGGTGGAAGTAGCGGCAGTGGGTTCAGGTCCTTCAAGCCTAAGCCGGTCGAGGTCGGAAAAGAGTACGACGTTACTATTTCCGAGATCAGCAGGCGCGGTGACGGCATAGCGAAGATTGACGGTTTCGTCATCTTCGTCGCCGGCGCCAAGCAGGGCTGGCAGGGCAAGGTGAAGGTCACCCAGGTAGCCAACAGGTTTGCCACGGGCACCGTAGTTGGCGGATCTGAGGGCATGTCCACTGGCAGCGGCGACGCTCCAGCAAGCGACGCAGGAATGTAAGGTCATCCGGGCCTTTCTTCTGAACTGGCGGCCTCCGGCAGGGGGCCGCGCCGTCATAATTTGTTTCTAGAGAGGGGGTCTTGCCCCCTCTCTGCGGGGGGTGGAGGCCCCGTCGGTGGTGCGCTAAAATACGGGCGCGGCCGTGCGGATGCTCACGACGCTCACTGCCTACATCGACGGCCTCAGCGAGCCGACGAACCCCGGCACCGGGACCTACGGCTTCGTCATCTACGACGGGGACGCGAAGGTCGCCGAGGGCGAGGGCCTGGCCGGGCGCAGGGTCACCAACAACTACGCCGAGTACACGGCCCTCGTGGAGTGCCTCAAGAAGCTGAAGGGCCTGAAGCTCCAGGGAGGCGTGGTTGTCAGGTCCGACTCCCAGCTCCTGGTGGGCCAGATGTCCAAGGGTTGGGCAGTGAAGGGGGGCGGCTACGTCGAGAAGCTGAAGGAGGCCAGGGACCTGCTGAAGGAGGTCGGCCCAGTCAAGTTCGAGTGGGTCCCCAGGGAGCAGAACGAAGAGGCCGACCTGCTGTCTAGGATAGCATACGAAAGGAGCCGCTGACCCCTGGGAGGGCGGCCTCGGGCCGGGATCGGTCCCGTCAGCGATGACGCAGCCGTCGAGCCCTGGCCCTCGCTCTTCCCCCAGAAGCGGGGGGAGGTCCCTTCCCGATTGCGGGTGCCGGTGGGGAGGCCCGGGACCTCCTCGCCTGCAGCTACTGGCTCGTCAGCGGAGGCCGATGCCCCGAAGAGTCAGGGGAGCCCCCGCTCAGAGCGAGTCCGACGCCGAAAGGAATTGGCGCATCCGAGGCGCGATGAGACGGGTGTCCTTCGTTCCCAGACTTCACTCCTCCATGTGGTCCCGTATCGCGCGGAGCACCTTCGGGTTCTCGTGGAGGTAGTCGACCAGCCCTTCTATCCTCTTGATGGTCACCGGCTGGACGTGGTGCTCTATCCCCTCGGTGTCCTGGTAGGCCACGTCGGCCTCGACGCCCAGGAGCGACAGCAGCTCCGATACGATGCCATGCCTGGCGATGACGGACTTCGCGATCTTCGCGCCCTTCTCGGTCAGTTGGATGCCGCGGTAGGGCTCGTGCACCAGGTAGTCCTTCGCGGCGAGCCTCTGCAGCATGCTCGACACTGTGGGCGGCTTGACCCCGAGGTTCTCCGCGATCACGACAGTGTTCGCGTAGCCCTTCTGGCGTATCAGACGGTAGATTACCTCGAGGTAGTCCTCCAGCCTGGACGCCTCCTCCTGCTGCCCTGTCTGGTTCGACCTCGCCAACTCGTCCCCGACGGCGGGGAAAGTGCCCATCCCCCATAAAAAACGTTCTCAGGGAGTTAGGTAGCACTAAACAAAGGTGGCGGTTCTAATGACATTAGATTTACCTAAGTTTAAATACGTTAGGCCCTTCGAACAGGGTCTCCATGAGTGAGTCCTCTGGTAGAAGCCTCAGGCCGCCTGACCCAGCGCAGAAACCAGAGGTGACGGAGCAGCAGAAGAACAACCCCCGCATCACCCTCCGTGACTTCTTCGTATACCTCGGCCCGACACTGATAGTGAGCCTGGCGTACATCGACCCCGGGAACTTCGGAACGGACATCGCTGGCGGGAGCGTCTTCAACTACGATCTGGTCTGGGCGGTCTGGATGGCGAGCATCTTCGCGATGGTGCTCCAGTACCTCTCGGGGAAGCTCGGGATCGCGACCGGGAGCAGCCTGTCGCAACTGCTCCGAGGCTCGTTGAAGCACAGAAGCCGGATAGTCTCGTATTGGCTCGCGGCTGAGCTCGCCATAGCGGCGACGGACTTGGCCGAGTATCTGGGAACCGTCATCGCGCTGAACCTCCTCTTCGGGATTCCGCTTCTCTACGCGAGCATCTTCGGAGCCCTGGACGTCGTCATCCTCCTCGCGCTGACAAGCAACCGCTTCCGCGTGATAGAGTACTTCTTCATGGTCTTCGTCTCGATAATAGCAGTGGGGTTCCTCTACGAACTCCTTCTCGCCGGGCCGAACCTGCAGCAGGTTGGCATCCACTCGGTCTCGCCGTCCTTGTCCGGCGGCATGGTCCTCACGGTCGTGGGGATAGTCGGCGCCACGGTCATGCCTCACGTCCTCTGGCTCCACTCTTCATTGACCTCGGAGAAGCTGAACAGGTGGGGGATCAAGAAGGACGAGAACGCCCCGAGGAGGAAGCTGCTCAGGCTCCACCTCCGGGAGAACGTCGTCATCTTGGCAATCGCTGGCTGCGTGAACGTGGCAATCCTCGTCATGGCCGCCGCCGCTTTCTACGGCCACGGATTCACCAACATAGGGCAGATAAAGGACGCATACGAGATACTCGGGCCCCTACTCGGCTCTTCCTCACAGACAGTCTTCGCGCTGACCCTTCTTGCGTCAGGAATCGCTTCGTCGGTCGTCGGCACCCTGGCCGGGCAGGAAGTCATGACCGGGCTGCTGGGAGTCAAGATAAACCCGTACCTGAGGCGAGTCGTCACTCGGTTCGTCAACGTCATTCCTACCACTGCGTGCATCCTCCTGGGGTTCAGCCCATTGGCGCTGCTCTTCTACAGCCAGGTCTTCCTGAGCGTGCTGATCCCCCTTCCCATGATTCCGTTGATCTGGTACACCAGCAAGACGAAGATAATGGGTCCGTTCGTGAACCGGAGGACGATGACGATCCTGGCGCTGGCCGTCGGAGCGTCCATCGTGGCCCTGAACGTCGCCCTGATCCTCACGAACATATGACGGCGCCAAGCAGATAAGGAGGAGAACGAGCAGGACAATGACTCCCTTGATGGCCCCGGCGGTCTCGTCGCCCGCCTGCCGGACATGCGGGTGCGGTGAGACCTCCTGCGCAACGTGCCACGCCCCACGCGCCTGCTCCAACTGCGTTTCTTGCTGCTGCGACGGCGCCCACCTCTCTTGGAGGCGCGCGAGGGTCGGGACCGGGATCCGAATCGAGTACGTGAGCACGGCGTGGATGGCCGTCGAGGCCACCGGCTCGATGGCGTTCGGCCTCATCGCGGGGAGCCTCGCCCTGCTGGCGTTCGGGGGCGACAGCGTGATTGAACTCATCTCTGGGCTGGCGGTGCTCCTCCAGCTGAGGAGAGACGCGAGCGGCCCTGGAGCGCACGATGGGAGGACGACGGGCCGAGTCACAGGAGCCCTGCTCTTCGCCCTGATCCCGGTCATCGGGCTGGGCGCCGCCTATTCGTACCTCACGGGCCTGAGGCCCGAAGGCTCGCCAGCCGGGATGGCAGTCGCCGTAGGCGCAGTCATCATAATGCCCTACCTCTGGCTGCAGAAGAGCCGGATAGGCAGGGAGACGCGGTCCCTCCCTCTTTCAATGGACGCGATCGAGTCGGTCACCTGTTTCTTCATGTCGGTGGCTCTGCTGGTCGGGCTGACCGCAGAGTACCTGGGGTTCTGGTGGGTCGACTACCTCGCGGTCGGTGTGATACTCGCGTTCGTGGCGAGAGAAGCAGTCGGGTCGTACCGCGAGTTGCACGAGGAGGAGTTGGCTGAGACCGCTCCCGCCCTGCCAGCCTCACGCTGAGTCGGAGCCCAGAGGGGTCGCCCACCCCGAAAGGATGCGACATCAGAAGCGCCGCCAGAAAGATGGGGCTTCTGACTAGGCTATACCGTCTCGTCGGGCCGCCCCCGATGAGCCCTGGGATGCGTAGGGCGGGTCCGAGTCCCCGGCCGGCGGCTGGAGAGCCCCTCCGGGCGTCCAGAGAGGGCGAACGGGAGCTTGGCTCTTGGTGGGCCCGCCCCCGACTTGCACAGTTTGGTGCGCAAGTCCAATCCTGGACCCCCGCCCGGCCGCCGGCGCTGGACGCGCGACATCGATTCTTCTTCTGCGAAGTGTTATTACGACAGGGTGAGTCAGCCGTCTCGCATGGATGCAAGGGTGAGGCCGGCGAGGCCTGCCGACAAGGACCCGCTGATGAGCTTCATCAAAGACAACTGGGGAGGCCATGACTACATCCCCCAAGTCTGGGATGGATGGCTCGAGGACAGAGAAGGAAGGGTGTTCGTGGTGGAGGCGGATGGCGTCCCAGTGGGCATGAGCAGGGTCAAGCTCCTCGGAGACGGCTCCGCCTGGCTCGAAGGCGCCAGGGTCCATCCCGGGTTCAGAGGCCGCGGGCTCGCTACGATGCTGGGGAGCAGCGCGATGCGCTTCGCCACGGCCCGGGGGGTGAAGGTCTTCCGCCTGGACAGCAGGTCAACGAACAGGTCGGCACACAGGCAGATTGCCAGGATGAGCTTCGAGGAACTGTCAAGAGTCAACGTCTACGAGCCAGGGGAGAGAGCCAGATTCGCGCCCCAGGAGGGCGTGAGGCATGCCGAAGTGGCAGACCTTTCGCGGGTTACGAGGCTGATAACGGAGTCGAGAGAGTTCAGGCTGGGTTCGGGCGTCTACTGGGACTCCTACGAGGCAACCTCTCTCAGCCCCTCTACCATCGAGAAGCTGGTCCGCGAGGGGTCGGTCTGGACTTCAGGTGAGTCAGTCGCCGTCGCCACCCTGGAGGGAGCTAGGGACAGGGCCTGGAGGCAGGTCGGATTCATTACCGGCACGGGAGACGGACCTATGAGACTCGTCAGGCACATTTTTGGTTTGAGGGGAGCCGCGGCGGCCGCAAGGCGAATGGTCTGGATCCCACAGGGGTCGAGGATAATCGCGGCTCTCAAGGTGGCGGGGTTCAGCCGCCACGGAACACAGGTCCTTTTCGAACGGACGGCAGTGTCATCGGCGCGATGACGGAAGGCAGCCACGCGTGCGTAGATTGGGATTGAATCCGGGCCGCGAATTCGAATCATGCGGGGCCAACCCTCAAGCAGGTTCTGAAAACGCAATTCGTGAGACTTCCGAGACGTTCTGAGGGCTGGGCCAATCCCGGCAACATGCACGCTTCGCGTTTGTCAGTTCTTGTCTGGGATTACGTAGACGGTGCTGCTGGTTCCCCCCACGAAGACCTGGCCCCTGGAGGAGTCGTAGGCGACGCCAAAGGCGTCGCCCCAGCCTTCCGCCACATTCACATTGGTGACCACCTTGTTGGTGGCGTCGGAGATGATTGAGACGGTGTTGCCACCATTGGCCACGAAGACCTCGCCCTTGGAGGAGTCGTAGGCGAGACCCCAGACAACCCCCTCCACGCCCGCCACCGCGACTACCTTGTTGGTGGCGTCGGAGATGATTGAGACGGTATCGTTGTCCCCGTTGGCCACGAAGACCTCGCCCTTGGAGGAGTCGTAGGCGAGGGCGATGGGAGCAAGTCCCACGCTCACGTTCGCCACCACCTTGTTGGTGGCGTCGGAGATGACATAGACGACGCCGTTGGAGAGGAGTGAGGCGCCATCGGTCGCCACGAAGACCTCGCCCTTGGAGGAGTCGTAGGCCATGCCTTGGGGAGCAGTCCCCACTTTCACCATCGCTATCACGGCGTTGGTGGCGTCGGAGATGACGTAGACGGCGTCGTCCATATTGGCCACGAAGACCTCGCCCTTGGAGGAGTCGTAAACCAGGGCCCAGGGACCACCCCCCACGCTCACGTTCGCCACCACCTTGTTGGTGGCGTCGGAGATGACATAGACGGCGCCCTCAGAGGGGTTGGCCACGAAGACCTCGCCCTTGGAGGAGTCGTAGGCGAGGCACTGAGAGTCGTCAAATCTCTGACTCCCCGGCGATTTCACCACGCTCACATTGGCGACCACGGCGTCGGTGGCGTCGGAGATCACGGAGACGGTGCCGCCACCCAGGGACGCGAAGACCTCGCCCTTGGAGGAGTCGTAGGCGAGGGCAGAGGACCCCAGGCTCACGGGCACTCTCACGACCACGGTCTGCGCCTGCGTCGGGAAGATGTAGAGTGACGTGATTGCCAGGGCAAAGACTCCCACGACCGCTATCGCCACGGCGACACTGGTTTCTTTCCTGAATTCGGTCAACTCGCTGCCTCGGTCTGCCCTAGGAGGCCGCGCAGATATACAACTACGCTTTAGGAACCACAGGCGAAAGCTTACGTAATAATAGAGGCACCGCGGCTCTGGATGGCACACGCAGTTGTCGAGAGAAGAACTCGCCAAAGAAGCGCAGCGAACGTACGACTACTCTCTGAATGGCACGACGCTCAAGGTCTACCGTTACGTGTTCAAAGCTGGGAGCCCGGTTAGGGCGGGCGACCTCCAGAGAGACTTGGGACTGAGTTCACCGTCGGTAGCCCAGTATCACATCAAGAAGCTACTCCAGTTTGGCCTGATCCGTGAGGAACAAGGGGGATATGTGATCGACAAGGTCATCTTTGAGAACGTAGTCAGGTTCAGGCACCTGTCGATTCCATATCAGGTGGCATACATCGCTTTCTTTGTTGCCTCACTGGCGGTCCTATTGACCGTTCTAAGACCGACCGCGATGACTTCCACTTACTTCTTCGGCCTTGTGGTGATTCTAGTCGCCACTGCGATATCAGTCCGCGAGATGACTTCTACCTTGAGGCGAATTGGTTAGACGCCCAGTGTTCCCACCTGTGTGAGCTTGAGCGGCCGGCATCGAGCACCTGAGGTCCCAATCTCCCGAAGTCGCGCCTTCAGTCGCTCGATGGTCGTCTGGTGGGACAAGGCTGGGGCTGTGCATAGGGGTCTGCAGTCTGCTGTTCACTGGACGGACTCGGTGGGATTCAGACCCTGCGACCAGTCCCACAAACAGTTAGCATCTGGCTAATCAAGACAGACAGAGGCCATTCTGGGCTTATCTTGAGTGGGCCCGCCCGGAATTGAACCGGGGATTCTGGCGCCAGCGCCCGTTGGGCGCTCGCTTCGCCGTGTGAGAGCTTGGCGGGATGCTACCTGACGTCCTAACCAGACTAGACCACGGGCCCCGGTCGCCGGCGTGTCGACGGGCGGATATCTGTCTTACTTCTTGAGCCCCACGGACCTGTTCTTGAGCCTCAGGTCGCCGGACTTGCACTTCCGGCACCTGTCGGCGGCAAGCGGGTTCCTCGCGCCGCAGCGGAGGCACACCTGCAGGAACAGGCGCCGCTTCTGCGCTATCTGCTTCTTTGTCGCGTCTGCTATTGGCATGTCGATTCTGCCGGTTTGGCGAGACCGCCCTGAGCGCGGCGACTATGAAGCTTTCGGTGACGGGGAGCGGTCATCTGCGCCCCAGGGCCCTGGAGACCAGCGACGGGACCTCGGAGGGAGTCATGGCGACAAGCACGCCGGCAGCCTTCAGGGCGCTTATCTTGGACTCGGCGGTGCCGAAGTTCCCGTAGATTATGGCCCCGGCGTGCCCCATCTTCTTCTCCTTGGGGGCGTGCCTCCCGGCGATGTAGGCGACCACGGGCTTCGTGTGGCCTGCCTTGGAGACGTGCCTCGCCAGTCTCTCCTCGGCGTCCCCGCCAATCTCGCCCACCACCACCACGGCCTCGGTCTCGGGCATCCCCTCGACGAAGTCGAGGCACTCCCCGGCTGTGGTCCCGTTGATGGGGTCGCCTCCGATTCCCAGGGCCACGGACTGGCCGAACCCTGCCCTCGTGATCTGGTCCGCTATCTCGTACATCAGGGTCCCGCTGCGTGAGAAAAGGGCGACGTTCCCGGGGGCGAAGGCCGACACCGGCATGATCCCGAGCTTTACCCTCTGTGAGGGGACGATGAGGCCCGGGCAGTTGGGGCCGATTATCGAGGCCCCGTTCCGCCTCGCCAGCTCCAGCATCTTCAGCTCGTCGCGGATCGGGATCCGCTCCGTGATCACCACGAGGAGCTTGATGCCTGCGGTTATGGCGTCCTGGGCCGCCGAGTAGGTGAACTCGGCCGGCACGAAGACCACCGACGCCTTCGCCCCGGTCTTCCCGACCGCCTCCGCCATGGTGTTGTACACCGGGACCCCCTCCACAGCCTGGCCTCCCTTGCCCGGGGCGGCGCCGGCCGCGACGTTGGTCCCGTAGTCGAGCATCATGCGCGTGTGGATCCTGCCGTACCTGCCGGTGATGTTCTGGACCACCACCGGGTCGCCCTTCTTGGGGAGCATCATCTTCCCTTCACCACCGCCTCCACGGCCTCAGGCGCCGTCCTATACAGCTGCACCTTGGCGCCCTTCAGCATCTCCTTTGCGGCCTCTTCGTCGGCGCCGCTCACCCTCGCATATATCGGCTTGACGGGACCGGAGGCCAGGGTCGCCAGCATCCCCTGTGCCACCTCCGTGGACCTGGTGATGCCGCCGTAGATGTTGACGAGTATCCTCTTGCACTCGGGGAGCCTGTTGGCGAGCTTCAGGGCCGCTTCGATGCGGTCCTGCTGGGCGCCTCCCCCCAGGTCGAGGAAGCACGCGGCCTTCCCGCCCGCGTCCCCCACGAGGTCGAGGGTGGACAGGACGAGCCCCGCCCCGTTCCCCACGACCGCGATGTCTCCGTTGAGCCTGACAAAGGCGAAACCCTCCCTCGAGGCCTCCCCTTCGAACTCGTCCTCCGGGTGCAGCTTGGCGAACTCCGGGTGCCTGAAGAGCGCGTTGTCGTCCACGGTCACCTTTGCGTCGAGGGCGACCAGCTCGCCGTCCCTACCGACGGCCAGAGGGTTGATCTCTGCGAGCTCGCACTCCTTCTCGCGCGAAAGCTTCTCGAGCTTGAGTAGTATCGAGGCGAACCTCGAGGCCTTCGGCTCCGCCAGCTCCAGCTCGGCCGCGACTGCCATGGCATACTTCTCGTCGATCCCCTCGAGCGGCATCTTCCTGATCACCTTCCCGGACATCGACTCGACGTCGATCCCCCCGGCCGCAGTTGCTATCGTGACGTAGGACCGCTCTCCCCTGTCCAAGGACACGGAGAGGTACAGCTCGGCCTCGTGTGGATAGGACTCCTCCACGAGGATGGAAGCCGGCTTCTCCCCCCCTATGGAGAGGCCGAAGACCCTCGAAGCCTCTTTCATCGCCGCGGCCTCGTCGCTGACCGAAACGACCCCGCCCGCCTTCCCCCTACCGCCCGCAAGGACCTGGGCCTTCAGGACGACCGGGTGCCTCAGCCCCTTGAAGGCCTCCGCGACGCCCCCGGCGTCGTGGGCGAGGATCGACTTCGGGGTCGGGATGGCGTAGGCCCTGAAGATCTCCTTCGCCTGGTACTCGAAGAGCCTCATGGCCAAGGCCGACCACGGTTCCGCGATAAACCTAGCGATTCAGGGCCCTGTCGGGGAGGGGGGGTGGAGTGGGGGGCGTCGGACGGGCGGGAGCCCGCAGAGGCGGCGGGAATCAAAGTCGAGGGAGAGGACAAGTGGAAGACGCTGATTCAGAACGCTTCTATCAATGCGGAGAGTTAGGACGCCTTCCGTCCTGACTCGGGTTTGATTTCAGAGAGTCGCATTGTGACCCTACCAGTCTTTGGGTCAAAAGAGATATCGTCCACCTTGAAGTCAGAAATATAGGCCGACTTGAGCACTCCCGCTGCTAATCCACAAATGAATCTGCTCGGTTCAGGCACCCCTTCCAGCAGGGGCGGGTCGTCTATGGTCACCATGAATCCGTCATCGACTGATTTGAAGTCGAACACTCCCCATCCGCAAGCCCTAAGCCCGTCGCTTGTATTCCGCAGCAGCTCTCCCTTTTCGGACTGGGACAAGACCCCCCCGGGGTATGACGAGCCTTCGAACCCTGTCGCCACTCCCTCTTCGAACATCAATGAGCTTCCCCCCGTCCCTAACTTTTCGCGAATCGAATTTTCGATGTTTAGCAGTGTTCTGACTCTCATGATGAGCCACCTGTTCCCTCGAGAGACTATGGGGAACAGATACTTCTCAAACATCGCTTCGTGGGTGCTCACGAACTCTACTCTGCTCACAGGCTTGAGAATCTCTAACTCGTCTTTCAGTGATTGAACGGAAATGTCCGCGCGAGTAATATCGCAATACACTACTGCCACCATCGACTTCGAATCTTCATCAGGCTGGGTATGCGTCAGGAGAAGTCTCACCATGTGCCTTGTGAAGACCCCAAGGATGAGGGGATAGGCATCACGCTCAGTGTCCTTCCAAGTCACTAAGAACTCGTAGGTGCCCGGCTCCGGCTTGACGGTGACAATCAAAGTATGGGGGATGTAATCCGGCATCTCTGCTGGAATTGAGCGAACCAGTCAGATTTATACGCTTTGGACTCGATTCACCGAGCCTTCCATCACGCCCAACGACTTTGGACAGTCGGAAGATTGCCGCCTACCCATCGCTAATTAGACAGAACCGGGCGGGAGCATGGATAAATAGGCCCGGAAGGGCTTTTGCGTCAACCACATGTCCGAGGGACCACAAGCGCAGAGGGAGCCCAACACGATCTACGTGGGCAAGAAGCCGGTCATGAACTACGTCCTGGCCTGCCTCACCCAGATCCAGAACGGCACGAACACCGTCACCGTGAAGGCCAGAGGGATGGCGATCGCCAGGGCGGTGGACGTCGCCCAGATAGTCACGAAGCGGTTCGCCACAGACATCAAAGTGAAGCACGTGTCCCTCAACACGGAGCAGGTGAAGAGCGCGGTGTCCGACGGCACGAGCAACGTCTCGTCCATCGAGATAATCCTCGAGAAGTAGCGACAGGGCGGCTGTGCCGCAGGCAGGTTCGAAAGCGCCGCAACAGGAGCTGGGCCCCGGCGGTCCGTGGAGGTTCTGGCGTGCTGACGGGTCTTCGCATCATGATGGTGCGGGTGAGGAAGACCGAGCCGATGAGGCGCGGCAACCAATGCGAAGTGCAGAACGGGAGCTACGCCTGGTTGCGGAACCTCTCTGATCACGACACCCGGTTTCCACTCGCGAGCAGGTGTCAGAGGCGCAACACTAGACTCGCAGAGCTCTAAGTTACCCGTCTGGACAGCACAAACTCGCAGAGAGGGTCTCCACGGAGTCTGCACCTGGTCTCTTCGCCTTCAAATTCCTTGCCAGAGAGCGTCGAAATCGTGCTCGCGAGATGACCCCTCAAGTAGTCGCACCCATCCCTATACTTCCCCGACTCAAGGCATTCAAAATCGTCGCGGATGGTGACCCTGTACAAGGCGTCGGGCTTCTCGACCTCCAGGCTTGCAGAGCCCCAGCCGTAGGCCCTGTATATGCCCAACAGCGCCTTGACTTTCCACTCAAGGTCGCCCTTGCCAAGTCTTGAGTTCAAGTATCGACCGGTCGACCTGCCGAGTTCGGAGCCTTCCTCGTACAGCATCGTCCTCCCCCCGCTGCCGAAGGTCTGCACCATTCGGTCGTAGATGCGGGCCACGCCTGCAATTGGAAACACGACCCCCGGCCTGTCGGGAGCAATGTCGAGCCCAGAGTGGAAAGAACCGATCAGCAGACCCCTGTCGCTTCCCTTGACCTCGCACTCCAGAACAAACGGGGAGCGCTCCACCAGTTTCTCCAGCTTCTCTCCGGTCTCGCCCTCCTTCAGCGACGTTCCGAAGCCACTCCAAATCGCTGTGCCGTCTCCGAGGGTGTAGCTGGTGCTGCCTGCAATGTCCACGTGGTCATGCAGGAGCCCGAGGACGCTGTAAAGGGCCCCCGGGGCGTCCTTGAGTCTTACGACGACGTGAAAGCCCCGCTTCCCGGGGTAGAAGTAGAAACCCAGGGACAGCCTCTTGGTCTCCTTCATCCGTCGGCGCAGAGCGGCTCGCGATATTTACAACTTGCCCCTTCCTCGACCGTGAGAAGTGTCACGCCTCTCATGCGCCGAGCTGCACCACCGCGATGCGAAGACCCGCCGACGCGCCAGAACCTCCGCGAGAAAGGTTGATAGACGGAAGGCGGGCCTGCCGTTGTAGGTTCCCATGTTTCGCGGTCGGGGCGCCCCCGGGAGCAGGATCGAGGAGCTTGCCTCCATATTCAGGGAGAAGGGCGCGACCTCTCCTGGGAAGGCGATGACGGCCCAGGAGCTGGGCATTCCCCCAAGGCTCGAGGAGTCCATGAAGCGCCGCCCCGGGCTGACCGGGGTCTTCGTCGACGTGGGCGGGAAGTACTACCTCGACGAGGCGAGGCTCAAGGAGCTGCAGTACCGCCTGGCGGCCTGGGGCACCGGCTCCCCCATGAGGCGGGTGAGGGAGCTCAGGCTGCTGAGGATGGCGGTAGGGCTGGCAGCGATCATCCTGGTCCTCTACGACCTCCTGTTCGTGGGGAGCAGCGCGATCCGGTTCGCCATCGCCGCCCTCCTGCTGGCCTGGATCGCTCTCACCGTGGCCCAGATGGTCCACCTGGCCAGGGTGAGGAGAAGGCTAGGCGCCCGAGGCCGGCCAAACCCTTAACACGGCTGGCGGCCTCCTCCGGCCTGTGAAGCTCCTATGGGTGATGGTGGCCCTATTCGTAGCCTGGGTCTTCGTAGTCCCCCTCATCTTCATCATAGGCGCCACCTACTTCCCGAACTCGAAGGTATCGCCTCTGGTGGTCTACGCCATCGTGGCGTCCCTGGCGCTCATCATCGCAGGCATGGCGGCCGGGGGCGTCCAGGAGCTCGCCAGGTGGCGCCGTGAGAGGGCCGCGGCCCCGATGCGCAAGGGCGCCAGGCGAGAGGGAGACGCGGCTGTGCCTCGGTAGGAAAATTCTTATCCGTGATGGGGGCAGAGGTCGCTGAGAGAATGCCGGTCAAGCTCCCGATATGCAACTTCGACGCCAAGACCGGCATACTATGCTCCAACTGCGAGGCCAGGCTGAAGAGGGGGGAGATAACGAAGGCCGAAGTCGAGGCATCGAAGGCCGTGGTGGGCCTCATCGACAGGGTCCCCGAGTTCGGCAAGGTCACGCTGAAGCGGGCCTTCGAGGTGGGCGGCGCCTACATACTCGAGTTCGAGCAGCAGGACGTGGCGTCGATCCGGTCCAACCCGGCCGCCTACTCTGAGCTCGAGGGCGCGCTGAAGGGGAAGGTGTGGATCGTGGGGGCGGGGGCGCCCGACAGGAGGTTCCTCGAGGACATATTCTACCCGGCGAAGGTTCTGACCGTCAACACGGTGTGGCTCCAGGACGGCGGGAAGAAGACGAAGGTCATCGTCCCGGCCAGGCGGAGCGAGCGCAGGATAGGGGACTTCGACAAGCTGAGGGAAGCGGTGAAGCTCGCCAGGGGGATCGAGCTCCTCGTCGAGACCGAGAGGGAAGCCGCGCTGAGCCAGTATTCCTAGCCTAGGGCTGCAGGGTGTCCGGGTCCCGCGGGAAGAGGACAGCCTCCTTGATGTTCTGGATGCCCAGCAGGTAGGCCACGAAGCGCTCGACGCCGAACGAATAGCCTCCGTGCGGGGGGACCCCGTACCGGAAGGGCTCCGTGAACCAGGCCAGGCTCTCGGGGCTGAAGCCCTTCTCCCTGATCTGGGCCGCTATCTTTTCCTCCCTGTGCTCCCGCTGCCCCCCCGACGAGAGCTCGAGCCCCTTGTACACCAGGTCCACGGACCTCGCGAACTCGGGCCGGTCGTCGACCTTCATCACGTAGAAGGGCTTGGCCGCGGACGGGAAGCGGTTGAGGAAGAAGAAGTCCGAGCCCGTCTCCGCCTTCACGTGCTCGGCCAGCGCCCTCTGGGAGGGGTCGCTGATGTCCTGGCCCCTGGGCTCGTCCCTGCCCAAGCGCCGCAGGACGTCGTAGACTTCGGGGAAGTCGAGCTCCGGGAAGGGGGTCCGGGGCACCTCGAGGGTCACCTTCAGGACCTCGAGGTCGGCGCGGCAGTTCTCCGCAGCCTTCCGGATGCCGCTGACCACCATCTGCTCCTCGACCCTCATGGTGTCGCGCTCGTCGGCGATGAACGCCATCTCCGGGGCGATGGTCCTGTGCTCGCTCAGGTGCCTGGGCGTGTGCGAGAGCTCGGCCCTCCAGTTCGTGCCCAGGTCGTATATCCTGTCGAAGCCCCCTGCGATGGTCAGCTGCCTGTGGAGCTGGGGGTCCTGGCGGAGGAACGCGGGCTTCCCGTAGAAGTCCAGCTTGAACACCTCCGAACCGCCCTCGGACACGCCCCCGATGATGCTCGGGGTGAAGGCGCGGATGAACCCGTTGGCCTGCAGGTAGTCCTCGAACCCCTGGACGACTGCGTTTTCAATTCTGAAAATGGCAGAAGACTCCGGGCGCCGCAGCTCCAGGGAGCGCCACTGGAGCCTCGTGTCGAGGGAGGCAGGGGTCACGCCCCGGGGGTCCAGGGGGAGGGGGACGGCCGCCCTGCTGACCACCTTCACCTCGGTGGGCACCACCTCCACGCCCGACCTGGCCGCCTTGCTCTCCTTGGCGAGCCCCGTGCAGAGGATCACGTCCTCCTGGTGGAGCCCGGCTATGGTCTCCGAGACCTCAGGGGGGACGGCCTTCTTCGGGGCGGCGATCTGCACGATGCCCTTCGAGTTTCTGAGAAGCACGAAGCTGATGCCCCCAAGCACCCTCGAGTCGTGGACCCACCCCGCGAGGGTGACCTCCTTGCCCACGAGGGCCTTCAGCTCGGAAGGGGAAAGCAGTTGCTGCATCGGTCCCCGCCCTCGGCCGGAGGATAAATACGTGAGGGCGCTTCCTGCGAACGCGCGAACGCCCCTCGATGGCGGCCTGGCGGGCCAGCCGGGGGCGCCTGGCGCAGGGGCCGGTCAGAGGGCCTTGAAGTTCTCGCTCCACTGGGTGTAGGCTCGGACCATGTCGTTGGAGACCGACGGGCGCCTGGTTCTCATGGTCTCCTTGAAGTCGGCGACGGTGATGGGCCTGGTCGTGGTCTCCTTCTCGAGCGCCTTGCCGCTCTGGAAGAGCTCCCTGACGACCCTCAGCTGGACGCTTTGGCAGATGTCCTTGATGTCGCTCCCCGAGTAGCCGTCGCTGAGCTTGGCGAGCAGGTCCAGCGCGACGTCCTCGGACAGGGTGAGCGGAGCGGTGTACATCCTGAACTGGGACATCCTCGCCTCGTTGTCCGGGAGGGGGACGAAGATCCTCTTGGAGAAGCGCCTGAGGAACGGCGGGTCCAGGGCCCAAGGCTTGTTGGTGGCCCCTATCACGTACAGGTGCAGGTTCTTCCCCTTGTCGTTGATGCCGTCGGTCTCCCTCAGGAACTGGTCGCGGACCCTCACCTCGCCCCCGACCTCCTGGCCGCGGGTCCCCAGGAGCGAGTCGATCTCGTCCACGAATATGATCACGGGCTTGTTGTCGGCCAGCATCTTCCGGGCGTTGGCGAAGAGCTTGGCGACGTTCTTCTCCCCCTCGCCGAGCCACTTGCTCATGATGGAAGCCGCGTCTACGGAGATGAAGTAGCCGTCAATCTCGGCGGCGGTGGCCGCGGCCACCATCGTCTTCCCGCAGCCCGGCGGCCCGTAGAGCAGGATCCCCCGGGGCCATCCGAGCTTGAAGAGGTCGGGCCTCAGGAACGGGAACACGATGGACTCGCGGATTGCCTGCTTGCAGTCCTCCAGCCCCACGACGTCGTCCCACTTGACGTCCGGCTTCTCGGTTATCACGAGCTCGCTGAAGGAGGCCTTCAGCTGCTGGACGACCTGGGGCCCCTTGGCGCCGCTGGCGTTGTTGGTGGCGGCTCCTGTGGAGTCGCGGAAGTCGGACTCCGGCTCTTCGTCGCGGGGGAGGAGGCCGTGGGCGGCCTGTATGGCCTTCACGCGCTCCTGGTACGCCATGGCGCGCTCCGTGTACTGCCTGTTCAGCCTGTAGTCGGGGTAGAGGTGGACCAGCTTGACGAGGGTGGAGATGGCCTTCTGATACATCTGGATGGCCATGCCGTGGGCCCCCTGGGAGTCAAGCCTGATGGCCTCGGACGCGTACTTCTTCGCGTCGTCCTCTAGCTCCTTGGCGGCGACCACGCTCATTGGGCCGCGCCCTCCTTCTGGCTCACCTTGACCTTGCCTTCGGAGAGCAGCTTGAGCATGGCCTGCTCAAGGTCGTCCGGGGGCAGCTTCAGTATGCTGGAAGCGTCCGAGATGTCGACGGTCCCGTCGTGGATGGCGGCGTACTGGAGGACCTGCTCCTCAGCGTCCACATCCGGCCGCGGCCTGTACAGCGTCCCGAGGGCCGCGAGCTCCTCGTCGTCTCCCTCGTCCCCGGTCGCGAGCTGGGGCATCCGCCGCTCGAGCTCCTCGCCGTTCTGCTGGATCTGCCGCGGAGAGACGACCATGGTCCTCTTCATCTCCTCCGCCCGCTCCTCGGCCAGCTTCCTCGCCTGCTCGACGAGCTCCTCGCCGCTCTCGGTCTGTATGTTCAACGCGATGGAGGGGGAGACGTTCCCCATCTCAGCCATGGTCTCGGTCAGCGCATCGTTGATCTCGCTCGACGCCTGGTCAAGGGACGGGACGAGGTCCTGGACCGTCTTGTTGACCTTCCTGAGGACCTTGAACGCCATTCCCAGGTGCGACATCACGTCGCCCACGTCGACTATGCTCTCGAGCCTCAGCACCACCTGCGTGAGCGCCAGCTCGCTGGCGTAGACCACCTTGCCGACCTTCCTCAGCTCGGCCCACTCGTTCGCATAGACCGCGGCCTTGGACTTGTCCTTCGCCATCATGGCCCTGATGGTGGTCTCGAACAGGGACTTCCTTCGCTGCTCCAGCTTCCCGCGCAGGGTCTCGAGCTCCCTCCTGTGCAGCTCGATCTCCTTGATCGTGGAAGCGATCTTAGGCTTCAGGTTGTCGTCCCTTCTGAGCCCGATAATCTTGAGAGGGTCGCGTGCGGACAACTACGGCTCACAAGACGACCCTCCCGATAATCACAGGCTTAGTCAATAACATCGCTACAAACGGGTAAGGTTAAATCAACTTCTCGCCCCGGAATTTCAGAACCGGTGCTTTGTCGTCCTCCTTCCGCCAGTCTATGGCGAATCGCAAGATCTCGATGTCCATCCCCAGTATCCGCCTCAGTGTCGGTCCAGACATTCTGCACTCTTTGTAGTCCACAATTGCCAATATCAATTTACGATTGCTTCCGGCATCTCGCCAGACGAGATAGTCCTCGAACTGGTCCTCGAAGAGCTCCCCGGAGAGCAAGCCTCCTCCTGTCTTCACCTCGACAGCAGTCAAATTGTCCGAAGTCAGTATGTCAGCCACCCTGAAACCAGGATGACCTGACGGGAGGCTACGAAGTCGGTAGTCGGTGGCTCTGATTACGAGAGGTTCAGATGAGATGTCTCGGCCATGTGATCGGAACCATCCCCTTACCAGGCTTTCGCCGAAGTCGCGCCGGGTCATGGGCGACGCGGAACGGGTAGCGGAGCCCGAGAATCCTCCTAGTCGCGACAATGCCGCTGCTCGGCTCCTACTCATCCTAATCTGAGTGACTCCGGGCAATATGCGGGGAGGGTTTCTCTTAGGTGATTTAGTCTGCTGCATCAAGGTCCAAACCGTCTGCCGGAGGTATGCGTAACTGAAACCGCCGAGAACCCGGTCCACCCGTTCTCACAAGGGGACCTCAGAGCCCGTGACAACTCTGCAAGGAAGGCGGACTCACCGACCTTGTCCCTGCCAAATCAAAAACAAAAAGAGTCCGGGAACCCGTGGTTCCCGTCTCTAATACGAGCTGGTCTCCGTCCCGGATTCCGCAGAGGGCAGCGTAGCGGGTATTTCGGGGAACCTCTCCTTCATGCGCTGCTCCGCGACCGCGGATGCCTCGGATAGGATCTTCTCCGCGTCCTCGTTTGCAGCTTCGAAGTTCAGTGAGTACCCACCGACCGTCCCTGCGTCTACCAGGATGCTACTCAGCAAGCCAGAGATCTCACCGATCTCGCTTTCCGCCTCAGGCAGTACGCCCACCAAGCCTTGCTTGACGTTGCGTATGACTGCCATCGCCGGAGTCAAGGTGACGACTATGTCACCGAGTTCTGTGATGGTGTTGAGTCTGAGCACGATCTGCTCGAGAGCGAGCTTTGCCTGTGTGACCATTTTGTTCATCTTTCTGATCTCGGCAAGCTCGTTCGCGAAGACGGACGCGTGCTGGGTGTCGTGCTTTTGTAGGGAGCTTACGACCTTGTTAAAGATCGAGTTGTCTCTCTCTCTGAGTTTGGTGGATGTGGAGTCGAGTTTGGCGACTTGGACTTGGATTTGTCGGACTGCTAGGTCGAGCCTTGGCTTCAGGGGACCGGGGCTCCTCACGGAGTCCTTGACCCTTCCGCCCAGACCCTGGCTGTTCTGCTTTTCCCATTTACCTGCGAACGCAGACATCGATAGCTTCGAATATCATGCGCCCCCAAATTCTCTAAGTGGTGGGAAGTATAATTTCGTTCACAACAACATTAAGAATTCTTCTTTGTGCCTCCGACGGGCGGGCTGGTGGCGGCTTGGGCGAGAAATCTGGTGGTCAAACGGCGGGAGGCCGGCCGGTGACCAGCGTTGCTGTGGTGTCTGACATCCACTCAAACCTAGAAGCGCTTCGAGCTGTGCTTGCTCAGGTGAGGGGCATGGAGGTCTACTGCCTCGGCGACATCGTGGGCTATGGCGCCAACCCCAACGAGGTCGTGGACGAACTGAGGGAACTGGGCGCGACGGCGGTAATGGGGAACCACGACTACGCGGTGGTGACCGGCGACGCGGGCGGCTTCAGCGTCAGGGCGGCCATGGCGGCGATGTGGACGAAGAGGGCGCTGCGCAACAGGAGCCTGAAGTACCTGCGGGCCCTCCCGAGAGACCTCAGGGTGGAGTTCGCCGGCAAGAGAGGGTACCTCGTCCACGGGAGCCCTGACGACCCCCTGCGCGAATACGTGGACCCGAGGACCCACTCCCAGCTGTTCCCCCACTACCTCGACAAGCTCGGGGTCGGGTTCATCGGGCTGGGTCACACCCACCTCCCCTTCGTCAGCGTGGAGGAGGCCGGGACCGTCTTCAACCCCGGCTCGGTGGGCCAGCCGAGGGACGGAGACAGGAGGGCGTCCTACGCGGTGCTCAGCGCCACGGGACAGGGGGTCAGGGTCGAGACCTTCCGCGTCGAGTACGACTTCGAAGCCGCGGCCAGGAAGATCAGGGAAGCAGGCCTCCCGGCCCAGCTGGCGGACCGACTCCTCTCGGGGACCTGAGCCCGGGGGCAGCGGGTCTGCGGGGGCCGGGCGTCCGCGGCCGGGCCGCGGTGCGAACATAAATGGCGAGCCATGGCCCCTCTGCCGCAGGAGAGCGGGGTTGGGCGACGGCGCGCCGAAGGTGATACTTGTGGACGAGCACGACACGCAGGTCGGGGTCGAGGACAAGCTGCGGGCCCACCAGAACGGGGCCAAGCTCCACAGGGCCATCTCCGTGTTCGTCTTCAACTCGAAGGGGGAGACCCTCCTCCAGCGGAGGGCGATGGCCAAGTACCACAGCAAGGGGAAGTGGGCCAACGCCTGCTGCAGCCACCCGGCGCCAGGGGAGGGGGTCGCCGAGGCTGCGCGGAGGAGGCTCAGGGAGGAGGTGGGCATCGAGTGCGATGTCCGCGAGGCCTTCTCGTTCGTCTACAGGGCGGACGTGGGCGAGGGGCTCACCGAGCACGAGTACGACCACGTCTTCTTCGGCGACTACGACGGGAAGGTGAGGCCCAACGGCGACGAGGTGATGGACTACAGGTGGGTCCCCCTAGGGAGGCTCAGGCAGGAGGTCGCTGCAAAGCCGGACGAGTTCGCCCCGTGGCTGCGGATCTGCCTCGACAGGGTCGCGAAGAGCTACTCCGAGAGATGAGCCGGAGGTAGCCTTGCCAAGCCGAGAGTGCCTGCCAGAGACGGGGCGGCGCGTGGCTGCGAGTGTTAAAATACCGGGCGATGGCCGTCGGGGGTGGCTTGAGTGGTCGCAAAATTAGGCCAACGATCTAGCACCGAAGGCGCGCTCAGCCCCAACTACGACTGGAGGGACGTCGAACTGAAGGCCAGGGAGTTCTTCGAATCTGCCGAGGCGCACGCGGCCCTTGAGAGGCGCCTGAGGGGGAAGAGGCGCGTCGGGTACGTGGAAGGGCCGCCGACCCTGAACAACCAGCCCCACATAGGCCACGTCAGGGGCCGGGCGATGAAGGACGCGTGGTACCGCTACCGGACCATGCAGGGGGCGAGGATACGGTTCAGGGCCGGCTGGGACACCCAGGGGCTGCCGGTCGAGCTGCAGGCGGAGAAGGAGCTCGGGCTGACCGGGAACAAGGGCGAAGCGGTCCAGACCATGGGCGAGGAGAAGCTCGTCCAGGCTTGCAAGGACCTGGTGGGCAAGTACGAGAAGTCCTGGCTCGAGGCTGACAGGCTCCTGGGCCTGTCCCTGGACCACGAGAAGGCGTACATGACCTACAGGGACTCGTACATCGAGCGCGAATGGAAGTACATGGAGAAGGCCTGGCGGAAGGGGCTCCTGGGCGAAGGGTACTACGTGGTCCCGTACTGCCCGGGATGCCTGACCTCGCTCAGCCACGCTGAAGCCGCCTCAGAATACCAGAGCCTGGAGGACCCCAGCCTCTTCTACAAGGTGAGGGCGGAGGACGGCTCGTACCTCGCCGTCTGGACCACCATGCCCTTCACGCTCGTGACCGACGAGCTCGTGGGAGTCAAGCCCGAGGCCGACTACGCCTACGTGGAAGCCGCCGGGGAGACCTGGGTGGTCGGCGCGGAAAGGCTGGAATCCTTCGGCAGGGAGGCAGGCGTGGAGCTCGGCAAGGTGGTGAAGGTTGTGAAGGGGAAGGACCTCGAAGGGATGAAGTACGCACATCCGCTTCTCGACCTGATACCGGGGCTGGCGAAGCTCGCGGCAGAGGGCAGGATACACAGGGTCGTGGCGGAGGAGTTCGTGGACACCACCACGGGCACAGGGCTGGTCCACATAGCGCCCGCAAACGGCGAAGACGACTTCAGGGTCGCGTCTGACAGGAAGATACCCGTGTTTTCGCCCATAGACGACGAGGTGAAGTTCACTGCGGACGCTGGCCGGTTCTCGGGGCTCTTCGTCAGGGACGCGGACGCCCTGGTCGTCCAGGAGCTCTCCGGCAGGGGGTCCACGGTGCACGCAGGCAGGATAACGCACGAGTACCCGACCTGCTGGCGGTCGGGCCACAGGCTGGTGTGGACCGCCCGCAGGGAGTACTTCTACTGGCTCGAGAAGGTCAAGGAAGACCTGGTCAAGGCTGCGGAAGGCGTCGAGTACTTCTTCGAGTCCCCCAGGAACAGGTTCCTCCAGTTCGTGAAGGAGTCGAGGCCGTGGTGCGTCTCGAGAGAGAGGTACTGGGGCGCCCCTCTCCCGGTCTGGGCGTGCCCTGACTGCGGCGAGAAGACCGCGGTGTTCTCGAGGAGGGAGATCGTGAGGAGGGCGGCGGAGCTCCCGGACGGGCCAGGCTTCGAGCTCCACAGGCCCTGGATAGACCGGGTCGTCCTCAAGTGCCCGAAGTGCGGGGGGCGGGCGAGGAGGGAGCCGTTCGTGCTCGACTGCTGGCACAACGCGGGGGCGTCCCCGTACGCATCGTTCGACGACGAGGAGTTCAAGCGCCTGGTCCCGGTCGAGTTCCTGACCGAGGCCATGGACCAGACGAGGGGCTGGGCCTACGACCTCCTCGTGATGCACGTGGTCCTCACGGGGAAGCCCAGGGCCCCCTACAAGGCCTTCCTGTTCCAGGGGTTCGTCCTCGACGACAAGGGGAGGAAGATGAGCAAGAGCCTCGGGAACACCATCTGGGGCCTCGACGTCCTGAGGAACTACTCCGTGGACCTCGTCCGTCTCTACATCCTCGGCAAGAGCTCCCCCATCGACTCCTTGAGCCTTGACCTGAAGGAGATGGGGTCGAGGCCGTACCAGGTGCTCAACACGCTCTACCACCTGCACCTGTACCTGTCGCAGAACGGGAAGGTGGACGGCTATGACCCGTCCAAGCACACTCTCTCCTGGGCGACGAGGAAGCGGCTCCTCGCCAAGGTCGACCGGTGGCTCCTCGCCAAGCTGGCCCGAGCCTCGGCTGAAGCCGGCAGCGCCTATGAAACAGGGCGGTTCAACGACGCCTGCAAGGTCCTAGAGGAGCTGATCATCTCCCACTTGAGCCAGACCTACGTCAGGCTGGTCCGCGGCGAGCTCTGGAAGGACGACCCGGATGAAGGCGATAGGAGGCTCGCGATCTACGCCGTCCTGGGGCACGCCCTCCGCGCCGTAGACGAGCTCCTCCACCCCGTGGCGCCATTCATGACCGAGTTCCTGTACCAGCAGACCCTCGCGGGCGGGGAATGGCGCATTCCGCTCGTGGCCTCGGGGTTCCACCGCACGGCAGTCGGGACCGGCAGCTCGGGGGCCGAGAAGGAGGTGGACCTGGCCCTGCGCATCGAGGAGGCGTGCAACTCCGCCCGGACGAAGGCCGGGCTGAAGAGGAGGTGGCCTCTGAGGACGCTGAAGGTGGTCGTGGCCGGCTCAGAGCTCAGGACGGCGGCGAGGGCGGCCAGGACGGTCGAGTCGTTGTGCAACGTGAAGGAGGTCGTTGTGGCGGCGTCGGCCGCGGGTTTTCCGGCTGATGTGCGCCTGACCCCCAACTCTTCGAGGGTCGGCGCGTTGTTCAAGGAGAGGACCAGGGAGGTCCTCGCGGCAGTCCGGCCCTTGGAGGGCGACGCCGCCGTGAAGGCGTACACCGCGGGCGCGCCTGTCCGCGTGGACACGAAGTCCGGAGAGGTCGAGGTGCCGGCCGGGGCCTTCGAGCTGGTGGTCAACCCTCGGGAAGGGTCTGTCGCCGTAGAGAAAGGGGGGGTGTTTGTGGCCCTGGACAGGAAGAGGGACGAGAAGCTGGTCGCCGAGGGGCTCGTCCGGGACATAGCCAGGCGCCTCCAGGCCCTCCGCAAGAAGAGGGGGTTCGTGCCCACTGCGGTCTTGGGACTGGCCGCAGTCGCCGGGCTCGAGCTCGACGAAATGGCAAGCCTTGAGCCGATGAAGAAGGAGATTGCCTTCCTCGTGAGGGTCAGGGAGGTCAGCCTGATGACGGAGAAGGCGGCGGGCTTCGATTGGGAGGAGGACGACCTGGACGGCAGGCCCGTGTACATCGACGTGGGCTAGGTCAGAGCAGCTTCCTTGCCAGCCTGGCGACGAAGCGCAGTCTCCTCGGGACGAGGGCGTCGACGAAGTCCATGTCGTCCTCGCTGAAGCCCCCGATCAGCTTCATCGCAAGCACGTAGACGAGAAGGCCGGTCAGCATCATGACCGCCGAACCTGAGACTACCTCTGCCCTGGACGAGAGACCGAAGCGCCCCGCAAGGGTGAGCGAACCGTAGATGAACGCCGCCATGGCCCCCGACGCCGCCAGCGACTTCACGTAGGCCGGAGCGTCAAGGACGAGCATCCCGCTCCGCTTGACGAAGTAGGCTACGGCCCCCAGCATGACGAGGACCATCGCAGCCCTGCCGAGCGCCACCCCGTTCAGGCCGAGGCTCGGGACCGTCAGGACGGCGACGACCACCAACGCGGCGAGGGCGATGAGGCTGCTGTAGGTGAACAGATGCGCCTTGTCATCGACGAGGAGGATGGAGGCGTAGACGGAGACGATGGCGGACAGGCCGATCGAGACCGATATGATAGCCAGGACGGGGGCGGCAGAGGCATATTGGCTTCCGAAGACCTGCAGGAGGAAGGGCGAGAGCGCGGCCAGCCCCAGCCCCATGGGCATGGCGACGAGCGTGACGTACCTGGTGTACTTCCTGACAAAAGACCGCTTCTTCTCGGGGTCGTTCCCGTAGCTGCTGAGGGCTGGGACGAGCACGTTGGTCGCGGCTGCCGGGGCGAACGATGCGACGGCGGCGCCGACGCTGGCCACGTTGTAGAGCGCTATGCTGAGGTGCCCCCCCTGCAGGAAAGCCACGACCTTGTCTGTCTGGGACACCGCCAGCCCCACCAAGGCTGCCCCGAGCACAGAGGTCATGTACCTGGTGACCGGCTTCATGTCGACCCCCGCGGCCCGGGGACCACTCACGTGGCGGAAGGCGGACGCGTTCCCGAGCAAGGCCTGAAGGGCGTCCCCAGCGATGAAGCCGACGAATATGCCCGTGGGGCCGAAGCCGGAGACCAGGAGGGCAGCGGCCGAGGCGTACCTCACCGCGCTTGAGGCGATCATCAGCTTCCCGGCCGCGGGCGCCTTCCCGGCTCCCAGCATCGAGTAGGCGCCAAGCTGCGCGAACGAGTACGCGACCGCGTCGGCGGCCGCAACGAACACGGCCGCGTGGCTGAACTGCCCGGCGACTGCCGAGGCAACCGGGGCGTACGAGACAACTGCGGCCGCCGCTACGCTCACCACGCCGCAGATCGCGGCCGATGTGACGTAGACCCTCCTGGCAGCCCCGGTTCCGCGTCCCGCGAACTCGGCGAGGAAGCGGGTCACGGCTGGGGGCGTGGCCGTCAGCCCCGTCCCGCTCACAGGGAGCGCCAGCACTGCGACGGTGGCCGCCGAGACGACGACGAGGTTGAGGAGGGTGACGAACCCGACCTCTTCCACGGGCACCCAGTTGGTGAGGAGGACCAGGAAGACAGTGTTGAGAACGAGGGTGGCGATGTTGGCAAGGTACAGGGCCGTCACACCCACGGCGACCCTCTCCTCGGAGTGCAATCAGGAACCCCCCGCGCACCCGACCTGTCCTATTTAATCAGGGCTAGTCGGTGGACGAGTATTCCGACAGTGACGACTGGTAGGCCGACAGCGTCCGGGCGGAGAAGCCCATCCGGCGCAGGTCACGGGCGAACTCCGCGGCGAACCCGTGGGTGGTGTAGATCATCTCAGGCGAGACGGCCTCCACGAGCTTGACGAGCTCTGGATAGTCGCAGTGGTCGCTAAGGGGAAACGAGTAGTCGGCTCCCAGGGAGCGCGAATAGCCCCCCCTCACGGCCCATCCGCTGAAGGCGACGAGCAGGGCGCTGCGCTTCGCCTTGAGCTGGGCCATCAGGCGGCTCCGGCTGCTCGCCATGGGGGCGATCATCACCCACGGCCCCTCAGGGAGGGAGTCCGCCCCGTCGTCGGGTTCGAAGGTGCGCCCGGGCTTCAGATCGACGCCGTGCTCGACGTGCACCCGGTTCATGGCGGCGACGCTGGAGTGGTAGAAGAGCGGGTCCCAGCTCGAGAAGTAGTATGCGAGCAGCTGCGCCTTTCCCAGCGGGTATCCCATCAGCACCACCGGGCGGCCCCTGTCGAAGGCCGAGCCGATCAGCCCGTTCACCTCCCTCACGAGCTTCGCAGTCTGCGGGAAGACGTACTCCGGGCTCCCGTAGGTCGTCTCCATAATCAGAATTCGCGCCTGACGCGTCCTGCACTTGCCGAGGAAGGCCCTCTCCCTGCCCGAAGCGTCGCCCGTGTAGTAGACTTCGTCGGCTATCTTGATGGCGCGCGAGCCGAGTATGTGGCCAGAGTCGAGGAGCTCGACTCCCTCGACCTCTTCCATGGTGTCTCCGAGGTCGTAGCCGCGGGCTCTCGCCAGGTCCGCCGTCGCCCCCGACGCGATGATCTTCTCGGCCCTCGAGGGCCTGTGCATGTGGTCCAAGTGGGCGTGTGAGACGAAAGTGAAGTCAGCCCTGGCGGCGCCCTTGGGGTCGAGGGAGTACCTCCTCCCGCCGGTGTCGACCTGAATCCCCCCGTTCAGCGACACCCTGGCGCCCATTCGTCGCGCTCGGCGGCGCCTTCGATTATTAAGCTGTCGAAGCAGCCGGAAATGCCAATCTCAGGACCTTCGGCTTGGGTCCTCCCCTGTCAGACGCGAGAAACGAAAGGCAATCAGTGAAGGTAGTCTAGGGCGTCGGACCTCTCAATGACTCCTCGACATCCTCGAAACCCTTTCTTCTCAATGACCAGGCGACGACATGGCCCCACTCAACCATCCCCTTACGGCTATCCCACAACGGCTCCATCGCGCGACGTGCATGCGCTCCCGGTTAAGGTCAACGGAGTCTCTATTACGACTCTGTGAGGAAGCCACGCGCTAGGAGAGCGAGGAGGGAAGGCCACACTGAAGTCGACTAGGTCTCGCTTCTTGAAGGCGAATATGAGAGAGTACTACGAGAATACGCTCTCGGCAGAAGCGTTGCGCAAATGCTACGAAATCGCACCTCCCCGAATCCGTCAGTATCTCGAGGCCGAGGTAAGTTCCGTGACTGGGATGGTCAGGGGGAAGAGTCGGGTGCTCGAACTCGGGTGTGGGTACGGGCGGGTCATGAAGCAGGTGTCTACTCAAGTGGGGAGCATCACTGGCTGCGATACATCCAGAAGCAGTTTGGAACTCGCAAAGAGCTACCTGCGCCCGCATCGCAACTTCGGCCTAGTGCTCACAGACGCCTCTCGTCTAGCGTTTCGTTCCGGAGTCTTCGACGCAGTCTTCTGTGTCCAGAACGGTATCTCAGCGTTCGGGGTGAGTCGACAACAACTCATCGATGAAGCCGTTCGTGTGACAAGGAAGGGCGGGCTGGTACTCTTCTCGAGTTATTCTCGCAGGATTTGGAAGCACCGGCTGGCTTGGTTCAGAGCACAGTCCGAAGCCGGTCTGGTCGGCGAGATTGACGAAACCAGAACGAGAAACGGGACAATCGTTTGTAAGGACGGTTTTCGCGCTACGACGGTGTCCCGGACTGAATTCGAAAGGCTCTTCTCGAAATCAGGGGTGGAATTCCTCATTAAGGAGATCAATGGCTCTAGCCTCTTCTGTCTCGCCTGTAAGTAGCCGGGTTGGGCTCGTTAGCTGCAACAGGACGGCCGGGCAGGCGTTCCGGACCTAGGAGTCTCTTTCACACCTAACGGCCCAACTCGCCAGACATCCGAGTAGTCGAGACAAGGGTCTTCCAGGACTGTTCTGCATCGATTCGCGGCGCTTGGGTGTTGTCGCCGCATCAAGTGCCAGCTCGGTCGTGTGCGGGAGGGCGCTTGAGGTCAAGATGGGAGTTAAGCTCACAGTGTCTGAGCCCCTGAAGGCATGAAACCGAACGCGTACCCATTTCCAGCACCATTCTTGAAGCGGGTCCCGTCGGGCCCGCTCAGTTGGGTCAATATTGAAGCGCGCCCTTGTTGAGACAGCAGGACCACTCTGAGCTATGCTTTCAGGCTCGTTGTGCCACTAGAAGACCGCGTCCAAGCGCGCAGGGATCCCCACGCTTGCCCCAGACTTCCTGGGCGTCAGAGTTTGAGCGCTCTGACTGGCGTGAGCTCGCGACCCACAGGCTGCCCGAAGTGTAACGGGCTCAAGGTGTCGATACCCTGAAGGCCTTCCAATCTCCGGGGGCGAGGGACGCCTCGATGCTCATCGAGGGGAACACGCGGAGCGACGAGACCTTGGACCAAGACCCCGCCCCCCGGTCGTACTCCTCGAGCGGGGTGCTGAGCCGCTTCGAGAGCTCCGCCGCCTTGGGGGCGAAGCTGACGGTCGCCTTGACCGGAGCCGCCGTCGAGTTCCCGACGCAAATCACTTGGCCCGGGCCGTGGAAGGAGACCGCGTGGAGGCCCCTCGCCTGGGGCTCCAGGAGCTCGGCCTTGGCGAAAGCCCCGCCCAAGGGGGGCTCCAGCCGCGAGCCGGCCGCGAACGCGCGGGCTTTCCCTCCTCCCCTGCCGACGAAGACGGTTATGGGCTCCCCCGCCCACAGCTCCGAAGCAAGCACCCACTTCAGGCTCGACGAGTCCGGCGGGGAGAACGCGAGCCCGCCGGCGCCGACCTGCATTCCGAGCTCCCCCTCCACGAGCCCCTCCACGAGCCTGGCCGCGGCGACAGGGTCGCCCCCCTCCCCGTGCACCTCCTTCGAGTCGACGTCGACCCACAGCGGGAACTCCCCCGGGGAGCCGCCGATCCTCGCAGAGTCTTCGAGGACCAGCCTCGCCACCTTCTCCAGCGAGAGGCTCCCGATGCCCGCAAGGCCCACCCTGTAGCAGACCAGGGCGTGGGCCAGTGCCGCCCTCGTCCAGTATCCCCCCAGCTGCCCCTGGCCGTAGCTGGGGTTGAAGTATAGCCGGTTGGAGCTCGGGACCGTGCGGGGCCCGTAGGGGGTCTCGAAGTCCTTCTCGAGGAGCCTGTGGGCGGCCGCCTGCTCCGCCGACGCCTGGAACCCGTGCCTGTAGGCCGCCAGTGCCATGTCGACGGTCTCGTCCCCCCTGAGCCGCCCCGAGGAGTCGAGGCAGAGCGCGAGGAAGCCCCTCTCGTCGACCAGCCTCTTCCTGACCACTTCGGCCAGCATTTCGGCCCTTTCGCGGAACCTGCCCCCGTCGTCCGGCTTGGCAACCTGCCTGGCGACCTGGGCGGCGCCCGCCAGCGCCCCGGCGGCGGCCAGGGTGACCTCGGGGATCTCCCCCGACGGGTAGCCCCTCCCGAGGAACCTCCGCCACCCCTGCGGGAGCCCGGTTGCCGGCCTCACGGAGTAGTCCTTCGACGACGCAAGCAGGAAGGATCCCAGCTTCTTGACCAGCGGATAGAGCGCGCGGGACAGCTTCTTGTCCCGGGCCAGGAGCAGGGCGAAGGACACCGCCTGGAGCAGGACCGCGGTCTCGAGGAGTCCCGGCTCGGAGGCATCCGAGCTGTGAGGCATGGAGCCGTCCCTCCTCAGGCGGCGCTTGGCGCCCTCCAGAACGGAGGCCGCGCCGGCCCAGTCGACTAGGGAGAGCCCCCTCAGGCACTCGGCCATGTCCAGGCCCTCGCACTCGAATCGGGCGCTCCCGACGGCTGAGACCGCCCAGCCCGCGGCTTCGGTGAGCAGCGGGCTTGAGGAGGCGAAGCAGGGCCCCTCCCTCTTCTGCTGCTTCCAGTCCCCCCTGAGGCGGCCGAAGTCTGACAGGGCCTCCTCGAGCTTCGCCGAGTTGTAGATCGACGCGTAGAGCAGGTCCTTGGCCTCGGACGGGGCGAGGTCCAGCTCGTGAAGGGAGGCGATGATGACCTGGCCGGACATGCCGGCAGTCGAGTCCCCCAGGTCCCCTGCTCCCACGAGGTCGCGAATCCTTCCCCGGTCCGTGGTCATGAAGATCTTCTTCGGCTGCGGGATGGCGCCCACGACCCTTGCACTCTGCATCTCGGAGATCTCGTCCATGGCGACGTGGCTCCCCCTGTTGAAGGCGTTGACGCCCAGGGCCCCCCACCTTGACGAAACGTCGCCGAACTGCGAGGCGGTCGGGTCGAGCACGTCTATCAGCCTGAGCGTGACGGCGGCCTGGCCCGCGTTTCTCAGCCTGACCCTCCTGATGTACCCCGCCGAGGCGCCGCGGTAGAACTCCACAGACTGGGAGACCTCGATGGCGTCGAATACCCTCCCGGCGAGTTGGGCCTGGCGGGGCGCCACCCTGAGCGCCCAGTCTGGCCGCTGCCCCTGGACCACCACTCCGGCCTGGACCTTGTAGAACGATATGCGCTCGTAGCCGAACACGGCGCGCCTCTCGGAGAGGGAGTCCAGCGACCTCACGGATCCTTCGGGGTCGAGGAGGAGCCTGTACTCGCCCATGCGGAGGGCCAGCGGCCTTCTGACGATGGAGGCGCGCAGCTGCTGCCTCCCCGGAAGGGCCTCCGCGGCTACGCCCATGCGTAGTGAGTGCCCGCGGGGGGATAATATCACGGAGATTGATTGAATTTGAGCTACTGGACTCCTAGCCTTAACCTGCGGAGACCCTCTTCCACCTGGTACCTGTGGGAGTGTCCTCGACGGCGACCCCCTTCCTGAGGAGGGCGTCCCTGAGCCTGTCGGACTCCGCGAAGTCGCGCCTCTTCCTCGCTGCCTCCCTCTCGAGGACGAGCTCCGCCAGGTCCTGGGGGAGGGCCTCGGGCTCGAATCTCATCACGCCCAGCACCGAGTCGGCGCGCTTGAGGGCCGCCAGCAGCGAAGCCGCCGCGCCCTCGCCGAGCCCCCCCGAGTCCATGAGGGCGTTTGCCTTCTTGGTCGTGGAGAAGATCGCCGCAAGGGCCTCAGGGGTGTTGAGGTCGTCATCCATGGCCGCCTCGAAGCCCGACAGGAGGCCCCTGGAGAGGTCCTCCCCCGAACCCTCCTTGGGGTGTGAGGCCCTAAGTCTCTCGATGAACCCCTGCAGCCTGTCCCGCTGCGAGCGCGCCTGCTCGAGGGCCTGGTCCGTTAGGTCGATGACGTCCCTGTACCGGGCCGAGAAGAAGAAGAGGCGGATGGTCAGCGGGTCCCACCCCTCGCCGACGAGGTCCCGCAGGTACACGACGTTGCCGACTGACTTGTGCATCGGCTCCCCGTTCACCGTGAGGAACTCGGAGTGCAGCCAGTAGTTGACGAACTTCTGCCCGGTGACGGCCTCCGACTGGGCGATCTCGTTCTCGTGGTGCGGGAACTTGTTGTCCATGCCCCCGGCGTGGATGTCGAAGGACTCGCCGAGGTACTTCATTGACATCACGGAGCACTCGATGTGCCAGCCGGGGCGCCCCTTCCCGAGCTCGTTCTCCCAGTACACCTCCCCGTCGTCGGGGTCCCAGGCCTTCCAGACGGCGAAGTCGACGGCTTCCTGCTTCTCCTCGTAGTGGTCGCTGGAGACCCTGCTCCCCCTTCTTGAGGAGTCGACCTTTATCCCGGAAAGGGCCCCGTAGGCCGGGAACTTCGAGACGTCGAAGTAGAGCGATCCGTCGGGCGCGGGGTAGGCGTATCCCCTGTCCCTCAGCAGCCTGACGAAGGCGACCATCTCCGGGATGTGCTCCGTGGCCCTGGGGTAGATGTCCGCCTTCTCTATCCCCAGGGTGTCGAGGTCGGCCATGAAGGCGGCCTCGTAGAACGAAGTCAGCTCCTTGAGGGACTTGCCCGTGGACCTGATTCCCTTGATTATCTTGTCCTCCACGTCGGTTATGTTCATCACGTGCGTAACCCTGAAGCCCTTGAACTTCATGTACCGTTTCAGCAGGTCCTCGAAGGCGAATGTCCGGAGGTTGCCGACGTGGGCGTAGTTCCAGACCGTGGGCCCGCAGGTGTACATGCGCACCTCGCCCCCCCTGATGGGCCTGAACGGTTCGACCCGCCTCCCCATGCTGTTGTAGAGCCTAAACAAGCGAGCCCGCGACAGACTTCCGCAAGAAGGAAATAAAAAGAGCGGAGATCAGAATCTACTTCGTAAGCTTGCCAATCCTGAAGATTGGCTTGCCGCAAGAGGCGCATGTCCCCTTGATGGCCGGCCGGCCATTCTTCAGTTTGATTTGCTTGGGATTCTTGATCTCCTTGTTCTTCTTCTTCTCGTATACGCAGTATCCGGTTACCACTGCGGTTTTTCCTCGCGCCAGATTCGCCCGGTTTGATATATAAACACACCAATCGCGGCTCGAAATGGGGTTTTTTCACCAAAAACGCCCTTTCGCCCAAGTGCGGCATGTCCGGGGGTTTCCAAATTCGCCAGCAATCGAGCCGGGCTACCGTCTCAGAACACCCATTTCGTGAATCAAAGCAGCGACGACAGTGGGCCTGTGGCGGGGCCGACCTCAGGGCCGTGCCGATTTGGCCCAGAGTGGCGAGATTCCAGACGCGCTCGCCAGAACGGGGAAGCTCGTCTCAGGGTCCGACCCGCAACGAGCCCGAAGACGCGGGCGCGGTCGAGCAGGGCCTAGGATGCGCGGTCTGCGCGCCGCACCGCTCCGAATTCGTGGCCATGTCGGACGCCCCAGGCGCCGACCCCTCGCCGCGCGACGGCTCCGCACAGTGCTCGGGGGCGAAGTGCCAATGGCTCGGGGCCTCGCCGGCGGTGTTGAGCCGGGCGCATACGGGCCAGGGTGTCGTACTGCGGCTCTGCCTCGGCCCTCGGCATCTTCCGAGGGACAAGGGTTCGAAGCCCGGGATCCCGCCGGCCTAGCCCGGAATCCGGTTATAGGAGCCCCCCGGGGGACCACGCCCCAGGATGTCCGACCTCCCGAAGGACACCAAGGCAGTCGCGTCGCTTGTCTTCGCAAGGGTGGTCTACGCCGTCAACTGGCTGAACATAGGCGCCATCTTCGTGCTGATGAGCCCCGACCTGGGGGTCGGGACTGGGGGCCTCGGCACCCTGACGGCGACGTTCTACGTGGGGCTCGGGCTGATGCAGATCCCCGGGGGGGTCCTCGCGGCCAGGTGGGGCCCGAAGCGCGTGGTCCTCCTCGGACTGGTCGTTTCATCGCTGGCGGTGCTCGGGGTCTCGGCCTCGTCCTCCCTCGCCGAGATCGCGGTGCTCAGGCTCGCGGTAGGCGCGGGGATGGCGCTCGTGTTCGCCCCGGCGGTGGTGCTCGTGGCCAGGCATCTAGGCGGGAGGACCGGGGCCGGCGTGGGGCTCTTCAACTCGGCCTACGACATCGGGGGTGTCCTGGGCCTGTTCGGGTGGGTGGTCGTGGCGACGGCCGCGGGGTGGCGCGAGAGCCTCGTGCTTAGCGGGGGGCTCGGCCTCCTGACCGCGCTGCTCGTGGCCCTGTGCGTCCCAAGGGAAGCGCGCTCGTCCGAGTTCCGCGTCAGCCGCGACGCGTTCTTCAAGGTGCTCGGGAACGGGCAGCTGATCATCCTCGGTCTGGCGACCCTGGGCCTGAGCGTCGGCAACGTGCTGATATCCGGGTTCATGGTGGAGTACCTCGTGAAGTCGCTCCACTACTCCCCCGAGCTGGCGGGGCTCGTCAGCAGCATGGTCGTGGTGCTCCCCATCTTCACGGCCATCTGGGGGGGCAGGGTCTACGAGAGGGCCGCGAGGCCGAGGACAGTCATGGTCCTCGTTGTGCTCGGGAGCGGCCTTGCCCTGCTCGTGTGCAGCTTCCCTAGCATATACGCGGCCCTGGCGTGCGCGGTGGTAGGCGGCGTGGCCGCGGGGGTCGGCTTCACCTTCGCCTTCGCCGGGGCGAAGGACCTGAACAGGGCTGGGCCCAGCTATGACGGCCTCGCCATAGCGTGGGTGAACGGGATATCATTGACCGGCGCCTTCCTCCCGCCCCTGTTCTACTCCTACGCCGTTGGCTCATGGGGCTACCCAGCCGCGTGGCAGGCGAGCGCGGCCCTCTGCCTCGTGTTCCTGGTGCCCATGGCCCTGATGGCGGAGAGGTTCCGCGGCTAGTGGGCGTGGCGGTGAGGCCGTCGCCGCTCTGTCAGCGTCGCCGCTATCCTGAGGCGCGGACCACCGTGATCGTCCCCTTCATCCAGCCGTGGTAGATGCAGTGGAAGGTGAAGGTTCCAGGTGTGTTGAACACGTGGACCCAGACCTGGCCTGGGTCTATGTCCCCTGAGCTGAAGTTTCCGTCGGAGGATGTGACGGTGTGCGTGGCCGAGTCGTCGTTGACGAACTTCACCGTGTTGTTGACCCCGATTATGACGATGAAGGTGCTCGGGCTGTAGTCGAGGCTCTGCTCGGCCGTCCCGGGGGGGATCGTGACCACGCTCACCAGGTTCCCGGCGGGGTTCTGCTTCACGATGACCGTCCCCGTCATCCAGGGGTGGTAGATGCAGTGGTAGTCGAAGGTGCCCGGCGTGGAGAAGGTGTAGTTCCAGGTCTTGCCGGTGGCGAGGGGGCCGGAGTCGAAGGTTCCGTTGAGGGAGGTTACCGTGTGGTTGACCGCGTCGAGGTTCTGGAAAATGACCGTGTTGTTGATGCCGATGACCACCGTGAGGACCTTGGGGCTGAAGGTCCCCTGGTCTGTGACCGTGCCCGCCGGGATGGTGACGACCGTCCCTGCCAGGGGGGTGCAGTTGCCGCTTCCGCAGCCGACCCCGAGGGCTGGCTGCAGCCTGAAGACCAGCACCGAGGCGACGAGCCCCACCAGGAGGATGGCTATGACCCCGATAGAGACGAGGAAGAGGCGGCTGGGTTTCGGCTGCTCGACTTCCATCCTCAGCCCATCACCCCAGGGACGCCACCATCGCGATCAGAAGGGCCGCCAGGAACATGACGCCCACGAGGGCGAAGAGCCTTATCGAGCCGGGTTCGTCCTTCAGCTGCATGTAGAATACTGCCACCGCGACGGCCTGGCTGGTTGCGAGCGTGGAGATGACCGCTATCTGGGCGTCGGGGCTGGCGACTGAATAGAACGTGATTACCTCCGCCACCACGGCAGTCAGCATGTAGGCCCAGACGCTTGCTATTGTTGTGGTCTTCATTTCGATCGCCTCATAGGAGGTAGAAGAGCGGGAAGACGAAGCACCAGACTATCTCCACGAACGCCCAGTAGAGCGCGAAGTTCTCGATGGTCATGTGGCTCTCCTTCGTGTAGCCGCCGCGCGCGGTCCTCGCCATCAGGTAGACCAGGATGATGAGCCCGGCGATGACGTGGGCGCCGTGGAGCCCCACTATGACGTAGTAGACGCTCGCCGCGAGCGCGGTCACAGGGTTCGCCGAGCCCGGGATGAAGGGCGTGGGGCCGGAGATCAGCCCGACCCACTCGGACATCTTCACGCCGATGAATGTCGAGCCCAGCACGAAAGTGGCCGCGAGCCACGCCAGGAGCCCCCTCTGGTCTCCCTTCCTGATCGCGTGGACTGCCATGGCCATGGTGAAGCCGCTGCTGACGAGCACCAGGGTGTTCGCCGTCGCCAGGGGGATGTCGTGGATCGACGAGGGCGAGGGCCAGCTCAGGGCGGCCTCGCGGATGAAGATGTACGCCCCGAGCAGAGTCCCGAAGAGCACGATCTCTGACGAGAGGAAGGCCCACATGCCCACCTTCATCTTGGGCACGGCGTCGAAGGGCCAGCGGTTGCCGTCCGCCTCCTCGGCTGGGCCCTTGAACCTGTCCCTGATGTCGTCCCAAGCCCAGGCGACCAAGGAATAGGCCGCGATGGCGACTCCGACAGCCATCAATGCGAGGGGGAAGAGGCCAGGGTAGAGAGCCGCCCCAGTGAGGAACAGCATGACGCCGGCGGACAGGGTAAGCGGTCTGCTGCTGAGGTGCAGCGCGTGGCCCGCGGCGGGGTAGGAGGCGGCGGCAGGAGGGGCGGCGGCCTGTGCCGCGGGGGGCGCAGGTGAGAGCTGGCCGATCCATCCTCCGACGGGCTCGAGCTCGGGCGCGGGGGCCTGCGGGCTCCCGGCAGGGGAGGACCACTCCAGGTCCGGGGATCCCCAGGGGTTGGGGCCGGCGGGGGCGCCCCTGAACCAGGTGTGGAGCAGGTTGTATGCCACTATCATCTGGGCGCCAGCGAAGATGAAGGCCCCGATTGTCGCTATGCCGTTGAGCTGGGCCCAGTCTCCTATGTTCTGATAGGTGAAGATGCGCCTGGGCATGTCGCTCAGCAGCATCATCGGGGCATAGAGGACGTTGAACCCGATGAACGAGACTGCGAAGTGCAGTTTGCCTAGCTTTTCGCTGTACATCTTCCCGGTCATCTTGGGGAGCCAGTAGTAGATGCCGGCGAAGAGCCCGAATATGGTCGCGCCCACCATCACGTAGTGGAAGTGGGAGACGACGAAGTAGGACCCGTTGAACACCCTGTCGAGGACGGGGGAGGAAAGGAAGACCCCCATCACGCCGCCGATGGTGAAGAGCACGAGGGCGCCGACGACGAAGAGGAACGGAGTCTTGAACTGTATCCTGCCCTTCACCATCGACAGCACGAACATGATGACTATGATGCCGAAGGGGATGGAGATCACTTCGGTGGAGGCGTCGAAGACCTCCTGCAGGATGGAGGGGATGCCGGTGAGGAACATGTGGTGCATCCAGACCCCGAAGCTGATGGGGAGGACTATGGCTGCCGTGGACCAGAGGATCCAGGACTTCCCGGCCAGGGGCCTGCCGGTGAACGCGGGGGTGACGTTTGCGATGACGCCGAAGGCGGGGAGGAGCACGATGTACACCTCCGGATGGCCGAAGAACCAGAACAGGTCGTCCCACAGCAGGGACGGGTCTATCCCTGGGACGCCGAGAACCGAAGGCGGCGCGTAGAGGACCGTCCCGATCAGCCTGTCGGTGAGGACCAGCAGGAACGCGGCTATGATGGAGGGGAACGCGAACAACATCGCAAGGATGGTGAAGAGCGCGAACCAGGTGAACATCGGCATGTCCATCAGCTTCAACCCGGGCTTCCTCAGCCAGAAGATGGTGGCCACGAAGTTCACGCTTCCCACGGTGACCGAGGCGGCCATCAGCATCAGGCCGAGGTACGTCAGGGTAGGTCCTGGACCGGGCGAGTAAAGAGGGCCGGCGAGGGGCTCGTAGGAGGTCCACCCCGCCGCGGCCGACCCCCCGGGAACGAAGAAGCTGAAGACTGCCATGAGGCCCCCCGCGAGGAAGAGCCAGTAGGTCAGGGCGTTCAGCCTGGGGAACGCAAGGTCCTTGGCGCCTATCTGCAGGGGGACGAAGTAGTTGAAGAGGGCGATGCCGAGAGGCGAGAGGAACCAGAAGATCATGATGAGCCCGTGCATTGTCACGGCCTGGTTGTAGTACGCCGCCTCCAGGAAGTTGTTGTTGGGGACGGAGAGCTGCACCCGCATGAGGAGCGCGAGGACCGCGCCGACTATGCCGAAGTAGAGCGACGTGAAGAAGTAGAGCAGCCCCACCTGCTTGTGGTCGGTCGTGAACAGCCAGTGCTTGAGCCATTCGACGGTGCCCACTCAGCTCACCCGCCGGTTCCCCCGTAGGTGGCGTTCCACGCGGCCTGGCTGACGACGGTCAGGTTGCCGATCATGTAGGCGTGCCCGATGCCGCAGAGCTGGTAGCAGCGGATGGCGTCGACGTAGGTCCCTGTCTCCGTCATGTTGAACCAGAGCTGGTTCACCTTGCCCGGGATGGCGTCCTCCTTCACGTCCAGCATGGCTATGCCGAAGGCGTGGTAGACGTCCTTGCTGGTGATGTTGAGGATTACGATCTTGTCGACGGGCACCGTCAGGATGCCTACGTCGTACTTTCCGTCAGGGTAGGTGAAGTTCCAGCCCCACTGGAAGCCGGTGACCTTTATCGTGACGGTCCCGGGCCCGTTGGGGATGTTGATGTTGCTGAACGCGGCGAAGGTCTGGTAGCCGGCCCCCGCGAGGACGACGCCCATGATGACGATGATGGCCAGGACGACCTTCCACCCGGTGGGCTTGTGGTCCAGCGGGGCTGCTTTCCCCCTCCTCATCCTGTATCGAACCACGGCGTACAGCAGCGCCCCTATCACGACTGCTGCGGCCGTGGCGCCGAAGACCAGGTACCAGTGGAATAGGAAGGTCCATGTGGCGACGGTCGGCGGAGTCGCCGATAAGGCTCCCGAATACATAAGGGCGGACGCACGCGGGCGCCCTAATTGTCGTTATAAGCTTTGGCCGGCGAACTGGAGATGCTGCTCCCCTCGTGGCATGGAGGAACCGGGCGCCGGGGGAGGCCCCCGCCCCTCAAGGCATAATTAGTTCGGGCTGGCCAGCCCGCTTCGCGGTGGGTTGGCGGAGCGGTTACGCGCGCGCCTGCAGTGACACCCGTCAGTGAGCGCGTTCACGAGGGTCCGAGAGCGAGGGGGCGCCGCCCCTTCGCAGGGTATCCCTCACCCACCTCCACCATTCTGCAGGGAGGAATCGAGCCGGGGCTTGGTTTGAACCTTCGAGCCCCCGACCGCATGCGGGAAGCCCGCTACACGAAGAGAGCGTACAGGACGATGGCCGAGATGAAGACGATGGAGATGGTGTTGAGGACCTTGATCAGGGAGTTGATCGCTGGCCCCGCCGTGTCCTTGAACGGGTCGCCGACGGTGTCCCCCATGACCGCCGCCTGGTGCGCCGGAGATCCCTTGCCGCCGAGCTGCCCGGTCTCGATGTACTTCTTGGCGTTGTCCCACGCGGCCCCGCCGTTGGTCATCAGGAACGCGAGGAACACTCCCGACACCACGCTGCCTATGAGGAGGCCCCCGAGGGCCACCGGGCCCAGGACGAAGCCCACCACCAGCGGGGTGACGACCGCGAGCGAGGCGGGGGCGACGAGCTCCCGGAGCGCGGCGCTCGTGCTGATGTCGACGCACTTCGCATAGTCCGGCTTCCCTGTCCCCTCCATGATGCCGGGTATCTCCTTGAACTGCCGCCTGACCTCCAGGACCATCTTGAAGGCGGCCCGCTGGACGGCGCCTATGAGGAAGCTCGAGAAGTAGAACGGGAGGAGCCCTCCGATGAAGAGCCCCACGATGACCCGCGGGTCGTTCAGCGCGAAGCTGATGGTGCCCCCGGCGAGGAGGCCGTACTTCGAGAACAGGGCGTGGTTGGCGATCTGGTTGTTGACCTCCGACTGGAAAGCCTCGAAGATCGAGACTGCGGCTAGCGCCGCGGACATTATCGCGAACGCCTTCGTCGTCGCCTTGGTGGTGTTCCCGATGGCGTCAAGCTCGTCGGTGACGGTCCTGACCGACTCGTCGAGGCCCGCCATCTCCACTATGCCGTTGGCGTTGTCAGTTATCGGCCCGAAGGAGTCGATGGACATTATCACGCCGGTCAGCGACAGCATCGACATCGTGGCGATTGCCGTGCTGTACACCCCCATGAGCGCGACTCCCCCCGAGCCCTCGTAGCCCAGGTAGTAGGAGACCAGGATCGCGAGCACGAGGACAACGGCCGATGGGGCCGTGCTCCTCAGCCCTGAGGCGTATCCCGCCAGGAAGTTGGTCGCCGCCCCGGTCTTGCTGGACTCGGCTATCTCCTTCACAGGCGCGTACTTGTAGGAGGTGAAGTAGTTGGCCACGTTCTCGATCGCCACGACCACGATGACGCCCACTACGGCGCTGGCGAGGAAGTAGTAGCCGATGTCGGCAGAGCCGAAGACGGCCTGTCCGAAGACGAAGTCGAGGACCACTGTGACGGCTGCCGCGATTATGAGAGCGACGTTCAGGGCGCCAAGAGGGTTGGACTTGATGGAAGACCTGATGTAGAACATCCCGACGATTGCCCCGATGATGCCTGCGGCGCCCAGAACGAGCGGATACTCCAGAAGCTGGTTCTGGCCGAAGGTGGCAATCGAGAGGCCCAAGTGCAACGGCTGCAGCCATATCAGTGCTCCGAGTATCATGCACGCGATGGCCGTCACCACGTAAGATTCGTAGACGTCTGCCCCCATGCCTGCGCAGTCGCCGACGTTGTCCCCCACGTTGTCCGCTATCACGGCCGGGTTCCGCGGGTCGTCCTCCGGGATCCCCGCCTCGACCTTCCCCACAAGGTCGGCGCCGACGTCGGCCGCCTTGGTGTAGATCCCCCCTGAGACCCTCATGAACATCGCTATCAGGGACGCGCCGAATCCCAGGCCTGCGATGGTCACCGGGTTGGTGGCGATCTGCGACCCGAAGGCGAGGTAGAACACCGAGAGCCCGAGCAGGTCGAAGCCGACGACCGTCATGCCCATGACCCCTCCGCCCCTGAAGGAGAGCGTCAGCGCGCTGCCGAGCCCCTTCTTCGCGGCCTCGGCTGTCCTTGAGCTCATCCTCACCGTTACAGCCATTCCGATGTATCCGGCTAGCGCCGAGAGGGTGGCCCCCATCGCGAAGCCGATGGCGGTGGCCCCATTGGTCCCGTTGGGGTAGTCTATCAGAGCGTAGATCAGGACTGTGATTACGACGGCTATGGGCGCTATGACCGTGTACTCGCGCTTCAGGAAAGCGCCTGCTCCCTCCCTGACTGCGTCGGAGATGTTCGTCATCTTCTCCGTCCCGCGGTTCTGGCGCCTGAGGTATGCCCAGAGGCCCGCAGCCATCACGAGGGCGATGAGCGACACGCCCAGAGAAAGGAAGCCGTAGTTGAACGACATCCGTCTCAGGCGCCCCTGAGTTCATCTAATAAGGAGTGCGGCGCCGAGGGTAAGTCGGCCCTGCCGGGCCCGGGCGGGTCAGAGTCCCTAACTCGTTTGGGGCGGCGCGTCCGACTATCCAGGGATCAGGGACGCGTAGAGCAGAGGGAGGAGGACCGTGGCGTCGCCGTCCACAGTGACGTGGAGCGCGTCCGCCTTCACCTTCCCCCAGGATATCGCCTCCTTGGTCCGCGCGCCTGAGAGGCTCCCGTCGAACTCCTGGGCGGTCGTGATGTAGACGGCATAGTCCAGCCCGCCCCTGAACTGGTTCCACCACACCACGTGGTGCTTCGAGATCCCGCCCCCGAGCATCAGGGCTCCCGACCTCTTGGCCTCGAACACCATGTCGCTGAGCAACTGCTCGTCCTTGAGCAGGTCGATCCTGAACTTGTGGTTCTGCGAATACTGCCACAGCTGGTAGCCCACGGCGCCGTCGGTGATCCCCGGGACGACCACCGGGATCTTGTTCCTCCACGCCCAGTACAGTATCGAGCCCCTCCCCAGGCGGCTCCCCAGCTCGGCGCACAGCTCGGAAGTGGAGAGGTCCGTCTTGCCCTCAGAGGCCAGCTCCCCGAGCCAGGCCGTCATCTTCCGCTCTATGAGCTCTCCGTATGCCTTCCGGGGGACGAAGACGTTCCCGAGCCTGTGGATCCCCCGCTTCAGGAGCTTGGCGTCGTCGGCGTCGAAGGTCCCGTGGCGGTAGCTTCCGAAGCTCCGGGCGATGTCATGGTCAAGGGTGCCGCAGGTGGTCACCACCACGTCGAACCACTTCCTCCTTACCATGTCTCTGACGACCCCCCTCGTCCCAGTCGCGATGATGTCGGCCGGGAAGGACAGGAAGTTCAACGAGCTGCCGTCGTCAATCATCCTTCTGAGTATGTCTGCGGACACCCCCAGCTTCTTGGCTGTGAATCCCCCGGATGCCTTCATCTGCCGGAGGAGGTCCCTCGCAGAGTCGCTCCGGACGGTGATATCCTTGACGTCCATGAGTCCCTTTCTGCCCACCTCGGGCGGCGAACTGTCTTGAAGCTTTCTGAACTCGCCGCAGACACGTCAGCGTGGCCCGACGCGCCTGCACCGGCCCTAGCCTCGTCCCGACGGCAGTCGCCGCATGGGCTATGAGGGCTCGGACGGCATGAAAGAGACCCCTTGGCGCTTCTGGGCGGCGAGGAGCATGATGCGTGCTGAAATGTGTTCGACCCCGAGGTGGCTCAGTTCGACCTCAACCCGTTTATTGACGCCGGCCGTTTGATGCCGAGTCTTGCCGAGGGTTGCCGAATCAGTCATTGTCAACTATTGCGACTTCTGCGCGGAGCAGACGCTCGATACCAGGGCCGGCGCCCAGTGCGCCCTCTGCGGCCAGCTCGTCTGCCGTGTCCACGTGATCGAGGTGGGCTTCAGGGTGGCCGCCCCTCAGGATGCGGGCAGCGGAACGGACTACCCGGACCTGGTGAAGGCGCTGCTGGAGCACGGCGGCTTCTACGCGGGAGAGCGCGCGGTCTGCGTCGAGTGCGCGGGGGCGCCGCTGAACGACATCGTCGCCCGGCTCAAGCAGGCTGCGACTGCCCGGTCGCGCCTGTAGGCGTCCCCGACCCTCTCCTCGCTCAGGGCTGCCAGCTCCCGCGCCGGAGCGCGCACATTCTGCGGGCCCACTCCCTCCCTCGGACCCGGGCGTGCGCTACCTGTGCGGCCGCGCTCCACGTAGCGGACGCCGCGGGCGGTGCCCGGAGTTAGCGCCCTCCTGCGGCCCATCCGCCAATGCTGTCCTATGACACCGGTACGAAGTGCCCCGGCTGTTCGGGGTCCATGGTTGACGCCGGGGACGAACTGGTCTGCCAGAGCTGCGGGATCGTTGGAGACAAGGAGGTGGTGGAGACAGGGAAGCCGCGGACCCCTGTCGCCATCGACTTCACCGGCCAGGCGCTGGGGGGATACATGGGGTCCATCGAGGTCAGCTACAGGGACCGGTTCTCGAGGGGGTTCGCCCACTCGGCCTCAAGGTACGAATACCTCAAGGTCGTGTCGGACTACGCCGGGAGGGAGGAGAGCTCGGTCTACGCCTGCGCGAGGATGATAGAGCGAGTATGCGAGAAGCTCGGGCTCCCGAGGTTCGTGCTGCCCCAGGCCCTCAGGATAGCCAAGAGGATTCTGGCCGCAGGGACGAGGGAGCGGCGGGTGACGTTGGCCGCGGTCTCCGCCTACGCGCTGATCGCCGCCTGCAAGGCCGAAGGCGTCACCTCCGCTAGCGTGAAGGACGTCGTCTCCACATTCCAGGCTCAGGGGAGGAGGGTGAAGGCGTCGTCAATAATCCAGCTGTCCCTCGAGTCCCCGATGAAGACCGAGGCCAGGGGCCCCGAAGACTACGTTGGAAGGGTGGTCGCGAAGCTGTCATCAAACCAGGACCTGGCGAAGGCGCTCACGTCGGAGGGCATACCGCCGACTCCTTACTTCAGCGCCCTGAGGGAGGGGGCCAGGGACATCCTGGAATCGCTGGGATGGGACGTCAAGGTCGGGCGGAGCCCTTGCGCGCTCGCCGCCACGGCCGTCTATGGGGCGGAGTTGCTATTGGCTGAGCGCGAGGGCAGGCCTCGGAGGATAACCCAGCGCGAAGTGGCCCTGTGCGGCGACACCGCCGAGTACACTGTGAGGGAGCAGTACAAGGAGATCTTCGTACGCTCGCCGGTCCGCCTCAGGGAGAGAGCGGAAGGGACGCTTCCTCTTCCACGCGCGCGGTGAAGGGACCCTCGGGTCCCTGGACCCCGGCCTGCGACACAGCCACGTCGACCTGCCCCTCGCAGCGGGGCGACGCCGACAGAGCGTAGCTCAGCCCCGCCCCGAAGCCCTCGGCCGCGGCACGCGCGTCCAGGGAGGAGCTGGCCCTGGCGATGGCAGCAGCAACCGCTGTCCCGTTGCACGCGTCGGCCCCGGCGCCGGCGAAGGCCGCTGCTGCCGCCGCCACCGCGCCCGAGCAGAGCTGGGCCATCTGCCCGAGTTCCGCCTCCATGGACAGCCTGTGGACCTGGCTGGCCCTGAACGCCACTCCCAGCGATGGGACCGCCCCGGAAAGGCTGACGAAGTAGTACACGTCGAGGCCCCCGGCAGACCAGCCGTTGAAGGGCTCCAAAGAGGAGAGGTTGTCCGCGGTTTCGTAGCCGCCACCCGGCGAGAGCGACCCCGACCCCGAGACCGGGCCCGCGGCCCGGACCGCCGGAAGATTGGCGACGGCCTCCTGCACAGCTGCGGCCCAGCCGGAGCACGGGAAGGCCTGGGAGGAGACTGCGCTCTGGAGCTCGTCCATGAGAGCCAGCCCGAGGCTGCCTTCGAGCGAGGTCCCCCTGACCCACAGGTAACTTTCGGCGTCGGCCTTTGCGGCCATCAGGTCGCCCTGTTGCGACCCCGATACGACGAGCGCGTTCGCCACGAGCAGCACCGAGAAGACGGCCGCGGTGGCGAGAGTCGCGGCTATGCCGCGCCGGGGAGCCAATCCACCAGCGTCACCTCCTCAGCGGGGAAGTCGAGGGTGATGTTCGCCGAGGGCGCGCCGGCGGGCGGGGCACCTCCGCACCGGAGGGTACCGACCGTCGCCGTGAACACCACCGTCGAGTTGGACAGCGACGCGAGCTCCGAGCACATCTCCCCAGGCGGGGCCTGCTGGAGCCACACGAGTCCCGGATCGGTCAGGAGCCCCTCGAGCCTGTCCCTGGCGGAGGCCTGCTCTCGCAGCTGCGACGCGGCCAGGTCGCTCCCGAAAGGAGCCCAAGCCGCCAGCAGGGCGACGCTCGACAGGCCGAGCACGGCGGCCACTGCGATGTCTAGGAACCTCACCCGGGCTTCAGCCTCGGGAGGATGACGGATAGGGCGAGGAGGACGAGACCGATTACAACGGCGTACATCAGCGCCACATCCACCAGCGTCTCGACCTCAGCCAACGGGGATGACCACCACTTCGCCGTTCATAAGAGAGGCAGTATACTCCACCCCCGGCGCGAGCGTCGCAGCCGAGAGAGGGAGCGAGACGTTGGCAGTCACAGCGCTCGGGGCGCAGGTCAGCGAGTCGCCGTGGAGGCTCACAGCTCCGCAGGACTGCGGGGACCCGAAGGAGAAGTTCACCGACAGGCCCGGGCGAAGGCCGTCGAGCACCGCTGCCACACCGTCCAGGGTCCTTGCTGACGAGCCCGCCGCTGCGCCCGCGGAGACCCCTGAAAGCGTCGGGGACAGCATGGCGAGGAGAGCCGCGGACGCGGCTATGTAGGTCGCCCAGCCAGCCATCGCCGAAAAGGAAGAGGCAGGCAGCCTACTTCACCGAGAGTGTGAGGGTCCCGGACTCCTCGCTGAATGTGAACGTGTGTGCGCCCCCCGTGAGCTGGAGGCTGAACCCGCAGGGCGAGTCCAATCCCTCTGAGAGTGAGACCCCCGAGGAGTTTGCCGATAGTGTCCGGTCCGAGCACGCGATGGTGGTCGGGGGCACCACGATGCTGTAGCTTGCCGTCCCGTTAGCCTCGGCTTCGCGGGCCAGGCCCGCCACCTCGTCGAGGGCGGCGCTGGCGGCAAGCCCTGAGCGGGCCTCCGAGAATTGGCCATAGACCGCGACGGACGCCCCCGCGAAAAGCAGCCCCGCCAGCACGACGAAGGTGTACTCCACTAGCTCTACCAAGCGAGCATGAAGGGCGCGGCGGATTTAACGGGCAACGTGGGCCCTTTTATCGCGCGCCCGATTCAACGGCGAAGACTGGTTGGTCGGCCGGACAGAGAGGGTGTTTCTGGCGCTCGCGGCGAAGAGGACGAGGCCTCCTGAGCCTGGCCCCCTCCTGGTGGAGCTGATGGGAGAACCGCTTAGGGACCCGACCTTGGCCTACGAGATCGGCCCCTTCTCGTACCAAGTCATGCGAGGGGAGGGGTCCAGCGCCTATCAGGTGTCCTGCCCCCTCCCTGCGGAGGCCCTCGCGGCGCTCCGGAAGGCAGCCGCGGACGTTTCCGAGGGACTTGACCCTCGCTCGATCGTCCCGCTCACCTTCGGGCGCCTCGTGGAGGTCCTCATGCAGCTGTCGGCGAGCCGGCTTGCCGCCTCCTTTGCGAGCGCCCGGGTGCGTGACATGTCGGAGCTGGTCGCCTACGAGGCCATCGGGCTCTCCCGGGTCCTCGCCCTGGCAAAGGACAGCCGCGTCACCGAGTTCTATGTCGACTCTGACGCGTCTCCCGTGTACCTAGACCACCTCGACGCCGGCCGGTGCGAGACCACGATCCTCCTTTCGGAGAGGGAGAGGGGCGCCCTCGAGACTCACATGGACACCTTCAACGGCTACACGCTGGACTACGGCACCCCCTCGATGAAGAACGACATCGAGATGTCCGGCGCGAGGCTGCGGGTGTCGCTTGACCTCGACCCCATCTCCGTGAACAGGTTCTCCCTCGACGTGCGCAGGCTGAACGTCTCCTCGCTCACCATGCCCGAGCTCATCGCGCTCGACGTCCTTTCGGCGGATGCGGCCTCGCTCCTGGTGGGCTGGCTGGAGTCCGGGGGGAACGTGACCATAATCGGGGAGACGGGGACCGGAAAGACCACTCTGCTGAACGCCCTCGACGAGATGGTCCGCCCCCAGCTCAGGAGGCTCTACATCGAGGACGCCGTGGAGACTCGCGACCTGATCGCCCGGGGGTACCACCAGCTGAAGCTGAGGGTGGACCCCTTCGACCGGGGCGAAGGTTCCAGCCGGACCAAGGAGTCAGAGATCGTCAAGGCCCTGCACCGCTCCCCCGACATCGTGATCCTAAGCGAGGTCCAGTCGGAGGAGCACAGCAGGGCGTTCTTTCACGCGCTTTCCGCCGGGGCCAAGGGGATTCAGACATTCCACGCGTCCACGGTGGAGCAGGCCCTCCGCAGGTGGGTGAACGTCCACGGGATACCTCCACAAAGCCTACTGGACCTGGGTTTGCTCGTGCAGATGTCCCGGCCAGACAGGCTCGGCCCTAGGCGGCTGGTGGCGAGGGTCTGCGAGGTGATAACCGAAGGCGGCTCCCCGAAGGTCCGAGAACTGTTCATCCGCGACAGGGAGGCCCGCCTCAGGGCGGTCGGTTATGAAGGATGGCTCAGCCCCCCTCCAGGGGTCGACCCCGCCGAGCTGCGGAGACGTGTGGAGGGGGCCATGGAGCGAGTCACAGGTTGAGGGCGCCCTTCGCATGAGGTTCGCGTCTCTGGAGCGCGCCGGTGTGGATCCTGCTAGGCTCGCTGCCCTAGGCGCAGCCGCGGCGACGGGGGCTGCCCTGGGCTTCCGCCTGCTCGTGGGGGGAGTGCTTGGGCCGCCGACGGTGGGCGTCGAGCTGGTCATCGCGGCGTTGGCGCTATACATGGTTGTCACCGCGCCAAGGCGGGTGGCGGAGGCTTCTGCCAGGTCGCAGTCGCGTGAAGCGGTGCCGCTGGCTGCTGCGGCCGCCGCCTGCCTGGGAGTGACAGGCTCAAGGGCCAAGACGCTGCTGTCTCTGAGGTCGAAGGACCCGGAGATCTCGGGGGCCTTGGAGTCGGCAAGAAGGAGCGTGCTGTTGGGCGTGCCTGTGCGCGATGCGACCCGGAAGGCCGCCGCCCGCCTTGCCTCGTACTCCGCTGCCAACGCCCTGCGCGGGGTCGCGGACCAGGAGTCCGGGGGTCTGGAGGAGAGTGGGGAAGAAGACCAGGGGAGGTCGGATGCGGAGCGCCTGTCCAACGAGACGAAGCTCCCCGTGTTCATGACCGCCTGCTTCTTCACGCCAATACTGCTGGTGATGTACTCCGTCCTCTCGCACGTGACGGGCCCCCAGGGGCTCGCCGAGCTGGTCCTGCTGGAAGCTGTCGTCCTCGACGTGGCGTTCAGCCTCTGCGCGGGAGGCAGGGGAGGGCGCAGATGAGCTCCGACGTTTCGCTCGTCCTGGCGCTGAGGCGCGCCCTCGCCCGGGCGAAGGGCGGGGGAGGCCTCGCCCGGGCCCTGGTGACCGAGCTCCGCGGGGAGGGCGGGGCTGGCAGAGACGCGGCCAGACGCGTGCTCCTCGGGTCGCCCCTGGGCGCCGCCCTCGCGCCGCTTCAGGCGGGGGCGGACGAGGTGGCCATGCTCGCGTCGCTGGTGGCTGTGGCGTCCGAGAGCAGCAGCCTGGCCGTCGGGAGGTCCGGGGGATCGCTCTCCATCACCTTGGAAAGATGGCTCAAGGCTAAGGAAGGAGCAAAGATGGAGGACCGGGTAATGCGCTTCAGGGGCCTGGTGGCGTCCCTCGTCCTCGGCGCCGTCACGGCCATGATGGCGGAGCTTGGCCCCCTCGTCGGGTCGTTGAGCTTCTCGGCCCCACAGGCGCCGTCAGGAGGGGAAGGGCTGGTCTTGGCGGCGGCGGCCATGGCCGCCGTAGCGTCGGGGATGCTGGGCGTGTACATGTCAGGCAGGGGCTTCGGCGCCAATGTGGCCGCTTCGCTGCTGGCGTTCGCCGCCGTCGCGCTGCTGGTGGCCCCCCTAGCGTCGTTCCCCACCGGCGGCATGTTGGCGATTAAATAGGATGAGCGTCTCTCTCTCCGATGGCAAGAAAGAAGCGGCTCGGGCTGGACCGGCGGGGCGTGCAGCTCATCGAGGAGGCGCTGCTGCTCTCGGTGGCGCTGGTCGCATTGTCTCTGCTCGTGGGGGGGATCGAATCCATCCTCAAGGAGGCGGCGAGCTACACGTCCGGGATATGGAGCTCGATAGGCTCCGCCATCTCGGGGATGTTCGGCACGGCGTTCACCTGGTGACATAGGTGCTTTCCGCGAGGAGGCTGGCCGGAGAACTCGCGTGGAGGCTGAAGCCCCAGGACACCATCGGCCTCGACCGAATGATGGTCTGCGACGGCAAGTATGTCTCGCTCTCCGTGGGAGCTCGCCTCAGGCTGATGGCGCTCGTGAGGGTCCGCATGCCGGACGTCCCACGGGACGTCGAGCTCGACTACGGGGCGGCCCTGAGGACCACCCTGCAGCAGCAGCGCATCAGGGGGCTGTTCGACGGCCTCCACAGGGCCGCCGTGCCCTTCCTCTACACCGCGATGCTCTCTCAGGAGGACCAGGAGCCTGGCGGCGAGCCCTTGTTCCAGTTCGACCTGGTCGTCGGGACCTGGGTCGACGGGAAGGAGAAGGAGGTAGATGACCTTGAAAGGACGCTCGAGCAGAGGGCGAGCATCCTGGCCGCGACCCTCGGTGTCGCGATGCCGACTGCCGGCATCGACAGGCTCGAGAAGGGGGAGCTCAGCGGATTCATGAGGACCCTGCTGCTTCCCGGAAGGCCTGACCTGGCACAGACGGGCCCCTCCGGAACGGCCGGTGCGCTGTGCTCCTTCGAGAGCAGGGCGCCGTCGCAAGGGTCCACGGGCGCTGTCCCCGAGTTCTACGTCCCCAACGCGGCCGAGTCCGGACGCGACGGGATTCTTCTGGGCGCGGTGAAGTCGGCCGGTGGAGACTTCCACGACTTCCGCCTGCAGGTCGACGACCTGAGGAGGCACGTCGTCATACTGGGCATGACGGGGAGCGGGAAGTCGACGACGGGGGCGGCCGTCGTCAGGCAGGTCGTGGAGGCCGGGCTCCCAGTGCTGGTTCTCGACTGGCACAACGAGTACGGGGCCGCGGTGTCGCAGGTCGGGGGGAAGGTATACGCTCCCGGGCGGGACGGTTTCTCTGTCAACCCAATCGAGGCAGGGGGCGGCATGGACCTCGCCGAGCAGATCGCCACCGTGTCGGACATCTTCTCCGACATCTACCACTTCACCCACCCTCAGGCCTACATGTTCCGCAACGCCCTGCAGAAACGGATCTCGGAGAGCTCCGACGAGGAGTCCCCGACCCTCGCGTCACTGGTGAAGACCATCGAGTCATACCCACTCCGTTCCGCCTACGACAACGAAACGAAGGTCGCGCTCCTCAGGAGGCTCGTCCCCCTTACACAGGGCCAGGCGGGGAAGGCCCTGGGCGGCCCCGGCACGGTCCCAGTGGAGTCCGTCCTCGACTCCGCCGTCTGCATAGAGCTGGGACAATTCAGAGACGTCCAGACGCGGGCGATGTTCGCCGACGTCGTGCTCAAGCTAATCTACGAGCAGAGGGTCAGGAGGAGGTCGTCCCTGGAGCACCTCACGGTCATAGAGGAGGCGCGCAACGTCGCGCCCGCCAGGCGCCAGGAGGACCCCCCGAGCGTCGGGGAGCGGATGATCTCGGAGCTGAGGAAGTTCGGCGAGGCAATGATGTTCGTGGCCCAGTTCCCGAGCCAGGTCGCCTCCGAAGTGGTGAAGAACTCCGGGACGAAGATAGTCCATAGGATGGACTGGCCCGAGGACGTGTCGATAGTCGGGGACTCCCTGGGGCTCTCGGTCAGACAGAGGGAGTATCTCACCAAGCTGGGGGTGGGGGAGGCCGTCGTCGGAGTGGCGCGGCTCCGGAGCCCCATACTGGTTGACGTGAAGGCTCCCCCGCTGCCCAGTCAGGCGAGCAGCGAGCACAGCTTGGACGCCGAGGCGTAGGCGGGCAGCCAGTCGATGAGCGGGCCCGGCCTGGCCCCCGAGAGGAATCCGGCGACCGCGGCCGCCGTGGCGGCGGGGGGCGCCACTGTCGTGTCGAAGTCGGCAACGCCCCTCCTCCCCCAGACTTCAGCAGAGCGTGCAGACAGCAGCCCGATCAGCTCGGCCTCGACGTTCTCCTTCACCTTCTCCGGGGCGTAGCCCCTGAGGGCGAGCCTCTGCTTCAACACGGCGGGCTCGCACCGCAGCACCGCGACTCTCCTCAGGGCGCCCCTGCCGATCGCCTCCGGGAGCAGGTGCCCGTAGACGAGGGCGGGGCCGTTCAGCCGCTTCGTCACGAACCTGCCGAGGGCCTCCGTGTCGACCTCCGCGTCCCGGTCGTTCGCCCCGACCAGCCGGGCGGCCACAGCCTGCTCCAGGAGGCTGGCGCACGGAATCCCCATCCGCGCGGCCGCGAGTGGGGCCACGGTCTTCTTGCCCGTCCCCGGCGTCCCCGTCAACCCTACCAGGGTGCGCGAGGGAGGCGTTCCGCTCCCCCACCTAGGCGCTGGCCCGGCTCTTGAGCTTCGACTTGAAGTGGGCCCTGAACTTCGCGAGCTTCGGGGAAATCACGGCCTGGCAGTACGCCTGCGAGGGGTTCCTCCTGAAGTAGTCCCTGTGGTAGGCCTCGGCTGGGTAGAACACCTGGAAGGGGGCGAGCTCCGTCACTATGGGGGCATGGAAGGCCCTTTCCTTGGTGAGCTCAGCCACGATGTCCTGGGCCTCCCGCTTCTGCCAGTCGCTGTGGTAGAAGATGACGGACCTGTATTGCGTGCCCACGTCTGCTCCCTGCCTGTTCGGGGTCGTGGGGTCGTGGGTGGAGAAGAACACTTCGAGGAGCTCCCTGTAGGTGACCAGGTTGGTGTCGAAGGTCACCTGGGCGACCTCCGCGTGCCCGGTCGAGTCAGTGCACACCTGCTCGTAGGTGGGGTCCGCCAGCCTGCCCCCGGAATAGCCCGGGACAACGGCGATGACCCCTTTCAGCTCCGAGAAGACAGCCTCCGAGCACCAGAAGCAGCCGCTTCCGAAGGTCGCGACCTCGACGCTCGACATCATGAGAATTGTGTTTGCGCCGGGATTAAAGGATGAGGGTCGCGCCTCCGGCCACCCGGAGCGCCTTCGCATTGAGGTCCACCACCGAGGCCCTCAACCCCTCCCAGACAGGGACAGGCTCAGGGAGCTTTGCCCTCAGCACGCCCCCCTCCTCGGCTGTCACCGCGGCGGTGAGCATCTCGCCTGGGAGCTGCAGGTGCAGGTCCCTCCCGGCGACCTCCTGCCTGTAGAAGGGCGACTTCGCGAATCTCATCCTGGGGGCGTCGGAGAGTGGGAAGGAGCCGTCGTCGAGCCAGTGGGTCTTGTCCAGGTCCTTCGCTTCGACCCCCCTCAAGGAGAGGCCGACGCGGATCCCCCTGCCGACCGACTCCACGTCGACATCGTTGACCTGGATGCCCTTCACGTCCACCTTGCGGCCCTCGGGGCCGGGGATCCCCCGCAGCTGGTCGTGGACGGATATCTTCCCCGACAGGACGAACCCAAGGGCGACCGTCCCGACCCCCTTCACCGTGAAGGAGCGGTCGACGTAGACCAGCGACCCCTTGGCCGGCCAGTCCTGCCTGGGACCTGCCTGGGAGAGGTCGATGGCCGAGGAAGTCGTGGCCCTCTCTTCGACCCGGTATGAAGCGACCGCGGTTCCCTTGAGAGCCGAGGCGGCGGCTTCGGGGGTGGAGGACCCGTCAAGGAGCTCCAAGGTGCCTGGGACCCCAAGGGACTCGAGCAGCACGGCCATCTCGCCATCCGGCGCAGTGAGCTTCCCCGACCTTGGGAAGACGTAGAGCGCATGGTCCGAGAGCGAAGCCACTCGGGCGCAACCCTGGATTCGGGCAGGGTAGTCGTCGGCGTCGAGGAAGGAGATCCTGCGGCCCCCCTCGGTCCTGTGGAAGACCATGATCCCCTCGGCCTCGCTCTTCTTGGCGATGCTTGCTTCGAGGGCGCCCTTGGCTTCCCGCTCAGTACCGAAGATGCCTACCGCGATGCCGTCCAACTTCCGCTCCTCACTTCGGGCGCTTGAGGTGCTGGTCGTACCAACGGATGTAGTGCCCCAGGCGGGCGACGCGGTGCTTGGGCTTGCCCACCCGCGAAAGGTCGTGGTTCTCCCCGGGGAAGAGGACCATCTCTGCCTCCTTCCCCAGCTTCTTCAGCGCGGTGAAGAACTCCAGCCCCTCGACCATCCAGCATCGGTAGTCCTCCATCGAGTGGACGACGAGGAGGGGCGTCTCGACCTTCGGGGCGTAGGTCAGCGGGGAGTCGTTGGCCAGCTTCTCCGGGGCGCTCCAAGGGTCAGCCCCCACCTGGTCCTCGGTGAAGTAGGGCCCTATGTCTGAGGTGCCCCAGAAGCTCGTCCAGTTGGCGATGCTCCTGTCGGTGACCGCCGCCCTGAACCTTGTCGTGTGTCCTATGGCCCAGTTGGTCATGAAGCCGCCGTAGGAGCCCCCGCCTATGCCGAGCCTCTTCCCGTCTATCTGCGGGTACTTCTTCAGCACATAGTCCAGCCCCTCCATCAGGTCGTCGAAGTCCCTTGTGCCGTACTTCCCTCTGATGTCCGCGAACTTCTCGGAGTAGCCGTCGCTCCCCCGCGGGTTGAAGTAGATGACGGCGTACCCGGCGCCTGCGAACGCCTGGAACTCGTGCATGTAGGAGTGGCCGAAGGCTGTCTTGGGGCCCCCGTGGACGTAGAGTATGCCCGGGAACGGCCCCTTCGAGTCGGGCAGCATCACCCACCCCTCGATGGTCTCGCCGTCGCTGGCCCGGAACGAAACATGCCCCTGGGGCCTGACCTTCAGCTCCTCGTAGACGCGGGAGTTGAGCGCGGTGAGCGGCCTCTCGCGGCCAGACTTCGCGTACATCTCCTCCAGCCTGTCCGATGTCATGGCAACGAATGCCACCTTCCCGGCCTTCACGTCGTACCCTTCCACGCTCCTCTCCCCTCCGATGACTAGCTCGGGTTCCCTCCCCGGTCTCACTCGGTACAGGTGGACCGCCCCGCCGTCGGCCTGGACGTAGTAGACGCGGTCCCCGTCCCACGTCACGTTGCCTGGGCCGTGAGACCCGGCCCTCGCGTCCGAGTTGAGCGAGTTCGCCTTGTTCCTGTCCAGGTCTTCCGCCTTTTCGATCTTGCGCGTCTTCGCGTCGACGGTGAAGACGCGGGAGTGGGAAGCGAAGCCCGACGGGAGGAAGTCCCCTACCAGGGCGAGGCAGGCGTCGTCAGGGCTCCAGGAGATTCCGCTGATCTCCATGTCCGACCTAGTGAGCTTCCTCCTTGCGCCCGGGCGGGCCGAGCCAATGACGAAGACGTCGGAGATGTACGGCTTCATGTCGTCCGTCGAGGCGACGTAGGCCAGGCGCTTCCCGTCGTTCGACACGGAGAAGTCGGCGACATCGAACTCCCCGCGGGTGAGCTGTGTGACCTTCTTGGTCCCTACGTCCAGGCGGAAGAGGTGCTTCCTCCTGTCGAAGACGAACCCCAGGCCGTTGAACCAGAAGGTCAACCTCCGGATCACCTTCACGTCGTCCTTCTGCTTCCTTGAGACATAGGAGAGGAAGTAGACGCACTTCGAGTCTGGCGACCACTGGGGGTTGTCGATCCCCTCCTTGCTCCTGTGGATCAGCTTTGCTTCGCCTCCCGAGGCCGCGATGATGTAGAGGGCGTTGCCTTTGTCGTCCTTCGTCAGGTTGCGCCGAGAGAGGAACAGGATGGACAAACCGTCGGGAGACCACTTCGGGTCGTAGTCCTTCTTGCCGCTGGTGAAGGGGACCTTCGCCGTCGAGTCCAGGTCGGTGACATAGACCTCCGAGTCGTAGCCGTCCTCCTCGAGGTTGGCGCGCCTTGCGGAGAAGGTCACCTTCCTGCCGTCCGGGGAGAGGCTCGGCTCCGACAGTGCCGTATACAGCGTGAAATCGGCGGGGCGTATGACCCGAAGCATGGCCCTACGCCTCCGTCGGCCAATCTTATCCTTTACCTTCCGCGCGGGCCCGGAGGGCCCCCCGGGCGACGAGCCGTGACCCGATTCTGTAAAGTCTCTTGCACGGTCTAGCTGAGGAGTCGAATCAGCAAGACCAATCTTCGGCCAGTGACGAACTGCCGAACCCTTGACTTATCGTGAAGCTGCCTGCGTTACAAGTTCCCGTATAGCCTAGGTCTCCGGCCCCATTTATCGCCACACTGTAGACGTGACCTTTCGGGAGAGACACGCTGTAGACACCAGAATGTCCCACCACACCATTAGCAGTCGCCGTGTAGACCTGTCCGTTGTCGCTGGTGAAAGTCAGAGTCACAGGATGCGTCGTGAGCCCCGTGGTGGTCACTGACCCCGATACGGTGACGTTGCTTCCATAGGCATACCAAAGCAGCCCTACTACGGCAAGAATGACGACGGCAAAGACTACCACAAGGACAATGATGATGTTCCTGGTTGTGTTGGACCTCGGCGCTGGAGTGCTTGCCACGGGCCTTAGATGGTCAGTTTCGTTATTAATAGTTGCCGCCAGAGGAATCCATGACCCTACTTTCCACGGCAAGATTCTTCGTGGCTCTAGGTCAATTCTCTTGACCCTTCCCATGACGCCATGCGGAAGTCTGAGCTTGCCCGTCCTCATAATCTCCTCTAGAGGATACTTCCCACAATCCGGGCGCCTGATGCCTCTTGAAGAGGAGCAGGTCGAACACGGCATCCCGTATCGGCAGAACTAGGTTGCGGGTCGAGGTAGCGGCAAAGGGGTCACCTGAACCGGAGTATCAGGTGGTCGGGGTCAAGCGCAGAGTCAGCCATAGTCTCTGCGAGAGCCCGCCCGTCTCCACCCGGCAGCGTCGACTTGAGAGGCAAGATATTTTTCGGACCGTGCAAGAGACCTTACAGAATCCCGTGACCCCAACCCTTTTTGAGCCGCCCACTGGCGCGGCGGGACGATGCAGACCGCTGAACTGGTCGGCTTAGCCGCCGGCTTCTTTGTGGCCGCGGGCTACGTCCCCCAAATCGTGCGCGTCTGGAGGCTGAGGGACGCCCAGGAAATCAGCCTCACGTTCAACCTCATGTCCCTGGCCGGGACCGTCCTTTGGCTGGGCTACGGGGTCCTCCTCGCCCTGCCGTCCGTCGTCCTCTGGAACAGCGCCAACCTGGTGCTTCTGGTCATCCTCCTGTCCGTGAAGCTGCGCTATGGGATGGCCCCTCGCGCGCAAAGGCCGGAAGGAGCGCCCAGTTTGAGCCCCCAGTAGACGCTCTGACGGGGGCCGCGGGCCTACCGCTAACGAGATATCATCGTGGGACAGGGCGGTGAGACGTGGACGAGGAAGCCATCCTGAGGGAGTTCCCGATCAAGCGAGCGACTGCATACCTGAACAACGCGAGCTACACGCCCATGTTCTCCTCGGCGATTCAGGAGGTGTCGAGGCAGCTCAAGGCGTTCTCGGAAAACGGCCCCGACGATCCTTACTATCTGGGATTCAAGAACGGCGCGGACGAAACGAGGGAGACGCTGGGCCGCCTGCTGAACGCGCCAGCCCGGGGCTTCGTGTTCACTGAGAGCGCCACACAAGCCATCAACCTGGTCGCCAACGGCTTCAGGTTCGCCAGGGGGGACGCCATCGTCACGCGGGGGGGCGCGACCACGGAGCACCCTTCGGACTACCTCCCTTGGAAGCACTACGCGGCGGCCAAGGGAGTGACAGTCCTCGACGTCCCGGTGGACGCCGCCGGGGTCCCCGACCTGTCGGAGCTCGACTCCGCTCTCAGGGAGACAAGGGCCAGGCTCCTGATCACCAGCCACGTCCTCTACAATCTTGGGACCGTCGAGCCCGTGAGGGAGATGTGCCGCGTCGCCCATGAGAGGGGGGCCGCCTTCTTCCTCGACGCATCCCAGTCTGCGGGCAACATCCCCGTGGACCTCTCGTCAATAGGGTGCGACTTCGCCGCCGGGACGGCGTCGAAGTGGCTCTGCGGGCCGCTCGGCCTGGGGTTCCTCTACTGCGGCGACGAGGCGGCTTCGCTCCTCGAGCCACTCAACTTCGGAGCCAACGCAACCGAGTACGCGGACAACCTGTCGTACAAGGACATCACCGGCCCCGGGAGGCTCCAGGAAGGGTTCCGGAACTGGGCCTACGTCTACGCCTTCGGCACGGCCATCAAGGCCTGGGAGGGACTTGGCGCCGAGCGGATAGGGTCTGGGAGCATGGCCCTGGCAAGGGCGGTGGTGGAAAGGATATCGGAGATGAGGAGCAAGTACAGGCTGCTGGTCGACTTCGCCGACGGCCGGAGGACATGCATAGTCCCCGTGGAGACCCTGCAGGAGAGCCCCCTTGATGTCGTGCAGCGGGGCCTTGGGCGGAAGGTGACGGTTGCCCAAAGGGAGTTCGGGTCGCGGAGGATCCTGAGGATCTCGCCGCACTTCTACAACGACACGGCAGAGGTCGAAAGGCTCTTCGAAGTGCTCTGATGACTCGAGGAGGCTGCCCCCGCGAGGTGCCGCTCCCCTGCAGAGCTTATTAGTGACGGGGAGGCCGAACGAGCCACATGGCTGCCTACCACAAGCCTGAGGAAGAGAGCGAAGAAGCGAAGGGACACAACCATCCCGCCAGGGAGAAGTGCGGGCAACACTGCCCCAGGAACGAGAAGTACAAGGGGCCTGCCAAGAAGCCGGTGTTCCTTTCCAAGAGGAAGCGGCAGTAGCGGCGGCCGGCGGTCCATCAGGTTTCGCACCTCAAAGCAGCGGGGAGGTGCCGCGGGTCGCGGCGACGCGTTGTGGAACCAGGGGCCCGTTGCTTCGTTTAGAGGAAGACGTTGACCACGAAGGCCAGAAGGTACGCCGGTATCAGCGCGTAGACCCACTCGTGCCTGAAGAGCCCGGTCGAGCAAGCCTTCCTCTTGTCCCCGAGGAAGTCGACTGCCAAGCATAGTCCCACGAGCGGGAGCAGCATCCCCAGCTGGTACCACTGAAGGCCGGGGACCAGCTGGACGCTCCCTTGGAACATGAAGGAGCAGATGGCGAGGTAGGCGGCCGGGACCACGGCATACAGCCACACGTGGTGCAGCCTCTTCCCGTGGATGTAGAACGGCTTCGCGTAGCCTCTACTGTACATGAAGTTCGCCAGCTTGTCGACCAGGAAGACCCCGGCCACGACCGCCACCATCCCGACAGCAAGCCCGTAGTGGAACGCCACGCTCGACACGTACTTGGGGACGGGCGGGTCTCCGAACTTGATCCCCATGCTTCCCACGGGGGCATTGCCAGACTCACAGAAAAGGATTCCGAAAGCCCGCGCGGTTTCAGGGCGATGCACGGGGACAGGCGGCGACGGGCGAGGGGGGTGGAATCGGCTCCCCTACGGCGAGGCTCACACTTCTCTCCATCGGGCCTTCTTCATGGCGATGAGCGCGAGGAGTCCGGTCACCACGAAGAGAATCCCCCAGGCGCCCGCCACTTCGGGTGACGAGAGCGAGAGGAGCCCGGTCGCGTTCTGGGATATCTCGGCGGCGTAGGTCGTGGGGGAGAGGTATGCGGCGTAGCGGAACGGGACGGGGATCAACGTGATAGGGTAGTATACCGGCGGGAGGGTGGAGAAGAGGGTCGATATGAGCCTGGAGAACGCGAAGCTCTGGACGATGTCGCTCGAGAACGTGGAGAGGGTGTAGCCGAGGGCTATCGAGGCGAGGAACATGAGCAGCAGCACGGCAATCAGCTGGGCGGCCTGGGCCAAGCTCGGGTGCACGTACACAGCGGCGAGCACGGTCAGTACAGCCAAGGCCGGGGTGGAGTAGATCACCTCGGCGAGGGCCATGCCCGCCACGTAGGCCGCAGGGGACGTGGGGGAGCTGACCACCATGTCCTGCAGTTTGAAGTCGTTCTTGAGGTGGGCGAGGTCGCCCTGGAGCGACATTCCGCTGTTGAACATGCTCATGATGAACCCGCCCTCGACGGCGTCGGGGATCAGCGTCCCCTTGCTGACGAAGGCGATCAGCAGCATGAACGAGAGCGGCGAAAGGACCGTGTTGAGCAGCACGACCGGGTAGTTCTTCATCTCATAGATGGAGTTCACGAGGATGGAAGCGAACACCTGCCTGGCCCAGGACTTCGTCAGGCATCACCCTCCCGGTCGCTGCTGTGGACGAGGTGGAAGAAGATGTCGTCAAGGGAGACTCTGCTCATGGAGAACCTCGCCCCGCTTTCGAGGAGCGTCTTCGATACCCTGTACGCTTCGTCCTCGGTGGTGAGTATCTGGGTCTCCCCCGAGGTCCCCCTGGTGACAGTGCCGTTCGAGACGCGGGGGACTTCGACACCTGCGGCCACCCTGACGCTGTACTGCTGGCTGATCTGCGACCTGAGCTGCTCCAGGGACCCTAGCCCGACCATGCGCCCTGCGTGCATGATCCCGATGAGGTTAGCCAGCTCCTCAGCCTCCTCGAGGTAGTGGGTGGTCAGGATGAGGAACCTGTCCCTCGCGAGGCCTTCCAGGAACTTCCAGAGCTCTTTGCGGGAGATCGGGTCGAGCCCCGTCGTGGGCTCGTCGAGGAAGATTATGTCGGCGTCCGATGCGAGGACGGTTGCCACGAGCACCTTGCGCTTCATCCCGCCTGAGAGCCTCCTGGTGAGCACGTCCTCCTGGGGTCCGAGCCCGACCCTCGCCAGCACCTCGCTCGCCTTCGCCTTCGCCTCTCCGTAGGGCGACCCCCTCCACATCAGGTAGGAGAGCACCGTCTGCTTCGGCGTCATCCAGGGAACGGTCCGGGCCTCCTGGGGGACCGTGGCTATGCGTTCTCTGAGCCTCTTGGCGTCGCCGACCACGTCGATGCCGTCGATGACCGCCGAGCCGGACGTGGGCTCGAGCTGCGTCGCCAGGATCCTGACAAGCGTCGTCTTGCCCGCCCCGTTCATCCCTATGAGCGATAAGATGCCCTTCGATGGGACCCGCAGGCTTACGGAGTCGAGCGCCTTCCTGCCTCCAGACGCGGAGTACACCTTCGTGAGGCCCTGGCAGAGGAGCTCGTCGTTTCCCTGCATCGGCGGACGGGCTAAGGCGCCGCTTTAGAAGATTTTCACCAAAGGGCCATCCTTGGATGCACCGCTTTGGGCCTATGCCCGCCTCTGGCTTTCACGAAAAACGGGAGGAGGATTCCCCCGCCGGGGAACCCACTATGGGGGATATGTGGTTATGGGCCGCTGCTGACGAAGCTGGACGTGAAGGTCCCGAACCGCGACAGTGCGGAGGGCTCGCCTTTCACCATGCTTGACTGCTGGTAGACTGGGACGTAGGGGAAGTTGTAGGTGACCATCACCAGCCAGTAGACGTTCGCGCCCCATCCGGATATCGAATGGGTAACGCCATTGATGGTGGCGCTCGTGCTGAGCCAGTTCACCGGGGTTGTGGGCGTGAGGGCAAGGAAGCCGTCGTAGTATGCGCTCTCCTGTATCCACTCGGCCGAGTCCATCAGTGCGCCGGGGACGAATGTCGTGGAGCTGGTGTACGTATGCGAGTTGGAGAGGTCCGTCAAGGTCGTGCTACAGTTTGACCCGTTTACGACTGCCGCGCAGCTGACCGACGCCGTTATCACGTCTCCACCGTTGACGGTGAAGTTGATGGTCTCGGACGCTGCCGGGTAGAACTCGAACCAGGCATAGTAGGAGGTCTGCCCGTAGAAGCAGTCCGAGCTGGTCCCTGTCTGCTCCACGGAGCTGCTGAAGAGGCCGTCGATGCCGACCCAGACGGAGCTGTCGTACCAGGTGTTCTCCTGGTCGGAACAGTACGCGCCGTGGGCCGTGGTGATCCTCGGGACCGTCCAGGTCCCCGCGACGTAGGTCACGGAGCCTTGGATAGCCTCGAAGTTGGAGCACGCCGATGTGGGCTCTGCGCAGACCGCGTAGCCGCCCCAGTTGAGCGAGGCAAGGCACTGCGAGGATGGCTCAGGGCAGCGCACCGGCGAGTTAGACAGCGATGACACGCCGCTGGGCTTCGTGGCCGGGGCCATCGGGTGGGTGAGGTGTGTGGGCCCGGGGATGGCCAGCGGAGCACTTGAAGTGTCCGTCGGCAAGACAGGTCGCACAGCAGCGAAGATGAGGATGGTTGCGGTTATGATGGTTAATGTCAGAACGCTTTTTGTCTTCGTGAGGCAGGAAAAGTCGGCGGTCGATATTTAAGCGTGAGACCTGAGCCCAGTGCGATTCGACGACTCGGGGAGTCTGCGCGAGGCCTCGCGCCACGGGTCCAAGGCGCGGGCGCCCCCGGCTCCTCCCCCTCGGGCGCGACGTGCGCCTGCCTCCGAGGGGAGTGGGCGAGAAGCCCGCAGGACCCCGTTCCGAGGAAAGACTTTTTTGCGTCAGGGGGTCGCCGAGTCCGAGATCCCTGGAGCCATTCAAGGTCAGGGCGAGGGTCAGCAGCGCGAACCTGACAGGGGTAGGGCAGGCGTTGCGGGAGGTCTGGCCCGGGTGCGCCGTAAGAGAGGAGAAGGGCGAGCTGGTGGTCGAAGGGCGCCTGCCTGGTGACAGCGCGAAGGACCTCAACCGCAACATGCTTTCGGCCCTGAGGAGGGTGGAAAAGAAGACCAGGCTCCGTGCGGAGTGGACCTCGGCAGACGGGACCACGGAGCGCTACTTCGACTACGTCATGAAGAAGAAGTTCCACGAAGGGCGCGAGGAATAGGCTGTCCGAGTTTGGCCGGGGCCGTTTCAGTCGCTGGCCCGACCGATTAATAGGGAACGAGGCCGCGTCCCCAGCCGTGGAGATCAAGGGGAAAGCGGCGTTGGTGACCGGAGCCTCATCCGGAATCGGGAAGGAGACGGCGAGGATTCTATCGGCCAAGGGGGCGAGGGTCGCCCTGGTGGCCCGCTCGCGGGAGAAGCTGGAGGAGCTGTCGCGGTCGCTCCCCTCATCGATCGCTCTGGCGGCTGACATTTCGAAGCCCATGGAGGCGAGGAGGGCGGTGGCCGAAGCGGCGACGCACTTCGGGAGGCTGGACATACTAGTAAACTGCGCCGGCCAGGGATACGACGCGCCGGTCGAGAAGACGGACCTTGAGACCCTCCGATACATCTACGACCTCTACGTGGTGGGCCCCCTGGCGGCCATGCAGGAGGCGATACCCATCATGCGGCGGCAGGGGGGCGGTGCGATAGTGAACGTCAGCTCGGGGCTGGCCCTCGGGCTTTTCCCCAACATGGGCGGCTACTCCTCGACGAAGCGCGCCCTAGGCGCGATCAGCCTCGTCGCGCGGGAGGAGTTGAAGAAGGACGGGATCACAGTCGGGCTCGTGTACCCCTATGTGACTGAAACGGAGTTCGAGAGGAACACCGTGAAGCACGGAGTCCCTGCAGCCGAGGGGAAGCTCCCGTTCCCGCCTGACAGCGCCCAGTTCGCCGCCCAGAAGGTGGTCCAGGCTGTGGAGACGGGGGAGGCCGAAGTCCTCGCCCACGACTGGATGAAGAGGATGGCCAGTCAGGGCCAAACGGGCTAGGCCACTCCAGACTCCCCTGCGGGAGGCCCCGCCAGTCCCTCAGGTTTTCCGGCGACTCTCCCAGCATGCCCCCCGCCGACCTCAGGGAGGGAAGCGTCGAGTCGAGGTGCTCTCGACTCTTCCCCGCGCCCCGGGGGGGGTCCCGGGACAGCGCGCCGGCGATCGTCCAAGGACCTGGCTCCCCTGGCGGGGACTCCGCCTTGGCCTATCCAGATTCGGCACGACCTTAAGAAGGGGGTCATGCGGCCCCACGCGCCGTGAACCTGGTACCGAGGTACTACTTCCTGACGAAAGGCGTGGGGAGGAACAAGGAGAACCTGGCTTCGTTCGAAGAAGCGCTGAGAGACGCGGGAATCAGCCACTTCAACCTGGTCAGCGTCTCCAGCATCGTCCCCCCAAAATGCACGAAGGTGACGCGGGAGCAGGGGGTCGCCATGCTCAAGCCCGGCGAAGTGGTCTTCCTAGTCCTCGCAAGGAACGCCACCGACGAGGACCACAGGCTGATCGCGGCCTCCATAGGTTTGGCCATACCTTCTGACCCCGAGGAAGTCGGCTACCTGTCCGAGCACCACTCGTTTGGTGAGACCGACGAAGCCGCCGGCGAGTACTCCGAGGACCTGGCGGCCTCGATGCTGGCATCCACAGTCGGAATCCCCTTCGACGTCAACGCCGACTGGAACGAGAAGGAGCAGGTGTTCAAGGCGTCCGGGAGAATCATCAGGACCGCGAACAACACCCAGTCTGCCGTCGGGGACAAGGGCCTCTGGACGTCCGTGGTCGCGGCGGCGGTTTTCATAATGGGGCAGGATCCGGCGGCACCGCCAGCGCCCTGAGAAGGGACCCCCGGAATGTGCCGGGTGCCGGAAGCGCCTGAGAAAGGAATTAGTACGCTCGACCTGCGGCGACACCCATGAGAGCCCGCTGCCCGAAGTGCACGGCCGTCTTCGAGGTGGCGATGGGCATCAGCATCATACACGCCGGCCCTTGGAGGTACACCAAGTGCCCCGCCTGCGGCAAGAGAGGCATAATGAACAACTTCGTCACGGACCCGGTCACTTGGCCGAAGCAAGAGGAAGGGCAGGCGCAGCCGCCCATGAGCGAAGAGGAGCTGATGAAGAAGCGCCTCGAGGACTCGAAGTACGAGGAGAAGGGAGAGTAGGCGGGCCGGAGGCGGGATGGCGTTGGGGGCGGCGATCGAGTCAGAGGGGCTGACCAAGAGGTTCGGCGGCACCACCGCCGTCAGCGGCCTGACCTTCAGCGTGGAAGAGGGCGAGGTCTTCGGCTTCCTCGGACCGAACGGCGCCGGCAAGACGACCACAGTCAGGATGCTCGCATGCCTCGTCTCGAAGACAAGCGGCAGGGCGACCATCTGCGGCCGCAGCATCGACGACAAGAGAGAACAGCCTGAAATCCGCAGGTCGGTCGGCCTCCTCCCCGAGAACGTGGGGCTCTACGAGGAGCTGAGCGCCTACGCCAACCTCGACTTCTTCGGCAAGATGTACGACTGCCCGGATGCGAAGAGGAGGGAGGGAATGGAGAGGCTCCTGAAGGCGCTGGGGGTGTGGGAGAGGCGCGACCAGCTGACGGGAACGTTCTCCAAAGGGATGAAGCAGAAGGTCGCCATCGCCCGGGCCCTCCTCCACGACCCCCAGGTGGTATTCCTTGACGAGCCGACGGCGAACCTCGACCCGGAGTCGGCGAAGACGACCCGCGATTTCATCCTCGAACTCAAGAAGGAGGGGAGGACTGTCTTCTTGAACACCCACAACCTGGACGAGGCCCAGAGGCTCTGCGACCGCATAGCCATCCTGAAGACCTCGCTCGTGGCCGTGGGGTCCCCCGGGGAGCTGAGGGCGTCCCTGTGGGGGCGCAAGACGGTCCTTCACCTGGTGAAGGCGACTCAGGCCGCCGCCGCGGCGGTGAGAGGCCTCGGCTTCGAGAAGGTTGCGGAGGTGGGCGGGGACAGGCTCGTAGTCGACGTTGCGGACCCCGACGCGGACAACCCGGCGATAGTCGAGGCGGTGGTGAGGGCGGGCGGGGAGGTCAGGTTCGTCACAGAGCTCAGGCCCACCCTGGAGGACGTGTACCTCAGACTTGTGAGGAAGGCGGAGGGGGCGCCTTGAGGCTCTCGAAGGCGTGGATCCTGACGAGGAAGGAGTTCGCTGTGTTCAGGAGGAAGAAGTACATCCTTTACTCGCTGATCGCGCTCCCGCTCCTCCTCTCGCTCCTCCTCCCGGCGACCGTGTTCTTCTCTGGGGCCGCGTCCGAGATGAGCAGGGCCGAGCTCGGACAGATCCTGAGCAGCGAGGTCATGATCTTCGTGATGCTGGCCGCCATACTCCCTACCGTCATAGGGGCGTACAGCATAATCGGGGAGAAGGTTGAGAAGAGCCTCGAGCCTCTGCTGGCGACGCCCGCGACGGACGGCGAACTCCTCTTGGGCAAGAGCCTGGCCGCCTTCGTCCCATCGGTGGGGGCCACCTACGCCGCCATCGCGCTGTTCACGGGCTTCGTCGACGCAAACACGAGCAGCAGGTTCGGCTACGTCCTATTCCCCGACTGGAGCACCGCCGTCGTGGTCTTCCTCACGGTCCCCCTGGCGTGCCTCTTCAGCGTGCAGTTCAGCGTGATAGTGTCCTCCAGGGTGAATGACATCCGGGCCGCGCAGCAGCTCGGGGGGCTGGTGGTCATCCCGCTGGTGGGCATCTACGCCGTTGCGGAGGCAGGGGTCGTGTCCTTGGACCCCTTCGGGCTGCTCGTGATATCTGCAATCCTCCTGGCCGCCGACGCGGCCTTGACGGTCCTGAGCAGGCGGACGTTCCGGAGAGAGGAGATACTCACCAGGTGGAAGTAGCGGGCGCTCGACCCTGCCAGGGCGGCGCCGAGATCATGTGTACCTGCTGGAAAGGTAGTCTGCGAGGCTGGTGAGGAGGGACCTGGCGCCGCTCGCTGGGACCGAGGCGAGAACCTTCTTGGCCTGCTGCGTGTAGCGCAGCACTTTCTCGTGGGCGTAGTCGAGAGACCCGGTGTCATGTATGAGAGCCCTCAGCCTGGAGACATCGGAGGGGCTGTATTGGCCCGTCCTGTTCATCAGGCCGGTGATGAACGCCCGGTCGCCCTCGGAGCATCGCTGCGAGCAGTGCATCAGGACGAGGCTCTTCTTCCCTCCCCTCAGGTCGGTCAGGATGGGCTTGCCGAGGACCAGCTCGTCCCCCACCAGGTCGAGGGCGTCGTCCTGTATCTGGTAGGCCATCCCGACGGCCTCCCCGTAGGCGCTCGCTAGGGAGCACTGTTCGTCCGAAGCGCCCCCAACAAGGGCCCCGCTCGCGCATGGCGCGCTCAGCAGCGTGGAGGTCTTCAGCCTGATCATCTCTTCGTAGTCCCGCTCCGCGTCCCCGGACCCCCTGGCCAGCTCGATGTCCAGGAACTCGCCCCAGGTGGTCGCCCTGCAGGCCTCGCCCACGAGGTCGAAGAGCCTGGCCAGCTTCCGGCTCTCGAGGCTCTCGTACTTCGCCACCAGCTTGGGCACGTTGAAGAGCAGGAGGTCGGATGCCAGGATGGCCGTGGGGAGGCCGTACTTCGCGACTATGGAAGGCGAGCCCCGCCTCATGGCCGAGTTGTCGATGATGTCGTCCTGCACGAGGGCGCTGGCGTGGGCGAGCTCGTAGGCGGCCGCCAGCGGGAGGGCGGGCCTGAAGTCCCCCGAGTAGGCTTCGCACCAGAGGAGGGCCAGGGTCGCCCGGACCCTCTTCCCCCCGAGCGAAAGGGCGTCGGCGACCGCGCCCTCGATGGCCGTCGAGGCAGGGGTCGGGGCCAGAGACGCAAGCTGCTCGTTGACCGCGTCGAGGTATCCCCTCAGCCAAGGGAGACCCTCCATTACGGTCATGTTCACGGGAGGTCTCAGGTTGTAGTAATACGTCTATTCCCTCACGCGGCCTCCGGGGCCGCGCACAAGGCAGAGGCTCCCGGGCCAGTCCCCGAGAGCGGGCGGCCTGTCGAAGTGGGTACGTTCCAAGCCTGATTCGATACCAATCTGGGAGTAATCTCCGCCATCTCGTAAATACCTCCGCCAGCTCCTGAGGTCCGAAGAAAGATGACGACGCGAATCGGCAAGTCAGCGACAATCGGCGCTGTGGCGGTGACGGCCGCCGTAGCACTGCTAGCATACCTCGCGGTGGTCTCCTCGGCCTCCGCCCAGACCGTCAGCACGACATCGACGACATCCACGTCGCAGTCGACGGGCCAGACGGGCGGCTCGCAGAACTGCACACTGCGCGGAGCGGGCGGGTGGCAGGGAGGCGGCATCTCCCTCTGGGGCGGCGGGCCACCAGGCCAGGAGGGCGGCCAAGGAGGACGGCCGGGGCAGCGCCTGAGCAACGTCAACCTCACCGCGGGCCAGACAATTACCATCACAAGCTCATCGGGTTCCTACATCACGGTGGGCACGTCCAGCGCGAACGGCACGGCTTCAGGAACCATCACCTTCAAGGTCACGGGCAAGCTTTCGCAGGGATACACCCTCTCGATATCAAGCGGAAGCCTGACGGTCGCGGGCACGACGTACACAATGTCCTCAGGGTCGGCCCAGATGGACCCCTGGGGAACATCGATTTCGGGCCAAGGCACCACGAGCCAGGGCGGCTCATTTATTGTGCAGGCCTCAGCCCACGGAACATTCGTAGGCAGTACCGCGTCCGCGTCGCTCGACTTCACGAACGGTACGACCGAGTTCCTCGTCACCCTGACTGGCAGCGTCTAGGGCGCGGGGGCTCGGTCCCCCCTTTTTTTTCTGTCCGGACACAGGACGGGGCTCCGCCTGAGGCGAAGCTGCAAGGCTTTTCACGGGTGGCAGGTGGGATTGAAGCTCTGGTCTGCGCCGCAGAAGGTCCACGCGTACACGGCGCCGGAGGAGGCCCGGACCTCATCCGCCCCAGTGCTCGCCTGCTGCCATGAGGACGACGCCCGGTCGTAGACCCACAGGAACCAAAAGCTGGTCTGAGTCTCGTTCACCCCTCCGATCCCGGAAATCAGGTGCTCACCGTATTGCGGATACCACTGCGCCGAGACCTGGCCCTTCATGAGGATCACGGTTTCGATGTAGAGGTTCCAGCCGGCGTCGATGTCCGTGTCGTTGTACCAGGTCTTGGTGCCGTTGCCATATTCGAACACCAGGCTGTCGCTGAGGAGCGAGGTTGCTGCAGGCTTCAGGCCGAGGTACGCCTGCCAGAGGCTGCCAAGCTCCCTGCTGGCCTGCTGATAGGCCGGCTCGCTCGTGTTCATCTCCGCCAGGGCGGCGGACAGGAGCGAGATCGACGTGTTGTACTTCGCGATGAGGGCGTTGTAGTTGGTCGCCAGCTGAGAGTAGGTGGAGTTCGCGGCGTTCAGCTCCTGCGCGAGCTGGGAGCTGTCGGAGCTCTCCCGGGAGTACTGCGAGAAGTAGTAGGCCCCGAACGAGGTGCTGATGAGTATGAAGATGGCCGCCGTTGCCGCCACTCCGTAGAGCGTTCCCTTGGGCGTCAATTCCGCTCCTCCGCTCGGGCGGGCACCAGGCCGAGGCGCCCCTTCAGGGCAGAAAGGCGGGGCGCCATCAGCACGACGATGGGCGCGGCCGTTGCCCCCAGGAGGAAGTCGCTGACCTCGTGCGTCAGGGTGAACGGCAGCCCGATCACTACGGTGCCCAGGACCTTGCCGGGCGTCACGGCGGGCCAGAACCAGAGCAGGGAACTTGCGACGGTCGTCTCCATGTCCCAGGCGAAGGCGCACAGCGCAAGAAGGCTCCCGACGTACAGCCCACGCGACCTCGGGTCCCCCTCGATCCCCCACACCCGGGCCGCGGCTGCCCCCGCAGCGGCGAACAGGGCCTCCCCTGCGACCAGGAACGGCGCCAAGAACCCGGCCGACCCGTTCGGCGAAGCGAAGGCCCAGACCGATTCCGAGAGGATCCCGACGGAAGCCCCAACCCTGAACCCGAAGAAGTAAGCCGCGAGGAAGACGAGGGTGTCCATCAGCTTGACGTTGGGGAGCGGCGTGAGCGCGAAGTCGGAGCCCACTATCATGGCAGTGAACACCGCGACGGTGGCGACCTGGCGCGAGTCCCGCACGCTGGCTGGATGAACCATCCAGCATTAATAGGTTCCCCCTCGAGCCTAGATTCTGAGCAGGGGGTCTGACCCCCGGTCTCTCGACCGGCGCGTGTGGGTTTTCGTCCCGCCCTTAGGCCATCGCATCCTAGGCGCGTGGCTGGGCCCGTTCTACTCAACGGGAGGACTTGCCGCACGAGGGGCAGAAGAGGGGGCCCCCCGCCCACTCCTCGCCGCAGAACCTGCACTTCCCCTCTCCCTCGTGTCTCCGCGGGGAGAACCTGCCGCCTATGATGACGGAGAGCTCCAGCATGGTGATCACGGGTATGAAGAGCAGGAGGTCGAGCAGGGGGCCCCCGTCCGGCGTGATTATCGCGGTGATGATGTACGTCGCGAACCAGATGTAGAGCCTGTACTTCTTGAACGCGTTCGGTGAGACTATGCCGAACCTCAGCACGAGGAAGACGAAGACTGGGGTGATGAAGGCGAATCCGCAGAAGAGGACGCACAGGAAGACTATGGTGAAGAAGTCTGAGGCCGCGATGTAGTAAGGGGCGTGCAGGCCAATCGCCGTGTAGAACGGGACCATGGCAACGAAGATGAACCTGGCCAACACGAAGTAGCCGAAGAGGATCCCGATGGCGAACAGGACGGTCGCCGAGATGATGACCGGGTAGACCATCCTCCTCTCTTCGGGCTTGAGCGCCGGGTCGATGAACCGATACACCTCGTAGACGATCACGGGCATGTCGACCAGGATCCCAAGGATCACGGCGGCCAGCATCAGTATCTCAAGGGGCGTGCCGATGGTGAACGGGATGAGGACGAAGGACGAGGGAAGAGTGCCGCTCAGCACGAGGTGGAGGAAGACAGAGGTCGGCGTCTCGTAGTAGGTCGCAGACAGGTTGAGAATCTGTGACGGGTTGAGAGGGAAGAGCAGGACGAGGAGTATGGAGACCACGAGGCTGATGAAGACGACCTTGAGCCGCCGGCGGAGCTCGTCTATGTGCTCGACTATCTTCAAACCGCCGGCCATGGCCGGTCAGCCGGTTCCCTAGCAGAATTAACGGTTCCGTCTTTTGGCGCGCTCAGGACTTTTTCGAGGCCGCAACGATCTCCTGCGAGATCTGGTCCCTCGTCTTCCCGGCGGTGTCGACGCCGAGCTGACGGGCGGTGTCGACCAGCACCTGGTCGGCTGACCTCTCCACAGCGATCGGGGCTCCGCTTGTGGCGCCGCCTGACATCGTTGCAGTGGTGAACTCCTTCGAGGCCATGTCGAACTCCTTCTTGGCCCTCCCCAGCCCCCTGGCTAGCTCTGGAATCTTGGAGGGACCCCACAGAAAGATCACTATGGCAACTACTGCGATGATGCCGAGCTCCATTGCGTCCATTGTCTCTAGAGGGAAATGGGCTTTGCCGCCTATTTAATTCCTACTCTTGCTCCGCACCACCAAGGAGCCCTCGCGAGACCCAGGCAGTCTCTCCGTGGCCAAGCCTGAGAAGGCGGCCCCTCAGGCCGGGCTGTCTGACCCCGGCTGATACCGGTCGCGGATCTCCTTGAGGATCCGGCTCGCGACTGGAGGGTGAGACGACAGGATGCGCTGCAGCTCCGACTGGACGGCCACCAGGCACTTGCAGGGACCGCTGGCGACCACGTCTGCGGTCCTCCTTCTCTGTATCCCGAGGGCGGCGAGCTCGCCGAAGAATTGGTAGGGCCGGAGAGTGGCGACGACCCTACCCGAGACCCTGACCTCGGCTTGGCCCTCCACGAGAATCGAGAAGCTGGCCGACGGCTCGCCCTCCCTGACTATCATTGAACCGTCTGAGAACGAAGCCTCCCTGAAGGCCGCCGCCATGTCGGCAAGGGACTTGTCGTCTAGCCCGAAGAACAAGGGGGCCTTCCGCATCAGCTCGACCACCTCCCTGGCCGGCGCGGGCTCGGACGCCTCCAGCCAGAAGGTCAGCAGGTTGTGGCAACTCGGGCACTCGCCCGGAGTGTTCTCTCCGTCGAGAACGAAGCCGCAATGGTGGCACTCCCACTTGGACATGTTTCGGGGACGCGCGTGGTGAACGCTATTTAACGGATTCTTCGGTCGAGGCAGGCGGAAGCCCGCTTGCTGGCCTGGAGAGCGGCGGCGATGTCTGCGATTTTTGAGCCCTGGGTTGCGCGGGGGATACACCCGACCTTATGATTGGCGCAGGTCTCGAAGCACCTCGTATGAGCCTGCAGGAGATAGTAGTCATGATGCACAGCGGGGAGTACGGGAGGGCAATATCGATGCTCGAGGGGGAGGCTTCAAACGAGAGCAGGACCCTCGCAGAGCGGACGGAGTACTGCAGATGGCTGGCCGAGTGCAACGAGAAAGTCGAAGACCACAAGGCGAGCGGCGACTGGTACCTCGAGGCCGTGAAGAGGATCCTCATGCAGAAGCTGGACCGCGCGTCGACGGCCAAGCAGGCCATCCCGCTATGCGAGAAGGCCCTCGAGAGTTACAAGGCTGGCGGGGACCCCGCCGACGTCCTCGTGGCCGCTCGGCTGAAGCAGCACTTCCTGGGGCTCAGGTAGGAGGGCAAGCCCCCTCAGGCAGGCCTCGGGGCGCATGCCTCGCCGGACGCTCATCCAGCGCCTTGCAACGGTAATTAGGAGATGCCGTGCGGAGTCGCGCCATGGCGCTCAAACTCGAGGGCATCTGGACGCCCATGGTCACTCCCCTGAAGGCTGACAGCGAGATCGACCTCAAGGCCACGAGGGAGTTCGTGAACAGGCTGATAGAGTGCGGCATAGACGGGCTGTTCCCGCTGGGGACCACGGGAGAGTTCGCCCTGCTGACCCCGCGCGAAAGGGGCCAGATGGTGGCGGCGGTGGTCGATGAAGCCAACGGGAGGGTCCCCGTGATCGCGGGCGTCTCTGACGCCAGCACAGGGAACATCGTGAGGTTCGCGGCCGAGGCGAAGGATTCAGGGGCGGACGGGGTCATCACCACCACGCCGTTCTACTTTGGCAGCACTCAGGAGGGGATCTACCAGCACTTCAAGCTGCTGTCGGGGAAGATCGACCTTCCGCTCGTGCTGTACAACATCCCCGAGTGGACCCACACCTACGCCTCCCCTCCCATAGTCGGAAGGCTCGCGAGCGAGGGGGCCATAGCGGGCTTGAAGTACACAGAATACAACCTGCTCAGGCTGCTGGAGTTCATCGAGGAGGTCCACGGCAGGATACCCGTCCTCAACGGCTCGGACGCCATGACCTTCACCAACCTGGAGTTCGGCGGCAAGGGGGCAATCATGGGGGTGTCCAACCTCGCCCCGGAGATCTCTGCGACGCTCTACGACGAGTTCCAGAGGGGGAACCTGTCGGAGGCGATGGAGCTCCAGAAGAGGCTGCTGCCGTACATCCGGGCCATGGGCGTCGGGCAGTTCCCCGCCGCCCTCAAGGAGGCGATGCGCATGTCGGGCCATGACGTCGGCGGCACACGCGACCCGGTGCCCCCGTTGCTTGAGCACGAAAGGGAGGCGGTGAGAGGGATCCTTGCCGACGCGGAAGCGAAGACGGCCGACAGAGGGCGGTAGGCCCTCCCTGCAAGGACCCCGCCAAGCGGACCCACGCGAAGCCGGGGCCGAAAACGCGTAAGAAGCCCGCACCTTCCCGGGCCAAGGAGGGAACCCTTTGGCAGAATTGAGAGAGAAGCTGAGAATCGGAGAGGACAACCTAGAGCAGATCAACGACTTCCTGCTGAGAAAGGACAACCCCCTGGTGGAGGGGCTGCTCGAGATTGTGGAGAGCTATGGCGGCGTCGACGAGATCAACCGCAAGGCGAGGGACGCGGGCAAGCTCGACTCCCTGATGGCTAGGGTCGAGAAGAAAAGCCCGGCCTTCGCCAAGGACCTGAAGTGGCTCGCCGAGCAGCGCGACCGGGGGTCATTCATCAGCATCCCCGAGTACAGGAGGAAGGTACTCGGCCCCAAGGCTGAGACGATGGCGTTCGACGAGTCCTTCGCGGTCACCCTCGAGATAAGCGCCTTCAACTTCTTCCCATGGCTCGCTGAGGAGGCGAAGGCCGCCATCGCGAAGCGGGAGCTGATGCCGGCCCGCTACATCCGGGTGCGCTCGATGAAGGAGCAGGTGGAAGACGGGGACGCCCTAGCCTTCGCGGCATCCATGAAGGTCATCGGGGGGTCATACGTCCAGACCCTGGACACGAAGGGCACGCTTCCCGGCCCTGACGGCATGCCGATCAACGTCCACCTCGGGGGCCCCGACACGATCACGGGCTACTTCGGGGGGGTGGGTGTGCCGAACGCCTATTCCCTGAAGTGGGCGGACGAGTTCCTCCACTACTACACAGAGTACGGCCTCCCCCAGGTCCTGAACATGAACTCCGGCACTGTGCTGCTCGGGTACTGGCTCCACAAGCTCGGCATCGACATGGAGTTCAAGATCTCCGTGTTCCTGGGGATTGACAACCCCTACTCGATACTGTGGACGCTGATGGCAGCGAAGCTGTTCAGCCGACCCGACGGGACCAGCCCGCTAATCGGGTTCAACCTCTCCAACTCAGTTGACAACAGGACCCTGGAGCTCGCGGCCTACGTCCGCAAGACGCTCGGCTTCGAGGATGTCGTCCGCCTCGAGCACCACATAACCGAGGCGTACAAGAGCATCGTCAGGCAGCCCTACGACAGGACCGTCGAGCTCGTTGAGCTGGCTGACCACGTGAAGAACATAGGAGCCAAGCACGAAGGTGGCATCCCGGCGACTGAGAAGGGCAGGGACCACCCCTCGGACATACTGGACTACTTCGTCCCCAAGAGCGACGCCGTCGGGAGCGGGCTGATGCCGAAACTCCTGCTGAACTACCTGGACAAGCACGACGCGCTCAACCGGACGGCCGAGGCGCTGACAAGAAAGGGCCTGACCGTCGTGGCAGCCGAGAACCTGCACCGGATGTAGCCGCAGACCGAGGGCCGCCGGCCGAAGTTGCGCTAGAGGACGCAGCTGTGGAATGGCCGCCCTGAAAGGGACCCGAGGAGACCCTGGCTGTCGAAGACGTGCTTGGCGGCGTTGACCGGCGCGACGTCGGTGATCCGGGGCCTCAGACGGCCGAGCCCGGCCCCCGACATGACCCCTCCCGCCCACAGGTGGTCGGAAATGTAGAGGAACCCTAGAAGCGCGAACCCCCAGGTCGATGCGGCATACGGCGAATTGGCGACGCTCCTGAGGGCGCGCTTGACCAGCGTAGGGAGCCAGCGGATGTCTATCATGCCTGTTGGACGGCCAGTCCAAGGCATGGGTATTAAATGGATTTAGGGGCGTGGCGCAATTCCTTCAATCAGACGGTCAATGGTGTTTGCCCAAGCCGTCGGCTCTTCCGGGCCAGACTGTGGACGCGTGGCGGCGCCTGCCTCCCGCTGCGACGAGGACAGGGGGACGCCCAGACCCGGTTCTGGAGATCGGCTCACCTGCTTAAATAGAACTGCGGGCGAAAGGCGCCGTGCTCTACGACCTTCCGGCCGGAACAATAGCGAGGAGGGCGCTCGTCGACGTGAGCGAGGACGACTCAGTCCTTGAAGCCGCGAGACACATGGTGGAGGAGAGCCGCGGCAGCGTCATGGCGACCCGAAGGGGAGAGAGGGTGGGGATACTTACCGAACGAGACATACTTCGGAAGGTCGTTGCCAAGGGCCTCGACCCCAGGGGAACAAAGGTCAAAGAAGTGATGACCTCCCAGCCCGTCTCCATCAGCCAGGAGAAGCCCCTCCGCGAAGCCATCGACCTCATGAACAGGAAGGGGGTCCGGAGGATGCTCGTGACCGAAAACGGCAAGATTGTCGGGATATTCACTTTGAGGGACATCCTGAAGCACACGAGGATCTGCGTCCACTGCGGCAACGAGATCACGTCGGCCCTCGAGGGCAAAGAGCCGGAGCCCTACATCGAGTGCGAGTGCGGCTCGAGATACCACAGGAAGTGCTCGGAGGCGGTGGGGAACTGCGTGGACTGCTCCAAGACCCTCGTCACCAACGTCGTCTACCCCGACCCGTCAGAGACATTCAGCGGCTAGGCTCCTCGGCGGCCCTTTCAGGCACCCTGGGCCCGCCGACCTCCATCACTCCCCCTTTCGCGGCATACTCCCGTTGCAGCGGGTCGGCCAGGAGATAGAAGCCTGCCCCCAGCAGGACAGAGAAGGCGGCGATTGCGTACCACCCCACGTGAGGGTCGGCTGAGAAGAGCTCGAAGCTGGAAAGGCCAACGAATGAAGCGACGGACCTCCCTCCTATGGATGCGGCTGAGTAGTATCCCTGGAAAGTCCCCCTCACCTCCGCGCTGGAGAACAGGGTCAGCACCATCTGCGACGGGACCGTCAGGAAGATCTCGCCCAGCGTCAGGATGACCATCACTCCCTCCCATTGGAGGAAGGTGGTCGCTGAAGCGGCCACAACGAAGCTCACAGCTGCGAATCCGCATGACGCAACGATCGGATATGCCAGCTTTCGTGCCCTGGAGAAGACCGACGACAGGGGCATCTGCAGCAGGACGATTACCAGGCCGTTGGTGGCGAATATGTAGCCAATCTCTTCGGGCGTGAAGCCGAGGAACATCTGCACGTAGACGGATATCGGGGAAATCTCGTATCCAATGGCTATGAAGCCGCACAGAGTCAGAATCGTGAACAGGATCAGGTTCCTGTCGGATCTCCACCGGAGCGCGGCCGAGGTCCTCGACGGTCCCCCGGCCCCCGAGTCCTTGAGGAGGCCTCCGGTGACGTGCGTAACCGTGATGAGAGACGTTACGACTGGGACGGCTGCGCTAAACAGGAACACGCTCGAGTAGTCGAGAGTCTGGGCGAGAATCCCGCCGAGGGCAGGCCCGATCGCGAACCCGAGGTTCCCGGCCACGGAAAGCAGGGACAGCCCGGTGCGGAGGTCGCGGATCTCGCTGTTGGCCACTATGGCCGACGCCGCAGGCTGGGCTATCCCTCTTAGGAAGTTGAAGACGGGATAGGCCAGGAGGATGTAGGTGGTGCCAGCGCCTACCCCGATGAGGTAGCTCAGGACGAGGGCTGAGACCACCGACAACGCGTAACCGACTAGCATGACCCTCTTCGGGCCAATCGAGTCGGTGAGCCGTCCGCCGGCGAGCTGGCTGCCCAGGCTCGTTAGGCCCGCCGCCAGGTAAACGACGCCGATGGTGTCGAGAGGGACGCCCCTGACAGAGCTGAGGTAGACGGCCAGGAAGGGCATTGTCGCGGACCAGCCGACGGAGTTCAGGGTCACTATGACGAGGACTGCCCAGGTGTCACGTGAAGCGTGGGTCAACCCCATCGCCGCCCGCCTTGGACGGGCGTATTAACCGGCCGCCTGCCCCCGCCCGTGCCTCCCGCTCAGGTGCGGGGAGGAGCAGGGGGAAGGGATTTTAGGCCGACGACGGCCCTCGGGCCCGAGTCAACACGGAGCATCCCAGCAACGGCCCACACCCTGTCTACAGGTTCCCCGCCCCCCTGCAGGAGGGGACCATCCTTTCCCGGCCCAACAGGTTCGTCATGGTCGTGAAGGCGCGCGGCAGGGCGCTCCGCTGCCACTGTCCGACTACGGGGCGCCTGGGGAACCTGGAGCTCGCGGGCCTCCCGTGCCTCATCTCCGCCGCGCGTGTCTCGACGGGTCGGAAGACCGCGTTCACAGTGGAAGCGGTGTCCACCACCACTTCTGGCCGCCGCTGGGTCGGCATCAACCAGAGTGCCTCCAACAGGTACTTCGAGCACTTCCTGAGGGCCGGGGCCTTCTCGCGGTTAGCCTCTGGGGAAGTCAGGCGTGAGATCAGGCTGGGGAGCTCGAGAATCGACTTCCTCGTGGGCGACACCTACGTCGAGGTGAAGACCCCGCTCATGATGCTAGAGGCGGGCGAGGGCGCGAAGCGGGCCACGCACTCCCGGTTCGACTCTTTCGACAGACTGATCAGGCACATGGGCGAGCTCAGGCGGTCCCTCGCGGCCGGGAAGAGGGCGGCCATAGTCCTCTGCTTCCTCTACGACGCGGAGCCGTTCGAACCCCCGGAGAGAGACGACACGAACTCCAGGATCATAGACGCCTCCAGGGCCGCCGAGCGGGCCGGGGTCGAGCGATGGCAGGCCAACTTCAGCATAGACAAGGACGGCGTCTCGCTAGTCCGCTACTTCAGGAGCGGCCCTAGGGTGAGAGAGGCAGGGCGGGGAGATGTCGCGAACGGCCCTTCAAGGGCCAGTCCGCTTCCGCGGACCTCGAGGCCGGGCTCGGGGAGGGGAAGGCTCCCCCGGACACGCCGAACGACCCCCCTCCCTGACCAGCCGAGCCATTCCGGAGAAAGCCCCGCCCGACCTGATTCGGGACACGGCTTAAATCGAAACCGCTTGGCGGCCGAGCCATGCGCGTCCAGACCTATCCCTTCGTCCCGCGTTATCTGAAGGAGTTCATTGTCGACGTCCCTGATACGTACAACTGGGGCTTCGACCTAGTTGACCGCCTGGGGAGGGAAAAGGGGAAGGCACCGGCGCTGGTCTTCGCCCACGAGGGCGGAGCCCCCGAGACGCTGACCTTCGGGGACGTGTCCGACAGGTCGAGCCGCCTCGCCAATTACCTCGCCGGCCACGGGGTTGGGAGAGGCGACCCAGTGATGCTGATGCTCTCGAACACGCCCTGGCTTTGGCTCTCGGTGGTGGCGCTCATGAAGGCCGGCGCCATCGTCGTGCCGGCAGCTCCTACCCTCACGCCGAACGACCTGGAGTACAGGCTCACAGCCGCAATGATAACGGGCATCATCACTGACGAGACGGGCGCCCAGAAGTTAGCCGAAACGCCCACAGGCAAGGCTGGGAGGATGAAGCTGACGGTCTGCGCCCCGTCTGGGAGCCCCGGCGGCGTCCCCGCCGGCTGGCTGGACATCCGGGAGGCGTTGCGCGAGTCTAAGTCCATCGCCAGCCCGCAGACGAAGGCAACCGACCCGGCACTCTACTATTTCACCTCCGGCACTGAGGGCCACCCGAAGGTGGTGGTGCACACCCACGCCAGCTACCCTCTGGGCCACAGAGAAACAGCGCTGTGGCTAGGCATCGAGCCTGGGATGCTCCACTGGAACATCAGCTCGCCGGGGTGGGCCAAGCACGCTTGGAGCAGCGTGTTCTCTCCGTGGACGGTGGGCGCGCCCACGTTCACCTATGCCTACGAGGGAGGGTTCAAGGCCGCGAAGCACCTGGAGCGAATCTCCGAGTTCGGGGTGAAGACGATGTGCGCGCCTCCCACGATCTGGCGCATGTTCAGCCTCGAGGACCTGAGCCGCTACGACCTGTCCAGCCTGAAGGGAGCCTGCAGCGCAGGGGAGCCGTTGAGCCCTGAAGTCATAGAGAAGTTCAGGGATGCCACCGGCGTCACCATAAGGGACGGCTACGGCCAGACGGAGACTGTTCTCGTCGTGGGCAACTTCCCGGGCGTCGAGCTGCGACAGGGCTCCATGGGGGTGCCGGGGCCGCTCTATGACGTGGAGATCGTGGACGAGCGCGGGAAGATTCTGGGGGTGGGCGAGGAGGGCTACGTGGGCATCAGCACGAAGCCGAAGCCCTTCGCACTGTTCAAGGAGTACGCCAACCAGCCCGACAAGACAGCCGAGGTGTTCCATGACGGATGGTACTACACGGGCGACAAGGCCAGCCGCGACGCCGACGGGTACTTCTGGTTCATCGGGAGGTCCGACGACGTCATCAAGAGCTCGGGCTACAGGATCGGCCCCTTCGAGGTCGAGTCTGCGCTGGTGAAGCACCCGGCCGTGGTGGAGGCCGCGGTCATCCCGGCCCCGGACCCCGTCAGGGGGGCTGTTGTGAAGGCGTTCGTCGTCCTGAGAGCGGGCTACGCACCGAGCCAAGCCCTGGCAGACGAGATGGCCGCCTTCGTGGCGAGGGAGACGGCGCCCTACAAGCACCCCAGGAAGATTGAGTTCGTGCAGTCCCTGGAACCCGTGAAGACGATCTCGGGGAAGATTCGGCGGAAGAACCTCCGCCTGGTTGAGGACGGAAAGGCTGAGCGGCTCGTGTCCGGGATGGAGTTCACGGTGAAGCCCCTCCGAGGCGCGGGCTGAGCGGTCTCCACCCGGCAGAGAGACGCCACGACGCGTCCCTGTTGAGCCGCCTGCGATACTGGCAGCACAAGGCGGCCCGCCTCGGGCCGAAAGCCAGAAATCGCTCCAGCTCGGCGGAGACGACGTTGTCTGAGGATGCCGCCCAAGCCGTCTCCCTTCTCGTGAGGGAAGGATGCCACCTCTGCAGGGCGGTGGAGGAGGAGTTGGGCTCACTTCGGATTACCGTGGGTGCCTTCGCAGTCCGAGACATCGACAAAGACCGAGGGCTGCACGACGAGTATTTCCTCAGGGTCCCGGTGGTCCTTGTTGGCGGGGAAGCCGTCTTTGAAGCGGCCATGCTCGACGCAGAGGGCAGGTGGCGCGTCGCTCTGCGCGAGGCGCTCAGGAGCCGGAGTGTCATTTCTTCTTAGGGAAACTGAACGAGGGCCCCCCGGTCTAGACCTTCGGACTCCTTGCTCGGGCAGCTCCTAGGGATTCCCTGTCTTCGCCGCCGGCTCTCCGCGCGCGCCCGTGGCGCCACCTGACCAGACCCTGACGATCAAACGAGGCTACTAGCTCGCGACAGCCCAACTCGGGGTCGACAGCCCTGAAGGACGGCGCGACCCACCGCGTTTGTGGCGGGAGTGTGGTTCCTGTCTCCCAAACAGGCCCGAGGCAGTCCGCCCCATGGAGGAGTGGAGGCCACCGTGGCGGTGCCTCACGCCTTTTGAATCCCCCCCACGGGCTGGTGAGGGGCAGACAATGGCGGCTGAACGCCCTAGCTATGCGACTCTCTTCAGGAACCGCTCCTTCAGCTCTCTCTGGGTGAGTCAAGTTGTGTCGCAGTCAGGAGACGCAATCTTCGACGTCGCTCTGCTTTGGCTCGTCCTCGTAACAACCGGTTCGACGACCTTGGTGGGGATCACCCAGGCCGCGGTACTCCTGCCCAGCGTGTTCGCGAGCCCGATAGCGGGGGTCTACGCCGACAGACTGAACCGCAGGAACCTGATGATTGCGAGCAACCTGGCGCAAGGAGCCGTCACTGCGGCCATCTCAATCCTCTACGTCACTAGCGAGCTGAACTTCTCTGTCCTGGTCGTAATGGTCCTCGCACTCTACACAGGGACCCAGTTCTTCACGGCTGCGAACACGGCAATCATACCTAGAATCGTAGGCAAGGAGAACCTAGGCGCCGCCAACGGCCTCTTCATGCTGAGCACATCTGCGAACCAGCTTGCAAGCTACACCGTCGGGGGGGTAGTGCTGGCCACGGTCGGGGCCGGCGCGTCGATTACCTATGACAGCCTGACATTCTTCTTCGCGGCTGCCATGTTGACGCTCGTCGCCAGATCGTACGGCCAGACCAGGACAAACGAGGCCCCCCGTGGGAATCCTCAACCTGACGGCAGCGGGTTCTGGAAGGAGTTCCGAGAGGGGCTGTCGTTCGTGCGCCAAAGCAGGGTCTTCCTCGAGCTGGTCGTGTTCGGGTTCCTGGTCAACTTCTTCAGCGGAGGCGTTACTGTCCTCTTCGCGCCTTACGTGAAGGTCTGGATACACGGGGGCGCTTTGACCTATGGGCTCACGCTCGCAGCGTCGGCCTTGGGGATGATCGTCGGCTCCATCGCAATCGGGAAGGTGAACTTTAGGGCATATGTCGGGAAGCTGCTCTTCCTCGGTGTGGCCGCGTCCGGAGCCCTCATAGCGCTGGCCGGGCTCGTCACCTCAATTCCCCCCGCCCTTGTCATCGTCTCGCTGGTGGGGGTCATGGGGGCCGTGGTCAACCTCCCAATACAGGTGCTGGTCCAGACACAGGTGCCAGGGGAAGTGCTCGGTCGAGCGGGAACCGTCATGAGGTCGATGCTCGCGTCGGCACCCGTCATCGCAGCGGTCGTCTTTGGCTTCCTAGCCAGCGTCACTACGATTGGCGCCCTGTTCGTAGGGGCCGGGGCGGCTCTGGTGCTGGTAACACTGCTGTTGTACATCCCGTTCTCACGGTTGAGGAGTGCCAAGTACTGAGCGCAGAGGCGCCTGAACCTGGCTCTGACCTCCAACAGGTGGGGTCCGTCTCAGGGACAGCCGAGACAAGAGTGCCCTGCCAAGGCTCAGGCTCGTCTCAGTTAGAATTGGGACGGAGTAGCCGCAGGGCATGTACTCGGGTCCGGTGCGCGCGCTCAGCCGAGATTCCCAAAGGTCCGGGTTCTCTCACATAACGCTTCGCGCCTCTGATGAATAGTGACAACGGGCGCACACACCGGCACTTCGTGGATTGGCCGACTTTCGACTTGAAAAAGAGAGGGTCCTACCCTGCCTGCTTACCAGATTGTGGGTAGGTTCTCGACCCAAGACGTGACATCCTCCAAGCGGCTCGCCATGTAGAACTCGAAGTCGTTCCACCTGCTCAATCCGGAATCGTACACAAAATCCCTGACGTTCTCGGCACTGGGCGCTTCGACTACCCAGACGATTTTGTGCCCCGGGTCCAAGTGGAGCATGACCTCTGGTTTGATTTTGTGTTTTGCCATCATGGGTGGCAAGTCCTTTCCCAGGTCGTTCCCGGCTTCTCTGAGGATCTTGTTGGCGGATGGGCAGCTCATAGGAGGATGGTTTGATATGACCACGTACTTTGGCATGTTCAGCCACCCTAACCCATAAGGGGATAATAACATTGTGCGACTTGATTGGGTCGGACTTGTCCGACTCCGGCGGTAGGCAGCGGTTGCAGCCTGGGGAGACTGGGCGTCTGCAGGGGCCTTCAGATGTGCCCCTGTCTGTCCGGAAGAGCCAGAACATCACCCTGATTCGCCAGAGAAGCTTGATTCGGATGCCCTGGTGGGTAGGCGTTAATTGTGTGTTGCCCGACAAGGATCCCGTCAACTTCGTCGCGCGGCAAACTTCTCACCAAGACTCCCCGCCTAGCTCGGCATCTGTGAGGACCCTATGCTCGCAGGTTGAGCAGAACCCAGACTCGGACATGTCAGGGCATGGGCAGTCGCACTTCTCCTTCTTAGTGACATAGAACGACCCCAACAATGCGAACTGGAATCTGAGACGGAAGCATCTCTTGCACATGTGCTAAGGCTCCTACAAGTCTAGTCTTGGTGGCCATAAGGTTGGTTGCTGGGCTTATTTGCGTGTTTGTTGACGAGAAGACGAATACAGAGACGCTGCTGATCCCTCCGCATCCGCAGGTCCGCGCGCGAGAGAGGCTTGATTCGGGCTGCCCCCGGGGGGATAGGGGCCACCATATGGATGCCCAAGCTTGTCCCTGTCGGGAGTTGGACGTCGCACATTGCATCTCGTCAGCCGCGTCCGCCGATTCTCACGTTCAACTTAGTCAGTCCCAAGGTCTCGAGGCCGGAGGAGTTGACTCGCCTGGGCACGAGTCCAGTGCTCCAATCCCTCGACTTCGTGGGGAGACATCCTCATCAAGCTTATAGAACACGACCTCCTGTGGAATGTCTCGGCAGTTCCATGACCCCGGTATGGCGGGGCAGGCCCGCCTTCTCTGCCGCGATACTGCTCCTTCTATTACTCTCGGGCGTCTCGACGACCCTTCCAATCGCCGAGGTCCACGCTCAATCGACTGGTGTGGTGACGCTGACGAACCCTGACACGGAATCAGATGGGTGGTTCGGTTTGTCTGTCGCCGTGAGCGGCAGCACCGTGGTAGTCGGGGCGCCCGGCGAATCCGAAACCGGGCAGGGACCTGCTCCCAGCGCGTACGTCTTCGACGCCACGACGGGCGCGCTGATTCACACGCTCACGAACCCCAACTGGAGGTACACGGTGTACGGCGCCTTTGGTTCGTCGGTCGCCGTGAGCGGCAACTGCGTGGTCATTGGCGCTTACGGCGAGGGTGCCGGCTATGTCTTCGTCTTCGACGCTGCGACGGGCGCGCTGATTCACAACCTGACGAGTCCTAACTCGCAAGAGGACGGGGAGTTTGGCTATTCCGTCGCGGTGAGCGGCAGCACAGTGGCAGTCGGGGCGCCCGGCGAGACAGTAGGAGGCTACGAAGATGCCGGCCGTGCGTACGTCTTCGACGCCACGACGGGCGCGCTGACCCAGACGCTCACGAGCCCTAACGCGCAGGAAGGTGCATGGTTCGGCTGGTCCGTCGCCGCGAGCGGCGATACCGTGGTAGTCGGGTCGCCCTATGAGAAAGCGGAAGGGTACTCGGGTGCCGGCCACGCCTACGTTTTCGACGCCACGACAGGCGCACTGGTCCAAGTGCTCACGAGTCCTGACGCGGAATTCCAAGGTATGTTTGGCTACAGTGCCGCCTTGAGCGGCAACACGGTGGTCGTCGGGGACACTGAGGGTCCGAGCACTGCGTGCGTCTTCGACGCCCTCACGGGCGCGCTGATCTACAACGTCACGAGTCCCAACCCACAAGACGATGGAGAATTTGGCAACTCCGTCGCAGCGAACGGAAGCGCAGTGGTCGTTGGCGCAGTCAGCGAGGACGTGGGGGAGATTTCGGAAGCTGGCAGTGCGTACGTATTCGGCGCCGCCACGGGCGCGCTGGTGCAGACGCTCACGAGCCCCAACCCCGAGCCGGATGGGTGGTTTGGGTCCTCTGTCGCCATGAGCGGCGACACCGTGGTCGTCGGCGCGAAAGATGTGGCAGTAGGAGGGAATACGAGTGTCGGCAGTGCGTACGTCTTCTATCCGCAGGCCAATGCTATCACTTCATCCACATCATCCACTTCGACCTCATCCTCGACCACTTCTACGACGTCTTCGTCCACCTCTACCACCTCGTCCACCTCGACCTCATCCTCCACAACTTCTACGACCTCTTCGTCTACCTCTGCCCAGACCAGCCCGACCTCGTCAAGCTCCTCCAGCTCCAGCGTCACGTCCACCTCGTCCTCAACCTCCCCCTCGGCGACCAGCTCCACGAGCAGCGGAGTCCCTGAGTTCCCCTTCCAGCTCGGCCTCGCGACGCTGGTCACGTTCGCAGTCGTCACAGTATACGTCTTGACAGGTCGTACGACCTTGGGTCATAGGGCCAGATCAGGGTACAGTCGCGTCTGACACTGCTACGCGCGCACGAGGCGCGCAGCAGTCGGGACTTGAACTACCATGCAAGCTCGAAGCCAGACAAGCGTACAGTCAACGCAAGCGGAGGACTCGGACCGAGCTTCGGCTCCGCGCTGACCGGCACCCCTTCTACTCGTTTGCGCACCAGAAGAACCTGAATCATCCTCCGATTCGTCAGAGAAACCTGATTCGAGCTGCCCCGGGGGAGCATCTCACTTTAGGTTCGAATCCCTTCCCGAAGGGAGTCGGGACGGCCATGGCCAAGCCGTCTGTGCCCGGGCCAAGCGCGGGTGTGCCCAAACTCTGGAGCCTCAAGAGCGACGTTAGGGCATCGGGGCTCTTTCGGGTTTGGGCACGGTCGAAGGCACTACCCACTACCGTTGGGTCACCGTTGGTTCATCGAGCTGCCTGCCCAAACTAGCCTAGGAGGCGCATTCAGGTTCGGACCCAACGGGAATTGTAACGCGTGGGTGTCCAGAATAGGAATCGGACCAAGGTTTGAATCGGCTAGGATTCAGACCCAGATAGGCTCGAATCGCATCTCAAGGAGGTTTGCGACTGCGCCCAGCAAACTACTTGTGAACCCGGACCTTGATCTGCAGCTAGGCGGGTTTGTACATTCTCCTCGTTTTTTCCAGAAGTAGACGATACCTCGGATCGTCTCTCGCTTTGGCGAACAGAGGACAGTACATGACCCAGCTGTATTGCAGGACGTGTTGGTCCATGGCTCTGTTGATGTACTCGAAGTAGGAGTCGAGGTCGCCGAGGGCATAGTAGATGAAACCGATCTCGTTGAGATTGACGACTCCAAACCATCGGCTCTCTATCTCTTTGATGGCCTCCAAAGCCACGTCTCTTTCTCCGGAGCTCGCAGCTATGAAGCCCCTCATCCACGTCACCCAGCGGTTGCTGGGCTCCAACTTCTCGGCCATCGAGTGGTACTGCTTTGCCCGCTCGATATCGCCCTTGTAGAGGTAGTATTCAGACATGGCCCTGTAGGTTCCGGCGGGAGCCAGCCGGGCTGTCTTCTCCCAGTGACTGAGCGCCTCGCTTTCCATTCCCAAATAAAAGTAGAACATCCCCAACCGGGAAACGTACAGTGGCATTAATGGGTCCAGACGGTAGCATGCCTCGCTGGCCTTGATCCCTTCCTCTGTGTCTCCCTTCAAGAAAGCAACGCTCGATAGAATCCAGTAGGCATCGGGAAGACTAGGATTCAGTCCAATGGCGCGTCTCACCTCGGCCTCGGCGCCACGGATGTCGTCTAGGGCGAAATTGAGACTGGCGAGGGTTGCATGAGCTTCAGCTAGCTCCGGATCCAGCTGAACCGCCTTCCTCACCGCTAGTTCTGCTTTGGGGACTACCCGTTCATCAGGTTCGTAGCCGTCATTGGCCAGCATCGAGTAGCAATAGGCAAGTTCTGCATACGCCTTGGCGAAGGATGGGTCAAGTGAAATCGCCTGTTCAAAGACCCCCAGGGCCTGCCTGAAGGTCGGCTCGGTTCTTTCCCCGACGAGCTGTCTCCCTCGCAGGTACAGTGTGTAGGCCTCAGCGTTCTCCGTTGCCTTCTTCCCGATTACACGTCTCTCGTCTTCCACCAGCCGGATTCTGAGCTCTCCGGCTACCTTCTCTGCGATTTCGGATTGGATTGCGAAGACGTCCTCCAGCTGCCTGTCGTAGTTCTGTGCCCAGAGGTGACCCTCTGTCGCCGTGTCGATGAGCTGCGCTGTTATCCTCACCCTGTTGCCAGCCTTTCTTACGCTGCCTTCGAGCAACGAACCGACTCCGAGTTCACTTCCGATCTCTCTGACCTTCTTCGTGGTTCCCTTGTAACCCATCACGGAGGTCCGAGCGATCACCGTCAGCTGTCTAACCCCCGAAAGCGATGTAATCAGCTCCTCCGTCATGCCGTCAGCGAAGTACCCCTCTTCCGGATCGGAACTCATGTTGGTGAAAGGGAGGACGGCGACGCGATTCTTGTCCAACTGAGCAGATGGAACCGCGTTCGCCTTGTCCCACGGCATCATCACCTTGTAGACTTCCAAAGGTTCGGTAACATTCTTCAGGACCCTCGGTCCAATCTTGATCAAGTCATAGGGAACCTTGTTCTCCACTTGCATGTGGACCTGCCTCGATATGCAGACTCCGCCCGGTTCGGCCAGCGGCTCAATCCTCGAGGCGATGTTGACTGCATCCCCAATCAAGTCACCCTCCGTCTCAATGACGTCCCCCGCATGGATTCCTATCCTGATGGAAAGCGCAGCCCCTCTGGCAAGCTTGCGGTCGTTCATGGCGCTCTGGACTGCGACGGCACAGAGCACCGCGTCAAGAGCACTCCCAAACTCTACGAGAAAGGCATCCCCGATGGTCTTGATCTCCCTCCCTCCGTGACTGGCAAATATCGGCCGAAGAAGCTTCCGATGATCGTCCAAGAGCTGAACAGTTGCAGACTCGTTCTCCTGCGTAAGCGCGGTGTATCCGACTATGTCCGTGAACATGATGGCTGCGAGTCTGCGTTCGCTCTGAGACAAGGTTTGGGAGCCGATTGCTTTTGACTGGATAAATCCCTTGCGGGGATTCCCAGGTGGGCCCGGTGGAATTCGAACCCAGCGTCCTAAGTCAGTTTGGGCACCTAGGTCGACGCTCCCAGAGTCACCCAACGGCAGTGGATAGTGCCTTCGACCGGTCCTAAACTCGAAACGATCCCCCTGCCTCAGCAGCATCGTTTACTCACCGCAGTTTGGGCACTACCTGCTGACCCTCGCAACGACGAGTCATAGAAAGGGCACTGCACTCTAGGTTCAACTCCCGCCGTTCTCGAGGTTCAAATCCCCAGCTTGAGATTCGTCTCATGAAACGGCGTGCCCCGGGGGGGAAGTGTAGTAATTGTCTCTTGTCACCCAGGCAGAGCTCCCTGAGCCAAGAAAGTTCCCCTAGGAAGTTGGGACTTGGCTCGAGGCGAATCTTTCGAGCTGATGAATGATGAATCGAGCAGGGTCAGGGTCACTGTACGGTTGGAGTCTTCCTGCGCTCCAAGATGACTATGGTGATGAGCAGTACTGCGAGGGCCACTGTCACGATGACCCCGGTCAGTGCGACTTCATTTCCGTAGGGTGATGGTGCAAGAGAGAAACCAGCGTTGCCAGTCAGAGTGGTGGAGTTGCTACGGTAGAGCTGGAAGGCACTTCCGCCATTTGATTCCGCGGTGTTGCTCACCAGTGTGTTCGAGTTGCTCGATTGGAGGACGAAACCGAACGCGTTAGAACACGCGGTGTTACCTTCGAGGGTATTCGAATTGCTCGATTGCAGAGCAAAGCCATCTGCGTAGTTCAGACTCGCAGTATTACCAGTGAGGGTGGTCGAGTTACTACCCTCGAGTACGAATCCGTCGTCGGAATTCGACTTCGCGGTGTTGTTCGTGAGAGTGTTCAAGTCGGTCCAATCGAGTCCGAAACCAATGGTATCCAAACTCGCAGTGTTGCCGACTAGGGTTGTGTTGATTGTAAAGTAGAGATCGAAGCCATAGTAGTTCGAACTCGCGGTGTTGTTTTCGAGAGTGTTTGAGTTGCTCGACTCAAGGGCGAAGGATTCGAGGGCGAAGCCGTCTGAGAAACTAGCGACTGCACAATTCTCTACCGTGACATGATTCACATTGGTCAGGTTGATTCCAGCATCGACATCGAACACGCCTGACCCCGTAATCCTGTAGCCGTTGCAGTTGAGCGTTACGTTGTTTCCGCCGATGATCAGACCTGGGCCGGGACAGGGCCCTATGTTCCCGGTGAGCGTAGTGGATGACATGACTGTGCTTCCGCAACCCAGACTGGGGGCGTAGCCTGAAGGAATGTCCGAAAGAACTACTTCCGAAGAGGAAGAGACCAGAATCAGAGTCAAGAGCCCCGACAGCAAACTGGACCGTCTGGGCCTGGTCCCGAACTTCACGCTCTCAACGAGTGTCGCATGTCACTTTCTATTAAGCGAGAGCCGAAACTTCGACTCACACTTGTGCCGAACCCGAGAGAGCTGGAATCTGGTCCCGATTGACCAAAGAAGCTTGATTTCAGTGCCCCGGGGGGATAGGGGCAATCATATGGTGGTCCATTGCATCTGACCCTGGAATCCATTGTGAACTGAGTTCGTGACTCCCACGTGTCAATCACTCATCGGGAGCGCGGCTGTGGCCGTGTGGAGGCTCCGCCTTCGAAGGCGTTACGGGGACAGGCACAAAATCAGCAGGGGATGCTTGCCATCACCGCGTTCACGCCGAGGGGCCCGCCGAGCAGAATGCTCGCCTGGCGCTGGGTCAGCAGGCCCATGGAGACGAACTCCCTTACCTGGAGGACGAAGGCGCTGAGCTGGCCGCAGGCCATGGCCTTGTTGCCCGAGTTGAGGTCGACGATTGCCATCTGGAGCTTGGCCGCCAAGGAGTCGGCCTGGGCCTGAGTGAGACCGCGGTTGAACTGTAGCGTCATGACCTGGATGGTGGTCCCCATCAGTGCCTGCTTGAAGGAGGAGAAGTCAGCGGTCACGCTCGCGGGGCCATTGGGCATCGTGACGGCGCAGATGTTGAAGGCAGTGCCCGTCCCGCAGGAGACGCCCGTGGTGGTCCAGCCGCTGAACAGGTAGCCGGACTTGGGCGTGGCGGTGACGGAGACAGGCGTCCCGGGGTCGAAGAAGTCCGCAATGACGGATGCCGAGCCGCCGAAGGAAGGCGACTCGTTGACCGTGAGCCTGTACTGGGTCTTCCAGGCCCAGGTCACGGACGAGGGCTGCGTGATGAGGAAGGAGATCGAGGTGCCGAACCCGCCGGCAGGGGGGCTCCCGGTGCCTGTGAAACCGGTGGCGACATACCTCCCCGCTGCGAAGTAGACCGGAGAGGTGACGGACGAGGAGGCCTCTGCCCCGGCGTCGTACCAACCCTGGCCCGTGGGGAAGCCACGGGCGGAGTTGACCGTGAGATAGTATTGCGTCTGATAGGTGGCTGTGATCGTCACCGGTGCGGTGATGGACGAGGGCCTGTTGTCGCTGACGAAGAGGCACCGGGTCCCGGAACCGGCGATGGTGGTGGAGAAGGTGCCTGTGGCGGAGCCTGAGGAGTTCACCCACTCGCTCGACGGCAGCATGACTGGGAGGACGCATCCGGTCTGAGCGTAGGTGACGTTGTACTGAGTCGTCCACGATGTCGTCTCCGTGATCGGGTTGTTCATAGCAACGCTCTCGTAGTCGGTGAAGCCGCTGTAACTGCCTGTTCCCGACCCTGCCCATGAGGAGAAGATGTACTGGACTCCCGTGCCTCCTGCCCAGGGAGTGGTGACGTTGTAAGTGGCAGACGCCCCGCTGTCGTACCAGCCCTGGCCCCGAGGCGAGCCGTAGGCAGAATTCACGGTCAGGTAGTACTGGGTCTTGTAGGTGGCGGTGACCGTGATCGGGGCGGTGATGGACGAGGGCCTGTTGTCGCTGACGAAGAGGCACCGGGTCCCGGCGCCGTTCGTCACCGGCGATGGGAAGGTGCCGGTCGCAGGGCTACCGGTGTCCACCCATTGACCTTCGGGGGCCGTGACCGGCAGCACGCAGCTCGTGGCTTGGTACTGGACCCAGTACTGGGTGGTCCAGCTGCCCGTTTCAGTAATGGGGTTGTCCATGGTGACAGACTGCGAAGACAGGGGCCCGGTGTACCCTCCACTGTCGCCGCTGCTCCAGCCAGAAAAGTTGTACTGTGTCCCAGCCCCCCCGCTGACGGGTGTGGTGACGCTGAACGCGGCTGTCGCCCCGCTGTCGTACCAGTCCGAGCCGGTCGGGGAGCCGAACGTAGAGGAGACTGTAAGGTGGTACTGGGGCTGGTAGCTGGCGGTGATTGTGACCTCCGAAGTCAAACCGGTGAGCGGGGAGTTACCGCCGGTAAGAGACTCGAAGAGGTACTGGACGCCGGTCGCGCCAGGAATGCTGGATGCGAAGCTGAACGTCGTACCGGAGTCGGGCCAGACACCAACACTCAGGGGGAAGTCCGAATACCCGTGAACGCTGGAGTTGACAGCCAGCACGGTTCCGGTCGCGTCTGATCCCAGGTTCGTAGGAGTGCTGAAGGTGACGATGTACTGCAACCCATAAGTGGCGTGAGCGTAATTGTCCTCCGGCGTAAGCGAGCCGCTACAACCCGTCTCACAGACATACTGTGTTCCTGAAGGGCCTGCGGTGTAGGAATCATAGGTGTAGCTTGCAGGGTTCTCGGTCAGACACTCGCTGAAAGAGCCCTGGTATGTAATGGGAAAGCCGGCTACCGTCACGGTCCACGGCACCGAGCTGGGGATACCCGTCTGAGAGAAGTAGTAGTCGTAGCACGTGGGGCCTCCACCCCCACCGGGCGCGATCGCATGTGTGGTGTGAATCCCCAGGTTGCTGCCTGCGGCGCCAAGCGCCGAGACCGTTACAAAGGCAAGGAGAAGCAACAGGCACATCTGCACGACGCGCAATCCGATTCTTCCCCTGGACAAGAGCCGAAGGTGCAGCGGCAAGAAGTGATGGTTCGCGTTAGAATCCAAGGTTCGCTCAGGACTGTCCTGGCGCCTTCGGGTCCCCCTTTTGAGGGGAGGGACGATTCTCAACTGAGAGAATTGGCCTAACCCGCCCTAATCTCAGTGCTACAGCGTCCCTCTTCTCGCCCTAATCCGGACCGGCTTGACAGACTCTTCGTCTATGGGCAGGGACTGGTCGACGTCATTTGATGGCACTCACCTGAACCGGCTATCGCAGTCAATGACATCCAGAAGAGTCTGAATCTTACTACGATTCGCCAAGAAGCTTGGGACTGCCCCGGGGGAGCATCTCACTTTAGGTTCGAATCCCCTCCCGAAGGGAGTCGGGACGGCCATGGCCAAGCCGTCTGTGCCCGGGCCAAGTGCGGGTGTGCCCAAACTCTGGAGCCTCAAGAGCGACGTTAGGGCATCGGGATTGTTTCGGGTTTAGGCACGGTCCAGCTGGCCGTTGGCTAGGTCGGTCCCCGTGTCAGCAGTCGGACAACTCTGCCCAAACCCCCCGTGAGAGCAATACGGTCCTGACCTTCAGTTAAATAATGGGACCAACACATTACTAAGCCACAATAGTTGCGACTCAGTGCTTCGCTTCCTGCTATTCTCGCCCTGCTCCTCCTGAGCTCACCCGCGTTCCTGAGCGTTGCCACGGCCCAGCCGTCGCAGGGGAATTGGGTCGTCACTGGGCAGGAGGTGGTTAAGGACAGAGCCGTTGCCCTCAATGGGAACCTGACCGTAGTTGGTGGCGGAATCCTCACACTGATGAACGTCAGCCTTTCATTGAACCTCCAACGCGACGGTCAGTATGGGATATCCGTTCAGAAAGGAGGCTCGCTGTTCGTCTACAACAGTACGATTGCTCCCTCCAACCCGAAGTACAGATTCACGTTCGACGTCAACGGCAGCAACTTCGTGATGAAGGGCAGCGCGTTAAGCGGCGTCGGCAGGTGCAGCGATACGTCTGGCGGTAACTCAGGCTTCGCCTCGCGGAACTACCCTTGGGGATTGAGAGTTTGGACAAACAACTCCGTTCTTGAGGATGACAAGATATCAGGGAGCGCGTTCGGCTTGATCCTGATTGGGTCGAGAGGGACCGTCACCAATAACACCATCAGCGGAAACGATGTCTCAGCGATGACCCTCTTTGGCTCGAGTGACAAGATAGAACGGAACTCGTTCCAACAGAGTGCAACGTCCTTTGACGACGCGATGATCACTGGGAACAACACGCAGAACGACACGATTTTCGGAAACTCGATAGTCGAAACCAAGTTGACTTGGTCCCCTGACGGTCGCATGGACGGAATCCACATAGACAGTCCCCAGGGGATAGAGATCGCCAACAACACCATCTATGTCTCCAACCAGGCGCTGATGCTTGGTTCCGCGGACCTAGTAGTAGAGAACAACACCCTCATGTTCGGCGAGAACGGCATAAGCATCGGCGGGGGTTCGAGCGGCGTGAATTCGAGGATAGAGGGGAATAGCTTGCAGGCCATGGAAATAAACTACGAATCACCCGGGGAGACGGGATTCTCGTCCGGGATAATGCTAAGTCTTGCGGACAACAGCATCATAGCGCGAAACCGCCTCACCGGGAATCTGAGCCAGGCGATATGGCTAGACCACACCGCCAACAGCTCAGTTCTCGACAACTACGTGGACTCACGGCTGTGCGGCAATCCAGCGGTGTCACAGACCTCAATCCTCCTCTCTTCGTCCACGGACAACACAGTGAGCGGCAACGAGCTCTCCGGCACGTTCTGGGGCATAGTTCTCTATGGATCCTCGGACGGCAACACAATCTCGGGAAACGACGTCGGCGCCGGGGTCATGGGAGCCCCGTCTGCGGCCAGCATGATCGTAGACGGCTCCTCGCGCAACGTCATCTATGGGAACGATTTCCACGACTTCATGTCGGGTGGACCCTACGACGACGGGAAGAACTATTGGTACCTCCAGGGCGAAGGGAACTACTGGAGCCACTACACGGGCACCGACAACTACGGCGACGGAACAGGAGACAGTCCCTACGTGCGCACTGCCATACCTCCCAGCGGCTCGGAGCCCTACTCCACGCAGACCGCGTTTCCTCTGGTCCAGGCACCGATTCGGACCCTGAGCCTAGCGCCGCTGCCAATCTTGAACTCTTCCCTTGTCTACCAGGGGAGCGTCATCAAGAACCAGGTGCTCGAATTCGACTATGGCAGCCTGCCCAACAACCTGACAATCATCAACAGCACACTCATCCTGGGGTTGCACGGGACCGTCGGTTTTAGGGGCATGGGGGGGACACTAACCGTCCGAGGGAGCAAGATAATCGGCGTCGGATACGGGTGGGCGCTTACTCATTATTCCATCGATGCTGTGGACAGCCAGCTGATAGGCGGGATGATGCAGGACCTTGTCGTCGACGGAGGCGTGATTTCAATCGAGAACAGCACCATCGCAGACTCTGTGGGAGGCTACGGCATAACCGGAGGCGCCCCGGGCATGTCACTCCGCCTCGTCAACGACACCTTCTCCGGCCTCCTCTGGCCCGTCAGGTTCGGCGGGAACGGCGACCACAACATGGTCATCGACAACAACACCTTCGTCAGTTCGCTCGGATTCGCTCTTCAAATCGGGGGGAACAACGTGAGCATAATCGGCAACACCATCCAGGAGGGGTTGGGAATCGGCATTGCCTTTGGCGGAAATGACTCCATGATTCGAGGCAACACCATTTCGAACTGCGCCGTCGGCCTTAGCATTGGCGGCAACAACGTCAACGACGTCGTCTACCACAACAACTTCATTAGCGACACGTCCAACGCGTTCGGCAGCGCCCAGTGGTCTTACAAGGACGAAGGAAACTATTGGGGAGGCTACGCCGGCCGTGACGCCAACTTTGATGGCATCGGAGACACACCCTACCATTCCCCACAAGGAGTCACGGACGACTATCCGTTCATGAAGCCAAACGGCTGGTTGACGAAGTTCTACCTGACGCTGGATACCAACCTTCCCGAGTCAGCTGCATTCCAAGTCAATGGAACGAACTTCAGCGTCGGCCAGGGAGGCACCGCCACCCTCCGACTGGGTTATGCCGCCGGCTACAGCTTGACCCTTCCACAGACGGTGAAACTGACCAATGGAACCATTCTCAGCTTCCTGACATGGAGAGACGGAACCACGTCGGCCATGAGGATCCTGAAATTGTCGGCTAATTCCACACTTGTGGCGACGTACGTCTTGGAGGCTCCCACAGCGGCGACTACAACAACACTTGAACTTGCTTTCGTGTGTGTGGTCGCGGTCGTCCTCGTGGTGCTCAGCGCTATCCTTCTTAGACGCCGGAGCCGCTGAAACCTTGGCCCTTAGGAGAGAACGCTACTTCTGGCCAATGGATTGGATGTAGTCGCTTAGAATGCTAGGCGAGTCCTACTGGGCCCGAGTCTGAATGCGTTGCCGAGACTGGTTTGGGCACACGGATCGATGGTCCCACGGTGACCCCGCGGGAGCGGGTGGTGCCCTGGACACTGCCTAAACTCGAAACGATCCCCCTGCCTCAGCAGCATCGTTTACTCACCGCAGTTTGGGCACTACCTGCTGACCCTCGCAACGACGAGTCATAGAAAGGGCACTGCACTCTAGGTTCAACTCCCGCCGTTCTCGAGGTTCAAATCCCCAGCTTGAGATTCGTCTCATGAAACGGCGTGCCCCGGGGGAGCGTTTCACCTTGGGTTCACATCCCTCGAACTTAGCGCTGTGGGCGGGGGCCCGTACGGTTTCGGTACGAAGACGTACTTGGAACGGGCCCGGTGGGGGTCCCCTAATCTTCTAAGCGGGTCCCAGCCAAGGTATACAGTATGGCCGGGAGTTTGGGGCTCAGTTCTCAAGTGAACTCTGCCAGGTAAGGCATGACACCCGGCTGAGTACTCTCCGAGCTATTTGGAGGACCGAGGATCGTCCCGATGCACCCGCACAAGACAAAATCGCAGTCCGGACGACCGCGCATTGCTTCATGTTGTTGTTTTTCTGTCCGTAGCTCTCATCCTAGGCGGGGCGAGGACGAGAAGTAGGACGACCAGGGTGGCTGCGGCGACCACGACGGCAGCGACCTCCGCAACCAGGGCACCCTCCGCATGTCCCAACTGGTTAGACGCTATCCCAATGAGGGCCCACACTACGACCAAGCCATAAGCAGGGTCCTTCCTCGTTCCAAGAACCAGCAATGTGACTCCCAGGGCGACAAGTAGGACCAGTTGAGCCCAAGCAGAAGGCGACAACCCAAGGCCGGTCCAGTTGACCGAGACCAAGGCAGAAGAGACGTCAGCGATGGAGGCAATGGTGATCCAGCCGAGATAAACACTGAAGGGCAAATGAACCCACAACCTCTCGCCTCGCATGGCCTTGGATTTGCCTACGTTCAGTCTGAGGTAGATGATAACGAGCGCCACGAGAAGGGCGAAAATGAGCAGAACCGATGCCGTGATGTACTCGTACTGCCAGAGGAACAGCCACAGAATATTGAACAGGCAGCTCAGGACGAAAAAGTAACTGACCCGTCTGTTGAACCCGTCCTGCCTGTGCTTCGGCAGGAACTGATAGATTATGAAGGCAGCCAGTAGTGCGTAGATGATGCCCCAGATTGAGAATGTGAAACCTGCCGGAGTGATCAGTGTCGGAAAGGCCGCAGATACGTCGGCTGTGTTCCTGCCCCCGATGAGAGTGGTTCCCCCTGCAAGGGAGTTCACTACTAACACAGCGGCGAAGGCCCCCGCGTTCCCCAACTGAAGAGCCGTGATGCGGTCCCTCTCGGACACTTTGAACCCCTCGACCAGGAACTCACTCGTGAGTTATCTAAGGATTCTTCATGCTAGGAGGTCGCCATCTGGCATGGCGACACGCTGATTGTCATAGCGTGCGCTATGGGAGATTGGAACCTGGCCCAGTCAGCTTTGAGATTATTAACTTGGGTCATCACAGGACGCCTAAACTCAAAGGAATCCCCATGCCTAGAAAGCCTTGTTGGCCTTAGGCAGTCTGGGCATTGCTTGCTGATAATCGCGGCGACGAGCTGGAGGGCAAGGGAAGGGCACCACACTTTGGGTTCAGCTCCCACGGTTTTCGAGGTTCAAATCCCCAGCTTGAGATTCGTCTCATGAAACGGCGTTCCCCGGGGGGATAGGGGCCACCATATGGTGGTCCATTGCACTTGTGCTCGAGTTCACGAGCGTAGTCGGCGGGCAAGATCCCTCTCGGGCGGTAGTCTCACCCGGACGATCCCTCTAGGAAGACCGGCTGTGCGCCATACTGTCTCGTAAGGTGATGCGGAGAGAACCCACTTCCTCTTTCGAGTGATAGGCGACACCATGACTCCTACGATGATGCGCGCACGTTTCCAAGAGTGCACGCCGAACGCCTTGAGCAGACAGACCGAAGGGACGCTGGCTAACGCTCAACCCAGGACAAGTCGAACGGCTGTGTCATCATCTCGGACGCGACAGAACCAGTCGAACCACTTCAACAGCCATTACACGGGAGGCGAAGTGTTAGTGGACGAGGTAGCGATTGTCCGGGTATAGGACGTCTTGGTAACAGTAGAAGAAGCAGTAGTGGTAGTGCGGGAATTGGAAGTCTTGGTGACTGTGTACGACGCGATCGTGGTAGTGCGGGAATTGGAAGTCTTGGTGACTGTGTACGACGCGATCGTGGTAGTGCGGGGATAGATAGTTACAGTGACGGTGCACGAGCCGGTTGTAGTAGTGGTGCGTGGGTAGGAAGTCTTGGTGACGACGGACGTCACAGTGGTATGTGGGTAGGAGGTTCTGGTGGCGGTGGACGAACCAGCTACTGTGGTGACGGTAAGTGAGTAGGAAGTCCTCGTGGCGGTGGACGAACCAGCTACTGTGGTGACGGTAAGTGAGTAGGAAGTCCTCGTGGCGGTGGACGGAGCTGTGGTGGTGGTACGGAGACAAGAGACCACAGTGAAGGTGGAGGTGGCCGTAAGAGTCGTAGATGTCGAGATGCTAGAAGACGTAGAAGTGGAAGTGCTGATTGGAGCGTAGTATGCGGCGCTAGTGGCGAAACCACTTGCATCTCCTCCCCAGCAGAAGATGTACCCTCCAGATGTCACGCAGGATTGATCGACTATGTAGATTGGATAATCCGTCGCGTAGGTCCATGCGCCTATCCCTGTCGACGAGACGGGAGCGTATTCCGTATAGTTAAGAAAGGTCGGGCCTGCATATCCTCCCACGCAGTAGATGTATCCTCCGGACACGGCGCAGGGCTGGCCTTCTACACTTGACCCATAACTTGTCGTTTGGCTCCATGCGCCAACTCCCGACGACGAGACTGGAGCGTAGTAGTCGGCGGTAGTGTATCCTCCCACGCAGTAGACGTACCCTCCGGATGTTACGCAAGAGCCATCATATTCGCTTGTCGGATAGTTGTTCGTCGTGGGACTCCATGTGCCTACCCCTGTCGACGAGACTGGTGCGTAGTAGACAGCGTTAGTGGATGAACCTGTATATCCCCCCACACAGTAGATGTCCCCTCCGGCTATCGCGCAAGTGAGATCTGAAATCTTGAGTGGATAATCCGTTGTGGAAGTCCATGCGCCTATCCCTGTCGACGAGACGGGAGCATAGTATGTGGAGTTGAGCCAGCCGGAGCCTGAGTATCCTGCCACACAGTAGATGTATCCTCCGGCTATCGCGCATGAGTTATGGTACACGTGGGTGGGATAATCAGTCGTACGAGTCCATGCGCCTATCCCTGACGACGAGACTGATGCGTAGTATGTGGTATTAGTGTAACCACCGCTCAGGGACCCGCCCACGCAGTAGACGTACCCTCCGGATGCTGCACAAGATTGGTCGAGTATGACGTTTGGATAGCTCGTCGTGGAAGTCCACGCTCCCAATGACTCGGCGCGGGCCGGTTGAGAGACGAGGGTCACTGCAAACGCGAGGGTGGAGACCAAGACAATCAAGAGGAGCGAGACTGGAAGCTGGTGTTTCAGGGACTTTCTATGACTCAAAACCGACTTCAACCACACCAACCATCCCTTAAGGTATCAGACGATTCTCAAACCAAGGAACGGACCTGTTCGGCCCCTACAGGTGAGGGGTTCGCTCCCAGCAAAAGCCCTAAACTCTGCCCCATGGGAGTCCGCCCATCCGTCACAGGCGCCAGCGACACGGCGGATGGTAAAGGCGAAATCTGTAGCTTTGGTTGACTAGACGAACGACTAGACCAGATTGTCGTTACGGAAGGAGATGAACACAGCCCCGATTCGCCGAAGAAGCTTGGAATTGCCCCGGGGGGGATTTGAACCCCCGTCGCTACCTCGAGAGGGTAACATGCTTGACCGGGCTACACCACCGGGGCAAGATCTGGCGCGCCCCAGGTCCGCTTCGAGTGGCCGGCCCGACGCGCGCCGAAGCGGGCCACTCTGGGGGCCGTATATTTCCTTGACGGGGACTCCCCCGCTCTCTGACGCAAACGAGCCGTACTGATCTTCAGGCCGCATGCCCCAGCCCATGGCCCTCGCGAGCCGGTCCAGTAACCGCATGCCAAGCCCGCGCGCACACAAACGAATACAAATGAGTCATGCTTAATTACTTATGGTTAGATATCTGCTGCGATGAGCGACTGTGCCGAGCGCCTGCGGCCTGAGGGCGGCGCCGAGTGCGCAGCTGCCCATCGGTGGCGCTAACCCAAAGGAGGCCGGAGAGGTTTTCACCCCGCGGACTGCGTGGGGGCTTTCCTCTCCGGCTCCGACAATGCACGCCAGAGAGCAGCGACGACCCAAGGAACCTTTAGCCCCGCACGGCGACCCGCACCCTGGCGTCAACGACCACGGCGCCCTTGCCCTGCTGAAGCACCATGAGCGGGTTGAGGTCCAGCTCGGCCACCTCTGGGATCTCCTCCACCATCTGGCCGAGGCGGAGGACAGTCTCCTCGAGGGCGGCCACGTCGCACTTCGGCGCCCCCCTGTAGCCGTCAAGCAACCTGTAGGTCTTCAGGGACCGGACCATCCGCTCGGCGTCCTGCCTCGTCAGCGGCGTGAGGCCCACGGCCACGTCGTTGATCATCTCGACTAGGGTCCCTCCCGCCCCGCACGCTATCAGGGGTCCGAATGTGGGGTCGTGGGTCATCCCAACGAACATCTCCACTGCCCCGTACACCATATCCTGGACGAGGAACCCCTCGCAGGCGATCCCCTGCTTGGCGAGGCTCTTCGCCATCCCGTCCGCCGCCTGCTCGACCTCCCCGGCCGCGAGTCCGACCTTGACCGCACCCACGTCGGTCTTGTGGAGCAGCCCCGGGCCGAAAGCTTTGACAGCCACCTTCCCCTTGAAGCCGCGGGCGAGCGCTGCCGCCCCCCGCGGGTCGGGGGCCGTGGCCGACCTCGCAGCGGGGATGCCGTAGCACTTCAGCAGCTCCTCGGTGTCCGCCGGGCTCAGCCAGTCCTTCTTCGCCTCCAGGGCCATGGAGACGATGGAGCTGGCTTCGCTCCTCCTGACTTCGAAGCTCGGACGGACTCCCTGGGGGCTCCTGAGCCACCTGCCGTACTCCGTCACCCTCGCCAGCGCCTGGACGGCGAGCTCTGGGAAAGGGTACGACGGTATCCTGATCCTGCCATCCGACAGGGCGCCCGAGACCCCCTTGCTCGCCATGAAGGTGCTGGCGATGGGGAGCCTCCGGCGCATGCTGCGCGCCCCCCTGAGCATCTCCGACGCGACAGCCTCCACCTTCTCGGCGACGGGCGGGATGAAGATCACCATCAGGCTGTCGATGCCCTTGTCCTGGGCCACCGTCCTGATGGCGTTGGCGTAGTCCGTGGGGACGGCAGCGCCGCTCATGTCGACCGGGTTTCTGGTCCCCGCGATGGGCCGCAGGAACTTCCTTAGCCTGGCCTGGGTCCCGGCGGAGAGCTCCGGGACCGAGAGCCCCATGCTCTCGCAGGCGTCCGCGGCCAGTATCCCGGCGCCCCCGGCGTTTGTGATGATCGCTACCCTGTCACCCGCGGGCACCGGCTGGGTCGAGAGCAGCGCGGCGACATCGAACATCTCGTCCAGGGAGTCCGTCCGTATCACGCCCGACTCCCTGAAGAGGGCGTCGACGGTCACGTCTGAGGCCGCGAGCAGGGCCCCGGTGTGCGATTGGGTTGCCCTGAAGCCCGCCGCTGAGCGGCCGCTCTTGACGGCCACGATCGGCTTCTTCCTGGTCACCCTCTTCGCGAGCCTTGCGAACCTCCTCGAGTCGCCGAAGGACTCGATGTAGAGGAGGATGACGCCGACGTTGTCGTTCCCCTCCCAGTACTGGATGATGTCGTTGCCCGATACGTCGGCCCTGTTCCCGGCCGAGACGAACTCGGCGAGGCCGATCCCCAGCCTGTCGGCGAGGTCGATCACTGCGATGCCGAGCGCCCCCGACTGCGACCAGAACCCTATCTTCCCTGGGAGGGCCTGGAACGGGGCGAACTGGCCGTTCAGGCTGACGGCGGGGTCTGTGTTGATTATCCCCATGCAGTTGGGCCCGATCATTCGGACCCCCGAGCTCCTGCACAACTGGACCAGCTCCTCTTGCAGGGCGGCCCCCTCGGCTCCGGTCTCAGCGAAGCCGGAGGAGATCACCACCATGGCCTTCACTCCCTTCTCGGCGCACTCCTTGGCTACGTCCACGGCGAACCTGGCAGGGACGACGACGAAGGCCAGGTCCACCGGGCCGGGGCAGTCGAGCACTGACTTGTAGGCTGCCACAGACTGGACGACGTCTGCCCCCCTGTTGACAGGGTAGACCGGGCCGTTGAACCCCGTGTCAATCAGGTTGCGGAAGAGCTCTCCCCCGATGGAGCCCTTCTCTCTCGACGCGCCTATCACTGCTACGCTCCTTGGCCTGAAGAAGTGCGAGACCGACGCCGTCGCGGTCTTCACTGCCCGCTGCTCGAACGCCTCGACTGCCGCCCGGGTCGTGGATGTCGGGAAGGTCACGCGGATCCGCCCAGGGAGGATGCTCGCCTGCACGGGGAACCCCAACCTCTTCACATAGTCCATGATGCGGTAGTCCTTGGCTCGGATGTCGACGTCGAATGCCTTCACGCCCGCAGCCGCCGCGTCCGCGGCCAGCCTCGTCAGGAGCGCCTTCCCCAGGCCCTTCCCCTGCAGGGCGGGGGAGACCACCAGGCCGGCTTCGGCGGCGTCCCCGCCGGTGACCAGGTAGTCTGCGAAAGCGACGGCCTCCCTGCCGCGCACAGCCAGGAGACAGAATCGACCCTTTCCGCGGAGGAGGCCCTCAGCCAGGCTGCCCGGGGAGCCCTTCGCGCCCACGAACCGAGCGTCGAGGGAGTCCGGCGGGACCTCTGATACAAGACGCGCGAGCCTCGCCCAGTCGCCTCTCCCCCCCTTCCTGACGCTGACGGCCGTCCCGTCGGAAAGACGCAACCCGCCGGCTGGAATAGGACTGGGCACCTCGCCCGCACGACAGCCGCCCGTCGCTATAAAGCCGTCCCGCCGAGAGGCTGCTGGGCGGCGTCCGTCGGGTTGCTGTTGTGCTACGTGTTCTGCCTTAGCACAGTCTTGGCGGCCAGCTTGATGTCAGAGGGCTTTACCGTCTTCCTGCCCGCGTGGGCGGCCAGCTCCACTGCGGCCTTCGAGATTTGGAGACCCACGGCCTCCAGTTCCGACCTGAGCTCGATCGCCGCGTCGTCGCCGACCCTTTCGGCCCCGGCCTTCTTTATCACCCTGTAGACGGCGGCCAGGCCGAACTCCGAACTGGACATGGTTTACCCGGATGCGGGGGTGTTTATGAACCTTTGGGCTAACAGGCGCATTTTCCGACGTTTCTCGGCCATTCGGGGCCATAAAGGGCACCTGCCAACCCCTGCGTCAGAGTTTGCGACGGGAGCGGAAGGAGTGGTCTGAAATACCACTTAGGCGAGGCTCTGGCGTGCGTTTCATCGATTCGCACGTCCACGTGTCAGAATACAGGGAACAGCCCGGCTGGGCGGCTCTTGCGCGCTCTTCGGGCACCCTCATGCTCTCGTGCGGTGTGGACAGGGCCACGTCCCTGGCGACCTTGAAGCTGGCCGAGGAGGAGCCCGGGCTGGTGAGGGCATTCGTGGGGATCCACCCATCCGAGGCGCTTTCTGAAGGGGACCCGGGTTGGTTCGAGGGTGCGCTAGAGAGGGCCACAGGGGCGGGCGAGCTCGGCCTCGACCCGAAGTACTCCGACCCCGGCCCAGGGACCCCCCAGGCCGCCACCTTCGGCCGCCAGCTCGAAGGAGCCGAAAGGGCGGGCAAGCCCGTCCAGGTGCACTCCCGCGGCGCTGAGCGCCGGTGCCTCGACGCCCTCGGGAGCCACAAGCTGAAGGGAGTTGTGATGCATTGGTTCCAGGACGAGGGCCTGCTGCGCGAGGTGTGCGACAGGGGGTACTTCGTCTCGTTCGGCCCGGCCCTGATACACTCGAAGCGGCTCCAGAGGATGGCAGCTCTCGCGGAGCCCTCGCTGGTGCTGGCCGAGTCGGACGGACCCGTGGGGTTCGGAGCCCTCGAGGGGGCCGGAGGACCAGCCCTGGTCCCGTCCGTGGCCTTCAGGCTCGCGGAGCTGTGGGGGGCGGGGTTCGAAGAGGCGAGGGAGCGGCTCGTCAAGAACGGCCTCGCCTACCTCGGGACAAGCGGGAAGACTTAATCACCCCATGAATCGGAGGGTGTCTAGGCTTGGACAAGACGAGGAGGCTCTCCGAAATGATCCTTGAGCGCCACCCTGAGGCTTTCAGCGCGGACTACGAGAAGAACAAGGCCGCGCTGGCCGAGCTCGCCCTCATCCCATCGAAGCAGCTGAGGAACCACATTGCAGGGTACATAGCGAAGTCGCTGAAGGAAGACAAGGCAGAAGAGGAAGAAGAACCTGGGGACGTGAAGGAGGAATAGGCCCTGGCCCTGGGGAAGACCGGCGTCAGGGTTGACGTCAGGCCCGTCTCCTCCATGCTGCCACATGAAGAGGTAATCCCAGCGAACGTGGAAAGAATCTCTTCGGAGATCAAGCAGGAGGGGATGCAGAGGGACCCCATAATCCTGGACTCCGAAAGCGGGGCGGTCCTCGACGGGATGCACAGGCTGGCGGCCTTCATGAAACTGGGGCTCGAGAACGCGGTCTGCTGCCCAGTGGACTACAGCTCGAAGTCGGTGGAGCTCCACAGATGGGCGCGTACCTATTCGGCGAGAGGGCGCGGGGGGATCGAGGACGCCCTGCTCGGAGCTGGGATCACGAGGCGCGCGACGCTGTCGGAGGCCTTCGAGGCCCTCGACTCCAAGAAGTGCGGGCTCGCCGCCATGAGCTCGCGGGCGGTCATGCTGCCCTCCTCTCCGCTGGACCTGCAGGGAGCATTCGCGGTAGTGCGGGGCATGGACGCCATCGCGCGGGAGTCCGGGTGGAGGACGGACTACATGCCCGAGGACGAGATCGACGCCGCCCTCCAAGACGAGGGCAGGGTCGTGGTGTTGGTCCGGAAGATCGGGAAGGACGACGTGATCGCGGCCGCGAGGAGCGCGAGGCTCTTCCCCTGCAAGACATCCATGCACGCCATAGAGCCTCGCCCGGTGGCGGTCAACATGCCCCTGGAGGAGCTTGGGTCCACTACAGGCTCCGAGCTCAGGCGGCGCCTGGAGCGAAGTGGGGAGAAGCTGCTCCCCCGCGGGAGCATCTACCAAGGGAGAAGGTATAAGGAAAGCCTGCTCCTGCTGAGTCCCGATTGATCAGCGTGAAGTGCCTGGGCCACATAGGGACGAGCGTGGGGTCCAAGGTGGTGCAGCTGGACGCCGACTCGCTCGACGCGGCCGAGCTGGTGGAAAGGGTGCGGGCCATTTCGAAGGAGGACGACCCCGGCTTCACGAAGTACAACACGCTCGTGCTAGTGGAGGACGGCGAGGCGTTTGTCCCGGCGGGGGCGGGGAGGACGCTGACGAGCGGCCAGAAGGTGGTGCTAATCCCGTTCTCCCACGGAGGATGAGATGCCCGAGCCAAAGGTGCTCAGCATCCTGGTCCCGAAGGGCCCCGACCCGGCGGAGGTCCGCAGGTCGGTCGAGGCGAGGGCCCCGGGCTCGGTCGTCCAGGCCATCGGCGCCGGGTCGGCGACGAACGCCGCCTACGTCGAGATGGTGGCGGCCCAGACATTCCGGGCCATCGGGACGCCGAGCCTGCTGGCGAGGAAGCCCGAGGTGGACCTTCTCCTCCGGATCGCGCGGACGACCCAGATCTCAAGGGCCATCGCCCAGGCCGGGGCGCGGAAGGGGGGCGCCTTCCTGCTGGTCGTCGCGGGCCCGCCGGCGGAGGTGGCCATGATCGGCGCGGCCGAGCTGGGGGGGAGGGAGCTGCCGAGGAGGCCCCTTTCCGAGGCGGAGCTGCGGATGGTAGAGGAGGCCGCCCTGCTCAACGCCGCGACGGGCTAGGACGCCCGCTTCAGCTTGGCGACGCTCATGATGTCTTCAGGGCCGAACACGGAGACCCCCGCGTATTCCCCGAAGATCTGTATGAACACGACCTTGTCAGGCGAGTCGAGGCTGACCTTCCTGTCCACGGCCTCGGCCACGGCGTCTATGATCTCGCGGTCGGTGTAGGGCGAGTCCCGGGCCTCGATGGTCACCCGGAAGGTCTCCGCGGCCCCGATCCCCGAGGCAAGCTCCTTCACGGCGTCCACGATCTCGTCCATCTTCGTGTCCACTACGCGGTGGACTGGGATGACTCTCATGACGAACCGCACCTTGAAGGGCTCGGAGCGGACGTACTCGCTCATGAAGGCGAGGAGAGCAACGGGGTCCTCGACGTCCACCTCGAGCACGCCGTCGTAGGCGGACCTTTCGATGGTGACCTTCCTAGTCCCCGACAGCAGCGCGACCTCCTTGAACTCCGCCGAGGCCCGCGCTTCGAGCCCCTTAGCCGAGGTCACTACAAGGTTCACGGGTGTTTCGCCTCGTCCGCCACCCTGACGGGGCCCGCCCTTAAAACTTGGATACCCTCCCTCCCCGCGCGGACCACGGTGGACTCGAGGCCCTCGAGCCGGCCTCCGTCCAGGATCATGTCGACCTTGTCCACCAGCTGGGACGCCGCTTCGGAGGCCGTCCTGGCCGAAGGCCGACCTGAGACGTTGGCGCTGGTCCCCGTGAGCCACCCCCCGCAACGCGCGATGAGCTCGACGCAGAGGGGCAGGGCCGGCACCCGGACCCCAAGGGTCCCGGTCCCCCTGTGGATCGGGAACGGGAGGCTGCGCCTGAGGGGCGCCACTATGGTCAGCGCCCCAGGCCAGTGGCGCTCGGCCAGCCTCAGAGCCGCGCCGTCCAGCTCGACCAGCTGGGAGGCCGTGTCGACCGAAGAGCACAGCACAGATATGGGCTTCTCTTCCCGCCTCTTCGCCCTGGCGAGGCGCTCAGCTGCTTCCTCGTTCGCCGGGTCGCAACCCAGGCCATACACAGTGTCGGTGGGGTAGACGATCAGGCCCCCCCTGCGAACCGCCGAAGCTGCCTCCGAGACCGATTCGCTGTTGAAGGGGACAGGGTGAAGCAAGCCGCGGCCGAAACGCTCACCGAGAGCTTTAATAGGCTAACTGGAACCGCGCTCGCCGTCAAAAATGTCCGAAGAGGACCAGGAGCTCGAAGAGGACTTTGACGAGGACTTGGACGAAGACGGCTGGGAAGAGGACTCCGACGAGGACGCCTTCTAGTCAAGGGCGCGAGCCTAGGCTCTGAACGGGAATCCGTCTCACACTTTAAGACACGTCTCCCGCAGCGTTGCGGCGCCCCAAATGACGCTGATACTCAACCTGAAGAACTACCCCGAGGTCCTGGGAGACGGGGCTCTGAGGATAGCCGGGGCGGCCGCCAGGGCGGCTTCGCAGACCGGCGCCGAGATCATTGTGGCCCCGCCGGGCCCCATGCTGGCCCTGGTCGCAGCCAAGGGCCGCGTGCCCGTTTTCAGCCAGACGGTGGGGAGCGAGGCTGGAGACAGGACCACGGGGGCATTCATCGCCGAGGCGGTCCGGGCGGCCGGCGCGAAGGGCGCCATACTCAACCACAGCGAATCCCCCCGGCGGCTGGGCGAGCTCAGGAAGCTCGTCCCCAGGATGAAGCGCCTCTCGCTTCAGGCGTGCCTTTGCGCCGGCACCGCTGCCCAGGCGGTCCGTGTGGCACGGCTCGCGCCCGAGTACGTGGCCGTCGAGCCGCCGGAGCTCATCGGGTCGGGGGTGTCCGTGTCGAAAGCGAGGCCAGAGCTCGTGAGACGGACAGTCGCCAGGGTGAAGGACTCCGGGTTCAGGGGAAGGGTCCTCTGCGGGGCCGGCATCGTGACCGGGGAGGACGTGAGGAGGGCAGTGGAGCTGGGGGCCGAGGGGGTCCTCGTGTCAAGCAGCGTGGTGAAGGCTCGGGACTGGGAGTCGAAGATGACCGAGCTCGCTTATTCTCTAAGGTGAGAAAGCCCGCTAAGTGTAAATACAATCCGAAAAGGGCGGCTCTCAAGCAAGGCACCCGATATGAGCCAAGTAAAGCCAAATCCGTTTGAGAACGCGCTCGAGCAGCTGAGGATTGCTGCCGGCTATCTGAAGCTTGAAGAAGGCATCCATCAAATCCTAGCGAACCCGAAGCGGGAGCTTAAGGTGTCGCTCCCGGTGAAGATGGACAATGGGAAGATCCAGGTCTTCACTGGGTTCAGGGTCCAGCACAACGACGCCAGGGGTCCCTTCAAGGGAGGGATCAGGTACCACCCAGGCGTGACGCTAGACGAGGTGAAAGCGCTGGCGTCCTGGATGACCTGGAAGACCAGCGTCGTCAACATCCCATTCGGGGGAGGGAAGGGCGGAATCATATGCGACCCCAAGAAGATGTCGCAGGGGGAGCTGGAGCGGCTAACGAGGCGCTTCGCTTATGCGATATCCCCGATAATCGGACCGTACAAGGACGTGCCGGCGCCAGACGTGTACACGAACAGCCAGACCATGGCCTGGATCATGGACACGTACAGCATCATCAACGGGATGGCGTCGCCCGGCGTCATCACGGGCAAGCCGATCGGCCTCGGCGGCTCTCTCGGGAGGGACAAGGCGACCGGTCGCGGCGCAGTGTTCACGACCGTGGAGGCTGCCAAGGTCAAGAACATCGACCTGAAGAAGGCGACCTTCGCGGTGGAAGGATACGGCAACGCCGGGTCCTTCTTCTCGCAGATCCTGCAGAGCCACGGCGCCAAGCTGATGGGTGCGAGCGACTCCAGGGGCGCAATCATGAGCAAGGCCGGCATGGACGCCGACAAGCTCTTGGCCCACAAGGAGAAGACCGGGTCAGTGGTGGGCTTCCCAGGAAGCCAGCCGACGACCCCGAAGGAGCTCCTCCAGATGGAGGTCGACATCCTCAGCCCGGCCGCGCTGGAGAACACCATCCTCCCAGACATCGCGAAGGGCGTGAAGGCGAAGATCGTCACGGAGTGCGCCAACGGGCCGACAACCCCGGAGGCAGACAAGATCCTCGAGAAGAACGGGGTCTTCGTCATCCCTGACATCCTGGCCAACGCGGGCGGGGTCGCCGTCAGCTACCTCGAGTGGGTGCAGAACCTCGAGAGAATCGCGTGGACCGAGAACGAGGTCAACTCGATGCTCGAGAGGAAGATGGTCGGAGCCTTCAAGGACGTCCACGACGCCAGCGTGAAGCATAACACGTCCATGAGGACCGGAGCCATGATCGTGGCCGTCGGAAGGGTGGCGGACGCGGTCAGGACCCTCGGCGTATTTCCCTAGCTGAAGACCAGCTAGGCCGAGGAGGAGACTAGCCGCTCCAGCTCGCGCAGGAGCGGCGCGCTCCCTATGTACGCAGGCGAAGTCTCAGCAAGGCTTTTCGGCTCGACATCGAGGATGTTCCTTCTCCCGTCTGTGCCGTAACCTCCGGCCTGCTCGTTGATGTAGCCCACCGGGGCGGTCTCGTAAAGGACCCGCAGCTTCCCCTGAGGCTTCCCCGCCAGGGCCGGGTAGGCGAACATCCCGCCCCTCGAAAGGACCTGGTTGTAGTCCCCCACGAAGGTCCCGCAGTAGCGGATCCTCATCCCCCTCCCCTCGAAGGTGTCCACGAAGTCCCTGACTGCAGGGATCCAGTCCTTCCTGGCGCCACCCACCCCGTACACCTCGGGCTTCTCGGGTATCTTGAGGTCCAGGCCCAGGAGCTCGAAGGACGTCGAGGCCCCCTCCCTGACGGCGGCGAACCTGTGGACGCCCTTCCCGAATGAAAGAGTGATCGTGACAGTGTTGCCGTAGGTGACGTACAGCGCCCCCGCCAGGTTCCTCCCCGAACAGGGTAGGCGGCTCGAGTAGAATCCGAAGATACTCCCAAGGGGGTTGTTGGTCTCGACGTTGGAGCTGCCGTCCAGGGGGTCCATGGCGACGCTGAGCTTCCCCTTCCCCTCGGCGGGCTCCTCCATCTCCTCGGAGGCCACCTCGGCGACCACTCCGGTCTCGGTCAGCGCCTCGGCGAAGACCTCGTTTGAGAAGACGTCGATGGCCTTCTGGCGCTCCCCCGACGGGTTCAAGTCAGCGAGCAGGCCGGACTTGAAAGGTATGTTCTCCCAGACCGTGACGCAGGCGCCGGCGATGGCCGCGGTCGCCGCGGCCAGCTCCTCGGGCGCGTTGAGCCGCAGGAACTCCTCCAGCTTCATCTGCGACTGGGCGACCGGCCCCCGCCTGATTTAGGCATGCTGGTGGCCGACCGCCCCCCGCGCCCCCGAATCCGTTAAATATCGTGTGGGAGGCCGCCGTCACATGAGACGCGAGAGGATGGCCCCGTTCCTGACCGAAGGCAAGGGGATGCTCCTCGCGTACGACCAGGGACTGGAGCACGGACCCTCCAAGGACTTCGACGACCGCAACGTCGACCCGGCGTTCATCATGGACGTGGCTGCGAAGGGCAGGTTCAACGGCGTCGTGTTCCAGAAGGGGATTGCCGAGAGGTTCTACGACGGAAGGGTGCCCCTCATCGTCAAGGTGAACGGAAAGTCGAGCCTCCCCCAGGGAGACCCCGTCTCAAGGCAGGTCTGCTCGGTTGACCATGCCGTGTCGCTGGGAGCGAAGGCGGTCGGATACACCATCTACCTCGGCTCCTCCCATGAGGCCGAGATGCTGATGGAGTTCGGAAGGGTCCAGGAGCAGGCGCACGCGAAGGGGGTCGCGGCCGTCGCGTGGGTCTACCCTCGCGGGGGGGCGGTCCAGAACGACTCGTCGAAGGAGATGGTGGCCTACGCCGCCAGGGCGGGGGCGGAGCTTGGCGCGGACGCCGTGAAGATCAAGTACACCGGGGACAGCGCGACCTTCGGCTGGGCGGTGAAGTCCGCGGCCGGGGCCAAAGTGTTCATGTCCGGGGGCCCGAAGACTGCCACGGACGAAGCCTTCCTGCAGCAGGTAAAGGGGGTCATGGACGCCGGCGGCGCAGGCCTAGCTGTCGGCAGGAACGTCTGGCAGCACAAGGACCCGCTCGCCATGGCGGCGAGCCTCAGGAAGATCATCGTCGAAGGCAGGCCGGTGGCCGAGTCGCTGGCTCTCTGAGGGGGCTCGGCCGGAGCCTTGCTCGTGAAGCAAATCCCCGTCGGGACCATGCAGAACTTCTCCTACCTGCTCGCCGATGAGGTGGGAGGAGAAGGCCTGGTCGTGGACTCCGGGTGGGAGACTGGCCCGATCGTCGGAGCAGCGAAGGAGTCGCGGGTCAGCGTCAGGTACGTCGTGGCGACCCACAACCACTTCGACCACACGTCGAGCATCAGGGAGCTGGCGCAGCAGCTGGGCGCCAGGGTGGCGGCCCACGAGAGCTCCCCCGTCGAGCACGACGTCTCGGTCAGGGGGGGAGACGCGCTGAGGATTGGCCGCAGGGAGGTGAAGGTCATCCACACCCCGGGCCACACGCCGGACAGCGTGTGCCTCTACGACGGCGAGGACCTCTTCACAGGGGACACCCTGTTCATCGGGAACTGCGGCAGGACCGACCTCCCGGGGAGCTCGCCGGAGCAGATGTTCAGGAGCCTGCACGACGTGATACTGAAGCTCCCGGCGGCCACGGTTGTCTATCCCGGCCACGACTACGGCGACGTCCCGTCCAGGAGGCTAGGCGAGGAGGCGCGGTCCAACCCGGCCCTCTCCGCCCGCACCTACGAGGAATTCTGCGGCGTCCCCTGAGCCCGGGCGCCGCGGGGGAGGGACCGAAGTCCCCCGATAGCCTTATTCTCGCACCGTCCGGGGCGGAAGTCGCTGGCCTGACTCCAAGTGGCAGACCCGATAGCGGCCGACATCCCGGTAACCCTAGCTCTGCTCGCCTGGATGGGGTTCGTGCTGTTCGTCGCCTCGAGGTGGCTCTACGGCTACGTACTGAGGAGGGGCTGGGACCAGAGGAGGGGGACCTACATGGGCAGGAAGTTCGTGCACATCTTCGGCGCAGGTCTCGTCGTGGTGACCCTCCCGTTCGAGTTCCACGAGCCCTACCTCCCCTTCGCCTTCGCCATGCTCCTCGCGGCCCTGACCTACTACCTCCACAGGACGAACCGGGTGCTCTACTGGTTCCAGGACCCGGCCAACCACTCCGAGACCTTCTTCGCGCTGACATGGGGGGCGGCCGTGCTCGTCACGTGGTTCCTGGACAAGACCTTCCTCCTGGCCGTGGTCCCGACGCTCTTCATGGCATGGGGGGACGGAGTGACGGGGGTCGTCAGGAACCTGCTGTACAAGAAGCGGACCAAGGGGTGGGAGGGGTCCCTGGCCATGCTGCTCGTCTGCATCCCCGTCGGCGCCCTGATGGGGCTGGCGGGGGTGGCGGCAGGGGTGGCCGCGACCCTGGTCGAGAGGGTCGGCGCCGTCGACGACAACCTGAGCGTGCCCCTGGTGAGCCTGGCCATACTGATCCCCGCGTTCGTCTTCAAGATCAACGTCCCCCTCTGACGGAGCGGAGAAGGCGCCCTCCTGGGCGGAAGCTCGACTCTCCCGCGGCAAGCGCTCGTCCTAGACGCCCGAAGGCTCGGGGGACGCGTCAGGCCTCGCCCGGCGCCGACGGCTGCGCCTCGGGGGGTGGCCGCTGAAGGTGCCTGCTCAGGTTCATCGACTTCAGGGTGAAGATGCCGAACCCGAGGAGGGTCAGGGACAGGAACCAGACGCCGTCCCAGAAGACCAGGACAGCCAGCGCTATGGCGACGATGGCGAGGACCCCCTCCACTATGGCGTTCTTGTCGTTGGTCAGGTGCCTGAAGTAGGACTTCTTGGTCGCCTCTTCAGACCCTCCGTGCGGGGTCCTGTACTTGAAGAAGCCCGTACGGTCGAAGACACCGTAGAAGAAAGCCACCGAGCCGAGGCTGAGCATGGCCCCAGTGGCGTAGCCTATCATCGGGATCAGTATCACGTTCCTGGCGGTCATTATGCCCTGCACCCACAGGGCCCAGGCCCCCGAAGCGAGCGATATGGCGAAGGGGACGGCCACCAGGCCCACGTAGTACGGGTTGTTGAAGATCGAGTTCGCGGGCTGGACTACGCCCCCGATCACGGCGAAGGCCGACAGGAAGGTCACTATGATCCAGCTGAAGCCCGAGAACGGCCCGAGGAGCATGAGAAGGAGGCCCGCCTTCGTCTTCAGGCTCACGTCGGGCGCCCTCACTATGTCCCTCGAGTACTTCGCGATGCAGCGCCACCACCCCTGAGAGGTCCTCGCGACCTGCTTCTTCCAGGCCTCCAGGGTCGAGGGGTCTTCGCTCATTATCTTGACGCCGCTCAGGTAGATCCCCCTCTTGCCGGCGAGGTACATCTTGATGGAGATGTCGCCGTCGTCTGCGATTCTCTCGTTGGACCACTGGCCGACCTTCCTGAGGTCGCCGGTCCTCACGAGGGCGAACCCGCCCTGGAACGAGAATGGGGCGTCGATGCGATATGCCCCCATCTTGGACAGGGTGTCCCCCATGTCCTGGTAGAGCGCGAAGAGGCGCGTGATTAGGTTGTAGTTCCTGTTGTAGTGACCGTACCTGAACGAGACGAAGGACGCCCGCGGGTGGCTCTCCATGGCGTCGATGCCCTTGGTCAGGATGTCCGGGGGCACGATTGAGTCTGCGTCGAGCAGGAGGACGAACTCCCCCACGACCTGCTCCATGGCCTTGTTGAGCGCACCGCACTTGAAGTGCTCCCTGACCGGCCGCCTGGACACGACGGTGTCGATGCCCGACTCCTTGAGCTCCCTGGCCTTCTCGTCTATGACGCTCACCGTCTGGTCGTTCGAGTCGTCCGCCACGACCACCTGCAGCCTGTCCTTCGGGTAGTCGAGCTGCTTGATGGCGTCAAGGGTGCGGCCGATGACGTACTTCTCGTTGAAGGAGGCGATCAGGACCGAGACCTTAGGGTGGCTGTCCAGCTTCACTTCCTTGCTCCCCAGGTCCCGGGGGTATCTGGTCGAGGTGGTCAGAAGGACCATCCAGTAGTACTCGAGGCCGAGGACCGGGACGGTGATGACGAGCGTCACCACCTCGATTATGAACCAGGGCTGGAGTACCACTATGGTCGCCGATAGCTTCGCTTCAGCGTGCTCGAAGATTGTATGTAAGCGTTTGGCGCGGCAGGGGGCTGGCCCTGTCTCCTGGGGCGAGCCCTGCGCCGCCGCCTCGCTCGGGTCCTGCGGAGCCCCCCTTGCTACACGCGCGTGCAAACTCGACGCGTTGAGGCATGCAAAAGGCTATTAGTCGCGCCGCACGAACGACTCCAGCCGACCGCCAACAGGAACAATTGTGTTGATATTCCAGAAAGTCCCCGCCGGTTGCGACTGCTGCAGTCAGATAGCGGGTTGCCTGTGCGGCGACTGTTCCCGGTGCTGCAACACGGCAGCCGAGCGGGCCCTGCTCAGGAGGGTCAAGCGATACTCGGCGCTGGCCTGCTGCATCTCTCTGGCCATTGGGTTCGTGCTTTTCGTCCCCGTCGTCTCCCTGGGACCTGCGATCCCCACCACCGAGGGGTTCTCCGTCCAGCTCGAGTCCAACACGACCGCGGCCATGGGCTCGCTCTCATTCTGCTACTTCGGCCAGGGGGCGGTCGTGACCCAGGGCGTGTACTATCCAGTCACCAAGCCCGCAGTCCAGGTCGAGATAATATCCTGCCCTGCGCTCTCGAAGGGGTAGCCTCGATGGTCTGAGCGCTCGTGCGGCAGTTTCAGCGACATCGCCTATGTGTCTGTCGCCGCGTCCGCGGTGGCCTGGGGGTCGGCCCCATCTGGCGAAGGGCTGAAGTTTGACCTGATGACAGAAAGAAAGCGCATACCCGGCAGACTGGGGCGGCGTGGGAGGAGGGCATCCGGACGCCGGCGGAAGGCGTAAACACCTCACGAGGGGAGAGAAGCGCGAGCCACATTGGCAAGACTGATCGAGCACCAACGCAGCAAGCCGTACGTCGTCGAAGCGGGCGCCGACGGGAAGGTCTACATCTGCGCCTGCGGCCTTTCGAAGAACAAGCCCATGTGCGACGGGTCGCACAAGAGGGCAGCCGACGAGGAGCCCAACGCGCTCTACATCTACGACGGGGTGTCGAGGGCAAAGATAGAGCCCACCTACACCTAGACTCCCGGCCGAGGGAGCGGGGGACCCAGGAGTGCCGCGGCTTTTCCTAATCCGAGAGCAAGGCGCCCGGCGGGAGGTCAGGGGCGGTGCCGCCCCCTCAAGGGGGTCGGACTGCAGACCCGCGCCGTCCTTTCTTGAGGTCGAGAAGGCCCAGGCCGAACTCGCTTACAAGAGCCATCGCGACCTTCATCCCCCTGTCAACGTCCCCGGGTAGTGGGCGTCTGAGCCATAGCTTACCGCGCTAGCCTCCGAGCCGAGACATCGGATACAGCCAGCGCCTCAGCAGCCTACTGAGGTATGGCATCACCAGGTAGGTGAGGAGGGTGACGAGGATCACAATGTACAGGAAGGTGCTGGCAAACAGGGGCCAAGAGTCCAGCGAGGGCTCGAGAAGAAGATGGGCACAGAAACTGACGAAGTAGGCCCCGAGGATCGTCGCCAGGGCCATCTTCCACTTCGGCGGGGCGGCTATGCCCCCCAAGCCGGGCACCGCGAACCAAGTCTCCATCCCGGTCGCCTCCGCGAAGTGTTGCGAGGCGTATTCTTCGACCTCGCCGATGAGCTTCAGCCTTTCGGGCGAGCTCTTCCAGCTCTCCAGCGTCGCCTCGCTTTCGAAGCGCCAGATGACGTACCTGACGTCGCAGTCTCCGTCGTTGGGGACCAGGTTCGTCGCCCCCAAGAAGCCAGGGAAGCCCTTCGCCACCTTGGTGACTCGCTGCAGCCAGTCAGCGTACTCGCGCTCGCGCCCAGGCTTGACCCTCCTGCTCACGACCAGCGTAGCCTCGTCTATGTGGCTCTCCAACGCCCGCCACTTGGCGCGCCTAGTCCCGGGGTATTAAGCCAGAGTCCAGAATGTCTCCCCGGCTTCGCTCACAAGGTCGAGGACCGCGTCGGGCGACAGCCCTGCATGCCGGAAGCGCCTGGGACGGGGCGCGCGGCGCGGGCCGCTGACCCCGTCTCATGACGACCGAAGCACTAAAAGACGTGCCGATGGCGGGCCTTCAACTGACCAGCATGCCGGCTTCCATCCTTTCGGACGCGAGCAGGTACGTGCACTCCGCCATCAGGGAGGAGGACGACTTCGCCGACGAGCTAAGGAAGAAGGGTAAGAAGGTGGTCAAGCTGTCCAGCGGGGACCCGGCGCTCTACTACCCGACCCCGAGGTACATCGTGGACGCCTACTCGCAGGCGCTGGAGAGGGGCCAGACGTCGTATTCGAGGTCGCAGGGGGTCCTGGAGCTGGTCGACGCGATAATCGGGCGCTATAGGGCGAGGTACGGCATCAGCATGAAGGAGAAGGACGTCATGGTGACCAGCGGGGTCGCCGAAGCGCTGACCTTCATGAACAGCGCGCTGATGGACCCCGGGGACATGGCCCTCATACTGAAGCCGTACTACACGCAGTATCCGGTGGCGATCCAGATGTTCGGCGGGAAGTTCCTCCTCGGCAACTACGACGAGTCCGACGGCTGGAGCATTGACCTGGAGGGGCTCGCCAAGCTTGTGAAGGAGAGGAAGAGGGGCTCCAAGCGCATAAAGTACCTGCTGATCACGAACCCCAACAACCCGACCGGAACTGTGCTCCCGAGGAGGGCGCTGGAGGAGGTCGTCGAGTTGGCAAACGAGCACCGCATCCTCCTAGTCAGCGACGAGATCTACGACGAGATCGTGTTCAGCGGAGCGAGCTTCACCAGCGTCTGCGAGCTGGCGAGGGGGATGCCGTACCTCGTGCTCAACGGCGCCTCCAAGGCCTTCGATGCCACCGGTTTCAGGATAGGCTATGTGGTGGCGCCCGAGGAGGACAGGACGTCGGAGGAGCTGAAGCGCAAGCTCACCGATTACTGCAGGGTCAGACTTTGCGCGAACACCCCCGCGCAGTACGCGATAGCGAGGGCGATGAGCGACCGGGCGGAGCACGAGAGGACGGTAGGGCAGATGATCAGGGCCATCGAAGGAATCGTGGAGACGGCCATGAAGCTGCTCGCCGAGAACCCCCACCTAAGCGCCGTGAAGCCGAACGGGGCGTTCTACATCTTCCCCAGGATCGACATGAAGGCGCTCAGGCTCAAGGACGACAGGGACTTCGTGCACACCCTCCTCGAGGAGAAGCTCGTCCAGACCACGAGGGGCTCGGGCTTCGGCGCCTCCGACCACTTCAGGATAGTGGCCCTTGCGCCCAAGGACATCATGAGCGACTGCATCCAGCGGGTCAACGAATTCTGCAGGCAGCACGCGAAGTGAGCGAAGGCCCCGGAGGGTTCACTCTCAAACCACGTGACACGCGGGTACCGAGTTCGGGGTCTGCCTTGTTTAGGTTCTCGGCCACCCGTCTCTGGATGCCCCTTTCGGCGTGGCTCGAGTCCGCGGTACTGCCCACGAGGTGCTCTTGCTCTGTCCTTTTCAGCGAGCGATGGCGGGCGCCTGCCTGCGCAAAGTCGTTCGTCAGGCTGATCTTCTGGCGTCCGACGTCCCCTTTCACGGGGTCCGCTGACAAGGCTGCAGCGGGAGCTTCGTTGGGTGCCCCGCCTGCCAGCGCGTTGGGTTCGTGATTCACGGTCCCCCTGATGTCGGGGGCATACTGCGTCGCGCCGTCCCGCTGGTTGTTGTCCACCGGCGATTGAGGCCGGTTGGTTGGGAGCCGGAGGTAGTTCGCTCCCAGCCTGTGCCTCTTCGTGTCTGCGTACGAGAAGATCCTTCCCTGCAGGAGCTTGTCCGCCGTGAAGTCGATCCCTGGGACGACGGTCGCGGGGCAGAAGGCGGCCTGTTCGCAGAAGCAGCACAAGTCCTCTCCGCACCGAAGCGGACGTTACAACGCGTCCTTTGTGCTGAGACTACGATTTCCACCTCTGAGAATCGGAAGCAGCCAGTGCCAAGGGTCTCCGAGGACCATCCTCTCAGGAGGCGACCCGGAGCTCCCCGTACTCCATGAAGAGATGGATGGAGCAGAATATCGCACAGTAGATCTGGAAAGTCCCTGTCTTGTCGGCAACGAAGGACACCTTGAGCACCTGGCCGGGCGCGACCGATTCGATGGAGTTGTCGAAGTAGTCACTGATCTGAAAGCCGTGCGACTGAGTCGTATCCACATTGCAGACGGTGATATTGACGGCTTGCCCCTGGGTGACGCTGATTACAGGCCAGGCCTTCGTCGGACCGGCCCCTTCGAGCATGCTGTCGTTGTATCCGTATTCGCTCGCTATGACGAGGAACCCGTCTGCCGGCTTCACGCACCCCGGGGGCAAGGTGACAGTAGGGAACGCGCTCTCCGCACTCTCGCTTGCCCGCAGGCCGCCTGCCAGGACGATTGACGAAGCCACTACCCCGAGGACAGTCAAGGCGGTGAGAACCACGTCTCTCTTGCTGTATGGGCCCATCGATGTCTGTCTCGGCCGAGACACGATTAAGGATTCCGAGGCGGTTGGCTTGCCGCTGACCCCTTCCGCGGCTCTCTCATCTTTGAGACGCACCCAAGGAGGGCGGCCACACTGAAGGCTCAATGGCCTCGCCGGCCAAACCCTTATGGCTTGACTCGGGACCAACTGGAACCGTGGGCCAGCTCAATGATGCAGACCGTGAGAGGAGCCTCGCAGTGCCAGTCCACGCGCTCTCCTTCGTCGGCCTCGCGGTCCTCACCTCCTACTTCGCCTATCTTTGGGGGGCGACCTCGCCAAATCCGGCCGAGCTTCTGGCCCCCGCGCTCTTCTGGTACGCAGTCTCCGTCCTCTTGATTGCCTACCCACTTCGTGAAGCGCTCGAGACGTTTCTCAGGAGCATCAAGACGGCCTTCGGCGCGGGTGTGTTCGCACTGTATCTCGCCCTGCACGTGTTCCTCTACGGCTTCATGCTGGAGAGCATACTCGTCTCGGTCTTCGACCGCCCCTTCGTGTCAGCATCGGCAAGCGTGTACGTCACCACCTCGGTATTCGCGCCGCCGTCGGTCCTCAATGCGGTGGTCGGCCTGTGGTTCAACCCGTGGGTGACCCTGACCGTCCCTCCAGAGTTCAGCGCAGCGGTCAGCTTCTACAGCGTTGTCATCGCGGTGATAATCGCGATACTCATCGTCGCAAACATAGGAAGGACGAGGGAACTTGGCGACATCTGCTCGGCCAGGCTGAAGTCGAGGTCCATGGTGCTATTCCCGGCCCTCGGGATCGCCCTTGGCGCCTCTTGCTGCCTGAGCGTCCCGCTTCTCATCACAGTGGTGGCGCCTTCCGCGGTGGCGCTGAGCTCCTCCCTTTGGCTCTATGACGCCACTTACTTCCTCTTCCCGCCCGTGGCGATAGTCCTTCTGTACCTGAACCTGTACTCCGTGGGCAAGTTAGCGGCCAAGGTCAGGGAGTCGCCCAGGTCAGAGTGACCTCTGCCAAGAACAGCGTGCGCGCCCCCTGAGGTCAGCACGGGGCTGTCTGGCGACGCTGAGTGCGGCGGAGACAGGAGCCTTCGGAGAATCGACCCGTCGCTCACTTCGGGTCCGTGTTGTTCGTGAAGAGTCTGAGGTCCAGCGGGATTCCAGAGGTTACATGGCCCGCCTGCCTGGCAGACGCTGGGAGCGGCATGTTGAGCTTAGTGCGGACCCAGTTCCTCACGTCGAAGAAGGAGATGTTCTCGTACGGGCAGGCGGAGACGCACTCGCCGACCCCGATACACTTGTAGCTCCTGAACTCCCCGCTCCCGATGAAGGACCCAGGCATGTCCGTCAGGCCGACGGGGCACACCTTGGCGCAGTCCTTCGTCTCACACTTCACGCAAGTGTCGCTGTCTCTCACCTTCAGCCTGAAGAGCCCTATCCGCGAGATGAGCTGGTTGAAGGCGCCCCAGCCGCACATCCCGGTGGTCGCGCATCCGTAGGTCCCCACAAACGGCGTGATCATCCACACCACGTACCAGAGGAAGCTGAAGTAGAACGCGTACAGGAAGTAACTTGTGTCTGAGCCGAATATGGTGACGTTGACGATGCCGACGGACGTGAAGTAGGACAGGACTGCGGCGACAAGCAGGGAGCCCCATACCAGCGTGATCACCGCGGTGTAGGCAGAGGGTATCCTGCTGGTGAGGTACCTTCGGCCGAGCTTAGAGCTCCTGTTGAACGAGCTCATGGCGCTTATGGTCGTCCCCTGGTACATCAGGGCGGCTGTGCAGAACAGGGAGCAGACCTGCCTGCTGCCGAAGAAGAAGGAGAGGCCGCCGGACACGAGATAAGTCGCCAAGAGCACCAGTATGACCGCGGGAGCCAGCGCCCCGGCTGTCCCGAGGCCCATGCTCCAGCCGATCCAAGGAACCCGAGGGAGGTAAGCAGCGAAGAGGAACACGGGAAGGAAGAGGCTGTAGATCGCGTAGGCCACAATGATGAGGACGAGCCTGATCCTAGTTTCCATCTCCCTTGCGTATCTTATCTTGAAGACGACCAGGGCCCCCATCTCCACTCCCATCATCGCCAGGAAGAGGAATGACGCCGTGATGCTGCTCACGAACACGATGAAGTCGTAGAAGGCAGCGCCGACCACGTCCACGGCCGAACCGGCGAGCGAGGCGAACGGAAGACCTGTGAAGTACGACGTGCCGTTGGCCTGGATGTCGAGCACCCCGCCCATGAAGAACTCCGCGAGGAAGACGGAGCCGAGGAGGGCGAACGCCCAGTTCGGCATCGTCAGCCATCCTTGGACCGGAGACGCGCTGAGCTTCCTTTCGTCCAGGACTATCCCGAAGTAGATGACCATTTCGGCGACAATGGAGACGACGAAGAGAGTGAGGTCCCCGTACAGGAGCCAGACGAACAGTCCCGCCATCATCAGGGCGTAGGCGCCCAGGAGGCGCACGATGTAGTTCAGCGCCCCCGCTGTCACCTCCCGGTTCTTGTAGAGGTACTCGAAGATGAAGATGATCGCGAGTACCATGACAGCGCTGTTTCCCCAGAGCGCCCAATACGCCCAGGACGTGTCGCTGATCGCCGTCGGGGAGAGGACCATTATGGCGGCCTGGATCGCTACGAGCCAGCGGAAGGCGCCAGGGAACCTCCTCCCCACCAGGACCAGGGTTACGGCCATCTCCGATGCCATCGTGAAGATGAACCAGTAGGTCCCCATGGACCCGACCAGAGATGCGAGGGCCCCTGAGGAGGTCGAGGCGGCTCCGGTGAGGATGGCGAAGGTCCAGCCCATGAACACCTCGGACAGGACGACGAGCACGACCACCGAAGCACTGAGCAGACTCCTTGCCGAGACAGGGCCCGAAGTGAGGACCTGTCCGAGGGGCCTGTCCCCGGAGATCATCACCATCAGAACAGGAATCAGGAAGACGCTCATCGCGACCATGTTCACGATCACCAGGAGAACGAGGGTGAGGAAGCTTGCGAAGTAGAGGTAGACTACACTGCTGATGAACATGCCAGCCATCATGGACAGCAGGAAGAGGAGGACGATGGCATCGTTGAGCGTCTTCATGGTGGCTCCCTTCTTCAGGAGCCACGCTGTGAAGGTGGCCATCGCCCCTGCGACCAGCCAGAGTAGGGCTAGCTCCATTGCGCTGAACACCCGGACCCCATGTCGGCCATCTTCTTATGGCGGTATAACATATGTGATATTTATTCTTCATGAATCGGGGCCGTTCACAACCCCAGCCTGACCAGTCGCGGCGTGACCTGGTTGGGTGAAGGAGCAGAGAAGCGGGAATTGCCGCGCCAGATGAGCGCTTCAACGGACGTTCCCGTCAGAGCGGGTTCTCCGATGCCCAGGCCGTCTCGCCGCGGCGAAGGGCGAAGACCGGCGTCCGTTCGCCCCTTCTGAGAGGCGACGGCTCTCGACCATCCATCGTGACATCGGCACTGCTGGCGACTCCGCGCAGCAGGTCAAATCCAGGGCGAGACGCTGTCCAAACCGAAGGGGAGCCGTAGGGCACGGGTCCTGCCGGGACCGCGTGTCCCAGGGTAGGTACCACGTGGCTGAACTTCATCTGCACGATTCTCAAAGAGGAACCCCATGAAGGAATATGGGGATAGAAGCGAAACATCTGGACCTCGATGAGCCTCGTTCGGCTCTCTGAGATCGGCCTACCCGAATGGCACCCACATCGTCGGGCCAACAGCTCAATTCAAATATACCATGACCGGTTCCGGGCTGATAGATTCATGAGCAGCGCCGACGACTTCAACATGAAGAACATTGAGGAGTTCCGCAGGAATCACGGAAGGGTCGGAGGCTACTTCGAGGGGGCCCCTCTGCTACTGCTCCACACAGTGGGGAGACGCAGCGGCAGACCTCGCGTCCACCCGGTGATGTATCTCAAGGATGGGGAGCGGTACGTGGTGTTCGCGTCCAAGGGGGGCGCAGACACCCATCCTGACTGGTACTACAACCTCGTGGCCCACCCCGATGCCCAGGTCGAGGTCGGCGACGAGACAATCGACGTTCACGCTGAAGAGATCAGAGGACGTCAACACGACGCTATCTACCAACGCCAAGCCACCCTGTATCCCCAGTTCGCCGAATACCAACGCAAGACCAAGAGAATCATCCCAGTCATCGCCCTCACTAAGAAGTAGAGAGGAACGCGCCTATTTCATTTCTTCGAGGGCCTTCTGGTTCAGGTAGTACTTCCCGTTGACCTCGACGAATATCATCGTCCTCCCTTTTCGCCGTTTCATGATCCTCACGAACAACCTGGACAGGCCAAGCTCCTCGGCGGTCTTGGCCGTCTCGGGACTGATTGCGCCCTTAGCCTGGAACGTCCGTATGATTTCACGGATCCTCCCTCCGCCCCATCCCTCAAGCTCGTCCGGTCCTGGCTGGCCGGATGGACTCACTGGCTCAGGCTGCGTCACGGCGGTAGCTGGTCCCGGTCTGAGGGTCTGGGCAACCCCTCCCTGGCCATGCTGGGTCTGGGAGACTGAAGTCGGCGTCATGGCTCCGCCAACGTTCGGACCTGTTGGAGACGCACCCCCACCAATCCGGCCTTGGCTAGTAGGCGCAAGTCGTTCGAGCTTCATGGTGTGCTTGGTCCTCTTTTCCACGCGGACCACTATTGGCGTGGAAGGATTGTATCCCGCGGCACTCGCGTTGACTGTGTAGTCGCCATCTTTCACGGCCCCAAAGTCGGCTTCTCCATGGTCCCCAGTGACGCCTGAGAGGTCCTTAGGACCCGTAGCGGAAACGCTCGCCCCTGAGATAGGCGTCGATGTTCCAGAGTCCAGCACGGTGACGACGAAGCCGCGTCTGCGGCCATATAGCAAGAAGAGCAGGAGGAGCAGGATGACGACAATCGCTATGATGACCCAGACCAGGGTAGGAATCCCGTTCGAGGGCGGGGACGGGCTGGTCTGCGTGGAAGAGCTGCTGGATACCGAGGTCACAGATGGGGTTACCGCGACGGACTCCCAGTATGCTTGGTTGGGGCCATGACCGGGGACGGGCGCCCCTTCTCCCTGTTCAATGATGAGATAGAAAGGACCGCTCCCGACCTGCGCAGTCGACTCGCCTATGACCTGGCCTCCTTGGCTTACGCTGTACTGCGCACTCCCCGAGGCGTCGACGGATATCTGTAACGTGTAATATACGCCCAAGCTCGGGGTCAAATCCAGTTTCGGCTCCACCTTCGTCCACTTCCCTCCGCCGTTCGCAATCCTAGCAAAGATGCCGTAGTAGCACTGGTTCGAAGGGGTGACACTGGGATTGGCCGAGATGCCGCAGGTCGACGGATCGCCGCAGTTGCCCATACTGCTGCAGTCGGTCGAGTTCAGATTACCAATCATCCCAACTCCGGAGCTCGCGTTCGTCGAAGCTATGGCGAACCCGAACGTGTGCCCACGCGAGACGGTCCCTTCGACCACGGCGGTCGCGGTGAACGGCGGCGTGAAGGACTCCGTGCTCTGTATCGTGCCCGCCGTGTAGCTGGCATTCACCTGAGCAATCTCCATCCCCAATGAAGAGAAGGCAGGAGCCAGCAGAACGCTCTGAACCCCCACATCGTCTAGTCCGTACGCTGCTCCAACAGACCCATTGATCTGCCACAAGGCTGGATTGAACCCCGTGTCTTGGGTGAAGTTGTCGTAAAGCAAGTAACCTGGAGTTCCGGAAGCTGCGTGCGTCGGGGAAGACACGGCGAACACCGTGACAAAAGCTGAGGTGATCAGGACAAGCAGAGTCAGCACGGCCACAGCACGGTGCGACCGCAGCCGCCGGGCCAAGTTCCCGAGCGCGGGTGGGCATCACAGATTACTTACAGGTTCTCCCGAACTCGTTCGCCTCGTCGAACACTCTTGCAGCCTTGTAACATCTGACCGCTGTGAACCCCCTGTTGCCCTTGAAGACTGATGAAAGGAAGAGCAAGAGGAGAGCCAGGCAGCTGTTGCCGAGGATCTTTCAACTCCGGCTCGTGCGCGACAGGGCAATCAAGCTCCGACTTATCCCAACGGGCCCGAGCAGTGCCACCCTTGGAAGCCCGGCGAGTAACTCCTGCTGATCATTCCCGCCGCAGGACCAAAGTGTAGGGACGACACGTTGTAGAAGGTCCCGCACCCAATCATGTAGTATGAGGGAGAGACATGGGCGTCCCAATATGTCGCTGCGTCCTTGCCGAACTCGTAAGTCCCGTGGGCCGGAACCAGAGGCACGGCGAACAGGAAGACCACGCCAGTCGCGCATACGACTCCGACCAGGACGAGGGCAAGTCGATGCGTCAAGACGTCCAGTGTGTCCCGGGGGTGCCTATACGGATGCTTACCACGGCTCAGTTGAGTCGCGTGTGTCCGTGCCGTGCCCCGAAGCTGGGCCAAAGCGAGCAAGACCCGAACCCCTTGACCGAAAGCCATGTCGCCACCATCGCTGTACGCACCATCTCGCCGAGTCTGCGTTCAATCCGTCTGGCACACGTGCACCGTCTGTCGGCATGCATGGCCTTCAACGGTACCTACGCAACGACTGTCTGATGCTTTGTGAGTTGCTCCGGCCCACCCGGCTTCACCAGGAACGTGTCTTCAATCTTGAACGAGCCCACCCCCGGGATAGCCAGAGGTGCGTGCATAGCAGCGATGACCATGCCCTCCCGAAGCGCCATGCGCCGGTGAGGGATCAGGATGGTTGTAATCGGGTCTTCTTCTACGAGAAGCCCTACCCCGTGGGCGAACCCCTTGACGTAGTTGTCCGAGTAACCCTGAGCCGTCAGGGAGGCCCCAATCTCCTGCTCCACCGACCCCAGCACGATCCCCGGCTTCAGTTTCGGGGTGATTGATTCGTAGATGGACCGTAGCGAGTCGAATGCCCTATGCTTCTCCTTGGATGCAGTGGAGGGGACATAGGTCCTGGTCTCGTTGCAATAGTAGTCCTCAGAGTCGCCCCCGATGGTGACCATCACGACATCCTCTCCCCTGACCCGAACGCCTTGCCGTGGTTCCGCATGGATCCGGGGGACCGGACCCGCGTTGACGTATACATGGGGGCGCTCGGATCCTGCTTTCATCATGGCGTAGACCGCTTCAGCAGCAATCTCCAGCTCGCTCGCGCCAGGGGCTATGCGCTCGATTGCCGCCTTCATCCCCTTGTCGGTAGTCACGGCAGCCCTTCGGATTCGCTCCATCTCCGACGCATCCTTGAACATCCGGAGCTCCATGATCAGAGAGTGGACGTCCACGATGTCGACCTTGGGGTTCAGGTTCGCGAATATGTGCATGAAGAGCTCGAAAGCGTCCCTCTCGACACTCATGTCCATGCCGACCTTGTGGTACCCCCCTTCTCGGATGGCGCGAGTGATCCCGGGCATCAGCTCGTCTATGCCCCGGTAGGGGATTACGCTCTTGACGCACGAGCGTCCCCGGAACGCTTCCAGCTCGTTAGTAGGAATGAACGCGATAGGCTCTCCCTCGGCCGGGATGATGAGGCCGGGCCGCAACCACATCACATCGGCGAAGTAGGTGAAGGAGGAGGCCGTCTTGATCATTGCGGCATCGACCCCGTTTGCCTTCATCCGCCTTTGAAACTCGGCTATCCTCTTCTCAGTCATGGTCTGTCCCCTTTTCGGTATGATTGGACTGAACTTAAGGTGAATGTAGCATGCGGGAGGCTAGTCGCCCCCAATGGTGTCGCATGCGCACCGACCGTTCTCCCACTATGGCTTAGTGTTTCCTAGGCGCGGTCGACTCGGCCATGTCGGGTCCGAGCCTGTGAGTCATCAGAGTCGTGAGACAGCGAGAATCTGGCTCGCTTGGACGGACGGAGTATATTCTGGGCCATTTGAACAAAGCCCGGCTACGCTACGAAGCCTCTGATGCGATTGTCTCACTCGCCGGACAAGGGCAGCGTTCGGGTTGAATACTACGGCCTCTTTCCTTTCAGGATCCATGCGACCAGTAGCGCCACCACGATAATCACCGCCGCGGCAGACCCTACGACCACGTAGCCGAAGTTGGAACTTGTTGACGCAACGCCGCCGCCGGTCGTAAGGGTCGTGGTGGTGGGCATGGTCACGGTCTGGAGTGAGGCGCTTGTCACGGTTGCTGTCGTGGACCCGGTGTAAGTAGCCGTAGTCGCGGTTGTGGTGGTCTGGGTCTCAGTCGCGGTCGTAGTCATGGGCGGGGCGATGGAGAGGGTCAAAACGGTCAACGTGGTGAGTTGCTCCGCGGTCTGGGTCGTCGTCTGGATGAGAGTCTGGGTCTGGCCGGTGGTCTGCACAATCGTCGTTGGCTCGTTTGACGTGACCGTTGCCGTCGCGGATTGGGTGACAGTCTGAATCAAGGTTACAGTGATGGTAGGGGCGGTGGAGGTGGCGGTCAGTGTCTCGGTGCCTGTGACTGTCCCCGTCTGAGTGCTGGTGATGGTAGGGGCTGTGTTCGTGACTGTGGCGGTCGTGGTGTCAGTGACCGTCTGTATGGCAGTACTTGAAACAGTTTGCGTCTCAGTGCGCGTGACTGTCGGTGCAGTGGTGGTGACTGTCTGAGTCGTTGTGATCGTGGCTGACGGAGCGGTGGACGTGACTGTCTGAGTGGGGGTGTTGGTAACTGTGGGTGCCGTGCTCGTCACAGTCTGGGTCTCCGTGTCGGTGAGGGTCTGAGTCGCGGTGTCGGTCACAGTAGGGGCGGTGCTGGTCACCGTCTGGGTCTCGCTGTCAGTGACGGTCTGAATCTCCGTGCTCGTGACCGTCCGGGTCTCCGTGTTCGTGAGAGTCGGTGCGGTTGTAGTCACTATCTGGGTCTGAGTGCTGGTGACTGTGGGAGCCGTGGCGGTGATCGTCGTGGTAACCGTGGCCTCGGAGAGGTAGGTCGCGGACAGCGTTGCAGGGCTGGCGACCGAGGGGTTGCCACTACAGCCAGTCCCCGGCTCGCAGCCGTAGGTTGTCCCCGAGGCAGTCACGGGGGAGTCGTAAGCGTAGGTGAGGGTCCCTGTCGCGTTAATCGCTATGCTCGCACCTGTGCCCTTGTGGTCGAAGGGGAGGTAGAATGGGCCCCAGGACGCCCTGACGCCCCAGGTCGCTCCAGAGGGGAGGCCGCTTTGGTCGAAGGTGACCTTGTAGCAGGAGATGGTAATCGGGGCGTTGGCAGAGTAGTCGTAGGTGTTGAATGTTAGCTTGACGCCGCAGTAGTCGTTGAGGGTGCCATCGTTCTCTATGCCAGCCCACCCGCCGTATCCGCTCAAAGCACCGTCGTTGTTGATGCTGGTGCCGGAGTTGATGTTGTAAATGCCAAAGCCACCGCCGCTCCCAGTCATCGTCCCAAGGTTGTTGATGAGGCCTCCGTTGTCGATGCCGTCGTCTCCCCCGCTGCTCCCCGTCATCGTCCCGTAGTTGTTGATGGTGCTGCCGCTATTGTCGATGCCACCGCCTACGCTGTCCCCGCCGCTCCCGGTCATGGTCCCGTAGTTGTTCATGGTGCCTTCGTAGATGGAGATGCCGATGCCGCCGGGACTGTTCCCCGTCATGGTTCCGTTGTTGTCGATGGTGCCCATGAAGCTGTAGATACCCCGGGCATAATCGGGATTGGGACTGCTGCTGCTCCCTTTCATTGTCCCGTTGTTGTCGATGGCACCATACCCATAGATGCCGATGCCGCTGCTGCTGATGCCTATCATGGTCCCGTCGTTGTTGATTGTGCCGGAACCGAGTATGCCGTCGCTGTTGACGCCGCCGCCGGTGCTATTCCCAATCATGATCCCATAGTTGTTGATAATGCCGGCGCCATTGTTCACAAAGATGGCGAAGCCGCTGTCGAAGCCACCGGAGCTGTTCCCGATCACAGTCCCGTAGTTGTAGATGGTGCCGGCGCTGTCGATGCCGTCGCCGCTGCCGCCGCTACTCGTGACGGTCACCCCCGCGCCTATCTCAAGGGTCGTCGTCGACCCGATGGTCAACGTTCCCGACACGGAGCAGGTGTCCGTCGTGCCGTCCCAGGTCCCCGAGAGGGGGGAGGCTGGGCACACGGACGAACCGTTGGACGTGGTAATCGAGACGACGCTCTGCGCGTGGACAACCAGGGGAAAACCGGAGATTAGGGCGGCGGCAGACAGAATGACCACCATCGCGGCGACGGAACTCGAGGTCCTGAGCCTATCCCCCTCCTTCACCCTAAGGAACACACTGGCGGAGACCATTGCCCGGGAGGCGATGCGAGGGTTGTTGCTGGGCAGTATCACAGCAGAGTCGCCCAGCTCGTTCCTACCCGTGCGATCACGTTCGACATCCAACCCCAAACATCGGGTGCGACCTTCCCGGTCAAGCGGACTCACTGGCGCAGAGGTGTAAGGTGGGATAAGCGGCGAGACGATTCCTAATTCTGAGAACGGTGGGGACTGACCCTAAACCCCGTGGTCTCCTCCGCGGGGTCAAGGACCTAATCGATGCGGATGTGGATGCTGTGCAAGGAACAAGTAGCAGCGAGTCGGGCAATCCGGCAGTCCTAGACTATGGAACCTAACGACCAAATGCTAGGAACTCCCTCGGCACCAACGGGTAAGATTTCAGCGGAGCTCCGTTCAGCGGGTCGGGGGGCATCTGCCGCAGGGTCATACACACAACGGAGGTCTTTTCTTACTCGAATTAGTCAGCAGAGCCTGATTCGAGCTAATTGAGGCATGGCCCGGCTAGGATTCGAGCCTAGACAGGCTCTTTGGTAGATTTCTTTCGTCTCTGCTTGGTCTGCATGTCTGACTTCAACTCGCTGAGGAGGTCCGTTACTCCCGCTTTGTCGGCCTCCTGCTCCAAGTACTTCCAATCGACCCTGTCTCCTTGGGCCATGACAAGGAGATACGCCTGTTCAAAGTCCGTAGGAACCTTCCAGAACTTGGCTGAAGCGAGCCTCTTCAGGACGAGATCCTCAATTCCGATGACAGTGGCCGGACCATAAGGGGTCGTAATGGTGGTGACTCTCTCGTAAGATCCATTGAGCTCCCTTCCTATCATGTCAACCGCGAGGCCAAGCTCATCGTTTACCCAACTCCTCAACCCTCCGCCAAGTTCGAACCTCCAGGTCTTCAAGACCTTCTTCAGCGCTGCGTCGTCATAGACCACGTCCATGTCTCCCGTCCTGAGAACGCCATCGAGATACACCTCTATGGCTGAACCTCCTACGAGTACTGGTCCTCGCCCGATTTTGGGCAGGCTCGAAGTCAGCAATGCCATGAACCTCACTTTCCGGTCTGTGGGGTCCTCAGTCCCGAGAACCACTCGTCTTACTCTACTATACGGAATCATAGGTACCATTGGAACTCATGCGGTACTTGCCATCGAACCTCATCCGAGCCAGGCGGGCTAGGCTATCGAGCTCCCCGGGCATTCTCGTCGGTTTGATCAGCATTTGCCTGCTGGGCACTCCCAGAGGGGGGATGGACACTCGTGAAAGCCCCGACCTGAACCTGGTTCTCCTCGCGGCCCGGCTCCTCCACGCCTCGTAGGTAACGACCCTTGTCGATAGCTTTAGGGCGAGCCTGCGAAGGTCTTCGTCCACAATTCTATACTCGACTCCACCTCTACCCTTCTTGGGAATCACTAGACCGAGAGCCACCAGCTTCTTCATCGTGATGTACACCTTGGCGACATTCATGTTGTACCGCTTTGAGATTCTATAGCAGGTGAGCGGCTCTTCCGACTTCACCAGAGCCTCCACTATGTTGCCTCTTGTGACGCTGCCAAGTAGTTCTCCAAGCTGGCTCATACTGAGGATTCACAGGTCGTCGCAATAAAAGCTTATCCCTGAGGGACAATAAGTCACATGGTTCGGAAGAGGGGCGCACTTGAGCTTTTCTGACCTAACGGAGCTGGTTGTGGGCTTGATTCAATAGCCCGGCTAGGATTCGATACTAGGTAGGTTCGAATCCATCCGCCCTACTTCAGCGAGAGGCGCACTGGGGGGCATTGACAGTTCAGGCAGGCGCCCGATACGGGGTTCTGTCCAGACCAAGGGTTCGAATCTGCAGTGTCTTGAGGGCGGCGGATCACGTTACGCCGAAAGCCGTGGAAGCCCCAGCCAAGTAGTGGTTTGTGTCTCCAGTGTAGACAGCAGTGATGACAAAGAAGCCTCTCGCCGCGGGCGTGAACGTCAACCGGCAGCTAGAGGTCCCCGCGGTCCCCGAGAGAGTGCACGTCGGTGAGGAGAACGCGCCCGCGCCTCTGTTCAGGAAGGCGACAGCGCCGGTGGGAGTGATGTGTAGGCCCGGCCCCGCGTCCGTCACGGTGACTGTACAGGTCACGGGTGCTCCGCGTGCGCGGCGGCCCGAGCAGGTGACGGAGACTGAGACTGCGCGCCTGGTTATTGGCAAGGGAGCGTGAGCAGAACTGGGTGCATGTGTGGGGTCGCCTCCGTAGGAAGCCGCTACGCTGTAGAGACCTGCTGCGCCGGTGCCTGGCGTCCAGGTGAAAGTACAGACACTGACTCCCCCGGAACCTGCGCTCAGCCCGCAGGTCGTCGGCATGCCAGGCGGGAGGTAGCCTGAGAGGGTGACAGTTCCCGACGCTCTTGCGCCGTAGAACGTGTCGCTGTTCACGACAAACACAGTACAGGACTCCGGAACGCCGACCATCCCCGTGGAGGGGGCGCAGATGAAAAGGGTCATGGTCGCGGTCTGAACTACAAGCGGCTCGCAGGGCCCGACCCCTCCTCTGTAGTTGGAGTCTCCCGAGTACGTGGCGCTGTAGGAGTACAGGCCAGGCGCCGATGCTCTGGGCGAGGAGCCGGGGACCGCCCCTCCGGTCAGTGCGACGCTCTGGTTCGATGGAACGCCTTCGCAGTCAGCAGATATGAAGAAGCCATAGGTTACGGTCCCGGTTGGCGCGAACCCCGAGACGGTCCCACTGATAGAGACGGTGTCGTAGGCGGGGGTCCGGTACATGACCGACGGCGAGGGCTTCACCTGCGACGTGACTCCCGTGGCGGCCTGCAGCACAGTCACCGACTCGCACTCACTCGGGCCTGCGCTGGTGTAGTTCCCATCTCCGCCATATGCGGCGTAGTAGCTGTAGGATCCTGCGGCGAGCAGGGACGAGACCGAGGAGTTGGGGACGATGCCAGCGGTCAGGTCCACGGTCTGGGACGTGGAGGTACCAGTGCAAGAGACGCTTGCTGTGAAGAGCGTGTACGTGACAGCGCCTGTGGGGACGAAGCCAACGACCAGGCCTCCCAGAGTCGCGGAGTCCTGCTCGGTGGAGCCCAGGGCAAGCGGAGGTGCCGAGGAAAGGTGCGTGCCGACAGTCGGAGTCGCCTTCATGACAGTGAAAGGCTCGCACGGGCTCGCCGAGCTGAAGTAACTGGAGTCGCCCGAGTAGCTGGCATTGAAGCTGTAGGTTCCCGCCGGCAGCCCCTCTGACGACGACTGAGGAACGCTGCCGTCTGCCCCGAGTTTCACGACCTGCGTGAATTGGACTCCTTCGCAAGTCTGACTCCCGGAGTACAAGGAGTAGGCGAAAGTGCCCGTCGGAGTCAGTCCCGCGGCCGTCCCCCCTATGGAAGCGGTGTCGTAGACATAGGTGCCAAGCGGCACAGTGGAACCTGGATGGACTTGCGTCGAAACGGACGTCTGCCACTGGGGGGAGTAGGTGGAGTTAATGCCCGAGTCGACGGCGATGGCGAAGGAGCCTGACCGGCCCGTCAGACCCGACGCGCTTCCCGTGGCGCCGACGATTGAGACGAAGGTGTACTGCTTGCCCGTCGATGTGCTGGCCACGACCGAACCGTACGAGTAGCAGATCTCGGTGCCAGGGGTCAGAATCGAGGTGCTGTATGGCAGCTCTGCTTGCGAGACAGTCGCGAGGGCACCGCCCGAGCAATCGGGACCGCTCCCTCCAGTTGTGATGGTGAGGACGGTGGTTGAGGATTCAACGTCCGCAGCCCCATCGACAGAAGCGTTGAAAATCGCAACATGGCCGACGAGGACTTCCGGTGCGGAAGACGCGTTGATCTCAGGTGCGCTGGCGCTGTCGGTGACGGCAGCGCAGTAGTAGGTGGCGGAAGCAGGAGCAACTCCGTGGAAGGTGGTCATGAGTCCCGTGATGCCGCTAACTGAAGCGACCAGAGTGTAGCCTGAGCTGCAGTCGGAGATGGATGAGTTGTACAAGTCCACCTGATAGGGCTGCGTTCCGCCCGACCAGGTGACGTCTACGGAGATGTTCTGCCCACCATGCACCAAGGTGGAGGACGGTGAAACGTCGGGGGCGGCGAGGGACTGGTTGACCGACACGACAAACGGGACCGAGAAAGCGGTCTCGACGGGGGTGCCGCTGTCGTTGACCTCTAGCTCGAATGCCCAGGCCCCCCTCTCTGTTGACGCCGAGGTCGCGAAGGTGTAGCTCGGCGAGGTCGCGCCGGTGATCGCAGTGAAGCCTGCAGAGCCGGGTGGCTCCTCGTACCATTGGAACAGGTAGGGAGCAATGCCGCCCGTGACCGCTTGGGATGTCAGATTGGAGGCCTGCCCTTCATCGACCGCCGTCGCGTTGGCTGATACGGCAGGGGTCGCCAATGGCGGATAGACGATTAGCGTCTGGTTACCTGAGCTTGCTGCGTTGGCGGCGTCGCCGTCGTAGGAAGCCTCGGCAGTGACGTTCCCGGCGACGGCGCCAGTGACGCTGAGAGTGCATGTGCCCGATACGAGGATACAGGTCGCAGGAACCGGTAGTGTGATGCTCCCTGTCCCGGAAGGCTGCGAGAACGTCACGGTGCCCGAGGGCGAGCCGGTCCCGGACACCGTGGCCGTGCAGGTCGAGTTGATGCCTTCGGCGAACGAGGTCGGGGCGCAGGAGACGGTCGTCGTCGTGGGTTCTCGCTCCGGGGGCGGGTTGGTCTGCTGCACCGTGAGCGATGCGCTGTGGTTGGAGCTCATCGCGTTATCGGCGTCGCCGCCGTAGGTGGCCTGGACGATCACGCCACCGGAGATGGCGCCGGTGACGTTGAGCGAGCAAGAACCCGATGTGAGCGTACACGTAGCGGAGCCAGGGAACGTGATGCCGCCGGTGCCCGAATACTGCAGGAAGGTGACGGTACCCGCTGGAGACTGGCCGCCGGAGACAACGACGGCACAGGTCGAGTTGCCTCCTACTGGGAAGGACGACGGCTCGCAGATAACCACAGCCGCCGTAGGATACTTCTCGACAGTCACGTACGCTACGCCTTCACTGGGCGCTCCGTTCACTCCACCACCATAACTGGCCTCGACGAACACGCTCCCCGGATTGGTCCCAGCGACGAACACCTTGCACGCGTGATTTCCAACTGGGATCGTGCACTCGTTGCCCTGCGGGAACACGACTGCCCCGGTATCGTGGTACAGCGATATGTCGAACGAGGAGAACGTGAAGTGGGTTATTCCTAGTGTCACTCCCTCCGATGCCGTCAACGTTGCGGTACAGTAGACGCCATTACTCAGACCAAGCACGAATTTCGAAGGCACGCACGACACGGTCGTGTTGGTGGGCGGGGGGCCCGAGCCCGGGACGATTGACATGGCCGCGCTAGGTATGGCCATGAGAATCACCGCGACCGCGAGGCAGATCGCAAGATAGTATCCATGAAGCGGTCTGCCGCCTTGCCGTCGACTGTAGGGGCGACTTCCCCTCATTTCGGGTTGCGTCGAAAGGAACACGGAGATAACCTTGACCCCTAACAGAATCGCGAACAACTCGGCCAAGAATGCCAGGGAGCGCGAGTCGTCTAGGACATTCTGGTTCTGTGGCTAGCGCGCGTACCCCTCTGGACACTGACCCCGACTTCCTCATTGGGTCGCCAATGTGAGAAGCAGGCGCCCTGACCGAGCATTGTCAGTTCAGCCACTCCAGGAGTTGCTCGGGCCCGTCGCCCAGCACGGATCGAGGCCCCTTGACCCGAGTCTCTGGGCTCTGTCTGGTCATTCATGAACACTAACGCCGCGAGTCTGCGCTCGCCTTGTGACAATTGCGACCCTTGCGCCTGAACATCGACGTTATGACAAAACAGTTTTGCTGGCTCACTCTCATCAGTTAGGAAAGCTCGAAGTCACTCGTGGCAAGCCTTGGAATAGCTCGATATGAGCCCTGTTCGTTGGATGGAGTTCGTTCTAGGCTATTTGGACATAGCCCGGCTAGGATTCGAACCTAGGTCGAAGGCTCCAGAGGCCCCCATCCTTGACCACTAGACGACCGGGCTGCGGAATCCCCGGCGGCATCAGTTCGCATAAAAGGATTCTATGCTTCATCAGCCGGCGACGTTGCCTGCAGGCCCCAGGCCCAGCCTGTCAAGGACGCCGCCCATCGTGTCGAGCGCCCCTTCGAGCCGCGTCGGTGTCAGTATGCCGAAGTGACCTATGCGGATCATCGTGTCCCTCGCCTCGTAGATCCCCCTTGCCACCACCACGCCGTGCTCCTTCTCCAGGGTCTTCTGGATCTCGCCTGCGGTGCCGTTCTTGACCCAGAACGACGTGACAGTGTTCGACCTGAACCCCTCGTCAGCGACGAACTGAAAGCCCCACTCCTCTACCTTCGCCCTCGTGAGCTCGCCCAACTTCCGGTGTCGGGCCCACCGCTTCTCGAGGGTCTCCTCCTTCAGGGCGAGAAGCGCCTCCCTGACCGCTAGCATGATCTGGGTCGCCGGCGTAGCCAGGTACTGCCGCGGGTCATCCATCACAGGCTTCCACCTCAGGAGATTCAGGTAGTACGATTCGATCGGCGCCTTCCTCTTCTCCATGTGCTCCATCGCCCGGTCCGAGGCGGCCAGGAGGACCGCGCCGGGCGGTGCCGCAATCGCCTTCTGCGAGGCCGTGAACGCGATGTCGGGCCGGAGCCTGTCGAAGTCGAGGGGGACTCCCCCAACGCTGCACACTCCGTCGATGACGGACAGGACGCCGGCCTTCGAGCACTCTTCGACCAGCTCCCCCACGGGGTTGGACACCGACGTGGAGGTGTCCACGTGGGTGATGAACACGGCCGCGTAGTTGGCAGTCTGGAGCTTTTTCCGCAGGCTGTCCGGGTCGGCAGGGGCGCCCTCCCTGAATTCGAGGAGGTCCGCCTTCGCCCCGTGCGCCTGGTTGATGAGGTGCATGCGGCGCCCGAAGTACCCCGTGTCGAGCGTGAGCGTCCTGTCGCCCCTCGAGACGAGGCTGACGACCGAGGCTTCCATCCCGAGCGTGCCGGTACCTGTAAACACGAACTGAGGAGACTTTGCATTTCTGAAAACGTAGCGTGCGAGGGAAATCGTCTCGGTGAAGGCCGAGAAGTACCGCGCGCCGACGTGTGGGACCTGGGGGCCGGACATCGCGTCTCTCACGCGCCGAGACAGGTTCGTCGGTCCAGGGATGAGGAGCAGGTTCTCTTTCATTGGGACGTCGCCCGGGCTCGTTCCCCGCGGGTAAAAAGCATCGCTAGATGTGGTCGAAGATGTCGTGGAGCTTCTCTATGTGGATTATCCCGGGGTCGTCCACTCTCGTCGTGTGCGCGAGCATGAAGCCCATTCCTGCGGATTTCAGGAAACGGAGGTCGTAGATGGTGTCTCCGACGGCGATGGTGCGCTTGCTCGGGATTCCTATCCCGGCCAGGAAGCCCAGGTAGGCGAGGTCTTTCCTCGTGGGGTCGACGCGCCCGATGCCCTCCGGGAGCACCCTGCCGCCGTCGCCGAACTGGAGCCCGTTCGCCACCCAATAGTCGATGCCCAGCTCCTTCGCGACGTCTTCGGCCAGGATGTCGATCCCCGAGCTGACGAGCGCCGTCTTCATCCCTCTCCTGTGAAGCTCATCAATCGTGGGCTTGGACTCGGGACGCACCACGTAGTGCGACAGGATCCCCTCGATCTCGGCCCTGGTGACGCCCGCAGGCCAGGACGCTATGTCCCTCCTCATGAACTCCAGGTAGTCGATCCTCCCCTCCGTGTAGAGCTTCAACGAGGCCTCCCCGGCGGCGGTCGTTCCGAAGGCCCTGTGGAGGGCAACCCAGCTGCTCTCGTGCTCCAGCACAGTGCCGTCCATGTCGAGGGCCGCCAGGAGGAACTTCTGCGGTTCGGGCAACCTGCCCGGACGCCCGCCAGCGTCATTTAACGGTGACTCCCTGCCGGTCACGCCAGTCCGCGGATGAAGTGGGGCAGGTGGAACGGGGAGGCAGCGCAGAGGGTGTGGAACCCGTGCGGGATGGGGGCGACAGCGAGTACGACTGCCGCCAGTGCGAGTAGAACGACGGACAGGGCCTTGACGGCCATGCGCCGCCTTGGCTCTCCCGGGGCCTGAGGCGCGTTAGAAGAACCGACCACGCGCCGGGCTGACCTTCAGATGCGCTCGCGCCTGGGAATCCCGATGAGCTCCATCGACTTCGCCATCACCCGGCTCGCCGCGTCGACCAGGGCCAGCCTCGCCTCCCTCAGGGCCACGTCCTCCTCCCTATTGACCTGAACGCTCTCGTAGAAGTCGTTGAAGGCCACCGCGAGTCCGTGCGCGAACTTCGCCATCTCCTTGGGAGACAGGTACTCGCCTGCCGCGGCGGCCGAGATGTCCATCATCGAGAGCTTCTTGACAAGCGCCTTTTCCTGGGGCGCGACCAGCTTAGCCGCGCTCGCGGCGCCAATCGTGGGGCGTCCCGCGGCCTTCTCGATTATTCGCCTCGCCCTGGCGTATGTGTATAGGAGGTAGGGCCCGGTGTCTCCCTGGAACCTCAGGGAGTCTTCCGCGTCGAACACGATTATCTTGTCTGGGTCCTGCTTTAGGAGCTCGTACCTCAGCGCCGCGACCGACACCGCCTCGGCGACATCTTCCACCCACTCCTGGGGGTCGTCGGGGTTCCTCTTCCTGGTCTCCGCCTTGGCCTTGTCCTTCAGGGCCGCAAGGACAGCGTCGACGTTCACGTAGAGCCCCTTCCGCCCGGACATGTGGGCGTACTCCGACTCGATCTCGAACCCGAGCTGCGACGCCGTCCGCTTCGAGAGCGCCACGACCTCGTAGCCCCTGTGGATGTAGCGAGCCGATGCCCCGCTCGCGAGCCTCTCGAGGACTCTTCCCACGATCCTCTGCAGGTAGGCCTGCTTGGTGTCTATGACCGAGATTGCGATGTCGGCGCCCCCGAACTTCACATCCGCGTCGCCGCGCCCCAGGACCGTGGAGTACAGCGTCCCTCCCCCTCCGGGCTGCGCTTCGGAGTAGACCTCGTAGCCGAAGGGGTCCCCCGCCAGCCCGATCTTCCATGCCGCGTAGGGGATGTCCTTGGCGACGTATACCACCGTCCCGTCTGACCTCACCACGACCTTCTGTTCTCCCGTGTCGGGGTCCGGTATGACCCAGCACCCCCTGTTCTCCCCCTCACTCTCGAGCTTCACCAGGCCTCTCCGCTTCATCCTCTCGAACATGGCCTCCCACATCCCCGAGTGGACGAGCTGCGACTCCCAGTTCAGCAGGTCGTATCTCGCACCAAGCCTCCAGCAGGTGGAAAGCTGGTCTGCGAGTATCCTCTTCACCACGCCCCTGGCATAGGATGCGATCTCCCCGGACCCCCTTTCGATCTCCTTGAGCACCAGGGACTGCTTCTCCTTCAGGCCCTGGTCGCCGGAGTATTCGCGGTTGACCCTCGTGTAGACGCTGTCGCCACAGTAGACGTCGAACTTGGTTCCTTCAGGCGGAATGTCAGGTATCCCGAGGAAGCGGAAGCCGACTATCACGTCCGCCACCTGCGCCCCGGAGTCGTCGATGTAGTTCAGGGCCCGCACGGAGTTGCCCAGGTAGGCCATGACTCGGGCAAGCGAATCCCCGAGCACGAGGTTCCTGGCGTGGCCTACGTGGAGGGCCTTGTTGGGATTGACGTTGGTGTGCTCGATGGCGTATGTCCTGCCGGTGCCGGGCCTGGGCGCAAGCTCAGCGCCTGAGAGCACGCCTGCGACTGCGTCGGCGACGAAAGCGGGGTAGGCGATTGAGAAGTTCAGGTACCCGCCGCGGTGCGGGACTACTGAGCCGACGTACCTGGCGGTCTTCAGGCGCTTCGAAGCATCTGACGCAAGCCGCACGGCTACGTCGGCGGGCTTCTCCGAGCCGGACTTTGCCAGCCTGATCGGCACCGCGGTCGAGAGGTCGCCGTAGTCCGGGCTCGGAGGAAGGCTAAGCTCGACCTCGACCTTGCCGTAGCCCAGCGACTCGCAGGCCTCTGCGACGAGCCGTTTGACCTCGCCCTCGAACTCCAGAAACCTCAAAGGCGGTCCGACCCGGGGCGCTCACGATAAAAGCTCTCGGTGCTCAGTTCCTCCTCGATATGCGGCGCTGCGCCCTCGGGGTATACTAGGCCACGTCGGGAGTGGCTCGAGATCGCGGATGGCGAGGAGCTGGCCCGATTGGGGCGAGAGGTCACACTCGCCATGTGGAAAGGGATGGCAGAGCACTGGCTAGGAGGCCCACTCCCGATGGGATACTGGGCGCCTTGAATCTGAGGTCTAGGCTTGGCTCCAGCGCCCGAACAGAAGCAACGCGGCAAGGGGACGAGCATACGACTGTCCTCCACCATGGATCTGATCTCGGGCATAGCATCGCCTTGAAGCGCGCTCTCCGGGAGCTTGCGAAGTCGTTTCACGCCACGCCGCGACTCAGCGCTGGCGAATCGGTAGCCACGGCCCGTTTCAAGGTCAAGCTTCTGAAGACCACCTTGCAGCTCAATCCAGATGCCGACAGTTGACAGGGACAAGACTCTAAGTCAGACGCCGCCAGGTCACCAGAGCCCTCTGACCCCGGACAGAAGTATATCGGACCGACACGCCAGATCATGTTCGAATGCGCGAGAGCTGCATTTGGTCCACTTTGGACCTGGTCCCTTGTACCCGCAAGTGCCAACTGGCAAGCACCTACCACGAAGACGAGGGTTCGAGAGGATGCCATGATTGCGGTCACAGGCTGAAACCGACCCGACTGCTACTGCCTGCTGACGAGTTCTCACCTGAGCGGCAGGGCTTTGGCCAACTGGGATTCCGTCTCGCTGCTGCTTCGTCAAGACCGGTGTGAAGCATCTCACGACCACCAGGTCCTGATGCGCTTCTCGAGGAAGTCCTGCCAAGTCTCCTACGGAGGGAGTTCTGACTCTTCGGCTTTCAAAAATAGCGAGGTCTCCGGATGAGAGGATTCTGTGACTCTGCTGACCTTATCGCGCAGCCCAGCTAGGACTCAATCCCCAGTATAGCCCTTCGGCTTGTTCGCCCTACTGTCGGTCCCCCGAATCTCTGCCCATTCATGCCCACAATGCTTGCATTTGTATCTGTATTGAAACTCTTCAACGTCGACGGTGAACGGCTTACCGGCTTCCAACACTGCCTGCAGCGACGCCGAGCGTTCAGCCCCGTCGGGGGGAGCGGCCTGAAGGCGGTCATCTTGGCCGCCAAAGCTCTCCGAGCTAACGGACTTCTTACTTACAAGCCTGATTTCGAATCTTCTGTCGCACGATGGGCAGTGACGGAAGAAGTTCTCGACTACAGACATGATTCTGGGCATCCGGCTGCCTTACTTAAGGGCTGATGGCCAACGGTCGCTCGCGTTTTCGGCTCTTCTGACCCTTTCTGATCTTCCATTCCCATTCTTCCGTCTCTTTAACCAGACTCTTCCGAGAGCCGCCCCGACTCTCACGCGACGAGAGGTGTCTGCAGACACAGAGCATGAGGATGGCATCAACCGCGAGTTGTCAGGGAGACAGGCCAACCGTCAAACCGACAGGACCAGTACCTACCGTCTTCAAATAATCTCGGTTCATACACATTTTGATGAGCGAAGAGGAGGAAGCGGAAGAAGAAGCCTCAGGCCGAGAAGCCAACAAGCGAAACAAGCAGAAACCAACAAACTGAAGCCGGAACAGACCAAGCTTGCAGAATCGAGGTCACACGCATCAGACGAAAGTTCACAGGAAGGTCATTCGGACCGGCTCCAACTAGGACTTCACTTCCTCCGCGCATTCGTTAAATAGGCGTACCGCAACTGGAACAACATGAGCGCGGGGGAAAAGATGAAGAAGGGCCTAAGCGAGACAATCAAGAGCACAGAGGAGTTCATCGAAAGCACGAAGAGGTCGTTGCAGAGGGAACTCTCCAAGACGACGCCAAAGATTGAACATGCGCTGGACCGACCGGTGGAAGAAGCCGGGCAGGCCCTGTCGAATGCGCTGTCAGCAATCGACAAGAAAGCGAGTCACGAACAGATAGAGCTGTTGAACGGCTACAGAACATTCTTGCAGGGACAGGTCGCATTCGTTGAAAAGAAACTCAAAGCAATGAAGAGCGACTCTTGAGCAAGAGATGCACTTGTGATTACACACCGAGGGCCGGATACTCGGCGCCTTGATGCAGTGGGTCCGGTGGGGTCCGCCCTAAACGAGTCCGGGAGCTGATTCCGCTGCTCATCGCGTCTCGCCGTTCCAAGGGCTATGCCGATTCTTGAACGATGCCACTTCGTAAGGCGAGCGTTCAACATTACCAGACCGTTCGTGCCACTTTGAGGCCAAGTATCTGCGTGGATGCGGGCCAATCAAGCTGCCACCCTTGAGATTCCAGCTGAAGTTGAACGAGGCCCTGGCAAAGGGTTCCGGGGAGGGTGCAGCGCGGGGCGGCTGTGCGCTAGCAACTGCCAGAGGACTGTGCACTCTGCAGCGGCTGGACCCTCAGCCCTTGCCGGAGAGCACTAGTTCGGAAGTTGAGTTTGGGTTCAACAATGAATCGCCTGTGAATTCAGGTGGTCAAGCATGGATGAGCCACTGGCGCGTGCTTAGAGCCCCATTTCCTTACATCTTCACGAGCGCCTGACTGGGGCGTTGCGTCTTCGACTGGGCGGCGAGGCCAGAACGATCTTGTCTCTGCATGCCTTTCCAAGCCATTGATGACAACAGTGCATAGTTCCATTAGAAGTATAAGCCGAAGGACGGACCTGGTACGATGGCCGAGTCGCGGGCGATTTCAAGCGCTGCAGTCGCAGACATTGTCATGATCGTGATCGCGGCTCTGGTGGCTGGGGCATACCTGGGTCATGCCGTTCCCGGCACGAAGAGCGCCGATTCGACCTCCTCCAAGACCTCGGCAAGTCTCTCAACGAGTTCTCTCTCGACCAGCATGTCGTCATCCACGAGTGCCACGCAGTCAACGTCGACTTCGTGCGCCAGTCTGCTTGGTCAGTTCTGTTCACCCACCACCACATTATCTTCGAGCACGGCGACGAGCACTTCGACCACGACCGCAACCTCGGTTACAACCACAAGCGCAACGACGACCAGCACATCGCTCGGAGGGGGCGTCCTTACAGTGACCTCTCAGTCCAACTCAAGTGCCGCTCTCTCAGGATACTACGTGGTCCTTTACCAGTCTGGAGCCCAGATTGCGACTGGGTATACGCCAGCCCAGTTCAACGTAGTCGAGGGACTGACGTATTCGGTTGAGGTTCAAGGGGCGGGAGGCTGGTACTTCCAGTACTGGCTGGCTACAGGTTCTGTCAACGAACAGAGCAGCGTAACGATAAGCGGGAGTCAGACGACAGTCAGTGCGGTTCTCTGCGACGGACCGCCAGGGACTTGTCCGGAGCCCACTCCCGTGGACGGAATCACGGTGCACGCCCACAGAGTATCTGCCTCGTACTGGGCGCCCTGGTTCGCGGCTGCATGCAGCCCAGGGACAGGCCCCAGAGCCACAATGTACTTCGTGCTGACGAACAGCACAGGGGGCGTGCTACAGTCGGCGTTCACCAACGAGCAAGGCCATATCTTCACAGGATTGACTCCGGGCGCAACCTACTACGTGGACGCGCAGAACTGCGACCTCTGCCACGGGTCCACGCATGACGTTGTGTTTCAGCATTGGACCGGAGGGAATGCGACCGACCCCCTAGAGGCCAGTGTTGGGGAGAACTTCAACGCGTACTACTCCCGCACGAATGAGTGCTCTGGCGTATAGCGCAGTTCAGCGCCTCTGACATACTCAACGGGTCCGGAGGGTTGGCGTCCGCGCGGGTTCTATCTTCTGAGGAGTCCCAACCCAGGCGAGGGGGCGCCCCGGTCGCGCCTTGCTCGTCGGCGCGGGCGCCCTTGCGGAAGGAGCCTGGGTCGAAACGGTGATGCTTCGCACTTCAACCAAGGGTGTTCCGTTCAAGTCCTACCGGGACGGCTGCTCCTCCTCGGGCATCTATCTAGTCATCATTCGCCGGAATACGGGGACGGCTATCGCTGTCATAACGGCCCCGAACATTATCAGAATGGCAAGGTCTGTGGTTATGTCGGGTATCCCGGCGCCCAGGACCATGACCTTCCGCAGGGCATCAGATGCGTAGGTGAGTGGGAGCATCTTGGATATGTCCTGCATGTACCAAGGCATCTGTTGTATCGGGAAGAAGATGCCGCTCAGGAACATCATTGGGAACATCAACGTGGTCATCAACATGGTGGCGGTCTGCTGGTCCTTCGCGAACGAAGTTATCACGATGCCCAGTCCAACAAAGCTGAAGACGCCGAGCAGAAGCAATCCGAAGACGAGGAGGATGCTGCCCTGTATTGTCACACCGAATAGCCCTACAGCTAAGACCAATATTATGAGGCCCTGAAGTAACCCTCTCACGGTCTGGCCCAGAGTCTTGCCCAGGATGATTGACAGCCTGTTGATGGGAGCCACCATCATCCCGTCCATGGTGCCGACTTCCTTTTCCTGCGATATCGCCGCGGGCAACCCAGTCATGACGCTCATCATGACGACCATGGCCATTATGCCGGGAGCGACGAAGTCGAAGTAGTTGGGGGCGCCGGGAACGACGCCCTGCGTCTGGACCTTGTACGGCTGAACTATCGCAAGCGATTCGTTCGCCGTAATCGTTGAATTGAGCGCCTGAACATTCTGCTGGGCCATCATCGTGCTCATCTCGTTGAACACGCTGGACAGCAGTGTCTCGATGGTGGTCGACACCTGGGGGTTGGACTGATCGGTTATGATCACTACCGTCCCCTGCTTTCCACTGGCGAGGCTTGCCGAGAAATTGCTCGGGATGACTATCCCGCCTTCAACGTCGCCCTCTTGAATCAGGTTCTTGATGTCAGCGGCGCTCACCGCCGTGGTAAGTTTCATCATGTCGGTCTTGCTGTTAATCTGTTGCAGGACCGCGATGAAGGTCTGGCTCGCGACAGTCGAGTTATGGAACCCCGCGTCTGAGTTGACCATCGCGACCGGCAGGTTGCTCGCTGTACTTCCCCCTGTCGGGTAGATGAAGCCGACCATCGCCATCATGAACAGGGGCATGATGATGAGAAGAACCAGACCGAACTTATTCCTGTAGAGCTCGAGTATGTCCTTCCAGGCGATCCTGAAGCTGTGCGAGAGCGTCGCCTTGGTACCCATCGGTCCTCACCTTACCCTCCGCTGCGGGGCCGCGAAACGCCTGTGTCTCTCGAGTGGGATCTTCTGGTCCGCGCTGTCTCTGACTTCGTGGCCCGTTAGGTGAAGGAACACGTCTTCGAGTGTCGGCTGCAGGTTCTCCATCGAGGCTATCTTCCCTCCCCTGTTTCTCACGGCGTCGATCACCCTGTCGAAAGCGTCGTCGCCGCTTGCGATGAGGCGGACGTGGGTGGAGTTCTCTTGGGAGATGGATCGGACACAGTCTAGTGTCCGAAGGGCTTCCAAGAGGTCGGCCGTGAGATTGGCGACACCCAGTTTGAGAATCGTGCTGTCTCCCCCGGAGACGAGTCTCTTCAGGTTGGCCGAGGTGTCGAGAGCGACCACCTTCCCATGGTCGATGATGGCGATGCGATCGCACAGCATGTCTGCATCGACCATCGTGTGGGTCGTCACGATTATGGTGGTGCCGTTCTCTCTGTTGAGTTTCTTCACGAACTCCCTGATTTCGACCGACGACTGGGGATCGAGGCCCAGCGTCGGTTCGTCTAAGAACAGCACGCGGGGCATGTTCAGCAGGGCCCGCACCACGTTCATCCGTTGACGCATACCAGTCGAGAACGTCCCCACCAGGGCGTTCTTCCACTTAGTCAGCTGGACTAACTCCAACAATTCGCTGATCCGCTCGGTCAGCACATTGCCCGGAATTTCGAAGAGGCTGCCGAAGAACCAGAGGTTCTCTCTTGCCGTAAGGCGGTCGTACATTATCATCTTCTCAGAGACTATACCGATCAGCTTGCGAACATCGGTATCATCCTTCACGATGTCGTAACCCCCAATCGAAGCCGTGCCTTTGGTGGGTTTCGCCAAAGTGGAAAGTATCCTCAAGGTCGTGCTCTTGCCAGCACCATTGGGACCAAGCAGACCAAATATCTCGCCTTTCTTGACATCAAACGAAACGTCGTCTACCGCCACAAAGTCGCCGAATCTCTTGGTGAGGTTCTCGACCTTAATCATCGGGCCGCCTTCTGGGACGTTGTCAGGTGGAACGAGTGTGGTTCCGCTCAAGTCCTTCTCACCTTCGATGTTGCTCCACGAACCGAGACCCCTTGGGACGGGGTTCGACCTTCTATTTTCTTGATCGTCGCGCTTGCCCGCGTCAACTCCCTCTCAAGATTGAGCGCATACTGGCGAAGGATGAATAGCCTGTCCTCGTCGCTCAGGCTCCCTCTATCGGGCTCGACGAGCATGTGGACGAGCTCAATCTGCCACTCCAGCGAGCTAAGCACGAATCTCACCAGGTCGTCGGGCTCCATCAGATCGATGAACAGCTGCCGCATGAGGGCCCAACGTTCCGACGACGACTTCATCATGCTCTTGGCGTTGGCTATGCTTTGGATTCCCGCAGGCGTTATGCCGTAGACGACGTGGACTGAGCCGTCCTTGGTCATCTTCTCGGCCGCAATATACCCTTGATTCACGAGTTTCCTGAGTACAGGGTATACGGCGCCGGGGCCGGGGCGCCAAGCTCCTTCGGTCTTGGCTTCGATTTCCCTGATGAGGTCATAACCACGCATCGGTTTGTGAGCTATGCTCAGTAGTGCATAGTAGTGTAACAGGCCCCTCGGGGCACCTTGAGGATGCGAGCTTCCGTTTCCCATGGCATCTGATCTGTGCTGACGGGATGCCGACCGCGCCTCACTTCCCATGACAGAGCGCCAGATTGATAGAATATATAACAGTATCTCGAATCATATCTAATGCGATAGCCATGGAACCCCAAAGGGACGGTGTTGGCAGAAGGTCGGCCTCATGATTAGGCCGCTGTGAGGCGGCATGAGAAGGAGAATATGGGCACGCGCACCAGTCTGCCCCCATCATCGGCGAGGCACCTTTCCTCCGGAGTCACACTCCTACGGAATAGTTGATTTGGACGGGCCCGGAGGGACGCACTTAAGAAATCAGGCGGGCCCAAGCCGTAGTGGAATAGAAGAGCGGATAGGAACCAGTTCTCTAATCGAATCCTCCTGCGGATTTGGCTCAGTCGCAAGCTAGACTTCCTTCGGATTAGATACGGCTCAAGGCTCGGGTCCAGTTGTCCGGGTGGTAGATGAGGCACGAGGAAGTCTCCCAACCGACCATAGAGGAAGCGCGGATTCAGTAGGCCTGCTCCTAGCGTACCGGCACTTCCGCCGTTCTGCTCTTTGGCAGATATCGAGGGCGCATTCTCTTCATCGAAAGATGTTTATTGAGTCTCAAGAGGGGACAAATGACAGTGATACGACTTGATCGAAACGGAGAACCTCACCAAGAAATTCGAAGGCCTGACAGCTGTGGATGGGGTGACCTTCCGTGTGGAGGAAGGGGAAGTCTTTGGATTCTTAGGGCCCAACGGCGCCGGTAAGACCACCACGGTGAGAATGCTATGCTGCTTGATATCCAAGACGAGCGGGACGGCCAAGATTGCAGGATTCGAGGTAGGAGACGGCGCAGATTCACTGAAAATCAGAAGAATCATTGGATTAGTTCCTGACAATGTAGGCCTCTACGAGAGCTTAACGGCCTACGACAATCTTGACTTCTACGGGAAGCTCTATGACCGCACAGAATCGCAAAGAAAGGAGAGCATCGCAGCCCTCCTCAAGATGCTCGAACTCTGGGAGAAGAAGGACGTTCCGGTGGCGACGTTCTCCAAGGGGATGAAACAGAAGCTTGCGATAGCGCTAGCACTCGTCCATGACCCGCAGATACTCTTCATGGACGAGCCGACGGCGAACTTGGACCCCGAGGCAGCAAAAACAGTACGGGATTTCATTCTCGACCTGAAGAAACAGAAGAAGACGATATTCCTGAACACACACAATCTGGACGAGGCGCAGAGAATCTGCGACAGGATCGCGATACTGAACACGACGTTGAGGGCGATGGGCACGCCGGAGGAACTCGAGCGGTCGGTGCAGGGGCGGGTGACGGTGATACAGCTAGAGCAGCCAAACGATGCTGTTCTCGCCGCCGTGAAGAAGCTCGGGCTAGGGGACGTGTCCGCGGAGGGCAACAAACTGACAATAAGCACGGCAGACCCTGAGAAGGCTAACGCCACAATCCTCGACGCCGTGTTCCGGGCAGGAGGGCGTGTTCAGTCGGTCAACGTGGTGGGATCCACGCTGGAGGACGCCTATCTGAAACTCGTGAGGGAGAGGGAGAAGGTATGAATCTGAGACACTCGTGGATCATCGCTCTTAAGGACATTAGGATATTCATTCGAAAGAGGACTGTGCTCTACACGCTCATCCTCCTCCCCTTGCTGCTTTCCGTCCTCTTCCCGTTGGTTATCGAGTATGGCGGAAGAAGCAGTGGTGGAATAACAGGACCGGAAATCCCGGGTCTGCTACACTCGTTCGAGTGGTTCTTCGTCATCATACCCGCCATCATTCCAGCCCCGATAGCCTCCTACAGCATAGTCGGGGAGAAGCTCGAGAAAAGTCTAGAGCGCCTCCTGGCGACCCCGACCACCGACGGGGAGATTCTGCTCGGGAAGAGCATCGCCGTATTCATACCCGCCATCATCGCAACCTACGCGGGCGCCACAGTATACATGGCGCTTACTGACATTGTCACCTACGACAAGCTGGGCTACCTCTACTATCCGAATTGGGACATGGGGATTATCCTCCTGCTATCCCCGCTCGCCCTTCTCCTAAGCATCGAATTGAACATCATCACGTCCTCAAGGGTCAGTGACGTGCGTTCTGCGAGCCAGCTTGGCGGTCTCATGTTCCTCCCGTTCATAGGCATATACCTGGCTAGCGAATTAGGCGTGATCACGCTCGATGCCAGCACTCTACTGATCTTAGCAGGCGTGATCGCCGTCCTTGACGTGGCCATGTTCCGCGTCAGTACGTCTATATTTCAGAGAGAGCAGATACTTACGAAGTGGAAGTAAAGGACTCTCACCAGTGAGGCCTCTCGAGACTCGGGTCAGAGTACACCAACTCAGAAGCAAGTCCGGGGAACGCTTCAGGATACGCCTCCGTCATTTCATGCCGTTTTGCCACCATGGTCTGATTAGAACCATTTACCACTCGCGCATGTTGTCAAGTGAGGAGACTGAAAGAAGGGATTCGTTTGATTTCCTAAGCGAATCCCAGAGGCATGGTCAATGACGCGACAAAATCTCGATCATGAAACAGACCAGTGGGGCCTTCGATTCCAAATTGCATGATTCCGGCTCTTCTTATCAAATAGAGCTCGTTCTGAGCTATTCCAAAGCGGGCCCGGAGGGATTCGAACCCTCGGTGTCTGAGGTTGTGACCTCTTCAGCTTCGGAGGCTGACGCCCTGATCCGTGCTGGGCTACGGGCCCAATGGACCCCCCAACCACCGAGTTATGAAGGGTTGGTCGGGCATCTGCCCTTGCCTGCGAAGTCACCGCGCGGCCGAGTGTCCGAGCGTGTCAGCGCGGCCTACCTCCTCGTCCGGGCCGCAGCGCCCCGAAGACGGGCGCTGGTTCCGGCATCGGTCAGGGAAACGGGATTCACGGGATGATCTCGCACCCATTGTTGAGCTCCGGGTAGGCGAAGTCGGCGCCGCTCAAGGACCCGTCTTCGATCATCGACCTTACCCGCGGGACGGCAGCTGACAGCTCCTCCACGAGGTGCTTCACCGTGGAGCAGATGTAGGTGTAGCCATCCTTCCTGAGCAGCCACTGGGACCTGTTGACGAAGAGGCAGCGGCCCCCGCAGACTCCGAGGACCTTGCATGAGACGCACGGCTCTCCGAGCCCGGCCCGTCCCGGAAGGGAAAGCGGCGAGTCTTTGGATATCGAGCCCACAACCGAGAAGTCGAAGTCGACTGAGACGGGGCAGGCCGAGATCCTGCCGTCGGGCATCACGCAGAAGAAGTCCACCCCGGACCCGCAGCGCAATCCCGACCTCTCCCCCGAGAGGAGCGACCTCATCACGCCGATGAATGGCACGATCCCTGGGACCTTCCCCGTGTGCTCCATTTCATCCACCCAGTAGTGGACGAGCGATGAGACGTCGGAGTTGTACGCTTCGATCCACTCCGGAAGCCCCGGCTCCTGGTTCTCTCCCGCGTCCCAGAACATGCTGAAGCTCAGCTGCCAGTGGACGTGGTCGAAGAGCCTCGTCCCGAGGAGGTGCATCACGTTGTCGTAGACGCTCGTGCCCTGGGCCACGGTCATCCTGGCCACTATGTCCCCCCGGTAGCCCTCTCGTCTCACAAGCCCGACGTTGCGCGTCACCCTGTCGTAGACCCCGCGGCCCCGCTCCCTGTCAGTTACCTCCCTGGTGCCGTCGACGGACACGAGGAGAGAGTGCAGCCTGGACAGGTACCCTGGCCCCACCTTGTCCAACAGGAGGCCGTTGGTCTGGACGACAAACCGGGCCGGGATGGCATCCATGATCCTCTCCATGGCTCCGAGCCTGAGCAGCGGCTCGCCTCCGTAGAACTCGAGCACTGGAGAGCTGTCCTGCGCCACGAACGACCGAAGGTCTTCGACCGAATACTGGACCTCCTTGGGAGGCGTGTCGCTCCCTCCCCCGCAGTAGGTGCAGAGCAGGTTGCACTCCTTGGTCAGGATGACGAAGTAGTGCATGTCCCCCTTGGCCCGGGACGGATTTCATGTAAACCCATCTCCGGCCTCCGCCGGGTCGCAGGATGGGGCGGTGAGTGGCTCACGCCGCCACGGGGGCCTGAACCGCCTCCGGGACGGCCGACAGCACAGGCTTGGGCGCTGCGACCCGCACCAGGGAGAGGAGCAGCGCGACCAGAAGCAGGGCTGCAGAGATTTCGAAGGCGAAGCTCTCGCCCGAGAGGTAGGAGGCCGTCGTCCCGGCGGGGAGCGCCCCGGACAGGTTGCCGATGAAGAGCTGATAGACGACGCCGGAAGGGATGACGAGGGTCACGGCCGTCAGGCTGAGGGCGAAGCTCAGGATCATCCCGGTGCTCCTGAGGGTGTTCATGATGCCGGAGGCGACGCCAAGCTTCCCTGGCAGGCTCGAGCGCATGATGGTGCTCGTGTTCGACGGCCAGAAGAGCCCTCCCCCGAACCCGTAGAGAGTCTCTATGGCGGCGATTTCCGAGGCGCTGGTTGAGACTGTCAGCCTGCTGAGGAGAACGAGGACGACGAACTGGACGAAGAGCCCGCAGGCGGCCACCGGCCTCCCGCCGAACCTGTCAGAGAGCACGCCCCCGAAGGGGGCTGTGACTGCGGTGGCGACCGCCAGGGGGATTATCAGGTAGGAGGCGCTCAACGCGCTCAGGCCGCTGATGCCCTCTAGGTAGAAGATCAGGAGGAAGTTGACGCTGAAGACCGCGAGGGACTGGAACATCGCCGCCAGTATCGAAAGGGAGAACGCACCGCTTCGGAAGAAGGCGAAGTCCACGATCGGGTCCTTGCTGCGCTTCGTTTCCCAGACGACGAAGAGCGCGAAGAGCAGCGGAGACACGGCGAAGGACGCCAGGGTGACGACGTCGGTCCAGGAGTAGATCAGCCCCCAGGTCACGCCGAAGAGCAGAGCAAAGAGCCCTGCGGTGAAGGCGACTGCGGCGGGCAGGTCGAAGGACCCTGCCGCGCCCGGGGACTTGCTCTCCCTGAGCGTCCTGTAGGCCCAGGTGGTGCCGAAAGCGCCTATGGGCACGTTGATCAGGAAGATGAGCCGCCACGTGGTGTATGTGATGATGACACCGCCGAGGACTATCCCGAGAATCGACCCCACAGCCCAGACGATGGCGTTGAGGCCGAACGCCCGCCCGGTCTCCTTCCTTGGAAAGGCGTCTGTGAGTATGGCGAAGGAGTTCGCCGTCAGCAGCGCGGCCCCCGCCCCCTGCACCACCCTGAAGGCCACGAGGGAAAGCCCCGAGAACGCGAGTCCTGACAGGGCCGAGCCGGCGGTGAATACGACGAAGCCCATGCAGAACATCCTCTTCCTCCCGTACATGTCCGCGAGCCTCCCGAAGCTTAGCACGAGGGCGGTGTTGACCAGGAGATAGGCAATGACCGCCCATATCATGGTGACGAAGTCCGAATGGAGGTCGGTCGCTATGGGGAAGAGCGCGAGCAGGACGACGGTGCCGTCGACCGCGGCCATCATGGCCCCCACGGACGTGACCGAAAGGGCCTTCCACTTGTAGTCCACGGGGAACTCGCCCCCCGCTTCCGATGAGGTTCTTAACTCCCTCGGTTCGAAACGCCTGCCTTTCCCAGGTCTCGTCAGGAGCAGAGAGGGACTCGCTGAACGGAGCCGAATCGGCTCAGACCCGTCGCAGCGCTTCGCTCTCGACCCGTACGCAGATGCCCGCTGACGGGCTGGCAGTTGCAGTTCGATGTAGGAGGGGAGTCGCGGAGCAAGGCTGCGCCCCACTCCGCGGGGGCTCCGGGACTCCGGCCTAGGCAGTCGCGGGCAGCCGATGCAGCCTGCGAGGCGCGAGCAGGCGGATCCCTCTTACAGCCAGGTAGAGGCAAAAGACAATCGCCGTTATGAAGAAGCTGATCGGGACCTTGGCCGTCGGGGGGTAGTAGGATGCGGCCCAGCCGAGCAGCAGGCCCACCCACGTCGCCATTAGCGCGATGGTCGCGGAGAGGATTATCGCTCCTTGGGGCCGTCGGGAGAGGTACTGTGCGGTTGCCGCCGGGGTGACCATCAGCGAGAAGATGAGGAGGACTCCTGTGACCTGGACGGCGAAGGAGACGGCGACGGCGACGATCACCATGAAAGCGGTGCCGAGGAGCATCATCGGCATCCCCTGCGCCTCAGCGACGTCCTCGTCGAGAGACGCGAAGAGGAGCGGCCTGTAGAGGACCCCGACGGTGAAGAGCACCAGTGCGCTGGCGACAACGGTCAGTTCGACCTCGAAGGGGCTGACCCCCTCGATCTCGCCAAAGAGGATGGAGTAGGATTCGTTGGCGTAGCCTGAGTAGAGGCTGATGAAGAGGATGCCCAGGCCCAGCGCGAAGGCGAGAACGATTCCTATCTGCGTGTCCCTGTTGGTCGCTCGCCGCCCGAGCGCGGCTATGGCAAGTGCGCCCATGGTCGAGCCGCCGAGCAGGCCGAGGATTGGCTGGCCGCCCAACAACACTGCTGCAGCGGCCCCCGCGAAGCCTATTTCAGAGAACGCGTGAGCTGTGAACGCCGAGCGGCGGAGGACCACGAAGTAGCCGGTGACGCCTGCGACAATGGCGTTCATAGCGCCCACCTCGAAGGCGTTGCGCATGAATGAGAACCCCCACATCTGCTGGAGGTCCGCCAGGAGGGTGAGGACTATGTTCATGCCATGTCACCATGGTGCTCCTCGACCCCGATAATCGCAACATTGCCATGCGGGTCGCGCAGCACCTCCACCTGGACGCCGTACAGCGCCGAGAGGCACTCCGAGGTCAGGACTTCGCTGGGCTTGCCGGTCGCAATCTTTCCGTTGGCGATGTACACCACCTTGTCGAGGTGAGGGAGCAAGGGGTTGATGTTGTGAGCTATCAGAAGCGCGGTCACACCCCGGGAACGGACTATCCCGTTCACAAGATGCAGCAGGTCCGTCTCCCGCTTGAGGTCGAGGTTCGACAGCGGTTCGTCGAGCAGGAGTATGCCGGGATCGCTCACGAGCGCCTCGGCGAGGAACACCCTCTGAAGCTCGCCCCCAGACAGGACCCCGAGAGGCAGGTGGGCAAGGTCGGACGCGCCCACGGCTTCCAGCGAAGCAAGGGCCGCGTCGCGCTCCCTCTTGGAGAACGGGTTGAAGCCCAGGCGCCTCCCTGACAGCCCTAGCCTGACCAGCTCGACACATTCGACGTTCGTCTCGCTGTCTATCGAATGCCGCTGCGGCACGTAGCCGATCCTGGGGTTCCCGCGCGTCGGTGGCGAGCCCAGAATGCTCACCGACCCGCTTAGGGCTGGCTGCAGGCCGAGGAGGACGCGAAAGAGCGTGGTCTTGCCAGCCCCGTTCGGGCCGATGACTGCCACGAACTCTCCACGCCCGAAGTCAAAGCTCGCCCTCTGCCAGACTGTCTTTTCCCCGTATCCGGCAGCGAGGTCCCTTGCAACGATTAGGCCCGAAGTCTCCCCTTCGGTCTCGGAGGCACTGCGTGGATGCGTCATTGTCCGAGCGCCTGCGCGTTCAGGGCGTTGGTGAGGTCGAACAGTTCGCCCTGCATCCAGGCCTGGAACGTGGCTGTCGGAGGTTGCATCGTCTCCGTCACGCCGATGGTGGGAATCTGGTACTGCGCCGCCATGGCCTTTATGGCCTGCGTGAGCGGCGTGATCGTCTGCTCGTTGTAGACCAGCACCCGCACGCTCGAGTTGCCCCCCTGCAGGAGCGTCTCGAATTGGGCAACGCTCTGCGCTGGGGGGTCAGTACCTTCGGCGACAGCCTGCATAAAGGCGGCCGGAGAGACGACGTCGAGCCCGGTGGCGTTCGCCATGTAGACGAAGATGCTTTCGGTCGACGCCACAGGCACGCCTGCGAACTTCTGCTTGATCTGGGCCTCCTGGCTCATGTAGGACTGCCACAGGGACATGTTGAGGTTCGCGTACTGCTGGCGGAAGTACGCCTGATCCGCCGGATCGATCGCAGACAGGTCCCTATACATGGCCGCGACTGTGTCGTTCACGTAGTAGGGGCTGTACCAGAAGTGAGGATTGGCGTCGACCGGCTGGCCGATTAGCTCCTGCACGTTCAAGACGCATTGCTTAGGGGTGCTCTCGGATGACAGTATGTCCAGAGCCCACGTGTCGTATCCCGCACCGTTGACGATGACGTACTGGGCGTTCGTGATTGCCCGGGCGTTAGCTGGGTTGCTCTCGTACTCGTGTGGGTCGGTGTTCGGGTCGGAAACTATGCTGGTCACGTTGACGTGCGACCCTCCGAGTTGGGACACCAGGCTGCCCCAGAAGTTCTCTCCTGCCACAACCTGTATCGGGTCGCTCGGGTTAGCAACGCACGGACCGGATGCAGAACTCGCGGGCTGGTTCAGGACATATATCCCAGCTACCGCCGATACCACCACAATAGCGGCAATCACCACTGCAATCAGATACGCAGACCTCTGCATCGCAAAAGGCGCCCCAAGCGGGTGACTAATAAGTATTCCATTGATTCTATTATTATGGATGTAGCCATCGTCCATCGGCTAACAACGATATCGGCCACGGCCTCTCGTTCGCGATGATTCTTTCGTAATGTGACTCGTTTTCATAATAAAACAGCCCCTGTGCCGCGAGGAGCACCTGGAGCGCCGCTGAGTGCGGCGTCACCTGAGGTCACTTCCGAGCCAGGATCTGCGCCTGTAAGGAATCCGCGAGTGCTTCAATGGCTGGAGCGCAAGGGCGCGATCGAAGCCCCTCCAGTCCAGATGTGAGCTGTCGCATGAAAGGCGTCCGGATTATTATAATTGGGGCAATCCTTTTTATGCCCTTTAATAAGAAACCGGCCTGTGCCGATTGTAAGTCTCTCAGTCCCTGAAGTGATGCTGAAGGAAATGGACGAGCTGGAGAAGTCATTCGGATTCACAGGGAGGTCAGAGCTCGTAAGAGCCGCGATACGCCTGATGATGGACGAGAACAGAGAGCGGTCGGCCATGTCCGGTGAAGTGAGCGGCCTCGTCGTGGTCACGCACGAAACTGAAGAGGAAGAACCCGTGACTCAGCTCAAGCACGAGTACGACCAGATCATCAAGACGCACATCCACAGCAAGCTTACGCCTTCCACCTGTGTGGAGCTCTTTCTGGTACACGGGGACGCGAGAAAGGTCTCATCAATGAGCAAGGCGTTCCAAGCCAAGGACGAGATGAAGAGCTCGAGATTCATCCAAATCTAGCGAAAGGCCGGACGCCGGGCGGCATGGGAGAAAGCTCCTGTTGCGTAAACCCGAGCGGGGCAAGGCTGTAACAGAGGAAGTTAGGGAGAGGGTTGATTTGCTGGGGCTCCCCTCAATCGGCGCGTGGAGGTTGCCGACCAGGGATGAGGGCGTTCCTGAGTGAGTTGGACAGGTCCGGCGACCTAGTCCACGTGAGAAGGACGGTGTCGACGGCCTACGAGGTTGCATGTGTTTCTCAGAAGCTCGACGGGAAGCCCGTCATCTTCGAGAATGTGAAGGAGTCTGAGGCCTACAAGGTCGCGTCGGGCATCTGCGGCACTAGGGGAAACCTTGCCAGGGCCATCGGCGTGGTGCCTGGCAAGTTGCTCGAGACAATCCTAGATGCAGTCGAGAACCCACTCCAGTTCGGGACAACCAGAAACCCGCCATGCCAGGAGGTCGCCGAGGAGAGCGTGAATCTCAGCGCCATCCCTGTCCTGACACACTGCGAGAGAGACGGAGGGCCCTACATCACCGCCGGAATCGCCATCGCAAGGGACAGGGAGTACGGTTTCAACGCTAGCTACCATCGTCTGATGATAGTCGGGAAGGATAGGGTGGCAGCCAGGATACTCCCGAGGCACCTGGACGAGTTCATCAGGAGGGGCAACCGCGACATCGGGATATCCATCGGCAACCACCCGGCGTTCCTGTTCGCCGCCGCCGTGTCCTGCGAGATCGGGAAGAGCGAGCTCGCCATCGCAAACCGTCTGAGGATGACCAAGTACGCGAAGTGCACAACCAACGAGAGCCTGGTCCCGGCGGAGTGCGAGCTCGTCCTCGAGGGGACGATAACCGACGAGCTCGTCGACGAGGGACCCTTCCCTGACATAACCGGCGCCTACGACATAGTGCGGAAGCAGCGGGTGATCAAGGTGAAGCGCGTCACCCACAGGCGGGACCCCATCTACCAGGCGATCATACCAGCAGGGTCGGAGCACAGGATACTGATGGGAATGCCCCGGGAGGCGACCATCTTCAGAGAGGTGGGCAAGGTGTGCGACTGCCTAGACGTCCGCCTGACGCCAGGGGGCTCATCTTGGCTCCATGCTGTAGTGAAGATACGGAAGGAGAAGGCCGAGGACCCCATGAACGCGCTGGAAGCGGCGTTCAGGGGCCACAAGAGCCTGAAGCACACCGTGGTGGTGGACGAGGACATCGACATCGACGACCCCCACGCCGTCGAGTGGGCCGTGGCCACGAGGGCGCAGATGGACCGCTCCCTGGTGCTCAAGCCCGACGAGTACGGCTCGTCGCTGGACCCGTCGGCCGACATGGTGACCAGGAAGACCTGCAAGGCGGGAATCGACGCCACGATGCCGCTTTCGGGGCCGAGGGACGCATTCGAGAAGGCGAAAATCCCCGGCGAGGACAGGCTGATGGTGGAAGACTACCTGGACTGAGAGAGATTGGAGCTCACGAAGGCGGAGACGGCGATGCTCTCCGGAGGGGAAGGGCGCGCCGCACGGAAGTGCATGGAGATTCTCGTCGCCTTGGGCGAGATATACGGGGCGCAGCGGATGGTGGAGGCTTCCAGCGTGCAGGTCTCAGGCGTGTCCTACAAGAACCTGGGGGACGCCGGGATAGAGTTCCTGGAGGAGCTCGCCGCAGACGGCAGGGCCCGCGTGCGGACGACCCTCAACCCCGCGGGGATGGACCTGGAGAGCTGGAGGGCTCAGGGGATAGGGGAGGGCTTCGCCCTCAAGCAGCTGAAGGTCATCGAGGCGTACCGTCGCCTCGGCATCGAGATCACATGCACCTGCACCCCTTACCTGGCAGGGAACGTGCCCCGAATGGGGGAGCACATCGCCTGGGGGGAGAGCTCGGCCGTGGTCTACGCGAACTCTGTCTTGGGCGCGAGGACCAACCGCGAGGGAGGCCCAAGCGCTCTGGCCGCCAGTCTCACTGGTAGGACCCCGCTCTACGGCTACCACCTTGACGCCGCAAGGGCCCCCACGCTCACCGTGGACGTCACCGCGAACCTCGCCTCGCCAGAGGACTTCTCTGCAATGGGGTACGCCGTCGGGAAGGCGGCGAAGAGCGGCGTCCCCTACTTCAGGGGCCAGGGCGCTGCCAGCCTGGAGGCTCTGAAGACGCTGTCGGCGGCCCTCGCCAGCTCCGGGGGGGTCGCTATGTTCCACATGGACGGGGTGACCCCAGAGGCGGCGATGCACGCGCCTGCCGCCGAGTCGATGGAGTTCGGAAAGGGCGACCTGAGGGAGGCGGCCGCCGCGCTCGACGACGACGGCGAGCCCGACTTCGTCGCCCTGGGCTGCCCCCACTGCTCCATCGAGGAGGTCGCCGAGGTGGCCGAGGCGGTGGAAGGGCGTAGGGTCGCCAAGGAGCTCTGGGTCTGCTGCAGCAGGGCGGTGAAGGGCCAGAGCGACAGCCTGGGGTACACGAGGGTCATCGAGGCGAGCGGGGCGAAGTTCGCCTGCGACACGTGCATGGTCGTCGCCCCCGTCGAGGCGCTGGGCCACAGGGTCGTGGCGACGAACTCGGCCAAGGCATGCCACTACATGCGGAACAACGGGCTCCGCGTCAGGTTCTGGACGCTCAGGAAGTGCGTGGAGGAGGCCACCAGGGCGACTTGAAGGTCCAGGGGAGGGTCATCTGCAGAGGGAAGGCCCGGGGGAGGGCGCTGGTGAGCTCGCAGCCCATATCGTTCCTAGGGGGCGTGGACCCGGAGACCGGGAAGGTCGTCGAGAGGGGCCACGAGCTCGCGGGGGAGTCGGTGAAGGGTAGGGTCCTGGTGTTCCCCCATGGGAAGGGGTCCACCGTGGGGTCCTACGTCCTCTACCGGCTGAGCAGGAGCGGCCTCGCGCCCGCCGCCATCGTGAACGAGGAGTGCGAGACCATCGTGGCCGTGGGCGCGATCATCTCGGAGATACCCTGCGTCGACAGGGTGGACCTGAACAAGATCGCCCAGGGCGTCCTCGTCACAGTGGATGACGGAGTGGTGCAGTTCTAGTCGCGGGCGCCGCCCGGGTCAGCCTGACGGGCGCGTCGACCGGCGCGGGCCCTGCCAGCGACGGCCGATGTCGTGGTCGACCCCCAGCAGGTCAAGGACCCTGCCGGCTACCTGGTCCACCAACTCGTCCACTGTCTTGGGTCGGGAGTAGAACGAGGGCATCGCCGGGAGGATCACAGCGCCTGCCCTCGCGGCCCTTCCCATGTTCTCGATGTCGATGAGCGACAAGGGGGTCTCCCTCGGGACGAGAACCAGGCGGCGTCTCTCCTTGAGGGCGACCGCGGCGGCCCTGAGGAGGAGGTTGTCCGAGTACCCAGTGGCCACTCCGCCGAGAGTCTTCATGCTGCATGGGACCACGGCCATGCCGTCCGTCCGGAAGGACCCGCTCGCAATCTTAGACGTGATGTCGTCGAAGCGATGGACCTCCGTTGCAAGCGCTTCGACCTCTGCGAAATCGAAGTCGGTCTCGAGGCGGATCGTCTCCTTCGCCGCGTCGGAGATGACCAGGTGGGTCTCCGCGCCGACATTCCTAAGTGCTTCCAGGGTCCTGACCCCGTAGGCGGCGCCGCTTGCGCCTGACATGCCGATGACGAGCCGCACGTTGGTCTCACCCCGTGGCCGCCTTAAGTCCGTTTGGTGTCGCGCCCGGCTGTGACAACAGATTCATGCACTTCGGGCACCTCCGACGACGAGTTCCAAGCGACTATGGATGAGGTCGTGGGTCGTGACTGACAGAAGTCTCTTCGCGGGTCTTGCGGGGCAGCTGAACCAGGAGGGGCGCGACGTCAAGATGTTCTGCCACACCCAAGCCGAGAAGGACGTCGGCACTTGCTTCTTCGAGAAAGTCGACAGGTGGGATGTCTTTCAGTCTCAATCCTGAGCATCTTCGCGTCTTGAGCATCCGAGTCCCACACACTGTCCCGCTTGCACCTGAATTACCTACTACGAGGCGCACGTGGAGTTTCGTCCTCTACTTCAATTCAAGCACATTCCCTGGTCGCACGATTCTCCTTTGTCTTAGCAGGTCGGCGTCTCCTTAGTGTTGTCTGTACAAAGGACCGATCAGAGATTGCGGTCGTCCGACTGAAGTCGGGCAAATGGCAATGTAATGGGGAACTAGATTCCATACCCGACTCGCGCTGAGTACTCTCCAGTTGTTGGGCACCCATGTCAGAGTCAGTCCACGCTTCAACCAAGGCGTTAGGAGATGCGGATTCACTCTCCGCCCTGTCGAGGTGAAGGAGGCCCTCAAGACACCCCAGCGCTAATGAGCGGCATTGCTCGGCCGGTCGAAGGAAGTCGACAGTGTGAGCTCTCCCCCGAAGGACGTCAAAGGATTACACCTGATTTTGGGAGCGCCCAACATCAAAGATGAAGGCAGAAAGGCGCCCATTCAACGACCCAGACTTGAATGCATCAGTATAGTGATGCGTTCCTTCTCCTGAGTGAGTCCTGAGAATGGTATCGTCTCTATCGAAAGCGCTGAACACTGTGTCAACGGACTTGAAACCTTGCAATTTCAGGAACCGGCAGAATTCCTCCGGCCTCCCGTATTCAGCGGTTGCGAGAATCAACAGTTTCTTGGCGCCTGATCTTCTTACGAATTTGATCATCACGTCGAGTGCAAAGGCCTGCATCTTGGACTGCGGCATGGCCACATACGCTAACCCCCCTGCCTCCCAGGTGTCCATGAGAATGGCAGGCTCTCCTCGTGAGGTTCCAGCGTAGAAGGTTGCAGCCGCCACCGGCTCCGCAAGCCCCTGGACGTAGAAGTGCACGAGGGTGGTTTGGGGATCCATCATGAAGAGAGGCATTTCAGACTTCTGTTCTCCATTCGGCAGGAAGATGCAACATCTTAGCATCTCGCTGTCATACAAGTCGTTCGGTAGTTTCCGTTCCCACACCTTCGCGTTGACTCTGGCACCTTTGAAGGTCACAGTGCCTCCGTACTTCATGATCTTGGTGAGTGTCTCGATGTTGCTTAGAATCTCCTCCGCGGCCCTGGGAAGCTTCGAGGGTGTGCAGTTCTTCAGAACTTCTGTCTTAATAGTACTCAAGACCCTCTCTGCAGAGGCTTGACTTCCATTGATTGAATCTTCGTAGTCCTTAGCGATGTCATGATAAAGCCTCCCAGGCGAGACGCCTGGAATGCTAAATTTCGGCAGAGTGTTGTTCGCCTTGCTCCCTGTTACACTCTTGACAATCGAGGCGAGAGATCCTCTCCAGTCGGTGGTGTAGTGGGCGTCCGCTTCACTGTGTGCAATCTGTATTCCACTTGCCACATAGAAATCGACGTCCAATCCTGACTTCTTCATCATAGCAATCACTGCCGCTGTCGTTGGATCCGTGAAGATCCACCTACTGATGCTTCCAGACTCTCGGCACTTCTTCAGGAGGAACTCAGCGCTCGTCATGGTCTTGACGTCACCAAGGAATCTGACAGCGGTCTTGATGGAACTCAGACTTCTTACATCCCTTAGTCCTGTCAAGTCGCGGTAGATCATTTGCCGGACCCGTACGAGTCCGCCGTTCACGAGAGCATCTGCATAGTCTTGTCTACCTACGTTAATCATGTCGCGTAGAAGCGCCAGCAGTTCGACTTTGTCTTCCAAACCCAGTCTCCTTCCGAGGACCTTCTTCGCGTAACCGTCGAATGCCTCTGTTTCGGTCCATCTTACAAAGAGTATCGAAAGTATGTCTCGCTTCATCTTGACGTTCTCGCTCCCGTTCAGCCCTGCAACATAGTCCAGAAGTTTGCCGACGCTCCCATCACTCATCCAGATGGCATACTTGTTGACGACACATTCATCGAGTGTGGTTTCGATACACCATCCCAAACTCTCGAGAACCTCACTCGCAACATCCTTGGGATACCTAGTGAACGCCCCGATCACGAAATCTGAAAGATACAGCTTCGCAGCCTTCCTCACAGCCTCAGAATCTCTTCTCGATTCTGCAATCCACTTCAGGTCTTCGAGAACATCCTGTGCGAGGTCGAGGTCGCAGGACTCCTTTATCAGTCTGAACCTCTCCTGCACTTCTAGGAGTTGACCGGTAATCGTCACATCATCAGTGAGCGCCTCGATGTCTCTCGTGCAAACTTCCAATGCTTCTTGAGATGGATCTCTTGCCTTATTGTCTCCGTTCGACCGACTTCTCCGAAGGAAGTTCGTAATGTTTTCCTTTAAGTCTTTCTTGACAGGCCAAGCCGCAGTTAGTCTTCAGACAAAGGACGAGGTCGACTCTCAAGGCGAGTTCGATCGAGACCAGCATGACGCGCCCCCCTTGCGAGGAACAGTATTTGAGACTCCGGACTCGTTCAGGAGTGGGCGCAACAGGACCAGCACAGATGAGACCGGATTATGGGGCCTTTGCACGCCCGCTTCCGAAGCAGAGTTGAGCCCATAACCATTCCCATTTGTTTCCGCAGGAGTTTGCACCAATCATGCCATCGATCGAGCGGGAATTGCATCCATGGCAGTTCAGTCCTAGGGGAGTGTCGCGGAGAGCGAGGGAAGGTTCGAGCTCCTTGCCTTTGGAGCCAGGTCAGCTCAATAAGGTGTACAAGTGCACTCCACCGCTACGAGTGGTATGATGAAGAAGCCTCAGGAACAACCATGGAGTTCGGAGTGGCTCCCCGTGTCATTAGCAATAGGCTTCTTCCTTGCGAGTGAGTCATTGCTGCTAGGATTGGAGCGCGTGATCATGGTACTGTTTCAGTGTGGAGGCAAGGAACTCAAACGCGTTTGACGCAGGCGATTCGAATGCCGTGACATCCTCATGGTCCCTTGCCCATCAGGTAGCCATCCCCTCCATCTCCATAGTACCCTGGAAGGGATTTGATGACCCCGAAACCTACCCGCTTGTATAGGGATATCGCTCGTCCATTGGAGCTGGCAACTTCAAGCACGCACTCGTGTACCCCTTCGGCACGAAACGCGTCGATGAGGGTCTCACAAAGCCTTCGTCCTACGCCGAGCCCCCTGTATCCCGGCTCTACTGCGAGTGAATCAACCTCCCCCTTCCCGTTTCTGGCATATCCCATTACATAACCCACAATCTCTCCACCGACTCTTGCCACAAGAATCGTGCACTGGTCATTTCTGCATCCCTTCTCGAACGTAGAGGCGGGATATGCAGTACCCGGTTCGAAGCAGAATTTCTCGACTTCGGTGATGCGCTCGAGGTCTTTCGGGATCATCAAGTCCACTTGGAGTTGCAACTCATCTTGGAGGAACTCACGAATCTCATTACCGGTGAGATGAAGCACTCTGTTCTCCTTGCCTTCAGAATCCCGCTCACTCCTGTTAACATCACCCTTCTTCGCCGCCGTCTTCGCATCTCTTTCCACTAGCTCTTGTCGGACTATCTTATCGTGCAGTCTCTCGAACATGTCGAAGTAGGTAGGGTCGTCGTACTCCACACGAGCCCACTTGATGTAGGCTTGCAGCGCTGCCCAATACCTCACAATCCAATATCCCTTCTCGTTCCATACGTAATCTACGGTAGTAAGTCCATTCTCCACGAGTAAACCGAAGTCCTCGAAGTATCCTAAGACTTCGTCAGCCTCATTCTCGAACCTATCAAACTGTGACGCGTGCATGAGCAAGTGTCTTGCGAGGCGACTTCGAGCGCTCCTAACTTCCTGAGACTCGAACCTGTCGTTCTCGTCGCGAACATATTCAAATGCCGAAGTGTTTCTCGCCCCCTTGATTTGAATGAAGATGAAGAGCAGGGTGACTATGGTTCCAAGAGCAGAAATCATTGCCCAGAAGGTTGGAGAACCGATGACCTGTCCCAACAGACCTCCTGACCCCAAGTCCAACACGAACAAGCCGTGCCCGTGCCCACAATCCCACGGCCAGTGAAAAGCCTTCCGCTTTGTGACAGTGTCACAGTACTCTATGACGTAGGCAAGGTCGAATCACTCGAGCCGTGCCAAGATAGGGACTTGCGCGCAGGCACATTCTGCATCAGTTTGGAGGGAATTGCACTTTGCAACAAACACTCATGAATTCGGCTGAAGGACCGGGTCTCCAACTCGATGACACTGAATGACACCGACTCAGGGTGGTCATGAATAGCTCAGCTCCTCCCGCTAGAAGGCAGCCACTCCAAGCACCGCGGCCATGCTGTCCTCATCCTTCTCAAGGCCCGACTTTGGGAGGCGTCTATGCCAACGAGCCCGAACAGAGAGTGACAGACCGCTGCGCCGCAAAGGGCTTGGGGAAGCCGGAGTGGTCAAGGGGACTGGGCGCCCAAATCTAGCCGTCATCAAGAACGCCTACCAGAGCATCTGAAGTGTCATGATTCCAATCGCGTTCCAGAAGGGCAATTTGGGCAGCTGATGGGCTTGCGAGAGCGAGCTGCTGCTTGGTTGGGGCTTCATCTTACAGACATCCAAATGTCACGCCCCGACGCCTCACTGCCGCTAGGGTGCGGTACGAGACGAGGACCACGATCAGGACCTGAATGACGGAGCCTGCCACGAAGATGGTCGAGGGGACCAGCTGTCCCTCCTGGATGAACGCCCAGTGCGCCGACTCGGTCAGGGAAGAGCTCAAGCCCAGGACCGAGAGCACCAAGCCGAGGTAGTACGACGGCACCGGTCTCACGAACGTGAGGACGCTGTCCAGTACGAATAGGACCCAGCCCACCGACACGGTATCGAACACAGCGGCCGGCACGAGGGGCTGGATCTCGAAGAGCAGTCCCACCCCAAGCACGGTCGCCGATAGGATCAGAGCCTGCACGGTCCGGCCGACGCTGTCCAAGGTGCCCTGCTACTCTTGCACCTTGCGCAGGGACTCCCCTTTCGTCGCCGTGACCCTCGACTGCCTTGAGGTGAGGAGACGCTTCATCTTCGGCCCCAGGGCGTCGAAGACCTCCACGAGGTCGTATCCAGACTCGCTGAAGGCGTGCCTGTCCTTGGGGGTGTAGACCTCCACGGAGACCTCGTAACGCGCGTGGTCCTTGGAGGCCTTCTTCGACTTCACGACCGCCCTGATCTCCTCGACGAACGGGAAGGCGCGGCAGAGCTCAGCCGAGAGCCGCTCGAACTTCATTTTCGCCTCGACCGCCTCGGTGGGCTCCTCGGGGAGCCCGACGATGTAGAAGGGAGGGTCCTTGGACTGGATAGGAGGCATGGACGGCTCGGCCGAACCGTCGCGTGCGGTTATTATGGGTTCTGTAGACCGCCGGGGGAAGCAGCCTAGACACCGAGGAGCTTGGGGAGGTCGGTTATCGAGCGGATGACAGCGTCGGCGCCCTCGGCCCTCAGCCCCTCCTCGGAGTAGTTGCCTGACGCCACCCCCACGGCCCTCACCCCGGCCTCCTTCGCGGCGATTATGTCGTAGCGGGAGTCCCCGACATACACGACCTCGCCCTTCGGTATGCCCAGTACGGACACGGCCATGGCCAGGCCGTCGGGCCTCGGCTTCATCATCTCGACGTCGTCCCTGCAGAGGACGAACTCGAAGCAGTCACTGAGGCCCCCCCTGGCGAGGATCTCGGTGGCCGCCAGCCTTCCGCTGTTTGTCAGGACGCCGAGGCGCAACCCTCTGGTGCGGAGGTAGTCCAGGGTCTGCCGCGCCCCGGGAAACGGAGTTGCGGTCCTCCCTGTCTCCACCTCCGAGGCGTCGAGGATTCTGTAGATGGCATCTCTAGCTTCGCTGAAGTCGGCCCTGACTCTCCCCGACGCGGCCTGCTCCCTAGCCGTCTCTATCAGGCTCTGGGTGGGGGTCGACGGGCCGAGCCCCGATGTGTCGAAGCCCCGCCTCGAGAGTTCGGCGATGATGGCGAGCCTGGTCCCCACCACGTCGAACTTGAATGCCACAAGGGTCCCGTCGACGTCGAAGACCACGGCGGCGGGCTTCGCGCTCAAATCTTCTTCTTGGAGAACAGAATCAGTATGGCCAGTCCCGCCAAGCCGATGGCGACTATGAGTATGGCGATGGCCTCGACGGTGTTGCCGCTTGTCTCAAGGGCAGGGAGCGGTAGTTGCAACCCGGGAAGGAATCGGGCCAGGTTCTTATTTATCCCTTCCCCGGCGGGCGGAACAGTCCCTCCTTCCCTGCCTCTTCCAAATCGTTAAGTAATTTGCTCCCCTGCGAGTGTGCATGAAGCCGCGCCTGACGTGCTACGGCGGCGTCGGCGAGATCGGTGGGAACAAGTTCCTGCTGGAGGACGGCGGCTCGAAGGTCCTGCTGGACTTCGGGACAGGCTTCTCCGACGGGGACGAGTTCTTCGAGGGCCTGATCCAGCCGAGGCAGGTGAACGGGGCAGGGGACCTGTTCGAGTTCGGCCTCCTCCCTGAGATAGGCGGCCTCTACTCCGAGAAGGCCCTGCAGAACACCAGTCTGAAGCACAGGGCCCCCGAGGTCGACGCCGTGGTCATTTCCCATTACCACTGGGACCACATGGGGCGCGTGGAGCACGTCGACCCGGACATCCCCGTCTACTGCGGCGAGACGACGGCTCTCATCCACGAAGCCAGCAGCGAGTCGTCGTCCTCCCCCCTCGACGGGCACCAGCTGAGGACGTTCAGGACGGGGAAGACCTTCGGCGTCGGCCCGATGAAGTTCAGGCCCGTGCACGTCGACCACTCCATCCCCGGGGCCTACGGGTTCGTCGTCGAGACGAGCGGGGGGACACTCGCCTACACCGGGGACTTCCGCTTCCACGGTAGGGCAGAGGCCATGACAGAGGACTTCGTCAAGGCCGCGGCCGACGCGGAGCCGGACCTGCTGCTCACTGAGGGGACGCGAGTGGCAGAGGGGGAGCAGGGAAAGAACCCGAGCGAGAGGTCGGTCCAGGAGGAGGCCAGGCGGGCGGTCGCGTCCAGCCGCAGGCTCGTGTTCTCGACCTTCAGGGGGAACGACGTGGACAGGGTCAACACCTTCCACGCGGCCGCCGAAGCCTGCGGGAGGCGCCTGGTCGTGTCAATGAGGACCGCGCTGCTGCTGGAGAAGCTGCGAGGGGACAGCGGGCTGAAGGTCCCGCGGGTCGGCAGAGACGTGGACGTGTTCCTGCGGAGGAAGAGGAGCGGCACCTTCGACGACAAGGACTACTTCCCGTGGGAGCGGAGGTTCATCGGGCACGGCGTGTCGGCGGCCGAGGTGAGGCGGGCGCAGTCCAAGACCTTCCTCCACCTGGAGGTGTGGAACTTCCCGGAGCTGATCGACATAAAGCCGGACGCCGGCGGGACGTACATCCACGCCGCCACCGAGGCGTTCAACGAGGAGGGCGAGCAGGAGGACGCGGCCGTGCGCAACTGGATCAACCATCTCGGGTTCAGCTACCGACAGATCCATGCGTCCGGCCACGCGCCCATGGAGGATGTCGGGAGGCTCGTCTCGGCGGTCGCGCCCAGGGCAGTGGCCCCAATCCACACCGAGCATCCGGAGCTCTTCCGCAGCCTCGTGAGTGGGAGGACGAAGGTGGTGGTCCCCGCAAAGTGCGCCCCCATGGGCGTCGCGCCCTCATGACAGATTAATACGCCGCGGCGCCGGGAAGGGCGACGTGCAGAGGGCCAAGTACGCGCCAGGCCAGTGGGATCTCAGCGACCTGCGCCCCGAGGGAGGGGCCGCGAGAGGGAGGGGAAGCGTCGAGGCCGCCAGGGAGAAAGCCGAGAGGTTCGGGAAGATCCGGCCACGGCTCCCGGGGTTCTCGGCACGGGACGTGGAGGCCGCGCTGACCCTCTACGAAGGCATAGCCGACGACATCTCCAGGGCGGCGGCCTGCGCCTACATGAAGCACTCCGCAGACACCGCCGATCAGAAGGCCAAGGCTGCCCTCGACGCCGCCGAGGAGCTGCGGGCAGAGGTCGACAATGCGGTGCTCTTCTTCAGGCTGTGGTGGACCGGGCTGGACGAGCGCAAGGCCAGGGCCCTGGCGCCGCGGAGCCCCGACCACAGGTACTTCCTCTCGTCGTGGAGGAAGCTCAAGCCGTACACGCTGGAGGAGAAGGTCGAGCAGGCCGTCAACATCAAGAACGTCACGGGGTTCTCCGAGTGGACCCACCACTACGACCAGATAGCGTCGGGGTTCACATTCACCCTCAGAGTCAAGGGGAAGCTGCTGAAGGACGAGAAGGGGAAGCCGAGGGTCACGGTGGTGGACGAGATGGCGCGGATGTTCCACTCCCCGGACCCTGCCGTCAGGGAGGCGTCCTACAGGACGGTCCTGGGCAGGTACGCCGAGAACGGCGGCGTCCTCGGCGAGGTGTACAGGACGATCGTGAGGGACTGGCGGAACGAGAACGTCAAGCTGCGGAACTACCCGACGCCGATCTCGCCCAGGAACCTTGAGAACGACGTCTCGGACGCCGCCGTGGAGAAGCTGCTCCAGGCCTGCAGGGACGACGCAGCTGTGTTCCAGGACTTTTTCAGGCTCAAGGCGAAGATGCTCGGAATGAAGAGGATGAGCAGGTACCACATCTACGCCCCCCTTGCGAGCAAAGAGAGGCAGGTGACCTACCAGGAGGCGGTGAGCACGGTCCTGGACGCCTACCAGGCGTTCGACCCGGGCGTCGCCGGGATGGTCAGGAACGTGTTCGAGCACAGGCACGTGGACGCGACCCCCAGGAAGGGGAAGAGGAGCGGCGCCTACTGCATGAGCGTCACCCCCGACGTGGTCCCCTACGTCCTCCTCAACTTCTCGGGGACGTCGCGCGACACCTACACCATCGCCCACGAGCTGGGGCACGCCGTCCACGACCAGCTGGCGTCCAAGCACTCGGTCCTCACCTTCCGGCCCCCGCTGGTCCTCGCCGAGACCGCCTCGGTCTTCGGGGAGATGATACTGTTCGACAGGTCCGTGCGGGAGGAGAAGGACCCCGATGTTCGCCGCTCCCTCCTCCTGGAGAAGATATCATCGCTTTACGCGACCATCGGGAGGCAGGCGTACTTCGTCGTGTTCGAGAACAGGGCCCACGAAGCCGTGGCCGAGGGGTCCACGGTCTCGGAGCTTTGCGACATCTACGCCTCGGTGCTGAAGGAGCAGTTCGGCTCAGCCGCGGAAGTCCCCGAGGAGTTCAAGTGGGAGTGGAGCTACATACCGCACATCTACCACACCCCATTCTACTGTTACGCCTACGCCTTCGGGAACCTTCTCAGCCTCGCCCTGTACGACGCATACCTGAGCGAGGGGAGGACCTTCGTGCCCAAGTACCTGAAGCTGCTCTCCTACGGCGGGTCCGGCGCCCCGGCTTCGATACTGAGCGAGGTCGGAATCGACATCGAGTCCTCGAAGTTCTGGCGCGGCGGGTTCGAGGTCGTCCGAAGGATGGTCGACGAACTCCGCAGGCTCTAGTCGGAAGCCAGAAATATCTCCCGCCCGCGTCTGCCGCGTTGAAGCTCGAAGAGGGGAAGCAGCTGGCCGACGCGGCCGTCACGAAGGCGTTGTCGGCGGGCGCGACCTACGCGGAGGCTAGGTTGCAGAACGAGCGCGCAAGGCAGTTCATCCTGAAAAACGGGGAGCCCCAGCCATCGATATTCGCGGAGAGTTACGGGCTGGGGATAAGGGTCATCGCCGGCGGGGCCCTAGGGTTCGCCGCCACCAACGAGATGGGTCCCCAGATGGTGGGAGACCTCGCCGAGAAGGCGGTGAAACTGGCGAAGGCCTCGGCACCTATCCTCAAGAGGAAGATATCGTTCGACTCGTCCAAGGGAGTCAGGAAGAAGTGGGCAGCTGAGGAGAGCCAGAAGATTGAGAACGGCGACGCAGCCTGGATGAGGAACATCCTGATGGACATCGACGGGAGGATAGCCAACGGGAAGGCGGGCGTCAAGCTCCCCGGTCGGGTCTTCGTGCTCTACTCCGACCTCGAGGAGAAGTACTTCGTCAGCAGCGACGGGGCGAGGGTCGAGGCCCGGATGCCGCGCATCGGCTTCTTCGGCTCGTTGACGGCCATGGAAGGGGGCGAAGCAGCCTCGCGGTTCATACAGCAGGGGGAGACAGGGGGCCTCGAAGTGGTGAAGCGCGTCAGGCTGGTCGAGAAGGTGGAGGAGGAAGCAAGGGTCATGGGGAAGGTCCTGAAGACGGCCGGGAAGCCCCCGACCGACACCGTAGACGTCGTGCTGAGCCCCGAGCTTTCGGGAATCGCGGCGCACGAGTCAGTGGGGCACCCGCAGGAGGCTGACAGGGTCCTCGGCAGGGAGGGGGCCCAGGCGGGTGAGTCGTACCTGAAGGCAGGCAGCCTGGGGCGCAAGATCGGCAGCTCTCAGGCGAACGTGAGCGACGACCCGACGCTGCTCCACTCGCTTGGCTACACGCCCATCGACGACGAAGGCGTGGCGGGCAAGAAGAGGAGGCTGATCAAGGACGGCGTGATCAACGAGTTCCTCCACAACAGGGCGACGGCGAAGCAGTTCGGGCTCACCAGCAACGGTGCGTCCCGGGCGGTGTCTTTCAACAGGGAGCCCATAATCAGGATGTCGAACACGTTCGTGGAGCCGGGGGACTACTCGACGGAGGAGCTCATCGGCGAGGTGAAGCACGGCGTCTACTTCAAGACCTTCACGGAATGGAACATCGACGACAAGAGGCTCAACCAGAGGTACGTGGCCCTCGAGGCCTACCTGATCGAGAAGGGGGAGGTCAGGGGGATGGTGAAGGCGCCGGTCCTGGAAATCACGACCCCGAGGCTGTGGGGGAGCGTGAAGGCGAGGAGCAAGCACATGGACTTCGTGGCCGCGGTCTGCGGGAAGGGAGACCCGCAGCAGGGGGCGCCCGTATGGACAGGGGGACCAGAGACTCTGCTTGCCGACATCAAGCTGGGAGCAAGGTGATAGCGTTGGACCTAGAAACACTGAACGAAACAGCAGTCGCCGCAGCCAAGAAGCTGGGCGCGGACGACACGGTCGCCCTCACGGCGCGGGTCAACGACCGGATGATCCGGTTCGCCAACAACTCGGTGACGACGGCGAACCAGATCGAGGAGGCGGAGATGACCGTCTACCTCGCCCACAGACGCAGGAGGGCCATAGCCTCGACGTCCAACCTCGACCAGCCCAGCATCAGGAGGTTCGTAGGGGAACTGTTCGAGTCTCTGAAGGGCCTCCAAGAGTCGGAATACGTGCCGCTCCCTGACAGGGCCACGAAGTACAGCCCGAGTCCCCTGGGGTTCGACCGGAAGATCGCAGCAGCGGGTGCGGAGCTCCCCGAGCTAGCAAAGGTGGCCATCGCCTCGTCGCTGGCGGCCGGGGGGAAGAGGTCCGCCGGCGTGATCGACGCAGGGGAAGTGTCCACTGCCATACTCACCTCGACCGGGACCGTGGGGACGGACTCCGGGGCCTCGATAACCCTGAACATCCGATCCTTCGCTGAGAAGGACGCCAGCGGCCACGGCCTCAGCTGCTCGTCGACCATGGCAGGGTTCGACCCCGAAGAGGCGGGGAGGAGGGCGGGCGGCGACGCGAAGAGGATGAAGAACGCCAAAGAGCCGGAAGGGGGGCCCTACCAGGTGCTCCTGAGCCCGACGGTGGCTTCAAACCTCGTGGAGACCGTCGGGTACTCGGCCTCGGCCTTCTCCGTAGACACCGGGACCTCCTACCTGGTCGGGAAGCTCGGGAAGAGGGTGGCGTCCGAGGCGTTCAGCCTCACTGACCACGGCACCGTGAAGGGAGGGCTAGGAGGGAGGGTCTTCGACGACGAAGGAGTCCGGACAGGGTCAACGCGGCTGGTCAAGGACGGCGTGCTCACGACCTACCTCCACAACCTCACCACGGCAAGCAAGTGGAAGGCGGAGAGCACTGGCAACGCCGGGCTCGTCGAGCCCCACGGGTGGAACTTCGAGGTGGGCGCGGGGGACTCCTCCTATGAGGAAATGGTGAAGGAGATGAAGAGGGGAATCATCCTCACTAGCAACTGGTACACCCGGTTCAAGAACTACAGGACGGGCGAGTTCTCCACAGTGCCCAGGGACGGGGCGTACCTTGTGGAGAACGGCCGGGTGAAGCAGCCCCTGAAGGGGATGCGCGCGGGGGACGACCTCCAGAGGATGTTCTCGTCGGTCAAGCTCCTGTCGAAGGCCAGGGAGTGGATCCAGTGGTGGGAGGTCGACACACCAACACTCTGCCCCTGGATGCTCATCGACGGGGTCAAGATAACGAGGGCCTACGAGTAGGGCTCCAAGGCGCGAGCGCGATGGTGCGCGGCCCCCCGCTGGCCCCGTTCCCCGAAGGCGCCATGGCAGGATGAGGCGGCCCTTCGAAGTAGCCGTCATGCACGACTTCTTCGTGGACAGGCTGGTGGGCGTGAAGAGGGTCTCGGCGCTGACGAGGACCGTCGCGACGAAGGCCGCCCTCGGGGGAGGAGGAGTCCACGGAGTCCCCCAGCAGGACGTGAGAGGCGGCAACGCCGTGAACCTGGCCCATGCCCTGGCCAGGCTCGGCCTGCGGACGCTGCTGATAACCCACAGCGACCCGTCTCACGAGCGCCTCCTCAGGGACCCCTTCGAGGGCCTAGACGCCGAGGTCAGGGCGAAGCCGGGCCGCGCAGGCCTGACGGTCGCAGTTGAGGGGGAGGTCAACGTGATGCTGGGGGACGCGGGCGGGGCCGGGGACTTCGGGCCGGAGCGCCTGGACGGCGAGGACTGGCGGGCGCTCAGGGGCGCCAGGGTGGTCTGCTCCGTCAACTGGGCGGCAAACCGGAAGGGGACCGAGCTCCTGGCGAGCCTGAAGCGCAGGCTCGGGGAGTCCAAGACAGTGTTCCTCGACCCGGCAGACTTCCGAGACAGACTGGGGGACTACCGCGCGTTGCTGGCCAGGCTGGAGGCAGGCGGGATGGCGGACTGGGTGAGCCTGAACGAGCACGAGGCGGCCGGAACGGCGCGGCTACTGGGCGCCGAGGCGAAGGGGCCGGAGGGACTCTGCCGGGCCCTGGCGAAGGAGCTAGGGGTCAGCCTGGACGTGCACACCGAGACCGGGTCTTTTACCAGCGACGGCAGCGAGGAGGCTTCGTTCAAGAACAGGACGGTGGCCCCGAGGAGGCTCACGGGCGCCGGAGACGTCTGGAACGCCGCGTCCATCTACGGGAGGCTGAGGGGCATGGGAGGCGCCGAGAGGCTCAGGTTCGCCCATGCGGCAGCGCTCCTGTACATCAGGGCCCCGGAGCCGCTCCCCCCTGCCCTCGACGACGTCCTCGGGTCGCTCGGCTGACTACTTCTCGAGCATCCGTGAAAACGTCCACGAAACGGTGCTGAGGATCTCGTTGAGCCTAGCCTTATCCCTATAGTTTTCGACCATCAGTTTGGAGATGGCACCGTTCGCCTCCTCGACGTCAAACCGGAGCTCCGAGCCCTTTGCGAGCTTGCCATGGGAGACCAGGTCTGCGTCTGCGTCCTTCATGCCCTGGAGAATCTTGCCAAGGAGGAACGACTTGAAGGGGGGCGTCGCCGACTTCAGACCTACCCCCTCGACGGGCTCGATGGAGACGCCGTCGGCGGTGACCACGGCCCTGGCCAGCACCTGACTTCCCTTGTCCCTCCTGAGCTCCCGGACGTCTGCGGCCTCCTTCGCCGCCGACATCATCTCGTTGGCGGACCTGAAGGTGGACGCCCTGAGAGTCGCGTCGACGTACCCCAGAGAGTCCCGGAGCCTCTCAATCTCCTCTTCCAGCTCCGCTATCTTCCCTTCGAGCCAGAGCTTGTGCTCGGCGGCCTTCTTGACCTCCTTTTCCTCGGGGTCCAACAGCCCTCGTCGGTTCGCTGTCGCTAAAAACGTTAATCGCGCGACGGCTCTGGCCGGAGGACCGGGCTGAAACTAAACCGTGGGCGCCCCTACAGCCTGCGGATGATGGCCTTGGCCATGTCCTTGGTGCCTGCCTTGCCGCCCAGGTCGTAGGTCAGGGACTTCCCCTCCTCCATCACCCCGAAGGTCGCGTCGAAGATCGCCCTCCCGGCCTTCTTCTCGCCGAGATACTCCAGCATCCATGCAGCCGAGAGCACCGTGGCCGTGGGGTTGACCTTGTCCTGCCCCTTGTACTTCGGGGTGCTGCCGTGGGCCGGCTCGAACATGGCGTAACTGTCGCCGAAGTTCCCTGAGTAGACCATGCCGATGCTCCCTATCAGGCCGGACGCTTCCTCGGAGAGTATGTCCATGAAGAGGTTGGTCCCGACTATGACGCTCTGGTCGAACCTCTGTGGGTTTTTCACTAGCTGCTGGGCGAAGTTGTCGATGAAGAAGTCCTCGAGCTCAACGTTCGGGTGCGCCTTGGCCACCCCCCTGACCGAGTCAAGGAACATGGTGTCCGTGATCTTCAGGATGTTCGCCTTGGAGATCGCGACAACCTTCCTCCAGCCGCGCCTTTCCGCCTCCTCGAATGCGAACCTGGCGACCTTGGTGGACTTGTCTCGGGTGACGAGCCTGATTGCAATGGACACGTCCTCGGACAGCTTGTGTTCGAGGCCCGCGTAGAGGCCCTCGGTTCCCTCTCTTACAAGGACGAAGTCGACGTCCCCCAGCGGGCCGGTCTGCCTCGGGAAGGTCTTGACGGGCCTAACGTTCGCGTACAGGTTGAACCTCTGCCGGATGCTCACGGCGACGCTCCTCGGAGTCCCGGGCGTGGGAAGGGTGGTCGTGGGGCCCTTCAGGCAGCAGTCTGTCTCCTCGAGCGTCTTCCATGTCTCGTCCGGGAAGAAGCTGGGTCCCCCGTTCTTCTCCCACCACTCAGAGCCCGCCTCGCAGGGGATGAACTCGGCCTTGGTCCCTGCCGCCTTCAGCACCGAGAGGGCTGCGTCAATCAGTTCCGGCCCGGTGCCGTCCCCCTTTATGACCGCGACTTTCTTCAAAGTTGGACGGCCGTTTCTGGGGTCGTTCAAAAACGCTTCTCTGGGCCTAGCCCTCGATCCGGAAGCCCTTCGCTCGCCTAGGCCTCACGCGTTCAGTTGTAACCGAGTCCACCCGGGCGCGCGGCGGGCCGTGCCTGGCCCACTCGACCACGTGGAGGACCTTCTCCTCCTCTCCCTCGAGGAAGGCGTGGACTGAGCCGTCGGCCACGTTCCTGACCCACCCCGAGACCCCTCTGGTGGCGGCCTCGTTGGCCATGGAGGCCCTGAAGAACACGCCGTGGACGAGGCCGGTGACCCTGACTTTGACGGCGATTACGACCGAGCCTCAGCGCCTCCCCCGGCCGCGGACAGAGCCAATCATGCGCAGCCGCGGCTTCTCTCCGTCAACCGATAAATACTGCGTGGCCCTTTTCCCCACTGCATGCCAGGAGGCCCCGTGGACCTCGCGAAGGTACAGGAGGGGTTCGCGAAGATAATCGACCCGGAGCTCGGGAGGCCCATAACGGAGATGAAGCTCATCGACAAGCTCGAAGCGGAGGGGAGCCTGGTGAGCGTCGAGTTCCACCTGACAGCGCCTTTCTGCCCGCCCGTCTTCGCCCTGAAGATCGCCAGCGACATCAAGGCGGCCGTCCTGGCAGTCGAAGGGGTGAGCGAGGCCAAGGTGACGCTGAGGGGGCACTACCTCTCCGACGCCGTGAACAAGCAGGTCAACAAGCCCCAGGCGCCCAAGTAACGAGTCTAGCACGCGAGAAGGGACGAAAGGATATAGAGAGCCAGCGGCGACTATAGAGTCATGGACGCTCGCAAAGTGCTCGAGATGGGCGGCGGGACCCTCCTCGTGTCGATCCCGAAGGAGTGGGCCAGGAGGAACGGAGTGAAGAAGGGAGCAACCATGGCAGTCGACGAGCTCTCGGCGAGGAAGCTGATCCTGCGGCCCCTGGAAGACGTGGCAGAGAAGCCGAGGGAGATTGAGATCGAGTACCCGGGGGAGGACCTCAGCGAAGTGATGAACGACCTGACAGGCGCATACCTGCTCGGCTTCGACGTCATCAAGATCGTCGGGAAGAAGGTGATAACGCGGGAGGACAGGGCGGCCCTCAAGGCGATCATGGCGCGGATGGTAGGGCTGGAGATAATGGATGAGGACTCGAAGAGGGTGACGGTCCAGTTCCTGCTCGAGTCCTCGGCCATCGTGCCTGAGAAGATAGCGAGGAGGATGTCGAGCATCCTCGACGGGATGCTGAAGGACATCGCGGAGGGGCTGATGAAGAAGGACTCGAAACTCCTGGCGTTGGTGGCAGAGCGGGACGACGAGGTGGACAGGCTCTACTTCCTCCTGGTGCGCGCCATCAGGGCCGCCATAATGCGCCCCGAAATCGCCGAGGGGTACGGCCTTTCGCCTGTCGACGTCCTGGACTACAGGGTTCTTGCCAGCTTTCTCGAGAGCGTGGGGGACGCTGTTTCGGAGCTCTCGGAGACCCTCCACCGGTCAGAGGGGTCACGGCAGCTCTCCCGCGAGCTTGCGGCCTGCGTCCTCCGCCTCAAGGAGATGAACGACCTGGCGACCCAGGCTTTCATCGCCCGGCGGGCCGGGCGGCCGCGGTCGATTAACATGACGGTCAACAGCCTCGCCAACGACATGAGCAGGGACCTGGGCAGGATCGCCCAGCTCCCCGCGGCCCAGGGGGCGTCCATGGCCGAGAAGCTGGGAACCCTCGAGAGGGTCAGCAAGCTCCTCGTGGACGTCTCCGACCTAGCGGTCTTCACGCAACCCGTTGCGTGACTACGCCAGCCCGTTGGCCCCGACGGCCCGACGGACTTGGAAGAGATCGCACGGGGCGCCGGGCCCGCTGCTGGGCATGCCTCGGGCCGCGCTTGAGCGTCATAGCCGGTCACGGACCAACGGGGTCAGATTCTATCGAGAAAGTTGGATTTCCTTCGACTTCAGGGCCAGGAGTACGGCGAACATCGCCACCGAGAGGACGACGACCACCGTGAGCAGGTAATTGATTGGTATCAGGAAGTGCTGGCCCTCGCCCACACCAACAAGACTGAGCGCGGTGATGACCGCGATGCAGATGTCGAGCACCAGGGACGCGTATGCGAGCCTGTCGAGGGCCTTCCTCACCTTCGACGTGTTCACCGACATCGGAAGCGGACTGAACTGGTATCCGATTTAGGTTCTTCCGTCACGAGGGGCCTCCGACCAGCTTCAAACAAGGTGACCCACCTACCCTGAAGGAGGCGATGGGCGGGAGCCTAGGTTCTGGCTAGCCTGACTCCCACTGCCATCGCGGCAAGGCCGAACGCGCCGAGAATCGCCGTCCGTGTGATGTATCCTGGGGAGAGCACGCCCCCCGTAACCAGGAAATAGACGTCTCCCACTGCCGCAGTGAACAGAGCCGCCCCAAAGATGGCGGCCAAGACGCCTGCTGCCTTCATGAGACTCGCTTTGTTCGATCCGGCCGCTTCTATTAAGGCGGAGCCACATTCCGAAGAAGCCTAAGCTGGAGTCGCTCCCGCGAGTAACAGAACCTGCCCCGATTTGGGAGAGTGGAGCAGAACTTCCGAGGCCTCAAGACGCCAGACAGCCCCATTCTCGCGGGCTACCAGATTCACCACAACTACATCAGGCCGCATGAAGGACTTGGAGGCAAGACCCCCGCCGAGGCCTGTGGAATCATAGTCGAGGGGGCCAACAAGTGGCAGACGATAATCCAGAACGCGAAGCACGCTCAGACTGAAAGGGAGGCGCGGGCGTGGATGTCCGGGTCACAGGCCGCGTATGGAGTAGTTCCCGTTGAAGACCGCGCCTATCCCAAACGCCCAATCAGTAGTGGAGGCTTGATGATACGTCGTGTCTGTCAGTGGGGTTCCCCCATGTGGGAAGAAGAGGGTGCTATTGGAAACAAGGAATTGGGTGCAGAAGTGGGGAGGCTCGTTGTTGTGGCCGAAACACACGGGGTAAGTATGAGGCACCGTGACGAAGGGCACGAAGAAAAGGAAAGCGAGGGCCGCGACCATGCCCACGAGGGCTATCTTGGTCCGAGTCCTCATGACTCGGCCCGGGGCAGCCAAACTCTTACGCATTCCGGCCCATTTGGAGAACGCGAGCCGTGTCCCGCGAGTATCCAGCGAGAACTATGTCCCGCCAATTACACAGAACCTGTCCTCACAATACTTAATTACGGACGCCCTTCACTTGATATATGCCGAAGTACCTTTTCGTCACGGGCGGAGTGATGTCGGGCCTCGGCAAGGGCATCACCACATCCTCCGTGGCCAAGCTTCTCGAGCTCTCCGGGATAGACGCGACCTGCCTGAAAATCGACCCCTACCTGAACTTCGACGCCGGGACCATGAACCCCATCACCCACGGCGAGGTGTACGTCACCGACGACGGCGGCGAGACCGACATGGACCTGGGGACCTACGAGCGGTTCCTGAACAGGAACATGTCCAAGGCCAACAACATCACGACCGGCCAGATCTACAAGAAGGTGATCGACGACGAGAGGCACGGGAGGTTCCTGGGCAAGTCGGTGCAGATCATTCCGCACATCACCGACGAGATCAAGAGGAGGATAAGGGAGCTGGCCACAGACTCGAAGGTCGACGTCCTGGTGGTCGAGTGCGGCGGAACAGTAGGGGACATCGAGAGCCTCCCGTTCCTCGAGGCGTTCAGGGAGATGAGGATGGAGGACGGGCCGTCCAAGACCCTCTTCCTGCACGTCAGCCTGGCCCCCGAGCTCTCGGTCGTGGGCGAGATGAAGACCAAGCCGACCCAGCACAGCGTCCAGGAGATGAGGAGGATCGGGCTCCAGCCGGACATCCTCGTGATAAGGGGGTCGAGGGCCCTCCCCAAGGAGGCCAAGGAGAAGATCTCCCTGTTCACCAGCGTGCCCGTGGAGAGCGTGATTTCCAACCCCGACGCCGAGTCGATCTACCAGGTCCCCAAGCTGCTCGAGGACCAGGGCGTCCTCGCCCCCATCCTGAGGCAGTTCGGGTTCGGCGCACGCCCGAGCATGGCGAAGTGGAACGCCGTCGCGGAGCGGTTCACAGACAGGGCCAAGGTCGTGCGGATAGCCATGGTCGGGAAGTACGCGAGCCTCTCGGACAGCTACGTGAGCGTCAACCAGGCCCTGATGCACGCCTGCGCCGTCAACGACGCCCGCCCCGAGATAGACTGGATTGAGTCGGAGATGATTGAGGAGGACGGGTCCAAGCTCGGAATACTCGACGGATACGACGGCGTCGTGATACCCCAAGGGTTCGGGAGCAGGGGCGTGGAAGGGAAAATCGCGGCGGCCAACTACGCGCGGGAGCGGAAGATCCCGTTCTTGGGGCTCTGCTTCGGCTTCCAGCTTGCCAGCGTCTCATTCGCGAGGCACGTCCTCGGGCTGGACAAGGCGAACACGACCGAGGTGGACCCGAAGACGCCTCACCCGGTGATCGACCTCCTCCCCGAGCAGAGGAAGGTGTCGGACCTGGGCGGGACCATGAGGCTCGGGGGCCACGACATCCTGCTGAAGAGGAAGAGCAGGGCGTACCAGATCTACGGGAAGGCGCAGATACGCGAACGCCACAGGCACAGGTTCGAGCTGAACCAGAGGTACCTGAAGCGCTTCGAGGATGCCGGCATGCACTACGTCGCGTTCAGCGACGGCGGGCGGAGGGCCGAGATAATGGAGCTCGACGGCCACCCGTTCTACATGGGGACCCAGTACCACCCGGAGTACGTCAGCAGGCCGGAGGACCCGGAGCCCATCTACGTGGCCTTCATCATGGCCGCAGCCAAGGTCAGGAAGTAGGAGGCGGCGCCGGCCCCGGAGCCGGCCGCCGGCCGGCAGAGTAGGCCTTCGACACCTTGAGCGCGAGGTCCACTGCCCCGGCGGCGTCCTCAGCGAAGAGGTACAGGTTGGGCTCGATGCCCGCGCCACCGAGGTCCACCAAGACGTCGAAGCCTTCGCGCCAGGAACGGAGCTTCGACTCGAGGGCGTTCACGGTCAGGTCCCCGGGGGCAGCGCGCGGGTAGCCCCCGACCGTAAGCGGCCTGAGCCCGAGCCTCCTGACGACCCCCGCCATTCTTCCGTCGTACCGTAGGTTGACGCAGGCTCGCAGCCGTGGGCGCCGCGTCCTCACGAGCAGCAGGACCCTGGAGAGGTGGTTCGAGGCCCCAGGCTCCGGCGGGAGCATGGCCTTGGGCCTCCCCCTAACCCTGACAATCCTCCCTGGGACTGCGACCACGTCTGCGGAGGTCTTCGCATCGCCCACGGCGAGCGCAACATTCACCGAGACTTCGGGCATGGCGGACGCGAAGTCGGGGGTGGCCTCGAGCCTCTTCACGGCCTCGGAGACCTCCGAGAGGGCCTCCGAGAACGCGGTCCCGTGCTTGCCGAAGCTCCTGACGCACACGTCGCAGTCGACCAGAGCCGGGTGGAGGCTCCTGTGGCGCGGGCACACGCCTCCGCTCCCGAGCAGCCCGGTCCAGAGCGTGGAGAGTGTCCCGACTGCGTCCACCGCGCTCCTTTTCACGTCCTCGGCGAGAAGGGCGGCGTACCTCCCGGCGTCCTCCGAGCTGAGTGACAGGGCCGAAAGTGCGGCGAGCGATCTGCGGGAGTCCGACGCAAGGTAGAGGCTGACCGAGGCCTGGGTGACGCCGAGCAGCGAAGAGATCCTGTTCTGGGACAGCCCCTGCGACCTGAGCTCCCTGGCTACGAGGTTCCTCATCGCAGGCAGGAACTCCTGGACCATCAGCTCGCCGGGGGGCTGCACTCTATAAGCGGTTTATTCACCTGTTTATAAACGCGTCCGGGTCGGGAGCGCCATGGACGGTGGGCCTGGGGACCGAGACAAGGCGCCTCGGAACAAGGCGATGGCCCTGGCCGTCGTCATAGTCTTCTCTGCGCTCATCGCCGTCTCGACCTTCCTTTCGATCAAACTCCCTGAGCCCCTCGGCGAGATAACGTGGTCTCCCCCCATCTACATGGCCCTCGTCGTGCTGGCGGGCCCGGCGATCGGGGCGGAGTCGATCGCGATAGGCTCGTTCCTAGGGGAGTCCCTGAACGTGGCTTGGCTAGGCTGGCCGGCAATCTACGCCCCCGGGATGGTCTGGGCGAGGGCCCCCGAGGCGTTCATAATCGGCTGGGCCCGCAAGAAGGGAACTAAGACCCTCGTGATGGCCATGGTCTTGGCCACAGTCTTCGAGACCCTAGCCTTCCTCTTGTCGGACTGGATGTTCTACACCTACGGGCTGTTCGGCTACGGCAGCCCGTACGGCCTGAGCGCCGGGTTCACTGCTGCTGCCCCCGACCTGTTTACCCTCCTTGACCTGGCCTACATCCCGGTCGCGCTGCTGCTGGTGAGGGCAGCGCGCCCGTCGTTCAGAAGGCTGGGGTTCGAGTAGGAGTTCGCGCGAAGTGGCGAACCTAGGCAAGGCAGGCCCCGGCCTCATGGGGGCGGTATACTCCAGCCTCGGCCGGAAGTCGGGCAAACTCCTGGTCGGCCCGAGGAGGGGCTCAGACAACGCGGTGATCTCCATCGGGGGAGGCAAGGTGATGGTCCTCACCGTCGACCCTGTCTCGATAATCCCGGAACTCGGCATGGGTCTCTCGGCCTGGATGAGCGTACATCTCATCGCGTCGGACTACGCCACTTCGGGCCTCAGCCCCGAATACGCGACGTTCAGCTTCGATTTCCCCGAGGAGTTGGGCGAGGGCGACAAGGCGCAGTACCTCCGAGCCATCGGGAGGGAGTGCCGCGCCCTAGGGATCGCGATTGCGGCCGGGCACACGGGGACGTACCCCGGGTCGGGGTTCACCATAGTCGGGGCCGGGACGATGTTCGGGTTCGGCAGGATGGGCGGGTTCGTCGACCCGTCGATGGCGAGGCCCGGGGACGCGGTCTACGTGACCAAGGGGGCGGGGCTAGAGGCGGCCGCCTCCCTCGCGCTCTCCTTCCCGCGCCTCGTTGAGACTTCGGTCGGACGCGGCCTCGCCTCCAAGGCAAGAAGCCTGGTCTCGCAGTGCTCCACCGTCGCCGATGCGAAGGCCGCTGCGAAGGCGGGCCTCGGCAGGGGCAGGGTCACCTCCATGCACGACGCCACCGAAGGCGGGGTGCTGGGCGGCCTCGAGGAGATGGCGGCGGCCTCCGGGAACGCGTTTCATGTGGACACCGGGGCCATTCCGGTGAGCAGGGAGGCGGGGGCAGTCTGCAGGGCGTTCGGCCTAGACCCCCTCCGCTCGCTCAGCGAGGGCACGCTCCTGATTACCTGCGGCAGGGCCGGCGCACCCTCCCTTGAAAGGGAGCTCGCAGGGGCGCGCATCCCGGCCGCCAGGGTCGGCACCGTGAAGACAGGGGAGGGCCTCTGGGCGACGGGCAAGGGAGGCCGCGCGAGGAAGGTCAGGCACTCCGGCGACTTGTACTGGGAGGCGTACGCGGCCGCCTCGCGTGGGGACCAAGGCTAGCGGCCTCCGGAGGCAAGAGCCCCGCGCCCACTCCCCTGGCGTCTCCTTTATCATCAGTCGAGCCTGCCCCCGAGGCAGCGGATTGTCTACATCGGAGAGGGCGGCCCGCCTGATCAAGTCCCTGAAGGAGGAGGAATGGCGGACCCTGGCCGGGCTCGAAGAGGCGGCCTCGGGGCACGGGACGGCCGACGTGGGCAGGCTCTCGAGGATGAGCCGCATCCCCCCGGAGCGCGTGAAGTTCGCGGTCGAGCTACTCGTCAAGAGGGAACTGGTCAGAAGGAAGGGCGCCGGCTTCGCCCTGACGAGGGAGGCAGTAGAGGCCATGGCGCTCAGGGACTACGTGAAGCGGGACCTGATCTTCGCCCTCGGCGCGGTCATAGCGAAGGGGAAGGAGTCTGACGTCTACGAGACGCTGACCGAGGAGGGATCCCCGCTCGCGCTGAAGTTCTACAAGCTAGGGAGGACTAGCTTCACGAGAGTTCGGAAGAAGAGGTTCAGGGAGGGGGCCGAGATGAAGAGCTGGATGACCGTCAACTACGAGGCGGCCAAGCGAGAATACACCGCGCTCAAGAAGCTCGAAGGGCTGTCACCCGTCTTCCCGCGGGCGGTGGCCTTCAGCAGGAGCACGGTCCTGCTTGAGGAGGTGTCAGGGGTCAGGCTCTCCCAGAGGCCTGCCCTGACTGACGCTGCGGCGCATGCCCGCCTGGTCATCGAGTCGGTGCGCCTCGCTTACCTCAAAGGCGGCCTCGTGAACGCCGACCTGAGCGAGTACAACATACTCACGACGGGTGCCGACCTTTGGCTGATTGACTGGCCTCAGGCCGTCGGCGCGTCACACCCGAACTGCAAGGAGCTGCTCGAGCACGACGTGAGGACCGTCGTGAGGTTCTTCCGCAAGGCCTACGGGGTGCAGATGGACGAGGACGTCGCGCTCGGCTACGCTTCAGGAGCGACTTCCGACTTCCCTTGATCGGGGCTGGCCGAGACCGGTCGGCTCTGCGGGCGGGGTGGTCGGCTCAGAGGCGGTCTTCGATCCTCACGTAGAGGACGTTGTTGCCCCTGATCACTACCTTCCCGTAGTTGGCCTTCTTCGAGCCGTTCTCGAACTCCTCGGCGTCGGTGAGTATGACGTTCATGTAGGGGTCGACGTTCGACATCTTCCCCTTGTATTCGAGCTCGTTCTTGAGCCGCACGGACACCGTCTTGTTGGCAGCTTTCTGGAGGACGTTCAAGGGGCGCTTGGCCTGGGGCGGAGGCTGAGAATTCATGCGGGCTTTTCGAAGGGCGACGCGTGAGAGTTAAAAAGACATCGGTGATGAAAGAAGGCAGGCTCAGGTTCCGGCGACATTTGGCTCCTCCCGAATTTACCGGCCCAGAAGCGGCGAAGAAGGCGGCGTCGTTCAGGACCTTCACGACCGGCTCCCCTGTCCTCGACGGTCTCCTTGGCGGGGGCTTTCGCGAAGGGCGGATAGTCGAAGTCCTGGGGAGGAGCAACAGCGGCAAGACCCAGCTCGCGATGCAGTCTGCGCTCCTCGCCTCCAGGCAGGGCAAGAAGGTGCTCTTCGTGGACACGGAAGGCTCGTTCCGGCCCGAGCGGGTGGAGGAGATGGCGACGTCGAGGGGGTGGGACGCCGCCGGGCTCCTGAGGAGGATAGTGTGGGTCAGGACCGACTCCTACGCGGAGCAGATGGAGATCACAGCGCGCATGAGGAACAGGGAGGCCACCGCGGCGTGCTCGATGGTGGTCGTGGACACTCTCACGAGGAACTTCACCATCGGGCTCCCCGGGAGGCCGAACCTCGCTGAGAGGCAGGGGGCCCTGGCCCGGTACCTGAGCGAGGCCTCAAGGGACGCCTTCCTTAACTCGAGGGCCTACCTGATGACGAACAGGGTCACCTTCGGGCAGACGAGAGACGTGGCCATAGGCGGGAGGACGGTCGAGCAGATGGTCCACGAGTCCGTGCTGCTCGAGAGGACGGCGGGGGTCGTGAAGGCCACAAGGCTGTCGACTGGCGACTGCGCAAGGACCGCTATCGGCGCCTCAGGGGTCGAGTAGCTCCGCCATGGCGGGAGGGAAGGGTCGGCGCGCAGGAGGTCTGGACGGGAGCGCGGGAGCGGAGCGGGGGCGCTACCAGCTAGTCGTCCGCCTGGGCAGGGCCCGCGAAATCGAGGTGGGGCGGCTTGGGCGCTTCCTCTTCCCGGCCGGCTACTACGTATACACCGGGAGCGCCATTTCCGGGCTGGAGCAGAGGATCGCCAGGCACATGAGGGCCGAGAAGAGGGCTCGGTGGCACATCGACTACCTGCTCGCCTGGGCGAAGGTCACGGCCGTCCGACGGCACCCCCCGGCCGCTTCCGAGTGCGCCCTGAGCCGCGCCGTCGGGGCGCTGCCGGGGAGCAGGGCAGTTGCCCGGGGCTTCGGTTCGTCTGACTGCGGGTGCCCGACCCACCTATACCACCTCCAGGACGACCCCGCGCCCGCGCTGGGGGCGGCGGCTGCGCGCCATTTCAGGCAGGCCGTTGGCAGGTCGAGAGGCGCCGGACGGCTGCAAAGTCGTTGATGCTATTGTCAGATGATGTTGCATCTCGGCCTTATGGAAGATTAAATACCTTGGAATAGTCGTGCTGACGAGTAAGACCGTGCACGAAGACGTGTCGTCCATACTGGAGTCTCTCCGGGCCGCGGACTTGGAGGGCGCGAAGCGCAAGCTGGAGGCTCTCCCTCCTGAGGTCAAGAGTGAGCGGGAGAGGGGGTGCATAATGGCTGCCTGCGGCATCTTCGCCAGCATGTCGAAGGGGAAGGGCGGCACCATCCAGACCTGGGACATGGAGAGGATCATGAGGGCGGCGAAGACCGTCCAGTCGAGCCAGATGGCGGACGACTTCGACAGGGGGTATGCTGAGACCCTGATAGACTACGCGCGGCTCATGCAGACACCAGCGTGAAGAGCAGGATCCACGTGAACAAGAAGACGAGCACGAAGCCGCCGATGCCCGTGCTGTAGATCTTCCCGACGTCCTCCTTGGCGAGCTTCCGGAACCAGATCAGCCTGGCCACGTAGTAGGAGCCCATGTAGAAGATGATGCCCGTGAGCAGCCCGTAGGAGTAGTCGTTGCCGAAGGCCTCGTAGGAGCAGAGCCCTCCCAGCGCGGCAAACACGACCCGCATCCAGTACAGCTTATCAAATGGCCTGGTCGCTGGCAGCTTCGTGGCCGACTTATCGGGCTTCGAAGTCATGGTGCTCATTGACGAGGTTGATTCGGCGCTCCGAGGCGCCTACGTTAATAACATTTACACGCTCGGCGACGCCCAAGTCCTCCGTCTCAGGAGGCAAGAGGGGGGCGACGCCTGGCTCGTAGCGTCTCCCAGGCACGGGGTCTGGCTGTCGGAGAAGGTCGCAGAGAGGGGCGAGACCGGGGAGTTCACGACCAGGCTGAGGCGCGAGCTCGAAAGGGCCCGGTTCTCGGGCGCGCAGCAGGCCGGCCTGGACCGCGTCTTCGTGCTGAAATTCGGGGAGGGGGAGGAGGCCCGCAGGCTCGTAGTCGAGCTGATGCCACCTGGGAACATCATCCTCACGGACGCCGGAGGCCGGATACTGCTGGCGCGAGACGAAGTGCGGTCGAAGGCAAGGCGGGTGGTCAGGGGAGGGACCTACGCCGCACCGTCCCAGTCGAGGCTCAGCCCAGCCGAGGTGACCAGGGAGGACGTCGCCTCCATGGCCAGGGCCGAGGAGACGGCCGGCAGGGCGCTCGGCAGGCACGTGGCTCTGCCGAGGAAGTACGTCGACGAAGCCCTCGCGAGGCTCTCGCTGGGCCAGGACGCCGACTCCTCCGCCCTCGAGGTGCGGGGCGAGGAGGTCCCCAGGGTCCTGCGCGAGATGGTCCAGGAAGCGAGAGAGAGGCCGCGGCCGTGCCTGTGCGCGTCGGCGGGCGGGGACCAGATCCTGGCGTTCGCACCCCGCTCGATGGAAGTCAAGAAGGAGTTTCCGACGCTCTCGGCACTCTGCGACGACCTCCTCCTCCCGGCCGTCGTGGAGGGGGTTGGCCTCGCCGACGCCGAGGGGGACAGGGCACGCAGGGAGCTGGAGGCCACCCTCTCCAAGCTGATGTCTGAAGAGTCGGGGCTGCGGACCAAGGCCGCGGAGCTCAGGAGGTCAGCCCAGGATGTGTCTGGGGCCTCCTCCACGGCGGAGGCTGTGAAGGCCCTCGCTGGCGCCGGGATCTCCCCGAGGTCAGCGCCCGGCTCGCCGGCAGCGGCCGCGTCCCTGATCTTCGCCGAGGCCAAGAGGCTCGAGGAGAGGGCCCGCGCCTCCAAGGAGGCCGCCGAGCGCCTCTCCAGGAAGGCCCCCAGGGCGGGTGCGGCGGGGGCCCGCGCCACGAGGATGCTGTCAAGGCGGAAGGCCGAATGGTACGAGAAGTTCAGGTGGTTCTTCACGAGCGGAGGGAAGCTGGCCATCGGAGGGAGGGACGCCCAGTCCAACTCCCTCCTCGTGAGAAGGCACCTCGAGGACGGCGACTCCGTCTACCACGCGGACCTGTTCGGGTCCCCGTTCTTCGTGCTGAAGGGAGGTGGGTCTCAGACCGAGGAGGAGGTCCGCGAAGTGGCCCAGGCGACAGTGGCGTTCAGCAGCGCCTGGAAGACCGGGCTCGGCTCCGCGGACGCCTACTGGGTTTCCCCGGACCAGGTGAGCGCAGCTGCGCCCAGCGGGGAGTACCTGGCCCGCGGGAGCTTCGCCATCAAGGGGAAGAAGAACTTCGTCACGCGCAACCTGGTCGAGGTGGCCGTGGGCCTGGACGCGGCGGGCAGGGTCGTATCCGGCCCAGAGGCTGCCATCGCGAGGGGAGCCCGGGCATACGTGGTCTTGAGGCCCCACAAGGAGAAGGGTTCCGAGACCGCAAAGCGGGTCCTCCGCGACTTGGCGCCAGCCGCGGTCCCGGGCGGCCCCGGGGTCGACGACGTGCTCAGGGCCCTCCCGCCCGGAGGGGGGAAGGTGGTGAGAAGGGGGTCCCCCGGCGAGAAGGCGCCGCGGGGGCCGGGGCCACTAGGCGAGTGACTCTGCGACTATTTCGGCGATGTCCTTCACGGTCTGGCCGGAGTTCGCGACCTTGGTGGCGTCGTCGAGCATCGACAGGCAGAAGGGGCACTCCGTGGCTACAACGTCAGCCCCGGTCTTCCTGGCCTCCTCGGACCTGATCCCCGCGATGGACCTCTGCTGCGGCACCTCGTACCAGTAGTTCGACCCGCCGGCTCCGCAGCAGAAGGTCTTCTCCTTCCGCCTCCCCATCTCGCGGAGGTCGGTGACCGAGGACTTCAGGGCCGCCCTGGGCTCATCGAAGACGTTGTTGTACCGCGACGCATAGCACGCGTCGTGGAGCGTGACCGATATCTCTTGGACCTTCTCCTCGGGGACCCTGATCCTCCCCGCCCTTATCAGGTCCGACAGCAGCTGGGTGTAGTAGACGACCTCGTATTTGCCGCCGAAGGCAGGGTACTCGTTCTTCAGGGTGTTGTAGCAGTGGGGGCAGGCGGCCACGATCTTCTTGACGCCGCGGGAGTTCAGCCTCTCGATGTTCTGGTACGCGAGCTCCTGGAACCTCCCCTCCTCCCCGAGCCGCCGCGCCGGGTCCCCGGTGCACATCTCTTCGCCCCCGAGGATGGCGAAGGACACGCCGGCATGGTTCAGTATCTTGGAGAGGGACTTCGATATCCTCTGGGCCCTCTGGTCGAAGGACGACACGCAGCCCACCCAGTAGAGGTATTCTGCGTCCGGCTTCTCGGCCACGGTCGCTATGCCCAGCCCGGTGGCCCAGTCGGCCCTCGTGCTCGACTTCATGCCGTAGGGGTTCTGGTTCTGGGCGAGGCTCTCCAGGATTCCCGACTTCTTCTTGTCGACCTTCCCCCTCCCCACCAGCTCCCTCCTGAGGTCGTACACCATGTCGAGGTGCTTCACGCCCACCGGGCAGCTGCTCACGCAGGCGCCGCAGGTCGTGCAGGACCAGACCTCGTCCTCCCCGACGGCGGAGAGGGGGTCCGCGTCTGCGCCCCCCTTCCCGCTCCCGAGGAGGCTGAGCTTCCTGACCAGGACCCTAGGGGACAGAGGCCTGCCTGAAGCGGTGGCGGGGCAGGCTGCCTCGCAGGCCCCGATCTCGACGCAAGAGTCGTAGGAGAGCCGTTCCCGCGTCCCGAACTCGGAAACCTTGCCGACGCCGACCTTGAGCTGGGAGGCGTCCGTCTTGCCGGACATCACGTCTTCGAGCTTGAAGGGCACTGTCACGGTGGAGAGCGGCCGGTCGAAGGTGCCGATGAGGTTCACGCTTGGCCTGCTGTAGTAGACTGCGACGAGGGCGTTCCTGGCGGTCCCGACCGCGAACCCCGCCAGCAGGAGAGACGGGAGCCATAGGAGAGCGAGTTCGGTCGTCGTCAGCGCTATGGCCGCCATGAGCACGAGCTGGAGGAGCGTTGAGGCTGATGCGATGGCGCGGTCGCTCTTCAGGACCTCCCTCTCCACGCGCTTGCTCTGGGCGAGGCGCTGGATGCGCCAGAGGAAGGACGCCACGAGGCCGGCGATCAGGGGGACCGACGCGGCGAGGATGAGGTCCCTGAGCAGCGGGACGAGCCCGAGGCCCGGCTCGATAACTGCGACCGCCATCGACAGCCCGACGCCGAGGGCGATGGCGAGGTGCATGAGGAAGACCGGGTCCCCCGAGCCCAGCCTCCCGGCCTCGTCCTTCGCGAGCCCGGCGATCCGGTCTGGGCCAAGGCTAGTCGACGAGGACTTCGAATGCTTGTAGACGGCGAAGAAGACGGCCCCGACGCTCGCGAGCGATGCCAGGTAGAGGACCAGGTACGCGAGGCCGGCGACCTCCATGGTTCAGGGCAGAGCGGAGAGCCCGCTTAAGGCTTGTCCAACTGCCCCCGGCCTATCGTCGGGCGGCCAGGGCCTTGCGGAGGGCTGGCACCAGCTGGTAGAGGTCCCCCACTATGCCGTAGTCGGCCGCCTGGAATATGGGGGCGTCCTTGTCGGTGTTCACCGCCGCCACGACCCTCGAGTCCTTCATGCCGGCCACGTGCTGGAGCTGGCCCGAGATGCCGAGGGCGAGATAGAGCTCGGGCTTGACGTTGACCCCCGTCAGCCCGATGTGGTGCTCTTCAGGGAGCCATCCGAGGTCCGAGGAGAGGGGGCGGGAGCAGCCCAGCGCCCCTTTCATGTCCTTCGCGAGCTCCGCCAGCATGGGGAGGTCCTCCTTCCTCTTGACCCCGCGCCCCGCCGAGACGATGACCTTCGCAGCCTTCAGGTCCACGGTCCCCACCTCCTTCTTCGCCGAGCTGAGCGTCTTCACCTTGGACGGGACGTCGCCCACGTCGAGCTCCTGGGTCTCCGCCGGCCTGGCGGATCCCTTGGGGAAGGAGCCTGCCTTCACTGTGCAGACGCAGGGCAGCGGCGAGGACACCCTGGCGGTCACCTTCCCGGCGTAGGCGCTCCTCTCCGCGACGAGCCTGCCGCCGTCCAGGGCCAGCGCCGACGCCTCGGCCAGCAGCCCCGCCTTCATCTTCACGGCGAGCCGGGCCGCCACCTCCCTGCCGTTCCTCGTCGCACCGACCAGGATGGCAGCCGGGCTCAGTTGTTTCGCCGCCCTGAAGATGGACTCCGCGACTGCTTCGGGGGACGCGCCGGCCGGATAGCTCGCCTTCAGGACCAGCCGCTTGGCGGCGCCGAGCGCCCCGCTCCCGTCGAGGTCCAGGATGACCGCGTCGCCAGGAACAGCCCCGGCCAAAGAGGAAGCAGCGGATGCGAGCTCGGCCGCGATGGCGCCGCTCTCGGAGTAGCACCAGAAGCCCTTGCTCACGGCTGGAGGACCCCCTCCTTCACGAGCGCGTCCAGGAGCTTGGAGGCCGCCTCGTCTGGCGTGCCTTCGATCATCACGTGCTTCCTGTTCTGGGGCTGGGCGGCCATCGAAAGGACGGCCGTAGGCGGCGCCGCGTCTCCGGCAGCGAGCTGCTCGGGGCGGAGCTCCTCGACCGGCTTCTTCGACGCCTGCATGATTTGAATGAGCGTCGGGTAGCGGGGCTCGTTGATTTCGCTCACGACAGAGACGACAGCGGGAAGGGGGGACTCGACCGACTCGAGGCTCTCCTCAAGGGAGCGCTCCGCTTTCAGGGCCCGGCCCGCGAGCTCCAGCTTCCTGGCATAGCCCACGTAAGGGACCCCCAGCCGCTCGGCCACCATGGGGGGGACGAGCCCTGTGTAGGTGTCCGACGACCCTTCGGAGCAGAGCACGATGTCGTAAGGCCCGGTCTTGGCTAGCGCCGCCGCCAGCAGCCCGGCCGTCTTAGGCGGGTCGAGGGCCCCGAGCTCTGCCAGAACATGCACTCCCCTGTCGGCCCCCATTGCCAGCGCCTCCTTCAGCGACTTCCTCGCGTCCGCCCTGCCCACCGTGACGGCCACGACCTCGCCCCCGGCGGACGCCTTGACGCGGAGGGCCTCCTCCACAGCGTTCTTGTCGAAGGTCCCCATCTTCGACGCAGCCCCCTCGAGGAGCGGCTTGCCGGACGGGTCGATCTTAAGCTCGCTCTCGTCCACGGCGTGCTTCACACAGACGGCTATCTTCACGCCGCTTTCGCCAGTTCCCGGCTCGCGATGAGGAGCCTCAGCACCTCGGAGGTCCCTTCGCCGATGGTGAGCAGCCGCGCGTCCCTCCAGGGGCGGTGGACCTCGTCGGTGGTGTAGCCGTATCCGCCGTACACCTGGATGGCGGCGTCGCAGACCTTGAGCGACATCTCGGTCGCGAACACCTTCGCCTGGGCGGCTTCGGACGAGAAATCGGCGCCGGACTCCTTTAGGAGCGAGGCGTAGAGGTACATCAGGCGGCCCGCGTTGATGCCCGTTTTCATGTCAGCGACCTTCTCCCTGGTTAGCTGGAACTCGGAGATCGGCTTCCCGAACGCGCTCCTCTGCCTGGCGTAGGCCACGGCCTTGCCGTAGGCCAGGGTGGCTATGCCCACGTTGAGCGCCGCGACAATGATCCTTGCCCCGTGGAGTATCTGGGTGGCGTAGTCGATGCCCTGGCCCTCGACCCCCACCAGGTTCTGGCGAGGGACGCGGCAGTCTTCGAATGTCACCTCGGAGGTCTTGGACCCCCTCATCCCCAGCTTGGCCATGTGGGCCCCCAACCTGATGCCGGGGTTGGGGGCGTCGACGAGGAAGCAGGAGGGGCCCTTCTCGGTGCGCGCGAAGACCATGTAGAGGTCCGCCTCGCCGGCGTTCGTGATGAACGTCTTCGACCCGTTGATCAGGTACTCGCCTCCGGACAGCCTGGCGACGGTCCTGACGTTCCTCGCGTCGGACCCTGAGGCGGACTCTGTGAGGGCGAAGGAGGCCAGGCGCTTCCCCGAGGTCAGCGCCGGCAGCAGCTTCGACCGTTGTTCCTCGCTGCCGAACCTGAAGACGCCCTCTGCGACTGCGTTGTGGATCTCCACGCTGAGTGCGATGGAGGCGTCGGCGGCGCCCAGCAGCTCGATGGCGTTGGCGTAGACCGCGAACGGGAGGCCGAGGCCCCCGTACTTCTCCGGGAACGGGATCTGGCAGAAGCCGCCCTCGAGGAGCTTCCTCCGGTAGGGGGCGATTGCCTCCCTGCCTGCGTCGAACTTCTCGGACATGGGGGCCAGCTCCTTCTCCATGAAGGCCCCCAGCGACCCGAGGAGCTCCGAATACTCTTCGTGGGCCGAAGGGTAGAACGACTTCAGCAGGAACCGGTGCTCGGCGCTGAACAGTGGCAAAGCGAGAGCCGACGCCGAACCCTTCCCAGGGCGCATTTAACGGTTCTCGCGGAGCATCAAGCCTAAATCGCGAGGGAGGCCACAGGCCCGGCCTTGAACCTGGCAGAGCGGCTCGCCGACTACGCCCACGACCTCTCCTACGGCGACCTCGGCCGGACGGTCGTGTCCGAGGCGAAGAAGAGAGTGGTGGACGCCCTCGGATGCGCCGTGGGTGCCTACGACGAGGAGCCTGTCCGCATCGCCCGGTCCGTGGCTTCGGCCGGGGCCAGGGGGAGGTCGACAATCCTCGGGACGGGGACGAAGGCGTCCCCGGACATGGCTGCCTTCGTGAACGGGCTGATGATAAGGTACTTCGACTTCAACGACACGTACCTCTCCAAGGAGCCGGCCCACCCGAGCGACAACCTCGGGGCGACCCTTAGCGCCGCGGAGAGCGTCGGGGCCGGGGGGAGGGACCTGATCCTGTCCACTGTCCTCGCCTACGAGGTGCAGTGCCGCCTCTGCGACGCCGCCGACATAAGGCACAGGGGGTGGGATCACGTCTGCTACGGCCTCGTCTCGAGCGCCCTGGGCGCCGGGAAGCTCCTCGGCCTCGGGAAGGAGGAGCTGGCCCAGGCAGTCAACATAGCGCTGAACGGGCACATAGCCATGAGGCAGGTGAGGGCCGGCGAGCTGTCGATGTGGAAGGGGGCCTCTTTCTCGAACGCCGCCAGGAACGCCGTCTTCGCCGCCCTGCTCGCGAAGGAGGGGATGAAGGGGCCGTCGCCCATATTCGAGGGGGAGATGGGGTTCTTCAGGCAGGTGTCGGGCCCCTTCGACCTGGACGTCTCCGCCTTCGGAGGGAGGGGTAGACATTTCAAGCTGACCGAGACCTACGTGAAGTACTGGCCGGTCGAGTACCACGCCCAGACGGCTGTTTGGGCGGCCATCGAGCTGAGGGAGAAGGTCGGGGACCCTGCTAGGGTCGAGTCAGTGCTGGTCGAGACGCACGAGGCCGGCTACACGATCCTGGCGAAGGACAAGGAGAAGTGGAGACCGACCACGAGGGAAACGGCGGACCACAGCCTCCCGTACACAGTTGCGACTGCGCTCCTCGACGGCAGGGTGGACAACGCGTCCTACTCTCCCCGGAGGCTCGCAGACCCCAAGGTCCGCAGGCTCGTCTCGAAGGTGAAGGTCAGGGAGGACCCTGCGCTGACCGCCCTCTACCCGGCCGGAGGGATGCCGAACCGGATCACCGTGAAGATGCCCGGGGGGAGGACGGAGTCGGCAGAGTGCGCTGTCCCGAAGGGGCACCCGGCCAACCCGATGGTGAGGGGGGAGGTCGAGTCGAAGTTCAGGGGGCTTACTGAGAGGCGCCTCGGGGCGGCCGGAGCGGACGAGGCTCTGCGACGCCTCTGGGACCTCGAGAAGGTCGAGGACCTGGGCGAGCTGACCTTGGCCCTAAGAGTCAAGTGATTCCTTCAAACGCTTATTATGAATGGAGTGGCGAGCGCCACTGTGAAGCTAGCACTCGGCTTCAACCCCGTGCTGAGCGCCAGGGAGTCGGCGAGGGTGGCGGCCGAGGCCGAGCGCCTTGGCTATGACTCCGTCTGGATGCACGAGAGCCTCTTCCAGCGCGACGTGGTCACCTGCATGGGTTCCATGGTCGGGGCGACGGCGAGGATAAGGCTCGGCTCAGGGGTGATCAACACCTTCACGAGGCACCCGGTGGCTGCGGCCACGACCTTCGCGACGCTGTCGGAGCTCTCAGGCGGGAGGGTCGTCATGGGGGTCGGCCTCGGGAGCTTCCCTACGATACCGCTCATCGGCTACGGTGTCTTCCCTGTCAAGGAGACCAGGCCGCTGCGAAGGATCGCGGAGTACGTCGAGGTCGTAAGGTCGGTGTGGGGGGGCGGCAGGGTCGACTTCGAGGGCGAGTTCTTCAAGGTCCACGGCCTCACGCTAGGCTTCAAGGTGGAGCGCAAGGTGCCGGTGTACATCGCTTCGCTGTCCCCAAGGACCCAGGCCTACGCCGGCGGGGCCGCCGACGGGGTCATACTCTCCCCCGCCCTCAGCACGGCGAAGGGGACCGAGCGGATGGTCATGAACGTGGCCCAGGGGGAGTCGAGGAGCGGTAGGAAGGTCGAAAGGGCGTCCTACATGATGACCTCGGTCGACCACGACCCCGCCAAGGCGGTCCAGGCCGTCCGCGGCTACTACTTCTTCGTCTACCAGCTCGCTGAGGTCGTCCCTCCGGCGACGCTCGCCCCCTACGGCGTGACCGAGGAGATGCTGGCCCCCATGAAAGAGGCCTGGAAGAAGGGTGGCGCCGCCGAGGCAGGTCGGCTGGCCCCCGAGGCCGCCGTGGAGGCCCTGGCGGTCGCCGGCACAGTGGACCATGCCCTCGACAGGGTGGAGGAGTACAGGAAGGCGGGGGTGACGCTCCCGATTCTGATGCCGATCGGCGACGTGGGGTACGCCATGAAGGCCTTGGCCCCGGGCGACACGGAGTCTCGTCCGTCCTGAACCCCAGTCCCCGGACCCCGAAGCCGAGGATGCGCCTCGCCGTAGGACTCGCAGCCGTCGGAGCGGCAATGGTGGTTCTCTTCCTGGTGCCTCCGGCCCTGTTCGTCGCTGCGACCTTCGGGGCCACGGCGGTCATGCTGGCGGCCGCCGCCTTCGTCGGCGGGGTCCCGCGCCCGAGGCCCACGCGAAGGGCCCTCATGGTCGGGCTCGGGTCGGCCGTCCTGCTCTACGCTGTCTTCTACGTTGGAAACGTGGCCGTGAAGGCCGTCGGATTCCCAGGGACGTCGAGCGGGACGGGGGCATCCATCTACTCGCTGATCGCATCCCCGTCGAACCCCCTCCCCCTCCAGGTCTGCGTCCTGGCCTTCGACGCTGCGGGCTTCGAATCCTTCTTCAGGGGGGCCCTTCAGACGAGGCTGCAGGCGAGGCTCGGCGCGGGAGCGGCCGCGGCGACGGCCCTGGTTGACGCCGGGCTGCACCTTGTGACCCTGAACCCGCTCTGGGTGGCGACGACGTTCGTGGCCGACCTTGTCTGGGGGCTGACGTACATCGCCGGGAGAGACCTGACGGCCAGCGCGACCAGCCACTTCCTGTGGGACGTGGCGATCTTCATCCTTCGCCCCATACGCTAGCGGGCAAACGGATAAAATCGCCTGCTGGAAGGGAGCGGCGTCGTGTCAGACCGCGTCGGGATCATCGGGGCGGGGTACGAAGGCTTCAGGCCGGCGATTACAGACCTCTCGACCAGGGAACTGATGTACCAGGCCGCCTCGAAGGCTTACGAAGACGCGAGGGTCAACCCGAGGAAGGACATTGGGTCGTTCATCTGCTGCACCGAAGACCTCTGGGAGGGTTGGAGCATCACGGACGAGATGGTTCCGGACCAGGTGGGAGGGGCAGGGAGGCCGCTCTGCACGGTCCCCGCCGACGGGATAATCGGGATGGGCCACGCGATGATGCACATCAGGTCCGGTGTGGCAGACGTCGTCTCGGTAGAGGCCCACAGCAAGGTCGCGGACGTGCTGGAGAAGACCGAAGTCGAGAACATGGCCTTGGACCCGGCGCTCCAAAGGGTCGCCGGAGCGAACGCAGACGTCCTGGCGGGGCTGGAGATGAGCGCCTACATGAAGCGCGCCCGATTGAGCAGGGACGACGTCAGCATGGTGGTGAAGGCCGACAAGGCCAACGCGTTGAGGAACTCGAGGGCTAGCTATGGAGCGAGGATGGGACTATCCGAGATAGGAGAAGCCGAGCCCGTGGCGGCACCGCTCAGAAGGTACGACAGGAGCGAGTACGCCGAGGCCGGCATCGTGCTTGTGCTGGCGTCGGAGAGGTGGATCAAGAAGAACCGGAGGGAGGCGGTGTTCGTTGACGGCCTGGCATGGAGGTCGTCGGCGCCCTGGTGGGAGGGAGGGGAGCTGATGCACGCGGGGTACGCCAAGGCCGCCTTCGAGGCCGTGAAGAAACAGGCGAAGGTCAGGGGGGTCGATGCGTTCGACATCCTGGAGATAGACGACACATACTCGTTCAAGCTTCTGCAGCACCTGGGCTCTCTCGGGGTCGACAGGCGGATGGCGCTCGAGATGCTGGAGGACGGGGACCGAAGGCTCAACCCCAGCGGAGGGTCGCTGGGCTCGGGGTATCTTATCGAGGCGACGGGGTCGCACAAGATGCTCGAATGCGTCCTCCAGATGAGAGGGCAGGCGGGAGGGAACCAGGTCAGGAGGGCTGAGAGGGCGCTGGCTGTGTCGTGGAGGGGCAACCCAACGGCCACGGGGGCCGCGGTGTCGCTCTCGGTGGGGAGCTGAGAAGATGAAGAGGGTCGCAGTCGTCGGCGCCGGGATGACGAAGTTCAGGCGCCGGATGCTGGAGACAGGGAGGGAGATGTCGTTCGAGGCGAGCAGGATGGCCCTCGACTCGGCGAAGATGGAGATGAAGGACGTCGAGTCGGTGGTGCTGGGGACGGCCCCGGACGCCTTCGACGGGATCCACATGAAGGGGGAGTACTTAATGGACGGCGCGGGCGGGACCAACAAGCCCTACAGCCGTGTTTACGTGGGCGGAGGGACCGGAGTGTTCGTCCCCGTGGCAGGATGGTGGCACGTCGCGTCCGGGCTTTTCGACACCTGCCTTGTGGTGGCAGAGGAGAAGATGTCCCCGCTCCATCCTCACCCCCAGTACGCCTTCTGGAGCATCTTCGACCACACACTGGAGCGGCCCCTGGGCGTGACCCTGCTCTGGATCTTCTCGCTGGAGATGAGGCGGTACATGGCCGTGCACAAGGTGACGGAGGAGGACATAGCGCTGGTCTCTGTGAAGAACAAGGGGAACGCCATGGACCACCCCTGCGCCCAGCTGCCCGCGAGGATAACTGTCGACGACGTGATGAAGAGCGAGCCCATCTGCCTGCCTGTCAAGCGCCTCGACGTCTCCCCGACCTCAGACGGCGCGGCGGCCATGATGCTGGTCTCTGAGGACGTGGTGCACAAGTACACCGACGACCCGGTCTGGATAGACGGCGTCGGGTGGAACGTCGACAGCCAGTACTGGACCAACAGAGACCTGTACTATCCGAAGTACGTCGAGAAGGCCGCGAGGATGGCCTACAAGATGGCCAAGATAGACAGCCCCAGGAAGCAGATTGACTTCGCCGAGGTCTACGACCCCTTCGACTACAAGGAGCTCCACCACATGGAAGGTTTGCTCCTGGCCGGCAAGGGCGAGGCGCCGAAGCTGACCCGCGAGGGGGTCACCCAGAGGGACGGCGACTTCCCCATCAACCCGTCCGGGGGGGCCCTCGGTGTCGGCAACCCGATAGCAGCCACCGGCACCATGAAGGCCTGCGAGCTCTTCTGGCAGCTCAGGGGAGAAGCGGGCAAGAGGCAGGTGAAGAAGGAGGTCAACAGGGGGCTCGCCCAGGCTTGGGGAGACCTCCTGCAGGTCGGCACAGTAATCACGATGAGAAGGTAGCCGGTCTTGGCATCCCAGGAGCAAGCCCCGCCCCTATGGGAACCGGACGCTGACAGGGTGAGGCGCTCCAACATCACGCGGTTCCTCGACGCCCGCTTCAAGGGGGGCTCCCATCGCTATGCAGAGGCCTGGGAGTGGTCGGTCGAGAGCCTCGGAGAGTTCTGGGAGGCCGTCTGGGAGCAGGGCGGAGTGCTGTCTGACTCGGGATACGCCGCGGCCCTCGCCGACGCCCGGATGCCCGGCGCATCCTGGTTCGAGGGAGCGGCCCTGAACTACGCCGAGCACGCCCTCAGGCCAAATCCGTCCTCGGGCCCGGCCATCATGCACCTGGACGAGTCGGGCGAGGCCAAGGAGATGAGCTGGTCCGAGCTGAGGGGCCAGGTGGCCTCTGCGGCCGCCGCGCTGTCCCGCATGGGGGTGCGGAAGGGGGACAGGGTCGCCGCGTTCATACTGAACACCCCGGAGAGCGTGATAGGGATGCTCGCGACGGCGAGCCTGGGCGCAATCTGGTCCGGCTGCTCCCCCGACTTTGGCGCCCCCAGCGTGAAGGACAGGTTCAAGCAGATCAGGCCGAAGGTGCTCATCGCATCCACGGGCTACAGGTACGGCGGGAAGTACTTCGACAGGACAGACGCGGTCCGCGACATCGCCGCGTCGCTCCCCAGCGTCGAGGCCACTGTGCTCACTTCGGGCTCGCCGAAGCCCGAGGGCCTTGCCAAGACCGTGGAGTGGGGAGAGGTCGTGGGCGGGAAGGAGCGCCTTGCCTTCGAGAGGGTGCCCTTCAGCCACCCGCTTTGGATACTCTTCTCGTCGGGGACCACGGGGCTCCCGAAGCCCATCGTGCACGGCCACGGAGGCATCCTCCTCGAGCACCTCAAGGTGCTGTCGCTCCACAACGACCTGAGGGCCGGGGACCGGTTCTTCTGGTTCACGACGACCGGCTGGATGATGTGGGACTACCTCGTCGGCGGCCTCACCCTCGGCGCGACGATCGTGCTCTACGACGGGAGCCCGAGCTACCCCAGCGAGGACTTCCTGTGGGGCATGGCCGAAAGGCTTGGGGTCAACTTCCTCGGGACCAGCGCCGCCCACCTCGGGGCCTGCATGAAGGCGGGCATCGAGCCGAGGTCTACCCACAGGCTCGAGAGGCTCACTGGCGTGGGGTCCACGGGCTCGCCTCTGTCTCCCGAGGCTGCGAAGTGGGTCTACTCGTCGGTCAAGCAGGACCTGTGGCTGGCGTCCATCAGCGGGGGGACGGACGTGTGCACCGCCTTCGTGGGAGGCTGCCCTACGCTCCCGGTCTATGCGGGGGAGATCCAGTGCCGTTGCCTGGGGGCCGCGGTCCAGGCCTTCAGCGAGGACGGCAGGCCCGTCACAGGCGAGGTCGGGGAGCTCGTCATCACGAAGCCCATGCCTAGCATGCCGCTGTTCTTCTGGGGGGACGAGGACGGAAGCAGGTACCGGGAGAGCTACTTCGAGGCATTCCCAGGCGTCTGGCGCCACGGGGACTGGGTGGAGCTGACCCCACGCGGGACCTGCATAATCTACGGCCGGTCCGACGCCACCATCAAGCGCATGGGGGTGAGGATCGGGACCAGCGAGATCTACAGGGCTGTCGAGTCGCTGCCGGAGGTGAAGGACGCGCTCGCCGTCGACGTGGAGGTCCCGGACGGACCGCCGAGGCTGCTCCTCTTCGTCGTGCTCCCGCCCGGCGTGGAGCTGGACCAGGCCCTGGTGGCCAGGGTCAGGGCCAAGGTGAGGACGGACCTCTCGCCGAGGTACATGCCCGACGAGGTGATACGCGCCCCCTCGGTGCCTCGGACCTTGAACGGGAAGAAGCTCGAGGTCCCGGTGAAGAAGGTGTTCCTGGGCGCGGACCCGGCGAAGGCGGTGAGCTCTGGCGCGATGTCAGACCCGGCGGCGTTCCAGTTCTACGTCGACCTTGCGAAGAGGATGGGGGTCGCCAGGAAAGCTTGAAAGGCGCCTTTGGGGAGGAGTGAAGCGAGGGTTTGAGCTCCAAGATCCGTACCTATCCGGGGACCGAGGTGGGCCTGAAGGACCTGGAGGCGGGGCGCTTCCTTGTCACGCACTACGAGACCGTCCTGCGGTACTCCTGGACGTCAGGCGTCGCCATCAGCCGGTTCCTCGACGGGCTGAAGGAGGGCGAGCTCTGGGGGCGCAGGTGCGGGAAGTGCGGGCGGACGATGATACCGCCGAGAGCCTACTGCGAGGAGGACTTCGTGCCTACGGAGGAGTGGGTGAAGGTCAAGGACACAGGGACGGTGAACACATTCTCGGTGAGCTACGTGAACAACGACGCGAGCAGGAGGAAGAAGCCCATCGTGGTGTGCGTGATCGACATCGACGGCGCCTCCCCGGGCATGGGGATGCTCCACCTGCTGGGCGAAGTGGACCCTGCCAAGGTCGAGGTGGGGATGAAGGTGGAGGCCGCCTGGAAGCCGAAGGCGCAGAGGTCCGGGGCCATCACTGACATCGAGTACTTCAGGCCGAGGAGATGACAACATGCCGCTCAACGACCGGATAACCAGCGTCGAGAAGCTGCGGGCGTGGACCGACAAGATCCCCTTCCACTACGAGTACACGGCCGGGGTCGCCGGGGAGAAGTTCCTGAGGGGGCTCCAAGAGGGGCGGATACTCGCATCCGAATGCGGGAAGTGCGGGAAGCTGTTCATGCCCCCAAAGATGTATTGCGTCGACTGCTACGTCGAGACGAGGCGCTTCAGGGAGGTGGGCCCCGGGGGCGAGGTGCTGGCGCTCGCGAAGAGCAGCGTCGGGTTCGACGGGAGGCGGCTCGCAAGGCCGAAGACATTCGTCTTCGTGGGCTTCAAGGGGGTGACCGGCGGACTCATCCACACGGCATCGGGGGAGGGCCTGGAGATCGGCTCCAAGGTGGCTCCAAGGTTCAGGCCCAGACCCAAGCGCGAGGGCTCGGTCCTCGACATCGAGTGCTTCGTGAAGTCCTAGCTCAGCCTTTGACCGTGGTCAGCCACTTGGCGTAGCGCTTGTCCCTGCCGTGGGCCGCGTCTTCGTAGAGCTTGCCGAGCCTGTCCGCGATGGGGTAGCGGCCGGTCCCTATCGTCCTCCCGTCCACCTCCCTCACCTTCGCGATGCCAGCCGCGGTGCCGCTGAAGAAGACCTCGTCCGACGTGTACAGCTCCTCCCTGGTGGCGTCGTTCCTGAAGAACTTGATGTTCAGGTCGCGGGCGAACTGGATGACGCTGTCGCGGGTGATGCCCCTGAGGATTCCCGAGCTCGCCGGGGGCGTGCTCAGGACCTCGTCCTTCACGCGGAAGATGTTTTCGCCTGGGCCCTCGGCGACCACGCCGTGGGTGTTGAGCAGTATGGCCTCGTCGAAGCCTGCGGAGACCGCCTCCATCTTGGCCAGGGCGGAGTTGGCGTAGTTGGCGGCGCACTTCGCCTGTATCGGGAGGGTCCTGGAGTCGATCCTGACCCAGCTCGAGACCATGGCCCGGACGCCGTCCTCTGCGCCGGCCTTGCCGAGGTAGGCCCCCCATTCCCAGGACGCGATCGCCACTGAGATCTTGCTCTTCAGGGGGTTGAGGCCCATCTCGCCGTAGGCCGAGTAGGCGATGGGGCGGATGTAGGACTCGGGGACGCCGTTCTTGCGCACGATGTCCTCGCAGGCCTCCGAGAGCTCCTTGACCGAGTAGCCTAGGTCCATCCTGTAGATCTTTGCGCTGTTGAGGAAGCGCTCCATGTGCTCCCTGAGCCTGAAGATGGCCGGGCCCCCGGGAGTCGAGAAGCACCTGATGCCTTCGAAGACAGCGTAGCCGTAGTGGAGGCCGTGGGTCAGGACGTGGATCTTCGCGTCGTCCCAGTCGACGAACTTGCCGTCCATCCAGATCTTTTGGAGCGCCTTCATGTCAACCGTGTCGGCCCCAAATCCCAACCTATTTAGGGATACATCTTTTGGCCCAACATTCCGTTTATTATCGATGTCTGGTGACCCCGGGCCGATGGGGAAGGCGCTAATCGTATCAGCCTGCAGGACGGCGACAGGCAAGTTCGGGAAGAGCCTGGTCGGGGTGAGCGCCCCGAGGCTCGGGGCGGTCGTGGTGAAGGAGGCGATGAGGAGAGCCAAAGTGCCGCCTTCGAAGGTCGAGGAGGTGATAATGGGCAACGTCATCGCCGCCGGACTGGGCCAGAACCCCGCCAGGCAGGCATCAATCTGGGGAGGGGTCCCCTACGGGGCGGGCGCCGTGACAGTGAACAAGGTATGCGGGTCCGGGCTCAAGGCTGTGGCCCTGGCGGCCCAGGCGGTGAGGGCCGGGGACTGCGGGTTGGTCGTCGCCGGAGGCATGGAGAGCATGAGCAACGCGCCCCACATTGTCAGGGGAGAGCGGTGGGGGGTCAGGCTCGGCGACGCCAGGGTCCTCGACGCCATGATTCTGGACGGGCTGTGGGAGGTGTACCATGACTACCACATGGGCATGACGGGGGAGAACATAGCCCGGAGGTACGGGATCACCCGGGCGGAGGCGGACGAGTTCGCCTACGGCAGCCAGATGAAGGCGTCCAAGGCCATCGAGGCAGGACTCTTCAGGGACGAGATAGTGAGGGTCGACATTCAGAGGGAGGACGGCGAGGTGGTCGGCTTCGACAGGGACGAGTGCGTGAGGCCCGACACGACAGTCGAAAAGCTCGCCAAGCTGAAGCCCGCGTTCAAGAAGAGCGGAGTGTGCACGGCGGGCAACTCGTCGCAGCTGAGCGACGGCGCGTCGGCAGTCGTAGTGGCGTCGGAAGAGGTGGTGGACAGGCTGGGGCTGAAGCCCATGGCGGAGGTCATGGGCTACGGGACCGGAGGCGTGGAGCCCGGGAGGGTGATGGAGGCGCCGATCCCCACGACTAGGGCGGTCCTGAAGAAGCTGGGCATGTCGATGTCCGACATCGAGCTCTTCGAGCACAACGAGGCATATGCCACGGCGTCCATAGCCGTCCGCAGGGAGCTGGGGGTTCCGGATGCCAGGTTCAACGTGAGCGGCGGCGCAGTGGCCCTTGGCCACCCGCTCGGCTGTAGCGGGGCCAGGATCCTCACTACTCTCCTCTACGGGTTGGTCAGGACGGGAAGGAGGACTGGGATTGCGACAGCCTGCCTCGGCGGGGGAAACGCAGTCACGATGGTAGTCCGAAGGTAGGCTCTCTCAGCTTCCGCCTCAGGACCTTGCCGAGCAGTGTCTTCGGGAGCTCGGGGACGAAGACGACCTCCTTCGGCACCTTGTGGCGGGCGACGTTCTTCTCGCAGTAGGCGACGAGCTCGGCCGCCGTGACCGCCCGGCCGTGTTCCTTCAGGACCACGAAGGCCTTCACCGCCTCGCCGCTGAAGGCGTCGGGCTTGGCCACGACGCCAGCTTCTCTCACAGCCGGGTGGGAGCACAGGAGCTCCTCGAGCTCCCTAGGGTAGACCTTGAAGCCTCCGACGTTCACCATGTCCTTCTTCCGGTCGACGATGTAGAGGTAGCCGTCGTCGTCCATCCTGCCCAAGTCCCCGGTCAGGAGCCACCCGTCCCGCAACGCTGCCCTGGACTCCTCGGGGTTGTTCCAGTACCCGACCATGACCTGGGGGCCCTGCACCGCGACCTCCCCGACTGAACCGGCTTGCAGGGGGCGGGCCGGATTGTCCGGGTCCACGACCGCGACGTCGGTCCCGGGGAACGGGACACCCACGGAGCCCTCCCTGGCGCCCCCCTCATAGAGGGGATTGAGGTGCGTGAGCGCGCTGGTCTCGGAGAGGCCATACCCTTCGACCAGGCTGGCCCCGGAGACCCGCATGAAGCCGGCGCGGACCGACGAGGGGAGGGAGGCCCCCCCTGAGATGCATATCCTCACCGAGCTCATGTCGTAGCGGATGGCCTTGGGGTTCCCGGCTATGGCCGCGTACATCGCTGGGACGGCGCAGATCATCGTGGCCTTCCTCTCCTGCACTGTCTTCATCACGTCTTCGACGTGGAACCGCGGAAGGAGGAGGACCTGGGCCCCGACCTGCATCGGGATCATGAGGCTGGCGACAAGCCCGTAGACGTGGAACAAGGGCAGGACCGCAAGGAAGACGTCCTTCTCCGTCAGTGGGAGGAACGAGGTCGCCCGGAGAGATATGGAGTAGACGCCGAAGTGCGTGAGCATCGACCCCTTCGAGACGCCTGAGGTGCCCCCGGTGTACTGGAGAACGGCAAGGTCCGCCATGGGGTCTACAGGGGTCGGGGCTGTGTCAGCCTCGTGGGCGCGGATGAGGCCTTGGAAGTCCAGCGTGTCGGGCCTCTTCACCGCCCTGACCCCGGCCAGGCCAGCGAGGCGCCTCTTGAGGGGGGGAAGGTAGTCCGCGACGCTGGTGGTGACGACGTGCTTCACACCGAGCCTCGGCCGGCAGGCAGCCAGGCTCTGGTAGAGGTCGCTGCCGTCAACGACGTCCCTGGCGGCCACGACCACGCCGGCGCCGGAGTCCGCGAGCTGGTGCTCTAGCTCCCTCTCCTTGTAGAGTGGGTTGCAGGCGGTGACGACTCCGCCGGCCTTCAGGATGCCGAAGAACGCGATGACGAACTGCGGAGTGTTGGGCAGGAAGACGGCCACTCTGTCGCCCTTCTTCACCCCGAGGGTCCCAAGCGCGGAGGCGAAGCGGGAAGACAGGCGGTCGACCTCTGCGTAGGTAAGGACTGCCCCGTTGTAGTAGATGCAGGGGCTCCCCGGGTGTCGGGCCGCGGAGTCGGCGAGGACGGACCAGAGCGGCTTCGGGCCGGGCTGTGGGTCACAAAACATGGCCTTCCGCTGGACGCGGCTCCAAGGCCTCTCGCCTTCCGACAAGTGGATGCCACCGCAGACCGGCGCCTCCGGCCTTAAGGATATCTCGATGGGCCCTTCCGTTTTTGGGTCTAGACTTAAGTATCGTCAGGGCCGGTTGAGAGCAAGACAGAGATGTCAGTCCGGCCAGAGCGCCTTCTGATCCTCAGTGTCGACAGGGACAACGACCTAGGGGAGAAGACGAAGGTCCAGAGCCCTGTGGTCGGAAGGGCGGCCGTCTTGGACGCAGCGACCAAGCTAGCACTGTCGGACCCGGAAGAGGCGGACGCCAACGCGATGTTCGCGGCCGTGAAGGCCTACGACAAGCTCGCGGCCACGGGCGTGCAGGGCGAGGTCGCGGTCGTCTGCGGGGACGCGAACAGGGGGTTCGATGCCGACAGGAGGGTCAGCCGCGACATTCAGACCGTAATCAAGGGGGGAGAGTACACCGGCGTCATTTTCGTCTCCGACGGCGGGGAGGACGAGCAGGTGATGCCGCTGATACAGAGCCTCGAGCCTATAGTCTCCGTCGAGAGGGTGACCATCAAGCAAAGCCGGACCGTCGAGGAGTCGTACCAGATACTTGGGCGCTACCTGCGGATGCTCGTGTTCGACCCCCACTACTCCAGGTGGAGCCTCGGAGTCCCCGGCGTCATATTCCTGCTGGCAGGCGTGCTGATCGCACTAGGTCAGTTCTTCGACGCCGAGCTGGCGACGCTTCTCATCATCGGGGGAGCCTTCCTGGTGAGGGGGTTCAGCATCGACAGGACGGTCGCAGGCCTGCTCCACAGGGGCCCGACGGGCTACATGCGGCTCTTCTCGATGGTCACAAGCGTCCTCGTGGTCGTGGCAGGACTCTTCACAGGGTACAGCAACATGGTGGTCGGAGACGGCGCGCAGGCGGCGGCGGTCTACGCGAACTCTTCGCAGATCTTCGTCTACGGCGGACAACTCGCAGGCTGGTGGATAATCGGCAGCCTCAACCTGGTGTGGGCCGGCATCGCGATCTACGCCATCGGCGCCCTGCTCTCCCATGTCGCCAGGGAGAGCAACAGGTGGAGGCGCGACGGTTTCGTCCTCGTCATGCTCGGGCTCCTCTATCTCCCAGTCCAGACCTTCTCCGCATTCCTGAAGCAGGAGACCACAGAGTCCACGGTCCTCCTCATCTCCTACATCCTCCTTGGCCTGGCGGCCATATTCGTGCTGACGCTGGCGATATACCCGAGGGTCAGGGCGAGGGGCCTCCCCGAACGGGAGTAGCCCATGCTGGACTCGGTTCTGCGCGCGGTCGGAGCGTACAGGGTGTACGAGAGGAGGCTTAAGGCGCAGATCCAGTCTCTGCCGGTCCCGTCGCACATAGGGATAGTCATGGACGGGAACAGGAGGTGGGCTGCGAGCCAGGGCCTCGCCAACGGCCTGGGGCACAACGAGGGCGCCAACAGGGCGGAGGAGATACTCGACTGGTGCCACGAGCTCGGGATCAGGACAGTCACCCTCTACGTCCTGTCCACCGAGAACCTGGAGAGGAACCTGGAGGAGGTGCAGGGGCTCTTCGTACTGATCGAGTCGAGGCTCAGGACTCTTCTCACTGACGATAGGATAATGAGGTACAAGGTCAAGGTGAGGGCAATCGGGCAGACGGGCCTCCTCCCTCAGCCCATCAGGGACCTGCTCGCGGCCATCGAGACGAAGACATCGTCATTCGAGGACCACTACCTCAACATCGCAATAGCCTACGGGGGTAGGGCCGAGATAACCGACATGGTGAAAGCCGTCGCCCAGGAGGTCAAGGAGGGGCGGCTCTCGCCAGAGGAGATAACGGAGGACACCGTCGAGAAGAGGCTCTACACGTCGTTCCTCCCCAACCAAGAGCCTGAGCTGATCGTGAGGACGTCGGGGGAGGAGAGGATGAGCGGGTTCCTGCTCTGGCAGGCGGCCTACTCAGAGCTCGTCTTCATGGACGTGTTCTGGCCGGCCTTCCGCAAGATCGACCTGATGAGAGCCATCAGGACGTACCAGCGCAGGACCCGGAGACACGGGAAGTAGCAACAACCGTTATATCCGAAGAGCGAAGTGGGTCGCCCAAGTTGAACATACTGGTCGGCACCCTCAAGGACGAGAGGGAGGAGCTGGCTGCGTTCCTCGAGCCGAGGGTCGGGGCCAAGCCGGAAGTCACAGGGGACTCACTGAGCTTCGAGGACTCCTCGATCAGAGCCGGCGTAAAGCCGAGGCACGTCAAGACCTACATCAAGCGGTTCCTGTTCATGAAGGATCTCAGGAAGAAGTACAGGGTGTTCGTGGCCGGGAGCGAGCTTACCATCCAGGAGATAGAGCTGGGCGAGAAGGAAGAGGAAGCGGAAGAAAAGGAGAAGGCGGCGAAGGAGAAGAAGGGAGAAGCGAAGGCTGAGGAGAAGCCTGCTACCAAGGAAGAGGCGGCGCCTGCCCCGGCCCCAGCGCCTGAAGAGGAGCCCGAGGCGAAGGAAGCTCCGAGCGAAAAGCCGGCGAAGCCGGCCAAGAGGGCAGCCAAGAAGCCGGCCGAGAAGACAGCGAAGAAGGAAGAAGAAGAGAGCTAGGCCCTGCGGGGAACCTTTCCCCGTCCCTTCGACTTCAGCATCACCCTCAGATAGTTGCGCGCCTCCCTGACCTCGCGGAGGGAGCGCGAGTAGTCCCCCAGAGAAAGGCTCTCCAGCCCCTTCCTGAGGTTCCTGAGGGCGAACTGCAGGGCCTGCCTCTCGTCGGGGACGGCGTACTGGCGCGGGCGGATGAAGCGCCCGGGGTTCTCCTCGTCAATCTCGACCTTGATGAAGACCACGCTCTTCTCCAGGTCGACGTATGCGCGCCAAGCCGACATGAGCTGATCCGGCGTCGGTTCGCCGGAGATTCCGGCCACCAGGGCGACAATCCTCTCCTCGGCGTCCTTCAGGTCGGCGCGCGTCTCTTCCAGCCAGCCGCTCACGGCGGGGCGGAGGAGGGGCGTCTATTTGGGGTGGGGCTCGGCCCCCCCACCTTTGAGGTCCCGCCATGCGTCGGTCAAGGCCAAGACCGATGTCGCATAGCAGGAGAAGGTCGCCGAGCCGGATGTTGCGCCGGCATGCCGTGGCCCGTCCATTGACATCGGGGCCTGCGAGACCGTTCACACCAACCAGGCGGCGACGACGCGGAGGCGTATGCGGACAGAGGACGTGGCTGGAACCCCGTCCGCGCCGTTCAACCTTATAACAGGCACGAAGCGGCCAATCTCGCGTTGCCAAGGAAAGAGGAGCAGAGGATTGGCGGGGCCTGCTATGTCGGCCTCGACTCGCTCCTCGAGCTGGGGAGGCTCTCCTGTTTCCTCGAGAGGGCGCCGTTCCCCCTCTTCGCATTCAAGCAGGGGCGCGCCGTCAGGATAGCGGCCCAAGCAGACCTGTTCATGGGGACCCCCGTGTTTTACTACTCAGACTCCACTACAGTGGACGAGTTCCTCGCCTACAGAATTGCGGGCGAGACCGAGGAGGTGCAGCTTGTCCCGACTGCGAGCAACGCGTCGTACCTCTACGCGCCGGTAATCAGGGTGCAGAGGATGCCCGAGCCCCTAGCCGGGAAGAAGGACTTCCCGGACAAATTCATGTCGGTCGAGGTGGAGAACATCCCCAGCCTCGTCAAGGTGGGGGCCTATAAGACGCTGTTCGAGGAGCCGCCGCTCCCGCTTTTCGCGTTCCGCGACGGTTCGAGCTGGGTGGTCGGGACCTTTGCCAGGATAGACGACTACGAGGAGGCATCCATATTCTTCTATTCGCGGACCAAAGAGGCGCCAACGGGCTTCGTCAGGTACTCCTACGACAAGGTGGGGGAGTCGACCTTCGTGAAGAGGACGGACGAGCCCGGGAGCCACTACATCAAGGTCGTCAAGCTGGCGGAGAAGCACCCGCTGGTTCAGTTCTGACGGCGACCCGCGGCCTCGCTGCCCGACAAGAAGCCTTCCGCCTCCGCCAGAAGCCTCTTCGAGTTGTCGTAGGACGCCTTGGTCACAGCCTCGTCGAATGGGAACCAGCCGAACCCCTGATGCTCGAAGGAGATCTTGACGTCCGACCTGTCCGCCTCTGCCAGGACGTAGACCACCTGCTTGTGGACGTTCTTGCCCCCCCTTCTGTAGAAGTACTCGATGACCCGCCTGAAGCCGGGAGCCACGGATATCTCTGCGAGGCCGGTCTCTTCGCGAACCTCGCGGAGGATCGTCTCCATCTCCGTCTCGCCCTCCTCCCGGTTCCCCTTGGGGAAGTCCCACCTCCCCGCGTTGAGCAGAAGGAGGAACCGGCGCCTGCCGCTGTCTTCGGTCTTGAACACCACGGCTCCGGCCGAGCGTTCCTCCATGCCGGATGCGGATGCCCGATGTTATTTACGGGACGCGAAGAATCGATGTCATGAACGTGTAAATTACGCCTGTTTGATGCAATTCCTTCCGAAGACGGGGTGCCGGGAAGAGTGATCTCGCTCTCGCTGGTCCAGGGAACGTCATCAGTGGCAACGCCGCGTCCGCCAGATGGGCGAACGAACGGTGAGGGTGCAGCGGGAACCATGCGCGGTCTCGGGACCAAGGACACGCCCATCCTGAAAGGCTACCAACTCCACCACAACTTCATCCGACCGCATGAAAGCCTAAACGGGGCGACCCCCGCAGACCGTGCGGGAATCATCGTGGAAGGCCCTGAAAAGTGGCGGACGCTGATTCAGAACGCCAGCCATGCTAAGAGAAAGGAGGGCAAGATTGAACTCTAAATTGGGTGCGTTATCTGTCGTTGGACTGTTCATCGGGGAACTGCTCCTCTTGATCTACATCGCCCCCTCCTCCTCCCTCTACCACAGTCCTCCAGTGATAGGCTTCGCCATCTTCCTCTGCTTCATGTCAACCTATGAGCTGAGGTCGTTCTACATCTGGCGTCAGCACCAGCCTCGCAACAGGGAGGATTCCCAGCACCCATGAACGCAACAGAACCGCCCCCAAACGTTTTAAGGCGAACCTTTTCCGTCGTATAAGTTAGAGTTGGCGAAAATCAAGGTCGCAATCGCCGGCGTGGGCAACTGCGCGTCCGCCATCGTGCAGGGGGTCCATTACTACTCTAGGCGGGGCCCGGACGAAGGTCTGACGTATTGGAAGGTGGGAAGCTACACGCCCGAAGACATCGAGTTCGTGGCCGCCTTCGACGTTTCCGCGAAGAAGGTCGGCGCTGACCTGTCGGAGGCGATATTCAAGGCTCCAAACAACACCGTCAAGATCGCAGACGTCCCCAAGCTCGGTGTGAAGGTTTCCAGGGGCCCTCTCCTCGACGGAATCGGGAAGTACCTCAAGGACGTCGTCCCGGTCTCGGGCCAGAAGGAGTCAGACGTCGTTGACGAGTTGGAGAAGTCCGGAGCCGAGATACTGGTAAACTACCTGCCCGTCGGCAGCACGGGGGCCTCCCACGCCTACGCTGAGGCCGCGCTGGCGGCGGGGACTGCGTTCGTCAACGCAATTCCGGTGTTCATCGCGTCTGACGAGAAGTGGGCCGCGAGGTTCGAGAAGGCGAAGCTCCCGGTGGCGGGGGACGACGTCATGAGCCAGGTGGGCGCGACGGTCCTGCACAAGACTCTCGTCAAGATGGCCGTCGACAGGGGGGTGAAGGTCGAGGAGACATACCAGCTCAACATCGGCGGCGACACGGACTTCCTGAACATGCTCGAAGAAAGCAGGCTCAAGGACAAGCGGGAGAGCAAGACGAGCGCAGTCAGGGCGATGTCGCCGTACGAGGTCCCGACTCGGATCGGGCCAAGCGACTACGTCCCATTCCTCAAGAACGACAAGGTGTGCTACATCTGGCTGAAGGGGAGCTACTTCGGGGGGACCCCCGTCAGGATGGACGTGAAGCTCCATGTCATCGACGCCTACGACAGCGCCGGCGTCATGGTGGACGCCATCAGGGGGGCGAAGCTCGCCCTCGACAGGGGTGTAAGGGGGCAGCTCACCAGCATATCGGCCTACTGCTTCAAGCATCCGCCGGTCCAGATGCCGTATCCGGCGGCCAAGGCCGCCTTCGAAGGTTTCACTTCGGGGAAGCTGGAGCGCTAGGCGCCGCCATCCGCCTCATGTAGAACGCTGCCCCGAGAAGCACCACGACGGCGATGACCAGCGGGAGGATGTACCTGGTGGTGGTGTTCTCGTTCACTGTGATGCTGTGAGTCGGCGTCACGCCCTTCATGGTCCTTCCGTCGTAGACGAAGGTCAGCTTCGAGGCGCTGAGCGAGTATGTGGCCCCGGTTCCTGCCACGGCAGTCGCGGTCACGGTAAGGGAGCCATGGGCGGCGAGGGAGGCAGCAGTCACGGTCAACTCCCCGCCCGTGACAGAGCCGCCGCTGACCTGCGAGACCGTGATGCCTGAAGGCACCGGGAGGGTGAACAGCACGCTGGTGACGTTGACGGCTGAGGGGTTCGTTATCACAAGGGTAAGCGTGAATCCCTTCCCCTCGGTCGGGGTCGCGGGAGAGGCGGTTATGTTGCCGCTAAGCGGCCTGTACACCGACACGTATGGCCCGAAGCCCTCAAGAACGTACTTCGTGCCGCCGAAGTAGACCGTAGCGCTCACGACCGACGAAAGGCGGTTCCCGTAGGTTGCCGTCGCGTTGACCGCGTAGGTCTGCGTCAGGTTCTTCAGGGGCGTGATGGTGTGGTTGGTGACGACGTTCACATCGGACGCTGGCAGCTTGTCGAACGAGTCGTTCGTGGAAGTAACGCTGGCGTTGTAGATCCTGAAGGGACCCGAGTTCACCGCCACCAGGGTCACGGTGGACGTGACCCCCGTGAAGAGCAGCGTGGGGGTGAACGTCTTCGTGAGGACCAGGCCGGTAGGCACGGCCACGGCGTTGGACATTCCAGTGAAGTTCAAGGAGCCGGTGGTGTACGAGTAGGAGAGCGGCGAGATCAAGAAGTTCTCGGGCGTCGTCACGTTGACATTCATGGTCGTCGCATTGCTGCCGCTGGCCACCATGGAAGGCAGGCTCAGCGTCAGGAGCCCCGACGCGCAGGAGATTCCTGTCTTCGAAACCTTGCCGCAGCCTAGGCCTGGAGGCAGCTGCACCGTGGCTGAGAAGTGATACAGGCTCGCGCGTCCGATGTTCTTGACTTGAAAACTGAGGGTGAGGTTCACGGCCGTGCTCCCAGCCTTGAGGGGCGCCAGGTTGGCCGATGCCGTCACGAGCGGATAGCCGAGCTTCATCCCCGAATGGCTGAACTCCAGCGGGAGGAGGTTGGTCGTCGCCGTGAATGTGTTCCCCTGGTCGTCCTGGTATGTGACGAGATACGACTTCGTGATGTTGGTGTCGAGCACCCCGGAGGCCGACTGTGAGATGGGAACCGTGTACGACCCTCCGTCTCGCTTCAGGATGCCTACGCTCTGGCCGTCCGCCTTCACATTCGAAGCATCCCTGTTGCCCACGTTCGTCACGACAAAGTAGAGCGTCTGGGCGGCGCCCACGGGGACCGAGAAGCTGGATGCGGGCGCGATGTTGGCGTAGACGACCGGGGCGTTCTCGCCCAGGGCGATCGTTATGTTGTTGGTCCAGGCCCTGCCCTTGTAAATCGACTGGGCCACGTAGTAGGCGAAGCTGACCTCGGCGGCGGGCATCGTGACTGTTCCCGTCGCGTTGCCGATGTACTCCAGCGTGTACCCGGGGGTGGAGGTCTTGCTCTCGTTGAGCTGCTTCTGCGAGAAGGACGTGCTCCCTGCGACCAGCTTGAACTGCGCGGGGTTGAACCAGTTGTCGCTGAGGGTGACGTTGTACAGATCCGATGAGTTGGAGAGGTTCGTCAGAGTCAAGGTCACCGTCATGTTGTCGTCATGCTGGAGGACCCCCACGTCCACTTGGCGCTGGGCGAGGAGCTCCATCGGCTGCTGGAGCACGGTCGCGTTGATGCTGCGGACCTTCTGCTTCGGAGTCATTGACAACAGATAGGAGCTGGTAAAGAGGGAGGACGAGTTTGCCACCGTTGCCTTGTCCTTGGACGTCATCAGGCCGTCGAGGACGCGGATGTGGATGGACGAGGAAGTGCTCTTGTTGGCGGCCACCAGGGAGGTCGCGTTGCTGCCGGAATAGGAAAGGATGTTGGGCTTGTACGCGCTAGTGAGAGCCCCAGAGGAAATCGAGCCCACGACCAGGCTGTGGGCGAAGGTCGAGTTCGCCTTGGTCCCTTCGAGCACCACGAACGGCGAGGAGGTCTTGTCGAAGCTGGACGGCTTTATCGCGCTTGCGAACCCTCCCATCGCGGACGGGACCATCTTGAGAAGCGTGTACGGGACAATCTGGCCGTAGGACACCGGGCTGTAGAAGGTGTAGGAGCCGCTTGAGTTCGAGTATGATACGAAGGTCGACAAGAGGTAGGAGTTCAGCCTCCCTGCGGCGGCGCTGGCGTTGGCGAACGAGTCAGACCCGACGGTGAGGAAGAGCCCCTGTGACGGTAGAAACGACCCCTGAGAGGGACTGTGGGGGACCGGCAGGACGTTGTATCCCTGCGGGCCGAAGATCGCGAAGTCGGACTGCCAGGACGTGGTTTCCATCGCGGTCACGTTGTACCATGCCAGGCCGGGGGTGCTCTCGAACTGGGCCAACCTGTTGGAGCCGTTGATGCCCCCGAACGTGAAGTACCAGTAGGCGCTCGACCCGGCGATGTCCACGTTCAGGCGCTCCGTGTAGTTGGTCGAGCTGCTCGAGGCGATGGACTGCGAGATTGGCGCCGCTGCGAGCAGCATGAGCGCCAAGACGGCGAGGGCCGCTCCCTGAGAACGCTTCAACTGAGACTCCGAAGGCCGCCGATTTTGGGCTATAAAGCCGTTGGCTCCGGCCCCGGTGGCCCCCTGACGGCCAGAGAAGGGCAGGGACGGCAAGAACTCCGGCCCGGCGCCGCGGGAACCGCCGCTCGCCTATTTCTTGCGGGTAGTCTCCTCTGAGGGGTCGTCGACGCCCCGCTCTCCGAGCATGAACACTGCGTCCCTCTCGGGGTGGTACGGGCTGTCCACCATCCTGGCGATGCGGTTCTTGGCCGCCTTCCTCAGGTAGATCCTGTAGGTGCTGGTGTGGGCGACCACGTGGCCGCCCGTGGGCCTCGTGGGGTCGCCGAAGAAGCTGTCGGGCGCCGCCTGCACCTGGTTGGTCACGACCACGGCGACGTTGTAGATCTCAGCGGTGCGCAGCAGCTGGTGCATGAACTTGTTCAAGCGCTGCTGCCTCTCGGCCAGCGTCCCCCTTCCGAGGAACTCCGCCCTGTAGTGGGCCACGGCGCTGTCGAGGATGACCAGCTTGACCTTCTTCCCCTCGATGACCGCGCCAAGGTCCTTCACGATGAGCTCCTGGTGCGCGCTGTTGTAGGCCCGGGCGACGGTAATCCCCGTGAGTATCTTCTGCGAGTCCAGGCCGCGCGCCTCGGCTATCTCGGCGATCCTCTCCGGCCTGAAGGTGCCCTCGGTGTCTATGTACACCGCGCCCCCCTCCAGCCCGCCCTGGTCGTGCTGTCCCTGGACCATCACGCAGAGCGTGTGGCAGATCTGCGACTTGCCCGACCCGAACTCGCCGTAGAACTCGGTCATGGCCCAGGTCTCGATCCCGCCCCCGAGCAGCTCGTCCAGGTTCTTCGACCCCGTGCTTATCCTGTCTATGGCCTTGCGCTTGACCAGCAGGTCTGCCGCGTTGATGAAGTCCGGCTCGAGCCTGCCAATCTCCACTAGCTTCTTCCGCGCCTTGTTGTTCAGCTCCACGGCCTTCGAGATGTCGATGTCGACCGCGTCGGCGATGTCAGCGGGACCCGAGGTGGCCAGGTCGAGGATAGTCAGGATTCCGGCGTCGTTGAGCTTCTGCTTCGTCGCAGGCCCGACCCCTGGAAGGGTGTCCAGTTCCAGCTCATCATTAGTTTCAGGCAACAGCCGCCGAGCCTCCGTCCTCTAGATAAGCATCTCTTAGGGGGAGATTCTTGAAAGTGTCCTGGGGAACAGGCTGGCCGACCTGATGTGCTTGAGGCCAGCCATCCACCTCGTCGTCCTCTCCACCCCGATGCCGAATCCCGAGTGGGGGGGCATGCCGTACCTCCTTAGCTCGAGGTACCAAGAGAACGACTCCGCCGGGAGCTCCTGGGCCGCGATCCGAGCCATCAGCTCGGCGTGGTCGTGTATCCTCTGGCCCCCGGTGGCCAGCTCGCCGAACCCCTCGGGGGCGATCAGGTCAGCTGACTTCGTCACCTTCGGCCGGTCCGGGTAGGTCATGTGGTAGAAGCTTCTCGCGGTGAGCGGGTAGTCGGTGATGAAGAACGGCGAGTCCTGGGTTAGGCTCACCGCCCTCTCCGACTCGGTAGGCAGGTCCTCCCCCCACTCGAACGGGAAGCCCTTCTCGGTCGCCACTTTGCGGGCCTCGTCGTAGGACATCCTCGGGAACGGCAGCTCCGGCTGCTTGAGGGTCCGCCCGAGGGTCTTCAGCTCCGCGGCGCGGTTCTCTATCACGCGGCTCGCCATCTTGGAGAGCAACCCCTCCTGAAGCCTCATGTTCGCCTCCTGGTCGGCGAAGGCCTGCTCCGACTCGATCATCCAGAACTCCGTGAGGTGCTTGGGCGTCTTTGACTTCTCGGCCCGGAAGGCAGGCTGGAAGATCCAGACCTTCTTCAGGGCAGGGAGCGCGGCCTCCTCGTAGAACTGGGCGCTCTGGCTGAGGTTCACCTTCTTGCCGAAGTAGTCCACGGAGAAGAGCGTCGAGCCCCCCTCCACGGCAGCCTGCACGAAGGTCGGGGCGCTTATCAGCTGGAAGCCGTTCTCCCTGAAGTAGTCGAAGGCGGCACCGATGATCTCGGTCCTGATCCTCATCGTCGCCTGGGCCTTGGGGCCCCTGATGCTGAGATGCCTCTTGTCGAACAGGAACGAGGCGGACTTGGCCGCGGTCTTGGTTATGGGCCAGCTCTCGGCCGGGGCGATCAGCAGGAGCTCCTTCGCGGCCACCTCCTTGCCCCCCGGTGCCCTCGCGTCGTCCTTCACGACTCCCTTTACTGCCACCGCGGACTCGATGGTGAGAGTCCTGGCCGCTTCGAAGGCCCCGGAGCCCTGGGCTCCCTTCTTGATGGAGACCTGGACGTACCCGGTCCCGTCCCGGAGCAGGGCGAACACGAGGCCGCCGACGGTGTGCTTCCGCGCCACCCAGCCCTCGAGCTCGACGCCCCCGCTGGACGATCCGGAGAGCACGCTCGCCACGGTGCACTTCTTGTACTCCGGCTGGGCCATGGAGGCACGGCTGCGAGCCCCGCTTCTAAAAGCATGATGCGGCCGGGGGGGCGGCTCTTCCCTGAGTCCCGCTAGACCACGCCTTCCAGGGCGGCAGCGTCGTCCCTGCTGGCGGCGAGGAGGACGTGGGTCCCGAGCGTCGCCGGGAGGAGGAGGTCCCGGGCGTAGTCTCCTCCGACCACGAGGACCTGCCGGGGGGCGTAGGACTTCAGGAGGGGGGCGTAGGGCCCCGGCGCGTCGCCACTGTCTTCCCCCTTCTCCAGCACGAGGGTGCACGGCCCCAGGCCTGCAGACGCCAGGGTCCTTTCGGCGGCGGGCGCGCCGTGACTCGTGGCGGCGCAGAGCGTCCTCGACCTGTCAGCAGCCAGGAACCGGGCCAGCCACTGGGCAAGCCAGCCCTCGACCGCTGAGCCCTCCCCGCCCCGTCCGGGAGAGGGTCGGCCCCCGGGCCCGACGTGGTCGGTGTCGAGCACGACGCACCTGATGGGCTCCTTGGAAATCAGGACCGAAGCTCGCAGCATGTCCACCGGCTTCCCCATGTCCACCCAGTTGCCCGAGTATGTCCAGCTGAGGACGCGGCCCCCTGACCTGAGTATGTACTGGGGCGGGAACTGCTCCTTCCCGTACTCGAACTTGACCCCTCTGACCGACTCGAGGAAGCTCTCCGTCTTCATGGCGTAGAGCCCCATGGCCGCGAGCCTGCTCGGCTCAGTCCCGACGGGGGGCTTCTCGACGATCTCCGCCACCCGGCCGCCTTCGAACCTGGCTATGCCGTACCTCGACGTGTCGCTCACCTCGCGCAGGGCCACCACAGCGTCGGCCGTGGGGTCACCCTGGGACGAGCGGATGAGATCTCCCGGGACGTTCCCCTCCGCTATGTTGTCTCCGTAGTTGACAAGCATGTAGTCGGCGTCCATGAAGGGGGCGGCCTGGAGGAGGGCGTGTGCCGGTCCGAGCGGCTCCTTCTGGACCGCGAACTCCAGCTTGACGCCCAGGCTTCGGACGTCCAGCCGCCGGATGAGCGGGAGCTTCCAGTCGGAGGCCACGACCACGGCCTCGCCGACGCCGGCGTCGGCGAGCTTCTGGACGACGTAGTAGAGGAAGGGCCTGCCGAGGATGGGTATCATCTCCTTGGGGACCACCTCGCTGACCGGCTTCATCCGCTTCCCCTCCCCGGCGGCGAGGATGACTCCCTTCGCCTTCAAGTCGTCGGGGCGGGGTCTCTGCGGTTCTTATTGGTATGGCCCGGCGCCGCGGAGCCTTCTGGAGCCTAGCGCTGCTTCCCGTCGCGGGCCAGGTCGACCCTGGCCACCTCCCCCCGCGGGGAGAGCTCCGAGAAGATGTCCGCCTGGAAGGTCTCGACGTGTGTCGAGGCGTCGAGCCAGGCGTCGGGCTGGAGGCCAGCCTTCATGCACGCCTGCGAGAGGAACTCCGTGGCATCCATCCCAAACTCGGTGGCGACCTGCGGGAGGAGCAGGCCGCTGAAGGGAGGCCTCGTCACCATGAGGCCGTCCTCCCCCACCTTCACGGCCGCGGGCCTGTCGGCCGGCCTGCTGTAGGCAACAGCCCTCGGCCTGGTGAGGACGCTGACCTCCACCAGGATCGAGCCGAGCTCGCTCTTTGAGACCGGGGGGAACCGGGGGTCCTCGGACGCGGCTGCCACCGTGGCCTCCCTGATGGCGTCCCCCAGCATCTTCACCGGGTAGGGGAAGCCGATGCATCCCCGGAGGGCCTCCGGCCCGCCTGGCGAGGTGTTGAGGGTCACGAACACCCCCCTCAGCTCGGCGAAGACGCCGGACCTGTCTGAGGCCTTGGGCGCGCCTCCGCCCCCTACGAACGCTTCGAGCGTCTCCCGGGCGATGGCTACGGCCCGCTTCCCGTCGGTGGTTGAGAGTGGCATGGGCTAGCTCCGGTCGAGGAGCCTGCCCAGCGACCTTAACTTTTTCCAATGGGTCCCCTTCCAGTAGAGGTGGCCGCACAGCGTGCAGCAGGAGAAAGCGCGGTGCCTGGCGGCGATGGCGGGGGCCACCTCCCCTTCGACGTCAGCCCTCCCCAGCGAGGCGAGCGGGCCGTTGCAGAGGGAGCACCTCGAGTCCCCCCGGGTCAGGCGGATCCCGGCGCCCCTGGCAGCTGCGGCCAGCTCTGCGATGCGGGCGGCGTCGCTCCTCCCCCGCACCGCCACGGCCTCCACCCCCCTCGCCCGGGCGAAGAGAACCAGCTGGGCGTCGGCGGTGACCAGGACGCGCCCCTGCCTGCGGCAGAGCGCGACGGCGCCGGCGTCGTCTCCAGGCGCGAGGTAGGCCGTGTCGAGCCCAAGCGCCCGCAGCTTCCTGGCGAGCGAACCGAGCATGGCGTCCGCGGCGAGCTTGCGGCCCGCCTCGAGTGCGGTGGCGCTACCTCGTCTTCTCCGCCGACCTGACAAACTCGTAGAGCCTCCTCGCGGAGGGGTCGGTCTCGAAGTGCGCCCGGATGGGGGCGATGATGGCGTCCAAGGACTCCGCCACGCCCTTCTTGAGGTCGGCTGGGTGCAGCAGCCCCTCTGCGTAGGCCCTTTCAAGCTCGTCCGCCGACGCGTACTCAACGGTCCCGCCATACTTCTCAGGGCGCTCTATCCTCATGGAGTTCAGCTTCCGGAAGATGATGTGCCTCGAGTACTCGATGGGGGCGTTCCCTGCCAGGACCTTGGCCGGGCAGTAGGCGGCGTTGAGCTTCCTGGCGATCTCCTCCCTGCTGTCGTGGACGAATATTGACGACTCGGGCTTGCTCTTGCTCATCTTGCTGGCGATGGCCACGTCCATGGACCTGTTCTCGTCGAACCCCTCGGGCTGTTTCTCGCCCTGGAGGCCTATGAGCATGTGGTGATGGACGGCCACTGGCTTCTTCCACTTCATCTTCTCCGCCACCTCCCGCGCGAGGATGTCAGCCCGTCGCTGGTCGAGCCCCAGCTGGCAGATGTCGACGTCGAGCCAGAAGATGTCGGCCACCTGCATCATCGGGTAGAACAGCTGGGCAGTCTCGACGAGCTCCTTCGACGTGCGGCCCATTATCGTAATCGCCCTCTGGGTCCTCGCGAGGCTGGCGTTCTGGGCCACCGTGATGACCTTCTTCCAGTAGTCGTCGTGCTTCACGGCGTCGCTGGTCCACAGGACCTCGACCCTCCCCATGTCAACGCCCGCGGCCTTCCAGACCTCGATGAAGTACCTGCCGACCTGCTGGATGCTCTCGAGGTTCCCCCCCATCTTGTTGTTGACCCAGGCGAACCAGTCCGCCAGGTAGAGCTTCATCTTCACCCCGGCCTCCAGCATGTCCGAGACGAGGATCGGCCTGAGGACCCCGAAGTGCAGGGGGGCGAGGCCGCTGGGCTCGAACCCGTCATAGGCGGTGGGGTGGTCGTTCGTCTCCAGCAGAGTGCGCAGCTCGGCCTGGGTGATGATCTCCTCGCCGACGCGCTTCAGACACTCGAGGCGCGTCTCAAGGTCCAAGTCTACGCCCCGCCTCCGGGCGGGATAGCATTGGGCCGCCGGTCTATGCCTAGGGCGAAGGCGGCCACAACGAACCCGAAGACGAGCAGGGCGTCCGCTTGGTGGAGGGTCACGAGCCATGTCGGCTCGGTGGCCGCGACGACCGCAGCCCCGAGGAACACCTCGGCAACTATGAGCATCGAGGCCGCGTAGAGGGAGCGCCTGGCCCCCCCGGGGGCGCCCTTGTCGCGCCAGAAGAGGAAGGTGGTGACGAAGAGGAAGAGCGTGGAAAGCGAAGCGAGCAGCCTGTGCGAGTACTCCGCTATCGGAGCTGCCTGCAGCGGTGGGAGGAGATGGCCCTGGCAGAGCGGGTAGTCTGACGGGACGCTGCTCCCGCAGGCGTCTCCGTAGCCGGCTGCCGTCACGTAGGCGCCGACGGTGAGGAGTGCGAAGATGGTTGCGAGCGTGAGCAGGAGGAAGGCAGACCGCAGCCGCATCAGCATCGCTCGCCGCCGTTCAGGTCTTTAACTGTTCTAGGCCTTCTTGACCAGCGTGTCCAGCTTGGTCTTCAGGACGTTCGATGGGACTGCGCCCACGACGATGTCCTCGACCTTCCCCTTCGAAAAGAGCATCATTGTCGGGATGCTCATGATGCCGAACTTCATAGCGAGGTCCTGGTTCGCGTCGGTGTCCACCTTGACGAACTTCACCTTGCCTTCGTACTCCTTCGAAAGTTGTTCGATCACCGGGGCTATCGCCTTGCAGGGCCCGCACCAGTCCGCGTAGAAGTCCACGAGCACCGGCTGGCTGGAGCGCACGACCTCCTCTTGGAAGCTGTTGCCGTCTATGTGAATCACTTGCTTGTCCAATTCCCTGTCTCAGGTCGGCCGCGGCGCCCCTGCTTATAATTCTGCCTCGGATTCAGCACAGGTGCGAGGGCGCGCCGCAGGAGGAGACGAGCAGGAACACGGCGTAGTCGACGCCGTTGCCGCTGTAGTCGTTGACCCATTCGATGAGCATGCCGGCCTTGGGCGTGTGCGTCGACAGCAGCAGGACGTAAGTCGAGTCCCCGACCACCCCACCGTCGGTCTCCGTGCTCTTGTCCGGGAAGGTCATGTTGAAGCTTATGGCCCCTGCCATGACGGTGACACTGGTAGTCGCGGTCGTCCCAGCTGCCACCGGGCACCCCACGTAGATCGGCGGGCAGACGGTGGCGAACCTCACGCCGTCGAAGGCGACCGACCCGTTGTGGAAGTAGCTGTAGCCCGGCATCCCAATGGTGATGTCCCTCGAGACGTCGTCGGTCCAGTAGTAGCTTCCGTTCACCTTGGTCAGGAAGGCTTCGCCGCCTCCGTCCGTCTGGGCGGTCGAGGTGACTGTGGACGTGCGCGTCAGCGTCGAGGGGCCCGAGCTGGAGGTACCCGCCAGTAATCCGGCCGTCGCGCCGAGGATGACCAGGAGCACTACGATGGCGGCTGCCACGCCTCCCTTCATCGAGCCAGAGCGCCGGGTCGTGTCTATTAGCGGTTTGTCAGCCCGCCCTCGTGCGAGGACCCCCTCGGGCATCCGAGGCGGCCCGGGACCTCGCCTCGGCGTCCCTCTCCAGCGCCCGGGCCAGCGGAGAGACCTTGAGGCGGTCCTCGACAGGGTCGTAGGCCGCGAGGGTCGCGGAGCCCAGGGACCTCGCAGCGAGCTCCTCGAACCCGAGGTGCCCGGCGTACTCGCTGATCCGTTCGGGCTTTGCCCGCGTCTTCGGGCGCCTCGTGACGATGGCGCAGCAGTCCTTGTACTCCTCGAGGGAGAGGTCGTAGGTCCCAATCCTCCGGGCCAGCCCGACGATCTCCTCCTTGTCATAGGTCAGCAGGGGCCGCAATATGGGGAGCGACGACCCCTCGTCGAAGCCGCGTATGTTCCATAGCGTCTGGGAGGCGGCCTGGGACAGGGAGTCCCCAGTCGACACTGCCGATGCGCCGAAGCTCGGGGCCGCGCGCTCGGCCACCATCCTCATGAACCTCCTGAACAGGGAAGGCTCAAGGTCGTCCGGGGCCTCCGCCGTGGCCACCTGGTAGTCCGCGAAGGGGACCATCAGAAGGGTGCTCTTCCCGCCCCATGCTGACAGTACCTTCACGAGGCGGACTATCTTGCTCCCGACGACGGTCTCGGGTGCGGGTGCGAGGTAGAAGTGGAGGTAGACGGGCCTGACCCCACGCTTCAGGAGGAGCCACGCGGCCGCGGGGGAGTCTATCCCCCCGGAGAAGAGGTGCATCGTGCGCCCGGAGGTCCCGACCGGGAGCCCCCCTGGACCCTGAACCCTCCGCGAGTAGACGAGGGCCTTTCCCCTGATGACGTCGACGTGGACCCTCAGGCCAGGGTCTGAGAGGTCCACCCGCTTCCGGGTGGCGTCCACAACCGCGGACCCGAGGCGCCTCGCCAGCTCCATGGAGCCGATGGGGAATTGCTTGTCGGAGCGCCTCGCGTCGATCATGAACGACCCGGCATCCGAGGAGCGGGCTTCCTCGAGGACGCGCCCCTGGATGGCCCCGTACTCGGCGGGGACCATCTCGGCGCGGGCCAGCCACGCTACCCCGAAGACCTTGGACAGCCTCCCCTCCACCTCCGCCTGGTCCCCCTCCACGGTCACAAGGAGCCGCCCGTCCCTGGACTCCACCAAGGGCCCGAGCGGGGCCAGCGGCCGGGCTAGGTTGCGCCTCAGCGTCCTGACGAACTCGGGCCTGTTCTTCCCTTTGAGCGCGACCTCCGAGTAGTGGACGACGTAGGTGCAACGCATCTTGTCGGGCGCTCTCGGCCGTGTTCAGAAAAAGGTTCCCGAAGGGAGTCGGCCCGGCCTAGACAAGGGCGGCGGCCATCGCCACGACGAAGATGACGGCGAGGTACGGGCTCGAGAACTTGAATGCGAGCCACGCGTTGTCCTTGGTGGGGGACCGGAGCAGCTTGACGTTGGTCCATAGGAGGAGGAGGTCGAGGGTGACGGCGAGGCAGAGGTACAGCAGGAGCCCTGCGCCGCTGAGGTAGAAGGCGAAGAGGAGGCTCACGGGGATCAGCAGGAGCGTGTTAGCCACGATGTACTTAGCCGCCCTTGCCGAGCCCAGGACGGAGGGGAGCATCGGGATCCCGGCGGCAGAGTAGTCCTGCTCAGTGATCACCGCGAGGCTCCAGAAGTGGCTCGGGGTCCAGACGAAGACCAGGGCCGCGAGCGTCCACGCCGCGGCGAGGGCCTGGCCGGTGACCGCGTACCACCCCGCGAGCGAGGCGCAGCTCCCGGCGAAGCCCCCCAGCACAATGTTCCAGCTTGTGCGAGGCTTCAGCCATATGGTGTAGATGGGCACGTAGACGAAGGCGCCCAGCGCAATGAAGAAGGTGGCGGCCGCGTCGAGCGTTGCGGCTGCGACGGCGACCCCGATCGCCAAGAGCCCCAGGCCGAGCAGGAGTGCGTGAGATGCCGGCACAATCCTCTCCGACGGGAGCGGCCGGCTCCTGGTGCGTTTCATCTTCGAGTCCACGTCTATCTCGAGGTAGCTGTTGAGCGCCAGCGCCCCCGCCGAGGCGACGGCACCCGCCGTCAAGAGGCCGGTCAGCGTGATGATGGGGGGCAGGCCCCTCGCCGCGACCACGGCGGAGCCGAAGGCTACCATGAGGAGGAGCGGGATGATCTTCGGCTTGGTCAGTGCGACGTAGTCTGAAAGGGCCATGATGTGGGGCTCGGGGTTCCGGCCAGGCCGCGGGGCCCGATATTTTGACTTTGCCTAGGCTGCGGAACCCTTAAGAAATCTGTGTGGTTCGGGCGCCCGTCCCGCAGTAGCTCAGCCTGGTAGACCTGCAAAGGTGCCAAAAGCTTCCGGCTGTAGTGGTCGGCTATTGGCTGACCCGTCCAGCCTACTCAGGCCACAGTTACCGGAGTGTCGTCGGCTCAAATCCGACCTGCGGGACGTCCGCGACCTCCTTGCCCTGCGCCCTTCTGCGCTCGCAACCCCTTTAAGCCCAGGCGGGGCCGACGGGACGACTTGCCAGAACGCGCCCCTGAGAAGAGAGGCGGCCCGAGGTCCGGGGTGTCCTGGGCGCCCATCGCGCTCCTTGCCGCGCTTCTCGTCGCGTTCGCGGCAGTGTACGAGCTCACCTCCACGGGGAAGGGCGGCGGCAGCTCGCTCGGAGTAGTGAACATCGTGGGCCTCGCCTCCGTCGTGGTGGGAGTCGCAGCGGCCGGGATAATCTTGAGGCGGTCCAGCCCGCCGGCGTGAGACGAGGTCTGGCGGGGCGCCTTGGCGAGAAACGCTTAAGAACGGTGATAGGTCGAAACCTGCGAATATTGGATTCCGAGTTCCTAGCGCTCTCGCTCGTCTTCATCATCCTGGGCCTCTCCGGCATAATCCTGTTCAACGGGACCGTCCCCCCGTCTGGGGCCCCCTGTAACTGCATCATCCCCACGCCCGAACCCACCGCCGCCCAGGGGACGTCAAGCATCTTCCTCGTCCTGGGGCTGATCTTTTTCCCCATGGGGCTGATGAAGGGAGGCCTGCCTTCGCTGAGGCGCACGATCGCCGCCTCCCCGACCCTGGAGCACCCCGCTGGCGGGATAGTTGCGCCGGTCAGCGTGCTCAGCCTGAACCTCTTCGTCGTCGGGGTCGTGCTGCTGCTGATAGGCGTGGACGCCCTACTGGTCCCCGCCTATGTGCTCTACAAGAGCCTGTGGCTCGGGCTGTTGGGCCTGCTGCTCGCAGCCGGGGGCGGCCTCGCCATGGCGCGGGGCCTGAGGAAGAAGCCAGAGCGGCAGTGAGCGCGGGCCTGCGGTCAGGGACGGCGCCGCTGGGCGACATCCTTCGCGGACCTGGCCATCATGAAGAGATACTGCTGGGCGTAGCCGGCATAGGGCCCGAAGTACGACCTGACGCTTGAGGAAATCCTGTCGTAGTCTCCCTTGCCAATCTTGGCCCTCCTCTCAGGCGCGAGCTTGGCCCGTGTCTGGGGGTCGAGCAGGGAGGGGTAGTACTTTGCAACCTGCCGCGCAATCCACACGTCAATGGGGAAGGCTTCGTCCATGTCGAAGGAGAAGAGGAGGACGCAGTCCGCCACCTTCGGGCCCACACCTGGCAGCAGCTTCCCCCCCTCCAGCTGCCTGACGAGTGAGCCCCTCGCGTCCTCGTACCCGAGTACCGACAGCTCGCTGAAGTCGACCCTGCCGTCGTCGACGGACTCGGCGACCCGCTTGAGGAAAGGCGCCCTGTAGCCGAGCCCGCAGGCCGACAGGTCCTTGACCGGCGCCTCTGCGATTGTCCCGGGCCCCGGGAAGGCGCGGTACTCCAGCCCCTCGAACTGCAGGGGCTCCCCGAACCTGGCGCAGACCGACTGCACCATTCCTTTGATCCTGGGGATGTTGGCGTTGGTGGCGAGGACGAACGAGGCGAGGCACTCCCACTTGTCCTGCCTCATGAGGCGGAGGCCGTAGTACGTCTGCACCCCCAGGGCGATGGTCTGGTCCTTCATGATGGAGGAGAGCACATCCTCGAGGGAGACGTCGAAGCGGAAGTACTGGCTCACGAAGGCGCCGTCGAGCCTGTCGGAGTTCGAGACGCACCTGAGGATGTCGCCTTCCTGCCTCAGCTTGAGGACGCCTCCGCCGACGACGCCGTACCACCACTCGCCCTGGTTCTGCCAGCGGAACGCCTGGCCGCTCTCCAGAGTGTACTCCAGCGAGAACGGCGACTCGGCGGCCATTGTGAACTCCATTTCGGGCGGGGCACTCGGGCACGGCCTTCTAATTGACTCTTCCCTGAAGGGACAGCTTTGAAATAGCCACCGGGGCCCCGACGGGGCCCATGGATACGGGGTACGAGTCGAGAACCCCGAGGTCGAAGGAGATGTTCGCGAGGGCCAAGAGGGTCTTCGCCGGAGGGGTGAACCACAACGCCCGGCTCTACGACCCCTACCCGATCTTTGTTGAGAGGGCGAAGGGGAAGCACATCTGGGACATCGACGGCAACAGGTACACTGACTACTGGATGGGGCACATGGCGCTCATCCTCGGCCACTCCCCGCCAGCCGTGGTGGGCCCCCTGAAGAGGCAGGCGGGCGCAGGGACCCACTTCGGGATGGGGAGCAGCCTTTCCGTGGAGCTTGGCGAGGAGATACAGAGGTCAGTTCCCTGCGCCGAGATGTTGAGGTTCTGCAACACCGGTGCCGAGGCGACCATGTACCTCGTCAGGCTCGCAAGGGGGTTCACGGGGAGGCGGACGGTCGTCAAGATGGCCGGGGGCTGGCACGGCTACAACACCGAGCTCAACAGGGGGGTCCACACCCCCTTCGACAGGCCCGAGGGGAGCGGCATCCTCGACGCCGAGCAGGCTCACGTCATGCTGGCCAGGTTCAACGACCTGGAGGCGGCAAGGCGGGCAGTCGGCGCGGCGAAGGGGGACGTCGCGGCCATCTTCTTGGAGCCGGTCCTCGGGGCCGGCGGGTGCGTGCCTGCGGACAGGAACTACCTCAGAGGACTCCGGGAGCTTGCCGACGAGAGCGGGGCGCTGCTGGCCTTCGACGAGATCATCACCGGGTTCAGGGTCGCCCTGGGCGGGGCCCAGGCGCGCTATGGAGTCACCCCGGACCTAGCCTCGCTGGGGAAGGTCGCCGGAGGGGGGCTCCCGCTAGGTCTAGTCTGCGGGCGCAAGGAGATCATGTCGCTGGCCGACCCCTCGCGCCGAGCCAGGTTCGTGTCGATAGGAGGGGGGACTTTCTCTGAGAACCCGATGACGATGACTGCCGGCCTGGCCACCGTGAAGCACCTGAGGGCCAACGCCCGGACGATCTATCCCCTCCTCGAGAGGCTGGGAGGGGCGCTCCGGTCTCGGGTGGACAGGGCGTTCGCCGAGTGCGGCGTCGACGCCCACACCACGGGGATGGGGTCCCTCTTCCTCACTCACTTCGGAGTGAACCCCACAAGCGCAGAGCAGGCCATGGCTGGGCGCAGGGACGTCACGAAGAGGTACGCCCTCCACCTCATGGCGAGGGGCGTCTTCCTTCTGCCGTCTCACGGTAGCGCCCTCTCCACGTGCCACGAAGAGGCGGACGTGGAGGAGCTCGTCGAGAAGAGCAGGGAGTTCGGCGGCTCGGCTGGGGCGAGGTAGCTAAAACGGGGGGGCGAAGGTCACTTCAGGACCTTCGCGAGTCTTGCGTCGGCGTCAGACCAGTTCACTACGTTCCACCATGCCTCGATGTACTTCGGCCTGTCTGTCAGGTAGTCGTGCACCCATGCGTGTTCCCACAGGTCGATGCCAAGAATTATCGGCATCTGGGCGAGGAGCATGTTGTTCTGCTTCTCTACCTGGGTCAGCACCAGTTGGTCGGTCTCTGCGTCGTAGAGGGCCAGGGCCCAGCCTGCGCCTTCGACCGTCTTGGCGGCGTCGGTGAACTGCGCCTTGAACTTGTCGAACCCGCCGAAGTCTTGGTTGATCTTGTCCGAGAGCTTCCCCCCGGGCTTGCCCCCTCCCTTGCCGGGCGGGGCCATGTTGGGCCAGAAGAAGGAGTGCAATATGTGGCCGTCCACGTTGAAGCTGTAGTCCCTGAGGACCGCCCTTGTGTCGATCTGAAGCTCCCCCTTGCGGGACTTCTCGAGCTTCTCCAGGGCGGCGTTGGCCCCGTTCACGTAGGCCTGGTGGTTCTTGGTGTGGTGGAGGGTCATGGTCTTCTCCGAGATGTGTGGCTGGATGTCAGAGTACTTGTATGGAAGCGGTGGAAGTGTGTATGTCTTAGTCATCAGACGGCACCTTCGCCCCTGCGCTAAAAGACTTGCCCCTGCTCAGCGCGGCTTCTGGGGCTTCGCCTTCGCCTTCTGCCAGTCGTCCAGGAACCGCTTGAGCCCCGAGTCCGTGAGAGGGTGCTCCATCATCTTCATCATGACCTCCGGAGGCATGGTGGCGATGTCGGCCCCGATCTTGGCCGCGTCGATGACGTGCTGGGTGTGGCGTACGCTCCCTACGAGGACCTCGGCCCTCAGGCCGTAGTTGTCCCGGATCGTGACGAGGTCTTCCACCAGGTCCATTCCGCGATGCCCGATGTCGTCGAGGCGCCCTATGAACGGGCTGACGAACGAAGCCCCGGCCTTCGCCGCAAGGAGGCCCTGGCTGGCAGAGAAGATGAGGGTCACGTTCACGCGGATCCCCTTGGAGCTTATGGTCCTCGTCGCCCTGAGGCCGTCCGGGGTTATGGGGACCTTTACGACGACGTTGGGGGCAAGCGACGACAGCCGGGCCGCTTCATCCACCATCCCGTCGTGGGCGGTGCTCACGACCTCGGCGCTCACGTCCCCCTTCACCTCCTTGCAGATCTGCCTGATTATGTCCTCGAACTCCCCGGGCTCCTTTGCCACCAGCGAAGGGTTTGTGGTCACGCCGTCGACCACGCCCATCTGGTTGAGCCTCCTGATCCAGTCGAGGTTGGCCGTGTCGAGGAAGAGCTTCAAGCGGACGCCCGACGGCTGGTTTTCGCTATTAAAGGCTAACTTCCTTTCTTGACCAGAGCCTCAGCGGCCGCCTCGACGTTCGCGGACGTCAACCCGTACTTCTTCAGCAGTTCCCCTGAGTCGCCGCTCTCGCCGAACGAGTCCATCACCCCGACCCTCTTCATGAGCGTTGGGCGCTGCTCCCCGAGGACCTCGGCGACTGCTGACCCCATCCCACCCATCACGTTGTGCTCCTCGGCGGTCACCACGCGCCCGCACTTCTGGGCGAACTTGACCAGCGTCTCCGAGTCTATAGGCTTGATGGTGTGCAGGTCGACCACCGCGGCCGAGATCCCCTTCGCCTTGAGGGCGGCAGATGCCTTCACCGCCTCGGGGACCATGATGCCGCATGCGACCAAGCAGACGTCCGACCCGTCGTCTAGGACCTCCGCCTTCCCGTACCTGTATTCGAAGCCCCCTTCGTACACTATGGGAGTGGACGGCCTCGTCAGCCTGACGTAGAACGGGCCCTCGATTTCGGCGATGGCCACGACGATGGACTTCGTCGAGACTGCGTCGGCGGGGACCACCACGCTCATCCTGGGGATGGCCCTCATTATCGCGATGTCCTCCACCTGCTGGTGTGAGGCGCCGTCCGGGCCCACGGAGATTCCGCCGTGGGAGCAGACAAGCTTCACGTTGAGCCTCGGGTAGGCTATGTTGTTGCGGATCTGGTCCACGCACTTGCCGGGGACGAAGATGGCGTAGGTCCCTGCGAACGGTATCTTCCCCGCAAGGGCGAAGCCCGCCGCTATCCCCACGAGGTTCTGCTCTGCGATGCCGACGTTGAAGAACCGTGCCGGGAACTTGGTCGCGAAGACCCCGGACTTCATCGAGCCGGTCGTGTCGGCACCCAGGACCACGACGCGCGGGTTCGAGGCCCCAAGCTCGAGGAGCGCCTCGCCGTAGGCGTCCCTCATCACCCCGAGCTTAACGGACATCAGGCACCCCTCGCCGCGGACTCTGCCCGCGTCCTGAGCGCGCCGATGGCGCCGACGGGGTCCTTCTTCGCGTAGACTCCTGCACCTGCGACCAGGACGTTCCCCCCTCTCTTAACCACTTCGTGGACGTTCTCGGGCTCGACCCCCCCGTCAATCTCCACGTCCACCCCGGTCCCGTCCCTCTCGACCACGGCGCTGATCCTCTCGAGCTTCGGCATTGTGGCCATGTCCATCCTCTGGCCGCTGAAGCCGGGGTTGACGGTCATCACGACCAGGGCGCTGATTCTGTCGAGGCGGGAAGCGGCCCACTGAGGGAGCTCCGTGGACGGCTTGATGGCGAGGCCGACCTCCTTCCCCCTCCGGGCGATGACGGACCGAATCTCGTCGAAGGACCCTCCGTCAAGGACTTCCGCGTGGAAGGTGAGGAGGTCGGAGCCTGCGTCGAGGAACTTCTCGGTGTAGAGCTGGGGCCTTTCCACCATCAGGTGAGTGTCGAACTTGAGGTCGCACAGCCCCCTGAGCGCCTTCACCGTGCCGGGGCCGAAGGTGATGTTGGGGGCGAAGTGCCCGTCAATTACGTCAAGGTGGACCTGGTCCGCCCCTCCCTTCACTGATATCTCTACCGCCTCGCTGAGCCGACCTAGGTCCCAGGCCAGGACCGAAGGCGCGATGCGTATTGGCCTCATCGCGGCGCTCACTTCAGCTCGCTCAGGACGTCCGAAAGCTTGTCCTTAGCGGGCGGGGTGCCGTGGTAGCGGGGGGACCATTCCATGAAGGAGATTCCCTTGCCCTTCACCGTGTGCGCTATTATGACAGTGGGCCTGTTGCGGGTGCTGGCCGCAAGGTCGAACCCGTCGATCAGCTGGAGGAAGTCGTAGCCGTCGACCTCTATCACGTTCCAGTTGAAGGCTCTCCACTTCGACGCGAGCGGTTCCAGCGGCATTATCTGCTCCGTGAGGCCGTCTTGCTGGATGCCGTTCCTGTCGATGATCGCGGTGAGGTTGTCGAGCCTGAACTTGGACGCGGCCATGGCAGCCTCCCATACCTCCCCCTCCTGCTGCTCGCCGTCCCCCATCAGGACGTAGGCCCGGCTTGCCCTGCGGTCCAGCTTCGCGGCGAGGGAGGCGCCGACCCCGAGGGAGAGCCCGATGCCTTCGGAGCCCGCGGGGGCCTCGACGCCCGGGACGCCCATCGAGGGGTGGCCCTGAAGCCTGGAGCCCATCTTCCTGAGCGTCATGAGCTCCTCCACTGGGAAGTACCCCGCCTGCGCGAGCATCGAGTAGAGCAGGGGTGCTGCGTGGCCCTTGCTGAGGAAGAACCGGTCCCTGTCCGGCCAGGAGGGGTTCTTCGGGTCGTACTTCATGGTGTGGAAGAAGAGGGTGACGAGCAGCTCCACGGCCGAGAGAGAGCCCCCGGGGTGCCCCGAGCCTGCCTCCGCGAGGCTCTCCAGGATGAGCCGCCTGGTGTTCCTCGCCGTCTCCTTCAGACGGGCGATCTCCTGGGCTGCCTCCACTACCTTCTCACCGGAGCTTGGACTATCCTGTGGACGAAGTCGTCGGTCTCCTGGGCCTTCACTTCCAGGTCGTGTATCGAGAGCGTCACGTTCCTCTGCAGCTCGCTCCTGACGTCCCCCGCGACGTCGCTCAGGACCGCGGCCTGGCAGGCGCTCCCTCCCGCAGCCACCGCGAGGGCGAACACGCCTGTCATCGCGTCGCGGACGCCGACCTTGCTGAACATGTTCTTCTTCCCGGTAATGGGCGGGAAGAAGGTCACGTTCTCGGCGTCGAACAGGGCCAGGCCCTGCTCGCCGCGCGTGATCAGAATGGACTTGCAGTCGAGCCGGCTGAGCAGGTTCACCCCCATGTTCCTGAGGCTCGTCTCGTTGACCATGGCCATGCCGGTGGCGTAAGCGGCCTCCTCCATGTTCGACTTCACATAGGTGACCCCCGAGAAGTCCAGATAGTGGTGCATCTTGGGCTGCGCCACGACGATCTTCCCGGCTGCCTTTGCGGCTGCCACCACGCCTCCGATGAGGTGGCTCGTAATTGTCCCCCTGTCGTAGTCTGACAACACGACGCAGTCAGTGTCCTTCATCAGGGACTCGGCCTCTGACATGAGGCGCCTCGAAATCGGGGGAGGCACGTCGTGCCTCTCCTCCCTGTCGATTCGGAGCGAGTGGAACTTGTTGACCATTATCCACGTCCTGAGGGGGGTGGGGCGGGTCGAGTCGGTGACTATGTTGGCGCTGGAGACGCCGTTCCTTGAGAACTCCGCCTTCAGCCAGGCGCCGTATTCGTCGGACCCCGTCAGCCCGACGAGGCTGACTGTGGCGCCCAGCGAAGCGAGCTCGCGCGAGAGGTTGGCGGCCCCGCCTGGGAGGAAGGTCTCGCCGACATAGTCGCCTGCGGGGACGGGGGCCTCGCGGGCCAGCTTCCTGGCTGCGACCTCGACGAACCTGATGACGATGAGATCCCCGACCACCAGCACGCGCTTCCCTTGGAACTGCCGCAGGAGCTTCCCGAGGCTCTCCCTGTCGACAGTCTCAGGCGGCATTCTTTTTCGACTTCGCGGTGGATGTGGCCCTACTTAAGTGTGGGCGGAGGCGCCGGCCCTTCTCCCGCCCGGTCCTCTCCACTTGCCCTCCAGCAGCTCGCCTATGACGCCGACGGCCTTCCGCACCTCGCGGTCCAGGGCCAGCGGGTCGAAGCCCTTCGGCGCCGGGTAGTCCAGGAACTTCTGGTTCGGGTCGGACCCGAGGAAGTCCTTGCTGGCCTCGTAGACCGCCATCAGGGACGGCCCGTCGAGCTTCTGCAGCTCCGACTTCCAGACGTGGTGAACCCCCTTGTCGGAGACGACGGTCATCTTCATGTCGCCCTCGGCCTCCTTCTTGACGCTCGACCAGAAGGCGCCGTCGAAGTCGCCTTCGGCCACCTCCCCGGACTTCAGCCGCGCCGAATAGGAAGCCGCCAAGCTCTTGGCCTGGCTCGGGGTGATCTCGAAGTGCGAGGCGATCCTGCGGTAGGAGAGCCCGAGCCTCGAGAGGTGATAGCACCCCTCCTCCAACACCTCGCTGCTGACCTCGTCGCCTGCGGCCAAGCTGGCCGGGGCGGGCTGGCCCGCCGTAATAAGTTAGGGCGTATCCTTCGCCTTTCTGTCGAAGAGGGCGCGGGAACGGTCGAGGTGGGGTATCGGCGAGTACCAGTTCCAGCGCCCCACCTTGGACATCACCGCCGGGACTAGGTACGTCCTGACGACGAGGGCGTCTATCAGGACCGAGTAAGCGAAGGCGAACCCCATCTGCCTGAGCAGGAGGTCGCTGGAGAGCATGAGGGACCCGAGCGAGCCGGCGAGGATGATGGCCGCGGCCGTGATTATGCCCCCCGTCTGCTCCACGGCATGGATTATGGCGTCGTTCAGCTGCTCGTGCTTGGCGGCCTCCTCCCGGATGCGTGTCAGGATGAAGATGTTGTAGTCCATGCCCAGCCCGAGGAGCGTCACGAAGAGGAAGAACGGCGTGATGAAAAGTATCTGGTAGTTGAACGCGGACTGGAACACGAGCTTGGTCGCCGCCAGTGTCCAGACAATGCTCATCAGGACGGAGAAGACTGCGAAGACGGAGAGGAAGAGGGAGCCCAGGACCGCCAGCAGGACCAGCGCGACGCCCACGGCGACTATGGGGACGACGGAGTTGAACTCGGAGTCGAACACGTCCTTCGTGTCAAGGATGGACCCGGACGAGCCTCCCACGTAGACCCCCGTCACGCCCTGAGATGCGCCGAAGTGCGAGTGGAGGTACTGCCTGATCTGCTGCGTGTCGGAGATGGCGGCTGCCTGGAATGGGTCGGACCCGAAGCTCACCGTGATGAGCGCCGTCTTCCCGTCTCGTCCGACCTGGTCCATGGCCGCGGCCAGCGCGGCTACGCCTGCCGGGCTGGAGGCGTTGATGGACTCGACGTTGACCGGGCTCCCGAAGGGCCGCGTCGGGCCGGTGACATTGCTGACGTCCCCGTAGCCTGCGACGTAGCTCGACATTGCGCCGACCGTGGCCAACTCGGTCGAGTTGAATGAACTCCCCTCTGCGAGGGGGCTCGCGAAGGTCACGACCACGTAGGTGGGGAAGAGCTTCCCGCTCCCGAAGGCAGCCGCCAGCTGGTTCGAAGCCGAGATCGACTGCAGGCTGCTGGGCGCTGCCGAAAGGAAGTCGTAGGTCGGGGTGGTGTTGGCATAGACATAGACGGCCGGGACGGTGACGATTATGGCGAGGACTATGAGCGCCGTCGCTCGCTTGACTGCGAATCGGCCGCTCCTGGAGAAGTAACCGCGCTTCCCCTGGAGCTTGGACTTCACTGAGGCGGCGTAGTGTGAGAACCGGACGCCCGACGTCGGCCAGAAGGCGCGCTCCCCCACCACGCCGACCACGGCTGGGACGAGGGTGAGGGCCGCCGCCAAGGCGACTGCGACGCCGAGCCCCACGACCACCCCCATGGACTTCAAGAGCACGACGGACGTGAGGGCCAGGGCCAGGAACGAGATGATCACCGTCGCGCCGCTCGTCGCGATGCTCTCGCCTGCCCAGGTGACTGAAGTCTCTATGGAGTCCTCGACTGAGTTCCCGCGGACCCTCTCTTCCCTGAAGCGGGCCATTATGAAAACGGTGTAGTCCGTCCCCACGCCTATTATGACTGTGAGGAGTATCGCAGGTACAGTGAAGTCGACCTTGGCCACGAGCGACGACACCGCCACTATGAAGACCTGGGAGATCCCCAGGGCGAGGCCAATGGTCCCCAGGGTGACGAAGGGCGTGAGCAGGGACCTGAAGAAGATCCCGGTTGCCACTATGAGCAGGACCACCGCCGCGACGAAGATGATCATTATGTCGGTCTGAATCGAGTTCCCGAAGTCGTACGATATGGCGTCCTGGCCGGTCACGAGCACAGACTGCACCCCGGCGCCCTGGGGCGCAGACTCGAGGGCGTCAGAGGCGAGGGCCCGGACCGCGACTATGTTGCCGTTCGATGACTCGTTGAGTCCGAGGGAGACGATCATCGTGCTCCTTGAGGGGGAGACCAGCGAGGAGATTAGCGCGCCAAGGCCTGGGCTCAGCCCGTAGCGCCCGGGGTCCCAGACGATCCCGCCGACCAGGGACTGCAGGGAGGCGTCGCCATAGGTCTTCCCCAGTGAGGAGGCCGAGCTGACGAACTCGGTGGTGAGTCCTGTCTGGTTGGAGACGTAGCCCACCGCGAAGCTCTGAAGCCTCGCGGTCCCCTGCGGCTGGGTGTCCGCGAGATAGTCGGCCATGGTGATTGACTTCAGGACTTGGCTGTCGAAGGCCCCGGCCGCACCGGCCTGGCTTGCGATGTACTCAGAGTCGGCGGTTTGGGCGCAGTATGCCGCCCGGGCGGGGGGGCCTAGGGACGCAGTTGGGGGGCTGCTGAAGCTGGCGACCCAGGCCGCGTAGAACGAGGCGAGCACGTGCGAGGAATAGAGCCGATAGGCCGTCGAATTGGCCGCCGCGAGCGAGCCGGCTGCAGTCGCGTTCGCGTAGGAGTCGGCGAAGGTTACATTGGAAGAGGAGCCGTAGGCGGCCACCCACGTCTGAAGGTAGAGCGCAGGGACTCCCAGCAGGAGCTGCGTGGTGAGGTCGGCACCGTCGAGTGCTGCGTAGGCTGCGCTGTTGACTGAGCCGACAGCCGCGTAGAGCTTCGAGTAGACGTCCTCGATCTGGACGAGCCCAGCGACAGACTTGCTGGAAGTCACTGAGTCGACTAGGCCTTGGACGACGCCCTGGACAGCGGGAGTCGTGACGTTGCTGCCGGAGATCACGATCACGAGGGTGCTGTTAGGGACCGTGGCCCCGAACTGGCTAGAGATGAGGGCGGCCGCTTCGTTGGACTCGAGGCTGCTGCTCCCTGCTGAACCGAGCTGGAGCGAGGTCGACTTCGCGACGCCTGCGATGATGGGGACGAGGGCCACGAGCGCGATGACCCAAAGGGCAATCACAATCTTGCGCCGCCTGTAGACGAACCTGCCTAGCCTCCCGAAGGGATGCGAGGGCAACCCGCCGCTCTGCCGGTCCATCGGGCGGGCCAGCGGGTTATCCTATAAGAACGGTGCGGGGCCGGATCCTGTCCAGACTGCGGGACGTCCGGCAGACGCCTGCCTGGCGAACTGAAGCGTTCAGCGTTTCCTCACGTAGACGAACCCATGTTCCACCTTTACGTCGTACACGGGCTCGTCCTCCAGGGGCTCGTCGAAGGCCGCCTTGCCCGTCATCAGATCCCAGACAGCTCCGTGGCCGGGGCAGGTCACATTACGGCCTTCGAGCTTGCCCTCGGCGAGGTCCCACCTCTCGTGGGTGCAGGGCGTGCCCATGGCCAGGTATTCGCCGTCTACGTTTGCGACCAGGACCTCCTCTCCGCCGACGAGGACTGAGGCCATGGTCCCGGGGACGACCTTCGAGGCGGGGACGGCCTTCACGTATGCCATGCGCCTCCGTACAACGGGGTTGCGGTTAAACCGAGCGTTCAGGGGGCAAGGGGCATGGCGTCCTCGACCTCCTTGAGGTCCTTGAGGGAGTCCACGAACCACCACTCCCCATAGTGGGGGAATGAGAGGAGCTCGCCATGGGTGACCAGCTTGGGGAATGTGTCCCTTTCTATGTCTCCCTTCTCTGGGAGGTACCTGAGGGCCTTCCTTGCGTTGAGCACATAGACCCCCCCGTTGATCCACACGTCCGGGAAGGCGGGCTTCTCCTCGAATCCCCTGACCATCCTGAGCTTGTCGATCTTCACGACCCCGAAGCGCGACCTGTAGGGGACCACCAGCATCGAGGCCGTGATCTCGCCCGCCTGCCTGTGGGCTTCGACCATCCTCAAGAGGCGGAGGTCCGTCATTATGTCGCCGTTGACCACGACGGAGACGTCGTCGGACTCGTGGCCGGACAGGGCGCGCTTTATGGCTCCTCCTGTGCCGAGGGGCTCCTCCTCCGGGGAGTACTCCACGGGGGTCCCCTTGTAGTTCGTTCCAAAGTGCTCCTGGAGCTTCTGCCACTTGTAGCCGCACGCGAACGTCACCGAGTCGACCCCGCCCTCCTTGACCAGCCACTCGACCTGATATTCCGAGATGGGCCTCCCTCTCACCTCGATGAGCGCCTTCGGCTTGTCCTCGGTCAGGGGGCGGAGCCGCAGCGCCTGGCCCCCGCTCAGGATCACGGCTTTCATGGACATGTCCTTGCTGGCGGGCCTAGATAACGTTGAAAACTTCGGCAGCCAACGCGCTCAACTGGCCCCGTGCGGAGTAAGCAGTGGCCTTTTGTGGAAAAACAAAGAGGAGAAAGCTGCCTGCTTAGGACAGCTTTCTAATCAGTACCGCTAGCACTAGGACTAGGATGATTGCTGCGAGCACGGCGACAACGAGCACGTAGGTCTGCTCGGTGTTGACCGCGTTCAGGATGTTGGTGGCCTGCGATGAGACGCCGGAGATACCACCGACCTGAGTCGAAATGGTGCCCACGGTTGTCATCGTGCTGCTGACGTCCGAGGATATCGTCGTCAGAGCGCTGTCAGTGTGAGAGTTGACGCTGGAGACTCCGGTTGTGACGAAGCCTTGAACAGCAGTCGAGAGCGTGCTGATCTGGGTGTTTGTGTTCGAGTCGATGTCAGAGACTGCAGTGTTAATCCAGCCTTGGATGTTCGTCGACAGTGTGCTGATTTGTGTGTCGGTGTGGCCGTTGATGTTCACGACAGCGGCGTTGATCCAGGTCTGGACGTTGTTGGACAACGTCTGGATTTGGCCTGTGAACCCGTTGATGCTGTCGTTGATGCTGGTGAGGAAGTTGTACTCCCAGTCGCCCTGCGGGGTAACTGTGAAGAACGCGTAGATGTCTGGGGCATAGATTCCGCCGGTCAGGTTCTCTACGGCACTCGTAAGCGAGATGACGTGAAGACCTGGGCTGAAGCCTGCTCCGACGAAGGTCAGGTTCAGGACGCCGTTGTTGGCTGATGTGACTGCCCCTTCGGTGTACGTGCCTGTCTCTGTGCATGTCTCCCACCAGAAGTAGTGGTGGCAGTTGAAGAAGCCTGCGTTCTGGGTGATGTTGGTGAGCGCGAAGTCGGCCATCTTGTTGTCGATGTTGACCGAGTAGGCGACTCCTGGGAACAATCCTTCACCCACCGCGGTGACTAGACCGCCATAGGTGCTGTTGAAGGTCCCTGGTGTCACCATGAGGCTCGGCAGGACGACAAAGTCGGCCCATGCCTTCCCGCTTGCTGCGTAGTGACTGTTGTAGGTGGAATAGTCGTGTCCGTTGCCGAAGGTGGAGCCGTAGTACGTGGAGAAGGCTGTGATCACATGCTCGCCGCCGTACGTCTCCGGAACGACGAAGGTGTGCGGCATTGTCATGTTGATCTCGCCGTTCGCCAGCGTGGTGATGTTCACCACGTTGTACTGGGTGTTGTCTCCGTAGTAGGTCTCATTCCAGTAAATGTACGCTGTGATCTTGGCCGGGAATCCGTAGACCGAGATTGTTATGGTGGTTGTTGGGTTGCTGGCTGTTCCGGAGGTCGGTGAGATGATCATCGTCGGGTACACGTCAATGTTGAACGTGTAGTTCACTCCATTGTTGTGCACCACGAGGGTGTACACTCCCGCGGAGACTTCCGGAATGGTGACTGTGGTGTTGAAGCTACCTGTCGAGGTAGTTGTGGACACTGTACTTGCAAGCTCGATAGAGCCGATCCAGAAGGTGATTGGCGACGACACCGCGAAGTCCGTCCCGGCGATTACCACCGGGCTGAAGACATACGTGGTGATGGGCTGGCCTCCCAGGATGGGAGCGATGCCCGAGTCGTTGCCGAATGTGCCGATGCCGCTGCTATAGGACATGTGGAACCCGGTCGGAGTCCACGATACTACCTGATGGAAGTATCTGCTGTACTCCGTGAAGACCGGGGCGTTATATCCCGAGGTCGGCGTCAGTGGTGATGAGATGTGAGTTGCGTTGATTGCGAACAGTGTTATGGCTGTTGAGGACTCATCGCCCGAGGATGGGTTGTATGCCTGCATCACGTCCACCATTGGGACCGATGCGGATGTGAACCACCCTGGCCCAGTGCTTAGGCTGGTTATGAGCGTGCCCACAACCGAGCTTGAGGAGCCGGTCCACGGGTAGAATGTGTAGGTGTAGTTGATGCCGACGCTCTCACTGGGGCCGAAGCCGCCGCCCCGTATCACTACCGGCGTCTTGGCAGCGCCCGAGGTGGGCGTGACCGTGATGCCAGGGGTGATTACGAGGTGCTCGACTGTTGCTGCTTCAGCACCGGTGCTGCCGTCGTATACCTTGATGAAGTGATAGGCCGACGAGATGAGGATTGGGACCGGGCCGACGACGACCTCGTCGCCGCTCACGGTTCCGATGTAGAATGTCCCGTTAGCGTTGGTGTAGGCCTTCAACGGGTAGTTGCTGAAGTCCGAGGTGTTGAACACCGGGGAGTACCTGATGTCTCCCACACTCGCGGAAGCGAACCCGTCCTTGCTCAGGATCAGGTAGAACTGTCCACCGGAGAAGGTGACACCATTGAATACGATAGTGAGAAGGTTCGTGCTGGGGCTTACGGAGCCGCCGTCGATGGCTGTGACTCCTTCGTGGCCCGCTGGCACAGTCTCGTTACTCGTTGCTGATGTTATGACCGTCGGAGACGGGACCGTGTTGACCGTTGCCAACGTCGGGCTGCCCGTCGAACCGAAGGCAGTTGAGACCGGGAAGGCCATGACAATAGCCGAAAGTGCAAGAAGTAGAAGTAGTACGCTAGTGCTAAGTTTACTTACATACGATTTAGTCGTATGCGAATCCATTTTCAGGGTCGGTTCGCGTCTCCCCTATATAAGCAGAATGAACAAAACGTCTAGTTTTGGCGTCTTCACCCACCAACAGGGCATGGCTCTGACCATTGGGGCCGTTCGGGGATGAAAACAACCCGTGGATGTTCTGTGCGTCTTGTTCTGTCTATTCTAGACTAATCTAAGGAGGTCTGGAGCCTTTCAGCGCCGCTGGCCGTGGCTTACGGGGGTTCATCTCCGGACGTAGAAGTAAGCCTTGGGAACGGGCTTGGTGAGGTAGTAGATGTTGAGCGCGCCGTATGCGATGCCCAGAACGCCGAGGACGAGAGAAATCACATCCAGAGGTGAGATGGAGGCGACCGTGAAAAGCAGGCCGAGCAGGGCGTAGACTACACCCTTGGCGGTTCCCGCCCTTATCCCCCACGGCTTTGCATTAGAGTAACCATATCGTGGGACGAAAGTAGCCCCGCCGACGATGATGAAGAAAGCGCCAAGGCCAGCACCCTCGGCAGAGAGGAGGACGAAAAGCGCACCGAAGGCGATCATGAGGATGGAAACGACCAGGTCGATGGTGACAAACAGCCTGATTCCCTCGGGCCTGTTGTCCGTCCGTGCCGTCTGAGCAGGTGGCGTTGGAGCTGAGGGCAGGGGCGGGGAGGGTGTTGTGACGTTAGGCGAGGCACTCGGAGGCGCCTGGGCGGCCGCTCCGCAGTTCCCGCAGAACTTGGCTCCGGGAGGGATTTCCTTCCCGCAGTTCAGGCAGTATGGCAACCTGCTCGCGAGTGCGAGGGCCGAATTAGTTAAGCGTTCTCCGCACTTCGCCCGCTTAGCCTCGGCAGACCCTCCCTTAGATTCTAATGTGCATCCCGCTGCCCGACTGCGACCATGGACTCGGTCGTCCATTTCGAGATTCCCGTCAAAGACTCGGGACGCGCCTCCGCGTTCTACAGCAAGGCGTTTGGCTCGCAGTTCGGGAAGCACCCGGGCTTCGAGTACTGGAGGGTCGGGACGACGACCTCGGGCAAGAACGGCATGCCCACGTCCCCGGGGGCGGTCAACGGTGGCATGATGAAGAAGGGCGGCGCACTGAAGGTCCCAGCTGTCACCATAGGAGTCGCAAGCATCAACGATGCACTCGAGAAGGTGTCGAGCTTCGGCGGCAAGGTCGTCGTCAAGAAGCAGGCATCGCAGGCGGGATGGGATTCACGGCATACTTCTCGGACGCTGAGGGAAACGTCGTCGGACTGCATCAATGCCCGAAGAGCTAGAGGGGCCGCATCGGAGTGACATCTTGGGGCCCTGTGAAGTTAGGTCATCTGGGCCACCGAGTGATTCAGGGCGGACCTGAATCGAAGAGCAGCGGTGGGTTCCCGGCAGAGCCTGCAATGCTTTATCTTAAAAAGGGGGAACGGGCGAGCGGCCACGCTTGTCTGGCCAGCTCTCTCAGCAGACCCCGGGGCCCAACCTGCTCCCGAAACAGCCCGAGGTCAACATAGGCACTAGCGGCCACGTCGACCATGGCAAGACCACGGTCACTCAGGCAATCACCGGCGTCTGGGCCAGCGCCCACAGCGAGGAGCTCAAGCGGGGAATCACGATCAAGGTCGGATATGCCGACGCCGCGTTCTACCGGTGCTCGGAGGACCACGGGCCCGCGGCCTACTCGACCAGCCCAAAGTGCCCTGTCTGCGGGAAGCCCACTCGCCTGCTCAGGGCGGTGAGCTTCGTCGACTGCCCCGGCCACGAGAGCTTGATGACCAACATGCTCGCAGGCGCGTTCCTGATGGACGGCGCCCTCCTGGTCATCGCGGCCAACGAGCCAGTGCCAAAGCCGCAGACGAGGGAGCACCTGCAGGCCCTCCAGATGCTGGGCATGAAGAAGATAGTGATAGCACAGAACAAGGTCGACCTGGTCAACGACCAGGAGGCCAAGAAGAACTTCCAGGGGATTCAGAAGTTCGTGGAGAAGACCGTGGCGGCAGACGCCCCCATCGTGCCCATCTCCGCTCAGCAGCGGACGAACATCGACGCCCTGGTAGAGGCCCTCGAGGAGGTCATCCCCACGCCTCAGAGGGACGCATCTGCTGACCCCATGATGTACGTGGTCCGCAGCTTCGACGTGAACAGGCCCGGCGCTGAGATCGAGGGGCTCTCGGGCGGGGTCCTTGGCGGGAGCCTTACGAGGGGCGAGCTGAAGGTCGGAGAGGAGATCGAGCTGAGGCCGGGGATGCCCGACGAGAGGAGCGGGAAGTACGTCCCCGTGCTGACCAAGATCTCCAGCCTCCAGACGAGCGCCGGCCAGACCGATAGGGTTGGCCCCGGGGGACTGGTCGCGGTCGGGACGCTGCTGGACCCAACCTTCGTCAAGGGAGACCAGATGGTGGGGAGCGTCATCGGCAAGCCGAGTACCCTGCCCCCGAACCTGGAACACGTGACCATAGAGCTGGAGCTTCTGGAGACGGCTGTCGGCTCTGCCGAGCTCGTGACCGTCGAGAAGGTCAGGCCGGGGGAGAACCTCAGGGTCAACATCGGCACCGCCGCCACCCAGGCCGTCGTCACCTCCGCGAGGGGGAGCGTGATCGAGGTCGACCTGAAGAAACCTGTCACCGTGGAGGCGGGGATGCGGGCAGCGCTCAGCAGGAGGATAGCCGAGCGATGGCGCCTGATCGGTTCGGGGCTCCTCCAGTAGGCCTTGACAAAGGTCATCTTCGACAGCAGTTTCCTGATGGCAGTGGCCGAGACGCCCACTACGTGGTTTGAAGACATCTCGGAGCAAGTCGGGAAGCTCGAACCCGTGGCCCTCGAATGCGTCCTCGCCGAGCTGGGCCGCCTGGCGTCAGGCCTGGGGAGGAGGAGCAGGGCTGCGCGCGTCGCCTGCGAGATCGCGCGCACATTCGGTAGGGCGCCAAGCGGCCCCGCTGGCACGGACGAGGAGATCGTCTCGGCGGCGCTGACCATGGGAGCCGCCGTTGCGACGGCGGACAGAGACCTGGCGACCACCCTGAAGGCCCGGCGAGTCCCTGTGTTCGGGCTCCGCGCAGGCCGGGCCGTCCGGGTCTAGGCGGGGAAGGAGAGGTTTAGGAACAGCCCTGGCCTGGGCTTGGCACATGGACGGAACCAGCCTGGCCCTGGACGCCGCATCAGAGGAGAGGCGGATCGCATCGTTCATCCGCCGCGTCGTGTCGAGGTCGGGCGCGAAGGGGGCTGCCGTGGGGCTGAGCGGAGGAGTGGACAGCGCTGTCGTCGGCAGGCTTTGCGTCGGAGCCCTGGGACGGGACCGAGTCCTGGGCGTGCTCATGCCGTCGGCGCACACGCCCTCGGCGGACCTGGACGACGCGTCAAGGCTGGCAGCCGCCTGGGGGATAGCCAGGGTCACGGTGCCGATCTCGCCCGTGGTGGAGGCGATCGTGTCGGCGGCGGGGCCGGCAGCCGCGAGGATTGCGGCCGCGAACGTGCAGGCAAGGGTGAGGATGACGCTTCTCTACTACTTCGCCAACGCCAGGGGCCTGCTTGTGGCGGGGACCGGGGACAGGTCCGAAGAAACGATCGGATTCTTCACGAAGTACGGGGACGGGGGCGTGGACTTCCTCCCCATCGCTCACCTCTACAAGACCCAGGTCAGGGCGATGGCGAGACACCTCGGAATCCCCGAAGGGGTGGCGGAGAAGCCAGCCTCCCCCCAGCTGTGGCCCGGCCACACCGCCGAGCAGGAACTCCCTGCGGGCTACGAGAAGCTCGACTTGGTGATGCACATGCTGTTCGACAGGGGGGCTGCGCCGGCCGCGGCCGCCAGGGGGGCGGGGGTGGACAGGGAGGTCGTGGACCGTCTCCTCGAGATGCACGCGAAGTCCGCCCACAAGAGGTCCCTCCCGCCGAGCCTCCGGCCGCCGAGGGCTTGAGACGGGGCCCAGGCCGGGCCAAAGATTAATATCGGCTACTCGAAACGAGGGGGCGGTTCCTGAGCATTCATGTTTGAGCTAGTCAACCTAGAGGACGTGGTCAGGGTCCCTCCCGACAAGTTCGGGTCGCCCCTGGAGAAGGTGGCTCTCGAGCTACTGAAGCTGAAGTACGAGAGCACCATCAACCCCGAGCACGGCTACCTCATTCTCGTCACCAAGGTGGAGGTCGACAAGGTGGGCAAGATAATCGCCGGGGACGGCGCCACCTACCACAAGGTCAGCTTCGAGGTCCTCTCCTTCTTCCCCCTCAAGCAGGAGCTGGTCGAGGGCGAGGTCGTGGAGGTCACAGACTTCGGCGCCTTCGTCAGGATAGGGCCCGCCGACGCCCTGCTTCACCTCAGCCAGATCATGGACGACTACCTCACCAGCGACGTGAAGTCCGGGATCATCACCGCGTCCCAGAGCAAGAGGTCCCTCAAGGTAGGCAGCAAGGTCAGGGTGAGGATCACTGCCGTGAGCCTCGGCCACGGCATCTCGATGGGCAAGATCGGGGTCACGTGCAGGCAGCCGTTCCTGGGGGCGCTGGAGTGGATTGACGACGAAGTGGGGAAGGCCCAGAAGCAGAGGAAGTCGGAGGAGAGGGCGGAGAAGTAGGGGGTCAGGGGATGAAGGAACTCGCGTGCAGGAAGTGCAAGAGCCTCACGACCGAGAAGGTGTGTCCCAACGACGGGTCGACCGAGCTCAGCAACGAGTGGTCAGGCCTCATAATAATCATCAACGCCGAGAAGTCCCAGGTGGCGAAGACCCTCGGCATCGCGAAGCCCGGAAGGTACGCCCTGAAGGTAAGCTAGGGAGTTGCCGCGGGCCTACAGGCTCCCGGTCGGCCTAAGGGCCAAGCTGGCGAAGCCCATGGGGAGGCTGTTCAAGGCGGCGGAGATTGCCGGGCCGGAGTTCGGGCGCCTCGTCGCCGACGCGCCCATGGTGATAACCGTGGGCGACAAGGTCACTGAGACACTCGGGGCCCTCGGGAGGACCCCCGACGTCCAAGTCGTGGACTCTCTGGAGAACAGGAGGCAGAGGGCGCCACCGGAGGTGCCCTTCGGGAGGAGGATATCGGTCTCGAACCCCCCGGCCACAATAACCGAGGAGGCTATAGCGGGGATCCGTGAGGCGCTGAGGGGACGCAAGCCCGTCAGGGTGTCTGTGGACGGGGAGGAGGACCTCCTGGCCATCCCGGTGATAGCCATGGCCCCCCTCTCTGCGCTTGTGCTCTACGGGCAGCCGGGCGAGGGGATTGTGGCCGTGCGGGCCGACGCCGAGTCGAAGGCAAGGAACAGGGGGGTCCTCGCCGAGATCGGCATCTCGGAACTCCGTTGAGTCCTGACTGATTTATATTCCCCGTGGCTCGGGGTGCCTCCCGCTTGCAGTTAGAGAAGACCGAGTCCAAGGTCCTCGGGAGGACCTACGTGGAGGCGAGGCTGGAAGGGAAGGCCGGCAAGCTCACGCGCAAGGAGGCGATATCGGCCGTGGCCCAGGAGCTGGGCGTCCCCCCTGAGAACGTCGGGGTAGTGAAGCTGGAAGGAACCGCCGGGACGACAGACGTCATCGGGAGGTTCTACGTCTATGCGTCCGCAGACGCCAAGAAGAAGGTCCACCCCAGGTACCTTGAGGAGCGGGTCCTTTCGAAGGCGGAGAGGGAGAAGCTCAAGCAGGAGAGGAAGAAGGCGGCTACGGCCGCGCCGGCACCGGAGGCCAAGAAGTAGCCTTGTCCAAGCAGCCACCGGCAGCGCCAGCCCCACCGCCTGCCCCGGCCGAGGCCGCTGCTGCCCCTGCCGAAGAGAAGAAGCCGGAGAAGAAGGTGAAGCCGAAGGCCCCGAAGCGGAGGATCCAGGCCCACAAGCTGTACAAGGTCGAGGACGACAAGGCGACCCGGCTCAGGAAGGAGTGCCAGAGGTGCGGGAAGGGGTACTTCATGGCCCAGCATCAAGGCCGGCTGACGTGCGGAAACTGCGGCTACACGACCTACACTTCCTAGCGCGAGACATCCTGGGCGGGAACACGGATAGACTGGCGCGGCCCGAGTTGCGCCGCCAAGCCGAGGTCCTACTGGTACTCCCCCATCATCGACTGGAGCATCTTCGACATCCCCGGGGTCACGAACGGCTGGAAGGGCCTGAAGTAGCGCGGCTGCCGTGCCCTGGCCACCACCTCCCTTCTCCCGGCTGAGGCGTAGGCGTCGAGGAAGGCCCTGGCGACCCTGCCCATGGCGTCCTCGCGCAGGGAAAGCTTGGCTGTGTAATATAGGAACTCGGCGACGTCCCAGGGCTGGTCGCCCCCAGCAACCGACTGCTCCAGGTCGGTGAGGTAGAGGCCACCGGACGAGACGACTACGTTGCTGGCCTTGGCGTCGCCCAGGGCATACCCAGCGGCGTGAACCTTCGCCATCAGCTCCGCGTAGGCCGACACGTACCCGATCCCTTCCAGGTCCCCCTTCATCAGACCGTCGATGACCTCCGAGAGCGTCGGGCCGACGATGAACTCCTTCACCAAGATCCGCTCGCCCGGGGCCGCCGCGAGTATTGCGGGCACCTGGACTCCTGCCTTCCGGAGCTGGCCTGTCATGGAGTACTCCCTGTCAAGCCTGGCCAGGGGCGTCATGCTGAACCTGTTCGCCGCGGCGGCCCAAATGCCCAGCAGTGCCCATTTCAGGGACCGCACGTCCGAGTAGCTCTTCACGACGACCGAGGTCTCCTTCCGCCCGTCGGAGAAAGTCAGCACGCGGACGGTCGAATAGGGCTCTCCGAGGTCCCGCTCGCGCACCGAGTGGTTGGCGAAACCCATGGCCCCCGCCAGCTCCCTTTCGAGCAGGGAGGCGTCCGGGACCATGACCCCTTCTTCGAGCCTCAGCAGAGACCTAGGCCTCTCGAGCTCCGGGAGCCTCCGAGGGGACTCTCTCATCCTCTTCAGCTTCGACTCCGCCTCCTTGCGGTAGACGGACAGGCCCACCCTCCCCGCGTAGCCGTGGACTGCGTACTGCGTGAGCCCCCTGGTAGTCAGGGAGAAGATGGACTGGACCTTCGTGAAGGCGTCCCCCTTCATCCTCTCGGGGGCCATCCTCACCCCCCGTGGCGACGCGGCCAGCAGTCCCTTCGAAGCCAGGCCCTCGGCGGCAGACTCGAAACCTGCCATGGACAGCCTCCTGTTCTCGTCGCCGAGGGCGCAGGAGTACGTCTGGACGTAGCTGTACAGGGCCGGGGGGTACATCGAGGCCCGTTTGGAGAGCTTCTCGAACAGGAAGTAGTCGTAGGGGACGACGAAGTGCCTGCAGAACTCGCCGTAGTCGGCGGAGAGCTCAAGGAGCGACTCCGACAGCACCCGCGCCTTGTACTCCAGCTCCACCCGCTGGAAGAGGTCCGGGTTGGAGACGGGCTCGTAGACGTTCAGGAGTCTGCCGACGACGAACTCCCCTAGGTACGACGACTGGGCGTCCTGTACCAGGAGCCCCTCGTCGACGATGAGCGCCGAAGCGGCGACGGGCGAGTCCACGTACCTGTAGCGGACCCCCTCCCTGAAGCGCTTCGACACAATGATCATGTCGTAGTCGGAGTCGGGACGGGCGTAGCCGGCGACCTTCGAGCCGTAGGCCGCGAGCCCGGCGATCGAAGAGGGGTCGACCAGGGACGCGGCGACTCGCTCGAGGCCGGAGCGCTCTTCCGCGGTGAGCCTCAAGCCTTCATCTTCTCTTCGATTTCAGAGGCCTTCTTCACGACCGCAGGGTCGAAGGCGGTGCGGGCTACGACCCCCATCTCCAGCCCTACGCGGTTCGACTCCGGCCCCACCCAGCGGACGGGGAGCCCTTTGGCGACCCAAGAGTCGGACACCTTCTTGCTCAGCGCAGGATCGGTCAGTTCCGGCTTGAACTTCCTGGCCAGGAGCGTCACCAGGGCCCTGTCGGAGAAGAGCAGCTTCGCAGGGAAGGTCCGCTCGCTGTCTGCGTAGGATGCCTCGTAGAAGGTGGTCGCGACCTCGTCGCTTGTCACGTTGGCGGTCGAAAGCCTCCTCACCAGCTCAACGTAGTGCGTGAACTCGTGGGCCGCCACCGCCTCGATGGTGGCCTTCGTCCCGTTGGCCACCAGGGCAGCTGTGAACTGGACGAGAATCGTGAGCGCCCCTCCTGCTGTCGTCGGGATGACCCTGGCGAAGAATGCGCCCGCCTGGCCGTACTCGCCACCTCCCTTCGAGAGCGGGAGGGCCGGCTCGACGTAGTACGGAGGATACTTCAGCCCGCTCGCCTTCTCGACGCGGGCGACCGCCTGCTGGACCAGGGCCATGTGGAGCCTGACCTTCTTGGCGATGGCCCGCGGCACCCTCTCCTGGGCCACGGCCTGGTCGAGGAGGATGAGCGGGTCCACGTTGGCGATGCCCTTGCGCCGCCCTTAAGAATCTTAGTCGCTCAGTTGGTCAGCTTGAAGCGGACGGGGGGCCTGCGGCGGGAGACCTCCATGAACATCTCAGCGTTGGTCACTCCTGGGATCTTCCCGATGACATCGTAGACCGACTTGTGGAGGGCGTCGAGCGACTCTCCCTTCAGGGTCGCAAAAATGTCGAACCTTCCGGTGACCTCGCGGATCACTCTGACCCCTTCCACGCGCTCGATTTCACGGAGGACCGACTCCCTCTGTTTGGGGTCGACCTTCAAGCCGGCGATGGCGGCGGCCTTGAGGCCCAGGGGGCTCTCGTTCACCCTGATCGTGAACCGCTCTATCACCCCCCGCTTCTGCAGCCGCTTTATGCGGCTGTAGGCGACGGACAGGTTGATGTCGAGCCGTCTGCTGAGCTCGGGGACTGACACCGAGGCGTCTGTGTGGAGGGCCGACAGTATCTGCATGTCTACTTCGTCTAGCTTTGACATAATTCTACACTCCGTTGAATATAGAGCGTTGAGGAATATTTCAACTTTCCGTGCCATACTTGCATAACGGTGGGCCCAGAACGCCTGCGCTGCGCTTCGCAGAAGGGGCCGAGATCAGGTCTTCTCTGGCGGGGCATCCGGCGTTGCAGCCGGTGCCGGCGCGGGCGCGGGGCTGCCACCGGTCCTCTTGGCGTTCACCTGGTATATCTCCTCCGTGATCGTGTTTCCCCGGACCAGCTTCCTCTTCTTCCCCCCCTCGGCCTTCGTCCTGAGGCCCACTCCCCTTGTAAGCAGGACGTACTTCTTGCCGCTCCCCTGGACGTCGCCTCTCATGGGGAACCCGGCACGGTCGCTCCCGCCCGTGACCACGAAGGAACCCGTGGTCCCGACCTTCGTCCCGTCCACTGTCCCCCCCACCTTGACACCCAAGAGGGGCTGGGCAGTAGCGTCCTTCAGCTCCAGGACCTCGGACTTCGTCGACGTCGGGTCCGAGAGGACGAGCTTGAACTGCGCCATTCGGAGGGCGCCGCCGGCTCCGGGCATATAAACAATCAGAAGCCGAACAGGGGGTCAGCGGGGGCCCTGATGGCCATTATCTCCTCAAGCGCCTTGGCCTCGTCCTCGGAGAGCGAGGCGGCGAACTTGGTCCTGAGCATGCGGGCCTCGTGGCTCTTGGGCATGCTGTAGATGGTGTCGTCCTCCTTCACCTGCCTACCCAGGGTGGGACCGTGCACCGAGATGGCGACCTTGTCCCCCAGCCTCGCCTCGGTTATGGGCTTCCCGTTGTCCTGAATCTGCTCGACGATGCCAAGCTCGCGGCCGTCGCTCGCCATTAGCTTCACCTTAGGCTTCAGCATCCCGCCTAGGATCTCCACGCCGAACACCGCTGGGTCGTTCCTCCGGAAGAAGGCCCCGGGGAGGGCGCGCAGCTTGCACGGGCGGGTCATGTTCGAAAGAGCCCCCTTCTGGTCGGACTCCCTCTTCGCCGCCGCCCAAGAGGCGTAGTTGTCGATCACCTCGTAGATGACGGCCGAGACGAAGACCTGGGTGGAGCCCACGTACTCCTTCGCTTCGGGGAGGACCTTGGAGTCGAAGCCCAGTATCGCGGCGAGGTAGGGGTCGTGGTCGCCCACGACCTCGGCGTCCACGATATCGTTCTTGGTGATGTCCCCGATGTCGGCCCGCCTGACAGGGATGCCCCTCTCCTCCAGCATCCGGAGGAGCGCCTCGAGGCCTCCGACGCTCGCGGCCTTGACTATGACCCCCATGTTCTCGGTCTTGACGAGGATGTCGGTGAGCTCCTTCTCCATGCCCCCTTTGAGCGCCTCGAACTGGGCGTCCCCGTCGAAGGAGGCCACGGAGGTCCCTGCCACCACCCCCTCGAGGTCGGCCGAGACAAGCTTGACCCCGGCCGCGGCATAGACGGTCTCCACGGGCGTGAACTTGTCGCGGGGGTCGCGCATCTCGTCCAGGGGCTTCGGCATGAAGAGAGCCTTCACCTTGGACTTGAACGCCCCGTCCCTCCGGACCAGGGCTATCGAGTCGCCCACGTGGAGGGCCCCTTCCGTGAGTATGACGTTGGCCGTCTCGCCTATGCCCGTCTCCCCCTGCATCTCCAGGATTATCCCCCTGGCCCCCCTCGTCTCGTCCACGACGCTCAGCTTCCCCTTCAGGAACTGCTGCGAGAGGCCTATGAGCACGGCGAGGAGCTCCGGTATGCCCGTCTTCGTCCGGGCCGAGACAGGGACGACGGTGACCTCCTGGCGGAAGTCCTTTACCCTGTAGTATGCGTCCGACTTGAAGCCCAGCCTGGAGAGGCCGTTGACTACGTTGTAGAGCCTCTCCTCAAGCTCGTCCCCCCACTCGGGGGGCTGGTCCTTCAGGACCTGCAGGAGGGGCCCCGCACTCCCCTTCCGCCAGCCGCGGATCATGTCGACCTTGTTCAGCGCGACCAGGAACGGGACCTTGCGCTGCTTCAGGATGTCTATGCTCTCCAGTGTCTGGTTCTCCAAGCCCTTCAGGACGTCCACCACCACGATGGCGATGTCGGCGGCGGAGCCTCCCCTCAGCCTGAGGTTGGAGAAGACGGCGTGGCCGGGGGTGTCAATCATCAGCAGGCCGGGAATCTGCAGCGCACCACCCGCCCTGTCGAGGAGCGGCCCGCAGATCTGCTCGAGAGTCTCGAGGGGGAAGAAGCTGGCGCCTATCTCCTGAGTGATTCCGCCCGCTTCGCGGGCCTGGACCGCGGTGCCCCTCAGACCGTCGAGCAGCGATGTCTTGCCGCTATCGACGTGTCCTAGGACGACTACGACCGGCTGGCGGAGCCTCGGCGTCGCGTCCGACATTGTGGGTCAGGTCCCTCCTTATCGTCCCTTCACCCGGCCGACTTGCTGAAGAACGCTGCGTGCTCCTTCTGGAAGCTCTCCGCTGAATCGGAAGCGTGGATGGTGTTGTCCGTGTAGCCGAGACTGAAGTCGCCTCGAATGGTGCCTGCGGCCGCCTCCCAGCTCTTGGTGGCGCCGACCATCCTCCTCACGGTCGCCACGGCGTCCCTCCCAGAGAGGACTGCCCCGACGACCGGGCCGGAGGTGATGAACGCGACGAGCTCGTCGAAGAAGGGCTTCCCCTTGTGGACCCCGTAGAAGTTCTCGGCCTGGGCCTTGGACATGGTCACCATGTGCAGCTCCTTGACGGCGAACCCCTTCCGCTCGAACCTCGCCAGAATTTCCCCCACGAGGCCGCGCTTGACGGCGTCCGGCTTCACGACTATGAGGGTGTCTTCGCGGGCGCTCATCTCTCGCCGCCTCCCCTGGCCCATTTCAGCTTCCTGGGGTCGCGCTTGAGCTTGACGTCGTTCAACCTGCACTTCAGGGAGCAGTAGGACTTCGTCGACCCGTCGTTCTTGGCTACGAGGATCCCGTCGCCGAGGTGGACCTCTTTGCCGCAGAAAGCGCATCTCTTAGGAACATACATCTCAACCGACCACTCCTCAGGATTTGGCTGGGCTATGCGGCTAGGCATATAAAGGAAACGACATGAGGAATTCCGTTAGCTTCGTTGCACGGTAAGAAATTGCTAAATGGCGAAGAGGGCTGACTTGGAGTTGACGAGCCGGGAAAAGCGATTCGTGCGGGTGGTCGAATTCATCGGGCTGCTGACCTTGGTGGTCGCGTTCATAAGAACCGCAATCCTGCCGAGCCCCGATTGGATGATTGCTGGCCTCTGGGTAGGTGGCGTGGCCTTGGTGTTGGTTGCACTCGTCCTCTCCAGACTGCAGAGAGAACGCATAGCCAAGTCTTCAACCTCTTCTTGATTCTCTGTTCCCACTCTTCCTGGGTGATTACCCCTTCTCTTCCAGCAAGTCGGCTAGAGGTAACCATCCTGTCCAGTATGTCATTCTCCTCGTCCTTACTCTTATTTGGCGTGTCCCTTTCCGTCCCAGCGCAGGTCATGTTGAAATCCTGTCTGGCGCGAGACAAGTGGTTGGTTCAGGTGAGAAGCCTGCTCCGGCGTCCAGAAGTCCAAGGGAGCAGAGACCTTGCTTTCCACTTGCCAATCTTCCTGAGAATGCGTTAGGAGAACGACCTGTTCTGGGGAGCAGAGCGTGATTCAGCCGAATTGCTGACTTTGGAACAGATTTTGAGACTCTCTTTAGAATCGGAGGCTCACTTGAGCTTCCTGGCTTCTCTCTCAGTTTCTCTCAGTACCAGCACGTCGGCTAGTTTGATCGGCCCCTTCACGTTCCTCGTCAGGATGCGGCCCTTCTCCTTGCCCTCCAAGATCTTGACTCTGACTTGGGTGATTTCTCCGGCGACTCCGGTCCTGCCCACTATCTGGACGACCTCGGCCGGTGTTAGTACGTCGACTTCTCTCTTGCTCATGCGGACTTCTTCAGCCTCGCCAGCTCCTGTGTGACCTGCTCCAGTATCTGGCCGCCCTCGCCGGCGTCGAGCACAGCCGCAGAAGCCGTGGGAACGTCGATCCCGATGGCGGGCCCTATCTGGTCCTTCGAGGGGACGAACACGTAGGGGATCTTCCTCTCCTCGCATAGGATCGGGAGATGGGCGACCACTTCAGGGGGGGTCACGTCCTCGGCGATGACGACGAGCTTGGCGATGCCTCTCTCGATGGCCTTCGTCGTCTCGTTGGTGCCTTTCCTCACCTTGCCGCTCCTGGAGGCCTGCCTCAGGACCTCGTAGGCTGCCTCGGAGACCTCCTTCGGGGTCTCGACCTTGACGTAGTAGGGCTTTGGGGTCATCTGTTCGTATCTCCCAGTCGCGCCTTCCGTCCCCCCGTTATAAATGGTTGGCCAAAATGAGCCGTTTTCTAGTGGCCCCTGGCGCCCTCTATCGCTGGGCGAGGATGCAGGTGGCCGGCGAGTCGAGCCTGCAGAACCCGAACCGTGGGAACTGGACTATCTCGCCCAGCTCCACGGACGCGAAGGCGGCCTCGGCCACCCCTTCGACCACCCCTAGGCTGTCCTTGTTGAACTCCCCGTCGTCGTTGAAGAGCAGTCCCGGCTCGAGGACCTTCACCTTTACCCCGTCTGGGGCCACCCACTGCACCTTCCTCATCTCCCTGACGAGCTCCTCCCCGGCGTACTTCGCCGTCGGCTGAGGACCCTCTGACGTCATCTCGACGTTGTAGAGCTCCATCAGCCTGAGCTTCGTCCCCCGCTTGGCAGCGGCCAGGTCCGCCCTCGGGAGGAGGAACGTCCCTGCGGTCTTCACAGTCCTCTTCCCCAGGTCAACCTCGGGGTGGAAGGGCATCGAAACCACCTTCTCGGGGGCCCCGTCGACGCGGAGCTCGACCGGGTCAGGGACGAAGAAGATGCGCCTCGACCGGGGGTCGAGGATCTTCCTGTTGATTGAAAGGAGCATGCTCCAGTCGTACTCGTGCTCAGACTTCGTGTAACCGACCTGTAGCGTGAATGCCCGTATGGCCTCCGGTATCACGCCGCGCCTCCTTAGGCCTTCGACCGTGGGCATGCGCGGGTCGTCCCAGCCGGTCACCTGGTTCGCCTCGACGAGCGGCCTGAGCAGCCTCTTGCCCACCGGGGTCCCCTTGAAGTTGAAGCGCGAGAACTGGATCACCTCGAGCCTCCTGAAGCTGAGGGCCTCGCGGAGCCGCGCCTGGAGGTCGGTCCTGAACTCGGAGCTGCGGAGCACGTGCGTGATCCCGCAAGTCTCGTCCTCCACGGTGTTCGCGAGGTCGTAGGTCGGCCATAGCGTGTAGCGCTCCCCGGTGATCGGGTGGGACTTCTGGATCACCCTGAACAGGTTCGTGTCGCGGAGCGAGTAATTGAGGCTCTGCATGTCCCCTTTGAACCGCACGACGTACTCGCCCTCCGAGGCCTTCTTCGCGCGCATCTTCTCCCAGGCAGCCATGTTCTTCTCCTCCGGAGCGTCCCTGTGCTCGCAGGGCCTCCCCTCGAACCTGAGCGCCTTGACCTTCTCTGGCGGGCAGGAGCAGGCGTAGGCCTTCCCCTCCTCGATGAGCCTCTCGCCGTAGCCGTAGATCAGCTCCATGTCGTCGGAGACGTTCTTTTCGTGGTCCCACTTGATCCCCAGCCACTCGAGGCCATGCCTGAAGCTGTCGTAGTACCGCTTCGCGACCCTCCGCGGGTTCGTGTCTTCGAAGCGGAGCCAGAGGTCGCCGTCGTAGGTCTCCGCGTAGATGTAGTTGATGGTCGAGGCCATCGCGTGGCCCACGGTCATGAAGCCCGACGGCTCGGGCGGAATCCTGAAGGCCGTCTGTCCCTTGACCGCGTTGGCCAGGGGCGGGAGGCCGACTCGCTCCTCCCTCTCGACAGCGACCTGCGCGCCCGGCTGCGTCCGCTCGAGCAGGTCCTCTTGCTCTTTCGGGGTCATGCCGTTCACCTTGGCGACCGCCTCCCGGGCGGCCCTAGCCACGTCGGCGGCCGACTGCCTGAGCTCCGGGTGCTCGGCCAGGAGCCTACCCACAACGGCACCCACTTCTGCCTTCCCCCCGTGCCGGACTGCGTTGGCCAGCGCCGCGGCCTCGGCGGCAGCGGACGCGCCGCCTGCAGCCACCTGGTCGTCTACCATTCCCGCTCTACCGCGAACCTCGAGAACTGCCCCAGCAGGGCGGCGGCTTCGGCGTCGCCCGTCCACTGGACGGTCCCCAGGATGCTGAGAGACTCCTTCATCAGCTCCACGGCCCTCTTCCGGGCGTAGCCGACCGCGTCGTGCCTCTCGATGAGCGAGAGGACGTAGGAGACTTCCTCGGGGGTCTTTGCCGACCTCTCCTTGTTCATTATGGAGATGAGCTTCTCGCGCTCCCCCTGGCCGGCTTCGCCCATCAGGTGGAGCATGATCAGAGACCTCTTGCCCTCGAGTATGTCGTCGCAGGTGGCCTTGCCGTACTTCTTCTGGTCCCCGTGGATGTTGAGGGCGTCGTCCTGGATCTGGAAGGCGACCCCGAGTTTCAAGCCGAAGTCGGTGAGCTTGGCGAGGGTCCCCTCCTGCGCCCCGGCGGCGATGGCGCCCAGCCTGCAGGGGCCGGCCACGGTGTACCAGGAGGTCTTGCGGGTGCACATCTCGAAGTAGTCAGGCTCCTTCAGGTCCCACCTTTGCCTGGCGATCCAGCCGAGCTCCATATGCTGCCCCTCGGTCGTCTCGTTCACCATGTGGGAGAACTCCTGCATTATCCTCACCGCCCGGTCGGCCCCCAGCCGGGAGCCGTTCATGGACAGGGCACCCCACATCCTTGCGTGGAGGGCGTCGCCGGCGTTGAGGGCCAGCGGCACGCCGTACTTCACGTGCAGCGCGGGCTCGCCCCTTCGCAGCTCCGAGCCGTCCTCGATGTCATCGTGGATTAGTATCCAGTGCTGGAAGAGCTCGATGCAGGCTGCAGTCAGGAGGGCGTCCTCTCGGCTGCCTCCAACTGCCTTGCAGGTTGTCACGCAGAGGAAGGGCCGCATCCCCTTGGCCTGCCTGGAGGGGTAGTCGCGCATCATCCTGTAGAGGAGGTCCACCTCGGGCACCGGGTCCGAGGCCGGCAGCAGCCTTCCGAGGATGAGCTCGTCGACGGCGGCCTTCACCCCCTTCATCTCCTCCTTCAAGTCGGCCATGTCAATCGCCCAGGCTCAGGGCCTCACGACTGTGCCGTAGAACTCGAGCCCCTTCAGCGCCTTCGAGAACTCGTTGCGCCTGTAGCCCGAGACGAAGCACACGCGCGTCCCTAGCGAGGCTATCCTCGCCGCCACCTCGAGCTTCAGCTTCATCCCCCCGGTAGCGTCCTCGCCGGCTGGGACCTTCATCTTCCTGATCCTCGACGGGGTCAGCTCAGGTATGATGACCCTCGTCCCCCCCTCGTACACCCCGTCGGCGTCGAGGGCGAACACGCACCTCTCCGGCTTGAGGAACCTCGCCAGCTCGAGGACAATGAGGTCCCCGGAGAGGATCTTGAGGCCAGCGGATGTGAGGGTCACGTCGCCGAAGGTGACAGGCGTGAGCCCCTGCCTCAGGAGCCCGCGGAGCCACGTGGAGACGGGTCCTTTCCCGGCCTTCGCCACCGCATCGAAAGGCGAGAACGGGTACGGCGAGAGCTTGTTCTCGAGCAGGGTCCTGCAGAAGAGGGCGTTCAGCTCGTACATGGCGCCCCGGGTCTTGGATGCGGCAGAAGGCTCGCCTGCCGCCTGCTCGGAAGTGACCCCGTGCTGCTTCGCGACCGTGTGGCCGTATGAGCCGCCCCCGTGGACCACGACCGTCTTCTCGTCCGACGACGCGATCTCCTCGGCTAGGGCGGAGACCACGTCGGACCTGTAGGTGAACGGCTTCGACTTGTCGGTTATGACCGACCCTCCCAGCTTCACTATCACTTCTCTAGCCAGCTTCTCACTCCCACAACTGGAATCTCGGCCCTGAAGGCCTCGAACCCCCGCTCCCGAAGCCCCGAGACGATGCTTTTCTCCTTTCCCCTCGGCGCCACCGCTATGACGCTCCCGCCGCCCCCGGCCCCCGTGAGCTTGGCCCCGTAGGCCCCCAGGGACAGCGCCAGGTCCACGAGGCGGTCCAGGGACGGGCTCGAGGCCCCTACTGCCGAGAGGACGGCGTGGTTGAAGCTGAGGATTCGCCCCAGCCCTTTCATGTCCCCCTCGGCGAGCCTCTCCGCCGCAGCCAGGCTCGCCTCGCTGGCGGCCTCGGCGAGGCCTCGGAACATGCCGGGGAAGGCCTCCTTCACGCCGGCCACCCTCGTGATCTGCCGCCTCGTGCTCCTCCTGGTCCCTGTGAAGGCGACCACCAGGGCCCTGCGCCCCTGAAGGGCGACAGCTCTGGGGGGGATCCCCGGCCTGAAGAGCAGCACTCCGCCGCGGGAGCAGACTGCGGCGTCGACCCCCGAAGGCCGCCCGTGGACCTCCCTCTCCCCGGCCATCGCGAAGTCGGAGATGCCCTGGGGTCCGAGCTCGGCCCCCTTCAGCCTGGCGACCGCGGCCGCCACGGCGACCATGGTGGAGGCGGACGAGCCGAGCCCCGAGCCCTCGGGGATGTCGGACGTCACCAGGACCCTCACCCGTGGGGTCGAGGACAGCTCCTTGGCCACCGCCCTCACTACACTCGCCACCGGCGCCAGCGCCCGGCTGTCCCCGCCCGGGAACCTGTCGGAGACGATGGTGAGCTCCTCGGAGGGGGATGCCTCCGCCCTCACCCTCCGCGGGAGGGCGGCCGCCAGGGCCCAGGCCCCGTGGACGACGAAGTGCTCTCCTGTGATGATGGCCTTGGAAGGCGCTTCCGCGATGGCTTTCATCTGTTACACGAATCTGAGTGCGCCGTAGCCTACCACTTGGTTATTATCCCCTGTGGTGTCTCCGCTGTTCGCGTACTTCAGCAGCTCTCCCCTGCCGAGGCCCAGGGCCCTCGAGGCTTCGATCACGGCCGCTATGGCCCCGAAGCCGCAGGCTGTCACCTCCAGACGCTCCAGCGTCGAGTAGAACCCGTCGGTGTCCATGGCCTTCACGTGCTCGATTAGCGCGGAGTCCTTCCTCCTGGCGGCTGCGGCCGGCTCGTAGTGGGTGAGGTCCGACGAAGCGACGAGGACGGCCCTCCTCCCGGCTGCGACCTTCGCCACCGCGGCCCCGACTGCCCTTGCCGTCTCGGCGTCCTGGAAGACCAGCGAGACCGGCAGGAAGGGGACCCTGTCGCCGTAGATCATCTGCAGGAACGGGAGCTGGACCTCGAGGGAGTGCTCCAGCCTGTGGGCGCCGGGGTCGAACTCCGCCACCCCCGACTCGCGGACGAAGGCCGCGGCCGCCTCCCCGTCCACCCGCATCCTGCCCAGGGGGGTCTCCCACTCGCCTCCGCTGAAGGTCGAGACGCCGCTCCCCAGGCCGTAGTGGTTCGGCGCGACCACGACGATGAGGTCCGGGTCGGCCAGCGAGGAGACGTGGAGGTAGCTGTGGGCGGCGACTGGGCCGGAGTACTCGTAGCCCGCGTGTGGGGCGACGACCGCCACTGTGTCCGCGTCCCCTCTCGGAGCCGGGGGCTCGCGCCCGGGGCCTAGCGGGTGGAGGTAGCAGGCGCTGACGGCAGAGGAGAGCTCCGCTCTGGAGGCGGGATAGAACGACCCGGCGACGGCAGGCCTTCGCACGCTCATGGGAGGGGCCGGCGTCCCGGCCGGATTTAGGCTATTCCAGCTCTTCGGGCTTCGGCTCTTCTTCGAGCTTTGTCTCGAAGTCCTCTATGGAGTACTTCATCGCCTGGTCCTCCTCGAGCTTCCCGGCGTGGATCAGCACGGCTCTGGCGAGCAGCCAGAAGATGGCCGCGATGGCCTTGCGCCCCCTGTTGTTGCCGGGGATGACCAGGTCGATGTCGTCGGTGACGTTGTCGGTGTCGCAGACGGCGATGACAGGCACCCCCATGCTCCCTGCCTCGACTATGGCCTGGGTGTCGGAGAGCGGGTCGGCGACCACCACGAGCTCGGCGTCGAGGTGCCCCGGGTACAGGGGGTTGGTGAACGTGCCGGGCATGAACCTCCCTATGAGGGGGAGCGCGCCGGTCAGCTCGCAGAACTTCTCCACGGCGACCTCGCCGTGCTCCCTGCTGGTGTAGACCACCGTGTTTGCGGCGCCCGCCCTTGCGATGAACCTGCCCGCCACGTCGACGCGCTGGAGCGTCCGCGGATAGTCTATCATGTGGAGGCCGTCGGGCCTCGGGCGCGTAGTGAACTGCTCCATGGTCTTGGTCCTGACCGAGGTGCCTATGCGGATGCCGGTGGCCAGCAGGGCCTTCTCGCTCAGCTGGTGAGCGACCATCTTGTCGGCCGAGCCCGCCTCGTCGTCTTCTTCAGCGAATGACATGCCAGCGCCCCTGTTCCTACTGCATCTCCGCCTTGCGGCTGTAGAAGGGGAGCACCTGGTCGATGACGTCTACGGACGAGATGAGCATGCTCCTGCAGCAGTAGCGCTTGAGGCCGAGGTCGTCCAAGACGGCCGCGGGGTCCTCGCCCCCCCTGACCCTCGACTGGAACATGGCGAACTTGTCGCCGATGAGGTTCCCGCAGGTGAAGCACCGGATAGGTATCATCATGCCATGTCACCTGTAGGACTTCTGCCTCTTGCGCCTTGCACCGGGGCCGCCAAACTTCTTCGGTTCCGCCTGTCGCGGGTCACCCGAAAGTAGGTATTTATTGTATGCATTCATCCGCTCCCTCATATCGTTCCCCCGCACCTGATCGACGAACGCCCTGGCGATGGCCATGGCCGCCGCGTCCGCCTGGCCCATGAACCCCCCGCCCGACACGCTCACGTCGACGTCGTACTTCTCGCGAACGTCCTTGGCCACGAGCGCCGGCCCCAGCAGGTGAAGCCGCGCCACCTCGGGCTCCCAGAGCTCCACAGGGACCCCGTTCACCCTGATCCGGCCGGCGCCGGGCATGATCGCCGCGGTCGCCCTCGCCGTCTTGCGCGCGCCGGAGTAGAGCTTCGGGGGCTTCTTCACTGCCGCCTTCGTTGTCGGGTTTACCATGCTACTCGTTCCACCCCAGGGTCTTTGAGAGCTCCTTCATGGTGACGTACACCGGGATCGGCCTCTGGGCCGCCGCGTCCTCGAACCGGGTGAGCCTGGCTGCGTCGACGCCCTCTGGCACGCCGATGTAGACCCTCAGCCTCTTCATCGCCATGTCGCCCTTCGCCTTCTTCCTCGGGACCATCCCCCTGACCATCCTCTTCAAGATGTTGTCCGGCCTGCGAGGGTGGATCGGGCCGTAGATGGGGTTGACGTGGCTCGCGATCTCGAGCTTCTCCTGCCACTGCCGGACCACGGAGGTCCTGGAGCCGGAGAGCAGGGACTTCTCCGCGTTCACCACCACGACCCTCTTCCCTGAGATGAGCAGCTTGGCGACCTTAGAGGACATCCTCCCGGCAATCTGGTTGGTCGCGTCGACGTAGACGGTGCCTTCACTCGACAAGCTTGACTCCGCTCCCCTTCGGGTACTTCGCTAAGAACTCCTCGACCGACAGCGCCGAGCCTCCCGCCGCCTCGAGCTTTGAGCGGGCGCTCGCGGAGAAGGAGAACGCGCCCACGACGAGCTTCTTGTCCACCACGCCCGAGCCGAGGACCTTGCCCGGCACGAAGAGGGCTTGGCCTTCCTTCGCAACCCTGGAGACGCGGCCGAGGCTCACCTCGACGGTCGTCCTGGCGGGCCTCGCGAGCATCTTCGCAGCCGCCGCCCAGATGGGAGCCTTCTGCTCTCTCCCCGCCCTCTCGAGCATGACGGTAGTCCGCCTATGGACCGGGTTCGCTGAGGTCATGCGGAGGCGCCTCCGACGGCCACCTGGATCTCCTTCAGTTTCTTCTCGAGGATCTCGATGCCCTTGGTAACTATCTCGCGGGCCGGGAGAGCCCCTGTGGACTCGACCATGAGGTTGAACACGCCTTCGCCCTTGCCCTCGGTCAGGACCGCGACCGTGCACGGCTGCCACTTCGAGTGCTCCTTCCCCTTGCCGAGTCGGGCGTAGGCCTCGAGCTTGACCGACTGGCCCTGGGCCAGCTTCACGATTGGGATCGACTCGCTGACAGGTCGGACGTCCCTGTCCTCGGAGACCAGGTCCCCGGAGTACACGGTCGTCACCTTGTCCCTGCCCTTCGCGTCGAGCACGAAGAGGACCCTGCACTTGTGGCACCCGAGCGGGTTGCCGCAGTCGCAGTCCTCGGGGAGGTTGTACCTCTCGAGGTCGGTCTTGATGGGCACCATGCCCAGCCTGTGGGCCAGGATCTCGTCGTAGAGGACCGACGAGTTCTCCAGGATCACCACGTCGTCGATGGCCATGGAGGGGACCTCTGCTATGCAGAACCGCCTCACCGCGTTCGCGTAGGACCGGTCGATGCCCTCGAGTTGGAGTGTGACCGAGTTCGCGGTCTCGCCAGTGACCTTCACCTTAAGCAACCGACGCACCTCTCAAGTTTCCAAGCATTTTCATGAAACGCCGTGTTTCGCGGGCCGACAATGAGTTATGGTTAAAAAGCTTTAGCGGAAGAACGCCTCTCTGCGTGCCCATGGGGGGAAGCTTCCGCCGTGAGGACTCCGCGCGTGAGGGTCAGGGTTCAGAGGGAGTGGAATTCCTACAAGACCCCTCTCGCAGAGGGAGCGCGGATTCACCATGACTTCGTAAAGCCTCATGCCGCCTTAGAGGGCCAGGCGCCCGCAGAGGGCGGGGGTATGGGGTTCGGGGAGAGAGCAGGTGGCTCACCCTATTGCGGAGCGCAGTCAGGAGAGAGGAGCGAGCGAGTTGAAGCTGGGCTTGGCTGTAGGCATCGCCTCCGACGTCTGTCTGGCCGTCGGCATCGCCCTCGTGTTATATGGCGTAGGCACGGCTGTTGCTCACCCATCTGGGATTTGTGTGGGGTCGTTCATCGGAGGCTGTTCTTACGGTCTGGGGGACGTCGGGTTAGCGTTCTTCGTTGGAATCGGCTTCTTGGTGGCATCTCTGATTGGATTCCTGGTCGTCGTCGCCTCATACCGAAGAGTTCTCGCCACGCGGAGCGGAACAGCCAATTGAGCCGAGCCCTTTGCGGAACGGACGGAACAGAGCCTGCGTGAGAGCTTAGATTTATAACCTGAGAGGGTTGGGCAGGTCAAGAATATGTCGGCGCCCACGGAGTTCAGGCACCTTGTCAGGATCGCCGGCAGGGACCTAGACGGCACGAAGAAGCTCATCGTCGCCGTGTCAGACCTGCGGGGGGTCGGCTACAACTTCGCAAGCGTCGTCACCTCAAGGCTGGGGCTTGACCCCAGGGCGAGGCTCGGGACGCTGAGCGAGGACCAGGTGAAGGAGGTCGAGACCGCGATTCTCAGCGCCGCGAAGTCCACGCTCCCGAAGTGGTACTACAACAGGAAGGGGGACCCGGACACCGGCGAGACGAAGCAGCTGCTGGGGTCCGACCTGGATTTCGTGATAAAGGGCGACATCGACGACGAGAGGAACATCCAGAGCTGGAAGGGCGTGAGGCACGGCCTGGGGCTCAAGGTCAGGGGGCAGCGGACGAGGACAACCGGGAGGAAGGGAAGGACGGTGGGCGTCAGGAAGGCGGCCCTCATCGCCGCCGCGAAGGAAGCGGGAGCGAAGAAGGAAGAGAAGTAAGGCTTGGGAGACCCGAGAAAGGCCAGGAAGCAGTACAGCCGACCCCGCAGCCCTTGGAGGGCGGACCAGCTGGCGCAGGAGCTGTACCTCCTTGGTACATTCGGGCTCCGGAACAAGAGGGAGCTCTGGAAGGCGCAGACCCACCTCAGCTCCGTGAGGAAGCAGGCGAGGACGCTGCTAGCGGCCACCGAGCAGGTAAGGCTCAGGGAGGAGAGGAAGCTCCTGGACAGCCTGAGGAGGAGCGGCCTGGTGGGCGAGGCGGCCACGCTGGACGACATCCTGAGCCTCACCGTCGAGGACGTGCTCGGGAGGAGGCTGCAGTCGATGGTGTTCAGGAAGGGCATGTCCGTGTCGCTGCTGCACGCGAGGCAGCTCATCGTCCACGGCCATGTGGCGATTGGAGGCAGGGTGATCACGATACCGGGATACGAAGTGGGCCACTCCGAGGAGGCCACCGTAGCCCTGGTCGGAGTCCCACAGGGGGAGGCCCCGCCGCCAGCGGAGGGGACCGCCGCGGCGCCGTCGGAGCCTGCGCCGCCGAAAAGCGAGGAGGCGGTGAGCCCGTCACCGGCCCCGGCGAAGTGATAGAGATTGGCCTCTGAAGAAGAAATCTCGAAGGACAGGTGGGGGGTGGTGCACATCTACTCGAGCTACAACAACACCATCGTCCACATCACCGACCTGACGGGCGCCGAGACCATCTCGTTCTCGTCCGGCGGGAGGCACGTGAAGGCCGACAGGTTCGAGTCGTCCCCCTACGCGGCCATGAGGAGCGCGTCGGCTGCCTCAGACGTGGCCAAGGCCAAGGGCATCAACTCGGTCCACATCAAGGTCAGGGCCGTGGGCGGTACTGGGCCGAGGACTCCGGGCCCGGGGGCCCAGGCGGCCATCAGGGCGATTGCGAGGGCGGGCTTCAGGATCGGGAGGATAGAGGACGTCACGCCAATCCCCCACGACACGACCAGGAAGAAGGGCGGCCGCAGGGGAAGAAGGGCCTAGGCCTCAGAGCCGCTTCAGAAGCTCCACAGAGTCGACTTTGCCGTCTCCGTCCTGGTCCGCCCCCCTCAGGAGGGCGGCGTATGGCCCTCCCCGGTACCTTTGGAACAGGAGGTCGGCCTGGTTGCATATCCCGATGATCGCCGCCTTGGTGCCAGCCCCGGTGAGGCCGGCAGCCACCACGCACGTCTTCCCTGCGGCCCAGGGGTTCGGGACCTTGGCCACTATGCAGTCGAGCTCTGAGTTGTATGAGCGCCCCTGCTCGTCCACGATGGACCCCCAGAAGCCCCCCTGCCTGAACCTGACGGGGAGGTGCTGGTTCAGCTCCTCCGAGACGACGTTGTTCCTCGGGCCCCCCACGACGATCAGGTTGGAGCCCTTCAGGCTCTCCGCCTTCAGGTCGACGTCGAGCTTCACCGGGAAGCGGCCGGGGAGCCTGACGAACTGGCCCAGCGCGAACCCGAGCTGCACTGCGTAGTGGCCGTCCCGGGCCTGGGTCCCTGAAGAGCCGTGCGGGACGGGCGAGCCGACCACTATCCAGCCGTCGAACGAGCCGTCGGTGACGAACTCCTTGAAGAAGGCTCCGAGGGCCGCCGGCCGCGAAGCTGACTGGATGTTGGGGAGCGGCTCCCCCTTGACCTGGAACTCGACGGCGTAGCCGTCGGAGGCGAGCGCAAAGCGGTTCGCCTCGCCGCCGCGGATGGACTCGCTCCCGACCCTCGTGATGAGGCCCGCCTTCTCCAGCCGTCCGACATGGTAGTAGACGGTCTGGTGGTGGGTCTCCAGCTCCCTCGCTATCTCTGCGGGGTAGCGGGGGCCCGAGGCGAGGAGGGCGAGAATGCTCTGCCCGACCCTCCCGGATGCGGGCCTGAAGGCGTCAGGCCTGTCTGAGACCAGGACGCGCTTCGCGGTCTTCTCCCTGGCCTTGGGGTCGACGAGGAGTCCTTCGCGCACGGAGGCGCGGGCCGCCGACCACTAGAAAACGGTTTTGCATGGTGGGCCGGGGCGGGCGCCTGGCCCCGATGGGAGCGCGCAATCCGGCGAGTGCACGGTGGAGGGAACTGCTTTGCGGGACTTAATACCCCGAGCGCCCGTGATGGCCACCATGTGCGGGATTGTGGGCTGCGTGGCCGAAGAGCCCGTGTCGGCCATGCTGATTGCGGGCCTGCGGAGGGTGGAGTACCGGGGCTACGACTCGGCCGGGATGGCGACCGTCAGCGGCGGCAAGATTCACCTCAGGAAGGGGGCCGGGCGCATCGGTGACATCGAGGCGAGGAAGAACCTCTCGGGCCTGAAGGGTAACATCGGCGTTGCGCACACGCGGTGGGCGACCCATGGGGGGGTCACGGATAGGAACGCGCACCCGCACACGTCGTGCGGGGACGCCGTGGCCGTGGTGCACAACGGGATCATCGAGAACTACCTCCCGCTCAAGAAGGGGCTGGCCTCGAGGGGGCACGCCTTCAAGAGCGAGACCGACACCGAGGTGATCGCGCACCTGATCGAGGAGGAGTACGCCAAGAGCGGGGACCCCCTGAGGTCGACCCTCGCTGCCACGAGGAAGTTGTCCGGGCAGTACGCGATCGCGGTGCTGTTCCACGACAGGCCCGACGTGATGGTCGGGGCCAGGAAGGACGCTCCTCTGATCGTCGGGGTGGGCGACCGCAAGATGTTCATCGCCAGCGACGTGCTCGCCTTCATCGAGCACACCGACAGGACCGTGTTCCTCGACAACCAGGAGGCCGTGGAGATCACCAAGGGCGGCATGAGGATCGTGAAGAGCGACGGCCGAGAGGTGAAGCGCAGCCCGACGCAGGTGGCGTGGGAGCTCTCGGACCTCTCCAAGACTGACTACACCCACTACACCCTGAAGGAGATTAACGAGCAACCCCAGACAGTGGTAGGGGCATCGCTGCAGGAGCCCGCCAAGGTGGCCGAGTTCGCCCGGGCAATCAGAGGAGCCACCTCGCTCTTCGTCACGGGCTCCGGGACGAGCTATCACGCAGGGCTCCTGATGAAGTCGCGCCTGAACCAGGAGGCCGGCATCCGCTGCGAGGCCGTGGTCTCCGGGGAGCTCAAGGAGCACGAGAGCTTTCTCGGAAAGGGGTCGGTGGTCGTCGCGCTCTCCCAGAGCGGCGAGACGGCCGACGTCCTGGAGGCCGTCAAGGGCGCGAAGCGCCGCGGGGCGAGGATACTCTCGATAGTGAACGCCGCGGGCTCGACCCTCGCACGGGAGAGCGACCTGGCCCTGCTTCTCAACTGCGGGCCCGAGGTGGGGGTGGCGGCTACGAAGAGCTTCACCGCCCAGGTGGTCGTGGCCAACATCGTGGTCGACGCGGTTATGGGGAAAACGTGGGCCGACGGGATCGAGGCGCTGTCCAAGGCCGTGGCCGGGGCGCTCCGGACGGAGGCGATGGTGAAGCGGATTGTCAAGAGGTACCTGGACAGGCCCGACTTCTACTTCGTCGCCAGGGGATACCAGGGCCCCGTCGCCCTCGAGGGGGCCCTCAAGCTGAAGGAGCTGTCCTATGTCCACGCGGAGGGGATGCCCGCCAGCGAGCTGAAGCACGGGACCCTGGCCCTGATCGAGAAAGGGACCCCGGTCGTCGTGATCAACCCCTCGGGGAGCGCCCACGCCGACTCGCTGTCCAGCTCCGAGGAGCTCAGGGCGAGGGGGGCGGACCTGATCGGGGTGTCAGACCAGGAGGACTCCGTCTACAAGTACCTCATCAAGGTGCCCAAGGTGGACCCGAAGTTCATGCCGGTGGTGGAGGTGGTCCCCCTGCAGCTGCTGGCGTACCACTTCGCGGTCGCGAAGAAGAGGGACCCGGACTATCCGCGCAACCTCGCGAAGTCGGTCACGGTCAAGTGACCCAGGACGCGGCGCCGCGCAAAGCAATTAAGCAATCCCTTCGACGGCGCGGCGTGGTATCAAAGAAGGAAGTCCTTTCGAAACCCGTAGCCACCATCGACGTTGGCAGGAAGAGCATCTCCTCGCTGTTGGACGAGATGGCTCAGACAGGATTCCAGGGGAAGAAGCTCGGCCAGGCCGCCGAGATATGGGCAGAGATGGCAAAGCAGAAGGGCCTGACTGTGTTCCTCGGCCTCACCGGCTCCCTGAGCACCACGGGGCAGTGGAAGATAATCAGGTGGCTGGTGGAGAAGAGGTACGTCGACGTGATTGTCAGCACCGGCGCCAACATCTCCGAGGACATCCTCGAGGCGCTCGGCTACCACTACTACCAGGGGACCTGGCTGGCAGACGACGAGAAGCTCCTGAGGATGAAGGTGGACAGGTTCTACGATGTGTACGCCGACGAGATGCAGTACAGGAAGCTGGAGAACACGATCTACAGGTACGCCAACACCCTTGACCCATCGAAGACCTACTCGACGAGGGAGTTCCTGCACGGGTTCGGGGAGTTCCTCTCGAAGAAGGGGATTGACAGCATCGTGGCCGCGGCCTACAGAGCCGGGGTGCCGATCTACTCGCCGGCGCTCATCGACTCCGGCTACGGCGTCGCCCTGAGCCTGCTCAAGAGGCAGAAGGGGAAGCTGATCAGGCTGGACCAGTCCAAGGACATGGAGGAGCTCGCCCAGATTGCGGAGAGGACCAAGCGCACAGGCGTGGTCTATCTCGGCGGAGGGGTCCCCAAGGACACCATCCAGCTGGCCACCATAATCAAGTCCCTCGCCAAGGGGGGGGCTGAGGAGACGCCCCACGAGTATGCCATCCAGGTGACCGCAGACAGCCCCCAGTGGGGAGGCCTGTCGGGATGCACCCTCGAGGAGGCCATCAGCTGGGGGAAGATCGCGCCTGACGCCAAGAAGGCGACCCTCTACGCTGACATCACCCTGGCGCTGCCCATAGTGGCACACGCCCTCAACGAGAAGGTCGAGAAGAGGGCCTACCCGCCGGACCTCAAGTGGGTCTTCAAGCTCTAGAGCCCAGCAGCCGGGCGACGGCCGCAGGGCACTCCTCGGCCATCTCCGGGGCCGCGCCGAGGTAGGCGCCCGCGCTGGCCGTCTGCGAGAACTCCCCCTTGTCGAACTGCGACTTCACCTTCTCGTAGCCTCTCTCGTCCCCCTTGAGCCGCCGGGAGATCTGCTCGGCCTCCCCGAAGACCTCCGGGTGCGACTCCAGGTCCGACCTCATCTCCCCGCGCTCGACTGCCATCGAGGCGAGCGATCCGACGAGCCTGGAGCAGGCCACCAGCGAGTGCGCGAGGGCCTGGCCGACCATGCGCCTGACGACCGAGTCGGAGAGGTCGCGCTGCATCCGGGTGATCTGGAGCCTGTAGGCCATCAGCTGCAGGAGCGAGCTCGAGATGTCCGCCTGTCCCTCGGCGTTCTCGATGTCGACGGGGTTCACCTTCTGGGGCATGGTGGAGGAGCTCACCTTCCCCGGGCGGGCGAAGTGGACGTAGTCGAGGGTCTGGTACAGCCACAGGTCCCGGGCCAGGGAGACCATCAGCTGGTTGATGTTCATGACGAAGTGCAGGGTGTCGGAGAGCCGCTCGCCGGGAGAGACCTGGGTTGAGTAGGGGGCTGCTTCCACGCCCATGGAGGCAACGAAGTCCCTGAGGGTCTTCCTCCAGTCCCTCCTCCCGAGGAGCGAGAACGAGGCGTAGGTGCCTACAGCCCCTGAGAACTTGGCCATTTGCCTCGTCGACTTCAGGGCCGCGGTCCTCTCGGCGAGCCTGTAGGCGAAGACGGCCATCTCCTTGCCAAAGGTCGTGGGGATGGCGGGGCGGCCGTGCGTCCTGGCGAGCATGACTGTCCTGGCCTCGCTCTTCGCGAGCTCGGCGAGCCTTGTCGCCAGCTCGGAGTACCTTGGGACCATGACCTTCTCAAGGGCCTCGTTGAGCAGGATGGCGGAGGCCATGCTGTTGGTGTCCTCGCTGGTGAGCCCGAGGTGGACGAAGGGGCCGAGCTCGGCCGCCCCCGCGTTCTTCAGTGACTCCCGGATGTAGACCTCTACGGCCTTCACGTCGTGGCCCAGCTCCGCCTCCAGGGCCTTCACCCTTTCCATGGACAGCGGGATGTCGGGGACCTTGGTCTTGGGAGCGACCCCGAGGTCAACCAGCAGCCTGAGGTACGCCAGCTCGACCCGGACCCTCTCCTCGGCCAGCGCGAGCTCAGTCATGTATGGGGCCAGCGGCTCCGCCTCCGCCCGGTACCTCCCGTCTATGGGCGAGATGGAGTCATAGTTCAATGGTCCTCGACCTATCCTCCCCGTGGGACACGAGCGAGACTCGCACCCCGAGGGCGCCCTCGATGTATTCCACCAGCTTCTTCGCCTGGGCCGGGAGGCCTGCCGCGTAGTCCGCCCCGTGCATGGTGAAGGGGGACTCGTACACCGGCTCGACTTCGCCGAGGCGCCCCAGCGACCGCAGGAAGTCCCCTGACTCCGACCCCTGGTGGCGGTAGGCGACGCACGCCTTGAACTCCTTCACGGCCGACAGGACGTCGAGCTTGGACACGGCGAGGTTCTTGACCCCGTTGAGCCTGACGGCATACCTGAGGGCCACGACGTCGAGCCAGCCTACCCTCCTGGGCCTTCCTGTGGTGGCGCCGTACTCGCGGCCGACCGTCCTGATCTGCTCCGAGATTGGGCCCGTCAGCTCGGTGGGGAAGGGGCCGCTCCCGACTCTGGTGGTGTAGCACTTCATGACCCCCAGCGACTCGCCCGCCTCGGAGGGCGGTATCCCCAAGCCCGCTGGGACGTAGCTCGTGACCGTGTGGGAGCTGGTGGCGTAGGGGTAGGACCCGTGCAGCAGGTCGAGCAGCGTCCCCTGAGACGCCTCGAAGAGGACGGACCCGCCTTCCCGGCCGATGTCGACGACCCTCGACCCCACGTCTCCCACCAGCCCGGCGACAGCCTTCCTAGAAGCCTCGACCCACTCCGACAGCCCCGCCGTGTCCACGCCCAGCTTGGAGTAGAAGCTGGCGGCGGCGGAAGTGTCGGGCTCGCCGGTCAGGTCGGAGGCCCGCAGCGCGAGGCGGAGGGCCCGCATGGCATAGGCAGGCCCTATGCCGCGCCTCGTCGTACCGATTGGCGACGACCCCCTCATCTGCTCGAGCACGCCGTCGAGCTCCTTGTCGAGCGGCGAGACAAGGGTGCACCTCCCGTCCACCATGAGGCTCTGCCTCACCTTCGAGGGGAGGAACGACAGTTCCTGGACCAGGACCTCGGGGTCGAGGGCGACCCCGGCGCCTATGAGGAGCTCCTTCCCTTTCATGGCGCCCGAGGGGACCAGGTGGAACGTGTGCCTCTCGTTCCCGATGACGACTGTGTGGCCGGCGTTGCTCCCCCCGTTGAACCTCGCGACAGCGGAGAAGCTCCCTGCGAGGTAGTCCACGAGCTTGCCCTTCCCCTCGTCGCCCCACTGGAGGCCGACTACGGAGAGGTTCCCCGTGTCACCCCACCCTCTGGATGTCGTGCGGCAGGCTCTCCTTGTGACCCGCGGACGTGATCCTGAGGAACTCCGCCTTTGCCTGAAGCTCCGCGATGGTGTGGGCGCCGGAGTAGCTCATCCCTGACCGGAGTCCTCCAACCAGCTCCTTGACCACCTCTTCGACCTTACCCTTGTAGGGGATCAGCCCCTCAACCCCCTCGGGGACGGTCTCGTGTATGACCTCCTCGATCACCTCGGACTCCCTCGTGGCGCGGCTGCCGTCCTCTCTGATCCTCCGGTCCACCGTTGCCGCCAGTGATGCCATCCCCCGGGTGAGTTTGTAACGGAGGCCTTCCCTGAGGATCGTAGGCCCCGGGCTCTCCTCGGTGCCGGCGAACAGGCTCCCGATCATCACGGTCGAGGCCCCGGCCGCCAGTGCCTTGGTGACGTCGCCTGGGTTGCGCACGCCCCCGTCCCCGATTATTGGGACGTTATGGTCTGCCGCGGCCTTGGCGGCGTCCATGATGGCGGTGAGCTGCGGGACCCCCGATCCGGTGACGATGCGCGTGACGCAGATGCTGCCGGACCCGACCCCCACCTTGACCCCGTCGGCGCCTGCCCTGATCAGGTCGGCCGCCCCCCTGGCGGTGGCCACGTTGCCTGCCACCACCTCCACCTTCCCGAGGTCCTTCTTGATCTGCTTCAAGGTGTCGATGGCGTAGCTTGAGTGGCCGTGGGCGATGTCGACCACGAGGCAGTCGGCCCCGGCCTCGTGGAGCTTGCTGGCCCTTTCGAGGAAGTCCCCCTTCACGCCGACGGCTGCGGCGACCCTGAGGCGGCCCTTCTTGTCCTTGGTGGCCGCCGGGAACTGCCTCCGCTTCATGATGTCCTTCGACGTTATGAGTCCGGCGAGCCTTCCCTTTGCGTCGACCAGAGGGAGCTTCTCCACCTTGTGCCTGTGGAGCATCCTCTCGGCCTCCTCGAGCGAGACGCCCCGTAGGGCCGTCACCAGGTCCTTCTTGGGGGTCATCACCTGGCTCAGCTTCCTGCCGAGGTCATCCTCCAGGATGATGTCCCGTCTCGTCACGATGCCGAGGACGTTGCGCCTGGGGTCGACGATCACGATCCCCCCGATGGCGTGCTCGGCGATGGCGTCCCAGGCGTCACTCACGGTGCTGTCGGGGCCCAAGGTAATCGGGTCCTCGATGACGACGCTCTCCGAGCGCTTGACTCTCGTGACCTCGGCGACCTGCACATCTATTGGGAGGAACCTATGGACCACGCCGATGCCGCCGAGGCGCGCCATGGCGATGGCCATGGCAGACTCCGTGACCGTGTCCATGTTGGCGCTGACTATCGGGATGCTGAGCTGTATCCCCCGCGAGAACATCGCGGCTGTGTCGGCGTCCCGGCGGGACTTCACGTCGGAGTACTTGGGAACGAGCAGGACGTCGTCGAAAGTGAGGCCGAACCTCGGCTCTGAGGCGGAACCCTTCACTTGACGCCGCCGAGCTCTCTGGCTTTATAGGAGTTGTGGGGCCTGGCTTTGTTCCGGCAGCTCACCGTCAGATGGTTCGGCCCCGTCCCGTGCCGACTCTCGTCTGGGGGGTCCATCCGAGGTGCGGTCGCAGGAGGTCGTGCCCGGTCAGGCAAACCCGTTGGCAGATGGGGTGTCAGCCCTACCTTCGCTTCCCAATGCGCCTCCGTCTGTGGGGGCCGTCGTGACTGGCGCCGTCGCAGGCTCGCGCGGGTGGCGTATAGAGCGCCGGGGGTGGGATTTGAACCCACAACCCGCTTTCGCGAGACAGGCTCGCCGGCAGAGGTGGTTCCAGGCTTGCGCTGTTGGAAACTGCGCCCTACCAGATTAGGCGACCCCGGCGCAGGCTCGCCCGGCTTGCCCCGCTTATATGCGAGACTGTCTCCGCCGGCCAGCCCTAGCTAGGGCCGGAGCGGGTTGGCGACGTGCGGCGTGGGCCGCCCTTGTAGTGCCTTCAGGCGGCCTTGGAGTGGGTCTTCCAGAGCTTGGGATACGTCCCCTGCTTCATTATCACGCGCTCGGTCGAGCATGCAAGGCCCTTCTTCATTGTCACCAGCTCTTCGGTGGTCAGGGTGGCCTTCCCCAGGGCCACGAGCTCCCCCTTGCCTGACATGAGGGCCACGGTCTCCCCCCCCGCGATGCCTGCCGAGGCGGAGAGGACCCCGGGGATTCCGAGCCGGGCGCCGTGGCAGATGGCGTCCACTGCGGAGTCCCGCATGACGATCCTCTTCGTGGAGCCGAGTGACTCCTCGATTGGCTTGACCAGGGCCCGGATGGCGGAATCGTCGCCTGCGCGCTGCCGGTAGACGGCGTCGCTCAGCTGATGCATGGTCACGAAGCCGTCCGCCTCCCTGAGGGGCCCCACTATGGTGCGCCTTAGCTCCACCATGGTCGCGCCCACCCCCAGGATCTCCCCCATGTCGTAGATCAGCTTCCTGATGTACGTCCCCGACTCGCATAGGCAGCGGAAGAGCTGGAGGTTGCCCTTCGCCTCCTCGAGCTCCAGTTCGTAGACGGTCCTGCTCCTCACGTTTCGCGCGACAGAGGACCTCTGGGGGGGGCGCTGGAAGATCTCCCCAGTGAACTCCTTGAGCACGCCCTGCAGCGCGCTGGGAGGGACCGACGAGTGGATCCTCATCACCCCCTTGTACTCCTTCGGGAAGGTGAGAAGGAGGCCGAGCGCCTTGGTCCCCTGACCGGTGCCTATGGGGAGGAGTCCTGAGACTGGGGGGTCCAGTGTGCCGCTGTGCCCCGCGCGGTCCACCCCGAGCATCTTCCTCACCCAGGCCACGACCTCGTGGCTGGTGGGCCCCCTCGGCTTGTCGAGGGCTATCAGGCCATAGTCAAGCATGACCTCCACCGGGCGGGAACGGGGCGCCCAGCCGTGCTCCGGGTCGACCTGCTCCTCGTCGACCACGACCATCTTCTGGGGCTGCAACTCAGTCGACCCTGTTGGAGACATACTTCAATACGACCTGCGCCACCCTCGTTTCGTCCACCGTGTCTGTGTCCACGGCAAGGTCGAAGGGTGCGAGGTCCCTGCCGAACTCGATGCCGTAGATCTTCTTGTAGAGCTTGTAGTTCTCCGCGTCGCGGACGGCGAGGACCTCGAGGCACTTCGAGATGGTCATCCCGTCGCGCTTGGCCATCCGCCTGGCCCTGGACCTGGCGCTCCCGCCCAGCCAGACCTTGAGGCCGTCCTTTGTGAGCCACGGAAGAGGGTAGCTCGTTATGACAACGCTACCCTTCCTCGCCTTCTGCTTGAGCCGCGAGTCGACCTCCTCGTCGAAGCCTGAAGCCTTCTTCCTGGCCCTCAGGAAGCGCATCCCGTCCCCGGTGTCCCACCACTCCTCGCCGCCGGGGGCGTAGCCTTCCTCGACGGCCATCTCTTTCAGGACGTCACCGCCTCCCACCAGGGGGAGCCCGAGGGATTCTGCAACCTTGCGGGCGACAGTGGTCTTCCCAACGGCAGGCATCCCCGATATGATGATAGCCTTCAATGTGGGTCCCTGGTCAGGGCGTAGTGTGGAGGAGCCTGCTCATGAGGGTCGAGACCGTGAACGAGCTGAGCATGTACCACCAGAAGAGCGCCATGGTGCCGTTCGAGCCCACCAGGTACGGGATGGGCACGGGTGAGTGCGCCACTATGACGGTGAAGCCCCCGAGGTACGAAGCCATCAGGTAGTACACCGCCAAGAGGGGCACGAATGTGATGGCCGTGACCTTCAGCCTGGCCGTCGAGACCTTCGCCTGCTCCTGCCTCATCGGGAGCTCGCGCTTCTTGAGCTTCTCGAGCTTGGCCTTGTCCTTGGCAAGGGTGGCCTCCCGCTTCTCCTTGGTGAACGCCGAGACCTCCGCCTTCATGCGCCTCTCCGCGTCCAGATCCACCACCCTCCTAGTCACGAGCTGCGTCACCAGGCTGAGACCGAGCGATGTTCCGGTGACCATCAGCGTGGAGTCCGGGATGCTGAGGACCGGGATGGTGAAGGTCGCCGTCAGGCTGTTGGTCCCGTCCGAGACCGTCACGGTGTACTGGGCGTGAGGGAGGCTCGGCACTAGGAACGTGCAGCCGGCGAGTCCGCCCTCCGCGTTGGTCGTGCAGTCGCCTTTCAGCTGGAGGGGGAGCTTGAAGGTGAGATTGCCGAAACTAGCGGTGACCGGCGCGTCCGCGGCCAGGCCCGATCCCATAATCGTTATGTTCGACCCCGGGCCGTCCGAGCCGGCGCTCAGGGAGACCTTGTCGTTCGACGATGGCGCCGTCGTGGAGGTCTGGGTCGTCGAGGTCGTCGTCGAGGTCGTCGAGGAGTTGGCTGCTGCATATGCGACGCAGGGCGCGGCCGCGAGCGAGAAGGCGACGAGCGCCGCCGCCAGAGCCAGCAACAGCCGCGTTGCCGGTCGGGAGTGCGAGGTGGCAGGCCCTCTCGCGTGAGCGCTCATTGGGCAGCTTCCTTGAGGACCGCTGCCACTGAGCCGGCAACCTCGTCCGCCTTGCCCTGGGCGTTGGTGACGATAAGCATCGGCGCACCCGTTATGGTCGACGACACCGACAGGAACGACCTGCCGAGCTGGAACTCAAGTTCGAGCTGCTCCTTCGAGACGGCGTCTCGGGCGCGGGCGGCGTCGGCGGCCCTGCGCGCCGCCACCTCCTCGGGGCTGGCCTCCACGAGCACAAGGTGGGTGGGCTTCATCGCCCGCGCCACCTCGAACGGGAGTCCGGGCCAGAACCCCTCCTTCGTCCGGATGAACAGGTGAGTGTCCACGAGCACAATCCGCTGAGTCATCTTGGAGATCTTGGTGGCCGCTAGGGCCTGCAGCTTGCTCTGCCTCTCGACTGGGAGCTTCCTCATCTCGTCCCGCCCCTTCACCCATTTCCGTCTCGAGGCCTCCTCGAACATCAGCGTCCCGAAGGTGACCAGCTTCGCGCCCCTTAGTTTGGAGCAGAGCTTCTCGACCACCGTGGTCTTGCCCACGCCGGGGATCCCGACCACGACTACCCTGAGCTTCATGCCTCTAGCTTACCCCGATTAGGCCCGCCAGAGCAGGAGATATCTCTTCCACCTGCTCCTTGAGGAGCATCTGGTAGTACTGCAGTATTATGTCGCACATCAGCAGTATGCCTATCCCCGTGCCGAAGACGCCGATGAGGTCCGAGACCCCTGCTATGAGCCCGATTAATATCCCGCCTATGATTGTGAGCGTGGGTATGTAGCGGTTCAGCACCTGCTCTATCGACAGGCCCGTCCGCCTGAACCCGGGGACCTGCACGTTGGCGTCCATGAGGTTCTTGGCCACCTGCTTGGGGTTGAGCCCGCCTATCTCCACCCAGAGCTTCGCGAACACCACGGCCATGCCCACGAGGTACGCGAGGTAGATGATGGAGTGCACCGGGTTGCCTATCGTCTGCTCGACGCTCTGCGGGGCGGTCATGTAGTACACCAGCCCTCCGGTGGGGTACGACGAGTTCACGTTGGCCCACTGGCCGAGGTAGGGGAGCCACCAGCTCCCGCCGCTCCCCGCGTAGTTGTAGAGTATCTTGGTGAAGAACGTGATGTTCGCTCCGAGCGCGGACACGAGGATGACCGGGATGTTGGACACGTACAGGAGCTTGATGGGGTAGACCCCCTGGAACCCCCTGTACTTTATGGACGTGATCGGCAGCTCGATCCTGATGCCCTCGATGTAGACTATGACCAGGATCATCACTATGGTGGTCGTGCATGTTAACAGGCTTGGGTACTTGAAGTCCCTAACCACGATGCTCGGGAGCGTGTTCGTGAAGAAGGCCGAGATCAGGGCCGGGAGGAAGCCGAAGTAGGCCGAGGTGGTCGAGGTGAGCGCGAAGGTGACCGGCGAGAAGCTGTACCACATCACCGTCTGGCAGACGCCAGCGAGGATGAAGAGGCTGACCCCGCTGCCGAGGCCCCACCCCTTCTGTATCATCTCGTCGAGCATGAGGACCATGAGGCTGGCCACGAAGAGCTGGCCGAAGATTACGACGTCCCGCGTCGGCGTCAGGCAGTTGGTCGTCACCGTTGCCGTGCACGCCCCGCCGAGGGCGCCGCCGAGGATGTAGGCCGCCGACTCGCCGACGATGACGATCATCGTCAGGAGCTTCGTGGAGATGCCGAAGATGGCCCTGTCGCCGGGGTCGCTCATCTCGAGTTTGATGATGTCGCTGCCCACGAGGAGCTGGAGGATGAGGCCCGACGTGACTATAGGCCCGATGCCGAGCTCCATCAGGGTGCCCTGCGCCGAGGCGAAGACGACCCTGAGGAAGGCGAGCTGGTCAGTCTGCCCCCCCGGCCCTCCGAACCCGAACAGCGGGGTCGTCGCCATTACAAGGTAGGCTACGAGGGCGAAGGCGGTCCAGATGAAGCGCTCGTTGAGGGAGGGCTTCCGTTCGGGCTTGGGAATCTCAGGGAGGACTGTACCTACGCTCTTTATGATATCGCGCAAAGCCATTTGAAGCGGCCCTATTCCCCGAGTGCTATCTTACCGCCCGCGGCCTCTATTTTAGCCTGAGCCCTCTTGGTGAACGACCCGACTTTCACGTCGTAGGCTCCCTTGACGGCCCCGGAGCCCAGGAGCTTCTCAATCCCCATGGCTGCGAGGTCCAAGGACTTGCCTTTGGCCAGCGAGTCCAGGTCGCCGACGTTGGCCCATGTCTTGGGCTTGATGTAGCCCGGGGGCCTGAAGGGGTCCCTTCCGAAGTGGTCCGGGTCGTTCAAGATCATCCAGCTCCACTTGTGCTTGTGTAGGCCCGCGTTGCCGTGGCCGCCCCTGGAGCCGGAGTGGCGGTGCTGGCCTATCTGCCCGTAGCCGTGGGTCCTGCTCCCCCTGTACTTCCGCGCCTTCCTGATCCGGGTCGGCATGCTATATCATCCTCCCGACAAGCTCCGCGAGCTTCGGGTTGCCCCCCAGGAGGCCCCGCTCATTCCAGCCTCTGCGCATGGACCGCTTGAAACCCCCCTTAGGGGGCGCCAACCTGAAGAAGGGCCTCACTCCTTCGAGCGCCGACAGCCTCATCCCGTCCTTCACCATCTTGGCGGCGAGCTCCTCGTAGTCCTTGTAGCCCAGCGCCTTCAGCGCCGCCGAGTCCAAGTGCTTGGTCGTGCTGACCATCCCACGCTTCTTCAGGAGCGCGGCAAGGAAGGGGGCGTCGACCGGAGCCCATGCAAGGCGGTCCTTGCAGAGCTTGAGCGTCCCCAGGGTCGGCTCGTCCCCTGGGACCACGGACGCTGAGAACCTCCGCTCGACCTTCAGCTCCTCGAGGGCCTTCCGGACGGGTCCCGAGGAGTTGATCGCCCCGTGAAGGTTGACGATTAGTAGAAGGGCCATTCTTGTTCATCTACACGCTGAGCCCGTGCGACATCCTGAAGGCGTCGTACGCCGCATTGGCGAGCGACGACATTGTGTTGGTTGAGCCAAAGGTCCTGATCCAGGCGTCCTTGACGCCTGCCAGCTGGAGCAGGTTCTTGAGGGCTGGCCCCGCCACCAGGCCGAGGGCCCTCGGCCCTGGTATCACCTCGATGGTGACGCTCCCGGCCTTCCCCCGTATCCGGTAGGGCACGGAGTGGTTCCTGCCGCACCTGCACTCCCAGCTGCCGCAGCCGAGCTTCACGGGGATGATGTTGAGGAGGGCGGCGTTGGTCGCCTTCTCTATGGCCTCCCTCGTCTGCATGGCCTTGCCCTTCCCCACCCCGAACCAGCCAGCCCCGTTCCCGACGGCGACCACGGCTGAGAACCTCGTCAGCTCCCCCGCGTCGGTCTGCTTTTGGACCACGCTCACGCCAACGACCTCGCTTCTCAGCTCCGGGAGCAGCTTCTTGACGATCTCGGCCTCGCGTATCCGCTGGCCTCCCCTGAATATCTCGTCGAGGGAGGTGATCTTGCCTTCGTTGACGAGGGTCCCGAGCTTGGTCCTCGGCACCCAGACCTCCTCCTCCTCGGGCCTGTCACGCCTGCCGTAGGACATCACTTCGCGCCTCCCAGGATTGCGGCCTTCACCTTCTCGAACTGGGCAGGGTAGTCCTCGGGCTTGAAGCCCGACTTCAGGAGCCCGGAGAACTCACGCTGGTAATCGTCCCTGGACTCCGACGAGAGCTTCGAGGCATATGCGGCGATGGCCTTTCCCGACAGCCTGTCCGCGGAAGGGAAGGCCTCCTCGCCCATGGGCACGTCCACCCCCGCCTCGACCACACCCTTCACGAGGGCCCCCACGCGGCCACCCTTAATGAACGGGGCGAGGCCGTTGTAGAGGACCGCCTGCTCGACCCCGCTGGCCTTCGCCTTCTTGCCCGCCAGCATCCCGAGCAGGTAGCACGCCGGCGTCGACTTCAGCGAGCCGCGCCACCCCATCTTGAGGAGCTCGCGGGAGTGTGCGGAGGCTACTACCGAGTCGCCGCTCACCTTAGGGACCACGAACTGGGACGAGACGTTCTTGTTGGAGACGCGGACCACGAGAAGCACCTTCTGCGACGTTATGGCGCGCCGGCGCGACCTGTAGTCGGTGACCCCCTCCCTCCTCCTGCGGAGCAGGGGGACGTAGCCGGACTTCACTTCTTGGCCTCCTTCATGAGGTCGAGAAGGTGCTTCACGCCGCGCACCTGGCCTCCCTTGACCTGCTTGTACAGCGCCTTGTAGGACTCTTGGCTGATCTGCTTCCTGTCGCGCGCCACCTTGAGCCGCCACCTGAGCGCGCGGACCTTCGTCATCCAGACCGCCTTCCTCGGGTTCCTGGCCTTGGCCGTTCCCTCGGTCGAACCCGAGCCCCTCCCGCGCTTGAGCCTCGCCGACCTCTCGCGGAACCTCCCCCTCGAAGTCCCCTTCTCGGGGGCAGCCTTGATCGCCCCGAAGCCGATGAGCCCTCTGATGGTGCTCCTGGTGATTGCGTCCTGAATCAGGTCCGAGTACTCATCGTCGAAGATCACCCTGTCCTCGCCCACGCCGAGGACCGAAGCCGCCAGCCTCCGCCTACTCCTTAGGTTCAATTCTCCTCAACCCTGTCGGGTTCACGACCCTGATGCCGAGCTCCGTCGCCCTGCCGAGTATCAGCTCCCTCTTCTTGGCGCCTACTGTCCCCCCGATTCGGGCGACGTCCCGCCCTGGCACGAGGCTCTCGAGGTCAGATGGCCTGTAGACGAGCGCCTCGAAGTGGCCGCTGGGGTGCAGCCCCCTGGACTCAGCCGGGCCCCTGTAGCCGATCCTGACGAGGGCCGGCCATCCCTTGTCCTGGCGCCTCACCTTGTTGTCGACCCCCTTCGGCTTCCTCCATTCGGGGTGGAGCCGGACGTATCTCCAGCTCTCCTGCCTGATGAACTCCGGCCTGTGCTTAGCCAGTTCGTCGCGCCTGGCGACGAGGGCCTTCAGCCTGTCCGCCTCAGAGACCTTCGCCTTCGGCAAAGCTAGAAACCCTCCCCCTTGTGGTAGATATAGACGCCGTCAAGGAATATCCTCTGGTCCTTACGCCTGATCTTCGTCGCTAGCTCAACGTTGGCCGAGGTCTGGCCCACATCCTCCACTGACACTCCCTTCACGATGATGTCGTCCCCATCCACGGAGACCTTGCAGCCCCCTACGACCTTGGCGACCCTCGGGGACCTCTCGCCCACGAAGTTCTCGACGTGGATCTCGTCCCCCTTGGTCTTCACCGAGATCGGGAAGTGGGCGTAGACCACCTTCAGCTTGTAGGTGTATCCCCTGGAGACGCCGGTCACCATGTTGTTCACGAGGCTGATGACCGTGCTCACGATCACGTTGTCCTTCTTCTTGTGTGAGAACGGCGAGATCGTGACCTTGTTCCCGTCGACCGCGAGGTTGACGTTGACCTTGTCGAAGTGTTTCTTGGTCTCTCCCAGCTTGCCCTTCACGGACAGCGTCCTGCCGTCGAGCTTGGCCGTCACTCCCGGCGGGAGCTCTATGAGCTGCTCCTGGATTTGCCTAGTAGACATAACCGATCAACCTACCTCCTATCTTCTTTTCCTGGGCCTCCACGTGCGCCATGACCCCCTGGGGAGTCGAGACGATGAGGCTCCCGACGCCGACCGCAGGGAGGTACCTATGCTCCCAGTCGACTAGCTTGGCGGACTTGACGGGGAACCTGGGGGAGATGACTCCGCACTTGTTGATCCTGCCTAGCAGTTGGACCCTCAGCTTCCCGCCTACACCGTCGTCGATGAGCTCGAACTCGCCGATGTACCTCTTCTTCTGGAGGACCTTCAGGACCTCGCTCGCGAGGCTGGAGGCTGGTATTATGGTGCACTCCTTCTTGTTCCTCATCTCCGCGTTCTGGAGGCTCGCAAACAGGTTGGAGAGGACGTTGGTGGCTGCCAAGTGTCTCACCTAGTCGTACTTCCTGAAGCCCAGCTTCTCCGCGACCTCGCGGAAGCACTGCCTGCAGAGCACGAGCCCGTAGGACCTGATCACGGCCCCGTACTGGCCGCACCTCCTGCAGTAGTGAGTGGACTTCCCGTATCCTCTCTGCTTAGTGTGTCTTTCCTTCATGAGATTGTCACTCCGAACTTCTCCCTGAAGAAGCCCATCGACTCCTCGTGGGTCACCATGTGCGACCTGCCCACGCGGCTGGTGCGCCTCGACCTCCTGGCCACGCTGTAGCCGGGCCTTTCCAAGAGCACGCAGACGTTCATCCCCAGGATGCCGATGGCCGGGTCGTACTTGACGCCCGGAATCTCGATGTGCTCCTTGATGCCGAAGGAGACAGACCCCTTGCTGTCGAAGCATGATTCCGCGAGCTTCTTCTCCCTGGCGACCAGCAGCTTCCCTATGAGTCCAACAGCCTCCTCGCCCCTCACCGTGACCGCCACGCCTATGGGCTCCCCCTTGTGGATGCCGAAGTCCCTGATTGACTTCTTGGCGCGCCTCTGGCTAGGCTTCTGGCCCGTGACCTGCTCGAGCACCTGCTTGCCGCGTTCGATGGCCTCGCCGGACTTGCCGAGGCCGATGTTAACCACTATCTTGCCAATCCGTATCGCCTTCATGGGGTTCTCCTGCACCGTCGACTGGCTCATGAGGGTCCTGCTCCTACGGTTATCATCGGCTTGTCTGCCCCCACGGGGAACACGAGGCGCGATGGTATCTCCGCCTCCCCTCCCGGCAGCGAAAGTCTGACCATCCGCTCCCTCGATATCGTCCCCTTCTTGACCTCTGCTATCTTGCCGGTCTGCCCGGCCCTGAGCCCGGAGAGGACGAGCCCCACGGACCCCTTCGCGAGTTTGACCTGCCCGAGGACCTTCTGCGACGGCACCTCGAGGAGGACCGCGTCCCCGGGGGAAAGCCCCAGCGAGTCTGAGAGCACGGACCTGCCGTCGTGGAGGCCGTACTGGATGTGGCCGCCCTTGGTCTTGGTCTTGGAGGTTATCCTGCAGAGCTTCCGGTTCCCCTCGTCCGAGCCGAGCTTGGCCAGGACGAGCCCCTTCCTTGAGGGGACGAGCCTGAAGGTGGCGCCTTCGGCCGGGACGCTCACCACGTTGAACAGCCCCACCGGGAAGCTCGGAGACTCCCTCTGGGTCCCGTCCACCAGGACCTTGCCCGTTCTGACGATGAGCTTGATCTCGCGGGCTAGGGTGGCCATGGAAGCCAAGTCCCTGACCACGACACCCAGCGGGTACGATGCGGCGTTCGAGTACGGCCCTGGGGTCGGCTTGTAGACGAAGATGCCCTTCTTCCTTGGTATGTCCCAGCTGCGCGGGGCCGCGATGCTCTTCAGCTTGTTCCTTCCGCCCTTCTTCCCCATCTTACTCCGACCCCTCCAGCCTCTTCTTCCTAACCTTGTCCTCGAGGGCCACCGCTGTCACAAGGACGTTCGAGGAGCGTATGGCGACCGCCGCCGTCCCGCCCTTCTGCTTCTCGCGAGTGACCCCCTCGACGTTGAGGGTCCCCTCGTGAGGCACGACCTTCGTGATCTTCCCCTCGATGCCCTCGAACTCCCCGTTCAGTATCTTCACCGAGTCCCCTTTCCTTGGCCTCACGGTCCTCCTGTGGTACTTCTCCCTGAGCTCCGCCGAAAGAGACGAACCGAACTTCAACCCATGCACCTCAAATTATTATCGACGCGAGGTTGGCTATCCTCGGCCACTTCTCTGCGGCCTCGCTTGCGACGGGCCCCTTGATGTCTGTGCCCTTCAGGTCCCCCTCTGGTGTCACTATGACGGCGGCGTTGTCCTCGAAGGCGATGCGCTGGCCGCTCAAGCGCCTCACGGGGTACTTCTGCCTGATTATCACTGCCCCGAACACCTGCTTCCTCAGGTCGGGAGGGCCCCTCTTCACGACGCAGATGACGCTGTCCCCCACGGAGGCCGCGGGGGTCCTGCTCAGCCTTGCCTTCGCCTTCGTCACCTGGACGACCCTCAGCGTCTTGGCGCCAGTGTTGTCCGCACAGGTGATGACCGCGTTGAGGGGTATCGCCCTCGTGATGTAGTTCTTGAACTCCTCGACTCCCTTCGCGGAGACTGCACGGGACTTCGTTGACATTAGGCGCTCCTCCTCGACTTCACGACGACGAAGGAGATGGTCTTAGAGAGCGGGCGGCACTCGCCTATGGTGACCGAGTCGCCCTCCTTGACCTCCATGCACTGGGGGACTTTGGCGGAGATCCTGCTCCTCCTCCTCTCGCTCCTGTTGTACTTCGCGATCTTGTGGAGGTACTCCATCTGAACGACCACGAACCCCTTCCCCGCCGTGGACACTGCCTTCCCATCCAGAAGCCTCCCCCTGACCTTGAGGCTGCCGTGGAACGGGCACTTGTCGTCCTGGCACTTCTTCTTCGGCGCCGGCACGTCCAAGCCCGCGTCGCTCATCGGGCGCGAACCCCCAATCTGTCTTCCAGTCTCCCGGAGACTTCGGACCCGGCCACGGGCCTACTGGCGCCTGAGACCTCGAAGAGCGACCCCGCCTTCTCGACTCTGACTGCCCTTCCGTCAGACTCTATCATGAGGGTCCTTGCTGTATCCAGCACGACCACCCCTCGCCTCCCCACCTTCGACGGGTCTGCGGAACCCAGCACCGTGAGGTCGCGGCCCACGAGGTTCACTCCGCTACCCCCTTCTCGCGCATGACCGTCAGGATCATCGCTACCCCCCTCTTGATCCTCCTGATCTTCCCCACGTCCTTCTTGACTATGCCCCTTTCCGCGCCGCCTTTCACCTTGGAGAGCTCCGACCTGAGGTCGAAGAGCGTCTGCCTCAGCTTGTCAGCGTCCTGGTTCCTGAGATCCTTCGCCTTGAGCTGTGTCATTCTCTTTCTTCTCCGGTTCTGGCGCCTTCACGTCCTCCTTGAACTCGAAGTCGGGCGGTAGGGCGTCCTTGAGCGCGATTTTCACCTTGATGCCGAACAGGCCCAGCTTAAGCAGTACGTCGGTGGTGGCCTCGTTGACGGACCTTGCAGCGGTCTCGCCGCTCTTCGGGACAATCCCTGCCCTGTACTTTTCTCCGTGCGACCTGTCGCTGCGCAGCTTTCCGGCGACAGATATCTCGACGCCTGCCGCGCCCGCGTTCATGATGTTGTTGACAGACCACATTGCCGCCCTCCTGAAGGCGGTTCCCCTGGACGCGATCTGGGCTATCCGCGCAGCCATTATCCTTGCGTTGAGTTCGGGGTTCTCGACCTCGGTGACGGCGATCTGCGGGTTGGGCAGCTTGAACTTCGCGGCGACCTTGTCCGTGAGGTCCTTGATGCCCGTCCCCCTCCTTCCGATGGCCAGACCCGGCCTTGCGACGTAGACCTTCAGCGTCACGCCCACCGGGGAGTTCTGGATCTCGAGCCCACCGTAGCCCGCGTCCTTCAGCTGCTTCTCGAAGAACTCGTCAAGCTCGGCGTATGCCCTGCTCGTGGATAGAATCGACCTGACCGAGGTCTGCTGCTGGACGGACATCTACTATACTTCCTTGCCCACTAGCTCGATGTGGACGAGCTGGTGGAAGTTCGGCGAGCTCCGTCCCATTGCCCTCGGGACGTAGTCCTTGATGGTCCTGCCGGCGAAACCTGCGGCGTGGATGATCTTCACTCTCTCGGGGTCCAGCCCCTTGAACTCGGCGTTCCCCTGGAGGTTCTGCAGCACCTGCAGGTACGCCCGGGCGGCCCTCACCGGGTAGGAACCCGTCGGGAAGCCCTGTAGCTCGCTCCTGTGGCCGACCTTGAGCTTGTGGCGCCTGAATGCTATGGGCGTCTTCATCTGCTCCACTTCCTCCATCAGCTCCATGGCCTCCGTGACTGTCATGCCCTTGATCTCTACGGCTATCTCTCGGGCAGCCTTCGGGGATACGTTGACCTCCCTGCCGCTAGCCCTGACGTGAACCGCTGGGTCGAAGCCCTCGAAACTGTAGCCGTAGTGAGGCACTTTATCCCTCTCGTGGACTTCGCCGCAATCTTGGAGGCGTTAAAAGCTTTGTGAAGCGTCCAGGGGCTCTGTTAACTTGTTCCCACACAGGGGGCGGTGTTAACCGGACTGACACGGCTTCAAATAACGCTGGGACAACCCCGCGCCAGTGGCGACCACCAACCCAGACCCCGACAAAGAGGGGTTCAGCCAAAACATCGTTCGCGTCATCGAGGCGATTCTGACGGTGGGAATCGTAGCCGCTGGGACGCTGTCTGCAGTCATCTCTCCATACTTCACAGTCTCGGTGATGCTTGTTCTCGCTGTGGTGCTATTGGTATTCGTAATCAAAATCGACAGCAACAAGACCAAGAGGTATGCGGACAGGCTTGCTCACGAGAGAGAACTTACCCTGCAGGAAAGGACGCTTGCGCTGGCCAAACCGAACATGGACAACATCCTATACCAGCAAGCCGTCAATACGGGCAAGATGACGCTCACCGCACAACTGATTAGCGAGTTCAAACGTCTCGCAGACGACCAGACTCTCTCGGCGAAGGACAGAGAGATATACGCGGTCGCCGTGAAGAAGCTTGAAGAGCTAACCCGTCTCGTGCAGACTGGCCTTTGACCTCGCGTTCTGGATTATCGTCAGCCACTTGTTCTCGCCTTCCACCTTGACTCCGCACCTGTCTGCTGGCGTCTGACCGCCCAGCGCCTCATGGGGTCGGACGTAGTTGTGGAACAGTTGGTAGCCCTTCAGGATTGGAGTGTCAGCCGTCTTGAGCCCGCGCATCACCTTCTCGCGGTCTCTGACCTCCCCGTTCATGCGCTCCATCTTGTTGTTGTGAATCGCGCCCGCGAGGCGAATCTCCCTGACGTGCGCCGTATGGGGGAACTCGAAGCGCGAGGCGTCGCGGTAGGAGTTGAGGCCGTCCGTGATGAGCGTCCGGGGTTGCTTCCCCGCGACCTGCTTGGCCTCTCGGAAGAGTCTGGTCGCGTTGGTGTCGGCCTTATGGTCTGAGACCTGTTGGGCTATCCAGAAGCGCGTCTCGTCGTCCATCATGGCGAACAGATACTTGAGGTCGCCCTTCACCTTCACGTAGAGTTCGTCGGCCCTCCACACGTCGCCCACCTTTGGCGTAATCTGGTCGAGATACTTGGTCATCAGCGCGACATACTTGCGAATCCACTTCAGGACTGAGACGTGCGAGACGTTCACGCCCTGAAGCCTCAGGAACCTCTGCACGTTCCTTAGAGACTCGCCCGTGAAATAGAGTTGCATCGCCTGAGTGATGGCCTGAGGGGTCGCCCTCATGCGCTCGAAGCCGAGGTTGACCACGAAGGCGTGTCGGCAGTCGTTGCACAGGAACTGCTGGATGTCGCCGTAGTTGTTGTGGCGAACCCCGTGCTTTACCACGCGGACGGACTGGCACGACGGACAGGCCTGAGAGTTGACGGGGGCGATTATGACCGCGCTCTCGACCTTGCGCCTCATCGTCTGGGAGAACTCGACTGCCCAGCAGTGCTTACATCGCAGACCGCGATAAGCGAAATCAGGACATGAACAAGACCAGCCTCTCTCGGTAGAAACAACGTCGTATGCTACATCGTGAGTCTGAGAGCGGACTTGGTAATGATTCTCGTCCACTCTGACGACCCATCCGAACTCGCGGGCGATTGCCTCGCCCTTGACTTGGCGGAGGTCTGTCGCGTTCATCTGTCCATCCACTCGCTCATGTTCTGTCGGGCTTCGACCATCTCGAAATATTCGTCGTCGCCCATCTCGTTTCGGAGTTCTTCTGCGCTCATACCTCACGGTATATTACCGACGGTATATACAGGTTTACTTGACGCTCATATACCGAGGAGTAGGGGTTTAAATCCTCCCGCTATGATACCGACGGTATGGGAACAATCACGCTGAAGGGATACAAGTGCGAGCGGTGCGGTCATACTTGGGTTCCGGTCTCCGAGGAGAGACCCCGCGTCTGCCCTAAGTGCAAGTCGCCTTACTGGGACAAACCGCGCTCTGCAGACTGGGAGAAGCGGGTCAAGGCGAAACTCAAGGACTCGTAGTCTTAGAGTTCCTGAGTCAGAACCTTGAAGAGCCTCTCAGCGGCCTCCACATCTACCTTTCGGGAGTAGATTCTCAGTGCTTCCTCTGCCTTCTGGTCAACAGCGTGTCTCAGACTCTTGAGGTTGTCCTTGACCTTGTTGAACTCCCTGATGACCGGCCCGAGCGCGAGAATCGCTTCTTTTGCCGATGTGGATTTTCCGGACTCCGACCTCTTCACCTTGTCTATGACTGCGTTCATGTCCTTCTCGATTCGGACGAGGTTTGACACCAGAACACTTACGTCAAACCCCATCACCCTGAGGTATTCGAGATACCGGCGGACATCAGCAATCTCCCCTGAGAAGAGGAACTCATTCTGGTGATTCACTTCCTCGAATAGAATCTTCAGGAGGCGTAAGCGGACAGTCTCTTGAAGAGGCGTGTCCTCGTCAATCACGAGCCGCATGATTCTCTCGTGGAGGAATACCGAGTTGTCAGTCAAATCCCACGTCACCGCATACCTCTCCTCCGCCGCCGTCCTTACTCGGGCGAGCAAAACCGCCCTCAACAAATCCCCTTCTGGAATCTCTGGTAGAGCCATTCTCCCCGCGAGTCATATACCGACGGTAATATAGGGCTTCTTATTAGCGTCGGCTTCAAACCTCAGGGCGTGAACAAGGCCGTAGTCATCATGGGCGCCGTGGTGCTGGTCGCGGGCGCCATCCTGACGCTCGTCACGAAGTCCGTCCCGACGGTCACGTATCAGTCCGCCGGCACGTGCCTCGGCCCCGAGTACTCCAACTACCCTCTCGGGCTCTGCTACGAGACCGTCTCCCCCTATCTGACTGACGGGCTCATAGTCGCGCTGATAGGGGTCGTCTCCTTAGTCATCGGGGTCGCAATCCCGAGCCGTGTCAGTCCGGTTAACAGGGAGAACGGTGTGGGAACAAGTTAACAGAGCCCGTCCAGGCCACCAGATGCCGCTTCAGGGGCCTATGTGGCGCCCGCATCAAAGTTATAATGGCCAGAAAAGGGGTTCGCGTTGCGCGGTAGATTCGCGATATGTGGTCTTCCAGTACGGAAGTGGCCGAGGTGGGAACTCTGGACAGGGCCTTCTCGGAGAAGACCTGTGACGTACTTATCATAGGCTCAGGTGGCGCCGGCCTTCGCGCCGCCATCGAATCGAGCGACAGGGGGGCAGACACCCTCGTTGTATGCAAGACGCTGATGGGCAAGGCGCACACTGTCATGGCCGAGGGAGGGATAGCGGCTGCATTAGGCGACGTGGACCCCCAAGACTCCTGGCAGGTGCACTTCTCAGATACCATAGTCGAGGGGCAGCACCTCAGCAACTGGAGGATGGCTGAAATCTTCGCCAAGGAGGCCATCGAGAGGGTCTACGAGCTCGAACAGTACGGAGCCCTTTTCGACCGGACCAAGGAGGGGAAGATCAGTCAGCGGCCGTTCGGAGCCCACACCTACAGGCGCCTGTGCCACATTGGGGACAGGACGGGCCTGGAGCTCATCAGGACGCTGCAGGACCAGGTCTTCAAGCGGAAGATTCCGTTCATGGACGAAGTGGCGGTGACGAAGGTGTTCACAGACCCTGCCACCGGGAGGGCGTCCGGAGCGTTCGGCATTGACATCAAGACGGGGAGGCTAGTCCTGTTCAGGGCGAAGGCGGTCATCCTGGCGACGGGCGGATGCGGCAGGGTGTACCAGGTCACCTCCAACTCCTACGAGAGCACAGGCGACGGCATCGCGATGGCCTACCGCGCCGGGGCCCAGCTCATGGACATGGAGATGATCCAGTTCCACCCCACCGGCATGATCTCTCCGGCCGGGGTGAGGGGGATACTGGTCACCGAGGCGGTCAGGGGGGAAGGGGGGATCCTCACCAACACTCAGGGGGAGCGGTTCATGACGAAATACGACCCCAAGAGGATGGAGCTATCGGCCAGGGACGTGGTGGCCAGGGCGATCTACTCCGAGATAGTCGCTGGGAGGGGTACCAAGAGCGGGGGCGTCTACCTGGACGTATCTCACAGGGGGGAAGCGTACATCAAGAACAAGCTCCCCAGCATGTACGACCAGTTCCTCGAGTTCGCAGGCATAGACATCACCAAGGAGAAGATGGAAGTGGCTCCGACGGTGCACTACCAGATGGGAGGGATAAGGGCGGACCCGGAGACTGCCGAGAGCTCGGTCAAGGGGCTGTACGCCGCGGGCGAGGTCGCATGCGGGCTTCACGGGGGCAATAGGCTGGGCGGAAACTCGCTCTCCGACATCCTGGTCTTCGGCAGGAGGGCCGGGCTGGCGGCCGCGGAGGCAGCGGCCAAGACACCGCAGCCTGCGGTCAGCTCCGGGGACGTGGAGAAGGAAATCGACAGGGTCCTGTCGCCGTTCGCGCCTGGGTCGGGGATGAACCCCCTCCAGCTGAAAGAGCAGATCGCCAAGAACATGTGGGAGCACGTCGGGATTGTGAGGAACGGGCCTTCCCTAGAGGCGGGCCTGGCGGAGGTGCAGAGGATGACCGCCGCGGCCGCGAGCGTCCGCGCGAAGCCCGGGAGGATATACAACCAGTCCTGGCTGGATGCCCTTCAGGTGTGGGACATGCTCCTGGGATGCGAGGCCATCATCAGGTCCGCGCTCGAGAGGAAGGAGAGCCGGGGCGCCCACACGAGGTCAGACTTCCCAGCCAAGGACGAGAAGTGGCTGGTGAACATCGTGACGGTCAACATGGGCGGGAAGATGAGCCACGACCTACGGCCGGTGGAGAAGATGCCTCCCGAGCTGGAGGCCATCATCAGGAAGGAGTGAGTGGAGCTTGAGCCAGCAGACAAAGGCGGAGCCGCCGAAGACCGTCAAGCTGAGGATCCTGAGGGGGGTGGGGACGGACCCGGCCTCCCAGAGGTACGACACGTTCGAGGTTCCCCGCGAGGAGGGGATGGTCGTCCTCAACGCCATCCACTACATCCAGACGAACCTCGACCCGTCGCTCTCGGCGAGGTGGAACTGCAAGGCCGCGAAGTGCGGGTCCTGCTCAGCGGAGATCAACGGGACCCCGAGGCTCATGTGCAAGACGAGGGTCGACAGCATCGAGGGGGAGATAACGGTGGAGCCGCTGAAGGCCTTCCCCCGGACGAGGGACCTCGTCACCGACATCACGGCGAACTGGAGGATCGCGGCCACGATGCCGGCATTCACGCCCAGGGTCCCCCCCGGACAAGAGTGGAGGTTCTACCAGAAGGACGTGGACCGCTCGAGGGAGTTCAGGAGGTGCATAGAGTGCTTCCTTTGCCAGGATGTCTGCCACGTCGTGCGGGAGCACAAGGCCGAGTACGTGGGTCCGAGGTGGGTGGTCAAGGCCGCCTCCCTCGACATGCACCCCATGGACGGGCTCAACCGCGCGAAGTACATGAAGGATGAGGGCGGCCTCGGCTATTGCAACATCACGAAGTGCTGCCAGGAGGTCTGCCCCGAGCACATCATAATCACCGACGACGCCATCATACCCGAGAAGGAGAGGGTGGTCGACAGACATTACGACCCGCTGGTGTGGATCTACAGGAAGATTTCGCGGGGCAACAAGGCTGAAGGGTCCGGGCAGAAGGCCCTGAGCTAGGCATCCGAGCCGCGCGTGCTGGTCTCCGCGTTTGTCCCGGAGCGCTGTCTAACGATGTCCGCCTTCGTCTGTCCGAGGGCGTCGCAGCGGGCTATCTGATCAGGACCGAGAGCACCAGCAGGACGAAGCCCACGGCCACGACCCCCGCGATGGATGACGTGCCCACCTTCTCGGCGTTCGCCGCCACGCTCCCGAGGATTATGACCGCGAGCCCGAGGATGAATAGCGGGAAGCGACCCCTCTTCGGCATGCGTTGTCTGTTGCCTAGCATATCATTACACTCCTAGGAGGGTCGGGTTGATGCTCAGACCGCCGGTGAGGCCGCGCAAATAGAGGTCTGTGAAGAAGATCATCAGGAGGCTGATCCATGCCAGCATCTCGTGGTGCTTGTTCAGCCAGCTCTGGCGCTCGTAGATCCCCTTCCGCGCGCCACCGGCCGGGACACAGCTGTAGCAGTCCACGTTGCCGCCGATGATGTGCCTGAAGGCGTGGCACGAAAACGTCCAGGCCGTCAGACAGAGCGCATTGACGAGGAGGAAGAGCCCCCCAAGGGTCAGCGCGTTGGAGTAGGTGAGCGAGTGGTAGAAGTCGTAGTAGAAGAACGGCAGTATCGCGATGCCGGCGTAGAGGAAGTACCTGTGGAAGTTCTCAACCTGGAAGAGGGCGTTGCGCTCCCCTGTGTACTTCCGCGTCGTCTCGTCGGCCCTGTCGGCGTTCGCGCACCCCAGGGGGTGGTTGAACAGGTGCCTGTGATAGTCCTTCCTGTATGCGTAGCAGGTCAGCCTGAAGAGGCCCGGGAGGGGCACGATCAGGATGGTCGGGCTGTAGAAGGGGTCGATGAGCCCCTGCACCTGCGATACCGGGTAGGCCACGAGGGCCCAGAACCCGACCACGAGCACGGCGATGAAGGACCAGAGCCGCCAGTTCGGCTCGAGCAGCTCGTAGGGCATCAGCGTCTTGAGGGTTGGCTTGGACATCGTTCCCCCTTGGCGCGGGCGGGCTGAACGGGGCTAAAAAGCCCTTCCGATGCCGCGCTCAACGGGCTGAATTGGCGCCTTCGTCCTCATAGTGGGCGCCCATGTAGGCGTAGACGCCTGTCTTCAGCACCTTCATCCCGAGCAGGGCGCACTTGATCCTGGACGGCCCCAGCTCAGGGCTCCCCAGCATCTTCAGGACGTCCTCCTTGGACAGTCCCTTCACCCATTCCAGGGGCTTCCCCTTTGCGAGCTCCGTGAGCATCGAGGCCGACGCCACGCTGATGGCGCACCCCTTCCCCGTGAACTTGATCTGCTGGATCGTGGAGTCCGGGCCCACCGCGATCTGCATCTCGACCTCGTCGCCGCAGAGGGGGTTGGTGTCCCTCGCGGTGATGTCCGCCTTGTCGAGCTTGCCGAAGTTGTGCGGGTTCCGGTAATACTCCAGGATCATCTCCCTGTAGATGTCCGCGCTGCTCAAAGCCTGAACACCTTCCTCGCCCGCTCCAGGGACGCCTTGAGGGCCTGGATGTCGTCCTCCGCGTTGTAGATGTAGAAGCTCGCCCTGCTTGTCGCTGCGACACCGAGCCATCCCATCAAGGGCTGGGCGCAGTGGTGCCCCGACCTGATCGCGATGCCGTCCTCGTCGAGGATGGTCGCAAGGTCGTGCGGGTGGATGTCTCCGAGGTTGAATGACAGCACTCCTCCGCGCGAGGCGGCCCCCCGCGGGCCGTATGGCGCGAGCCCTTCGATCCCTGAGAGGGCACCCATGGCGCCCTTCATCAGCGCAACCTCGTGGGCCCTCACCCGTTCCATGCCAAGGCGGGACAGGTAGTCCACCGCTGCCCCCAGCCCGATGGAGCCAGCGATGTTCACTGTTCCGGCCTCGAATTTGTGCGGGACGTCGTTCCAGGTGGCGTGGTCCATGAAGACCTCCCGGATCATCTCGCCTCCTCCCTGGAACGGGTCCATCTCCTCGAGTAAGTCCCTTCTCCCGACTAGGGCACCGATGCCCGTGGGCCCCAGCATCTTGTGCCCGGAGAAAGCGTAGAAGTCGCAGCCGATGGCCCCGACGTCAACGGGCATGTGGGGAGCCGCCTGGGCGCCGTCGACGAAGGTCGTTGCCCCGGCGTCCCTCGCCTTTGAGCAGATGGTGCGGACGTCGTTTATGGTCCCCAGCACGTTGGAGCAGTGGGTGACGGCCACCAGCCGCGGGGACTCCCTGAGGGCCCCCTCAAGCTGGGCGAGGTCCAGGGTCCCGTCCGGGAGCAGGCCCACGAACCTGAGCCTGGCGCCTTTCCGCTTTGCTAGCATCTGCCAGGGGACTATGTTGCTGTGGTGCTCCATCAGCGTGGTCACCAGCGTGTCCCCCCGCCTGACCGCTCTGTCGCCCCAGGCGAACCTGACGAGGTTGGCGGCTTCGGTGGTCCCCCTCACGAACACCAGGCCCCTCGGGCTCGCCCCCACGAAGCGGGCGACTCTCTCCCTCGACGACTCGTAGGCCTCTGTCGCCTCTTCGCCGAGGGCGTGCACCGAGCGGTGGACGTTGGAATTGTAGCGCGAGTAGTAGTCGACCAGTGCTTCGATTACCTGCCTTGGTTTCTGGGTCGTGGCCGCGTTGTCGAGGTAGACGAGTCTCTTCCCGTGGACCTTACGTCCGAGGATGGGGAAGTCGCCCCTAAGCTTCAGCACGTCCAAAGCTTCAGCGCGGGGCAAGACGGATGAGACCTTCCCTCAAAGCTCGACGAAAACCGTCCCGTCTTGTATTTTAACATTGAAACGGCGGAGCGGCTCTGTAGCCGGCGGGTTGAGGACCTGGCCCGTCTTCAGGTCGAACTGCGACAGGTGGAGGGGGCAGACGACCCGGTCCTCCACGAGGAAGCCGAGGCCGAGGTCCGCGTCCGCGTGGGTGCAGGTCCCGCTGAGCGCGTGGACCTCGCCCCCCACCATTGCCAGCAGCACGTGGCTCCCCCTCAGGTCGACCGCTGCCCTCGACCCTTCAGGCAGCTCCGATGCTTTCATGGCGGCCACGAACTCTCCCAGGGCCCATCACCTGTACTTGTAGTGCCGCTCGAAGATGTCTTCTGACGCCTTCGCCTCCGGCGTGGCCTCCCCAGTCTCTGCGAGGAGTGTCTCCCTGTCGACGAGCCTGCTCCTTCTGCCCTCCCACTTACCCTCGATCATGAACCTGGCTCCTTCGCGCGTCTGCTCTATGGGTATCCTCGAGAGGACGGGCTCGAAGAACCCGAGGACGACCATCTTCCTTGCCTCCTCCCTGGGGAGCCCCCTGGCCATCAGGTAGAACAGCTGCTCCTCGTCCACCTGGGCCACCGAGGCCGAGTGGGTCGCCTTGACCTCGTTGTTGTCTATCTCGAGGCTCGGGACCGCGTCCGACCTCGCCGGGCGCTCGAGGATCATCGAGTGGTGGGCTAGGTAGGACCTCGAGTTCTTGGCCGCCCTGACTATCTTGATCATCCCCTTGAAGATGGACTGCGACTCCCCCTTGAGGACCCCCCTGGCCTGGACGGACCCCGTCGAGTCCGGGGAGTTGTGAAGGAGGTTCGTCTCGAAGTCGTACCTCTGCTTCGAGTCGGTGAAGAATATCTCGAACCCCTCCGCAGCGGAGCCCCGGCCGTCGAGGAGGAAGTTCATCCTTGACCGCGCCACTCCTGCGCCCAGCGAGAGCGAGCTCACCGTGGCCCTCGAATCGTTGGCCGTCTCGACTGCGCGGTTGGAGACGTGCACGGCCTCCTGGTCGAGGAGCTGTATCGATGAGAAGTCCACGTGCGAGCCCGGCCCCGCCCTCACCTCGACGGTCGAAGCTACCAGTGAGGGGCGGGGGTCCCCCTTTGAGTAGAGCTCCTCCAGGAATACGACCTTGGAGAGCTCTTCGGCGTAGACGAAGGTCTGGTCGATGATGCTCGTGCGGGGCGACTCGACAACCAGCATCCTGCGGAGCGGCCTTGAGAGCGTCGCCTCTTTGGGGACGTGGACGAGGGTCCCGCAGTTGAAGAAGGCGTTGACGAAGGCGGTGAACCTGTCGGACCCCGACTGCACTAGGCGGGTCTCGAATAGGCGCCTGACGAGGTCGCCATCGGACTTCAGGGCCTCGTGAAGGGGGACGAGCTTCACCCCCTGGGAGGAGGCCTCTTCGTCGAGCTCGGCGTGCACCTGTGCCTCGTTGGCCTGGAGGAGGATGTTCGTCTCCTTGCCTGTCAGGAACCCTGCGAAGTGGCTGCGGAAGTCGGCAGCCTCCCCCCCGGGCGCCGCCCCGAAGCGGGAGAGGTCGATTGAGGCGATGTTGGCGTACTTGGTGTACAGGGGGTTCCTCTCCGAGGGGAGTGCCTTGAACTCCGCCAGGGCCCGCAGCCGGGAGTCCCGGAGCCACCCCGGCTCGTCCAGGGACTCCGAGATGGCGAGGACGGCTGCCTCGTCGAAGGCCCCCATGGCGGTTCGCGACACCTACTGGCCCCCCTTCGGCCCTCAGCCCACCGCGTTGGTCATTTCCAGCGACATCAGCCTGTTGAATTCTACGGCGTAGGCCATCGGCAGCTCCTTGGCGAAGGGCTCGAGGAACCCGTTGACTACCATGCTCAGTGCGTCCCCCTCGGATATCCCGCGCGCCATGAGGTAGAAGAGCTGCTCCTCCCCGACCTTGCCCACGCTGGCCTCGTGAGTCACCGTGGCGTCGTCCTCCTGGATCTCCATGTACGGGTAGGTCGCCGTCGTGCTCTTCTCGTCGATGAGGAGGGCGTCGCACCGCACGCTCGACTTCACGTTCTTCGCCCCCTTCGCTATGTGGAGGAGCCCCCTGTAGGCGGTGTGTCCGCCGTCCTTGGAGACCGACCTCGACAGTATCTTGGAGGTGGTGTCCCTGGCGAGGTGAATCGCCTTGCCTCCCGTGTCCTGTACCTGGCCCGCGCCGGCGTAGGCCACGGAGATGATGTCCGCCTTGGCCCTGGGCCCGAGCAGGTAGATGGAGGGGTACTTCCTCGTCAGGCGGGAGCCCCCGTTAAAGTCGACCCAGGAGACAGTGGCGTCCTCGTAGGCGTGCGCCCTCTTGGTGACGAGGTTGAGCACGTCCCGCGACCAGTTCTGCAGCGTCGTGTACTTCACGAAGGAGCCCTTCTGGGCGACGATCTCCACTATTGCCGAGTGCAGGGACTGCGAGGAGTAGACCGGGGCGCTGCACCCCTCCATGTAGGTCACCTCGCTGTGGGGCTCGCCCACTATGAGCGTCCTCTCGAACTGCCCCATGTTCCTCTCGTTGATCCTGAAGTAGGCCTGGAGAGGCATGGTGACCTTGACGCCCTCCGGGACGTAGACGAAGCTCCCCGCGCTCCAGACGGCGGTCTGCAGGGCCGCGATGTAGTTGTCCTGGTAGGGGACGACGGTGCCGAAGTACTTCTTCATCACGTCCGGGTACTCCTTCAGGGCCGTGACGGTGTCCGTGAAGACGACCCCCTGCTTCGAGAGCTCGCCCTGGATGCTGTGGTAGACCGCCTCGCTCTCGTAGATGGCGCCGACGCCCGACAGGAACTTCTTCTCTGCCTCGCCGATCCCCAGCTTGTCGTAGGTGTTCCTGATGTACTCAGGGAGCTGGTCCCAGGAGTTGGCGGCCTGTTTGGTGGGCCTTGCGTAGTAGAAGAAGCTCTGATAGTCGATGTCGGCGAGCTCCGGGGCCCAGGCGGGAGGCTTACGGTCGAGGAAGTGCCTGAGGGCCTTCATGCGGACCTGCTCCATCCAGGCGGGCTCGTCGTGCAGCCTGACGATCTCCTGGACTACCTTCTCGCTCAGGCCCCTGACGCCCTGCACTGCGTAGGAGTCGATTGGATCGCTGAAACCGTACTTCTCCTTGTAGTCTTCGGTGACCAGGTCCACTTTGGGGGGCATCATTTCGCCTGCGGGTATAACATAAGTTATTTTCTCCGTTAAAAGGCTTACGCGGGGGCCCGGGCCTCCTCCTCTTCGCCGTAGCCCTTGATCCAAGTGTAGCCCTTCTCCTCGAGAAGCCTGGACAGGTCCTCGCCGCCGGACTCGATGATCCTCCCCTGGTACATCACGTGGACGAACTGGGGTTTCACGTACTTCAGGATCCGCTGGTAGTGCGTGATCAGAAGCGTGCCGGTGGACGGGCCGGAGACCTTGTTGATCCCCTCGGCGACTATCCTGAGGGCGTCGATGTCGAGGCCCGAGTCGGTCTCGTCCAGGACCGCGAACTTAGGCTGCATCAGTGCCATCTGGAGGATCTCCGCCCTCTTCTTCTCCCCCCCTGAGAACCCTTCGTTCAGGTAGCGCGAGAGGAAGGCCTCGTCCATCTCCAGCATCTTGAGCTTCTCGGCCACGACCTCCCGGAACTCGAAGATGGTCGGAGGGTCGGAGCCGGGGGGGCGGGAGTTGTTGTAGGCGGCGCGGAGGAAGGAGAACATGCTGACCCCCTGGACGCTCACAGGGTACTGGAACGCCAGGAACAGCCCCTTCTTCACGCGCTTGTCCGGCGTGAGCCCCGCGATGCTCTCGCCGTCGATGAGCGCCTCGCCCGAGGTGATCTGGTACTTCGGGTGCCCCATGAGGGTGTAGGCCAGGGTGCTCTTGCCCGAGCCGTTGGGGCCCATGAGGGCGTGCGTCTCTCCCTGGGAGACTGTGAGGTTGACCCCCTTCAGGATTGGCTTCCCCTCCACCGACGCGTGGAGGTCCTTGATTTCCAGCTTCATGGGATTGTGGCTAGCCCCTCCGCATTCTATTTAAGGATATAACATAAGTTATACCGCGTCACCCTACGGCTGCCAGCGGTCGCCGGCCTTCTTCGCGACGGCCTCCAAGAACTCTTTGTCGAGGGTCGAGAAGGCGTCCAGCTGGTCTCCGTCGATGTCTATCTCTCCTATCACCGCGCCTCCGTTGAGGATGGGGACCACTATCTCCGCCCTCGTGGAGAGGAAGCACTGCAGGTAACGAGGGTCCCTGGAGACGTCCGACACGATCTCCGTCCTCCCGGACTTCGCCGCGTACCCGCAGATGCCCCTGCCGATAGGAATCCTCGTGTGCTCGGTGGTCGAAGGTCCGGACCAGGCGTCGAGGACCAGGTCGCTGCCGTCCACGGCGTAGATCCCGACCCATGAGTAGGTGGGGACGCTCGAGTTCAGGAACTTGGCGAGAATCTCCCTCGACGCCTTCCCCCTTGCAGGGCCAATTGTCGAGTCTACCTTGAGGAGCAGCTCCCTGGCGCGCTCCCTGGTAAGCCGTGGCGTCGATTCCTTCATGGTCTCGCTGCACCTTTAGGCTGGCGTATTTATCTCCGACCCTGTCACTGCGCCCGTTCGAGGGCGTACCTGCAGACGAGGCCCGCCGCTAGCGCGCCAGCAGGGAGAGGAAAGTGCCGACGAACTCAGTCGCCAGCTTCCTTCGGAGAGAGAGCGTGACCGCCAAGGAGGGCCTTCCCGCCGGCCGACCCGGATGGCCCCGAAGATTCTCCGTGTGTGAAAGAGAGCCGGGATGACGCCGGCCAGCCCATCATGGGCTTTGTTGACTTTGCGCGGGACTCTTCGAGATCATCCCGTGACCATAGGCGAGGAGACTGGCTCCTAGCGCGGCCATGACTAGGCCGACGAGCTCGGAGTATGCAGTCGCAACTTGGTAGTTGCTGTAGAAGCTGCCGGAGTAGAGTGCGTCAACGAAACTGCCAGAGAAGAGGGCAAAGAGAAATCCAAAGACCAAGAGAAACGCCCCTATTCCCATCTGAACTGGCGCATTCATCGGAGTGACATTGGAGGACTCTCAAGTTAAGCGTTTGCTACAAATCAGGTGACAGTGGAGGACTCCGACCTGTAACACCAGCGAAACCCTCGGCTAAGTATCTCTGGGTCACCAGAACCCGCGAAAGATGGCCGTCCGCCTCCTGGGGGCGCGGTGCACGAGCCCAGTTTCTCCCCCCCTGGCCTGGGGCTTCGGGGCCCACAGTCCACATCCTACGAGGCGCGGGCTTCCGCCAATTGTGTCAAGAGCTTGCCAGGACCAAGCATCGACCCGAGTCCCCCCGGAGACGGGGCGAACCCCTGAAGCCACGACAACTCATATATACGCCCAAAAGTTGTATACCGCACATCGATATGTCAGCAACAGGACAGCCGGTAATAGTTCTGAAAGAAGGATCAAGCGAGTCGCGGGGCAGGGAGACTCAGCGGAACAACATCGGAGCCGCCAAGCTCATCGCGGAGATAGTGAGGACCTCTCTGGGGCCAAGAGGGATGGACAAGATGCTGGTCGACACGATGGGGGACGTCACGATAACCAACGACGGCGCGACCATGCTGAAGGAACTGGACATCCAGCATCCGGCGGCGAAGATGATGGTGGAGATCAGCAAGGCCACCGACAACGAAGTCGGAGACGGCACGACCTCTGCGGTGGTCGTCGCGGGAGCCCTTCTGCAGAAGGCCGAGGAGCTGATCGACAAGGAGGTCCACCCGGTGGTCATCGTTGACGGCTACCTGAGGGCCGCCGAGAAGGCCCAGAAGATCCTCGAAGACATTGCCGAGAAGGTGGACCCGACGAACAGGGCCGACCTGCTGGGGGTGGCCAACACCAGCATGCTGACCAAGCTCGTGAACGAGGACGCGCCTCACCTCGCGGGGATAGTCGTCGACGCCATAATGCTGATCACGGAGAAGGGCGAGAAGGGCCTGAAGGCGGACATCGACAACGTGAAGGTGGAGAAGAAGCCCGGCGGGGCCATCACCGACACCCAGCTCATCAGGGGAATGGTCCTCGACAAGGAGGTCGTTCACTCTGGCATGCCGAAGCGCATAGCCGAGGCCAAGATCGCGCTGCTCAACTCGGCCCTCGAAATCGAGAAGACGGAGTTCTCGGCCGAGATCAGGATCAACGACCCCGCCCAGATGCAGCAGTTCATGGACGAGGAGACGAACATCCTGAAGGGGATGGCCGACAAATTGAAGGAAGCCGGGGCCACCGTGGTGATCTGCCAGAAGGGCATCGACGACCTGGCGCAGCACTTCCTCGCGAAGGCCGGCATATTGACGGTGAGGAGGGTCAAGGAGAGCGACATGTCCAAACTGGCCAAGGCGACCGGCGCCAGGATGGTGACCAACCTGGACGACCTGACGGCCAAGGACCTTGGCTACGCCAAGCTGGTCGAGGAGCGAAAGCTCGAGGACGACAAGTGGGTCTTCATCGAAGGGTGCAAGAACCCGAAGGCCGTGACCATCTTGGTCAGGGGCGGGACCCAGCGCATAGTCGACGAGGCCGAAAGGGCGCTGCACGACGCGCTAATGGTGACCAAGGACGTCGTCGAGCTCCCTGCCATAGTGGCAGGCGGCGGCGCCCCCGAGGAGGAGGTCTCCTGCCAGCTCAGGGCCTGGGCTCAGAAGCTCTACGGGAGGGAGCAGTTGGCCGCGCTGAAGTACGCGGACGCCATGGAGTCGATTCCCATGACCCTCGCTGAGAACGCGGGCATGGACCCAATCGACACCCAGGTCGACCTGCGGGCCAGGCACGGCAAGGATGGCAAGTGGTTCGGAGTCGACGTCCTCAACGGAAAGGTCGCCGACATGTATGCGAAGTCGATTGTGGAGCCACTTGCGGTGAAGCTCCAGATCCTCAGGGCCGCGACCGAGGCCGCCTCGATGATCCTCAGAATCGACGACGTGATAGCCGCGAGCAAGATGAAGGCGCCACCGGGCCCGCCTGGAGGAGCAGGCGGCATGGGCGGCATGCCCCCGATGTAGGCGCTTCGTCTAGGGCAGATTGACTTCAGAGTCGGCGTAGCGTCCGCTCCGCACGGCCTTGTCGTAGACAAGGCTGGCCACGGCGACGTCCTCGATGGCGACGCCTCCCGACTTGAAAAGGGTCGGCGCCTCCGGGTGGGCCTTGCCGGCCGCGACCTCCTTCAGCTCGACGGCGGACTCCCAGGAGAAGGTGCCCGCCTTTTCGGCCAGGACCAGGTCCCCGTATTCCGTCTTCGCCTGCCTCAAGTCGTCCACCACCACGCCGCGGAAGTGTCGGAATGCTGCGGCTGCCACCTCGGCGCGGTCAGGCTGGTTCGACCCGCAGGCGTTCAGATGCCTGACCCCCTCGAGGGCCCCGGCCTCGACGAACGGCTCCCGGGCGGACGTCATGGTCGACACCAGATCGGCCCCGCCAATTGCCTCGGCCGGAGTCCCGGAGGCCTCGGCAGTGAAGCCCGCCGCCTCCAGCTTGAGTCGGAACGCCTCCCTGCGGCCCTGGTCCGGGCTCCAGACCTTTACTTCTGAGATGGATGTCACTGCTGCGGCGGCCAGCACCTGGGTGAACGCCTGCCTCCCAGTCCCGCACACGGCGAGCCTGGCGGACCCCCTGCCGTAGAGGAGACGGGTGGCCACACCCGAAGCGCCCCCCGTCCGGAACCTCCCCAGGGCGTCGGCCCCCATGATCGCCAGGAGGCGCGCGTCTGCCAGGTCAAAGAGCGCAAAGACGAACTTGGTCCCCGCCCGCGAGGACATGTAGCACTTGACCCCGCCCCTGCCGAGGTAGGGGAGGCAGCCGTGCATCACGTTCAGGACGGCCCCGGGCGCCCTGGACCGTGTCCTGGGGGAGTTGTCTGCCATCCCTTCCCCCTGGCGCCTGAACGCCTCTTCGACAGCGGAGACGACCTCGCCCATGTCGAGGAGGCCCGCGACGTCGGCTTCGCCCAGGACCAAGGTCAACTGGCTACGGCTCTTCCTTTGCTTCCTCGGTCTCGGGCCTTCCCCAGCGCCCGACCTTGGGGAGCGAGGCGCTGCGGAAGAGAGTCATCCCCTGCTGGTACCGCTGGAGCTCGACTTCGAGGAACCTCACGTCAGACTTCAGCGCCTCGATTTCCTTCTGCTTCCCCGGCCTGCCAGTGAGTTCGGTGATCTTTGCGCGCTTCTCGGCGGCCATGCCGGCGAGGAGCGTCTCGTATTCGGTCGTCACGGCTATCCAGGTCGCAGCCCCTCGAAACTATAAAGGCGTTATCCGGAAACTTGGGCCATGCGGACCCAGCTCTTCGCAGCGGGCCTAGTGGTTGCGGCCTTGGGCGTCGTCTTCATACTCGTCCCGCTCCCCCTGACGCTGGCCTGGAGCCTGCCTCTGCTGGCTGGGGGCGGCATCATGTGCGTCGCCAGCCTCTTCATGGCCGAGGGGGCGGGCCCAGTCAGGCCGCCGGAGGGTTTCAGGTTCTGCGTGTTCTGCTCGACCCTGGTGCCGGATGGTTCTGCCAGGTGCCCTCAATGCAACGGGCTGCAGCCCCCGGAGGGAGCCTGAGATGGGGCGGCAACAGGGGGAGTCCCGCCACTTCGGGCGCGTGGTGGAGCGAATCAGCTTCCGCGGCCACCCCCAGGTGAGGTCGCTCCACAGGACCACCATCGAGGTGACCACGGAGGCGCACCTGACAGAGAGGGGGGACTGCATCGTCGGCGTGGCCGCCGAGAGGGGCTGCGCGGGCCTGAGCGACGGGCTCAAGAGCGCACTCAGGTCAGCCGGGGCGAGGGTCAAGATACGGATCTCCGCAGGCGGGGAGTCGTTCGAGTTCGAGGCGGAAGGGGACCCCGGGCTGCAGCTCTCTCACCATGAAGACATCGTCATCCGCAGGAGCAGGTTCCTAAGCGACAGGACCCTGGCCGTCGGAGCCAGCGCGTCTGCCGCGGACCTCCCGAGGCCCCTGGTTTCAATGTTGAAGAACCCCTCCACGGCCGGACTGCTTGAAATCGAGGTGGAGACCGCGTGACGGTACGGAGGGCGGTGGCCTACACGATGCAGGCGCTGGTCAAGTACCACGGCTTGGTCGACTGGGGCCTCCGCATACCTTACCACGACAGCATTTCGGTCAACACCACGTGCATGAAGACTGAGGCGCGAATCGACGACCTCAGAGAGGGAGGCGTCTTCATCGCCGGGAAGCCGAACGGGCCCGCCAACGAGAGGCTCCAGGCCGTGGCCGCCAGGCTCAAGGAGGGCGCCACCGCCACCAGCTTCAGGATAGACAGCAGGAACGTGCCCACGGCCAAGGCCAAGGGGATAGGGTACTCCTCGTCTGCCGGGGCGGCGCTCACGCTTCTGCTCCACGACAGGCTGGTGGGGGGCCGCCCTGACATGGTCGCCCTCTCCAGGACCGCGAGGCTCTTCGCAGCGTCGGCCTCCCGGTCGCTCGTCGGCGGGTTCTCGAGGCTGTACGCGGGGGCCGACGACGAGGGGACGTACGCCAGGCGGTTCGCGGGGCGCGGTGAGATGGACCTGAGGACTGTCATCATCCCGCTCCCGTCGAGGGTGCGGACCGAGGACGCCCACAGGGAGGTCCTGACTTCGCCGTTCTTCAAGGCCAGGGTCGAGTCTGCCCAGAAGAGGTGCGACGAGATGGAGAAGGCCATTCTTGGGAACGACATCGACTCCCTCGGAGTGCTCGCCGAGAAGGACACCCTTGAGCTCCATAGCCTGACAATGACAGGGGAGAACAGGCTGATTATAATGACCGAGGACACGCTTAGAATCATCAGGCGCGTCAGGGAGCTCCGGAGCTCGGGGACCAAGGCGTACTTCTCGATGCAGACCGGCCCCTCGGTCTTCGTCAACACGTCGGACAGGTTCGAAGGAGCGGTCCTGAGGGCCATGCGGAAGCTGGGCTACAAGGCATACCTGTCCGGAGTGGGCGGCGAGGCCGCCATCCTCTGAGCTCGGGGCTCCGGCCCGGAACGGTTTATACGCGGCGTCGGGGGCGACGAGACCGTGTCGGCGGCGCCCAAGAAAGTCTCCGAGTACCTGGAGGAGCTGGAGCGCGACGTCGAAGGCAAGCCGGATCAGGTCAGGGAAGGAATCGAGATCTATGTCGGGCTCTGGAGGAAGGCTCTGCAGAAGGGCGTGGTGTCGGAGACCGACGAAGTCCCTGCGGCCCTGGCGAAGGTGGAGGAAAGGGGCGGGCTGTACAAGGCGGCAGAGGACTAGGCGCAACGCCTCAGGTTGAAGACGCTCATCTCATCACTTCGCCGCCGTCCAACACCAGCACCTGGCCGGTCATGAAGCTCGACTCGTCGCTGGCGAGGAAGAGGGCCAAGGAGGCGGCGTCGGACGGCGTGCCGAGGCGCCCCATGGGGATGGCGGCGCGGTATGCCTTCAGCCGCTCCTCGTCGAGCCAGCCCACCCAGGCGGTGTCGATGGAGCCGAAGGCCATGCAGTTCACCCTGACCTTGGGGGCCAGCTCCCGGGCGAGCATCCTCGTCATGGAGACGACGGCCCCTTTGGCGGCGGCATAGACGAGGCCGTCGTTGTCCCCCGCAAGGGCGGGGGTTGACGCCACGTTGACGATGGAGCCCCGCTCCATCAGCCTGAGAGCGCCCTGGGTGACAAGGAAGGTCCCGAAGGTGTCGACGGCGAAGACCCTCCTCCACATGTCAACGGTCAGGTCGCCAATCCGCGCGTTCCAGACCGAGGCGTCAGAGAGGCCCGCGGCGTTCACGAGGACGTCGAGGCCGCCGAGGTCCCGCTCGACGCCGGCGAGCATCGAAGAGACGCTCTCCCGGTCCGAGACGTCGCAGTGCGCCGGCACTGCCTCGCCCCCTGACTTCAGTATCGACTCCACCACGCCGTCGGAGTGTCGCCCCGAAGGCCTGTGGCAGAGGGCCACCCTGGCCCCCTCCTTAGCGAAGAGCCTGGCGACCTCCGCGCCTATGCCCTGCGACGCTCCCGTTACCAGCGCACGCTTGCCAGCGAGCCTCATGCTCGGTCCTCGGCCAGCCCGCCGGTCTTAAGGGTTAGAGCTCAGGGCCGCGGGGCCCTGTCTCGCGCGCTCGAGCCCCTCGAGTACCTCCTCAGGAACTCGATGTTGAAGAGTGATGCCCTGGCAGAGTTCCTGACCATGGCCTCGTCGTCCGAAAGTGCCTCCCGGAGCGACGCCTCCGCCTGGGCGCTCCCTATGGACCCCAGGGCTGCCGCAGACTCGTGCCTCACGATGGGGTCGGGGTCCTCCTTCATGGCCTTGGCCAGCGCCTCGTTCCCGTCCGACAGCCCGATCTGTCCGAGCGAGAAGGCGGCCTCGTGCCTCACCAGGGGATCGGGGTCGTGGAACAGGACGTCCGAGAGGGTCGGGACGCTGCCCTTCCCCCCGACCTCGGCGAGGATACAGACCGCATGGACCCGTAGGACCAGGCTGGGCTCCTGCCGCAGCACGGTGACGAAGTACGACTCGTCCTTCTGCTCCCATGCCTCTTCCATCCCGCGCATGACCTCCATGCAGTGCGCCTCGTCGTCCACGACGGTGCTGGTGTACAACGCAACAGGCCCCCCTCGTTGGGGCTATAAACTGCCCTAACTCGTTAGGCAAGAGCCCGTCTGAGGTCGCCCAGCAGGTCTTCGGCGTCCTCGATGCCGACGGAGAACCGGACCAAGCCGTCCCCGATTCCCACCATCTCCCTCCTCTCCCGGGGTACGCTGGCGTGGGTCATCGTGGCCGGGTGCTCGACGAGGGACTCCACGCCGCCGAGGCTTTCCGCCACGGAGAAGACGCGGAGTCTCCCCAGGAACCTCCTGACGGCTGCCATCCCTCCCTTCATCTCGGCCGAGAGCATCCCCCCAGCCAACCGCATCTGCCTCTTCGCAAGCGAGTGCTGGGGGTGGCTGTGGAGGCCGGGGTAGTGGACCGCGCTGAAGCGAAGACTGCTCGAAAGAAACTCCGCGACGGCGGCGGCATTCTCGCAGTGGCGCTGCATCCTGACGTGCAGTGTCTTGGACCCGCGGAGGGTCAGGAAGCAGTCGAAGGGCGAGGGGACCGCGCCAAGCGCGTTCTGATTGAAGCGAGCGGCCTCGTAGATGGTCTCGTCCGACGTCATCATCGCCCCCCCGACGACGTCACTATGCCCGCCGATGTACTTCGTCGTGCTGTGAATCACCACGGACGCACCGAGGTCGAGCGGGTTCTGGAGGTACGGGCTTGCGAACGTGTTGTCGGCCACAGCAACGGCCCCGGCCCCACTCGCGATGCGCGCGACCGCCTTGATGTCGCAAATCTGCATCAGGGGGTTGGTGGGGCTCTCGATCCAGATCACTCTGGTGTTCTTGCGCAGGGCATCCCTGAAGGCGCTCGGCCTGCGGGCGTCCACGTAGGTGAACGAGATGCCGAACCGCTCGAGGGCGCTCTCGAAGAGCCTGAAGGTGCCGCCGTAGAGGTCGTTCCCGGCCACCACGTGGTCGCCCTGTTTGAGGAGTGAGAGGAGCAGGGTCGTCTCTGCCGCCATGCCCGACGCGAAGGCAAGCGCGTGCTTTGCGTTCTCCAGCGAGGCGAGGCGCCTCTCTAGTGCGGAGCGAGTGGGGTTCCCTGTCCTGGAGTACTCGAGCCCCTTGGACGGCTTCTCGGCGTCCCTGCGCGCGAAGGTGGCCGACAGGTGGATGGGGACGACGACGTCCCCCCCGGCTGACAGGTCCGGCTCCTCGCCGGCGTGGACCGCCCTGGTTCCGAAGCCCAACCGTCTATCTCCCCGCGAGGTAGTTAATGACGTCTGTGGTGGTCACGACCCCCACCGCCCTGTTGCCTCTGGTGACGACGAGCGCCCCCGACCCGACGAGCGAAGCGCCGGGAAGCGTGATGGACCCTGACTCCTCGACTGTGGGAAAGGGAGCGTCCATGGCGTCTTCCACCATCATGCCCCTGCGCCGGGACGAGGCGGCCTTCAGGACAGTGCCGGCGGCGAGTCCGCCGACCTGGACACCGCCCGCGATGACGGGCAGGTGGGTGATTCCTTTCGATGCCATGACCAAGAGGGCATCGGCCAGTTGGTCCGAAGGCCTGACCGAAAGGACCCCGCGAAGTCCGCGAGGCTTCGAATGGAGCAGGGCGCGGACCCTGACCTTCTCGCCTTTCGATGGGAGGAACCCGTGCTCCTCCATCCATTCGTCGTTGTAGACCTTGCCCAAGTAGTTGCGCCCTGTGTCCGGGAGGACCACGACGACCGTCTTCCCGGAGCCGAGGCGGCGCGCAACCCTGAGGGCTCCCAGTACCGCCGCCCCCGAGGAGCTCCCTGCGACTATGCCCTCCTCTCTCGCCAGCCTCCTCGTCATCATGAAGGCGTCCCGGTCCGTGACGGTCACGAATTCGTCTACCACACCCATGTCGAGCGTCTCCGGCACAAAGTCCTCGCCTATGCCCTCGACCTTGTACGGGTGGGCGGCGGCGCTTTTCTTGCGGAACCGGGCGCCGAGGATCGAGCCGACGGGCTCGACGCCCACCACGCGCACGGAAGGCTTCTTCCCCTTGAGGTAGCGGCCGACGCCCGTGATCGTGCCGCCTGTGCCGACGCCGGCCACGAGGACGTCCACCGTCCCACCTGTCTGGGACCAGATCTCCGGTCCCGTGGTGGCGTAGTGGGCCTGCGGGTTGGACTGGTTCTCATACTGGTTCGGCATGAACGAGTTGGACGTCTCGCGGGAAATCCTCTTCGCGACCTCGATGTAGCTTTCGGGATGGCCCGGGGGGAGCCTGGTAGGCGTGACCCTGACCTTGGCCCCGACGGCCTTGAGGAGGTTGATCTTGTCGCGGCTCATCTTGTCGGGGACGGTGAACACTACCCTGTATCCCCTCAGGATTGCGGCGAAGGCCAGGCCCATGCCCGTGTTCCCGGAGGTGGGCTCGACGATGGTCCCCCCGGGGCGGAGGAGGCCCCTCCTCTCGGCGTCCAGGACCATCGCCAGGCCTATCCTGTCCTTTATGCTCCCGCCCGGGTTGAAGAACTCGAGCTTCGCGAGGACCTGGGGCTTCAGGCCCCTGGTGACCTTGTTCAACCGGACCATGGGGGTGCTGCCAACGAGGCCCATGATGTCGTCGGCTACCCTGGCGCTCAAACCTGTCCGGTCCCCGTCGCGGCCGCCGTGATAAACTGGGCGGTGTCGTCGCGTGAGGGACTTATTAGCGGAGGTCCGCAGGTGCAGGCGCTTGGCCTTCGACGTCGGGATCTTCCTCGCGGCGGCGGGGATCGTGACCCTCGAGATGGCAGAGGCCGCTGCGGTGGGGCTCGCGCTGTACGCCGAGTCTCATCGGCCGGCGGCTTTCGCGTTCGTAGCGGCGGGGGCCGCCGTGGTCCTCGCGCCGACGCTGCTGGTCGCGGGGGCAATCTCCCTTCTCCCCGTGGTGATCATCAGGCTCGTGGGGGGGGTCCTCCTCCTCTATTTCGGCCTGAGGCTGGCGAAGAGCGCCCGCAGGTCCGTCGTGAAGAGCAAGACCACGGGTTTCAAGGCTGAAGAGTTCGAGAAGGGACTGATGTACACGGGGTTCTCGGTCGGCGCCGTTGAGGCCTTCGAGGCCGCCATTGTGCTCGTCGGCCTTCTGCCAGCCAACTTCGGCTCGGCTGGCGCGGGCATGGCCCTGGGGTTCGGGGTCGTGATCTTATCCACGTACGTCCTGCGCTCCCAGGTGAGGAAGGTGAAGCAGGCTAACATGAAGGTGGTGGTGGCCGGCCTGCTGCTGTCCTTCTCGGCCTTCTGGTTCGGCGAGACCCTCCTCCAGCCCAACGACCTTCTCCTGATACCGCTCTTCGCGGTCTTCTCGTTCGTCGTGTACAGGTTCGCAAACCGGCCTGTCCCGCAGGTCGCACCTGCTGCGTGAGTCCCGGGAGACAAGACGGGGCTTCCTGCGGCGCAGTCCCCGCGAATCCTCCCGATCTCTGCCCGCCCCTGCTCGCGGGCCAAGGGCCAGGGGGCTGAGGCAGGCGCCCGCGCTGTTCTGGAGCGTGGATCAGTCACCTGAGGGCGGCAGGCTCCTTCCATGAAGGGGAGGACAAAGGCGGTGGCCATGGCCGCGGCTGTGCTCGCGATGGCGCTGTTCTTCTGTGCGCCTCTCGCCCTCTGGGCGTCAGCCGCCGGGGGGTCCTGAGGGGGCGCTCACACATCCGTCCACGGGTCTGTTGGCTGGATGCTCTTCCAGGTCGGGGATGCCTGCGAGGCGAACGGCGCGGGATTCGTCTGAGGACGCCCCCGCCTCCCGTCATCTACTGATCCGTCAAGGTCGCCCTCGGGTTGCCTCGGGAGCGGAATCCAGACCAATCGCTGCCGAGGAAGGGCTCGCCCGTTTCTAGCCGGCCGCCCTAGGCGTAGTTGCTCCTATAGGCAGCTGTCGCAGGGACTCCCTTGCCTCGCCCTCAGACTCGGCCCCGCCGAGTTCCTCTATGATGTCCGTTGATACGTTGTAGGTCGCAGATCCTGAACCAGAGAAGAGTCTGACCTTGTGCGAGTAGGCAGCGCCGAGGAGTTCAGCATCCCGGGCGCTCTTTGCGAAGCGGCGCAGGCTCCATATTGGGCCGAAGCTCTCGGCAGCGGCCGTGTCTGACCCAAGGCGCAGCTCGGTCCCGCCAGCCACCGCGTCCACGATGCTGGGCACCGACGTTAGGCTTAGGAACCGGCCGGACTGCCTGATAGGAGATGCCCATTCAGGGTAGCGCGCGTAGAATGGCACCCTCAGGACCTCGTCGTCCAGCGTGAACCCGTGACCGAACCTTCCCTTCTCCCCCAGGAGCTGCCCATGATCCGAGGTCACCATCGTTATCGATCTCGGCAGATACGGTTCCAACGCCTTCACGGCGGCAATTGCGCCCTGCACGGGGATCTCCGAGTGGCTCCGGTACCGCAATCGCCAGTCAGGGTGCACCGAAGGCCTCTTCCCGGTGATCATGGAGAACGCGATCTCTCTGCATGGGTTCACCTCTCCGAGGACGTACGGCTCGTGCGCTTCCATCATGTTGACGAACAGCAGGAAGGGCTCTTTCAGTCGCATGGTCTTCAAGTCTCGCACGATGTGCTTGGTGCCCTTCTCGCACGTGAACCAGTGGAAGAGGCTCGGGGCCACGTTGGCCATCCTCTGCAGCACCAGCTGCCTCCAGATTATCGAGGGACTCCCGCGCTTGAGATACCAGAGCAGCTGGAGCAGGCGGTTCCTGTCTCCTCGAGGCTCCCACCTGCCTTCCGAGACCTCGCCGAGGTCGTCATAGAGGTGGACCTCGTCGAACGGAAAGCCGAAGAAGGGGAGGACAAAGGTGTTTGCAGTCAATGCGTAGGTTCGATACCCCCTCGCTCCAAGCCTTCCGATCAGCCCGCCTCTCTCAAGGCTCTCGTTCTGCGAGCGAACCTCCTCCCTGATGCTTGCCTGCGTGACCATCGTCTCGATCCCGACACTCCTGTCTTCATGGATCCCATGCTGCGAAGGCATCAGCCCAGTGAACAGAGAGACATGACTTGGGAGAGTCCAGGTCGAGGGCGCTATGGCGTCAGAGTACTTGACGAACCCCAGCCTGTCGGAGAGCCCCCTCAGCCCTGCCGAGCAGTCTTCGCGAAGCGTGTCGAGGACGAACACGATCACGTTTGGGCGGGGAGGCATGCATTCCTCACCTGTCTAGCCGACGACTTCCTGCCTAGGTGTAGCCCAGCTTCCGCAGCTGCTTCATCACGGACTCCCTGACGATCCCCCTCCCGGCCCTCTCGTGGGCATTTGGGTCGGTGTTCACCGCTGAGCACACCTTGCACCCCAGCGATGTGTACCCCTTCGCGTAGAGGGGATTGGTTGCGAGGCCGTACCTCTTGACGTAGCCGGGCGACCCGTCAGGGAACCCCAGAACGTCCTCGCGTCTCCAGAACAGCAGTGGGTGCACTCTGGTGTGTTCGGGGTCGTGCCTTGGCGAGAACAAGGTCTCCTGAGCCCTCTCCTCGTGCTCAACCCCTCTGAGGCCGACCAGAAACGCGTCAAAGCCGAAGCGCCCGATGGCCTTCATCATGGGCGCTATCTTGTGATCGTTGCAGTACTGTACCATGAACTCCGGCGTCTTGTAGCCGAGCTTCGCCGAAAACTCGTCGCATCTGTCCCTGTCGGCTCTCACCATCGTGAAGTTCTCTATCCCCCACTTCTCCCTGACCTCTTCGACGAACTGGTAGTTCTCGGGGAATTCGCGGATCGTGTCGACGAACACGACGGGCATGTCATGCTTGATCTGGAGCGCCAGGTGCAGGAGCACCAGACTGTCAGTGCCGCCGCTGAAGCCAAGCCCCACGTTCTTGTATCTCGCGACTGCCTCCCTGATCACGTCCTTTGACCGCTCTATCTTGGCCTCCAGGGGCAGGTCGACGAGTGGCCTGACCTCCGGCCTCATGAGCTCCAGACACCTCTCCGTCCTCTTCTTTGTGAACTTGTCTGCCAGGTCATTCTTCTCCATGAATTCCCTGTCTTCCCTGTCTAGCGTGCTTCCACTCTGCATGGTTTGCGCTTCCGAGACGGAGTTCTGTAATCACAGGTAATTAAGGGTTAATTACAGGTGATTAGACACCGGCTACCGGCGGCCAGGCAGCGGGCGCGTGCGACAGGTTGTCCGAAAGGAGTAGCCTCGGATGGTCCTTGTGGTTGCGCCAACCCCAAGTGAGGCCGGGGATCGAAGGCCTCAATCTGCTCTGTGGCCGCACACATGGGGTGTTGGAAGGAGGCGGGCCCGGTGGGATTCGAACTCGTGGGTGCGTTTTGCACCTCCCACGACATGCTGGTGACTCCCATCGCTAGCTAAGAGCCAGCCGCTATAGTCGAGAATTCTCTCTCTAACCTGGCTGAGCCACGGGCCCGCAGGCCACGCGCCGTTGGCGGTGGAATTAAAAGGATTCTTCGTGCCCATTCAACTCCCACATTCGTTGAGTCGGCATCAAATGTGCTCTGTCAGGAATTGACACTTCCGCTCGGGGAGAGTACCCCGAAACCGCTCACCTGTTGAAATACGCGGCACGTCAGGGTGTAGACGACCTTGTGTGGACTCATCTTCGTCGGCGTTGGCCTAGGCTCGAAGGGGGTCAGCCTGGAAGGACTTGATGCCATCCGCACGGCCGACGTAACCTACGTCGAGTACTACACCACCCCTCACGAGCCAACACTCCTCTCCGAGCTTGAGAGAGCCGCGTCCACGACGGTACACGTGGTCGACAGAGGGTTCGTCGAGGACGGGGAGGCGATTCTGGCAGAAGCGTTATCGAAGCGGGTGGTCCTGGCCGTCCCGGGAGACCCCATGATAGCGACCACCCATACCGAGCTGAGGACAAGGGCAATCGCCCGAGGCATCAAGACGAGGGTCGTTCACGCTGCCACCATCGGCGCGGCGGCCGCCAGCGAGTCGGGCCTGCACTTCTACAAGTTCGCGAGGACCGTCACGATCCCCAGGGACTCGGAGGGGAAGCTCTCTCAGCAGTACAAGGTCATCCACGACAATCTTCTCCAGGGGGCGCACACGTTGCTTCTGCTCGAGCACGACACCGAGAGCGGCGAAGGGGTCTCACCCTCGGTCGCAGCCGAGAGGCTGCTTTCAGCCGAGGCCAGCCTCAAGCGCGAGGCGATCGGCGACGGGACCTTCGTTCTCGTCCTTTCGAGGCTTGGGCGGCCCGACCAGCGCCTGTGGGGGGGCACGCTCGGCGTCATGAAGGGGGAGGACTTCGGGGCTCCCCCTCACTGCGTCGTGGTTCCCGGGAGCCTGCACTTCACGGAGGTCGAGGCCGTGGCCGCGGTCTTCTCGGTGAGCAAGGGCTCGGTAAGGGCAAACTCGGATGGCGTGAAGAGGACCGCCCAGGTGCTGATCCCCAGATACGTCGCCAAGACGAGGAAGGCGCTCGGCTCGGTCAGGGGGACTCTGGGGAAGGAGTATGACAGCGTCATCGAGAACGCCGAACTCTACATGGCGGACGCGGAGAGGTTCTTGGCCAACGACGAGGACGAGCTGGCGATGCTCAGCATTGGCTACGCGGAAGGTCTTATAGACTCGCTTTCGTTCGCGGGCGTCGCAAAGATAGACTGGTAAAGATGAAAGAGAAACGGCTCCTCGGCGCTGTGTTCACCCTCACCCTGGAGGGGCGGGGGAGTGGGGTCGCGGACGTCGCCGAGCGGCTGGGCGCAGGCGCGGCCGAGGCGCGCACATGGATCCGGGCCTGCGAGAAACGCGGCCTCCTTGAGGTCTCGAGGGGGCGCCTGTCGCTCACACAAAGGGGACGCAGGAGGATCCGAGTGGTGTTCATGGGCGGGGGCTTCGAGGTGATTCACCGTGGCCACCTGCACACTATCAGCGAGGCGAGGAGGCTCGGCGACGTGCTCGTCGTGACGGTCGCCAGGGACAGCACCATAAGGGCGAGAAAGAACAGGGAGCCGGTCTCCGACGAGGTCCAGCGGATGAAGCTTCTGGCGTCGCTGAGGCAGGTGGACTCCGCAATTCTAGGGGTCGAAGGGAACATCTACGAAACTCTGGAGAGGGTGGGCCCTGACGTCGTCGTCCTGGGCTACGACCAGCACCATCTTGAGGCTGACATCGCGAGGGAGGGGGCCGCGCGCGGCCTGAAGCTGAAGGTGGTGAGGCTCGACTCTCCCGACCCGGCGCTGAAGACGAGCGCCCTCCTCAGGGACCTCTAGCGGCCGCCGGCGACGTCCAGCCGCTTCTGGAGCCGCGCCAGGGACGCGCTCATGGACTCCCGCCTTATCTCCTCGGCCAGAAGGCCCCTCGTGTCCTCTACGAGCATGCGGGCCACGTCGATCTTCCTGCGGGTCCCGTTCACCACGTGGTCGTAGACTGCCATGGGCGAGCACGCGGAGTAAAGGTCCTCCATGACGGCGAAGTACCCCTTGGCCTTCGACACCTTGCCGGCCATGATCGAGTCGAGGACGAGGCGCTTGAGCTCCCCCACCGTGTCCAGGAGGCCCAGCAGGTAGGCTTCCGGGGAGGCTCCCAGGTCCTCCCTCGATGGGATGGTCTTTCCCTGGGCAAGCGCTAGCACCGCCGACGCCTCGACGACCTCGGTCTCTGGGGAGATGAGGTAGCGGGAGACGGACCCCTCGCCCGACTTCTTGAGGGTGGCCATCAGCGACCTCGCCTTGGAGAGCTCGCCGGCCGCCTCCTTCATCTTTCCCTGGTGTACGTTGATGATCGCCCTTGAGCTGGCGGCGATTACGTCCCTGCTCTCCTTGATGAGCTTGTCCCGCCTCTCGAGCTGGTCCGAGAAGCGGCCTTCGAGGTCCTTGAACGAGCGTCTGACTTGGTCCATGCTGCAGCGACCCGCGCCGCGTTCCCCGTTTTCATAAGCTTACCCTCTCGGGCCAAGCCTTATCTGCTGAGGGGAGGCCCGCGGGCCGCCTTGAGGACGGGGGCCGGCGCCGCCATCGCCGAGACGGCCCTCGCCGCTGCGCTATGGGGGACGTCCTTCCCGGTCGTGGCCTGGGGCATACAGGGGGGACTGGCGCCCACTACCTTCGTCTTCCTGAGGTTCGCTGCGGCGGCGCCCGTGATGCTGCTGATGGCCAAGGCCATGGGGAAGAGGCTCCTGCCGTTGCTGAAGAGCCGCGCCGTCTGGGCCATCGGCTTCCTCAACGCCGTAGGGTTCCTGGGCCAGTTCGTGGGCCAGCAGTACACCGAGGCCTCTGTCGCGGCCCTCCTCGTCAACCTGTCAGTGGTGTTCGCGGCCGTCGGCGGCGTGGTGTTCCTCGGGGAGAGGCTCGGGAGGGCGAAGATCGCCGGGGTCGCGCTGGCCCTCGGCGGCGCCGCGCTGGTCACCACCAACGGGGACCTCGCCTCGTTCGCAGGGGGCCAGGCCCTGGGGGACATGCTGTACATGCTCGCAGCCGTGTCGTGGGCGGCGTACATCGTCTACGCCAAGAGAGAGACGGACCGGAGCGGCTGGGACCCCGTGGCCGCGGCCTCGTGCATAATCGCAGCCACAGCCGTGTTCGTCCTCCCGCCGGCGATGGTCGCCGGGGGGTTCCCCAGGCTGTCGTCCGCCTCGGCGGCGGCCGTGGCCTACACGGCGGTCCTCAACACAGTGGTTCCCTACATCCTCTACCAGCGCGGGCTGAAGTACCTCTCGGCGAGCTCCTCGGCCATTCTGCTGATGATCCAGGTCGTGGTCGCGGTCGTGATCTCCGTGGCGTTCCTGCACGAGTCCCTGACCGCAGCCGGCTGGATTGGCGCCCTCGCGGTGTCGGCCGCCATCCTGCTGGCCTCTGGGGTCGAGTTCCGCAGCAAGAGCTTATCCGTGGCCGTTAACCAGCCCGGTCGAGTGAAGGACGCGTAGCCAATGGCGCGAAGCAAGTATGCAAAGGGAAGAGAGAGGGAGTACAGGACCATGGCGATCCTAAGGCGCGAAGGGTGGCTGGTGTCGAGGAGCGCAGCGTCCCACGGGGCCGTGGACATCTTCGCTGCCAAGGACGGGAGGCTGCTGCTCATCCAGGTGAAGAGCGGGCTTGCGAGGGTCGAGAAGAAGGAGCTCGAGAACCTCGTCAGTTGGGGTCGGAACGCGAGCGGGGACGCCGAAGTGTGGCACTTCAGAGACGGGGGGGAGGTCGAGAGGAGGACGGTCTTCGCGACCAAGAGGGCAGAGAAATGAGGCCGAAGTGCTACTTCTGCGACTCCGAGCTCGAGGTCGTGCTGCACACCTTCAAGATCAGCGCCCGCGAAGAGCCAGTCTGCGAGGAGTGCAACTCGAAGACCCTGAACAGGAGCAGGGCCGCAAAGGAAGGAAGCGAGAGCTAGCCCCGCCCTAGGCCGACGCGCAGGCTCGCTTGAGCTCCCCTATCATGGTCGAGCACTCGGAGAAGCCTTCGTCGTCATCGTCTCGGCTGTAGCACTCGAGCGCCCTCTCATACTCTTCCAGGGCCGACATCGCTTTGATGGCAGGCGGGGTCCCCGCCCCCGAGAGGATGAGCCGGCCTGCAGTCTCGTACCAGCTTGCCGCGTCCTCGTACTGCTCGAGCTGGTAGAGGCAGTGGGCGATGGACTCGCAGACGTCCAGCTTCTGCGGGGAGCCCGCGAACTTCTCGAACTGCTCCCGGAGCATGTAGACCACGGGGTTGCCGCTCCTCATCTTGCTCACCCTGAACGCGTCGACCAGTTCCCCCATCGGGGCTTAGCGCCCGGCAGACGGGTAAGTGCGGCGTGCTCTAAGATAGTTGAGCCGGAAATCAAAAGGGGGCGTGTCAGTCTTCGGGCATGAGCGAGGCTTCCTCCTCTCTCAGCTTCCTCCGCTCTTGGGCTTCCCGGAAGCGGCGCTTCTCGTCCCGGGTGGACGGAACGACCTTCGGGATGCGGGTCGGCCTCCCCTTCTCGTCGAGGGCGACGAAGGTGAGGTGGCAGGACGCGGTGTGGGTCGTCCTCCTGGACGAAGGGTCCTGGGACTCGATCCTCACGCCGACCTCCATCGAGGTGGTTCCCACGTAGTTGACCGAGGCCTTCAGTATCAGCAGGTTCCCCACGTACACGGGGGCGTAGAAGCTCATCCTGTCTACGGACGCGGTCACGCAGTTCCGCCCGGCGTGGCGCCAGGCGACCATTCCCGCGATCTCGTCCATGTACTTCATGATCGCCCCTCCAAAGACATTGCCCAGGATGTTCGCGTCGGTGGGCATCATGACCCTCGCGGTGGTCAGCGCGGACTCCGACGGCCGCTTGGGCCTGAGCGGGGGCATGGATGTCTTCGCCGGCCCCGCTGCGCTCATAAATATGATTCCCGCCAGCCTTGAACGCGGCAGACCTTGGTGGTAGTCCGCCAGCTGAGAGTCGGGCCCATGGCCAACTTTGCATACCTGGTGCTGGACGAGAAGACCCGGGAAGCAGCGGTGGTGGACTCTGGATGGGAGACAGGGCCGATCACCGGCGCCGCCGCCGACGCAGGGGCCAAGGTCAGATACGCCATTGCCACCCACCACCACCCCGACCACACGGCCACGCTGCGGGAGCTGGCCGAGGCGACCGGGGCGGAGGTCCTGGCTCATGAGGACTCGCCGCTGGACTGCGACCGACGGCTGAGGGACTCGCAGATGCTCAAGCTCGGGAGCACCACGTTGAAAATAATGCACACCCCAGGGCACACGAGGGACGGCATCTCCATCTACGACGGGATGTCCGTCTTCACAGGCGACACGCTCTTTGTCGGCGCCATAGGCAGGTTCGAGAGGGAGGAAGGGGAGCCGATGTTCAGGAGCCTCTCGACCATCATGAGCCTCCCCGGCTCCACGGCCCTCTACCCTGGCCACGACTACGGGGATGTCGCCCACAGGACGCTGAAGGAGGAACGGCAGGCCAACCCTTTCCTCATGGCGCGCGACCTCAGGTCGTTCCTTTCTCTCTTCGCGTGAGTATGGATGACAGAAGCGCCAGCGAGATGTTCCCGCCGCTGACTACGAGCGCCACTTTCTCGGCCCGCTCCTTGCGGAGAGGTCCCTTCATGGCGGCCAAGGGCGAGGCCCCGGCTGGCTCGGCGGTCACCCTGCCTAGGCGGAGCAGGTCGTAGATTGCGTCCTCCAGCTCGCCGTCCGACACCAGCCCGATCCTGTCCACGTGCCTGCGGGCCGCCTCGAACGTGAGGCCCCCGGGGGTCGCGGCCTGCATGCCGTCCGCTATGGTCGGCCGGGGGTCGACGCGCACACGGCGCCCTCTTCTGAGGGACTCGTACATCGACGGGATGGACACCGTCTCGGCGCCGAAGACCCTGGCCCCTTCGAGCGTCCCCTTGATGGCGATGGAGATGCCGGCGATCAGGCCCCCTCCTCCGATGGCCACCGTGACCGCGTCGAGGTCCGGGAGCTGCCTCGCCATCTCCAGGCCGCAGGTTCCCTGGCCGGCTATCACGTCTCTGTCGTCGAAGGCGTGGATGAAGGTCAGCCCGCGCTTCGCCGCCGTGGACACGGCGTTCTCGTAAGTCTCGTCGTAGCCGCTCCCGAATCGGATGATCTCGGCGCCCTGCTCCTCGATCGCCCTCAGCTTCTGGGGGTTGACGGCCGAAGGGACGCAGATGGTCGCCTTCACTCCGAAGACCCTGCACGCGTAGGCGATGGCAAAGCCGTGGTTTCCGGACGAGGCTGTCACCACCCCCCTCTTGAGGTCAGAGTCGCCCAGGCACAGGAGCTTGTTGAGGGCCCCCCTGATCTTGAAGACGCGGATAGGCTGGAAGTTCTCCAGCTTGAGGTAGGCGTCGCGGCCCAGGAGGCCGGATATCCCAGGGGACTGCTCGAGGGGAGTCGGCGGGATGTAGCGTCTTATCCTCGCTTCGGCGGCCTCGATCTCCCCGAGGGCGGGGAGCCCCATCCCGCTCAGCCGAACCACTTCTCCAGGGTCTCCGACTTGCCCGAGTCGGACTTGGCGACTCGGACGAGGGCCGCCTCGACCCTCTCCCGTGAGAACGAGTGCTCGCCGACGAGGTAGGAGATCACCTTCTGCCGGTCTGGGGGCTTCCACTCGGGCTTGACCCCGGCGATGGACGGCGGGTGGAGGTAGAGGTCCCTTATCTCGGCGTACCTCACCCCCCCGAGGCTGTCCTTCATCTCGGCGATGTCCTCGAGCCTGCCGTAGCGCTTGAGGTACTTCAGGGCCGTGGCCGGGCCGACCCCCTGGAAGCCGTCAGGGTTGAAGTCCGTCCCCAGCAGGATCGCGAAGTCCACGAGCTGCTCCCTCGTCAGCCCGGTGGACGCGAGGGCGTCTGCGAGCCTGAGCCGCTCCGGCTGGACGTTGATCACTATCCCCTTGCTCGGAAGCCGGCGCTTCCCCGATATCGTCACGTTCCTGACCAGGACGGGAGCCCCGAAGACCAGCGAGTCGTGGTCCTGGGAGGCGACGGCGTCCACGGTCCCCTCCTGGGCCATCAGCGAGGCCTGGGCTTCGCCCTCTGAAGGGGCGTCAACCCAGGGGATCCCCATGGCGTCGAGCAGCTCCTTGGCGTCCTGGACCATGTCCCTCCTGAGCACAGTGGACGCCTCGGCGTACTTCCTCGCCTCTGCCATCTCCCCGGCCTGCAGGGCCTTCAGGTAGTGGTCCTTGGCCTGGCGCCTCTGCTCCGAGCGGCGCTCTATCTCCTCCATCTTCAGCTCCGGGGGCTTCCCGTCGAACACGTACACCAGCTTGATGCCCAGCTCGAGCAGGTTCACGTTCCTGTAGAACAGCCCCGAGATGTGCGATGTGACCCTCCCCCTGTCGTCCTTCAGGTGCCCGCCGTCGGCGCCGCGGATTATCGCCAGGAACTGGTACAGGGTGTTGTAGCCGTCGACCGCGAGCCTCCAGCGCGAGATGTCCTCGAGGCGTATCTTCTCTCTAGGCAGGGAATCTCCGAAGTCGACGCCCATGGCGTGCCTCGCCGGCGGGAGCTCGATTTATTCGTTCACGCGGGGGATGCGGGTCTCTTCAGCCGGCTTCTCGACGGCCTCTACGCGCCTCTTGTCCTTGGCAACCCACCTGACTGTGATCAGGCCGATTATCTCCAGCTGCATGAGGACCTTGTCGAGTTCGTCCGGGGAGCACTTGCCGCCGTTCTTGTTGAGGGCCTCCAGGAGGTCGTCGTCGGTGGCGCTCTTCTTCTCCTTTATCCATTCGAAGGCGGCATATCTAAGAGGGAATCGCATTTCGTTGCATCGTTCCAGAAACGGCGATGAGAAGGGCGGCCCCGGAGGTATAAAAGCTATGTCCGGGTCGGGCCCAGGCTCCGGCGAAGAGCGTCTGGGCGAGCGTGGCGAAGGCAGCCTGGGTACCCCAAGGGGCGTGTGGGCGGGGGCTCCTAGGTGGGGAGCTTGCTGGACATGCGGCTGACGCCCATCATGTCCGACTGCCCGACCAGCGGGGCCGAGGAGACGGCGGCCTCAATCTTCTCGATCATCCCCTCCTCCTCAGGCGCCACTATGTCCATGATTATGGCCGAAAGGCCGAAGGCTATCGGCTCGATTCTGTGGGCGCGGACCTTGGCCGGGCTGGGAAGCGCCCCTGAGACCGAGTCGACTATCTTCTGGTGCTCCGTCGTGGTGTCCTGAGGCAATACCTTGAGCCTGATGACGTACGATCCCGTGGCTATCTCCCCTATGGTCCCTCGAACCCGCAGTTGACGCACCTGTAGCGCCTTGAGAACTTCCGGCACTTCTCGCACCTCCAGATGAGCGTCTCATGGCAGTTGGGGCAGTAGAACTTCGTGGCCCTCTCCGCAGGCTTGACCGGCCTGTTGCACGAGCCGCAGAGCGGAAGCGAGACCGTCGATTGCGACATTTCCTGTGCGACCCCCTCTGGGCCCGCTCATATAAGTTGCTGAGATGCCGGCCCTGTTCCTACCCGCGGACCAGCGAGCGCACGCCCGCGGCGGCCACAGCCCGGCCGACCCGGAGGAGCCCCTGGACCCCCAGCGCGCCGAGGAGGGCCGAGGCGTGGAAGTCGAAGTCCGTCTGGGAGAGCTTCATGGCGAGGCGGGGCGTCCCCAGGGCCCTCACCACCTCGTCCAGCTCGGAGTTGGACATGTGCCCGAAGAGCCCCCTGAGCCGGCTCATCGCACGCATCTCCTTCAGGAAGGCCCCATCCCAGCCCCTCTGGTAGTTCTCGAGCAGGCTTGGCCTCCCGGACTTCAGGGACTCGCCCAACCATGCCGCGGCCGTGACAGCGCCCGCCACTGAGGTCATTATGCCTCCGGCCGTGGTGGGCTTCACCTGGCCCGCCGACTCCCCCACCAGGATCCTCCTCCCCTGGACGAACCGCCTGACCGGCCCCCCCACGTAGACTGGTGCGGATACCCTGCGGAGCACTGTGTGCGGCTTGTCGGCCAGGAAGGCGTCAAGCGCCCTGAAGGGGTTGATCCCGCGCCCTGCCGCGCCCACCTTTGCGAGGTGCCCGCCATAGGGGATGACCCACGCGAAGAACGCAGGGTACTTCACGGCGTCGAGGAAGACCTCGACGACCTTCTCCCTCACCCACTCTCCCTCGAGCTCGTACTTCGCGGCCGGGATTATCCCTCCGCGATGGCTGGAAGACGGGCCCGTGGCGTCGACGTAGTACCTCGCAGCCGCTCTTTCTCCCTCTATGTCCACCGTGACCCCGTCGGAGTCCTCGGCGAGGTTGGACACTCTGGACGCTGTCCGAATCTCCGCGCCGGCCCGAGTGGCCTCCTCGGCGACCTGCCTATCGTAGGCGCTCCTGTCCAGCACGACCACGTCGAGGGCTGTGGCGTTCACGGCGAAGCGCGTCCCATGTGGGGAGTGGATGAGCGCAGAGTTGATCCGGTTCTGGACCACGGCCTCCGCCGGTGGGTGACCGTACTTCCTGAGGCCCCTTAGGCTCACGAGGCCGTCGCACTTCTCCGGCTCCCCGATCTCGCCGTGCTCCTCGGCGACGAGGACAGAGAGGCCGCGCCTCGCTGCCTCGGCGGCGAAGGCGAGCCCCGCGATGCTCCCGCCGGCCACGACGGCGTCGTATCTGGGGGCCATGGGCAGTCGACCTTTCGTAAAGGCTTATTCACAGTTGTAATAACCGTTCAACGGAACTCCCGATGAAGCAGGCGATCGCCGTGCGGACCGACGTCAAGATGGGGAAGGGGAAGCTGGCGGCCCAGGTCGCCCACGCGTCGCTTGCCGCCGCCGAGGAGGCCATGTCGAGGAGGCCGGAGTGGTATGAGGAGTGGAAGGCAGGCGGCCAGGCGAAGATTGTTCTCAAGGGCGGGACGGAGGAGGAGCTGAGGGAGCTCATGGGCCAAGCGAGGGCTGCAAGACTCCCGGCTGCGCTCATAGAGGACAGGGGCCTCACGCAGCTGGAACCTGGGACGGTCACTTGCCTGGGCATCGGCCCTGGCCCCGAAGACGCCCTGGACAGAATCACTGGGAAGCTCAAGCTGCTTTGAGCGCAGTCCCGGAAGCCGACCGCGCCGTTGGGATGTGGGCCTACGCCACCCGTGGGCCCCCGTGCAGGGCGCTTGCGAAGGCGTCGGCCGAGGACTTCCGCGTCGAGGAAGTCGCCCCCGACCTGCAGCTCGCAAAGGAGTGGAGGCCCGGGACATTCCCCCTCTACCGCGTCGAGAAGCGCTCCATAGACACGCTCCACATGGAGAGGTCCCTGGCCGACGCCCTCAAGAGCAGGGTGAGTTACGGGGGCATGAAGGACAAGCGAGCGGTAGCGGTCCAGTACGTGACGCCAACGAGCACCAGGTCACTCCGGCCGGAGAAGGTCGTACGGGAGAGGTTCACCGCGGAGCTCGTCGGGTTCGTCCCCAGGCCCCTGTCGCGTGGGATGGTCAGGGGGAACAGGTTCACCGTTGTGCTGAAGGACTGCTGCACGGAAGTTGGGTCGAGGGTCTCCGAGGCGTTCGCACTGGCGACGCAGTGCAGGATGCCGAACTTCTACGGCTTCCAGAGGTTCGGGGCCCGCGAGGCCGGGACTCACGAGATCGGCAGGGCCCTGGTCCGACAGGACTTCCAGGAAGCAGTTCGGACGATGCTGCTCCGGCCGCGGGCATCAGACGACGAGGCCACGGTTGGTGCGAGGGAGGCCATGGAGGAGGGCAGGTTCGAGGAAGGGGCGAGCATGCTGCCGCCCCACCAAGACATGGAGAGGGCGGTCGCGAGGCGCCTGGCCTCAGCTCCGGGGGACTGGGCGGAGGCGCTCAGGGCGGTGCCCCTGAGGGTCAGGAGGCTCTACGTGCAGGCGTACCAGTCATACCTGTTCAACAGGACCCTCAGCCTGGCCCTCGAGAGGGGGCTGGACATCTCCGTCTACTCCAAGGGGGACAACTGGGGCAGGCCCTCCGGGGACGGCCTCTCCGTCGCCAAGGTGGGTGGGGTGAGGGACCCGCCCCCCGAGCCTGCGGTCCCGATGGTGCAGGTGGTCGGATACGCCTACAGGAACTACGGATCCAGGTTCGACTCATGCGTGGAGCAGGTCATTAGGGAGGAGGGGGTGGCGGCTAGGGAGTTCTACGTGAAGGAGATGCAGGAGGTGAGCGCCGAGGGCGGGTTCAGGATGGCGCACATGGCAGTGGCCGACGCCAACTTCGAGTGCTCGGGGGCCACGGCAGAGCTGCGCTTCACCCTCGGCAGAGGGGAGTACGCCACCGTGCTCCTCAGGGAGATAGTCAAGCCCGCCGACCCCGCGGCCTCAGGGCTCGCCTGAAGGCCGACAATCCTTATACATGGTTTGGGCTCGCCAGCCAAGAAGGCCTTGAGCCAGGACGTCTACGACCTGACAATCATAGGAGCGGGCCCGACAGGGCTCTTCGCCGCGTTCTACGCCGGCCTGAGGCAGATGAGGACCAAGGTAATCGACGCTCTGGAGGAGCCGGGCGGGCAGGTGGCGGTGCTCTACCCTGAGAAGTACGTGTTCGACACGCCGGGGTTCACCAAGATACTGGCGAAGGACCTGGTGAAGAACCTGGTCGAGCAGGCGACGCAGTACAGCCCCACGATGGTGCTCGGGGAGCGCGTGACCACCCTCGAGAGGACCGGAGGGATGGTCGCGCTCGGGACAGACAAGGGCACGAAGCACCTCAGCAAGGCCGTCCTGATCGCGGCCGGGGTCGGCGCCTTCACGCCCAATAGGCTGGAGGCTCAGGGGGCGGGCGATTACGAAGGAAAGGGGGTCTACTATTTCGTGAAGGACAAGACCATCTTCAAGGACAAGAACCTCCTCATAGTCGGCGGCGGAGACTCGGCGGTCGACTGGGCGCTCAACATCAAGGACACGGCCAGGAAGATCACCCTCGTCCACCGGAGGGATGTGTTCAGGGCCCACGAGGGGAGCGTCACGGCACTGATGAATTCAGGGGTGGAGATCAGGCTCTTCTACGAGGTCAGGAAGGTGACAGGGGACGGGAGGAACATCAAGCAGGCTGTGATCTTCGACAACAGGACCCAGGCGGAGACGACCGTCGACGTCGACGCCATACTGGTCAACATAGGGTTCCGGGCGGACCTGGGACCCATCAAGAACTGGGGTCTTGAGATCGACGGCAGGGAGATACGCACCAACGGGAGGATGGAGACGAACATCCCAGGCGTCTACGTGGCAGGGGACATCGCCGGCAGCACGGACGGGGTGAAACTGAACCTGATTGCGACCGGCTACGCCCAGGCCGCACTGGCGGTCAATGTCGCGAAGGCCTACGTGGACCCGAACTCGAAGATATTCCCCGGACACAGCAGCGAGATGAAGAAGTAGCTTCAGCTGACGGCGCCGAGCATGCGCCTGTAGTTGTAGTCCTTCTTGATGGCGGGGCTCAGCGGGTCGATGAGCACGCACTCGAACCATGCGAACCTTCCGTCCTCCCAGACCGGGTAGGAGCCGATGACCTTCATGTTCGGGAATCGCTCCGAGACCCTCCTCTCGGCCACGGACTGAGAGGAGACGGCGGACTTGATCTTGAGGACACCCATGTGCTTGGGCCTCCTTCCTGACGTCGGGCGCTTCTTCCTCATCCCTCCCCTCGAGACGCGGGCCCTGACGACGATCACCCCTTCCTTCGCCTTGTAGCCCAGGGACCTTGCCCTGTCCAGCCTCCATGGCCTCTCGACCCTCAGCATGGCCGGCTCTTTCCTGAGCTGGACCGCCCTGGCCCTGATGTCGCCAGCCCTTTCATGGAAGATGCCCTGCCACGTCTTCGAGATCTGCCGGTACATAGACATCTGGGCGCCTCGTTTCAGGTCGGCAAATAAACGTTCCCGGAGGCTCAGCGGGCTGCGAAGAAGGCGCGGACCTTCTCACCGATGATGGTGATGGCGTCCTCCTGCGCCTCCTCGGTCTGGCCTCCGATGTGGGGGGTGAGTATCGTCCCCGGCGCCGACAGTATCGCCCCAGCGGGCGGCTCCTTCTCGAACACGTCCAGGGCAGCTCCTCCCAGGTGGCCTTCCCTGAGCGAGGCGGCCACGCTGTCCTCGTCCACCACCCCGCCCCTGGAGGTGTTGATGAGGCAGGAGCCCTTCTTCATCTGGGCAAGCCTCGCGGCGTTTACCATGTGGCGCGTGTCGTCGGTCATGGGAACGTGAAGGGTGATGAAGTCCGACGAGCTGAACACCTCGTCAAGGGAGACTATCCTGCAGTGGAGCTTCGAGACCACGTCCGGGGGTATCGGAATCACGTCGTAGACGAGCACGGACATCCCGAGGACTCCGGCTATCTCAGCGATCCGCCTGCCTATCCGCCCAAGGCCGACGATGCCCAGGACCTTCCCCTTGAGCTCCCTACCCATGAGAGTGTTCTTCTCCCACTTCCCGGACTTCGTCCCGGCGTCCGCCCTTACGAGCTTGCGGCTGAGGGCGAGCATAAGCAGCGTGACGTGTTCAGAGACGGCCTCGACAAGGGACTCGGGGCTGTTCACGACAGCGACCCCCTTCGTCTTCGCGTAGTCCACGTCCACGTTGTCGAGCCCGGTGCCCGGGCGAGCCACGAGCTTGAGGCGCGTGGCCTTGTCGATGACCTCCCGGTCGACCTTCGTCCTGCTCCGTATGATGAGCGCGTCGTAGCCCCCGGCGGCCTGGAGCAGCTCCTCGCGCGTGATGGAGGGGCGGTAGTCGACGGCGATGCCCTCCCCCAGCGCCAGCTTCTCTATCTCGACCTGATCGCAGATTAGGACCTTGGCCATGCATTCAACCCCTGTGTGTCAGACCCTCCCTGACGGCCTCCAAGATGGGCGTTATATCGATTGAACCTAATCCGCCGGGCCCCGTGAGGGTCCGGAGCAGCACCCCCTGGGACACGGCCAGCCTGGCGCCCTGCAGGCACCTGACCGCCGCCTCCCCGGCGGCCTGCACCCCCAAGGCCATCCCTCCCCGCCTGTCGTACACGACCCAGCAGCCTTCGAAGGGCCCCCACCTCTTCGAGGCCACGGCTGGGTCGTAGCCTGCAAGGCGGGCCTCGGAGGGCGTCATGCCAGCGCAGCCGAATGCCACCCCGAAGATCGTCCCTGAGAGCGACCGGAAGGGAACGTACCTGAAGCAGCCACCGGAGGCGTTCGCCCCGGCCACGCGTCCCATGGGCCCCGCTGAGCCCTCCCACCCATCCTCTCCCGGCGCCGCGCCCGTCTCGGCGCACCCCCCGGCGGCGAAGATCCCCCGCGAGGTCGACTCGAGGCTCGGGCCTACGGCGACTCCCCCTAGCGGCCCGAGGGCCGCGTCGACGGCCGGTACGGCCGGCACCGCGGGAGGAACCATCGCCAGTCCGTCGCACGGGATGACGCGGCCGCCTGCCACGACCCCCTCGAGGGCTCCCAGGCCGAGCGCCTTCTCCAGGGGCCCTTCAGCCAGCGTGACGCCCGCCGCTCGGGCCGCTTGCGCAAGGACCTCGCCGAGCCCGCAGCCGAGGGCCCTGAAGCAGGCGTCTCGTCTTGAGATGATGGTGACGCTCGCGCCCGAGCGCGCTACCGTGTCGGCCACCTGAAGCGCGTCCAGGCCGGCCCCGGCGACGACAATGGCGCGGGCCGAGGCGAGGCCTGCGCGCATGGGCGCCTGGTCGCACGGGCCGTCGAACGCGAAGACCCCCTCCTTGCGAGAGCCGCAGAGCGGCGCCCTCAGCCGTCTGGAACCGGTGGCGACCACCACGGCGTCGAATCGGGCCGACCAGCGGCTTGAGGCGACCCTCAGAGCGGAGCTCACGGACACCGCCGGCGAGCCGCGGAGCACCTCCACTCCAGCGGACTCGAGGGCCCTGCCGGCGCCGAAGAGAGGGGGCGCCCCCACGGCCGCATCGGGGGCCGAGCCCCGGCTTGGAGAGGAGGACTTCTCGACCAAGGTGACCCGGCCGCCGCCTGCCGCGGCGCAAAGCGCAGCCGCCGTCCCTGCCGCGCCTCCCCCCACAACGCATACCCTCCGCAAGCGTATTCGGACGAGGCCAGACGGTTATAACGGGCGGCGCGCCGTGGCCGGGCGTGCTTGTGGGAGTCGTCGGCAAACCTAATGTCGGGAAGTCGACGTTCTTCGCCGCCGCCACGCTGAAGGACGTCCCGAGGGCAGACTACCCGTTCACCACCATTCAGGCCAACGTCGGAGTGGCCTACCTTCGGACCAAGTGCGTGTGCGGGGAGATGGGGGTGACCGACAAGCCCAGGAACTCGGTCTGCGTAGGCGGCACCAGGTTGATTCCGGTCAAGCTCGTGGACGTCGCCGGGCTCGTCGAGGGGGCGGCCGAGGGGAGGGGACTGGGCAACCAGTTCCTCGACGACGTGCGCCAGGCCGACGCACTCATACAGGTCGTCGACGCGTCGGGATCGACTGACTTGGAGGGGAGGAAGGTCCCCCCGGGGTCCAACGACCCGCTGAAGGACGTCGAGATGGTCGAGCACGAGTTCGACCTCTGGGTCTATGGGATCATACGCAAGGACTGGGAGAGGGTCTCGAAGGCCCTGGAGCAGACCGGGGGCAAGGTCGTGGACCACCTGGCCACGCGGCTGTCCGGCCTGTCTGTGACCTTGGCGGACGTGGAGCAGGCCATCCTCCACGAGAAGATGAGGACCGAGAAGCCGAGCATGTGGACCGACGCCCAGCTGATGCAGCTGGTGGTGGACATCAGGAAGCTCACCAAGCCCTCGCTGATCGCGGCGAACAAGTCCGACCTGCCCACCTCCCCGCCCAACATCGAACGGCTCAGGCAGACTGGGAGGAAGGTTGTGCCCTGCGCCTCGGAGGCGGAGCTCCTGCTGAGGCGGGCGGCGGAACACCGCCTGATCGAGTACGTTCCGGGCGACCGGGGCTTCAAGGAGGCCGCGGGAGCCACCCTCAGCGCTGCCCAGACGGGCGCCCTGAAGATGGTCGAAGAGAAGGTCATGAGGGCCTACGGAGGGACCGGCGTGCAGGAGGCCATCAACGAGGCGTACTTCGGGCTCCTCAACGCCGTCGTAGTCTTCCCGGTGGAGGACGAGACGAAGCTTTCGGACAAGGAGGGGAACGTGCTCCCGGACGCCTACGTCATGAGAGGCGGCTCCACCGCCCTCGACCTGGCAAGGACGGTCCACACGGAGCTGGCACAGGGGTTCCTCTACGCCATAGACGCGCGGAACGGAAAGAGGCTATCGGCGGACCACAAGCTCGGCAACCGGGACATCGTGAAGATTGTCTCAAGCGGCAAGCGGGGCTAAGGGCTCCGCCGCCTTCTGGTCGGGCCTCGAAATCAGCTTGCTCTTGCGCACCCCGACGTGCCTCAGGTGCGTTATCCTCTTGGCCTCGTTGTAGACGTCGGAGGCGACCTTCTGCAGGACGAGCTCCTGGGTCAGCTGGTCGTACGTCAGGTTCGCCGCCCTTTCGGCGATGACGTGGTCCATCACGACCCTGAGGTCGTGCTTCTTCGAGCTGTTCATCTTGCCCTGCGAGAGGGCGGTGCAGTACACCCTGACCACGTACCCGTCCTTGGTGTGATAGTCCTTGATGAAGTCGGACATCGACGACCCCCTCCTGATGAGGCTCCTCAGGAACTCGCGGGAGTACTCGTGCCCCTTGAACACCGTCGACGCCGTCTCGCCGTCAACCTTGTCAATCTGGAAGTAGAGTTTGAAGCTGTAGTGCTGCGGGTCCTGCTTTAGGATGTCGTAAAGGGTCGTCTCAACCACCCTGCCGGATGGATTCTCGACGTCTGTGAGAGGCACCTTGGCGATCGGAGCGTTGCCGAACGAGGGGGAGGCGGTGACCGTGACCCAGGACTTCAGCTTCCACTTGTCCCTGACCTTGGCTACCTTCTTCGGCAACTGAGGGCGCCCCGCCGCCGTCCCGCTTATAACTTCATTGATGCTGAAGGGTGTGTATCCCACTCATGTAGGGGTGGAGAGCATCCGGGATTTGCACCGAGCCGTCCTTCTGCTGGAAGTTCTCGACCAGGGCCACCAGCGTCCGGGTCACGACTGCCGTGGAGTTCAGAGTGTGAACCAGCGCCGTCGGGGCGCTCTGCTTCTCCCTGTAGCGGATGAGGAGCCTGCGCGCCTGGAAGTCCGTGATGTTGCTGGCGGACGCCATCTCCCTGTAGCTCTGCTGGCCGGGGAGCCAGGCCTCGAGGTCGAAGGTCTTGGCCGACATGAAGCCGGTGTCGCCGCTGCAGAGGGCGACAACCCGGTAGGGGATCCCGAGCTCCTGGTAGATGGTCTCCACGTTGGACACGAGCTCGTCGTGCAGCCTCCAGCTGTCGGCGGGCCTGCAGAAGACTACCTGCTCGACCTTGTAGAACTGGTGGACGCGGAAGATGCCCTTGGTGTCCTTGCCGTGTGCCCCGGCCTCTACACGGAAGCAGGGGCTGAAGCCGCAGTACCTGATGGGGAGGGCTGAGTCGTCGAGGATCTCGTCCTTGTGCATGGAGACGAGGGGGTGTTCCGAGGTGGCGATGAGGTGGAGGTCCTCCCCCTCGATCTTGTAGATGACCGGTCCGAAGTCCTCGAGATTGACGACGCCTTCGTAGGCCGCCTTGTTGAGCATGAACGGCGGCTCCACTGCCGTGTACCCCCTCTTCCGGAGGAAGTCCAGCGCGTACTGCATGATGGCGTGCTCGAGCTTGACCGCGTCTCCCTTCAGGAAGGAGAAGCGGGCTCCCGCGACCTTGGCCGCCCTCTCCATGTCCACCATGCCTAGGCCAGAGAGTATGTCGAGGTGGTGCTTCGGCTCGAACCCGAACTTCGGCTTCTTCCCCACGGTCCTCACGGTGACGCTCTCCGTCTCGTCCTTCCCGTCGGGGACGCTCTCGTGGAGGATGTTGGGGAGCGACATCAGGATGGCGTTGAGGCGCGAGTACCTCGCTGCGGACTCGGCCTCCAGCCGCTTCATCTCGCCAGGGATGCTCCGGACCTCGCTCAGCATGCCTTCGATGGCTTCGCCCTTCTTCTTCTTGGCGGCTACCTCCGCGGTGAGCTTGTTCTGCTTGTGCCTGAGGCCGTCGACCTCCGTCTTGAGCCTCCTCCACTCCTCGTCAGCCCTCTTCGCCTCTGCGACCAGGGGGACCTTGCCGACAGCGCCCCTCCGCTTGAGGCTCCTCACGACGGCGTCGGGGTCCTCCCTAACGAGCTTCACATCGAGCATCAGCGGGCCCTCCCATGCTTGCTGGTCTCCCCTGCTGTCGATAAAAGCCATACCTCCTGGAACAGGATGACATCCTTCAGGACGGCAAGGACGGTCGACAGGGCCACCGAAGCCGACCCTGAGGCGACGCGGACCTCCAGCTCCCTCCCAGAGGCGCTCATCTCGAGCGACATCCCTCGTGGGGTCCTGCCGTTGTCGGGGGCGAGGACGTCGCCCAGGGCCCTGCACGCCACGGAGTCCGAGCAGGTGACAGACAGTGCCGCCGCGGAACTCATGCCCCCACCCTTTCCGCGACCGCCTTGATGAACCCGTCCGCCCCGGACGCCGGGATCCTGGCCCCTGCCGCCATGGTGTGGCCCCCGCCCACGCCCCCCACTGCCTCCGCCGCCTCGCGCATCAGGAGCCCCAGGTTCACGCTCCCGGAGAAGGCGTCTCCGGCCCTGGACGAGACCTTGAGCTCGCCATCCCTGCTTGACGAGAGGCCGACCACGAGCTTGTCCTTGTAGGCGGGGGAGGAGGTCAGAATCGAGAGGACCGGCCCGAGGAGCTTCTCGTCCACCACCCCCTCGAGCCTCGCGACGACGAGCTTGCCCACCGTCTGCATCCTTGAGGCGTCCCCGGTCACGGCGTCGAGGGACCTGCTGATCCCCGTCCGGTAGTCCGCGAGCGTCCTCATGGCCGCCTTCAGGGCCTCGGACCTGTCGCCGAGGCAGATTGCTATCCCGGTGCTCGGGGCCCCCATCCTGCCGCAGGCGTTGAGGAGAGTTGCGAACTCCCGGGCGTCCCTCAGCGGAGTGAAGGAGTCCTCGAACTGCAGCGTGTACACCTCGCCGACAAGCGTGGCTATGGCGTCGGTAGCCCCAGCCGCAGGGCCCATGACGCTGGCGATCACCTCGGTCAGCTTCATCTTCTCTTCGTCCGTGAGGGACGAGATCGTCCTCCAGGTCCCCCCGTCCTTCAGCCGCAGGCCCGACTCGTGGAGGGCGGCCAGGACCCCCTCCTTGCTGCCGGTGAGTCCCTTCAGGAAGGGCGAAGAGGTGAGAGCGACGGCCTCGTGAATCGGCCTGGTCTCCCTCCCCGTGAACATGAGGTCCTTGGACGCGGCCAGCAGTCCAGACGACTGGGCCTCGGCCATGGCGGCCCTGTTTAGGCCCGTCAGCGAGCGGCCGGGCCCGGCGTCCTGCCTGTCCGCCACGGCCCCGACCACCGCCAGGGGGGCGAGGTCCCTGTTCGAGGGGTCCAGGGAGGAGGCGAAGTAGTAGGCCATCGACGAGGAGCACGCCTCCCTCCCGCCGTCGAAGCCGAAGGCCCAGGCGTTGACCACGGCAGGGTTCCTCATGTCCGCCTCGGAGAGCTGGTGGTGGTCCATGACGATGAACCTGCGGTCGAAGGCGGCCTCCAGTTCCGCTACGAGCGTGGAGGCGAGATCGGTGAAGACATAGAAGTCGTAGCCGCCGGCCGCCAGCTGGCCGATCGTCGCCTGGTCGAGGTCCGGGACGGCGCGAAGAGCCACGTTGGCCCCCTTCCTTGCGAGCGCTGCGAAGGCGATGGAGCCGCTGGAGAGCCCGTCGGCGTCGATGTGAGTGACGACCAGTATCCTCTGGCCGCCCCTGGCAAGTCTTAGGAAGTCAGGCGCCAGTGCCCTGTACCTCCCGAGCAGGTCATCGAGCCCGGCCAAGGGAAGCCCGGCCTCCGGCTAGGCCAGCTGGGCGACTACCGCCGTGTACTTGAAGCTGCTGGGCAGCAGCCCCACCTGCTTGTAGTACTTCGCCAGTCTGTAGATCTTGGCCTCGACGAGCTCCAGCGAGTGGACGTTCTTCCTGTCGCTCCGATGCACCTTCAGGTGCCTCTGGACGCGCTGGGCGCGGTCGATCAGGTCCTGCAGGTCCTGCGGAAGCTTGGGGGAGGCTTTCCCCTCGGCGAGGACCGTGGTTATCGACTTGCCGATCACGGGCTTGGCCAGCGGGACGCCGTAGTCGTCTCTGAGAGCGAGGCCGATGCGGCTGGGCGAGATCCCCTCCTTCGCCATCTTGAGGATTGCCGCCTTCGCCTCCTCCGGGGTCGTGGTCACCCAGCTCGGGGCTGTCTTGCTGGGCGGCCTCGTCTGATGGGACTTCCCGTGCCTGTGCGAATGAATGCGAGCCAACGGCGGACCTTCCTGCCGAGTCCTCTGCGTTGTGCTGATAAACGTTACCCGCTGCGACGCCGGTTCAGCCATGCCCCGAACTCCCTCAGGGCCCGGGCCCTGTGCGAGACGGCGCACTTCCTTTCGAGCGTCATCTGGGCCAGGGTCAAGGCCGACCCCCGAGGGACGAATATCGGGTCGAAGCCGAAGCCGCCCCCTCCCGCCGGGCGCTGCGAAATGCGCCCCTCGAGGCGCCCCGTGAAGACCCTCGGGGGGTCGGGCCCGTCGCAGTAGGCGACGGCGGCGACGAATTCCGCCCTCCTGCCGCGGGCTCCCTCCATGAGCTTGAGGACGCCGTCGGCACCAAGGGTCCCGAAGACGTAGGAGGCGTAGGTCCCGGGGAAGCCGCTCAGGCGGTCGATGGAGAGGGCCGAGTCTTCCACGAAGAGGGGCTTCCCGAAGGCGGCGTAGGCGCCGGCCGCGGCGTGCGAGGCCACCTCCGCGGGGTCGGCGGACTGCAGCTCGGCCCCCTTCGAGATGAGCCGGCCCGGCGCTATCCCGAGCTGGGCGAGCACGAAGCTGCACTCCCTGAACTTGTGGTCGTTCGAAGTCGCGAACCATACCCTAGGCGACCCGTGCATACCTCCCCCTCCTTTCGATGCTCCTGAGCTGCCTGATCACCGACTTCGCCCTGAGGCTGCCCGCCACCTCGCCGTAGCCCTCGAAGAGGCGCTCCAGCGCCGCTGCCGCCACCGCCGGGTGGGCCCCGACAAGGGTCTCCTTGATCAGCCTCAGGTCCACGGCGTGGTCCTCAAGTTTCAGGGAGTGGCCAGCCAGCCCGAAGTCGATGAAGACCAGGTCGCCCCCCCTGACTATGACGTTGGCGGTCGTGAGGTCGCCGTGCGTGATCCCCGCCCCGTGCAGCCTTGCGACATCCCTGCCGAGCCCGAGGAACATCGATGCCGCTTCCCCCGGTGGCGCTGCCGCCACGAGCTCCTTGAGCCTCTTGCCCTCGACGAACTCCATGACGAGGGTGGTCCGGGGGGCGTCCACGTAGTAGATCATCGGCACCGCCACGCCCGCCTCCCGCGCCGAGTGGAGAATCTCTGCCTCGCGGATGGTCCTCTGGCGCCTGATGGCCGCGTCGAGGGCCGCCAGCCTGTAGGGGAGCGCCTCCCTGACTTTGTAGACGGCGGGCAGACCCATCCACGCCCCGCGGAGTATGTCGGCCTCGGCGCCGCGGTAGATGAGCTCCCCCCGGGGCTCCTCAGTTCCTCCAGAGTATGTCGACTGTGTCAAGCCTCCACGACTGGCGGACGTCTGCCTCCCTGACCGGGACCTGGATCCCGGCGGTGTATGCGAGGTACCCCGTCCAAGCTATCTGCGCGCCGCAGTCCCCGCTGTAGGCAATGGGGGTGAGGCTCACCGAGGCAGAGTGCCTCGCGGCCATGGTCGCCATCATCCCCGACAGCCTGGCGTTGGCGGCGACCCCCCCGACGATCATGACCTCGCGCTTGCCCGTGAAAGCCAGGGCCCGCTCGGTGACCTCGGTGACCATGGCGAAGGCCGTTTCCTGGATCGAGAAGGAGACGGAGTCGAAGCCCTTGCCCGCGTCGACCAAGCCCTTCGCCGCCGTCAGGAGCCCCGAGAAGGAGACGTCGTTCCCCTTCACGGAGTAAGGGAGCCTGTGGAATTCCGAGGACCTGGAGGCCGCGGCCTCTATCGAGGCTCCGCAGGGGGACGCCAAGCCCGAGTGCCTTCCGAACTGGTCGAGCAGCTGGCCGAGGGTGAGGTCGAGGCCCTCGCCCAGCACCCTCCACCGGCGGCCGGAGTAGGCCAGCACCATCGTGTGCCCCCCGGACACGAGCAGGACCACCGGGTCACTGGCCCCCGTCAGCAGGCATCCAAGCTCGATGTGCCCGACCGCATGGTTGACCGGGACCAGGGGCCTCCCCAGAGACGATGCCAGGGTCCTCGCCACCACCGCCCCTACCCTCAGGCAGGGACCGAGCCCAGGCCCCATGGCGTAGGCTACTGCGTCGAGCCGCTTGGCGCTCACCCCCGCCGTCTCGAGGGCCTCGGAGACGACCCCGCTGGCGCTCTTCAGGTGGTGCTGCGACGCCTCGAAGGGGTGGATGCCGCTCCCGGCGGACGGCTTGTAGACGCTCTTCGCGTTGGACAGGATTTTGCCCTCGGAGGAGACGACCGAGACCGAGAATGTGTGGGCTGTGCTCTCTACGCCCAGGACGAGTTTGGCCAATTGCGGCTACATCTTTCTTGTCTGGTGGTAGAGGTCGCCGAGCAGGTTGATGAAGGGCTTGACCTCCACCAGGAAGTCGTCGAACTTGCCCCGCTCGAAGGATACCGAGTGCTTCTTGCCCGAGAGGACGATCTTCGCGGCCAGGACTATGCCGCCGCTCCGCTCCGGGTCCGCCTTCAGCTTGGGGAAGTGTATCAGGGTGCCGTAGCCGACCTTGTCGGCCCCCTTGGTGAAGACGAGGTTGTAATACATGCTGAGGGTCTTCGTGAACTCGCGTAGCTGCTTCTTGCGGCTCTCGCTGCGCTTCACGTTGTCGAAGTCGGAGCCCGTGATGGAGTCTATCATTTCCTTCAGGAGCCTCATGTCGCCGACGCGGTTCGTGTAGCCGGCGTATTCGATGGGCATCTGGTAGACGCTGTGCATCACGGAGTCCCAGTCGTCGAGGACGGCGTATGTCTCCGTGTCGAGGTTCATCTCGCGCTTCAGCTCGTCGGAGAGCACGTCCTCGACCGTGAACTTCTTGGGCACGGTTGGGGGTTCGCAAACTGCTAATAGTTATCGATTGCGGAAGGGGGCCGACTTGAAAGGGCCGGTGCAGTCCGTCGAGGTCTCGCTCTTCGTCCATGCCACGGAGGACCTCCCCAGGGTCGCGGGGGCCGTGGCGTCGGCCCTGTCGGTGGCGGTGCCCCCTCAGGAGGAGAGGCTGGAGGGCCACTTCGGCAACCAGATCGTCCTTGTGAAGTGGCACCTGGCCGGTGACGAAGCGATGGCCGCCGTGGCTGCCCTGGCGTCTCGGCTGACGCCTGCCGCCAAGAGGCGCCTGGGAGGGGGTCTAGCCGGCCTGGTGGACGAGCACTCGGCGCTCTACCTGCGCTTCGACAAGCAGTGCCTGGTGGAGGGGCGCCTGGAGGAGGGAGGGCGGGACTCGGTCAGGATAAAGGTCAAGCCGAGGGGCTTCATGATGAAGGCGGGGGCCTCGGAGTTCTACTCGAGGGTGCTTCTTGGTGGCGGCGGGTAGGAAGCCAAAGAGGTACGTCCTCCTCCTCTCCGAGGACGAGCTCACCGACGCGGACCGGAAGGGGCTTGCCACGGCACTGGAAGCGAAGTACGGGAGGGTGAAGGTGATCCCGGTCGAAGGGAACCCTAGGGCGGTCATCGTGAAGACCACAAACACCGCGGCGCCGCTGCTGCGGGAGGCAGGAGCCGAACCCGCCGGCGGGGGTCCCCCCCTGCGGACCGTCTTGACCTCAGGCTCCATAGGCAAGCTCAAAAGCAGAGCGTCGGGCGGGGTGTGAACGTCACATGGCTAAGTTCCTCAGCGACGAGTACTTCTCTGCGGTGCAGTCAGCGCTGTCCCAGGACCCCAAGTGGCTCGAGAGCACAAAGTCCTTCAGGACCAGCGTGGCGTTCACCGTGACGGACACGGGCCAGAGCTACGTGCTGGCCGTCGAGAACGGGCTCACGACGGTGCAGAAGTCGGCACCGGGCGCCGCAGCGGAGTTCGCCTTCGACGGCACCTATGAGGCCTGGACGAAGGTGGTGAAAGGCGAGCTGGAAATCCAGAGCGCCGTCCAGAGGGGCTACTTGAGGTTCAAGGGCTCACTGACGAAGATCATCATCTACAGGGAGAGGTTCACAAGGGTCGCCGAGATCATGAGGGACGTCCCGAAGGAATTCTAGGCACGGACGAACACGTAGTAGGGGTTCTCGCCGCCGGCAGGCCGTGCCTCCAGCCTCACCCGCATCCCGGGCTTCACATCTCCCAGGCCAACCCCCTCGAGCCAAGCGAGGACCTTGGGCCCTCCCTCAAGCTCGCAGATGGCGATGATGTAGGGGTCGCACTCCGCGAAGGTCGCGGGGGGCATGCAGACCTGGGTGAAGGTCACCACCCGGCCCTCCTGGCTCAGGTCTGTCCAGGCGTGTTCCGGCGACATGCAGCCCGGGCAGTCCGACTGCGGGGGGAAGGAGACCCGGCCGCAACTCCGGCACTTCGTGGTGACGAGCCGCCCCTCTCTGAGGGCGCCCCAGAACTCCTTCGTCCGCGAGATGGGGATGTTGAAGCGGAGCGTGAGCGGCCTGCGAGACCTCAGGGCCTGGTCTTCTGTCATCTCAGTCCCTCGAGAGAACCGTGACGTAGGCGTAGTGGCCGGTGCCTCCCACGTTGTGGACGAGACCCAGCCCGTTCCTGATCGGGGCCTGGCGCCTCCCTGCCTCGCTCCTGAGCTGCTTGGTGATCTCCACGGCCATCGAGACCCCCGTGGCCCCGATCGGATGCCCCTTGGCCTTGAGCCCCCCGTCCAGGTTCACCGGTATCCTCCCCCCCACCTCGGTCTCGCCTTCTCTGATCATCTTGGCGCCCTCTCCCTTCCTGCAGAAGCCGAGGTCCTCGTAGGCCATCAGCTCGGCTATGGTGAAGCAGTCGTGGCAGGTGGCCACGTCGACCATGTCGGGGGTCACCTTGGCGGCGGCGTAGGCCCGTCGGGCCGCCTCGACGGAGGCCTTCAGCCCGACGTAGTCGTCCCTCCTGCTGAGGTTGGCGGAGTCTGACGAGCTCCCCACCCCCTTGATCCAGACCGGCGTGTCCGTCAGCTTCTTGGCGACGCTCTCGGACGCGAGGACGACGGCCGCCGAGCCGTCGCTGAGGGGGCAGGCGTCGTAGAGCTTCAGCGGCCAGGACACGACCTGGGACGCGAGCGCCTTCTCCAAGGTGATCTCCTTCTGGAACTGGGCGAGAGGGTTCAGGGCCCCGTACCTGTGGGCCTTGACGGCGACCCTCGACATGTCCTCTTCGGTGGTGCCGAACCTGTCCATGTGCGCGACTGCGTACAACGCATAGTAGGCCGGGAAGGTCATGCCGAAGTTCTCGAACTCCCAGGTGTAGGAGCCCGCCCTGCCGATGAGCTCGATGGACGTCAGCGCGTCTACCTCGGTCATCTTCTCGACGCCCACGGCGAGGGCAACCTCAGCCTCCCCGCTCCGGACGGAGTTGTAGGCGGACTTCACGGCCGCGCTCCCGCTTGCGCACGCGGCCTCCACCCTCATGGTCGCGGGCGAGTCGAGGCCGGCGTACTCGCCGATGAGCACCGCCGGCAGCGCCTCTTCGTACCACCCTCCGGCGGTGCCCACGTAGAGGTTGCCGATGTCCTTCCTGTCCACCCCCGCGTCGTCCAAGGCCTCCCGTATCGACTCGAACGAGAGCTCGGCGACGTTCACGTCAGTGCGCCTGCCGAACTTCGAATGGCCGATGCCGACGATCGCTACCCTTTCCAAGGCCGACGCCTCACTGGGAGTCGAGGAGCTCCTTCGAGAGAATCCACCTCTGGACCTCCGATGTGCCCTCGACGATGTCGAGTATCTTCGCGTCGCGGAGGTACCTCTCCACTGGGAGGAGCCTGCTGACCCCGTAGCCCCCGTGTATCTGGACGGCGCGCTCGGCGACCCAGACGGCGGTCTCGCTCGCGAAGTACTTCGCCATCGCTGCCTCCTTCATGAACTCCCCGCCTCCGTCAAGGGCGGTGGCGGCGCGGTAGGTGAGAAGCCTGGCGGCGGAAATCCGCGTGGCCATGTCCGCCAGCATGAACCTCACCGCCTCGAACTTCGCGAGGGGCCTGCTGAATATGCTGCGCCTCTTGGAGTACTCGATGGACGCTTCGAGGGCAGCCTCGGCGACCCCCACCGCCGCCGCCGCCGCCCCTATCCTAGACCTGCTCAGGATGTCCATGGCGATGAGGAAGCCGTCCCCCTCGCGCCCGACCACGTCCGAGGCCCCGAGTCGGCAGCCCTCGAAGAGGAGCTCTGATGTCGCCGTCCCCCGGGCGCCCATGACCTCAAGCTTCTGGCCGGCGCGGAACCCCGGCGTCCCCTTCTCCACCACGAAGGCCGTGATCCCGGCAGCCCCGTCCTCAACCGTCCCCGTCCTTGCGAACATGACCACGACGTCGGCGACGCCCCCCTGCGTGATGAAGATCTTCGAGCCGTTGACGAGGTACCCCTCCCCGTCCTTGGCCGCCCTGGTCGAGATCGCGGCCGCGTCTGACCCTGCACCGGGTTCGGTCAGCCCGTAGGCCCCGATGATCTCCCCCTTCGCGAGGCGCCTTAGGTACTTGGACTTCTGGCCGCCGTTCCCGAACAGCGCGATGGCACTACCGGCCAGGCCGTTCTGGACGCCCATGATGAAGCCGGCGGACAGGCTGGCCTTCGCGATCTCCTCCCCCACGATCACAGCTCCGGTCATGTCGAGCCCGAGGCCCCCGTGCTCCTGGGGGAGCGTGATTCCGAGCAGCCCGTGCTCGCCCATCTTCTTCTGGAGCGCGAAGGGGTACTCGTCCGTCCTGTCGATGTCGCCGGCTAGTGGGAGTATCTCCCTCGCGGCGAAGTCGCGGGCCCACTTCTGGAGCTCAAGGTACTCAGGCTTGACGCGGACCTCGGGGAAGTCAGGCAATTCTGTTCCCTCTTCACACCTCCGAGGGAGATAACGTTTGTGGCCCGTTGCCCGGCGCCGGGGAGCCAGATTACTCCAGGGCGGATTGACGCCTGGATAGACGGCAGCACAGCTGACAAGGACTGTTTAAGAAAGCCGAGGTTTCATATTGGGGGCCTTGAACGGTTCAGCATCGGGAGCGGAATCGCCGCTCGCCGGGAGTCGTCAGCTCGGGGCCGACCTCATCATCCTCGCGATTCCAGTGCTCCTGCTCATCGCCCTTGTCCTGGCGTTTCATGAGCTCTACGCGGCAGTGGACAAGCTCAAGAAGTCGCTCCAAGACCTCGAACGGAGGCTGGCGCGGGTTGAGCAACGCGAAAGCGGCGACGCCGAACGGTAGCATCTGCCCTGTACGCCCTCGTGCGCCACCCGCAGGCTGGCCAGAGCCCGCAGAGAGGGCGGGGGTCGGGGTCGAAGGTTCGGACAAGTGGCTAACTCTGCTGAAGGCCGCACTCGCCACCAACAAGGGCGGAGCCTCGAATTGAAGCCTTGGAAGGTCGGGCTGTTCAGTCTCACTTGCGTTGCTGGTTTTGTCATCGCAATAGCCATCTTTCTTGGATGGTTCGTATTCTACAATTGTGGAACATTCGCCTGCTCAAATGGCTCTGAAGAGGCAACGTTGGCGGCGGTCATCGGCTCTTTGCTGGCCCTAATCTCGCTTATCGCTCTTGGCTTCACGCTTGGCTATGCTTTCGCTACGCGCGGAACCACCACGCGGAGTGGGACAGCCTCATGACTTACGGAAGAGATGGGACAGAACCCGCAGTGCCTCGAACAAAGCCTAAATCGAGGGCCTACGGCGCGGGGCTGACGATGAGGTGAACGCCGTCCCAGTCATAGCCCAGGTTAGCTCCGTGGGCAGATGATGAACTCGCGACGATACCGAGTCAAGACATTCTCAGCCTAAATAGAGGAGGGGTGCAGTGGCGGCGCCTTGCAGAAGACCGTCAAGGTCCATGAGGACACGCACAGGGCCCTGAAGAGGCTGAAGTCCGAGGGCCGGAAGAGGAGCATGGACGAGGTCATTCGTGACATGGTGCGCGCCACCACCGGCCAGCCTGTGGAGAGGGCCAGGGAGAAGGGAAGGACGGCCAGCCTCACCTCCTACGCCCAGGGCTGAAGCGGCAACGCAGAAATACGAACGCCCGCCGGGACCGATTCGTCAATGGCAAAGTTCGACGGCATAGCCGGCAAGGCGCTCCTGACCGTTGAGGAGAAGGAGAACGAGCTGACCCTCGTGTTCGCCGACAACAGGTACCTGTTCGTCAAGCTGGAGAACGGGAAGCTCAAGGTAGACAGCGTCCCAGAGTAGCAACGGGCCCCTGAACGGGCAGACCGGCTCGCGGCCTGCGCACAGCCAGGCGACAGGGCGGGCGCGTTCTGCGGCTTACCCTTCCTTGTCTAGAATGACCGCCTGTCTCTTTCCTCTCAGCAGGTCGCGGAACCTCTCCGCGTCCTTGACCGTCCCTGCTACCCCGGCGCCGTAGTGCATGGGGATCACAACCTCGACCTTCATCGCCGCCGCGGCCTCGGCGGCCTCGTCGGGCGTCATCACGTAGGTGCCGGACACGGGGAGGAAGGCGACGTCCACGGCGATGGACCTCATCTCGGGAGTGGCGTCGCTGTCTCCGGCGTGGTAGAACCTGACTCCGTCCAGCGTGACGATGTAGCCCACCCGCCCGTCCGCCTTGGGGTGGAAGACCTTCCCCGGCTCGCGGAACTTGTTCAGGTTGTAGGCCGGTATGGTCTCGACGGTTAGGCCCGTCAGTTCGGTCTTCGAGTTGGGAGAGACGAACCTCTTCTGCTGCGGGAAGGCCTGCAGAGGCTGCTCGCACACCCGCGGCGCCACGATGACGGTCGAGGGCCCTGAGAAGCGCCTGATGTCGTCTTCGCTGAGGTGGTCGTGGTGCTCGTGGGAGATGAGCAGGAAGTCGGCCTTGTAGTCTCCCCTTGCATTGAAGGGGTCGATCACCACAGTCTTGGAGCCCTGCAGCACGAAGGAGTCGTGCCCTAGCCAGTGCACATTGACGCCCCGGAACGACCACATGGGACTCAGCGCCTAGAGCGGGACAGCCTCTTCCTTGATGCCCGTCTTGTCTACTGTGAGGACGTCGATGCCGTTCCCGCTCATGGCGTCCCTTGCGATGGCCGCCTTGATTGAGCCCACGAGGAGGTCGCGCGCGCTCTTCTGTGACATGCCTTCTGTGTAGCCCGCCTCGACGACGCCGATGGCGGTCTCCTCCCCGGTGCCCACCGTCGCGTAGACGTCAGATATGACGCTGCCGAGGGGGTCCAAAACGTAAACCACCGGCTTCTCCCCCACGCCCCCGAGTATCACCTGGGTCAGAAGCGGCGCGTACCTGTTCTGGAACATCAGGGTCGACATGAGCTTCGCCACCGAGTTCGGCTTCAGCGGCCTCCGGGACTCGAGCTCCTTCAGCTTGGAGTAGACCGAGACCTCCTTCACCAGGGCCTGCATGTCGGCGACCATCCCCGCGCAGACCGCGCCCACGGTGTCGGTGACCCTGAAGACCTTCCGCCCCGACTTGCTGCGGACGAAGCTGCCCAGCGTTATCCTCCTCTCGGCTCCAAGGACCACGCCATCCTTGTATGTGATCCCGACGGCCGTCGCGCCGGGAAGGTACTGCTCATAGGACATTGGTTACCAGACGGGCGAAAAGCCGCGCCTTTTTAGACGTTGTGCCGGGAATACGGCCCGACCCTCACTCCGGGGTGACCTCGATGACGGTCCCCCCGCCCTCCCCGCGAACTCGGCTTTGAAAGCGCCTGAAGAGGCCGGCCGTATGAAGACTCGTGCGGAGGTGCTCGGACGCCTTGGCCGCCCTCACCGTGGAAGGGCCGGGCGCGAGCGCGAGGAGCGGGACGAGCATGTCGGCCAGGTTGTCGTCCACCGTGGCGCCGGCGCGGGCGTAGCCCGCGAACCTCAGGGCGGCGGCTTGGCCCACCTCCTCGGCGGGCTTCCCCCTGGCCCCAAGCTCGTCCGAGCCGACGAAGTGCGAGGCCCCTACGGACGAGACGAGGACGGACGACCCCGGCGAGTCGGACGTCTCCTCGGCGACCCGCCTCTCTGCCACGGCTATCCCCGCCGCCTCGAGAGCTGCCTCCGCCGACGCCATCTGCCTCTCCGCCACTCCCCGCGGGAGCAGGGCGCACCTGCTGACCACGTGGACGGTCCTGACGTCTGAAGGCCTCGTGAGGCTGAGGGGCCTGAGACCCCCGCACGGCTCGACGGTCACCGACGCCCTCCCTCCGCCCCTCGGATAGTAGCCCCTGCGCGAGGCCTCGGCAGTGAACCTGATCCCGACTGCGCCCAGGGCGGACCTGACGTCCTCGGCGTAGTAATCGAAGGTGGGGCTCCAGGGGACGTCTGTCCCACCCACGAGGTCCAGGGTGAGCCTTGACCCGGAGAGCGCAGCCGCGGGGACGACAGCCTGGAGAACGAGGGTGATGCTGGCGGCCGTCTTCATGTCCAGGGAGATTCGCTCCGCCTTCGGAGGGCCCGGCACGAAGGAGACCTCCTGGGAGCCCTCCGTAGCCCCCCGGAGCTTGCAGTCGAAGACAGAAGCCAAGACACCGAGCGAAGAGACATGCTGCCTCCTCAGCCCCGGGACCTCCCGGCCCGCCCGGATCCTCGAGACCCTGACCGGCGTGGCTGTGATGACTGAGAGCGTGAGGGCGGTCCTGAGTATCTGGCCTCCTCCCTCGCCATAGGATCCGTCGATCTCGAGGAACTCCACGCGCCGCCACGGGAAGGCCCGCCATAAAGCGATGCGGCCTTCGAGGCTCGGGAAGCCGGCTCGTCGGATTTCTCTTAAATATGCCACGGGCGGCCGCGGCGAACGAGAGGGAATGCGTGTCGGTCTGCTGGTTGGCCGCTTCCAGCCTTTCCACCTCGGCCACCTGGCCGCGGTGAAGTATGCCCTGAAGGAGGTCCAGTACCTCTACGTCGTAGTGGGGAGCGCCCAGAGAAGCCACGAGAGGGACAACCCATTCACGGCAGGCGAGAGGATAGCAATGATAAAGAGCGCCCTTGACGGCAACGGTGTCGATCCCGCCCTGTGGATGGCAATCCCGATTGCGGACGCCGACTCCCACTCCCTGTGGGTCTCGACCGTGAAGTCCATGGTCCCGAAGTTCGACAGGGTGTACACCAACGACGCCCTCACGTTCTCCCTGTTCAAGGACGAGGGGATAGGGGTCAAGGCCGTCCCATACCTGGACCGGAAGAGCTACTCTGCGACGAACGTCAGGGACAGGATTCTGGAGAGGAAGGACTGGGAGAGTCTGGTCCCTCCGCAGGTTGCCAGGCTGGTGAGGCAGTTCGGAGGAGTTGAGAGGGTGAGAGCACTTATGCGGAAGGATTTGAGGGGTTGAGGCGATGAGTAGCGAACAGAAGCTGATCATGCTGCCGGGGCCGACCAACGTCTCCGAGAGGGTCATGAGGGCGATGCTCAAGCCGATAATCAACCACAGGGGGGACTCCTTCAGGGAACTCTACAAGGGGATACTGACGAGCACCAAGGGCCTCTTCCAGACGCAGGGCGACACCGTGCTCTTCTCGTCCTCCGGGACAGGGGGCGTCGAGGCCGCGGTCTGGAACCTGATCAGGCCCGGCGACTCCGCCGTGGTCGCCGTCTTCGGCGAGTTCAGCAACAGGCTATCCGAGACGGTCGAGGCCGCAGGGGGGAAGACATTCCAGGTGAAGTCCGAGTTCGGAAAGGCCCCGTCTCTGGACCAGATTCGCGAGGCCATGGACAAGGCCGGGAAGTTCAAGGCGTTCTTCCTGGTGCACAACGAGACGAGCACCGGGGTGGCGGCCCCCTACGTCAGGGAGGCTACCAAGCTGGCCCGCGACCACGGCGCCTTCGCCGTGATAGACGCAATCTCCAGCCTGGGAGGCTACGCCATACCGGTGGACGAGTGGGACGTCGACATCTGCATCACGGGCAGCCAGAAGTGCATCGCCGCCCCGCCAGGGCTGGCGCTGCTGTCTGTGAGCAAGAGGGTGACGGAGTACCTGAAGGCATCCCCCCCGAAGACGCGCTACTTCGACATCCAGCGGTACATCGATTACGGCGCCAAAGGGGAGACCCCCTTCACGCCCGCACTCCCGCTGCTTTACGCGATGGACGAGGCCCTGAAGGAACTCCTGGAGGAAGGGCTGGCCAAGAGGGTCCAGAGGCACGACAGGATGTCCGCAGCGCTCTACGACGGGCTCGCCAGGCTGGGCCTGAAGCCGGTCGCGGAGAAGAGCGTCCGCTCGAAGACGGTAGTGGCGTCCTACTACCCGCAGGGAGTGGATGACGCGAAGTTCAGGAAGGCGATGGCCCACGACAAGGGGATCGTGGTCGCCGGAGGCTTCGGGCCATTCGCTGGGAAGGTCTTCAGGGTCGGCTGCATGGGGCAGATCAACGAGCAATACGTCGACAGGACGCTGAAGGCCGTGGGAGACGTGATGGGCCCCTTCCGCAGCCCGTGAAAGGCTATAAACCAAGGACATCGGCTGGTCAAAACCCATGGCGCTTGAGAAGGGAACCCTGATCTTCGCGAACTACACTGCGAAGGTGAAGGACACAGGGGAGGGAATCGAGTCAACGGTCGAGGAGGAGGCCAAGAAACTCAACATCCACGACGCGGCGAGGAAGTACGAGCCGAGACTCGTGGCCGTGGGAGAGGGGTGGCTGCTGTCTGGGCTCGACGAGGAGGTCAAGAAGTTGGACGTGGGTCAGAAGAAGGAAATCGAGCTCTCCCCGGAGAAGGCATTCGGCGCGAGGGACCCCGCTCAGACGAGGATGATCCCGCTTCGGAAGTTCGGAGACAAGGCCCACGAGATAGAGATCGGCGACTCCGTGGACATCGAAAACAGGGTCGGAATCGTGCGGTTCGTCGGGTCCGGGAGGGCCCAGGTCGACTTCAACCACAGGCTCGCCGGGAAGTCCATCATCTACGAATTCGAAGTCGTGAAGAAGGTCGAGGGCGACGGCGACAAGGTCAGGGCGCTTGTCGACAGGCGCTTCGGCGGCGAAGGAGGGAAGGTAGGGATGAACCTCGGCGAGAAGACCCTGGAACTGACCGTGCCCGAAGGCCTGTTCCTCATGGAAGGCCTCCAGATCATCAAGAGGGGCATCGCCAACGACGTGTTCAAGTTCGTCCCGACCGTGGCCGAGCTTACGTTCGTGGAGAAGTTCGTGAACGAGAAGCGGGTCGAGAAGAAGCCCGAGCCGAAGAAGGAACCTGAGGCCCCAGCGGAGGCGAAAGCCCCCGCGGAGGCAGCCGCACCAAAGCCGAGGCGCAAGAAGGCCGCGGCCAAGGCCCCGACCGCCTAGATGACGCCCGTGGACCTAGCCAGCTCGGCAGCGCTCCTCGGAGCGAGCTTCTCCCGCGAGAGGATGGTGTACCGCTCCGGCCTAATGGAACTCGCCCTCACCAGTGACTCGACGATGTCCTTGTCCTTCACCCCTATCTCGAACGCAGCCACCGGGGCCTTGACGTCCGCCAGGGCAGACCGGACAGCGCGCCAGTCGAGGCCGTGGAGCTTCGCCATCATTATGGTCCCTATGCCGCACTTCTCCCCGTGAAACCCCGCGTCCGGAGCTATCAGGTCCAAGTAGTGGCTGAACAGGTGCTCCGACCCGCTGCACGGCCTGGAGCTGCCTGCGATGCCCGCCGCGACGCCGGTGCTGATGAGCGCCTCGACCACGTCACGCACGCTCTCCCTGCCGAAGGTCCCGATCTTCTTGGAGCCTTCGATGACGACGTTGGCGCTCATGAGCGCGAGGCTCGCTGCGTACCCCCCATAGTACTCCTTTGAGACGCGGCTCGCGAGCTGCCAGTCCTTTACCGCCGTGAGCTTCGAGACGAGGTCGCCGCACCCCGACGAGAGGAGGCGCCTCGGAGCCGAAGCAATCACATCGATGTCGGCGAGTATCCCTACGGGAGGCAGGGCCATCACAGAGTAGGGGCGGTCGAGCCCCCGCAGAGAGGCGAACGGGCTTGAGATGCCGTCGTGGGACGCGCTCGTGGGCACCGAGTAGAACGGGAGGTGTCTCTCGAATGCGGCCAGCTTCCCGACGTCGACGCTCTTCCCCCCACCGACACCCACTATGCACTTCGCTCCCCTGCTCGCCTTCACCACGCGCTGGACGTTGGCCGTGTCGGCGGCGCGCACCTCCACCCAGGCTGCCCGCCTTCCAAGGCCCGAGTCTACGACCTCCCTGACCTTCGACTGCACGTTGGAGCCCGAAGCCACGACGACCTTCCCCGACGCGGCCGACCCGGCGATGAAGCCGCTGAGCTCCGACAGCACCCCGTCTCCTATCAGGACCTTGGTCGGAAGGACCATCAGATGAGACTGAGGCACCACGTTGGGAGAGGGCCCGCGAGTCGATTTAAGCTCGCTGAGGCGGGAGGCAGGCTCAGTCCAAGAAACATTAATTAAGGAACCGGGGTCACCGCCGCTTCGTCCGTCCTGAGGGTGTTTGTCGACATGATTTCACGCGATTTCAAGGCAGCCGAGGGGAGGACCCTGGGGTCGGCGACCTATCACGGCACAACGACCGTGGGGCTCGTCTGCTCTGACGGCGTCGTCCTTGCGACTGACACGAGGGTGACCGCAGGCGGCTTCATCGCCCACAAGAGGGGGAAGAAGCTCCTGAGGATAGACGACAACATCGCGATGACCATCTCAGGGGGGGTAGCGGACGCCCAGAACGTCGTCGACATACTCAGGTACCAGGCGAGCGTCTACAGAATCGAGAGAGGGCGGCTCATGCCTGTGAAGGCAGCTGCCACGGTCGTCTCCAACGTGCTGTTCTCGTCGAGGCTGTATCCGCTCATTGCCGACGTCATCGTCGGAGGCGTCGACCCCAAGGGCGGTTCAATCTACAACGTGGACTTCTTCGGGTCAATGAACCAGGAGAAGGTCGTGGCCACGGGGAGCGGGTCCCCGGTGGCCTACGGGATACTGGAGTCGGAGTTCAAGGAGGGCATGACCGCGTCGAAGGCTTACCCGCTGGCGGCGAAGGCTATAATCGCCGCGACGAGGAGGAACGTCTTCACTGGCGACCACTTCGACATCGCGGTCCTGGACAAGGCGGGGTTCAGGGAGATCCCCGAGCCAGAGAAGGAAAGACTCTTCGACCAGTTCAAGACTAACGATTAGGTTTGGAACAGAAAGCCAACGGCGCTAGCCTGATGGGAGCTATACTGAACACCATCCCAGCGGAGGCTCAGATCACACGCATCGAGTACGAGGGGCCACGGATCGCCCTCTACACCAGGAACCCGGCGTTCCTTCACAAGAACAGCTACGTCATCTCCGAAATCGTCAACCAGTTGAAGAAGAGAGTGGTCACCAGGACGGAGAAGTCCATCAGGAGGCCTGAGAACGAGGCGAAGAAGGTGCTGGAACAGACCATACCCCCGGAGGCTGAGGCGAGCAACTTCTTCTTCGACGACGCCCTGGGGGAGATCACTGTTGAGGCGGGGACCCCGAAGCTGCTGTCTCAGGAGGCGGGCTTCGACCTGGGGGCCCTGATGGAGAAGACAGGGTGGAAGGTCAGGGTGAGGAAGGCGCCTCACATCAAGTCGACGGCCATCCAGAACGTGTACTACTCCCTGAAGGTGGGGAGCGAGGCGCGCGAGAAGTTCTACAGGGAGCTGGGAGAGGCCATCTTCAGGCCGAGGCTGGCGTCCCCCGAGCACGTCACAATCAAGACGCTGGGCGCCTTCCAGGAGGTGGGCAGGTCGTGCCTCCTCGTGGAGACTTCCGAGAGCAAGATCCTGCTCGACTGCGGCATCTCGCCGGGGGCGAGAAACGCCTGGGACGCCTATCCGAGGCTCGACTGGGCCGATGTGTCGCCGGGGGACATCGACGCCATCGTGATCAGCCATTCCCACCTGGACCACATGGGGTTCCTTCCTGCCATGTACAAGTACGGCTACGACGGCCCGGTCTACTGCACCGAGCCCACGCTCCCGCTGATGACCCTCCTGCAGAACGACTTCGTCAAGATTGCCCAGATCGAGGGCGGCAGGCTCATCTACGACCAGAAGGATATCAGGGACGTCGTCCAGCACGCCATCACTCTCCCCTACGGGTTGGTGACCGATATATCGCCCGACATCAAGCTGGTCTTCAACAATGCCGGCCACATCCTGGGGTCGGCGACGGTCCACTTGCACATCGGGGACGGTGCCCACAACATCGTGTACACCGGGGACTACAAGTACGGGAGGACGCAGCTCTTCGACTCGGCCACCTGGAACTACCCGCGGGTGGAGACCCTGATCACGGAGAGCACCTACGGGGCCAAGGAGGACATCATGCCCGTGAGGGAAGAGGTGGAGGCGAACTTCGTCAACGCCATCAACAGCGTGCTCAAGAACGGCGGCAAGGTGCTGATACCCATCCCAGCGGTGGGGAGGGCACAGGAGATCCTCCTGGTCATCGACGAGTACATGAGGAACAAGGCCCTGGTTGAGGCGCCCGTCTTCACCGAGGGGATGATATCGGAGGCGACCGCCATCCACGTGTCCTACGCCGACTACCTTTCGAGGGAGCTCAGGACCAAGATACTCGAGGAAGGGGTGAACCCGTTCAAGTCGGAGTACTTCACTGAGATCGAGCACGCGTCCAACAGGGAGGAGGCGTACCGGGAGGGGCCGGCGGTCATCATGGCCACCTCAGGGATGCTGGAAGGGGGCCCGGTCTTGGACTACTTCGAGAACATCGCGCCGTCGGAAAGGAACAAAATCCTGTTCGTGTCTTACCAGGTCCAGGGGACCCTTGGCAGGAGAGTCCTCGACGGCAGCAGCCAGGCGAGCCTCATGGACCAGGGAGGGAAGATCAAGATCGTGGACGTGAGGGCCGCCGTGCAGAAGGTGGAAGGGTTCAGTGGCCACAGCGACTACAACCAGATCATCAGGTTCGTCGGGAAGGTCAGGCCGAAGCTCCAGCTGGTGCTGGTGAACCACGGCGAGAAGAGGAAGACCGAGAACCTGGCCTACGCGATCAACCGCATATACAGGGTGCCCACCATGCACCCGGCCGTCCAAGAAGCGATCAGGGTCTACTGACAGGGTAACTCGACCCAACGCGGCGTCCCTTCACGAGAGTCACTGCCGCCGGCGACGAACTCGCCGTCGTCGCTACTCGGGCGCCGGGTCTCCTTCAGGAGTGGTGTAGAGGAACATCCTACCGACTATCGTCTCCCCGCCTTTCTCCGCGTGCTTGGAGGACGCCACGTTCGACCCGGCGATCTCGTTGATCAGGGTATGGACGCGCCTTGACTTCAGGTAAATAATCCTGGCCTGCAGGTTGTCCTCCATTATCCCCATCCTCCTGAACCGCGGCTCGACAAAGACGCTGTGCGACCTTGCGATGTCGCCGACGATGCTCATCCATGCCATGCCCACGATCCTGTCAGCCACCCTTACCACGAAGCACTTGTCCCCGTTCCTGAGGGCGACCCTGATCCACTTCATGTTGGTCTCGGGCTGGGTAGAGGCCATGAACCGTTCTATCTCCCGAGCATCGTTCTCTATGCTGACCTGATGCCTGAACCTGTGAGTCAAGGGAGCCCTATCGACGTCCAACTGCCAGATGTTCCAGACTTCCCGGGGGCGCTCCACTGCCTCCAGCTCCGAGAAGATGTAACTCGAAGGCTTCATCGCGAAGAAGCGGTCGAACACCTCCCTCGACCTGGAGAATATGGTCCCTGTCGCTTCGCAGTCATCGTAGATGAGCAGGCCGTTCGCAACTCCCTCGAGGCTCCGCGAGATCAAGGCTTCGCCCCCCGCTTCGAGGGCTTCCTTGACCTCGTGGTTGAGTATCGGGTCGAAGAACGACAGCCCTTTCGGCAGGGAGCTCAGCTGCTCGTCTATCGTCATTATCCTCGATACGCGAAGGCTATCGTCCATCGGCCCCTCCCCTCCTGCCTCTCGTCCCTTCCATTTCCGTCTTTTCGAGTCGATGCGCTGCCATGTCTCAAAAGTCCAGAATCGTGAAGCTCTTGGATAGCCTCTCCTCGCCTAGGATGTTGCCTATGACAAGCTCAAGGCTGTCTTGGCTCCTATGAAGGTCAACGACATCGTCGTCCTTCAGCGCGTCCTTGAGGAGGCACTCAAACTGGACCTTCCTGTCGGTCTGGTGGCCGAACCTCTTGACTCGCTCCCTTTCTATCTGCTCGTAGGCGTACATGAACTCGTAGAGGGACCTGTATATCTGATGCTCCATGTTCTCTTCGATGTTGAACTCGAGCTCTGCTGTGTCTCTCCCCCCAATGGTTATGGCCTGGAGCCCTTCGAGGTCTGCCCAGTAGATGGTGCCGTCAGGAGCTAGCACCGCGTCCTTGTCGAGCCAGACGTCGTAGAAGTCCAGGCCGGTGTACGTGCCGTTGCCGTTGTTGTGCATCGACCTGACGAACAGGGTAAGGGTGGCTATCCCGCTCTTCACGAAGTTCCGGAGGAATTTCATCGCCTTGTCGTTGCTGTCCACGCGGAAGAAGTCGAAGAGCTCCCCCGTGTCGTCCCCGATGGTCCATTCCGAGTGGAAGTAGATCCTGACGTTGGAAGGAAGCAGCCGCGTCTCCTGGACCATCTCCTGCTTGAACCTCCTGTACCAATAGACTTGGGTGAGTTCCTCCTGGAGCGCCCCAGGCAGCCTGACAATCTTCACCAGAGGTGCGATCCTGAACCCGTGGATGGACGTCGTGCTCGAGTCGGACCCTTCCGCCGCAGTCATCGCTATGGTCGCGAACTCCAGCCCCTGAGACCCGTAGGGGCATCCTCTCGACCACAACTCCCCTGTCAGATACCGTGGGAACCTCATCTCCTTCTCCCGGGCACTCATGATCCTATCCTTGGTGGCGCCTTTCTTGAGCAGGCTGCAGACCTCCTCCTTCCGGAGGAGCTGGCGGCTGAAGGGGCTGGTGGTCGACCCGATTCCCTTGACGGAGAAGTAGAAGTCGGTGCCGTCGATGGACATGTACGGGTGCCTGCTCACGGCGCTCCTGTTGTCGTCAATGAGTAGGTCTCTGGTCCCTGTCGGCTCGGCACGCGAGAAAGGCTTCACGCTGTCGGGGAGATACACCTTCTCAAATTCTGGCATCTGGAAACCTCTGAAGTACTTGTTGGTTATCGCCCCGGCTCCTTCGTACAGGTTGAGACTGATGGGCACCCCTCGGAGGCTGATTGGCTCTCGCTCGGTAGACTTCAGGGTCAACAGTTCTCCCCCAAGTCGCTCATCCTACTGCCTCGGCCCTCCACAGACCGGGCACGTCTGAGCGGTGGTCGGGATCAGCGTTCCGCAGTACTTGCAGTTTACCTCTGCAACCTCCCGTATCACGACCTGTTCAGGGGGCTTTGAACCCAGGCCCACCTTGGACTCCCAAGGCTCTGAAGACTGGGCGGGCGGTGGCGTCACTGGCGCGGCCGAGTGCTTCGGAAGGGCTCTCCTGCGTCTTCTCCGCGAGATTGCGTAGGCGGCCACGGCGATTACGAGCACCGCAACCAGAACCGCCGCAAGATAGACGTCGTAGGAGCCCAGCCCCCCGCCATTGAGAGCGGTCGTCGCGTGGCCACTCGCCAAGGCGAGAGGGTAACTCGTCTTCGTCACGTAGAGAGTGTCGTTGTACGTGAAACCGCCTGGCTGTCCCTGGTACTGGCCGTTGTCATGCTCGACGTAGTCGTAGCCGACGATGTAACCCGTAGCCCGGTCGAAGTACTCGTGCCAGGTGTACGAGGCTGTGAAAGCGCCGTAGGAGTCATCCCGTTGGTATTGGCCCGTTCCTTCTGTTTCGATGGTCTGGACGTACTGATCTCTCTCGGTCGGCAGCAGCAGGCTGTAGTTCGTCGACAGCACAGTGAACTGAGTGTTCAGTGCCTGGAAGGCGGCCCCGACGGGGAGCGACGAGTTCATCGCGAACCAGACGTAGACTGGCTTCGAGTAGCCTACCTGGTGATCCGTTCCGTTCAGATAGGTGAAGTTGCCCGATGACCATGTGTAGCTCCCTGACGACGAACCCGACGTAGAGTTTCCCTGGCTGTTGTTGTACTGGTATGAGTAGACGTAGTATGAAGACACGACGTTCGCATCGACAAGTGTCACGCGTTCCACGCCCGTCGTCTGGGTCTGATCGGCGTACCCTGCATAGGAGCCTTGACCGTTGTTCACCGTGGTGTTCTCAGAGTACGAGAAGGAGTCGCCCAGGCGCGGCGAGTATGCGACAGCCGGGTGGGCGGCTGCCAGAACCGCCAAAGCCACGAGGAGTGCGGCCAGCGTGGCGCCCTGGACCCTGTTCAGTCCGCCTTCGCCGCCTGAGGTCGAGCGTTGCGGAGAGCTTCTCTTCGTCTGCCGGGCCGGCTCAACCTGCGAATCCCCCGATTCCATGGCTGTGGGCCGGATGGAAGCCTCCCATTCCGCTGAACGTGGAGTGGTACGAAGAATGAGCCACGATCAGCGGTTGATACCAGATGAACATCCCCGGATGCGACGAGTAAGTGAACTGGACAGGGGTTCCCGCGATCTTGGCCGTGGCATCGATCTCCTTCACGAGCTCATTCCGAACGCCGTGGACCATTCTGACGGCCAGCGCGACCAACTCTGATCTCTCCAGCCCCACTGCGTAGCCCGAGAGCAGGGTGACCGCCTTCTCCATCAAGTCGAGGACTTCATGCGAGTCGAACACAGGGATGGAGGCGAGAATCGCCGCCGCGACGAGCGGGTATTCCAGGTAGTTCCTTAGCTGTTCTACGATGTACCTCAGCTTCGCGTCGACCTCGTTAGCCTCTAGCGCTCCGGTTGTGAGGAAGGCGGAGGCAATCTCCGTGTCCTCCGACTCCATGTACCCCCAGTTGGTGAACAGCAGCCTGAACGTCTGGAACCTCGAGATCAGGCTGACCTGTGGGACGTTCATCACAGCCAAAATGGAAGCGGCCTCACACGACTGCGTCAGCTGCCTGACGTGGGCGAACTGCTCGGTGGGATAGGTTCCGTCGAATCTCCTGCCCGCCATGATGACGGCTGCCACCCCTGCGGCGAGTTCCTTTGGCACGTCCTGCGCCCTGACTTGCTTCACCAGGGCCTCCAGGGCGGACTCGAGCGTCGGGATGTCCTGGCTGCCGGACGCCGTCATGATCTCGGCGGCCATCAGCTTGTTGGCGATTGTGGAGTCGAGGTGCAGCAGACCATCCAGGGCTTGTATGAACCGTCCTCCTATCTGGTCGGGGTCCCCTTGGAGCTTGGCGAGCCCGATGGCTGGGCCCCACAGCAAGGAGGGGGAGTTCGCTTGGTACTCCTCGTCGTCCACACCGCGTTCGCGCATGGCGCCCGGGTCTCTTATCCCGGGGACCCTGGGCCTGAGAAGCTCCACGTAGCGGGCCGCCTTGTCGGCTATTGCCCGCAGTTCAGCATAGATCGCCTTGGCCTCTGCCAGGAAGTCCGGAAACTCAATGTCGGACACCCTGTAGTTCCTGACGCCGAGGTCGTTCAGGAGGATGGTCCCGGCTCCAGTAAGAGAAAGGTAGCCTCCCCCGTAGGTCACCATCCGGTCGATGTTTGACCTTTCCTGGATGAGCTGGTTCAAGCTCGACTCCATCGCGTTCAGCTCGGACTCCTCTCTGGCAACTGCGGCCGTCTCGCCCTGGACACGCTCTTGCAGGGCGGACTTCTCCGTCCCCCCGGCAAAGTGGAAGAGGAAGGAGTGCTCCTTCCGCTCGTCCTGCCGCAGGACCGCGGCTGCCTGCTCCTCTTCCGACTTCCCCTGGTTGACCTGAGCGACCAGCTGAGACAGCCTCGCAACCTCGGCGACGCCCTTGTCGTAATCCTCCTTCGCCGACTTCAGCACCAAGCCGTTCGCGCATAGGTAGTCGAGATCAGCGTCTGGAATGGGGGCGATGGACTCTTCCCGGTCGCCTATCTCAGAGAGGAAGGCTCTTACTGCGCTGCACTTCAAGGGAGAATGCCTGAGCGCCAGCGGCACTCTGACTTAAGCGATGTGCCGGGGGCCGAGAGGGACTGGTTGAAATACCGCGAGCGGCCAGAGTTCCACATCGGCGAACCCCGGTGCAGACATTCGTCCTCGTCCCAGGAGCCTGGCTGGGGAGCTGGGCCTGGAAGAAGGTCGTCCCCCTCCTGGAGGAGGAAGGGCACGCGGTCCACCCCGTCACATTGACCGGGATGGGCGAGAGGGCCCACCTCGCGTCCAAGGAGGTCGGCGTCGAGACTGCTGTCCAGGACGTTCTCAACGTGATAGAGTACAACGACCTGGAAGACTTCGTCCTGGTCGGGCACAGCTTCGCCGGGAAGGTCGTGGCTGCGGTCGCGGACCGAGTCCCCAGAAGGGTCAGGGCGGTCCTCTACCTCGACGCCTTCAGGCCCGGGAGAGTCAGGGCACCCCAGGGGGCATTCGACCCCTCGGAGTTCGGGCCTCTCCCCCCAGGCAGCTGGGCGGTCCCGCTCACCGAGAAAGTCGTCGACTCCATCGGAAGGGACGTCCTGGGGCCGGACCGCGCGTGGCTTCTGTCCAAGGCCACCCCGTGTCCGATGAGGTACATGACCGATTCAGTGACCCTCTCCGAGGGTTTCGACGCCGTGAGGAGCGCCTACATCTTCTGCACGGGCGGCGGCGACCCCGTTGCCGAGATCCTGGCAGGGAGGTGGGGGAGGTTGTACGGCCCGCACATGGTCATCGAGTCGGGGCACTGGCCTATGATCACGAAGCCTGCGGAGCTTGCCCAAGACATGGTGTCGCTCGCTGAAGGTCCCGACAGGTCTCTCGGCTGACGAACTTCCGGGCTGCCCCGCAAGGCGCGGCCGGCCCCGTCGACCCGGGCGCGACAGCCTGCAGTCGGGCATTTGACGCCCGAGGCCGCCCGCGGGGACCGCCAAGACCGGAACCAGCGGAAGGCCCGTTCTGAGAGGCCCTAACTGCCTTTATATCCGCGATGCTATCGCACTGGCGCAGCCTTGCTCGACGACCAGGGGTGGGAGACCATCGGGCGGCGGTCCAGGCTCGACATCGCATGCGAAATCCTCCGCGTCATCTCTGAAGGGACCGAGAAGCCCACGAGGATCATACAGAAGGCGAACCTCTCGTGGAAGGGCCTTCTGCTCTACCTTGAGGCGCTCACCCGCAACCAGCTGGTGACCAGGAAGGTGGAGGGGAGCAGGGCCGTGTACATGGTAACGCCCAAGGGGATTTCTATACTCGGCCTGTACACGCGGCTGCGCGAAGAGGTCGCGGCCCTTGAGCTCGGCACCCTGTCATATGCCCAGGTGTCGGAGGCGCTGAAGGAGGGCCCCAAGGTCCCGCTCGAGGCGTCCGTCGCCTCAGAGCTGTCTGGGAAGCTTGCGGCTGCCGGCTACGAGCTGGTGGACAACAAGGTCACCGGCAGGTCCGGCGTGACCCACACCTTCAGCATGGTCGCCAGAGACAAGGAGGGAGGCTTGCAAGGCTACGACCTGATGGGGACCGTCGACGAGAGGAGCGTGATCACTTCGTTCATCAAACAGCTGGACACGGACGTGGCCATGCACATAATCGCGACGGGCGACATCTCGCCAAAGGCGAAGAAGCTGGCCTTGGACTACTCCATGAGCCTGACGTCGACTCCAGAGCCCTAGCCTGCATCAGGATTGCGCCCGGGGAGCTCGGGCGGACCTCAGGTCCCTTCGTCTACTGCAGCCCGCGCCAGATGCGGACGCCCGGAGGCGTGATCACCACCCTCTCGTCTCCTAGCCTCGCGATGTCCCCCCCTACGGAGGTGGCGAACTCGTAGAGCTGCTCGACGGACGACTTCAGCTCCTCTAGGCTCTTCTGGGCCAGCGGCGTGACCTTCAGGATCACTATGGTCTTGTTGGTGACGTCCTCCTGTATCTTCGGGATGTCTTCTATGCTCTTCAGCGCGAGCGCCTTCAGCAGAATCTCCTTGCTCCTTCCCTCGAGCCGCTTCTCCTGGACTACTCCTGACATTTGTCTTGTTGCTACTCCTTTGACCCGTGCCCTGTTATTAAGATTGAACCAGGCTGACAATTCTGCCAGCGCCGCGAATTAGTTAGACCAACTTGTAATCTATTGTTCAGAAAACGCGGTTTCCGTGCTCAGCATATAAGGGGAGAGCCTTCTGAAACTTCTCGCCGACCGGGCCTCTCACAGCTGCTTGTGGAGGTTCCAGTACCTGTCCCCAACGTGGTGGAGGTTCTTCAGGCAGCTCCCCTTCGACATGCCCTGGGCTTCCGCCCCCGAGGTGGTCGAGACCCCCACGGCTATGGCCCTCCCCTTCTTCTCCTCCTTCACCACCACCAGCGCCCCGGCCGGCCCCCAGTCGTCGAGTCTCCTGATTCCCGGCCTCATGACGTCGGCGCCGTTGAGGACGAACCTGATGGCCCCCTCGTCCACGACCGCGGACGGAAGCATGTCCAGGGTCTGCTGAGACCCGAGGAAGGGCACGTACCTGTCCCCTGCCTTCACGAAGGAGAAGCCGTCGAGCTCCACGAAGACGACCCCCTCCTCTGGCTCGGCGCACTCGGCTTGGGCCGACTTCGGCAGCCCCAGGGACCTCCCCATGGACGCCTCAACAGCCAGGATGGTCTCTGCCGAGTCCCGCCTGGAAAGGACCCATTTCTTCATCGGGCGCCTCGAATCTGACTCCTTAAATAAATCCATTCGAGAAGGCCTCCACAAGGTGCGCGTTTGTCAGTAGACATGGCAGTGAAGGTGCTCGACGAGAGCGTGGGGAAGGTCGTCCTCATCAAGCTGAAGGGAGGGAAGATGATCAGAGGCCTCCTGCAGGGGTTCGACCAGCACATGAACCTCTCCCTCGAGAAGGCGGAGGAGGTGGCCGAGGACGGCAAGCCGAGCCCGCTCGGCACCCTCATCGTCAGGGGGGACAACATCATCATGGTCTCTCCGCCGCCAGCCTAGACGCGGCCCAGCGAAGCCTGGCAGGCACTTACGCAATCTAGCTTTAATACCGAAGAGTCGAAAGCGGAGGCAAGGAATCGTCCCCATGGTCGACTTCGTTACGCCGCTGCTTGCTGGCGCGGCGGGACTCGGGCTCGGCGCGGTTGTGACATACTTCGTGTTCTTCGCCAGGCCGAAGCCTGAGAAGGTCGTCGCCGCGACGAGGGAGCCGGGCGGGAGGGTGGTGGCGTCCTCGGTGTCGTCGGCGGACCTGGAGCGGTCGCGGAGGGAGATGAGGACGATCATGGTGGAGAGGGACCTGCTGTCGTCGGCCCTGATGAAGCTCTACGAGGCCGAGAACGACGGGAGGATAACCAAGGAGGAGAGGGAGATGATCTCGAAACGCTACAGCGAACAGATCAAGGGCCTGCAAGCCAAGCTGAAGGACGTGGAGCTGGTGGTGGAGGTCGGGGAGCTGGAGGGGCTGAGGAACGAGCTCGTGACTCTCTTCGAGGAGAAGATTCAAAACATCGAGGGGAGGCTCGACGCGGCGAGACAGAGGCTCGGCGTCGTGGCCCCGGAGGCCGTCAAGAAGGAGGCAGCCCCGAAGGTAGACAGGGGGACGGACCTCGAAAGGGTGGTCGAGAGGAGGGCAAAGCCCGAGATGTCCGAGTCCGAGAGAAGGGTGAAGGAGATCAGGGACGAAGTCATGGAGGCCCTGACGCGGCTCGAGCAGATCGACATAGAGAAGAAGCAGGAAGAGTGAATGGACACCATCAGGCAGGCTCTGCAGGGCGTCGCCAGGGACCTGGCGAAGAGGTTCGCCGACGGGATGACCCTCGGCCTGGGGAGCGGCTCGACAGTCGCCGCCCTGCTGGACGAGCTCTCGCCCCTGGTGATGGCGAAGCAGAGGCGAATAGTAGGCGTCCCCACGTCCACTCAGATCGAGATGGTGGCCCTGAGGAACGGGATAACGCTCGCGCCCTTCTCCGGGTCCGTGGACCTGGTCATCGACGGGGCCGACCAGGTGGACGCGGGCCTGAACCTGGTGAAGGGGGGAGGGGGCGCCCTGCTGCGGGAGAAGGTGGTGATGAGCAGCGCCAAGGAGGCGGTCGTGGTCGCGTCAGAGGACAAGTTCGCCAGGCGCCTCTGCGAGAGGGGGGTCCGGGTCCCCATCGAAGTGGTGCCCATGGCCAGGGAGAGCGCGAAGGTGAAGCTCTCCATGCTGGGAGGGGTCCCTGAGGAGAGGCTGCTTCCGAAGGGGTACCCCTACTTCACGGAGAACGGCAACGTCATCCTGGACACGATGTTCGAGCCCCTGGAGGACCCGAAGTCCTTCGAGGTGAAGCTGAAGGCCGTCCCCGGGGTCGCCGAGGTGGGCATCTTCACCTGGAAGCCCATCGAGGTCTTCAAGCTGAAGGGCGGGGGCGCCTTCGAGGCCCTCCAGGCGCGCGAGTAAACTTATAATCCCCTCTCAGTCGCCTGAGATTTGAGATGGCGAGAGACCCAGGCTACAAGTCCGCCCCGATTGACCCGAACTTCCTATCGAAACCCGACCAGTTCCCGATCACAGGAGACCACGGAGGCCACAAGGTGAGGGTCGCGGGCGCGTCCAGGATGGACGCGGAAGGGAAGCCCTACCCTACATCGAACGGCATCCACGGGTCCCAGGTCGCCATCGACTGGGAGTCGTGCGTAGCAGACGGAGTCTGCATGGACGTGTGCCCGGTTTTCGTCTTCGAGTGGAACCTGACCCCTGGCCAGGCCGGGACAGGGAAGGACAAGGTCCTGGAGCAGGGTTCGCCTGAATGGAACCAGTACAGGACCGACAAGTGCGACCCAGTGCGGGAGAACGACTGCATCTTCTGCATGGCGTGTGAGACTTCCTGTCCCACCCAGAGTATCAAGATTACGCAGCCCTAGACCTCCGCTGTGTCCCTTTAGCTCGAGGGCCGCTGAGTCTTCTTGGCCTCTACTAGGTCCTTTGCGTAATCCACGAACGAGTCCCTGGATTTGATGGTCTGCAATCGCAGGCGCCTCATGACAGGACCGACGTCTCCCCACCTTGAGTCCCTCCCAAGACCCAGGGCGAGTTCCTTCCTTGCCACCTTCTCTGAATGCCTGATGGGAAGGTCGCGGAGAAGAGTCCTGCACTCGTCGAATCGGGCGAGGGCTATTCTCCAGTAGTCCTTCTTCCTTACAATCCCGTACCTAGGAGAGACCGTGCCTCTCTCCTTCTCGAGGTAGGGCCCGAGTGGAGTGAATCCCATGCCACCCAAGCTGAACCTAATCCGTTCCAGGAGGTCTGTGTCCGTGTTGTGGAAGGAGATTATCAAAGCTACCCTACCTTTTGCATCGGAGATGCCGATATGACCCTCCGCGTCCAAGAATCCGGCGATGTAGCCCAGGACTCGCTTGTTGTCTGCAACCCATCGCCACGCTTCGTTTACGGTCCAAAGGAGGAAGCCGAAGCTATCGTCAAGGACCACCTCGAGATTCCATTCATAGGTCCTTGTATCATTCTTGAATCTTGGAAACCTGTACACATGTCCGAAGCGACCAAACAGCTGTGTGAATAGGTCAGCCATGGCGGGATGCGTGGTGCTTGTGCTCGCTCTTACTGCGCCTCGAAATGGGACATAGGCATGAAGGTCGCCGTGACAAAGTCCTAGCATGTAACCCATCGACACCTCGTCTCCATCAAAGGGCCTCCTCTCGTACTTCCTTCTCTTCTCCCGGATGCCCTTGAGCCTCGCCTCCTCGAATGGCCTCGCTGGGACGCCGAGCTCTCTGCAGAGCCACGATGTGTACCCGCTGGTCTTGTTTCCGACCAGCTTCGCGATGTCCGAAAGGGAGACCCCTCCCTCCAGGTGGAGGCTCGAGATGGCTTCCCTCAGCTTCAGCCGCGACTTCTCGTCGAGGCGGCGTATCCTCAGCCCCTTCGTCCTCAGCAGGCGGATTGCCTCGGACTGCTCCTCTGTGAGGTCGACGGCCAACGCCCACGGACCTCGCCGGAGTACTTAGCGCCCGCGCCGGCCTCTGCTTAAAGTCAGGGATCCAAGGGGGCCCCCATGGCCAACCCCAGGGGGTACGTCCTCATCATCACACTGAGCGTCATCTGGGGCATGGCCTTCGTGGCCATCAAGAGGGCGGACCAGGAGCTGACCTCCAATAACCTCACCCTCCTGAGGTGGCTGACGGTGGCGGCCGTGTTCATGGTCCTGTACCCCTTCATCGTGAAGCCGAAGGCGAGGCTGGAAAGGAAGGACGTCCCGAGGCTGCTGGTGGTGGCCCTCGCCAGTGTCGACATCTACCACCTGTCGCTCAACGCCGCTGAGAAGGTTGTCAACGCGTCCCTTGCGGGGCTGCTGATTTCCCTATCCCCCCTCACCACCGTGGTCCTGTCGGCCTTGCTGCTGCACGAGAGGGTGCGGTCCAGGGCGAAGTTGGGCGTCGCCGTGGCCGTGGTAGGGGCTGTGGTGATTTCCATACCGGACCTCTCCTTCACGGCCGGGGCGGGTCCCCTCTTGGTCGTGGTCGCCGCTCTGGCGAGCGGGACCTACACCGTGCTCTCGAAGCCTCTGGTCGTGAAGTACGGCCCCTTCGCCATCGCGGCCTGGACCGCGTTCCTCGGCACCGCCATCCTCCTCCCCCTTGCGTCGCCGGGCCTGCTGTCACAGGCAGAGGCGCTGTCCCCCGAGGGGTGGGCGTCGGTGATGTACCTCGCCCTGCTGAGCACCGTGGTCGCCAACGTCATATTCTACACGCTGGTGAACCGCCAGGCCCTGTCGAAGCTCGGGCTTCAGCTCTACCTCGTGCCCCTGGTGAGCGCGGCCGGCGGGGTCCTGATCCTAGGCGAAAGCCTCGGGCTGGCCACGGTCGTCGGCGGCGCGCTTCTGCTGGGGGCCGTTGCCCTCGGCACCTCAGGCACGCGCTAGGCAAGCGTTTTATGGGCGCGAGCGCTGGCGGGTCCGAAGTCAGGTGGAGGAGGACGCCGAGATCAGGCTGCTCGAGCAGCGCAAGCTCGAGGCCCTCAGGAAGAAGCTGAAGGCTGCGGCACCGCCAGCCAAGGAGAGGACAGACAGGGAGCTGGTGGAAAGCATGCTCTACGACAGGGGGGACGAGGTGCTGGAGGCTGCCTACGGCGCATTTCCGGCACAGACCGAGTCGATGGTCCGGGAGCTGGCGCAGATGGTCAAGGCGGGACGGCTGGCGGAGAAGGTGTCAGGGGGGGAGCTGTACTCGATATTCAGGCAGCTGGGGCTGAGGTTCAGGCTCAAGACGTCCATAAGGGTCCAGGACAAGGGGAAGCTGGTGGACCTCAGCGAGAAGCTGAGCAGGAAGAGGGACGAATAGTGCCGCGAGGGGAGGCCACAGGCGTCAGGGAGCGGGACTTCCGGCTCCCCAAGGCTCCGGGTGCGACGCTGGTCTGCGGGCTCCCGGGGAGCGGCTACGTCGGGAAGCTGGCTGCGGACCACCTGGTGGCCACGCTCAGGCTGAAGAAGGTGGCCGAGTATTCCAGCGGCAGCTTCCCGCCGGTGGTGAACGTGAAGGCTGACGGGACGGCCGGGGAGATGAGGGCAGAGCTCTTCTACGGCAAGGCCGGCGGCAAGGGCATCTTCGTGTTCACGGCGGACGCCCAGCCGTCGACGGCCGACGGGGAGTACGCCCTGTCGGAGGCGGCGGTCATGACCGCGAAGAAGTGCGGCGTGAAGAGGGTCTACGCCCTCGCGGCCTACATCACCGGGGCGTTCACCCCGGACCCCAAGGTCTACGGGGCGGCGACCTCCGGGAGGATGGCGGAGGAGGTGGCCGCCTTCGGGGTGACCCTCATGAAGGACGGGGGAATAAGCGGCATGAACGGCCTCCTCATCGGGATGGCGGGGCTCCGGGGCCTCGAGGGGGCGTGCCTGCTGGGGGAGACGTCGGGCTTCGTGGTGGACGCAGGGGCGTCGAAGTCCGTGCTGGAGGTCCTGTCGAAGGCGGTGGGGATCAGGATAGACGCGTCGAAGCTGAAGGAGAAGGCGGAGGAGACCCAGAAGGTCATCAGCCAGCTGCAGGCCATGTCGGACCAGGCCCAAGAGACGGCGCCCCAGGCGAGGCGCGAAGCCAGGCCAGGCTACATAGGCTGATGCGCAGGGCCGCCTAACCCTTGATGTTGCCCACGGGCCTCAGCGCGACGACCTTCTTGGAGATCCCGGCCGCGTCCATGGTCTCGACGACCTCGGAGATGTCCTTGTAGGCCATGCCAGCCTCCTCGGCCAGGCCTTCCATGGTGGCGGACTTCACGTAGATCCCCCTCTCGAGCATCCTCCGCTGGAGGTCTGCGCCGCGCACCTCGCGCTTGGCCTGGGTCCTGGACATGGTCCTCCCGGAGCCGTGGGCCGTGGAGCCGAAAGTCTCTTCCATGGCCTTCGACGTCCCGACCAGGAGGTAGGAGCCCGTCTCCATGGAGCCGCCGATGATCACAGGCTGGCCGACCGAGCGGTAGGAGGCGGGGATATCGGGATGGCCGGGGCCGAAGCTCCTGGTGGCCCCCTTCCTGTGGACGAGGACCTCGGCGCTCTTGCCGTCGTAGGAGTGGCGCTCGACCTTGGCGACGTTGTGGCAGACGTCGTAGACCAGGTGCATGTCGAGGGCCTCGGCGTCCCTGTGGAACACCTGCGAGAAGGCCTCCCTCACCTTCTGGACTATGACCTGCCTGTTGGTGAAGGCCATGTTGGCGGCGCAGACCATGGCGCCGTAGTAGTCCTTCCCCTCCTTGGACGCGAAGGGGGCGCAGGCCAGCTCCCTGTCCCGGACCGCTATGCCGTACCTCTTCATGGCTCCGTCGAAGACGCGAAGGTAGTCGCTGCCGACCTGGTGGCCGAAGCCCCTGCTGCCGCAGTGGACCATGACCACGACCTGGTCCTCCTCCACTATCCCGAAGTGCTTGCCGAGGGCATGGTCGAAGAAGCGCGCGGGGTCGACGACCTGGATCTCGAGGTAGTGGTTGCCGGAGCCCAGGGTGCCAAGCTGGTCGATGCCCCTGCTGCGCGCCTGGCGGCTCACCTTGGACGGGTCTGCGCCCTTGATGTAGCCCCCCTCCTCGACGTGCGAGGGGTCGTCCTCCCAGGCCAGGTCGTTCTCGGCGCACCATTTGACGCCGAACTTCATGACCTCGTCGAACTGCGAGTCGGAAATCCTGAGGGCCCCCTTCACACCCACGCCGGCGGGGACGAGCCTGAACATGAGGTCCACGAGCTCCTTTATCTTCGGCTTGACCTCCGGAAAGCTCAGATTCGTACGTATGAGCCGCATTCCGCAGTTTATGTCGAAACCAACCCCCCCTGGCGATATGACGCCCGTTTCGGTGTCGAACGCCGCGACGCCGCCTATGGGGAACCCGTAGCCCCAGTGGGCGTCGGCCATCGCGTAGGCGTACCTGACGATGCCCGGCAGGCAGGCGAGGTTGGTGACCTGCTCGAAGACTCCGGCGTCCATGGCGTCGAGGAGCTTCTTGGTGGCGTAGATCCTGGCAGGGACCAGCATCCCTGGCTTGTGGGATGTCGGGATTTCCCAGACGACGTCTGACACCTGCTTGATGTTCTCTATCTGAGGCATCGGGGGTTCCTGTAGGGTTCCGCGGCCTCCGCCTTCGTTCTTTAAGGGTTTGCGGGAAGGAGGCGGCTCTCAGATGTCGAGGACCACGGTGGCCTTCCACAGGCCAGCCTCGCGCTTCACGCCGAACATGTGCATGGTCACTGCCTTGACGTCGTTCCTCAGGCCGTGCCTCTCCCGGTCGATGGGCTCCCCCCTCATGGTGGCGACGAGGGACCTTTGGTCAGGGGCCACGCGCACGCTGGCTTCTCGGAAGAGCAGGGAGTCCACGTCCTTGAGGACGATGAGCTGGGTGAGGAAGTCGTAGAGCAGCGTGTCGAGGTCGTCTGACGTGACGCCGACCTCCCGCGCGGTGCCGACCCTCAGGGTCGCCGGGTCCACCATTATGTCCGAGACGGCCTGGGCGCACGCCTCGAAGAGCCCGTCCACTGATCCGGACTCAGCCTCGAAGGCGACGTCGGCGAGGGCGATGTCGGGGAGGTAGCGGAAGGGCAACTGCGGCCGGGGGAGGGGGCCGGGTTCAAAGCTCTTAACGTTCGCGGAGCCCGTCGGGAGGCGATGGCTGGAAGGCTCCTCCACGCGACGCTGGGCGACCCCTACTCGAACGTCGCCCTTGAGGAGGTCCTGTTCACAGGGCTCAGGGTCCCGACGCTGAGGGTCTGGTCCAACCAGAGGTGCGTGGTGGTGGGGAGGGCCCAGCTCGCAGCGGCCGAGACTGACGTGGGCTACTGCGGGCGCAACTCGGTCCCGGTGGTGAGGAGGTTCACTGCCGGCGGGGCAGTGTACAACGGGCCGGGAAACATGAACTGGTCGTTCCTGGTCCCGAGGGCCCAAGAGGGCGGGAGGCCCGCCCTGGGCGACGCAAACGGCGTATTCTCGTCGTTTGCAGCCAAGGTGGTGCAGGCGCTGAGGTCATGCGGGGCGGAGTGCGAGTTCAGGCCCCCCAACGCCATATTCGACGGGCGCGGGAAGGTGAGCGGTATGGCGGCCTACATCTCGAGCAGGGGGGTGCTCTGCCACGGGACGCTCCTAGTGGCCGCGGACCTGGCGGAGGTGGAGTCGCTGACCAGGCCCAGGGGCGGGGCGCTCCTTCCGAGGTACCCAAGGAGCAGGGCGGCCAGGGTGTCGAACTGCGGGGTGGACCCCGCCCGCTTCGCGGCCGAGCTGGCCAGGGCGTCGGGCTTCGGCCCGGAGGCCGGAGGACTCACGGCAGCCGAGGAGGAGAGTGTGGGCTCCCTCGTAGCATCGAAGTACTCGAGAGACTCGTGGAACCTCGGGGACCCTTTCGCCTTAGATGAGCTCTAGCTCCTTGCCGGCCTTCTCGAAGGCTCCTACGGCGAAGTCGATGTCCTCGTTGGTGAGGGCGGCGTTCATTATGGTCCTGATCCTCGCCTTCCCCTGGGCCACCATCGGGTACACTATCGGGAGCGCGAAGACTCCGAGCTCGAAGAGGCGCGAGCTGAGGCGCTTTGCCTTGCCGCTCTCGCCGACCATCACCGGGGTGATGGGGGTCTCGCTGTTGCCTATGTCGAAGCCGAGGTCCTTCATCGCCTTCTTGAACCGCCCGGTGTTGTCCCACAGCCTCCGCACGTGCTGCGGCTCCTTCTCGAGGACGTCGACCGCGGCCATGCACGCGGCCGCTACGGCCGGCGGGTGGGACCCGCTGAGGAGCCATGTCCTTGACTTGTTGTATGCGAAGTTGACGAGGTCCCTGGAGCCGGAGACGTGCCCCCCCACGACGCCGAAGGCCTTGGAGAAGGTCCCCATCTCGACCTGGACCATGTCCCTCGGCAGCTTGAAGTGGGAGACGATGCCCCGGCCACCCTCGCCGAGGACCCCCTCGCCGTGGGCGTCATCCACGTAGACCATGGCGCCGTGCTCGGAGGAGAGCTTCGCCACCTTGTCGAGGGGGGCGACGTCGCCGTCCATCGAGAAGACCCCGTCGGTGATGACCAGTATCCTCCTGGGCGGGGGCGACGCCTTCTCGGCCTTGTCGAGCACCTGGCCCAGGTCGTCGGCGTCCCCGTGCTTGTAGACCCCCCTCTCGGCGTGGGACAGGCGGACGCCGTCGATTATGCTCCCGTGGTTTAGCTCGTCACTGATGATCAGGTCTCCCTTGCCGGCCAGCTGGGGTATGAGGCCCGCGTTGGCTGCGAAGCCGGTCTGGTAGACCAGGGAGGCCTCGGCTCCCTTGAACCTCGCGAGGCGCTTCTCGAGCTCCATGTGTATGTCCATGGTCCCCGCTATGGGCCTGACGGAGCCCGAGCCTGCCCCGTGTGTCTTCACGGCCTCGATGGCCGCTTCCTTCAGCTTGGGGTGGTTGCTGAGGCCTAGGTAGTTGTTGGAGCAGAACATCAAGACCTTCTTGCCGTCGACTTTGCACCACGGCGTGCTGGGGCCCGCGAGGACCCTGAGCCTCCAGTCTATCTCCTGCCTGACCAGGTCGTCGTACTCCTGCCTGAGGAACGAAGTGGGGTCGCGCATCTCTATCGGGCGGCCGCTCGGCCCTGGGCGCTAAACGTCTTTCGTCGAGGGCTTCAGCCGAGCGCCCAGCCGCTTGAGCATGTCGCTGGTCATGGAGGCGAGGTCGTACTCGTGGGACCAGCCCCAGTCGCGACGGGCCTCGGCGTCGGACACAGACTCGGGCCACGAGTCTGCGATGTCCTGGCGGCGGTCCGGGGCGTATCCGACCCGGAAACCCGGGACGTGCTTGCGGATCTCGCCGGCGATCTCGCCCGCCGAGAAGCTGATCGCCGCGAGGTTGTAGCCCATGTGCCGGGGGACCCTCGAGCGGTCGGCCTGCATGATGGAGACCGAGGCTCTGAGGGCGTCCGGCATGTACATCATGGGGAGGACCGTGTCCTCCCTGAGGAAGCAGGTGTAGCTCCCCTTCGTGAGCGCAGCGTAGAAGATCTCGACGGCGTAGTCGGTTGTACCCCCGCCGGGGAGGGCCTTGCTGCTGACGAGGCCCGGATAGCGGAGCGACCGGACGTCCAGGCCGTACTTCAGGAAGTAGTAGTTGCAGAGGAGCTCCCCGGTGACCTTGGTCACCCCGTACATGGTCGTCGGGTTGAGCGGCGTCTTCTGCGGGGCGTCGCGCTTGGGGGTGTCAGGGCCGAAGACTGCGATGGAGCTGGGCCAGAACACGCTGGAGACCCCTGCCGCCCTGGCGGCGTCGAGGACGTTCCTGAGGCCGTCGATGTTCACGCGCCACGCCTGCTGCGGGTTGTTCTCGCCCGTGGCCGAGAGGAGCCCGGCGAGGTGGTAGATCGTGTCGACGCCGTGCCTCCTGACGACGGAAGCCAGGGCGGCGCCGTCGGACACGTCGAGGATCTCGGCGGGCCCTGCGCCGTTGCCCGCCCCTTCCGGGAAGCGGATGTCTGCTGCGACGACGCTGTCTCTCCCGTAGACGGAGCGCAGGTATGGCACCAGCTCGGAGCCTATCTGCCCTGATGAGCCCGTCACGAGGACCTTGGGCGCCATCGGCGCCGGGCTGAATGGCCTTCTCGTTTAAGCGTTGAAGGCTCAGGAGAGTATCTTCATCGTGATGGTCGAGACGACGCCCGTCTTCGAGCGGAGGTTGTCCGCGATGATGGACTTCACCGCCTGGTCGTCGGCACCCTCGACCATGACGAGTAGGTCGTACAGGCCGTATAGCTGGTACACGGACAGTATGCCCGGCATCGCCTTCAGGGCAGCGATGCTCGCCTCCTCTGCCCCTGGGCTCAGGTTGACAAGCACTATCGCTCGTTCCATACGCCTCTCGCCATGCAATGACTCAGATTAAAGACTATCCCGAAGGTCAGGCTCGGGCGCCTAGGCGCGAGAGAGGCGGTCCAGGGCTGCCTCCAGGCTGAGGAGCTCCTCGCTCCTGTCGGCCATGTTGCGGAGGGTGATCTTGCCGGCCCTCGCCTCCTTCTCCCCAAGGATTACGACCCACGTGGACCCGCCCCGGCTCGCGTCCTCCAGCTGTTTCGAGAGCGCCTTGTCGACGAGAGGGGTTTCGGCTGCGATCCCCCTCGCCCTGAGCTCGCGGAGCACGCGGCGCGACTCCCCCCTGGCTCCGGGGCCAGCGACGGCCACGTACACCGGCGGCCTCAACCCCGCCGCGCCCCTGGAGAGCGAGAGGGCTATCCGCTCCATCCCCCCGGCCGCGCCGGTCGCGGAGAGGTCGGGGCGGCCGAAGGTCGACGGCAGGAGGTCGTACCTGCCTCCGCCGGCCAGGGACCCGGAGTCGGGGCGTTCGGTGTCGACGAACTCGTAGACGGCCCCGGTGTAGTAGTCGATGCCCCTAACCACGCCGAGGTTGAACTCCGCGGGGACCCCCCTGCTGCGCATGACCTCTGCCAGGGACGCGAGCGTCGGGGACTCGACCTTGTTCTGGGCGAGGCGCGAGAGGACATCCTCGGGGGCTCCCCTGATGCTCCCGAACTCGAAGAGGCGGTCGACGTCTTCGGCCTTGAAGCCCTTCGCCGTGTACTCGGCGCGCAGCTCGGCCATGGTCTTCTTCTGGACCTTGTCCAGGGCGCGCATCATCTCGGCGGCCCTGGCCGGGTCCTCGACCCCAAGGGCGCTGTTGACGAAGCGCTGGACGGCGCCCCTGTCCCCGATCTGCACGGCGACGGTCTTCAGGCCCACGCGCTCGAAGAGCCTGTAGCTGGCCTCGATGACCTCGGCGTCGGACTCGATGGACGGCGGTCCGAATATCTCCAGGTCCCACTGCCTGAACCAGCGGTACCGCGCGTGCTGGGGCTCGTCGTACCTCCAGGCCCCCGACAGGGCGGCGAGCTTCACAGGCGGGCGGAGGTCGCGGCGGGCGCACGCGTACCGCGTCATCCCCACGGTGAGGTCGAACCTCAGGCCCACGTCTCGGCCCCCCTTGTCCTTGAACGCGTAGATCTCCCTGTCTACGTCCGAGCCGCTCTTCGCCCTGAGTATCTCCAGGCGCTCGAGCGGCGCCGGCTCCATCATCCGGAAGCCGAAGAGGCGGCAGACCTCCTCGAAGGCCCCCTGGACCCGGGCCTGGAGCTCGTACTCCTCGGGCTCGATGTCCCGGATGCCGCGCGGAAGCGAGAGGTCCGAGCTACTCAGCCTTCCTCTTGAGGGACGCGAGCTGGGCCAGCATGGCCGTGAGCTGGAGCTCGGGCTGCGCTCCCTGCACCAGCCGGAAGTCGTACTCGGCTAGGATGGGGATCGCCCTGGACGACTCCTCGAGCCCGAGGGATCCCAGGGACTCGTTCGCGAACTTCAGGAAGTCCCGCTCCGGGATGCCGTATACGCGGGTGAGCTCGACCATCTTGGTCCGCGCCTGCTCGAAGCTCCCCTCGATGGCGAGCCTCACGACCTCTCCGACCCTTGCCTTCACGGAGGCCCCGGTGGCGGCCTTCACCGCCTCAAGCGTGAGCTCGGACGAGGAGGCGGCCGCCTGCATCATGTTGATCGCCTGGCGCATGTCGCCCTGGGTGGCCTCGTAAATCTCCCCGTAGGCCCCCTCCGTCGGGACCTTCAGCTTCTCGAGCTTCGCAATGGCCTTCAGCTGGTTCGTGACGCTCTCCTCGTCGAGCCTGTGGAAGCGGAATATGGCGCACCTGCTCTGCAGCGGCTCGATGATGCCCGAAGAGTAGTTGCAGACGAGGATGAAGCGCGTGTAGGCCGAGGTCTCCTCCATGATCCTGCGGAGGGCCGTCTGGCCGTCGTGGGTCATCTCGTCGGCCTCGTCGAGGATGACCATCCGGTAGGGTACCCCGGCCCTCCTGTCCGCGAACCGGGCGAAGGTCTTCACGCGCTCGCGGACGACGTCAATGCCCCTCTCGTCGCTGGCGTTGAGCGAGAGGGTGTACTCGGCCGCGCTGTCGCCGAGGATCAGCTTTGAGACGATGAGGGCCGCCGTCGTCTTCCCCGAGCCCGGGGGCCCGGCGAAGAGCAGGTGCGGGAGCTCTGCCCTCTTCTCCAGCAGCTGCTTCAGCCTCTGCTTCACAGCCGCCTGGTTGACAAGGTCTTCGAGCCTCTTCGGCCTGTACTTCTCCACCCACATCAACTCCTCGATGGGCGGCTTGCGGCTCTCGGACTCCATGACGCCCTGCGGCTCCTTTCCCCGAGTTTCAGTCCTTTCGTATTTATCCGTTCGAGGGCGCCGTTGGACTTGCAGGGGTCCCCCGCCGAAAGTGCCTGGACGCCCTCAGGGGTCCGGGCGCCGCGCCGGAGGGGACCGTGGGCCGCCCAAGGTTTAATTATCGAACTCGGTTCTTGCGCCCTCCCCACTTGAGCGCAATGAAGGAAGGGATCAGAGAGATGTTCGAACGCAAGGAGCGAGAGTTCCTTCTGGCCAAAGGCAGGGTGAGGATGAAGGCGTCGGTGGAGAACCTCGACGGCGGGGACTACAAGATCGAAAGGCTCGCCGAGGGGGAGTCCGTCGAGCTGCCGAGGTGGGTCGCCGAGGAGCTCATCGAGCTCAAGCTCGCCGAGTCGCAGGAGGAGAGGTTTGAGGACGAGCTCGCGAGGGCGCTGAGCAAGGAGAAGATGATGGGGCCGCTCCAGCTCTCTTCGCTCCCGCCTTACTTCTACATGAGGATGCGCCGGAGGCTGGCAATGCTTTCGGCCTCTAGGGAGGGGATGAAGAAGGAGGACTATGAGAAGATGAGGATGGCCTGCTACGACCTCATAGGGATGAGGCTCAGCAAGCTGCTCTCGCTCTCCAGCTCGTCGTCCCAGGGCGCGTCCCTCACCGACAGGCTTGCCCCCGAGGAGGAGGCGTTCTTTGCAGTCTCGCAGTCGCTCTCTGTCGAATGGAGGGCGGCCCTGCTCGGAGGGGCGACCTAGCGGGCCATGCTGGCAAGCAGCAAGCTCTCCGAGATGTTCGAGGACTTCCTCAAGACGGTCACGGACAGGTCGGGGAACCCGGTCTACAGGGCGAAGATCTCTGAGCTGATTTCGAACGAAGGGAAGTCGCTTGTCGTAGACTTCGGGGACCTCCTGAAGTACGACGACGACCTCGCGAACACGCTGATCCTCAGGCCCGACGCGGCCCTGGCGTCGTTCAAGACGGCCGCCTTCGAGACCATGAGGAGCGAGAACGCCCTCTACGCCGACCGGGTGAGGAAGGACCTGATGGTCAGGATCAGGGGGATACAGGACCAGGTTCCCCTGAGGAGGGTGGACACTTCGTACCTGGACAGGATGCTGTCGGTCGCGGGCATGGTGGTCAGGACGTCTGAGCTCAGACCCCTCATGACGTCGGCCGCGTGGGTCTGCCCCAGTGGCCATGTCACGTTCCAGGACCAGGACGACCTGCCGCTGAAGAAGCCCCCGAAGTGCGAGCTGTGCGACGAGGCAAGGAACTTCGAGCTCGAGAGGAAGCAGAGCAAGTTCATCGACTTCCAGATACTGAGGGTCCAGGAGCTCCCGGAGGAGCTCCCGCCGGGACAGCTCCCCCAGTTCTTCGACGTCAACGTCGAGGGGGACATAGTGAACATGGCCCGGCCTGGGGACAGAGTGGTCCTCACGGGCATCGTAAGGGCGGTCCCTGACTACACTGTGGGGCAGATTCGCACGAGGCTATTCAAGTCGCAGATCGACTGCAACCAGGTCGAGGTCAAGGGGAAAGAGCCGGAACACGTGCAGGTGACAAAGGAGGACGAGGCCCTGATCAAGAACATAGCCGCCTCCCCCGACGCCTACCAGAAGCTCGTCAACTCGGTGGCCCCCGCCATACTGGGCCACCTGCCCGAGAAGGAGGCCATACTCCTGCTCCTCGGCGGGAGCTCGTCCATGTCCCTCCCCGACGGTACAAAGATCAGGGGAGACATCAACGTGCTCCTCGTGGGGGACCCTGGGGTCGCAAAGTCGGAGATGCTGAAGTTCGCCGCCCAGGTCGCGCCGCGGGGGATCTTCGCCTCCGGGCGAGGCACCACCGCCGCGGGCCTGTCAGCCGCCGTCATCAGGGAGAAGAACGTGCTGATGCTAGAGGCCGGAGTCACAGTCCTGGCCGACCAAGGCATCGCCGCCATCGACGAGTTCGACAAGATGAAGCCGGAGGACAGGACCGCACTGCACGAGCAGATGGAGCAGAACACGGTGACCATAGCCAAGGGGGGAATCTACGCGACCCTCAACGCCAGGACGGCCATCCTCGCCGCGTGCAACCCGGTTCTTGGGAGGTACAACCCCTACCAGAACCTGACGGAGAACATCAGCACCCTCCCCATCCCACTGCTGACCAGGTTCGACCTGATCTTCGTGATAAAGGACCAGCCGCATCCGGCCGAGGACGAGAAGCTCGCGGCGCACATCCTTTCCGTGCACACCCGCAAGTCGTACGCGACGCCCCCGCCGGTGGAGTTCGCGTTGCTCAAGAAGTACATCGCCTACGCCAAGAAGATATCGCCCACGCTGACCAAGGAGGCCGTCGCCAGACTGAAGGAGTACTACCTGGACTTGAGGAAGGCCGGGAGCGATGAGGGTCAGATTCCCGCGACCCCGAGGACCCTCGAGTCGCTGATCAGGGTCGCGTCGGCCAGGGCAAGGATGCTGTTGAGGGAGGAGGTAACAGAGGACGACGCCCTTACAGCCATCGCGCTGATGAACAGGATGGTGGAGGACGTCCTGACGGACGCCACCACCAAGAAGACCGACTTTGGGATCCAGATGGGCAAGCCGGCGGGCGAGGCAAAGAACGTAAGGGCGGCCATGGAGGTACTGAAGGCCCTCGAGGGCCCCGACAAGGCGGCGGTGGACCGCAAGACGTTCAAAGAGGCGCTGATCAAGGCCAAGTTCACCGACGAGGACGCCGAGAGGACGATACGGGCGATGTTCAGAGTGGGGCTGGTCTTCGAGTCTAAGACCGGCTTCATCAAGAGGGTCTAGGGGCCCTGCCCCTGGTGGCCCAGGCGTGAGGTTCGACGAGATTCAGCTCCCGCCGGAGCTCCTGAGCTACGTCCAGGCCAAGGGCCTGACCGACCTTTACCCGCCCCAGGCCGAGGCGGTCAGGGCGGGGCTCCTCGAAGGGAAGAGCCTGGTGGTGTCCAGCCCGACGGCCTCTGGCAAGACACTCATCGCCATAATGGCCGCCTACGTGAAGGCCAAGCTGGAGAGGAAGAAGGTGGTCTACCTGGCCCCGCTCAGAGCCCTTGCGTCTGAGAAGTACGGCGAGTTCTCGGAGCTCGCCAGGTTCGGGATCAAGACGGTCATCTCCACGGGCGACTACGACTCGAGCGGGGAGTCCCTGGGGAGGGGGGACATCATCGTGCTGACCAACGAAAGGTTCGACTCGGTGATGCGGCACAGGGTCGAGTGGCTCCGCTCCGTGGGGCTGTTCATCGCCGACGAAGTGCACCTCGCCGGGAGCGACTCAAGGGGACCGACGCTCGAGATGATCCTCACCAAGATCATGCGGATGGGGATGGATGTCCAGATGCTGTCGTTGTCGGCGACCATTAGCAACTCCCGGGCGATCGGGGAGTGGCTGGACTCGGAGGTCGTCGAGCTGGACTGGAGGCCCGTCCCATTGAGGGAGGCGGTCTACGACTACGGGAGCATCGTGTTCACCGACGGGGAGTCAAGGCAGATCTCGCGGTCGACCTACGGCCCCGCAATCGACGTGGCCGTGGACGTGCTCAGGACGGGCGGCCAGGCACTCGTCTTCGCCAACACCAGGAGGAGGGCGGTCAGCCTTGCGACGAAGGCGTCGGAGCTGACGCAGCGGTTCCTGGGCGACGCCGAGAAGAAGGCGGCGGCAGAGGCCGCCAGGAGGATACTGTCGTCGGGGGAGGAGACGAGCCTGAGCAGGCTGCTGGCCGAGGTCGTGGCGAAGGGGGCGGCGTTCCACCACGCGGGCCTCGACACGGAGCACAGGCGGATAGTGGAGGAGTACTACAGGGCTAGGGCGATCAAGCTGCTGGCGTCCACGCCCACGCTCGCGGCCGGGGTCAACATCCCCGCCAGGCGCGTGGTGGTGGCTGACCTGTCGAGGTACGACGTGGGGAGCGGAGGGAACACGGAGATCTCGGTGCTGGAGTACAGGCAGATGGCGGGGAGGGCCGGGAGGCCGCAGTACGACGACCATGGCGAGACCGTCATCATCCCTCCCCCGAGCCAGCCGCCGGCGACGTTCCTCGAGCACTACGCCAAGAGCCCCCCGGAGCCCATCGAGTCGATGCTGGCCGACGAAGGCGCCATGCGGTTCCACATGCTGGCGACCGTCGCCACAGGCGCGGGGGTGACGAGGAGGGACGTGGACGAGCTATTCGCGAAGACGCTCCTGGCGAAGCAGTCGGGGGGCAAAGAGGTGGGCCGGCTTGTGGACGGGGCCCTCGGGTACCTGCACGCCGAGGCCCTGGTGGAGACGAAGGGAGGGCTCCTACACGGGACGGACTTCGGAAGGAGGGTGTCGATGCTCTACATCGACCCCGCGACGGGGGTCCTCTTCAGGAACGCCCTGAGGCGCTTCTCCCCCGGGGGAGTGTACACTGCGGGGATCCTGCACCTTGTGGCGCGGTCCCCGGACTTCTCGCCGAAGTTCCCCCTCAGGAGCAAGGACTACGACGCGGCGATAGGGTTCATGGAGGAGCACAGGGCGGAGATGCTGGACAGGCCCTCCCCGCGCACCTTCGCGGACTTCGACGAGACCGTCCAGGAAATGCGGACCGTCATGGCGCTCTATGGATGGATAGACGAGTGGCGCGAGGAGCAGCTCCTCGCCCGGCTGGGCGTCGAGCCAGGGGACGTGCACAGGGCGGTGGACAACGCGGAGTGGCTCCTCCACAGCCTTGAGGAGCTTGCCAAGCTGTTCAAGAAGCCTGAGATGGCGAGGCAGGCCGAGGTACTGCGGCTCAGGGTGGAGACAGGGGTGAGCGAGGAGCTCCTCGAGCTGACTGCCCTCGAGGGGGTGGGGAGGGTGAGGGCGCGGGCCCTGCACACTGCCGGCTTCAGGACGCTGGAGGACCTGAAGGAGGCGCCCGCCGAGAGGATAGCCGCCGTCGAGAAGGTGGGGACCGCGGTTGCGAAGAGGATCAAGGAGCAGGTGGCGAGGCGGTGACCGCCATGCAGACCGGGTTCGAAGAGGCGGCGGGGGAGGTGGCCCGGGCTCTGGACGCTTCCGTCGCCGGGGCCGTCCGAGGGCGGCGCCTGGTGGCAGTGGCGTTCTCAGGAGGCCTGGACAGCTCCGTGGTCGCGAAGTGCGCCATGGGGAGGGCGGAGGTCATCGCCTGCAGCGGCTTCGCCGCGGGCTCAAGAGACAGCGGGAGCGCGTCCGTTGCGGCCAGGGCCCTCGGCGTGGATCTGAGGGTGGCGGATCTCACTGCTGAGGGTGCGAGGGCCGACCTCGCAAGCATGGACCTTCCTTTCCAGCCGACGCTGATGGACAAGGGTCTGTGGTGCCTGTACACCGCCGTGGCCCGCGAGGCGGCTAGGGCGGGCGCCGACGTGCTGCTTCTCGGCCAGCTGGCCGACGAGCTCTTCGGTGGGTACGCGAAGTACGTGGAGGCGCTCGCGAAGTCCGGGGAGGCCGCGGCCGCCAGCGAGATGGACCGGGACCTGGACGGGTACTTCGCCAGGGGGATGGCCAGGGACGTGGCAGCCTGCTCGAGGTTCGTCGAGCCCGGACTCCCGTTCGCGGCGCCGGAGGTGGTCAGCCTCGGAAGGGGGCTCCCGGTCGCATTCAAGATCAGGGACGGGGTCCGCAAGGCCGTGCTCAGGGAGGCTGCAGCGGCCCTAGGTGTCCCGGCAGAGCTTGCGGGAGCCGCGAAGAAGGCGGCGCAGTACAGCTCCGGGGTCCAGAAGCTCCTGCGGCAGCCACCCTTTTAACGCCCTTCGCCGAGCGCCGCCCATGATTCCATCGCAGCCGAAGGGTAAGCTCGTCGGCTTCAAGCCCCTCCAGGAGAGGTTCAGCTACTACGCCCTGGACGACGGCACGGTCATCGGTGTAAAACCGGCTGTGGTGAAGGTCTTCAGGCTCCAGAACCCGGACAACAGCCCCGCGTTCTCCCCCGACGGTACTCCGGCGTACTACTACCAGACCCAGAACATCACTCAGGTGCTCAAGCCCGAAGAGTACAAGTCTCTGAAGGGCGACGACATCCTCGAATGAGCGGGCTCTACGTCTCCGCCGAGGACTCGGCGCTGCTGCGCAAGGCGCTGAAGCGGTACTCCGGGGGGCTCGCCCTGGAGATAGGGGCCGGGAACGGCGGTGGCCTGTTGGCGCTCTCGGGAAGGTTCGAGACAGTGGTCGGGACGGACATAGCCCCGCCGCACATGTCTGACTGGAGGGGGGCAGGCGCGGACTATCTGCTCGCCGACGCCGCGTCGTGCGTGAGGGAGCGGTCCTTCGACCTCGTGGCGTTCAACCCGCCCTATCTCAAGGAGGAGACGGGAGACCCCGCCACGGAGGGGGGCCGGTCCCTGGAGGTGCCGCTGAGGTTCCTCAGGGACGCGCTCAGGGTTGTGGGGGACGGCGGCAGGGTGGTGATGCTCCTGAACGGGGACGCCGAAATCGGCCCCTTCGAGGCCGAGTGCGCCATGAGGGGGTTCGGGCTTGTGAAGGTGGACTCCGAGCACCTGTTCTTCGAGGAGCTGTCGGTGTACGAGGCGTCCGCATCGGGACGCCGAGACGGAGGCGGCCCCCGAGACGGGGCCGAAGGGCTCAGATAGACACGTCAGCGACGAGCTTCCTGCACCAGGTCCCTGCGGCGCCCTCGTAGTTAGTCTCCTGGCGCAGGGACACGGGCCTTCCGAGCTTCGCACTCAGCGCGCCCTGGAAGAAGCCCTCGTGGAATGCGCAGTCGTGCATGGCCCCGGTCCCCTGCAGCTGGCCGCATACGGTGCAGTTGGAGACCTGAAGCACCAACGGGTCCCTCGCCTCCACGGAGAGGGTTCCGATCCTATGCTTCTCCCACACCTTGGACAGGTTCGCAAGCATCTCCTCGGCGTCGAGGCTCGCCATCTTGGCTGCCGCGTTGCGCCCGATCTGCTCGCCGAACTCGTGCATGACCCGTTCCGAGCTCAGCCCCAGGTACTTCAGGAGGGGCACGATGCCAGGGGAGAAGTAGTCGGCCATGGCGGGGAAGTCCCCCCAGACCGACTCGTCGTTCCTGCGCTGACCCGCGGCTTTGGTGGCCATGGGGGCGGAACGGCCCGGCAGTCGTTAAGTGTGCTATCCCTAAGATGTTAGGAGGAACGCGCGGAGGGGTCGCATTCTCAACTATGGGAATCGCCCCCGTCCGTTAAATAGGGTCTCCTAACGGTTTAGGGACGATTGGAATGCTTAGACAGGTCTCGCTCGAAGTAAAGACCGAGAACAGACTGCAGGATGCCGCAAAGGACGCCGGCGCGAAGCTGAACGTGGTCGACTGCAAGCCCTTCAACAAGAAAGGGATGACTCTGCTGCTCGAGCTCAAGGGAGAGTCCGGCGCCGTCAGGAAGACGGTCGCCTCGCTCAGGAAGATGGATGGCGTGAGGCAGGCGCTCGAGGGCGACGACGGGGGCGACACCGTCCCGTTGCTGCTCGTCCTGGACAGGCCTGCAATCTGCAGGGCGTCCAGCGATTCGGCTATCATCTGCCTCGACTGCCCGATCAACGCCGAGAGCCAGCCCGCCTCCTGGAGGTTCATCGTCAGAAGGACCAACGACCTAAGGCAGATACTCACGAGGCTGGGCCACGACGGCGTGCAGACCAGGATCGAGGACGTCTCGCCCCTGGACCAGAAGGCGACGCTGACGAGCCGCCAGAAGGAGATAATCGCCACGGCAGTGGCGAAGGGCTACTTTGAGTTCCCGAGGAAGATCAGCCTGACGAACCTCAGCCAGCTCGTCGGGGTCAAGCCCTCGACGCTGAGCGAGATCCTCAGGAGCGCCGAGCGGCGGATCATGGAGAACGCCGTCGGCGTCCCGTTCCCAGAAGATTAGGCCCGGCCTTTTCGTAGCCAAACAGGGTGCGCAGAGGCGGCCTCCTGGGGGAGAGTCTCACTCGGGGGAGTTGAGGGATCGGGTCAGTTCCCGGGCGGGCCCATCGAGGGCGGCGCGCGACTGCGCCAGTAGCCGCCAGCCGCAGCTGCCCTCACGGTCAAGAGAGAGGCGACCAGGAGCGCGAGCCAGTTGCTGAAGGGCTGAATGCCCCCCTCCCACATCATCAGGAGGTTCGTGGCATGGTCTATCATGGCCAGGGGGCTGTAGGCCAGGAGCGTGGCCTGTTGAAAGAGCACCAGGGGGGCGGCGAAGTAATGGACCGAAGCGACCAGTGCCCGGAGCCTTCCGCTCCCGGACACGAACAGTGTGAAGCCCGCTGTCCCAAGGAACAGATACACTATTCCTGACACCCCCGGGACCCCTGCAGAGACCTTCCAAGTCCCCTCCAGGAGCGAGGTGAACGGGACGGTGCCTAGGATGTACGACGACGGAACGAACAGATTCGATATGGCCTTGACAACCCAAGCGGCTCCTCCAAGGACGGCTAGGATGAGCCCGAGCCTCCTGGTCCTCGCAGACTTGCAACGTTCTGCCCTCGGGGCCGGGAGCACCAGGGCCAGCAACGCGCAGACAATCAGGGATCCAGATAGTTCGGCGTACGAAATGTAGAGCCAGAGAGAGACCTCGGGGTTCGGCAAAGCCGAGGTGAACGACTTCTCAGGAGAGGACCAGGCAAGGGCGGCGAAGAACCCTGAGAGGGCCAGAAGGACGACGGACTCGGCGAGGCGCCTGCGATTCACCGTTCTCGGAGGCAAGGCGGAGACCCGACAGCCTTTGCCCGTCCTAGGCCATTAAAGGGTTCGCGGAATGTGCGCACATACGCAGGCCACCTCTGTGACTGGCCCAGAGCGCGGCGCGATTGGTTCTCGTCAGACTTCAAGCCGGGCCTGGGACCGTCTCTGCTGCCGCCTCGCCTGCCGAGTCTCGCCCAGGCTCCTCTGCAACCTTCCTTGAAGCCCTGCCCCGAAGTATGATCGCACAGACAAACACGACCGCGGCTACCGGAATTGCCAGGACTGCCCAGGTCCATGACGAACCCGCTGGACTCGGCGGGGTGGTTTCGATGACCGAAAGCGTACCCGACCCGCCGTTAGCCACGAACATCTCGCCGTTGGACGAGTCGTAGGCAATCGCATCCGGGCCAGCGCCCACCGGGATAGTAGCAACCACGGTGTTGTTCAGGCCGTCGATCACGGACACTGTCTTCGAGCCGTAATTCGCAGCGTAGACCTCGCCGTTGGATGGGTCGAAGGCGACCGCCAAGGGATAAACCCCCACGGTAACGTTCGCCAGCAAACTGGAGTTCGATTCCGACAGGGCCAGGACCCTGCCGCCGCTGACGAAGTCGCCGCAGGTCACGTACAACTCGCCGTTGGCCGAGTCTGACGCAGCCCCGGTGAGCGGGTACTCCGCAGACGAGCAGGAATTCAGGGTCGAGACAACGGCGTTGGTAGAGCCGTCCACTACAGAGATTGTGTTTGAGAGCTGATTGATGACGTACAGCCCCCCGGCAGCCGAGGCCAGGGCGATTCCCGTCGGGGCATATCCCGCCGCGACGTTCGCGACAACGGTGTCTGTCGACCCGTCAATGACGGAGACATCCCCCGGAACCGGGACGCACCTAGAAGGGGTGCATGGACTCTCGTCGACCACATAGACGTCTCCGTTTGCAGGGTTGAAGACGTCCGCGATGGGGACCGAACCCGCTGTCAGCGTCACGTTCGCGACGACCGCATCGGTCGAGCCGTCTATGACGGAGACGATGGAGGGGGAAGATGAAAGCGAGTCGGTCACGTAGATGCGGCCGTTGCCCTGATCGTAGGCGATCCCGCTTGGGCCGGGCCCCACAGTGACGTTCCCCACTACTGTGTTTGTCGAGGCGTCTATGACGGACACGGCGCGGGAGCCGCCATCAGTCACGTAGACGTAGCCGTTGCCGAGGTCGTAGGCGACCCCCTGCGGATGGTTGCCTACCGGTATGGTCGCGACGACCGTGTTGATCTGGGTCGGCGCGGCCGCGGTCAGAGGGAGGGCAGGTGAGCCCGAAACCAGTAGTACGAGCGCTAGAACAGAGGAGAAGGCGGACCGGGCTCCCCGAGTCGCGCACATCTTACAGCCCAGTTGGAGAAGAGGCGGGCGCGTCTTATAAGGACACCACCGGCCTTGGCGGTCTCGCGTTCGGCGCTTCGGCGGAAAGCATCCGGCGGGCCCGACCAGACCTGAGCCCCTTTGCGGGGCCGCAAGACGGGTCGCGAGCGATTGAGATGCGCGCCTCGAACCCTGCCTACTCCCGCTCTCGAAGACGGAGGAAGGAGGCCGAGGCGCGCGGCCATGCTCCTTGGCCGAGAGGCGAGAGCGAGATCCGAGGCAAGCCTGAGCGCCAACCCAGGCGGTCGGGAGGTCCGCCAGTGGGATGCGCGCTGCCTTCGCGGCAGACAGCCCACTCGCGGTGTGCACTCTTCTGTCAGAAGCAGGCGGGCCCGGTGGGATTCGAACCCATGGTCTTCAGCTCCGAAGGCTGACGCCTTAATCCGTGCTAGGCTACGGGCCCGAGGCCGCCGAGCCTCCTCGGCTAATTAAGACATGACCCGAAGGATGTTCTTCCCCAGCGGCCTCTCGACGAGGCCCCTGTCGCTCACGATGGCGGTCACGAGATCTGGCGGGGTCATGTCGAAGGCGGGGTTAGCAACGGACGCGCCCCGGGGCGCGACCCTGCGGCCTCTCAGGCGAACCACCTCGTCGAAGGAGCGCTCCTCGATGGTCACCTCGCCGTGCTCGCGGGAGAGGTCGAAGGTCGAGCGGGGAGCGGCCGGATAGAACGGGAGCCTGTGCCTCGCCGCAAGCACGGCCTCCTGGTAGGTGCCTATCTTGTTGAAGACGTAGCCGTCCCTGGTTATCCTGTCGGCGCCCACGATGACCTTGTCGACCCTGCCGATTCTCATCATGTGGCCCACGGCGGTGTCTGCGATGACCGTGCAGTCAATGCCGTCAGTGACGAGCTCGAAGGCCGTGAGTCGCGCGCCCTGGAGCGCCGGCCTCGTCTCGGGGACCAGGACCTTGACGAGCTTCCCCTGCTCCACGGCAGCTCTCACGACGCCAAGGGCGGTGCCGTAGCCGACGGTCGCCAGGGCGCCGGCGTTGCACTGCGTCAGGACGGTGTCTCCGTCGTCGACCAATGCCGCCCCAGCCCTGCCAATCCTCCTGTTCGCCTCGACGTCCTCATCCTCCATGGCCTTCGCCTCCCTGGACACGGCCTCCCTCACGCCCGCCGCGGACTTCGCGGACCTGGCGGCGTCCATCACCCGGTCGATGCCCCAGAACAGGTTGACCGCCGTGGGGCGGGTGGCACGCAGCAGGGCCGCGGCGCGCTCGAGCTCTGCCATCAGCCTGCCGAGGTCCTTCTCTGACGAGCGGACGGCCGCCAGGGCGACCCCCATGGCGGCCGACACGCCGATGGCGGGCGCCCCGCGCACGACCATGGTCCTTATCGCCTGGGCGACCTCTTCGGGGCTCTGGTAGGCGACGCGCCGGAGCCGCCCAGGAAGCGCGGTCTGGTCGATCATCCTCACGGTGTCGCCCTCCCAGGTCACGGTTCGCTCGGTGAAGAAGCCGGCCATGCTCGGCTCACCGCGTCCTGAACGCACTAAAGCGTTTCCGCCGCGATATCGCTTCAACCTTCAAATACGGAAGGGGGGCCGTCGCCCAGACGAAGAGATTGGCCGAGGGAGCCCCTGCGGAGGAGAAGGTTCAGCCGTTCGAGGCCGTGTTGGCGGAGGGCGTGCCCACGGTTACGGACCGGGCCAGGCATGGGGAGCTCGAGGAGCTGGGCTATGGGTCGAAGGAGGGGAAGGCCCTCGTCCTGCGCGACTACGAGGCTCTCTACCTCCTGTACGCGGGGAAGCTGAACCTGAAGGACTCTTCCGGGAAGGACGTCGACTTCGAGAGGCTCGCCGAGCTGACCCAGAAGCGCGCCAGGGACGCGTGGACCAAGTTCATCATCTACAGGGACCTTAGGTCCAGGGGATACGTCGTCAGGGAGGGGTTCGGCTTCGGGACCGACCTCAGGGTATACGAGAGGGGCGACTACAAGAAGAAGGCGGCCCAGTACGTCGTCTTCGCCCTCGACGAGGGCATAGAGAAGGGGATGGGCGACCTCCAGCAGTCCGTCAAGGAGATGGCGAAGATGGGGAAGGAGGCGATCATCGCGGTCATCGAGCGCAGGGGCGAGGTAATCTACTACAAGGTCAGCAAGGCCAGGTTCTGAGCCGTGCGCGCCAGAGCCGCCCTGGGCCTGCTCAGACCGGCGAACTGCGCGATGATGGGGTTCGCCGTGATAGTCGGCTTCTTCGTCTCCAAGCCCTCGGCGCCTTCAGCATCCCAGGCGGCTCTGGGGTTCCTGGCGGGCTTCTTCTTCTGCGCGTCGTCCATGGCGGTGAACGACATCTACGACGTGGAGGTGGACAGGGTCAACAGGCCCGACCGGCCGATCCCGAGCGGGAAGGTCTCGGTCCGGGAGGCGGTCTGGCTCGCGGTCGCGACGCTGGCTGCGGGGGTCGTCTCCTCGCTGCTGACTCTGAGCGCCTGGGCGGTGGCCATCGCCCTCACCTATGGCTCCCTCTCCTGGGTGTACAACAGCAGGGCCAAACAGACTGGGCTCCCGGGGAACCTCATCGTCGCCTCCTCCCTCGCGATCCCCTTCGTCTACGGCGGCGTGATCTCCGGCGGGGACCTGGGGAGGTCGCTGCTGTCCATGATGGCGCTGACTGCCTTCTTCTCCGGGGTAGGAAGGGAGGTGGTCAAAGGGATGGCCGACGTCGAGGGCGACGCAAAGCGCGGGGTCAGCTCCGTGGCGAGGAGGAGCGGCCCGAGGACTGCGGCCTTCGTGGGGGCCGGGTTCTTCCTCCTCGCGGTCGTGATGAGCTGTGTCCCGCTTGCCCTCGGGATGGCGAACGCGATATACACCACAGGGGTCGCCGTGCCCGATGTGATCTTCGTCTATCTGGCGGCGTCCATAGTCAGGCGGAGCGGCCCCGCAAACGCCCACAGGGTGAAGGGGATCGCGCTCGCCGGGATGGCCGCCGGGCTGCTGGTCTTCGTCGGGGGCGCATTCTGATTGTGGTCTGAGAAGCACAGGCCGAAAAGCCTGGAGCTGGTGGTCGGGAACGAGGAGGGGAGGGAGAGGCTGCTGCAGTGGCTGAGGAAGTGGAAGCAGGGGGCCAAGGCCGCGCTGCTCGTGGGACCGCCGGGGACCGGGAAGACGACGTGCGTCCACCTCGCGGCCGAGAAGCTCGGGATGCAACTGGTGGAGCTGAACGCCAGCGACACTCGGACCAAGGAGAAGCTTTCGAAGCGGATAGGCGAGGTCATCCACAGCGCGAGCCTCTTCGGCGGGAGGAGCCTCGTCTTCCTGGACGAGGTGGACGGCCTGGCCGGGAGGGCCGACTACGGCGCCATCGACTTCATCAGGGACGCCGTAAGGACCAGCCAGAACCCGGTGGTGATGGCAGCCAACGACCCGGACTCCGACGAGGTGAGGAAGCTGTCTTCCGTGACTAGCAGGATAGAGTTCGTCAAGCCGGACCAGGAGGCCGTGGAGAGGTTCCTGGCCGCCATAGCGGAGGAGGAGGGGCGACCGGTCGAGGAGGGCGGGCTCGCCGCCATGGCGAAGGCGGCCAACGGCGACCTCCGGTCCGCCGTCAACCTCCTGCAGTCGGGGGCCACCTACGAGAAGGACGAGGAGGTGTCGGTCGCCCAGGCGATCAACGGGTTCTTCGGGGCCTACGACGAGAAGGCCGCCCTGAAGGCGCTGAGGTCCTACCCTGGCCCCCCCAGGGACAAGGTCCGGGACCTCTTCACAGGGGTGGTGAAGTCGCGGGTGAACGAGGAGCGAAAGGCGGCGGCCCTCGAGGTCCTCTCGAGGGCGGACGTGCTGATGGGGCGGATCATGAGGGGGAAGGACTGGAGGCTGCTGAGGTACCTCGACCCCATGCTCGCCTCGGAGCTCTGGAGGGCCCTGGGGGACGGCGGCGCGTCCTACTCGATGGACGGCGCCCCGTGGCCGCTGCAGCTCAGGATCTGGAACGACTCGAAGAAGCTCAAGGAGATAGGCCTGCTGGCCGGCCGGAGGACGGGGACGAGCCAGAAGGGATTCTTGGTGGAGGACATGCCTTACCTGCTTCTGCTCTGCGGGGACGCCGGATTCAGGGACGCCCTGGTCGCGAGCCTCGCCCTTGAGGAGCCCTTCTCCGCCTTCATCGCGAAGGAGGCGGCCAGGCCGCGGAAGCTCAGTTGAACGGCTGCTGGTAGACGGACTCCCTGGCGTCGCGCCACTCCGTGAAGAACTTCGTTATGGCGCCCACGAAGGGACTGCTCTTGTTGACCCTGAAGATCCTTATCCTGTTGAACCGCTTCTCGGCGAGGATCCCGGCCTTGGTCAGGAACTCGAGGTGCCGCGCGGCCGACGTGTGGGAGAGCCCCGACCTCCTCGTGATCTCCGAGATGTTCAGCTCGCCGCTCTCGATCATGACGGCGAGGACCTTCGTCCTCCCGTAGGAGGAGAGCAGCTCTTCAACTTCTAACGTCGGCCACCATCCCCTTCTCGAGCTCCCCTATCAGCTCCTTCGCCGACACGAGGGACAGCCCGATCAGCGTCGTCCTGCCCCTCACCCCCTTGCCCGAGAGCCGGGTCTCGATGATGCCCTTCCTCGACAGCTCGTTGACGTCGCTCCAGACCTGGGTGTGGTGGTTGGCGCTCACCCCCATGCCCTCGCAGATGGCGCTGTAGCTCTTCTCGACCTCGCCTATGGTGACGTAGGTCGAGTCCCCCTTTTTCAGGAGGGAGGAGACCGCCATCAGTATGAGCCGCTGGTGCCTAGAGAGGTAGTTCAGCTCGTCCTTGCTGAAGCCTGGCGGGAGCGAAGCCTTGGCCGACCTGATGTGCTCCGGGAGGATCCGCGGCGACTCGGAGATGTCGGCGAGCTTCCCCGCCCTGTAGACCAGGTCGAGGGCGTAGCGCGCGTCGCCGTAGAGGCTGGCTATGTCGGCCGCAAGCTGCATGGAGCCGTCGTCCAGGGCGCCGTCGCTGAACGCCTCCCCCCTGGAGGCTATGATGTCGAAGAGCTGGGCCGCCGAGTAGGGGTCCAGCGACACCTGGTTCCACTGCACCGAGCTGAGGGTGCTCAGGTCGACGGCCTTCATGTAGTCGAGTGTCTTCGATATGAGCAGGGAAGAGAAGACCTGGCTCCCCTGGGCCGTCTCCCTCAGGCGCGTTATGGTGTAGAGCGCCGAGGGGTCGGAGGTTATCAGGGAGTCGACCTCGTCGAAGGCTATGATCAGGTGCATGTGGCTGCTCCTCAGCTCCTCGACGAGGACCGAGAGGAGCTCCTCGAAGCTGTACCCCCGCGAGGGGTAGTTCTGCCCGAGGGTGCCGAGGGCCCTGACCATAACGGACTGGAGCGACTTGTCTATCCTGCAGTTGACGTGCAGGAGCTTCACCAGGTTCCCGTAGAGCGCCGCCTTCTTCTGCAGCGACTCGCCGAGCTTCTTCGCGAGCATGGTCTTTCCAGATCCGACTGGGCCCGACAGCATCACGTTCTGGCTCGCCTTCGAGGCGTTCTGCACCACGCTCTGGAAGTAGAGCTCGAGGGCCCTGAGCTGGGCGTCGCGGTGGGGTATCTGGTGCGGCAGGAACTCCGGGAAGAGGAACGACTCGTCTCTGAAGACGGAACGAGGGGTGGCCATGAGAAGGCTCTGCCGATTCGTCGGCTTTCGCCTTATAACCTTGGTTATGCACTAGAGAGAACAACGGATAGAGGGTTCACTGAAACTGTTCTTCGGAAGGGGTAAAAGGAACGCCCAAGCCGCTGCGCCGCCATGAAGGCGGTCAGATTCCACAGGCACGGGGGACCCGAGGTCCTGCAGTACGAGGAGGCGCCTGACCCGCGCCCCAGCGCCGACGAGGCGCTCGTGAGGGTGAAGGCCTGCGCCCTGAACCGCCTGGACCTGTGGGGGAGGAACGGGCTCCCCAACGTGGAGATACCGCTCCCGCACATCTCGGGGAGCGACGTGGCCGGGGTAGTCGAGTGGGTCCCCCCCGAGGAGAAGGAGTTCAGGAAGGGGGACGAGGTGATCGTGAACCCGGGCCTGGGCTGCGGGAGGTGCGACAGGTGCCTGTCGGGGAAGGACGACCAGTGCAGGCAGTACACGATACTGGGGTACGGGGTCGACGGCGGCTACGCCGAGCTCGTCAAGGTCCCGAGGACGAACCTGATCACCAAGCCCCAGGGGATGGCCTTCGAGGAGGCTGCGGCGTTCCCGCTCGTGTTCCTCACGGCGTACCACATGCTGGTCACCAAGGCGGGGGTGGGGGCGGGGGACACCGTGCTCATCCTTGCGGCGGGCTCGGGGGTGGGGACGGCGGCCATCCAGCTCGCCAAGCTCCACGGCGCCGAGGTGATCGCCACGGCTGGGAGCCCGGAGAAGCTGGAGAAGGCGAGGAAGCTCGGGGCCGACCACGCGGTGGACCACTACAAGCAGGACCTTCTCGCCGAGGTGAAGAGGATAACCGGAAAGAGGGGCGTGGACGTTGTCTTCGAGCACGTCGGGAAGGCGACGTGGGAGACGAGCCTGAAGGCGCTGGCGAAGGGGGGGAGGCTGGTCCTCTGCGGCGCCACCACGGGCGCCGAGGTCACGACGGACCTGAGGTACGTCTACAACAGGGAGCTCACCATCTACGGTAGCTTCATGGCGGGCAAAGGGGAGCTGCTGAAGGTGGTCTCGCTCTTCAGGGCGGGGAGGCTGAAGGCAGTGGTGGACTCCGTGTTCCCCCTTGAGAAAGCAGCGGACGCCCAGCGGAGGATGGAGCAGAGCCTCCAGTTCGGCAAAATCGTGCTGAAGGTCTAGGGGACGATCTCGTACGAGTGCGTGATCTTGGCCGTAGGCGAGAGCGTGGCGCCCACGCTGCAGTACTTCTCGGTGCTGTCCTTGATGGCCTCCTCTACGTGCTTGACCTCCAGGTCGACCCCCGAAAGGACGTACTTCACGTGGATGGCCGTCCACGGCTTCGGGAGGCCGTACTCGGGGCGCCTGCCTGAGAGCTGGACCTTGAGGGAAGTGAGCTTCTGGCCGCGCTTCTTGAGTATGGCGACGATGTCCATCCCGGTGCAGGCCCCCAGGGCCGTCAGCAGCGCCCTCATCGGCGACATCCCCTTGGCCACCCCCTCCGTGGAGTCGTAGACCGCGGTATGGCCGGCCCCGTCGGCGCCCAGGAACACGTTGTCCCCGCTCCAGGAGACCTCGGCCAGCCAGTTCTCCTTACTCGACTTCGACCACCGCGGGCTTCGACCTTGCTGACGCCTCCCCCTTCTCGATGAACGTCCTTCTCCCCCAGGCGACGGAGGCGCTGCCCACCAGGGAGTGGCGGCCCTTCCCCAGGGACGAGGCGGGGAAGCTGAAGGGCTTCTGGAAGTCGAGCATCTTGGACTTCGCGTCCTCGACGCTGCGGGGGATGAGCGGGGCGCCCACGCCCTCTGGGACTACCATCGCCCAGATTCTGTAGGGGAGGTCCGGGTCCCTGCTCCAGTAGAAGCTCGCCTTGCGCACCTCCTTGCGGGTGCCAGCGAGCTTCCTCGTCAGGGGCCCCCTCCTTACCCCGACCGACGACTTCATCGTCATGCGGAGTATCTTGTCGAAGTCCTCCCAGGCGAGTGTCCAGACGTCCGGGTGGAAGGCCTCCCTGAGGCCCCCCAGGACCTTGAAGCTCAGGATGGCGCTGACGGCGTCCCCCGCCGAGTAGGACTTCTTGTCAGTGACGAGCGTGAGGGCGTCGAGCATGGTCTGCCCCCAGGAGTACTCGTTCCTCCTGTCGACGAGAGGCAAAGCGGTCCGTCGCGCAGCCCTGCTGGTTAAAAGCTTGATAGTTCCGCATCCGAACAGCCTCTCTGTCTAGGACTGGGGGTCCGGCTCCCGGGCCTTCGCGCGCGCTTGCACGGGCGCCATGGCCGCCGCTGGTACAGAGACGCGGAACGAGCACTCCTCGCCCCCTTCTGCGAGGCACTGGACCTCTTCGACCTCTGCCTCGGCACCGTAGATCTCCTCCACGAAGCCACGGATGTGGGCCCTGAAGAAGACGCTCCTGCGCCGCACCTTCCGCTTGATGTTCGCTTGGCACTCGAAGAGCTGCCTCGCGTGCACGGTCAGCCTGGGCTCTGAGGACCAGCCTGGCTCGAGGGCGACGTCCGCGAAGCCCAAGGCCGTGTAGGTCCCCATCAGGGCCTCCAGATGGTCCTTTGCGAAGTCCCTGCCTAGGTCGTCGACGACCTCCTTCGCCGAGTGGCGCCCCATGGCCTCTGCCATCTGGTCGATTATCGTGGCTGCCCCTGTCCCGAATACGTCCCAGAGCCTGTCGACCATCTCCGTCAGTGCGTCTGCCCTGAGTATCACGGCGCGCCTCCCGCCCCACAGGACGGGGAATCGCTGCTCGTCCACGACGAGGCCGTCCTGCGACGGCACGATCTGCACTGACTCGACGATTGGGAGGCGGAGGAGCCGCTCTCTAAAGCCCTTCACGCTGAAAGAGGAGTCGGTCAGGTCGACGGAGAAGCTCCACGTGGCTGTGCGGGAGGGCCTTGTTGCAGCCACCGACCCGTCGAGAATGCTCACACCCATCTCCGCGACCGCCTTGTTGCAGACGGCCACGGCGCCTCTGACGCTCTTCACCCTGATTACGACCTCAGCCAGCTTCCGCCCGGGGGCGTATTCCCAGACGTCCACGTTCCTTGGATATCGCATGGTTCCTTGGGCCGTCCCTTAAGGCAAATTCTAAATAAAGGTTGCTATAGGGTCCGTCCGTCAGGAGGGGAAGAACACGTTCACTTTCGGCCCGCCAGGGAGCATATGGAATTGGAATCAACATAGCTTAAATGCGAAGTTTGCGTGTATCCTCGCGGGGACCAAGGGGAGACCAGGGTGAACTCAGCCCAGCAGGAGCCTGCGAACGTGAACGCGAGGACGGTCCAACTCGTCCAGGTACTTAACGAGGTCGGACCCGACGTCCCGGAGATATCTCGAAGGCTGGGGCAGTTCAGGGAGTCGGTGAGGTACCGCTATAAGGAGAAGATACTCAACAAGGGATTCGCTGTTCAGGCGAGCGTCGACCACGAGAAGCTCGGGCTCCGGAGGCTCATCGTGATCATCGACTTCGCCAAGGATTACAAGAAGTTCTCGCAGTCAATCCTCTCTTCCATGAACGAGCTCTGCTACCTGGTGAGCTTCGCGAAGACAATGCCAGGGGGTTACTACGTGACGCACTTCAGCGCGCCCCGCGAGTTCGTGGGGGAGCTGAAGATCTTCTTGGAGACGCTGAAGGAGAAGGGGATGTTCTCGAGGCTCGAGATTCTCGACTTCGACTGGATCAGGTTCGCGCCCATGAAGTCCGAGTTCTACGACTTCGACACCGGCAGGTGGGACTTCGACTGGACCGCAAGCACTGAAGGGGACTTCGGCTCGGCCCAGTACATGCCCTCGAGCACGGCCAAGTTCGACTACATGGACCTGCTCATCGTGAAGGAACTCCAGATGGACGCCAACAAGTCCCTCAAGGAGATTTCGGACAAGCTGAAGGTCAACTACAAGAAGCTCGCGTGGCACTACTCTACCCACGTCATACAGAGGCGCCTTCTGAGCGGCTACAAGGTCAACTGGATGGGAACCAGATACGACTACGCCCTCGAAAAGGCCCTCCACAGGCAGCACAGGTACTTCGCAGTCGTGATGGTTGTCCGCCGGACGTCGAGCTACGAGACTATGGCCCTGAGGCAGGCGGTCGACAGGCTACCATTCCTCTGGTCCGAGGCGGTGGGGACCAACTACTCCTGCGAGTTCGCATTCCCCGTCGACTTCGTCGTGGAGGGGCTTCAGTTCCTGACGGAGACGATCGCCGACGTGAAAGACAGGACGGAGATATTCACCGTTGACCAGTCGGACGCCGCGGGTTTCACGTTGTCCTACCACAAGTTCAACCAGGCGCGGAAGAGATGGGAGTTCAACCTGGCGGATCTGCAGAGCAGATTCGACAATCTGATAGTCGAGATAAAGAAAGAGACAGCCTAGGACGTGCCTAGGTTGTCCCGAAACCGCCGATAATCTCGAGCGGTCCGACCTTCAGGCCCAGCGACGCGAAAACAACACTTGCGCCAGCCAGAGCCACCATTCCGTATCTGATTTTCTCGTCTGTGGTCATGTGCCAGTCCTCTCCTAGGTTGTCCCGAAACCGCCGATAATCTCGAGCGGTCCGACCTTCAGGCCCAGCGACGCGAAAACAACACTTGCGCCAGCCAGAGCCACCATTCCGTATCTGATTTTCTCGTCTGTGGTCATAGTTCAAGCCCTGTGCGGAAACAGGATTTAAGTTTGTGGATTTACATGGGAATGGCCCCCTCAAATTAGGTATGTTCCAACAGGCGCAGCCCCCGGGGTCGGCACTCCCCGGATTCACCCCGTCAAGGTCTGTGGGCCGGCCAAGTCCCAGGTCAGGAGGCTCAAGTTCAATAGCCGCCCTGTTCTGGTCGGCGCATATGGAAGAAGTGGCGGCCCAGGGGGAGCCAGTCGCCGAGCGCCAGCCGGGTGCTCTGGAGCTTCTTCTGGACAAGCGGAGGCTGCTGGTGGTCGCGGGTGTCCTTCTGGTGGAGCTTGCAATCTTCTTCGCGGCCACCGCGGTACCCATGGACGCGACTACTCAACACGCCTTGCAGAACGAGTCGAACGCCCTCAATGCGACGACTGGCAGCCTCGGCCCGCCAGCCTTGGTCGCGTTCATCTTCACCCACAACGCCATGATTGCGCTCCTGGAGATGGTGCCGGCCCTCGGGGGGGTCCTATGGCTATTCTCGATCTATGCCACGGGCCAGGTGATCAGCGCCTCTGCGGCAGCCCACGGCATCCCTGGCCCCGTTCTTGGCGCTGACTTGCTCTTCCTCCCCTTCGCGGTGGTGGAGCTCTCGGCCTACGCGGTGTCCGTGGCGTCCGGAACGATGCTCATCGCCGCGTGGAGGAGGCACGGGCTAAGGGGCGAGGTCAGGGTTCTCGGCCTGGAGGCGTGCGCGGTGCTCGGGCTGCTGCTCACGGCGGCCACCATGGAGACCGTGACAATAATCAACCCGTACCTGGGCCTCTCCCTGTGGGTCCCGCTCGGGCTGGTGATTGCGGCAGGGGCCTGGGCACTCGCCAAGAACAGCAGCCAGAACGCCAAGGGCCCGGCCGCCGGCCCGCCCGCCCCGGAGGCCTCACCCTCTTTCGATCCTTCCAGCCATCCTCAGCAGGTCCGAGCCCCTCCGCGTGAGCTCATAGAGGACCCGCTCCCGCCCCCTTGACGTCGACACCCCGGACTTTCGAACCAGCCCCATCCCCTCAAGCTCCGCGAGGTGCTGGTAGACGCTGGCTGTCGTTATGGCCCGCTTCGCCGACAACTCCTTCCAGAGCTCGTACCCGAAGGACGGCCCCGGGGATAGGCAGCGCAGGAGCCGCAGCTTCGTGGCCCCTAGCTGAAGCCTGCCGGCGGGGTAGTCGTCGGCGACGGGGGCGTGCCGGGTATCCCTGGCAATCCGTGATATCGCCTTCGTGTCCTTCAGCCCCGCGCCGGTGATGACGCAGACGGCGGTCTCGCCTGCGTCGATGTGCCTTCCCGCCTTCGCTGCTCGGAGCGAAGCCACCACAGACGCAGCCGCGGGCTCTGCGAAGATCCCCTCGGTCCTGGCGAGGAGGCCCGTGGCTTCTATCGTCTCGGCCGCGGTCGCCCTCACCCAGCTCCCTCCGGACTCCTTCACCGCTCCGGCCGCGGCCTCCCAAAGCATCGGCTCAGACTCCTCCAGCTCGGTGAACGGCTCCTCCGCAGGGCGCCCTCGCCCCCGGAGAGCCCGGTCAGCGGCGTCCAGAGGCGGCCCCGAAAGCTGGACGCCAAGCAGCCTGCACCCCTTCTCCCCGATCAGGCCCGAGGCTTTCATCTGCTCCATCGCCCGCCAGAACATGCTGAGGTGGCCGCCGGTCCCGACAGGCACGAGGACTACGTCCGGCATCCTCCATCCTAGGTCCTGGGCGATCTCGAAGCAGGTGGTCTTCTCCCCTTCGAGGATGTAGGGGTTCCCGGCGGTGACGGATATCGTTCGGCCGCCTCGGCCTTCGGCCCTGGTGGCACGGGATGCCGGCACGATGCGAGCGCCGTAGGCAATCATCTGGTACAGCTTGCCCCTGTCGGTGCTAGGTCGGATCCTGACCTCGGCGCCAATCCCCGCCTTGGCGCAGTAGGCGGAGAGCGACGCGCCCAGGTTGCCTGTGGTCACGCAGGAGCAGGATTCGACGCCCCTCTCCTTGGCCAGGCTCGCGAGGACGGTGGAGCCCCTGTCGATGAACGACCCCGTCGGGTTCCGGGTCTCGTCCTTCAGGAGCAGGTTCCCGAGGCCCAGCTCCGCGCCCAGGTTGGCGGCCCTGAGCAGCGGGGTGCCGCCCTCGCCCAGTGAGACCGGGGTGCCCGTCGCTAGTGAGGGCAGCAGCTCCCTGTACCTCCAGACGCCGGCGGGGCGCCCCTCGAGGGAGCCGCGGCTCAAGGCCGCCGGGGCCCCTGTAGAGAGGAATAGGGCGGAGCCGCACCTGGGGCATGAGGGGTCCAGGCTGTCGCTCTCCGAAGCGGACCCGCAGCGGACGCATTCGAAGCTGGCCACGGCCTCAGGCGGCCGTGCCGCCTATATGTAGGTCGTGGGTTATATATGCGAGGCCGGCCCGGCCGCGCGAATGAAGGAGGAGCGCCTTGGGGGGGAGACGAGCGTCCAGCGGCCGGAGGCTGGAGGGGGCCGCCTCGACAGCAGGACCATCGCTGCCACCGCCGTGTTCACGGCCTTCGTCGCCGCAGCGACCTCCGTCTTCACGGTGAACATACCCGCGACAACAGGATACTTCAACGTCGGCGAGATAATGGTCTACACCGCGGCTCTCCTGATGGGCCCCTACGTGGGAGCCTTCGCGGGAGGGGTGGGCTCGATGCTCTCCGACCTGTCCCTGGGCTACCCCTACTACGCGCCTGGCACCCTAGTGATCAAGGGAATCGAGGGGTTCGTGGTGGGATACCTGGCGTCGCGGGCGGGGAAGGCCGCCGCCGGCGTCTGGAGGGCCCTGACTCTGGCGGGCGGGCTGGCCTTCGCTGTCGCCCTCTCCTATGTCGGCGCCAACTTCCTCTCTGGCGGGTTCTCCCCCGAGGTTGGAGGCGCCTGGGGCGTCCCTCAGTACTCGGTCGACTTCACCGTCCCCCAGGTGTTCTGGGTGGCGCTCGCGGCGTGCTCCTTCGTCACCATCGCATACTTCGGCCTCCGGGCGGGGTCCCGCGCGGACCCCAGCGTGCTGTCCGTCCTCGTGGGGGGCGCGGAGATGGTCGCCGGGTACTACCTCTACGAGTCGTTCGTGATGACCCTCATCGCCCCGGCCTCGGTCGTGGCGACTCTTGCCCCCGCCGCCGAGGTGCCCTTCAACGTGGCCCAGGCGCTGATAGGCCTGCTGGTGTCAATCCCTCTGGCGAGGAGCATCCGGAGGATGATGTCCAGGTCCCCTGTGGGAGGCAGGGTGGTGAGGCCGTGAGAAGGCTCCCCCTCGGGAAGGTCCCCATAGGCGTGCTGGAGGCCACGGTCCTCAGGATGACCGGCGCGCCGTCGCGGGCCGTGGTGACCCCTCCAAGGGCGGGGCTCGACTTCTGCGCCGTCAGGGCGGGGGACGGGTTCCTCGTCAGCTCAGCTGACCCCGTCACCGGCGTGGCCTCGGGAATCGGGCGCTACGCGATACTGGTCAGCTCGAACGACGTTGCCACAAGCGGGAACAGGCCGCAGTTCGCCGAAACGGTGATTCTCATGCCTGAAGGGGCGACGGCGCGCGACGTCGCGGCGATCGGGAGGCAGATGGACACGGCAGCGAAGGAGGTAGGCCTCTCCATAGTGGGCGGGCACACCGAGGTCACTCCCGGCCTCCACAGGCCCATCGTCGTGGTCACGGTGTTCAGCTTCGTGGGGAGGTACGTCTCGTCCCAGGACGCGAGGGCGGGGGACGTGATCATGATGACGAAGTCGGCGGGACTGGAGGGGACCGCCGCCATCGCAACTGAGCCGGCGGCGGCCGGGGGGATCATTCCCCGACCTCTGTCGAGGCGGGCGGGCCGGCTGCTGGAGAGGCTGAGCGTCGTAGACGAGGCGGTTGCGGCATTCGGGACGGGCAGTGTCGACGCGATGCACGACTGCACGGAGGGAGGGGTTCTGGGGGCTGTCTTCGAGATGTCCCTTGCCTCCGGAGTGGGCTTCGAGCTTGATGAGTCCCTGGTCCCTGTGGCGCCCGAGACGAGGGACGTGTGCGGCCTCCTTTCGCTGGACCCCCTGAAGCTGATAGGCTCCGGGTCACTCCTGCTGGCGGTCAGGAAGGGAGGCGAGAGGGCTGTCGAGAGGGCGCTGGAAGGGGTCTGCGACGTGGCCGCCGTGGGGAGGTTCACGAAGAAGGGCAGGGTGCTGGTGCGCACGGACGGGTCGAGGGTGCCGGTGAGGGAGGCGCCCGAGGACGAGCTGTGGCGGGCGATGGCCGCCGTCCGCGGCCGATGACGGCCTCAGGCCTCGGGCTTCTGTCGCTTTGCGCCGCCGTCGGCCACCCAAGAGAACTTCTTCTGGAGCGACTTGCTGTAGACCTTGGCCCAGTCCAGCCCGACGCTGTCGCACCACGACTTGTAGACCCTGGGGTCGATGTAGTTCTTGAGCGACGTGTTGAGGTTGTAGTTCTTCGTCCTCTCGAAGAAGTCGAGCTCCTTCTCGAGCTTCCGCAGCCTCTTAGCGTCCCCCTTCGCCCTGGCCTCGTCCACTTTCTGCCTCTTCTTCTGGTGAGACTCGTCCCAGGTCCTGGGGGGCGTCCTCTGGTGGTTGCAGAACACGGCCGCCGTGAGGTTGGCCTCCTTCGCGTGGTAGAGCTTGACGAGGTCGTCGGCCGAAGAGAGGTCCCTGGACCTGAGCGCCTCGTCGGCCTTCGCGGTCGCGTGGTGGGTCCGGAAGACCTTGGCCGACGTGCCTGGGACTATGGAGGACAGGAAGGCGTTGACCATGCCCGAGTCGACGTCGTGGAATATCTTCTCGTCGGGCTTCTTGCCGGAGACGAACTCCCGCAGGTTGCGGACCACGGCTGGCGGGGGCTTGTCAGTCTTGTTCCAGGGGACGCTGTCCTTGCCCAAGAAGTCGAACTCGGCCTCGTCTCCGTGGAAGGAGAGATGCTCGACGCGCAGCGTGGTCGCGCCGACGGTGTCGGCCTCGTCTTCGTCCTTCTCGTCCCCGACCCTCATGCCGAGCCTGTCGATGAGGTAGCAGACCGTGGCGATCTGCCTGGCCCTGGGGTCCCTCGAGTTCAGCTCCCTTTCGATCCGGGCCTCGACCTTCCCCAGGCTCCTGCCGACCTTCAGGGCCTTGTCGTACTTCGCCCTGTTTCGTGACTGCTGGAGCGGGGAGCTCTCGTGCAGCCAGACGTACTTCTCCTTCCCCGTGAGCTTGTCTATCCACTTCGCCATCCACATCGAGTCGTGGTCGTGGACCACGGAACCCCGCCAGCCTTGCGGTGGCCGCGCGGACTCGTCGAGGTTCAAGGTGACGTCCTCCGGGCCGACCCTCGGCTTCCACCTCCCCCTGAGGGGGTGTTGGCCCCTGCCCATGAAGAGCCCTGGGGGCTCGACCATCCAGTTGGCGATGTCCACCTCCTTTCCGTCGAGGAGGGCCTTCCCGAAGTGCGCCTTGAGCGTCTCTCTGCGCTCCTTCCTCGACGCGGCGAGCGCCTTCTTCTCCTCCTTGCTCATGGCCTCCTTATGCGCCTTCTCTTCGTCCACGACCCGGAAGAGCTCCCCGAAGTCGATGTCCGAGAAGGAGGCTGACCTGGCCCACTCCGGGAGCTGGGGCCCGAAGTCGAGCATGAAGTTTGAGGTGAAGACGGGGTCTTTGACGTAGGGGGTGTCCTTCTTCTTCGCGAGGTTGTAGGCCATTTCCTCCGCCAGGGGTGACAGCTGGGCGGGCCTCCCCCTCGCCTTCAGCGAGAGGCCCCTTGGGACGTAGGGGTCGGGGAAGTTGACTCCGCCGTGAGACAGGGTGGCCCAGTAAGCGGTCATGAACCGGATGGGCAGGCCCGCCCGGCCCGCATATAATAGAATGACTGGGCCGGAGCCCGCGCTCGGCAATGGATTAATACGCAGCTCGGGCGCGCGGGTCCGACGCCCATGTGGCTAGACTTCGACAAGAGGAAGGTGCCGGCCCTGAGGAACCCGGCGCTCGTCGTGGCAGTGTCGACGTCCATGCCCCAGTACAGGGAGATGTACTCCCATGCGAGGGAGCTGGGGGGGTACATGCTCAGGAACCTCAAGTTCGACCGAGTGGCGACCATACGCTCGTCGGCCTTCCCGCCAGAGGTCATTGTCAAGGACGGAGGCGTCGCGGGCCTGCCAGAGTGTAGGATCGACCTGAGCAGAGACGGGAGGGACCTGCTGCTCCTCACCGGGGACACCAGCCCCTCAGACTGGCAGTACGAGTTCGCGGAGGCCGTGCTCGACTACGCCCAAGAGCTCCGCGTGAAGGAGGTCTACTCGGTCGGGACCAGGTGGGCTGAGAACCCCCTGCCGCCCGAAGCCGACCCGCAGCCCACCGGCTTCGCGACCGACAAGGCCGGGGTGGCGAAGCTCAAGAGGAGCGGCGTCAGGGTGCTCGCAGACGAGCCGGCCCCGTTCTTCGCCTCGATGATTGTCGGGATGGCTGCAGAGCGCGGCATGCGCGGGTACAAGCTCTCAGTCGACCACGGGGAGCCGGCGCCCCACCCCAAGTCTGTTTCTAGGCTTCTCGGAGTGCTCTCCGAGATGGCAGGGTTCAAGGTGCGTCTCGAGGCGGCGAAGCCAGAGCGTGTGGAACACCCTCCGCCTCGGCAGCCGAGCGAGACCTCCATCTACAGGTGAGGCCAGGCCGGGAGCTCTCCGGCGGTAGGTCACCAAGGGCACTCCTGGCAGCTATCTCGTTTGCCTGCTGACGAGAGAACTGTTCATGTCCTCCCTCCAGGTCGTGCTTGCGAGAGGAGCTACGTCAGCCTAGGGCTCCCTCTCCGCACGCATGGAAATCGGATGGTGAAAACATGGAAGCCCATCCGATTTCTTGCTCGCGCCTCCTTCTGCCAGCATTCATGAGCCCTGCCATGTATTTACCAGATTTCCAAGATTGCCCCAAAGTCATTAGAGCATCTCCGCAAGGTGCTTCCCGATTCGAACCGGAGCGGCCTGCCTTCCGGCAGTCCGGCCGCCCCGACAGGTTGCCCCGGCGGCAGCACCACCAATTCGCTCGACATCTCGGCGCCGGCAATGACACGGTCCAGCAGGCCAGGAAGTCGGGGCGGACGCCCTGAGCCGCCTGGGACCCCGATGCGCCAGGCTGCGGAGCGGCGACCTCATCCTGAGGTCACGTTGGCTCAGGATATGTTTATCCGTGTGCGGAATGGGGTTGCCGGCCCGCTTTGCACGTCAAGGCCGACCCGACCCTCGACGACGACCTCGAGTGGGCCATCGATAGGATGAAGCAAAAGGGGTTTCCCATAAGCTCCCCGGTGACCCTGACGGTGGACCCGAAGCTCACGATAATGGGATACGCGAAGCAGGAGGAGGGCTCGCACAGGATCGTGGTCTCGGAGTGGGCCCTCGACTCGACGATGCTGGGCGGTCTGCTCCTGCACGAGTTGGCGCACATCTACTTTACTGAGCAGGGCGCACACTCTCACGACGGGGAGCTGCTGGAGGAGGTCCTGGGTGGACTGAAGGAGCGCGACGGGCTCAGGGCCAAGGAGACCGAGTACCTGGTGGACGCCTTCAACCACCTGCAGAACGTCTTGGTGGACGATATAGTCTTCGATGTCATGGACGACAAGGAGCGCGAAACCGCCAAGCGCTTCTTCGTAGAGTGGGTGTCAGACAGGCCGTCGGGGGACCCAGTGCTCGACGCAGCCCTCCTGGCGAGGAACGCGTTCGCGGTCGCCTCGCTGAAGAGGAGGGGCCTGTATGACGACGCGGAAGAGATGCATTACAGGAACAAGAGCTTCCTGGCGTTCCTTGGGCAAGGCGCCGAGGCGGAATTCGAATGGCTCGAGGGGTTCTTTGTGGGGGCCAGGTCTGACTGGAACAGGAAGCAGCTCTCAGCAGGCCTGGTGGAGTACTTCGAGAGGATGGTGGCGATGATGCGCACGTCGGCCCGGCTCGGCGACCTGAGGTGAATGCGTCGGACCTCGCTCGCCATGGGCAGTGGGGCGGAAAGGCTCTGGTGGTCGCCGTCTTCGTGGGGGCGCTGGCGTTCGGAGGGTACCTCGGGTACCTAGCTTGGGCCAACGACAGCTTCCCGAAGCAGCAGGAGCCCTTCGCGGACTACGCACAGGTCTCCTCGGTCCAGTTCAACGGGACTGAGTACGCGGTGAGCCTGACCTGGCTGAACGGGAGCGCAGTTCCCCTCTACGCCCAGATAACATCGAGCGTCTCCGACGCGGCCAACTCTCCAGTCTGCGGCCTGGACGTGACATCTGCGGCGCCCGGCCAGCCCGTGTTTCTCCCCTTCGGGTTCGACGGCCCCTCCGAGGCCCCCACAAGCGTCACCCTGTGGATCGCCGTCAAGCCTTCCGACGGCACGGCTTTCACCATCGTCCGGCAGATAGGGAACTTCACGTCCGAGACGGCGGACATCCTCCCCGCCCAGTACGCGTGCACCGAGCCGAACTCGGTGATGTAGCCCGCGCCTCACTCAAGGCCGTACTTCTTCGCCGCCTCGGCCTGGAGGGCCCTTATCTCCCTGACCTGCCGCTCCAGCTTCCCCACGAAGGCGTAGTCCCTTACGCCGATGTACAGCCAGGCGAGCGTGAGCGCCAGCAGCACTGCTTCCAGGGCCATGAGGGCGGGGTCGACCAGGTCGACAGTCTGAGTCTTCACGCCTAGGGCGAAGGGGAGGAGGACCAGCTGGCCGAAGTAGGACGCGGCTAGGACGCCAGCCACGAAGACCGTGAGCAGGGACAGTCTCCGGATCGCCCTGCCGCTCCGCTCGACGCGCTGGATGAACTCCTCGTGCAGCTCGGTCCCGGACACGAAGGGGTCACTTTCGCCTGACATGCGCCCTCAGACTCGCCTCGCACATATAACCGAAGCTCACAAGTTGTGTGCCCTAGAGCAGCTTCGGGAGGACTCGGTCCAGGTCCCCGAGGGCCTGCATCCCTTCCGGAGTCACGCGGTAGACTTCGCGCTCTCCGTCGGCCTCCCTCCTGACGAGGCCCGCTGAGACGAGGGGGCCCAGGTACTCGTCCAGCCTGTCGAAGGGGACGTTGGCCACGCGGGCCAGCCTGGAGGGCCCCTGGGGGCCGGAGGCGAGCGCCCTTAGGACCTCCCAGCAGATGACGACCTTCGACCGGTTCCTCATCCACCAGAGCCATCGCGCCCCCACGATAAGAACGCGAGCTACTCACAAGTTGTGCTCTCAAATTGTGCGTCAGTGCCTTAAGCGGAAGGCGAGGAGAAGACGACGATGAGCCCGAGATTGTCAGGGTGCGTCGGATATGCCAGGGGCGACAGGTCGGAGGTGAGGCTGGAGGGGCTCGGCGACAGGATCCTCCTCCTCGGGAGGGGGACAGGGGAGCTCGCGACCCTCGTCTCCTTCGCCTGCGCCGAGTCGGGGGTGAAGATGGTCGTGCTGGACCTCGACGAGTCCGTCTCCGAGCAGGCGCTGGGCCACTTCCGGACCTACGACTACAGGGCGTTCCTGTACGAGGCGTTCAGGCTGGAGGGGGAGGACGCCGCCCACGGGCAGCTCGTGGCTGCTGCCTACTCGGCGGCGCTCGGCCTGTCCACTGAGGAGGAGGCGATACTCAGCTCGGCCATGCACAGGATGTCGGCCCAGGAGGACACGTCGGCACCGTCGGCCCTCTACGACGCCCTCGGGGCTGTGGAGGGGTTCAGGGGGTTCTACGTGGACAGGCTCAGGGGGAGGATCGGGGCGATGAGGATGATGGAGGCCACCAGGGACCAGGGGTTCGGCCCCCTCATGGAGGGGAGCTCCGTAGTTAGGTTCGGCGGCGCCCCCTATCCGCAGGCCGCATGGCTCGCTGCGGCGCTCATCCTGGCGAAGATCCTGTGGCTGGCCCGGTCGTCGGCTGCCAGGCCGGACGCCATCCTGCTGACAGGCGCGCATTCGCTCTTCGGGGCCCCGCGCCAGGCCCGGGGGAGCGGGAGGCTCCTGACGCACCTCCTGGAGGCGCGGGTCCCGCTCGTGCTCGGCTCCCCACTCCCGGCGCTGCTGGACGAGGTCCTGGTCGACTCCATGGTCGTCAAGGTCTACTCCTGCGAGGCCTGGAACTCGGCGAGGTCCTCCAAGGAGCAGGCGGCCCTCTCTGCTTCCTACGTCGTCTGCGACGGGCGCTCGGCGACGTCAACTTCCTTCTTCCCGAGGTTCGTGAGGCCCGCGGCGCCCCCCGAGGAGCGGGCGGCCGGCCCCCGCGGGCGGGGCTCTCCGGAGCTGACGAGGGCAATCGTGGAACTTGTGGACAGGTTCGACTCGGCCACGAGGCGCTCAGTGGCGGCCTACCTTGCCCCGAGGTTCCTCGCAGTGGACGTCGAAGGGGAGCTCGACAGGCTCCAGCGCGAGGGGATCATTTCGGAGGAGTTGAGGTCCGTCGGGAGGAGCCAGGTGTTCAGCTTCGCGGTGACCCCGAAGGGGAAGAGGCTGCTGGAGGCCGGGCCATGACAGTCGAGCACCTGAGGACCCATTGCGGGGCCGTCGACGCGCTGACCGACGGCGGCCTTGCTACCGGGACGGTGACCCAGATCTTCGGCGAGAAGGCGCTCGGCAAGAGCATCATCTCGTTCCAGGCCGCGTGCGCACTGGTCGCCTGTGGGAGGAGCGCCGTGGTCCTGGACACCGAGCAGTCCTACTCCAGCTACCTCGTTCCCTACTGGCGGGAGAGGATGTCGAAGAGGTTCGGGAAGGAGGTCACCGTGGGTGAAGTGGGCGCGGAGAGGGTCCCCCGGGTCTCGGCCAAGAAGAAGCCGGTCACCAGGGGCCAGATGATTGGCGCTGTGGAGGCGGCACTTGCGCCGCTGGGGGTCTCCTACACCCCCCTGCACCTAGGGGCGGTGGCAGACATACTGTCCCCTGAGTTCCGGGTTGAGGCCCCGGCCGGGGGGCCGTCAGTCATGGTGCTGCAGGTCCCGGAGGTGGTGGACCTCCTCAACATGCACGGGGTGGACGCCGCAAAGGAGGTGTCTGCCGGGGGGAGGGTGGAGCTAAGGCTCAGGCAGACCCCCACCTACCAGTCCCCGCTCCACCAGCTGGTCCGCGAGACGGGGGCGAAGCTGCTCATCTACGACTCCATCTCGGCCCCGTTGAAGTCGTCCTTCCCAAGCACCCAGGACCTCCCGGCCAGGAGCGCAGGCCTGGCCATGCTCCTCTCCCACGCCCAGAGGCTGTGCGTCGACTTCGGCATAGCGGTGCTGCTGATCAGCCACGTCTCGATAGACCCCATCAACCCCTGGGACAGGACCCCCTACGGAGGGGTGATCCTCGGGCACGACTCCAAGTTCTCGCTGGAGCTGACCAAGGCGACGGCAACGCGGAACAAGGACAGGGACCCTCAGCCGGTGAACCCTGACGAGAAGGCCTCCAGCACGAAGGCATTCTGGGCGGCCAGGCACCCCGCCCTCGAGGAGTACACCCGGTTCGGCTACGCGAAACTCGACGAAGAGGGGTTCCACTGATGGGCCAGGCCCCGAAGGTCCTGGCTGTCGCCGTCGCCCTCTTCGCCGTCGCCCTCGGGGCCTGGGTCGTCGCCATCGCCGCGCTCGCGTGGCTGGGCTGGTCGCTCAGGGGACGAGGAGCACGGGAGAGGGTCACCCGGCAGGGGGAGGTCCTACCGAGGTCCGGCAGGCCATGGGGAAGGTGGTGCGCAGGCGCGGTTCTGCTCCTCCTGGCGGCCGTCGCCGCGAGGTCCGGCGGGACCTACTCGCCCTTCGCCTTCGGGGTCCCGGGCATCGTGGTCCTACTCTGGCCGCGGACCGCCGCCGCGCCGCTCAGGCGAGTGTCGCCCGTCGCGGAGTCGATACTCTTGAGGCGCACCTACGTCCCCTTCGTCTGGCACGCCTTCGCGGAAGTGAAGCTCGGCCGGGAGGGGAGGGCCAGGGCGGTCTCGGCCCTCAACGGCACCATCGTCCTCTTCGGGGGAACCGCCCCGTCGGTGCTGAAGGAGGTCTCTGTACGTGCCGTCGGCCACTCCCGGGCGGAGTCCAAGGCAGTCCGGAGGCTCAGGTCCGAGGCCGGGCGGGCCTCGGCGAGGGGGGCCTACCTGCTCCCGCTCGACAGCTCGGAGGCCGCCAAGAAGCTGTCCGCGGGCCTGGCCAGGGCGGGCCTGGAGGCCGGCGACTTCGAGCATGCCCAGAGGCTCCCCTTCGAGGTCCTCGCGCTGCGGTCGGAAGAGGGGAGGGTGGCGTCCTATGACGCCTTCGACCTGCTCGAGGAGCGGCGCCAGCCGTCGGTTCTCTGCACCGGCTCGCGCCCGCGGAGGAGGCCGCTCTTGTGGGAGGTCGCCGAGAAGGTCGAGGAGATGCAGGGTTGGCCCGGGCCCGACGGCGCGACTGCGTTCCTGGCCTCGCTGGACGCCACGCGAGCTCAGCCCTTCGAACTGAGGGTGAAGATGGCCGGGGAGTCGCCCGAGGAGGTCGCGGTGGAGGGGCCCGGCGGGACGCAGGCGACGGTGACGAGGGCCCAGCTCAGGGCGCTGGCGCGCATCTATGGGTAGGCGCGGAGCCTTCGCTGAGACCCTTTGCCTGCTCTGGTCAGGGACGGAGCCGGTCCCCGGGCGGCGTCTGCCGCTCAGGTACCCGTGATGGGTTGGATCGGGAGCGGCTCGCCGTGCTCGCCCGCCGCGCAGCCGCAGCCCTGCACGTGGCCTCCGCGCCTCAGGGTCCCCCTGTAGAGCCCGTCCTCGAGCTTCCTGCCTGTCTTGGCCTCCCAGGCCTCGATGGGCATTCCGTACTTCTGCTGTATCCTGTCCCTGTACCATTCGGGGAGGACGTTGAAGCTGCAGAAGGGGATGATCCTCAGGTCAGGCGTGAGGTAGTGGATGTCGCACCTCTGGAGCCTCTCCTCGTCCTGGTTGTACTTGTCCTGGAAGTGCATCATTCCGATGAACAGGCTCTTCAGGTGGAACTGGCCTATGGACGAGTAGTCGTGCTTGACCAGGGCGTCCGTGAGCAGCTTCGCGAAGCTGAGGCTCTTGGGCTGCTTCTCCTTGTCGACGAAGGACGAGATCCTGGTGAGGACCTTCGCGGCCACGAGGTACCTGTTGGCCCCGGAGTAGATCTCCTCGGACTTCTCCTCGAGGTACTCGATGAGGCCGGGGATGTCCACGAACTCCGGCAGGGGCACCAGCCTCTTCTTGTCCGGGTCGTTGAACACGTAGGTCCCGGCGCCGCAGGCAAAGTGTATCGACAGCTCGTACTGCTCCTTCTTGGTGAAGGCCTCGATGAAGCCCGTCACCGGCGAGCATGAGGGGACCGGGAACCAGCCGTCCTTGGGAATCTCCCCGTTGGTCTGCTCCTCGATCTTCTCGATGCAGTCGGGTATCGTGATGCGGTACTTCGCCCTCTCGGTCTTGGTCAGCCTCCCTGTCAGCGAGACCGGCTGGAAGTTCACAGCGTGGACCGCGTCGATGTTCCTCTGGCCGAAGCGGATGATGTCCCCCAGCTCGTGGTCGTTGATGGACCTGATGACAGTGGGCACCAGCACCACCCCGATCCCCTGCCGGCGGCAGGCGTCGATGGCGTAGGGCGCCTCCCAGTGGTTCTTCGGGTTGGTCTTCGGGGTCGTGCCGTCGAAGCTCATGTAGAGGTTCGAGACGCCGGCGTCCCTGAGCCTCTTCGCCAGGCTCGGGTCGAGGGCCAGGTTGATTCCGTTGGTGTTCAGCTGGATGTGGTCGACCCCCTCCTCCTTCAGGATCTTGATGATCTCGGGGAGGTCCTCCCTCAGCGTGGGCTCGCCGCCCGTGATCTGGACGGAGTTGCCCGCGACCGGCCTCTCGGCCTTGAGCGAGCGGCCCATCTCGCGGATCTGGTCGAGGGTCGGCTCGTAGACGTAGGCCCCCTCGAGGCCCTTCTTCACGTAGAAGAAGCAGTACCAGCAGGTTAGATCGCACCTGTTCGTGATGATGATGTTGGAGAGCCCGGTGTGGGAGAGGTGATTGGAGCAGAGGCCGCAGTTGGCCGGGCAGGAGCAGACGTCCAGCGGCACGTTGGCCGCGTGGGTCCCCTTGCCGTCCTTCCAGTAGCGCGAGAACTTGCTGTACATCTCGTAGGAGCCGAAGTAGAGCTCCTCCGTCTCCCCGTGCTCGGGGCAGGTCTTCGTCATCCAGACCTTGTTGTCCCGCTCGAAGACGATGGCGGGCAGGATCCTGTTGCAGTCAGGGCATATCGACTGCGTCTGCCGGATGAAGTTCCCCCTGGAACTCTCCTTCTTCAGCTCTAGACTTATGTCTGCTAGTTGGGCCAACTGGAAGCCTTCTGAGAGCGCTTGGCCAGGTTGGGATATAAGCGTTTTAACCTTTCATATGGTGAAAGGTTAAGATACAGGGCTCTGAGACCGGACCGAGAGAGCAGTGAAAGCGCAAGCGACGCTTCCAGAGGGGGCTTCGAGAACTGGAGGGAGGGGGAGCCCACGAGCCTGAGCGAGAGGGCCGGGGCGGCCCTAGTCGCCCTGGGCCTGACCGGGAGCGAGGTCAAGGCCTACGTCGCGCTCCTGAAGGGGGGGACGATGACCGCGAGCGACGTCAGCAGGGAGGCCCGCATCCCCTACTCGAAGGTCTACGACGCCCTCGAGTCGCTCCACAGCAAGGGGTGGGTCGAGGAACAGAAGAGCCGGCCGATAGTCTACACGGCGAAGCCCCCGGACACCGCCCTGGAGGAGCTGAAGTCGAGGCAGGAGACCGCGAGGCGGGAGAGGGAGCAGGTGGCGCTGGAGGAGCTGATGAGCGTCTACGTCAGCAGGGGGGAGCAGGAGAAGCCGGACATCTGGATAATGAGGGGGACCAACGAGATCCTATCGAGGGTGAAGAACCTCCTGCTGAACTGCAGGAGCGAGCTCCTGATAGCCCTCCCGCCGCAGCTGCTGCCGTTCTCGGAGAGGATCGAGCCGCTGCTCGGGGCGCTGAAGGAGAAGGGGGTCAAGTGCCTGGTGCTCACTTCGCCCGAGGTCGCCGCCGAGGACGCCGCCCGGCTGTCGAGGTACGCCGAGGTGAGGACGAGGAAGACCATGTACGGGGGGGGCCTCGTCTCCGACTCCAGGGAGGTCGTGCTGCTGCTGGGAGGCGGGGACCAGGGGAGCCTCCCGCTGGCCATCTGGGCGTCGCACCACGGGCTGGCCAGCTTCGCCAAGGACTACTTCGAGTTCCTGTGGAGCTCGCAGGGGACCACCAAGGTTTGAGCCCGGGAGCAGGCAGCCCGAAGGCGCAAGGGAGGGGCGACGAGGGGCTCATAGCCAGGCTGGGGAGCGAGGCTGGCCTGTCGAGGGAGGAGGCTGTGTACTACCTCAGGCTCGTGAGGGAGGGCTCGGCTCCGGCGTCCGGGGACGAAAGCCCGAGGGAAGCGCTCGCCCGGCTCGGGATGGCGATTCTTTCGGGGGACGGGAAGAGGGTCATCCCCGTCCATCCCAGGCTGGGCCTGGCAAACCAGTACAGGGCGTGGCGGGAGAGGATGGTGAGGGAGATCAACGACAGGAGGATGAGGATGGACAAGCTGATACTGGAGCTCGTCCCAGCCTACGAGGCCGCAATGGAGAAAAGGGCGGGAGACGGGGGAGCCTAGGCAAGCCTTGAACGAATGCGACCACGAGGTGGTCTTCGTCGGGATGGTGAACGTCAACCGCGACAACTACCTGACCGGCGTCGTAGACGTGTGGAAGTGCAGGAAGTGCAAGAGGATGTACTGCGACGACAAGCGCTACGGGGAAGGGCTGAAGCCGAGCGTCGGGTTCGAGTCCATTCCGGACGACGAGGCGTGGGGGATTCTGACTTGCACCACCTCCAAGGACGTGGCCATGAACAGCCTGGGGGTCAAGCCGGGGAAGAAACTGGTCCACGCCTGCAAGGGAGGCGACACCCACGAGTTCACCGTGGGCCCGGACTACTCGCTCTCTCCTAAGATCCCGGACCCCATCCACAGGATCTACCTGGTGGAGGAGCACCTGAACAGGAACATCGAAGCAGGATACTACAAGTTGACGATGAAGTAGCATGTCGAGGGGAACAACCATAGCCGCCGGTGCGGGGGTCCTGACCGGTCTCCTGGGGATTGGAGACTGGCTCTACGGGGTGACGCACATGACGATGACCTGGGACGGCATCGTAGTCGCCCTGGCCGCCCTCCTAATCGCGGACTCGCTCATTGCGATGATCGGGCCCAGGAAGGTGTTCTACTCCGTTGCCCTCCTTTCCGCGCTCCTTGCCGCCTCGGAGTGGGCGGGGGCGAGGTCGGGCCTGTCTTGGGGGGGCGCGGTCACAGTCGTCCTGGCTGTTGCGACCGTCGCGCTCGGGGTGGCTGTCGCCTTCCGGGAGCCGGGCGTCTCTGAGGAGTCCCATCCCATGAACCTCCCGGTCTTCGGTTAGACCGCGAAGGGCGCGAATTCCCCGGACGAAGCCATCTCGACCGCGAGCCGCTTCATGGAGGCAACGTCCAGGCCGTTGTAGCTTGCTTCAGGGAAGTCGAGCTTCGGGATCGCCCTCTTCAGGACGCCCAGGGCGACGCCGTCCTCCCCCTTCTGGTGGTGGACGAAGGCTGCGCAGACGAGGATGAGGCCCTGCAGCCTGCTCTTCTCCTCGCCGCTGGAGGTCCGCCACGCCTCCTCGAGGACCTCGTGGCACTCCCAGTACCTCTCGGAGTTGAAGAGCCCCCTGGCCTCTGAGAAGAGCTGCCCGCGGGACCGGTGGGGAGGGGCGACGTTGAGGTCGCGGGCCGACTCCACCACCGCGAGAGGGCCCAGCGCTGCGAGGAGGGTGTCGAGGTCCGCCCTGCCGGGGGCGAAGACGTCTACCTCCAACGTCCCGGTCGAAGTCCGCTTCGGGTTTCGCACCTCGACGCCCATGGACCCTGCGACGGCCCTGGCGGTGGCCAGCAGCTCCCCCGCCTGGGGCGACCTGGGGCGCATCCTGAGGAGGTAACGCAACGTCCGGGTTCGCCACTCCCCAACGCTTTAATCTTGGGTTCCGAGTTCGGGGCACCGTGGGTAATGACCGGAATAGCCCGAATGAGTCAATGATTTCGATCTTGAGTAGGAGAACCCACTTCCGCTTTGGAAGTCACGCGGCTGGGGGACAGGAATCAGTTTATACCCTCAAGCCGGGCGAGGGGCCTCGGCGAGGGAAATGGTAGAGCTAGACCTCACCTGCAACCTTGAGGGGTTCCGCAGGTTCCTGATCAACAGCACGTGCAGGAGCTACATTCCCGAGTCGTACTTCCGCGACCCGGAGGTCTTCCCCGAGAAGGAGGGGGACCAGGGGTCCATCTACGTGGAGGCCGTGGACAAGGTGGACCTGAAGAAGATAAGGGACATCACCTTCATCAACGCCCGCGACGTCCTCGGCATCATCTACACCTCGAAGAGCGGGAACACCAAGCTGAAGTGGAGGCAGCTGCGCGGCAGGATAGGCAGGATATCGGGGGAGGCGTCCGGAAACTCCTTGGGCAATCTGGTGATGGCCCGCGTGCTCTCTCCTGACGACGTGGAGGCCATAGTCGCCGAGGCCCAGGGCGAGGAGGCTCCCCAGGCGCAGGCGGAGATGAGCCCTGAAGAACAGAGCCAGCCCGAGGCTGACCTCGCAGGCGAATAGGCCGCCAACCGAGAACCGGGGATACACGCAGCGTCCGCTTAGTTTATAGTGAACGGCAAGGAGCTGGGACCCATGGGCAGAGTCAAGGTCAGCAGAATCAGCGGCGTCTCAGACCCAATCACCGGCATGCCTGCGAAGCAAATCGAGCTCGTGGAGGTGAGGAACCCCGGAAGGCCCGACATGTTCCCCCCGGGGGACGAGGGCCGGGTGATCCAGGGCATGGTGTCGCAGCTGCAGTCCATGGGGCTTATGCCCCAGATGAGGGAGTTCGGCACCTCGAAGGTGACCATGACTCTCACGGAGTCCGAGTACGACTTGCTGGGGATGAGGCTCGACGTCAACGAGGTCTACGAGCTGGAGATCAAGAACGGCTCGCTCTCCCTGAGGAAGATAACCGAAGGGACTTAGACGGAATGGGAGGAGTGGCGCAAACTGAGCGGCAAGATAAAGGAAGGGGACAAGGCACCGGACTTCACCCTCGAAGGCCAGGGCGGGCAGACCGTGTCGCTGCACGACTTTGCGGGCTCGAAGAACGTGGTGCTTTACTTCTACCCCAAGGACTTCACAATGGGTTGCACGACTGAAACGAGGGCATTCGCCGTAAGCCACGGCTCGATCGCCGCCCTTGACGCGGAGGTGATAGGCATCAGCTCGGACACGGCCGAGAGCCATGGGCGGTTCGCGAGCGAGTGCGGAGTGACTTTCCCGCTCCTGAGCGACAGGGGGGGCAAGGTCAGGGACCTCTACGGCGTGAAGTCGATGATGGGCCTCCTCCCGGGGAGGGTGACCTTCGTAATCGACAAGGGGGGAGTCGTAAGGAAGGTCTTCTCGTCGCAGATGAACCCCAAGGGGCACGTCTCCATGGCTCTCGACGCCCTCGCGTCGCTCAAGTAAGCCTGGAAGTCTGCGCTCAGGACGCCCCTTAGGGGCCCTACTCCCACTTGTGGTAACCCGGATGCCCTTCTCTCACTGCGACATATAGGCCGGTCATGGCCGCGGTCTTGACCCCGTCGACTTCGATGTTGCCCTCCACGCGCACCTTGTCGCCCTCGATTCCGGCGCACCTGGCGCTGATGTGGAGAGTCTTCCCCAGGGGGGAGGGTTTCAGGTACCTGACGGTGAGCTCCGCGGTCACTGTCCCTGGGGGCGCATCGAGGCCTCTCGCCTTCATCAGGAAGTACGCAGCGGTCATGTTCCCGTGGCAGTCCATCAGCATCGCGATTATGCCGCCGCTCGTGACGCCCGCGAATGCGGTGTGCTTCGGCAGAGGGTCCCAGTCGGCGACCAGCCTGTCGCCTTCAGGCCGGCTCTTGATGTGCAGCCCCTCAGGGTTGGACGGCCCGCAGCCGTAGCAGACCGCCTTGGGAGAGTACCTGTCCTGGAGGCTTTCCACTGTTCTCGAGACCCCGGATTGAAGAATCGGCTTCGGGCGCCGGTTGCGATAAAAGGGTTTGCGAGAAAGGAGGCCACGTCGCACGGCGTGGGTCCCCTTGGGTTGTGCCCGACATGTGGCGGACACTCCTTAAAGACGAGGAGGGCGCGTCCGGCCCTAGGAGATGTCGCAGGCACCGGGCAGAGTCGAGCAGCGCCGCCTCGGCTCAGTCGAAAGTGACTTCCATGCTGTATGTCGGACCGGGGGCCGGTGAGGCCGAGCAGTGGCCACTGACCCGGTCTGCGGGATGCACGTGGAGGAGAGCCCCGAAGCCCTTCACGCCACAGTGCGCGGGACGACATACTACTTCTGCTGCGAGTCTTGCCTGCTGACGTTCACGGCGCCCGAGGCGGAGCTCAGGAGGCTCAAGGTCATGGTGGCCCTGAGCGCGGCGCTGGCTGCTCCTACCCTGATCCTCACCTACTTCCCGCTGGGGACCCCCGTCCCCCTTCCCTGGCTTCTCCTTTGCCTCGCCACGCCGGTCCAGTTCGTGGCAGGCTGGAGATTCTACCAGGGCGCGTGGAATGCCATCCGGACCAGGATGTCCAACATGGACCTTCTCATCGCCCTCGGCACCACGGCTGCCTACTCCTACAGCGTGGTCTACGTCCTCTTCCCGTCGCAGTTCCCTGAAGGGGGCCTGTTCTTCGACGCCTCCACGACCATAACGGCCCTGATCCTTGGGGGGAAGCTCCTCGAACACTCCGTCAGGGGGAGGGCCACGGACGCGGTCCGCAAGATGATGGACCTCCAGCCCAGAGACGCGACGGTCCTGCGGGAAGGGACCGAAGAGCGGATCCCTGTCGAAAGGGTGGCGGTCGGGGACGTGTTCGTCGTGAAGCCGGGCGAGAGGATCGCCACTGACGGGGTGGTTGTGGAGGGCCATGCGTCCGTGGACGAGAAGCTGCTTACCGGGGAGAGCATGCCCGTAGAGAAGAGGGCGGGGGACCAGGTCGTGGGAGCGTCTGTCAACAAGTCCGGGACCCTCAAGGTGCGTGCCGAGCGCGTCGGCGCCGACACGGTCCTGTCGAAGATTGTCAAGGTCGTCCAGGAAGCGCAGGCGACCAAGAGCCCGGTGGAGATGCTCGCTGACAGAATCGCGGCCTACTTCGTCCCCATCGTGGTGCTCGTGGCGCTCGCTTCCTTCGGCGCGTGGGCCGTCATCGGGGGGAAGCCAGTCAGCTTCGCGTTCACTGCGGCCATCGCCGTGCTGGTGGTCGCGTGCCCCTGCGCCCTCGGGCTGGCGACCCCGGCGGCGGTGGTCGTAGGGGTCGGAAAGGGGGCAGAGAACGGCATTCTGATCAAGGGAGGGGAGTACCTGGAGAGAGCTCAGAAGATAGACACGGTCGTCTTCGACAAGACCGGCACCCTCACTGCGGGGGAGCCCGTGGTCACGGACGTCGTTGTGTCCTCAGGGTGGACCCGCGGCGCCCATGAGATTCTGCGGCTCTCCGCTGTGGCCGAGAAGCGGTCCGAGCACCCGCTGGCGTCGGGCATCCTCGCGAAGGCAAGGGAAGAGCTCGGTCCTGGGGCCGTCCCGGACCCGGAAGCCTTCGACTCCGTGGCTGGTCAGGGGGTCCGCGCGTCCTGGGGCGGGGAGACCCTGTTGCTCGGCAACCAGAAGCTCCTGGAGGCCCACGGGGTCGGGGCCGACGTCGCGACCGACTCCGCCATCCAGGCGCTTCGCTCTGAAGGGAAGACTGCCGTAGTGCTGGCCGTTGGGGGGAAGGTGGCCGGGGCCATCGCAGTGGCAGACCCGCTTAAGCCGTCGGCGGAGCCGGCGGTCAGGGCGCTCAGGAGGATGGGCATCGACGTCATGATGCTGAGCGGCGACGACAGGGCGACGACGGAGGCCGTCGCGAGGCAGCTTGGCATCGAGAGGTGCTTCGCCGAGGTGCAGCCCGCGGAGAAATCCCAGGTGGTGAAGCAGCTCCAGTCAGAGGGGCGCGTGGTGGCTATGGTCGGAGATGGGATAAACGACGCGCCAGCCATCGCCCAGTCGGACGTCGGCGTCGCCGTCGGCTCAGGGTCTGACATCGCCGTCGAGGCTGGGGGCATTGTCCTCATGAGGGACGACCTCAGGGGCGTCGCGGCTGGGATTCAGCTCTCGAGGAAGACCATGACGAAGATCAGAGAAAACCTCGTCTGGGCCTTCGCCTACAACATCGCGCTGATACCCGTGGCCGCTGGGCTCCTCTACATCGTGACTGGGGTGCTGCTGAACCCGATTCTGTCCGGAGCCGCCATGGCGATGTCGTCGGTCACGGTGGTCTCGAACTCGCTCACCTTACGGCGCTTCGAGCCTAAGCTCTGAGAGTGAACCTGGAGGAGGCCGACGGGTGCGCCTTGGAGAATTCTTACATAGCTTCGCATGGAAAATCCATCATGGTCACTGACCCGGTCTGCAGGATGAAGGTCGACGCGGAGACCGCGAAGTCGAAGTCCGAATACGGCGGGGCCACCTACTTCTTCTGCAATGCGGGGTGCAAGAAGGCGTTCGACGCCGAGCCTGAGAGGTTCGTGAAGCGTCAGTAGGGAAGGGGCAAGAGAAGGAACTCTAGCCCCCCGGGAGACATCCCTCCCATCTGCGCCACTCGTGGGGCGTCTTGGCTTCCAAGGTTGAGAACTGTCTTCTGGTATTATTAGCATATTCGAAAAACCGCATGTCCGAGTGAGAGAGTGTCACAGACGCGAGCGACTAGGACGCAAGACGCAACCAGGCAGGACTCTAGGCTTCTCATAATCCTGTCTAAGGGGACCATGGACATGGTCTACCCCGCCTTCATGATAGCGACGACGGGCGCGGCCATGGGCAAGGAGGTGCACATGTTCTTCACCTTTTGGGGGATGAACGCCGTGAACAGGAAGACTGCCTCGTCGCTGAAGGTGGCGTCAGTCGGGAACCCTAGCATGCCCATGCCCAACATCCTTGGGATGATCCCCGGGATGACGGCTATGGCAACCAGGATGATGAATGGGAGGGTCAAGAAGGCGAAGGTGCCGCCAATCCCGGAGATGATCCGGAACGCCAAGGACACGGGAGTGAAGCTGCACGCCTGTTCGACTACCTTGGAAGTGATGGGGATCAAGAAGGAGATGCTGATCCCCGAGGTGGACGACATCGTAGGCGCCGCCACCATGCTCGAGCTGGGCGAAGGCGGGCAGATCATCTTCATCTAGGCGATGCGTTGTGTCAGCGCCAGAGAACCGCAAGGTGGTCGACTCGCGAGGCAGCTTCTGCCCTGGGCCGATAACTGACCTCTTCAAGGCGTACCGGAATTCACGGGTGGGGGACGTCATTGAGCTCCTGGCCACGGACCCGGCGGCGAAGCCGGACGTCACGGCGTGGGCCGCGAGGAGCGGCAACGAAGTGGTCAGCATCTCAGACGAGAAGGACTTCGTCCGGATAGTCGTGAAGATCACGAAGAAGAGGTAGGCCCGGGCGCACGATGAAGCGCGTGGTCGTCGTCGGGTCGGGGTCTGGAGGGACTCTTACAGCCAACCTACTGGCCCACGCCCTGAGAAGGGACATACGCGCCTCAGCGGCCTCGGTGGAACTCATCGGCGAGTGCCCCACGCACCCCTTCCAGCCGGCGAACCTCGACATTGCTTTCAAAGGCGCTTCGCCAGAGAAATTCGTGAGGCAGGAGGCAGACATCCTCCGCGATGGTGTGAGGTTCTCCTCCGACCGCGCCCGCAAGATCGACCTCGCAGAGCGAGCTGTCACGACGGAGAGCGGCAGGAAGTTGGAGTACGACTATCTCGTGATCGCCACGGGGGCCGTAGCCGACCCAGACGGGTTGCCGGGGCTCAAGGAGGGCTCGCTCAACTTCCACACAGGCGCGGCAGACTCTCATCGGATTTGGGAGGCGCTCAAATCCTTCAAGGGCGGGAAGGTCGTCGTGGCAATCGCCGGGACGCCCCACAAGTGCCCGCCCTCGCCGAACGAGGCGGCGTTCATGCTCCATGAGTTCTTCTTGAAGCGTCGAATGAGGGACCGAGTTGACATCAAGTTCCTGACGCCGTATCCGAGGGCGTATCCTGCCGCGAAGATCTCGGCCGTGGTCGCTCCGATGTTCGCGGAGAGGAAGATCGATGTCGTGCCGTTCTTCAACGTCGACTCCGTGGACCCCAAGACTAGGAAGGTGTTCTCTCTGGAGGGCGATGAGGCTGATTACGACCTGCTGATCGCGGTGCCTCCCCACCGAGGAGCGCCTGTAGTGAAGGACTCGGGCATTGGAGACGAGGAAGGGTGGGTCCCTGCTGACAGGGGAACCATGGCTGTCACGAAGAACGACGATGTGTATGCCTTGGGTGACGCGACCGCAATACCGATATCGAAGTCCGGGGTGGTGGCGCACCTCCAGTCGATAGTGGTCGCGGACAACATCATTTCAGACATGCGCGGTTCCTCCGAGCGCGTGAAGTACAACGGGAGGATTAACTGTCCTATGGAGGTGGGCGACCGCCGCGCCATCTTCATCTCGTCGACCTTCTCCGCCCCACCGGTTGACCAGAAGCCCTCCCTGCTCAAGTACGTGGAGAAGCGGTCGTTCGCTGTGATATATTGGCGGACGCTCAGCGGAAGTCTTGAGCCAATCTTCAACATCTTCTTCGGCCAGACTAGGTTCCCGGTCGACGGGACGCCCTCAGAGGGGCCGCCTCTGCCGAGCGCTTCCTAGGAGACGATGGGACCTTGAGAGCGAGCGAGCAAGATGCGGAGGAACTCTACAGACTCCAAGCCGAGTTCTGCAAAGGCATGGCTCACCCCAAGCGCATCTTCATCCTTACCGTGCTAGAGGGAGGCGAGAAGACGGTCAACGAACTGGCCGAGGCTACGAGGATTCCACAGCCAAACCTGTCGCAGCACTTGAGCCTAATGCGGCAGACTGGAATTGTGAAGACGCGCCGCCTGGGGGCGAACGTGTACTACGCCACGGCGGACCACCAGATAGTCCAAGCCTGCGAACTCGTGCGCAAGGCCATCGAGCAGAGGGTCGGCCGAGACCGGGCGGCGCTCGGGTCTGACACTTAGCCCCCAGGCATAGGGGAGACAAGCCAGGCTGGCGCCCTGCTAGGATCATCCAACGTAGTCGACCTGCGATGGAGTCTGATGTTTCCACGGGGGGTTGGGGACCGAGTTGATCTTGGCTTGCATGCCCGTTTCAGCCCGGAACGTTTTGAAGTGCCGTCAGGGAATCTCTATTCCATTCCTTCCATCTCGTATTGACACACGGCTTTGACGAGTCTGACTGGCAAAGTGGCGCTTGTCACAGGTGCGAGTCGAGGAGTGGGGAAGGGAGTCGCGCTTGGGTTGGGCGAAGCAGGTTGCACCGTATACATTACGTCTCGGGAGAAGGGGCATGGCGCGCCTGACATGGAAGAGACGCTGGACGGCACCGCCGAGGAGGTGAAAGGTCTCGGCGGCAAATGTGTTCCGGTCCAATGCGACCACCGATCTGACGACCAGATTGAGTCGCTTTTCAAACAGATCAGCAGGGATCAAGGCCGCCTGGACATCCTCGTCAACAATGTCTGGGCCGGTTACGAGAACATGAGTGAAGGCGGAGACTTCACTTGGAACAGGCCCTTCTGGGAACAGCCTCCATGGCGCTGGGACGCGATGTTTCAGACCGGAGTCAGGGCCAATTACGTGGCCAGCCGTCTGGCCGCCCCCATGATGATTCAGCGGAGGAAGGGGCTGATCGTGAACATCTCTTTCTGGGCTGCGCAAAAGCACATCGCCAACGCCATTTGTGGAGCGTCAAAGGCAGCCACCGACAAGCTAACTCGAGACATGGCGGAAGAGCTCAAGCCCTACGATGTCGCGGTGGTCTCGCTCTATCCGGACCTTGTCAGGACAGAGCGCGTGACGAAAGCCGGCGCCCATCTGGACCTTAGAAACTCTGAATCGCCCCGGTTCGTCGGGCGCGCCGTCGCCGCGCTCGCGAACGACCCGAATCTGGTGCGGAAATCCGGGCAACTGGCAGTCGCGGCCTCGCTTGCGCGCGAGTATGGATTCACAGACGTCGACGGCTCGCAGCCTGCTCCGCTGGCACCTTAGTCCTAGGTTCTGCGGGAGGCTCAAGCCAGGTCAACGGCATCAGAGGTCCCGGACGCACCCAGTCGAGGAGAAGGTCATACCGACGAGGGGAAAACCGTACAATCACGACTGCGGTGTTCTCGCAACATTCCTCTGGGGGAGCGCTGCATTCAAGCCCAGACTTCGATTGGGACGACTTCGACCTGGGTGTCAGGAGCAGGTGGGCACCCATGACACCTCCGTACGAGATCATCTGAGATTCCGGGAAGCGCCATCTTGCAAGTGACCCCGAGCTGACTGTTAATTACCGATAGCTCTCGGGGGTCAGGCGTGCCCAGGAATTCGAGACTCAAGGTGGAGATCGAGAGGAGTGTTCCGATAAGGCTGTACCCTTTGACGACGTTCTTCAAGCGCTTCGAGAAGGTCGAAGCTCTCCGAGAGCTCTTCGGAGACAAGACCGAGGATATACTGAAGGCAACGAAGGTGGAATTCTACTCGTCTCGATGGGGGTACATGGGGGTAAATGACGAGGACGGCCACATCGTGATAAGCGCTTACCACATGAAACACAGCCCTTCCAGGACGCTCTACCTCGACATCCTGCACGAGCTTTTCCACATCAAGCAGTACATGGACGGCAAGAAGCTCTTCCTCGACGAATTCGACTACTTTGACAGCCCCGTGGAAATCGAGGCCTACGAATTCACCCTCAAGGAGGCCAGGCGGATTGGCATGACTGACAAGGAGATAGTCGACTACCTAGAGGTTCCTTGGGCAGACAAGAAGGAGCTGGCGAAGTTCGTCAGGAAGCTCAACCTGAAAGTCTAGCCGAATCGCGCCCGCCTCATGCTCCTGGTGGTCGATGACCTGCGTGCCGGTCTATCGTGTCCGATGGGATTCGAACACAGCTGCGAATCGGGCTTCAAAATAGCTCGGACTGGGCGATTATGGAGGAACAGGGGTCATCCTGAGTTCGTTTCTGGTGCGGCCTCCGGGATTCGGACCCGGGCGAACGGCTGTCTCCTCTTCACGAATGGGAAGCCGCTATCCTGACCAGGCTGGATCAAGGCCGCGCCACGGTACCCTCCGGATGGAAATACTATAAACAAAGCCATTGCGGATGAGAGCAGCTTGGACACCGACCTGGTCTCTCGAGTGGCCCCGCGGCTGAAGGGGCTGTCCGAAGGCGGGTACGAAAGGGCCTACCGTCACCGAGGCAGGCTGATGAGGACGAGCACCCACCAGCTCGTTGCCCAGATGCTGGACGCCGTGAAGGTCAAGTACGAGCGAGACGTCCAAGTGCCCGGCGCGGGTTCCCTCGTGGCTGACTTCCGAGTGGGCAAGACCCTCGTCTTCGTTGAAAGGGAGCTAGGCAGGGACGAGGCAGGCAAGCTCAGGGGGCTAGGCTTGGATTGCTTCTTCATTTCAAGGGAGTCAACCCGGAGCGACAGGCTCGACCACGGGTTCAGAGTGCTCGGTCTCGGAGAGAATGGAGGCCTGCAGACGGTCTTCCTGGACGACCCGTCGTTCAACTTCGACTACGCCCACATCCTCCCCAAGACAGAGAAGTGCTCCGTCATGCACGGCCACACCTCTTCGGTGCTGGTTGAGGTCGTCGGCCGCCCCATCGACGGGATGGTCGTCGACTTCGGAGCGGCGAAGGACATCGTGCGGAGCGCAATGAGGAGCCTCGACCACAAGCTCTTCATCAACGAGAGGTACGTGTCGAAGGCGGACGGGAAGAGCGTGACATTGAAGTTCAAGACCGTCCACGGCGAGTTCGTCATAAAGGCCCCGAAGGCGACGACGGTCCTGCTTGAAGGCGAGGCCACGGTCGAGAACCTCGCGAGGGAGGTGATAGCCAGGATAGCTCCGGCAATGCCCGACAACGTAACGGCCGTGGGGGTCTACGTGTACGAAGGGCTCAACAAGGGGAGCCACCTGCTGGCTCAGATCCACAAGGAGAGCGGAAAGCGACGAAGGACGCGATAGTCCTCCTGTCCGGCGGCATCGACTCCGCAACATGCGTGTCCCTCCTGCGAGAGAGGTGCAGGCTGAGGGCCCTGACCTTCGTCTACCAAGGGATAGCGGAGGCGGAGCTGCGCGCCGCCAAGGGAGTCGCTGAGGAGGCGGAAATCGGAGAGCACCGCTTCGTCAGACTTCCGAACGTCAGAGAGGCTGGAGAAATGAAGGCGCCATCCCTGGCTGGGATGCCACCGGTCTACATTCCCGCCCGGAACAGCGTGTTCTACTCTCTGGCCGCTTCGTACGCGGAGGAGGTGGGCGCAGACCTCATCGTCGGCGGGCACAACAAGGACGACGCGACGACCTATCCCGACGCATCCCCTGCGTTCTTCAGGCTCCTCGAGAAGGCTCTCTGGGCCGGGTCCCCAATCCTCAGGCGGCGGGGTACCAGCATAGTCCTCCCTCTTTCCCGGAGGACCAAGGCGCAGGTCGTGAAGCTCGCCGCATCGCGCGGGGTCCCGTTGGAGCTGACTTGGAGCTGCCATGCCGGCAAGAAGAGCCATTGCTGGAGGTGCGACGGGTGCCTTGGACGGGTCGCTGCCTTCGGTGTGGCGGGAGTCCCAGACCCCCTGCGAAGAGCCTGACCCGTGGGAAAATTCAATAAGCACTCCTGGCTCCGCGCGCCTGAGGCTTGTCATCCGAAACGCGCTCACCGCCGGGCGCCCTGGAGTTCATTGACGCCACCGCCGACGTGCAGTCGGAGTCGTCTCACCTGCCCGTGGCCGCCGGCGTAGCCAGGCTGCGAGTCATGTTCAACGGGGGCAACCTGACCATGCCGGTCGACCTTTCCATCCAGACGTCCACCGGGTTGCACAGGGGGGTACACATGAGCAGGCTCGTCAGGGCAGCCAACTCCCGGGGGGCCAGGGGGATGGAGCAGTGGCTCAGGTGGATTTGCAGGGAAGTGAACAAGACCCAGCCGGGCACGTCGGTCACCTCCACCTTCGAGCTCCCCTACGACGACCAGTTCGCCACCATGAAGATCAGGGCGACCGAAAGGGGAGCGCTGACATACGTATTCGCGGTGACTGGGCTGACCGCCTGCCCGTGCAGCAAGAAGATGATAGGCATCGGCCACATGCAGAGGGCCGAGCTCACTGTTGTGCTGAGGAGCAGGAAGGCGGTCGACTCCCTCAGGGCGATCGGGCGCATTAACGAGTGCTTCTCGACAGTCCCCAAGGAGGAGATGAAGAGGGTGGAGGAGGCCAAGAAGATCCTCGAGGCCCAGGCCAACCCGAAGTTCGCCGAGGACCTGGTGAGGGAGTGCGTGTCAAGGTTCCCAGACGCCGAGTACGTCAACGCCAGGTGCTTCGAGTCCATCCACTTCCATGACGCGGTGGCCACCTGGTCGGCGAGGCCGGGGTGGATGCCGGCGATATAGCGCAGGACCAACCATCAGCTTAAATCGGCAGAGAGGCGCCAAGCCGAGACGGATGGCAGAGCTTCTCCTAGGGACGTCAGGGTGGTCCTACAGCGAGTGGACTGGGGTGTTCTACCCAAGCTCAAACACGAACAAGCTCTCGTTCTACTCGAACCTCTACAGGACGGTGGAGATTGACTCGACGTTCTACGCCTTCCCAGCCAAGGGCCTCGTGCTGGGGTGGGCGAGGTACTCCCCCGACGGCTTCCTGTTCTCGGCGAAGCTCCCCAAGGAGATTACCCACGACAAGCGGCTTGACCTGGGCCAGGGCGCGGAGGCGGACCTGCTGAGGTTCCTCAGCCTGATGAGACCGCTCATAACCGCCGGGAAGCTAGGGCCCATCCTCATTCAGCTCCCCCCGAGCTACTCCTATGACGCGGACTTCAGCAACCTGAAGTCGTTCCTGGAGGCGGTCCCGGACGACGTCAGGTTCGCCGTCGAGTTCCGACACCCATCCTGGCTCAAGAGCGAGGTCTGGTCGCTTCTGAAGTCGAGGAACGTTGCCAATGTGATCGTGGACGAGCCTCTGCTCCCTCCCGACACAGTTGTGACAGCCGACTTCGCATTCATCAGGTGGCACGGCAGGGGGTCGCGTCCCTGGTACAACTACAGGTACGGCGACGAGGAGCTCAGGAGATGGGTCCCGAAAGTGAAGGAGGTGTCTGCCAGGGTGGACAGGACCTACGGTTACTTCAACAACCACTTCAGGGGCTTTGCGGTGGAGAACTCGCTCAAAATGATGGGGATGCTAGGCGTCTCCACGCCCGAGCAGGAAGAGGCAAGGTCCAAGGCCACGAGGTTCATCGATGGGGGTGGGAGAGAGGAAGGCGAGGGGAGCATGCTGGAGTACGTCGGCAGGAAGGGAAGCCCTTGAAGGTAAAGATGCTGCTCGACGAGGGGAGGCCCAAGGTCGACCCCGACGCCCTCAAGAAGGCAATCGAGGGAGCCGGGATGAAGGCGGGCGACCGTGGGGCGGACATCGGCATAGTCGTAGGGGGGGACGGGCTGTTCAGCGCCTACGGGAAGAACGAGGACGTCCCGCTGCTGTTCGTGGGAGTGAGATCGAGAGGCGCGACGGGCTCCAAGGCGTACATGGCTGCAGCCTACTTCGACGAGCTGCCGTCAGCGCTAAAGGCGTTGGCGGAGGGCCGATACGAGATTCAGGAACACGGACGCCTTGAGGTCCTAAGAAACGGGAAGCGCCTGGGTGAGATCTTCACAGACGTCTACCTGCAGAGAGGGGCGGAGAGCAACTGCATAAGGTACAGGGTGAAGGTCACATCCGACGCGGCAACCACGGAAGATGCCGCCATCGGGGACGGCATGGTCGTGACGACCTCAGCAGGTTCGACGGGCTACTACTCTTACCCAGACAGGGTCGGCGGGACTGAGATGAATGTCGACTCTTTCTCGATGGTGGGGAAGGACCAGATAGGCATCTGCCACATAACGCCCACCTACACTGAACGTGTAGGGACTGGAGAGCACCCATTCCGCTACACCGTCTCAAGAGACAGCAGAGTCGAGTTCTGGATTATGAGGCCCGCCGACGCCAGGCTCTATGGCGTGGTCGGAGGACGGAAGGGCATCAAAGTCGGTGTGCACGACAGGTTCTCGGTATTTCCCAGCAGGAACACCACAAAGGTGATAGCCCTAGCGTCTCCGTAATCACTTGGTGGGCTCGATTCCAGTGACTATGTAGTCGACCGACTCCCCGATGTACGTTGCGTGGTCGGCTATTCGTTCGAGGTACCTTAGGATCAGAGCGGCCGATAGTGTGCACTTCATGTCCTTCTTCTGTCCTATCACGCTGCGAACATGCTGTCGGTAACTGTCGTCGACTATGTCGTCCATCTTCCGAATGCGCCTTGCCAGGGCCACGTCTCTCCTCGCGAATGCATCGACGCTCATCCGGATCATCTCTTGGGTGTTGCGCGCCGTCCCGTTGACGGCCTTGTGGTCGCACCTGCTCAAATCTCCGAACATGTTGAGAACCTCCACTATGTCCAATGCATATCTTCCATAGCGATAGAACCCGTAGGAGATTTCGAAGCAGGACTTCACGAACCTGAGGTCCGAGGCAACCGGTTGGAACCTGGCGATGACCTCCATCGAGAGGTCGCTGACCTGACGGTGCAAGGACTGTAGGCGGAACGACCATTCTTTCACCTCGTCTGCCTTCCCCCCCTTACTGTAAGCCTCGATCGCAGCGGCGACCGCACTCTCGGATATCTGCGCCATCTCCAGAAGAAGGCTGTTCAGCTTGTCGAGGCCCATGTCCATGAGTCTAGGCATGTTTCGACTTCACCCGAACTTCCCTGTAATATAGCGTTCCGTGAGCTCCTCGCGGGGTCGTTCAAATATCATCGCGGTCTCCCCGTACTCTATTAGCTTGCCCAGGTACATGAAAGCCGTGTGATCCGCCACTCTGGAGGCCTGTTGCATGTTGTGCGTGACGATTACGACCGTGTATTGCGTCTTCAGCTCTGCTATTAGCTCCTCAATCTTTGCAGTGGCAGTCGGATCGAGCGCCGAGCACGGCTCGTCCATGAGAATCACCTCAGGTTCGATGGCAAGAGCCCTGGCGATGCAAAGCCTCTGCTGCTGGCCTCCACTGAGGCTGGCTCCAGACCTCTTCAGCTCGTCCTTGACCTCGTCCCAGAGGTAGACCTTCTCGAGGCACTCCTTCGCCCGCTGGTGGAGTCTTCCCTTGTCCCGCACGCCGTTGAGCTTCAATCCCGCTACGACATTATCTGAAATCGACATGTTCGGGAAAGGGTTTGGCTTCTGGAACACCATCCCTATTCTACGCCTGACGTCGGTTGCGTCCATGGAGCCTCCATAGACATCCACACCATGGAGTAGAATCTGCCCGCTGACTGAGGCATCGGGGATCATCTCGTGCATCCTGTTGATGCATCGTATCAGCGTAGATTTCCCACACCCGGAGGGGCCAATCATCGCTGTGACCTGGTTCGGAGGAATCCTGAGGTCGATGTCGTAGAGCGCCTGCTTACGGCCGTAAAATGCGCATAGGCGCTTTATCTCTATTCCTGCGCCCGGACTTGCGCCTGGTCCAAGCTCGTTGAGTGCGGCAAATCCACTCCCGTCTCCAGAGTCTCGGCTACCCACCGGCATCGCTCCTCCTCCTCGTCAGCATCCTGACTGTGATGTTGATCCCCATGACAATCACGATAAGTATGAAGGCCGCGCCCCATGCCAGCGTTATCCAGTCAGGGAAGGGCGAGATGCCGAAGAGGTAGATGTATGACGGTAGCGAAGCTACGGGCCTCCACAGGCCGTTGTACCAAAGCGTGCTACTCCCGGCAGTCAGCAAGAGGGGAGCCGTCTCGCCCATTATGCGCGCTGTCGCAAGCAACGCGCCAGTCGCGACCCCGCTCTTGGCGTTGGAGACCACGAGCAAGCTGGTGCGCCACTTCCTGACCCCAAGAGCGGTTGAAGCTTCGCGGATTGAATTGGGGACCATTTTCAGCGCCTCAGCCGTCGCCACTGTCACAATGGGAATCATTAAGGTGCCGAGAGCCACTGAGCCAGCCACTACAGAGTAGCCATGCGTGGGCGACACAATCACAATCGCCACGAGGAGGCCGAAGACTATTGAAGGGTTTCCGACCAAGACATCCCCGAAGAAGCGGACCGTTCTCCCGAAGAGGTTCTTCCCGTACTCGGAGATGTAGACTCCAGAAAGAACGCCGAATGGGATGCCGATACAGGTAGCCAGGCCAACGAGGAGCAGAGTTCCCTGGACGGCGTTTCCCATCCCCTCGGCGACGGAAGGAGGAGGCGTCACTTTCGTGAAGAATTCCAGGCTAATCGCAGGAAGTCCCCTGACAGTCACATAGTACAGGATTGTCGCGAGAGGGACGATGGCGATTACAACGCAGACGAAAGTGAGCCCAATCAGGATGCGGTCCTTGAGGGCGCGTCGCGAGGTCACAGGTACGAAGCAGCCTCCCTGTTCCTCCCTAGTCTTTGGATGAGATACCTGGCAGCGAGGTTGGTCAGCAGGACGACGACCATCAGAACCAGGCCAGCCTCGACGAGCGCAGAGATGTAGGTCGGCGAAGATGCCTCGCTGTACTCGTTGGCGATTAGGCTCGCCAGAGTGTAGCCAGGAGAGAATATGGAGCCCGAGATGTATGGTGTGTTGCCCACGACCATCACCACGGCCATGGTTTCGCCGAACGCCCGCCCGAGACCTAGTATGATGCTCGCCAGTATCCCAGACCTAGCGTAACTCAATACTGACATCTGAATCGCCTCGCTCTTGGTCGCACCGAGCGCGTAGGCAGCTTCCCGTTGCGAGTTCGGGACGGCAAGGAGCGCGTCTCTCGATACTGCCGAGACGATTGGGATGATCATGATTGCGAGCACAATTCCCGCAGTCAAAATGCTCGAGGAATAGAGCCGCCCACCAAAGATTGGAATGAAGCCTAGGTAGCTCTGGATGGACGGGTAGACATAGGTCCTCAAGAAGGGCGCGAAGACGAGAAGCCCCCAGAGCCCATAGACCACACTCGGCACAGCCGCAAGCAGCTCGACGACGAACCCGATGGGCGCCCTCAGGGTCCTAGGAGAGAGTTCGGAAAGAAAGATTGCCACGCCGAGGCTCACAGGGACGCCGAGGACCAGGGCTATTGCGGACGTCACGAAACTGCCGTAGATCATAGGCAGCACGCCGTACACGTTGTCTACGGGATTCCACTCTGACCCCGATAGGAACGATAGGCCCAGTCGCAGGGTCTGAGAAGCGGCTGAGCCAAACTCGTAGAAGAAGAGGAGCGCTAGAACAAGAACGGAAGACGCGAAGACGATGACGATGACCTTGAAGGTTGCGTCAGCCCGACTTCGTCGAGCTCCCAATCCAGATTACCTGTGCCACATGCAAGCCGGTGATGAAGGCACCATTCGAGAAGGGCGACCAGTGGGAGGCGACCTCCCACGGCATATATCGCTCGTCGATATATTATAGGTCGTGGCATTGTGCCCACAATATGGTATAGAGTATTCCTACGCGACTATTGGTTTATATAACACAATATAGGATAGCATTTGCCATGGATTTCCGGAAGGTCCAGATCACAGGCGGGAACAGCTTCGTAGTTTCCCTCCCGAAGACATGGGTTAGGGACGTGGGCCTGAAGCCCAGAGACGCTGTGGCGATAATTACCCAGCCAGACTCGTCGCTCCTGATCATCCCGAAGAGAGAACTGCGAGAGGCGACGAAGTCGGAGGCGACGATTGAGGTCACCCAGGGTCTGGACAGGGATTCCCTCCTCCGGAACTTCATCTCGTTCTACCTTGCGGGCTACGACGTAATCAGGATCAACATGGGGAGGTCGGACGCGTCCCTCAGAAGCTCCATCAAGGAAGGAATACGGAAGAAGCTTGTTGGCGTTGAGATAATCGAGGAGTCCCAGGCAGGGGTGCTGACCCAATGCCTCTCTGGATACATCGACTTGCCTCTGAAGAAGGCCCTTGAGCGAATGGCCATCATAGCCGCCGGGATGATAACGGACGCGGCCGAGGCCCTTCGTGACTCCAGAGGGGAGCTCGCCGAGGAAGTCGTTCAGCGCGACGACGAGGTCGATAGGTTCTATCACTTCATCCTGAGGCAGCTGAACATCGCGGTGAGGGACAGGTCTGTCATCCAGGAGATAGGCCTGAGCTCAGCGAGGGACTGCCTGGGATACAGGCTCGTCGCAAAGAGCGTGGAAAGAGTCGCCGACCACGCGGCCTACATCGCGGCGCAGCCAGACTCCTTGAGGTCCGTGCCAGAGGCGACTGTGAAGAGGGTCCAGGAAATGGCCGTCCTCTCGCGGAAGGTCTTCGAGGGGTCGATCGCGGCCCTGCTGCGCCTCGACTCCAAGATAGCCGAGGATGCGATAGCGAAGACGAAAGAAGTGGCCAAGATGGAGGAGAAGCTGAGCTCAGAGATCCTTACGCCCAAGATGAGCGGGACTCAGGTCGCCTCGGTCAAGCTGATACTAGAGAGCATCCGCAGAATCGCAGAGTATGGGGCGGACATCTCCGAGGCGGCCTTGGACCTAGTCGTCCGCGAGCCTTGAGAGACAACCGGCCCCTTGGGTGAGCCTAGCCTTCAGGCAACTCGCACATGCGCTCCATCGCATGGAGCAGGAACATTTCGCCTTCGGGGGTGATGCTGAGTGCGCGTGCGCGCGCGGCATGAACCTCTTGAAACATTGGCTCGAATGTGGATTGCGAGAGCTAAATGCGTTCCCGACCCATTCTACGGTCCCACCAGCAAGTACTCTGGCCCGGCACCTGCCTCCCTCGAGGCGGCTGCCATCTCAGGGCTGAGGGCCGACGGGCGCGCCGAGGTGAAGGGCGGTTCGAATTGGCTCTAGGCCGATTCTCACGCATGGGAATCATCTCCACGAGTTAAATCGCCTCCGCCCATCAATTCCTGTGTGTCGGAGATGCAAAGCGGGAGCGACGGGGCGCCAAAGAGCAGGTCGGCAGTAGTTGTGTACGACACGGAGTTCGGGAACACTGAGCGGATAGGCAGGTCATTGGTCAAGGGACTCGAACGAGCGGGCGTGGATGTCGGCTGCTTCGGGGCAGCCGCTACGAACCCAGACAGCTTGAGGTGTTACGACCTGCTCGTGATAGGAGCCCCGACCCAGAAGTTCACTGCGTCGAAGCGGATGAAGGAATTCCTCGCCCGCCTCGAGCGGGCTGAGGGACTCGAGGGGAAGTTGTTCTTCGCCTTCGACACCAAGCTTCCGAGCCGGTTCTCGGGGAGCGCCGCGAAGTACATCCAGGCGAGGCTGGAGAAGATGGGCCTCAAGCCTTTCGCCGAACGAACGTCTGCAATTGGAAGGGGGAACGAATTCAAGTTGGACGAGGGCGAGGAGAAGAGGTTCGAGGACATCGGGCTGGACCTCGGCAGGAACCTCGCTGGCGAGTAGGCCACGTCCAAGCGGAGCCCCCGCATCCGGGGACGGAGGTCGCGGCCAAGCCCTAACGGCGCGTCGCCATCGCCCGCACATCGACCGCGGCTAGGCCGCTCGCCGAGGCTATCAGCGGGTTCGCCTCGATCTGTTCAATCGATGGGTTCTCAGCCAGTATCCTGGAGAAGCGGGAGACGATGGCGGCGAGTTGCGTGAGATCGACGCGCGGGCCGCCCCTGTAGCCTCCCAGCAGGGACCTTGCCTTCGTCCGCGAGATCAGATCTCTTGCGCCGCTTATGCTGACCGGCGCGATTGCGAGGGCGTAGTCGCGCATGACTTCGGCGTACTTCCCCCCCGTCCCGAACACGATGGTGGGCCCGAAGACAGGATCTCGCGTAGACCCAACCAACAGCTCGACGCCCTCAGGCGCCATCTCTTGGACCAGTATTCCGCCGAAGGGGACCCGGAGCCTGGAGGCGAGGCCCCTGAGTCTTGCCGCCGAGGCCGCGAGCTCCCTCGCGTTACGCACGTTCAAGATCACGCCTCCCGCATCGGTCTTGTGGACTAGCCCAAGCGAGGCCAGCTTGCAGGCTACAGGGTAGTCGAGGCCCCCGGCTTCGGCGAGGTCTCCCTCGCCTTCCAGAAGGGCCGACCTCGGCACGGGGATGCCGTAGGCCGCCATGACCTTCTCCACCGCCTGAGCGGGAAACATCTGCGCCTCTCCCTTGAGGAAGCCGAGGCGGTCTTTCCCCGACGGTGCGGAAGGCGCGGCAGCCCGGCTGCGGGCCTCGCTGTAGGCCGGCAGCACGGCGACAGCTCTGACCGCCCTCTCGGGCGTGGGGAAACTGGGGATTCCGCGTCGGAGGAACTCCAGGTGCACCATCTGCGCGAGGGGGGAACGCCCCATCACCGAGACGCAGGCCGGCCTCCCTGACGCAAGGAGGGCCTTGGCCATCCGCTCGGAGATGTCCGGACCTATCGCGGGCGTCTGATGGGTCGGCAAGACCACCGCGAGGTCGAACCGGCCAGAAGACAGAGCGGCAGCCGTGGCGTCGACGAAGAACTCAGTGGACACGGTTGCTGTGAGGTCGAGGGGGTTGCCGAGGGCAGCCCCTGAAGCTATGCCGGTCCCGTCGGAGCGGGCCCTGACGGCTCGGGCCGCCCTGCCGAGGGGCTCTACTTTGAGCCCTTCGCTCTCCGCCTCGTCGGCGGCTACGGCGCCCACCCCTCCGGCGTTCGTCGAAATAAGGAGCCTCCTCCCGCGGGCGGGCTTCAAGAGAGAGAGGGAGACGCAGTAGTCGAGAAGCTCCTGGAGAGAACGAGTCTCAATCACCCCCGACTGCCTGAAGGCGACACGATAGACATCGTAGTCACCTACGAGGGACGCCGTGTGCGTGAGCGCCGCACGTGCCCCTGCCCTCGTCTTCCCCATCTTGAAGGCCACGACGGGCTTGGACCGCGCGGCCCTGGCAGCCATCTCCATGAACCGCCTACCGTCCCTGACGCCCTCCAGGTAGACCGCGATGACCTTGCAGCGCTCGTCGTCGGCGAAGTAGCCGACTATGTCCTCCGCTGAGACGTCCACCTGGTTGCCGGTCCCAATGAGAGCCCTCAGGCCGACGCCGCATGCCGTGAGCTCCTCCGAGACTATCTCCCCTAGGTGCCCGCTCTGGGTGATGACCACCACGCCCCCACGCAGGGGCTTGAGGAGCGACACGATCTTCCGCCCCGTGGGAAGGACCTTGGTGGGCCTCAAGAAGAGCGAGTCGACCCCCGAGAAGGTGTCGAGGAGGCCGATGGTGTTCGGCCCGAGAAGCCTCATCCCGCTGCCCCGGGCCGCTTCAAGCACCTCCCGCTCGAGCTCCCTCCGGCCGGTCTCGGCGAATCCTCCCGTGATCAGCACGGCGGCCTTTGCCCCTGCGCGGGCCGAGTCCCTGACCACCTGCAGGGCCTTGGATGCGGGGACGGCGATGACCACCAGCTCGGGAGTCTCCGGGAGCGAAGAGAATCCGCGGTAGCACCTCCGGCTGCCCACCATGTCGTGGGCGGGGTTGACCGGATACACGGGAGCCCTCAGGAGCCCCTTCCTGCGGTTCGCAAGCATGTTCGCGTAGATGATCGAGGAGAGCTTCTCCCGGTCATCGGAGACGCCTACGACGGCGACGGACCGGGGCTCGAAGAAGCTCCTTATGCCAGCCAGCCGAGAGCCAGCCAATCCTTCACCGAGTGCCACCCCCGGCGACGGTGGACTAAAACATAGGCCCGCGCGCGTCCCGTAGCGAACGGCCAGGCAGGCGGGGGCCCACTCCTACTCGATGAGCCGCTTCAGCATCACCGAGGCGCAAGCCACGAAGAACAGCGTGCTCACGAGGAGGGCGAAGATGTCGAGGGGCAGACCCGAGTAGTCGCCCGTGATGAGCATGGCCCTCATCGCGTTGACGACGTAGCTCAGCGGGTTGACCGCCGAGATGGTCTGGAGCCAGGAGGGCATCAGCGAGACCGGGTAGATCGCGTTGCTTGCGAAGAACAGAGGTATGGTGATGGCCTGGCCTATCCCCATCATCCTGTCGCGGGTCTTGAGAAGCGAGGCGAGGGTCATGGAGAAGGAGGCGAAGCACATGGCGAAGAGAACGACCACCACGAAAACCCCGGCCACGTCCAGAGGGTCGAAGCGGAGCTGGACGCCGATTATGAGGGCGAGCGCGAAGATCATGATCCCTTGGAAGACCCCCCTCACGCCGGCCGCGAGGGCCTTGCCCACGACCACTGAGAGCCTAGGAGAAGGCGTCGAGAGAAGCTTAGTGAGGAGGCCCACGTCCCTCTCCCACACGATCGTTATCCCGTAGAAGATTGCGATGAAGAGCACTGACTGGGCCAGCACCCCCGGCGCGAGGTACTGCAGGTAGGACGAGTAGCCGGTGGGGACCAGCCCCCGCACGGTGCTGAAGACCTCCCCGAAGATGAGGAGCCAGAGCGCAGGCTGGACCCCCCTCATCCAGAGCTCCGTGGAGTCGTGCCTGATCTTCCGCGCCTCCATCTCCGCGATGGTCAGTGCGCTGCTCGCGAACCGCTGGCCGTTGTTCATCTGGCGTGCCTCGCTATGGTCCGCCGGGCGGAGCGCGCCTCCCTGAAGGTCCCTTCCTGCTGGAGGCCGATCTTGGCATACTTCATGAAGACGTCGTCGAGCGTGGGCCTGCTGAGCGATACGGACTCCACGACTGCGCCCGCCCGCTCGAAGTATTCGGTGAGCCGCGGAATCGCCTTCTCGCCGTCCTCGACGAGAATCTTGGTCTCCCCCTGGTCGGAGCTCACTACAGAACCCAGGCCTGGAGGGAGCCCCACTACCGTCCCGCCTGAGGTCCTGACTGTGAGGACGTCCCCGCCAACGGAGCGCTTCAGGTCTGCGGGGGCGCCCGCGACTGCTATCTTGCCGGTGTTCATTATGGCAAGCCTGTCGCAGAGCGTGTCAGCCTCGGCCATATCGTGGGTCGTGATCAGTATGGTGGTCCCGAACTCGCGGTTCAGCTCCTTCACCTGCTCGGTGACCTGCCGCTTGGAGTACGGGTCGAGCCCTATGCTGGGCTCGTCGAGGAACAGTATCCGGGGCCGGTTGACCAGGGCCTGGGCGATCTCGAGGCGCCTCATCATCCCCCCCGAGTAGCGCTTGACGAGCACGTTCGCCTTGTCCGCCAGGCCGAAGTACTCGAGGGCGTCCAATATCCTCTGCTTTCTCTCGGTTCGGTCGACGAAGAAGAGCTTGGCGAAGATGAGGAGGTTCTCGTAGCCTGTCAGGTCCCCGTCGACCGATATCGCCTGCGGGACGAAGCCGAACATCCCCCTGGTCTCCTGGGGGGAACGCTGCACGTCCACCCCGAAGACCCTGACCGACCCTGCCGTGGGCCTAGCTAGGGTCGTTATCATCTTGATCGTCGTGGTCTTCCCGGCCCCGTTCGGCCCCAGCAGGCCGAAGATCTCCCCTTCGTGCACAGAGAAGGATATGTCGTCCACTGCTCGATTGCCGTCGGGATACACCTTCGTCAGGGAGGCTACCTCAATTGCTTCCGTGGGAGGACCACCGAGGAAGGTCTCCCCGAGCCACGTAGATTAACTCACTGCTTGGCGGAGCATCAGAAGCCTGTCGGAGCCAGATTAGGTGAACGCCTGGTTTCAAGCGATGCGTGCGGCAGACTACGCCTCGATCTCATCTGGCGGACATCGTGAAGGTGGCCAGGATGAGGTACCCGCGGTCGGTCGCCTTGTAGTACCTCTCTCTCGACCCGGTGGGGATGGACTCCACGAGTCCTTGGGCGCGGAGCTCTGAGAGGGCCCTGCTCACGTGGCTGACGTGTTTGTTCTCAATGGAGGCGAGTTCGGAAGGCGTTCTGGGAGCCTTTGAGATGTCCGCTAAGACATGACTCCGGACCTCACTCCGGGAGACGAACGAGACGGCCCGTCCGAACCCGTTCAGCGACATCCGGTCTTGTATTAGGTCGCTCCCTCATATTTTAGAGTTGCTACCAGAACACCTTGAAACGGAGGACTGGCGGCGGCGCGAGCTCAGAGTCCGACCCCAGGCAGACGCCACGCGCCTGGCCGGGGAAAAGGGCCAAGAACATCCATCGGTGACCACTGGGGGAAGCGAAGTGGGCGGGGAAGAGGGCCGTGCTGTTAGGGAGACGCCCGCCGGGTATCCCAAGTGGACCGTGAGGCCTGCCAGGCCGAACGACGCGGCCCGCCTGGGGGAGTTCCTACTTGAAGCGTGGAAGGAGGCTGGGCCCGGGGCGTTGGGGTTCACAGGGGCCACGGAGGGAGCGATCAAGGAAATTGCCTCAGAGGAGTTTCTCTCCCGGCGGCTGTCGAGCCCCAATGTGAGGATGGTCGTCGCCGAGTTCGGGAACAGGTTCCTCGGATTCGCCAGTCTCAGGACCCTGGGAGGAGGAAGTGCCGAGCTGTCCGGGATAGTTGTGCTGCAGAGCGCCGCCGGAGAGGGAATCGGCACCAGGTTGCTGCGGAAGGCCTGCGACTTGGCTGCGAAGTCAGGGCTCGCCGCGGTGGCGGTCAAGACCGAGTCTTTCAACAGGAGAGCCATCGGATTCTACAAGAAGAACGGGTTCGTTGAGACCGGAAGGACGATGGAGAAGGTCGGGAAGTCGAAGGTGCCGGTCCAGGTTTTGGAGAAGAGCCTCCATCGGGGGCATGAGGGTCGCCCTAGGCGGCCTAGGTGAGCGCTCGCTTTCCCTTCAGGGCGGGGAGTGGGAGGACGCTCGAGCCGCGCCGGTGTCCTGCTCGCTGAAAGGGATTTAGGCTGCCGCCTGGCTCGGAGGGTCATGGTGCCGAAGAGTGAGTGTCGGGTGATTGCCGAGTTCTCTGTCCACCCTGTAGGCGAGGGGACCAGCGTGAGCCGCTACGTCCGACCCGCGCTGAAGGAGCTGAGGAAGGCGAAGGGGGTGAGGCTCCTGGTGACGCCGATGGCGACAGTGATGGAGGCCCGAGGGCTCTCCGAAATCCTCGACGCGGTCAAGGCCGCCCACGAGGCCGTCTTCCACGAGGGGGCTGAAAGGGTCAGCTTCACGCTGAGGGTCGATGATAGGAGAGACAAAGCGAGGAGGATGGAAGACAAGGTCGCTGCTGTCAGCTAGACCAGTGGTTTGGCTGGGAGCCGACCCCGTCAGACCCCAGAGGCGGGTCTCCTGCGGCCAAAGCCGCGGCCCGGGTCAGGCTTGTCCCGCGCTGCCAATGGTCACCACGACCTTGCCTCGGGCGTGGCCCTCGCCGAGGTACCTGAACGCCTCGGCCGCCTCGCTGAAGTGGAATGTCTTGTCCACGAACGGCTTCAGCTTGCCTGACTCGAGGAGGTCCTTGAGCGCTGCCAAGTCGTCCTGATTCAGCTTCGCGATGCCCATGAATCCAAGCCTTCTGCCGTCTTTCCTCGAGAGGAGGGGGCCGAGCAGCATCACCTGTGGCAGCGAGGAGACGAGTTTGGAGCTCCCCGCCATCATGTATGCCCCTGCAGGCGTCAGGGACCTCCTGTAGCCCCAGATTGAGTGGTGACCGTTGACCCCCAGGATTAGGTCGTAGGTCTGGCCGCTCTTTGTGAAGTCTTCCTGGTCGTAGTCTATGACGCGGTCCGCTCCGAGCGAGCGAGCCAGATCCAGGTTCCTCGCACTGCACACCGCCGTGACTTCAGCGCCGAACGATTTTGCGATCTGCACTGCGAAGGTGCCCACTCCCCCGGACGCGCCGTCCACCAGTACCTTCTTCCCAGGTTGTATCCCGCCCTTGCGGAGGCCCTGAAGCGCGGTGATGGCCGCGACCGGGACCGCTGCCGCTTCCTCGAATGAGACGTTGGCCGGCTTTGGCACGAGCAGGTCCTCCCGGGCGCACACGTACTCCGCGAAGCCGCCTCGGCCGCAGCCGAACACCTCGTCTCCGGCCTTGAACCGGCTCACCTTCGCGCCGACCGCTTCGACCCGTCCGGCTATGTCCGCCCCGAGCAGCTCGCGCTTCGGCTTTCGGATTCCTCCGCTGATGAGGCGGAGGAGCGGGGGCGATGTGAGCTCGTACCACTCCGCCTTGTTCACCGAGGCGGCACGCACCTGCACAAGCACCTGATTGTCCCCAGGAGTCGGCTGGTCTACTTCGGCCAGCTGGAGGACATCGGGAGAACCGTACCTCTTGCGGATGACGGCTTTCACGTGGCTTCCTCGCGGCTACCTGATTTGAGCCTTCGTACTTGGGGAACGGCGGAGACGCACAAGTCAGCCGAGGAGCGCGTCCCCTCCTTCCTCAGCCGCTCTTCTGCAGCCTTATCCCGATGACGACTTGTTCCACCCGAGGACCCCGCCTGAGGCGTCCCAAGGCCCCTAGGAGCTTGATCTGCAGCCCGTACTTCTTCCGGAAGAGCCCGACTATCCTTTCGGAGTCCTTGCCTTCCAGGACCATCGCTTCGCCGTCCGCCCACTCGCCGCTCACCTTTCCCCTCATGTTGGACCTCGCGATTCGCACGTGGTTGTTCCGGCGAATCCGCTTGGCCTTCCCGCTTTGGGGAGAGGTCCTCACGTAGAGCACGCCCCCGTCTTCGACCACCCACACTGTCGTGTCCACAGGGTCGCCGTTCCTCCGGAAGGTTTCAAGCGACACGTACTCCGCTCCAGCGAGCTCCTTGGGTGGGTCCAACCTGCAGGGCAGGCACGCCTGAAGCTATTTACCGGTTGTCATCCGAGTCGGCTTGGCCCACCCGGCGTCTCGTAGAAGCATGGTCGCCCTTGAGCTGGGACCGGTTGTACGCGATTGCGGTCTTCACTAGACCCCGGAGCGCCGCCTCGTCCAGACGATCATTCTCGAAGATGTCGATCGCCCGCCAGTCGTTCCCCTCCAGCCCGGCATTGAAGAGCCGCTGCGGGTCGGCGAAGTGGGCCCCCTTGACGAACGTCCATTTCACCTTCCCCCGGTGAGGGTTGGCGAGCGAGACCATCCCGTCGCAGTACCAGACGGGCGTTCCCATCCACTTCCAATCCTCGGTGACCGC